>Ga0265297_10000186_pt1 | contig 207030 bp, 314 predicted proteins | sample Munlanlwell13791_FD_192502 | JGI IMG/M metagenome (GOLD analysis project Ga0265297, IMG submission 192502) | Leachate microbial communities from a municipal landfill in Southern Ontario, Canada - Leachate well 137-91 | ecosystem: Engineered > Solid waste > Landfill > Unclassified | place... | reverse complement strand
AGTTCTACTGTTACTGGATTTACAAGTCAAATAAATGATCTAAGTGGAAGCGTAACTAGTTTAAGTGCTTCATTAACTGCTACTGGAATTTCAGGCAGTGGAGTTCCAACATTCATTGCATTATTTGATAGTTCTTCTACTTTAACTGCTTCTTCAATAATGTCTGAAAGTGCAGAAGATATTTCAATTAGTGGAAATATTTGTTTATCAGGAGCATATTTTAAAAGTACATCTGTGGATGGTGTTCCTTATATTGTTCAGACAAATCAATTACCTGATGAAGAAGGATATTTTGCAATTTCTCCTAATGGCAGTCCAACAAGACGTAATAAATCAACATTTTTAGTTTATCATAATGATGTGCTAGCAACTAGTGGATATATCAATGGAGAATGGTTAGAAATAGTAGCAGGTTCTCCATGTTATGATATAGATGATTTTCTAATTTCTGTAAATGCTTTTGGTACAGGTACTAAAAGAAATCTTTGTTTAGGTGCTATGTCAACAACAGGAGCAGCTCAAGTTGCTATGACAATACATGGAAATGTTGATGAAGTATATACAGAATTTAATAAAGGAATATCAGCAAATACTTTAAGTGCTAAAACTATTTATGAAAATGAACCAGTTGTTTTTAAAGGAGTAGAAGTTAAATTAATATCTCCTTATACTGTAAAAAATAATTCTTATAGAGGACAATTACATTGTCATACAACTAATTCTGATGGAGTAAGTAGTTCTACTGCAGTAGTAGAATTCTATAGAGATTTGGGATATGATTTTATTGCAATTACTGATCATGATTTTGTTACACAAGATCCTGGTGTAACTGGAATTTTATTTCTTCAAGGAATAGAACAAGAAGTAGAAAATTTACATACAAATAGAATAAATAGTGTTGTTGCTTCAAGCAGCACTTCTGCTACTACTGTTCAAAAATTATTAGATGAAGCTAATATTTCAGGAGATTTTGTATATTTAAATCATCCTCTTTGGGAAAATGATCATTGGTTGTTACCTAAAATACAATCTTTAGATGGATATTATGGAATGGAAGTTTGGAATGCATTAGTTACAAAGAAAGATGCATCAACCAAAATAAATCAAGTACTTAATAGTCATAGAAAAACTTATTTATTAAGTGGTGATGATTTACATAATCCAGCTTTATCTTGGGCAGGATCTGCTTGTGTTTATGTTTTTGCTAATACTTGTACTGCTCCAGAAATAATGGATAATTTAAAAGCAGGTAACTTTTATAGTTCAAATGGAGCTGTTATAGATTCTATAATAGTATCAGGTAAAACAATTACTATAAATACTCCTACTTCTGGAACTATTGAATTTATAGGAAATAGTGGAAGTAGTTCTAGCGTAATTATTCTTCAAACTTCAGCATCAACTGATACAGCTAGCTACACAGTTTCTGGAAGTGAATTGTATGTAAGAGGAAGAGTTATTAGAAATTCTGATAGTTTAACTGCTTGGACAAATCCAATATATGTTCTTGACAATACAAAAATTTATTCTAATAGAGTTTATAGAGATAGATTGCATATTAATGATCCTTCATTAGATCATCTTCGTTTAGCTAATAGATTTTCTTTTATAGGAAATTCAAGTCTTGATTTAACAAATAATGCTTATTATGATAATGGCTATAAGTATTTAGAAAGTGATAAAGCATCTAAATTAACTTTAAGTTCAAATTCAAATTTAATTTATTCTAGTGCAGTTTCTGGCACAGCTACTAGTGCAGTTACATTTACTGATGTTTTAACAGTTAGTGCTAATGGAAATGTAACTGCTACAAGATTCTATGTAAGCTCTGCAACACCAATTGCTGCAAACGAATTAGCTTCAAAGTCATATGTTGATTCTATTACTGGAGGTTCAGGAGTTACTGGTATTGCAGGATCAGGAACTGTAGGTACTATTCCAGTATTTAGTGCTTCAAGCTCTTTATCTTCTTCTATTATTTTTCAAAATGGAACTAAAATAGGAATAGATGGAAATTTAACTGCAGATTCAATTTGTTCTACTTCAGCAACAATTCTAGCAAATGCTTATAGATTTTATGCTGGTTCAAGAGATGGAAGTTCAGCCTTTGGCGACTTTAGGACAAATCCAGATACTGGAAATACAATCATTAGTGCTAAATTAGCTGCAATATTTTTTAATTATGATCATGGAGCTTCTGGTACTTTTTGGGCTAATGGAAGTCAAGCTTGTTATGCTTATATGAGCAAAACAGGACAATTATCATTAGGAAAACAAATTGCAGGTGATATTCCACCATCTATTCGTAATACTATAGATGCTGCAGGAGGAGTTGTAATCGGTTCTACTTATGCAAATTTATCTGCTGCACCTACAAATGGATTGTTAACTGAAGGTGCTGTAAGAATTAGAGGATATTCAGGGGGCACATTGAAGAGTGCTATTTCTAGTTTTGAAGAAAATTTAACAATTGGAGGAGCATATAATCAAGACTATAATTCAGGTAGTGCTGTACTTATTCATTTAGCTGATTATAGTAACGATACAGGAGATGCTGTTTATCCAATTTACGTAGAAAATGAAAACAATAATGTAGATTTTTATATATTTTCTGGTACTTCAAATAGTGCATTTGGAAGCTATATTTATTTTGGAGGTAAAACTGGAATTGGAACAAAAACTGGTAGTGAAATGTTTAATGTTTCAGGCAATGCATTTATTTTAGGAACTGTAACAGGAATTAGATTTTATGCTTTAAGTGCAATTCCATTATCAGCAAATGAATTAGTAACTAAATCTTATGTTGATTTTCAAACTTCAAGTGGAGCTGTAACTGCTCAAATTGTTAGTTTATCTTCAAGTGTTACAAGCTTAAGTGCCACAGTTACTGCTGCATTAACAGCAATGGGAATAGTAGGTAGTGGTGCAGCTAATTATATAGCTATTTTTGATAGCTCTTCAACTTTGACAGCTTCTTCAATAATGTCTGAAACTGGAAATAGTATACTTTTAAGCTCTTCTATGCCAGCTTTAGAATTTTTAACTAATAGTTCTACAGGAAAAGGTAGAATTTTAGCAGCAGCAACTGATTGGTTTGGATGGGCACAAAATATGTATTATCCTGGTGGTGCATATTGGTTAATGGATGATAGTAATAAAACAGCTTGGATGCATTTTGTACTAACTACTCCTGGAGCTAATGATGTATATAGAATATATCATTCACCTTCAGGTTCACTAACTGCTTCACTTCAAAATTATTTAACTCTTGAAGGAACATCAGGCACACTTCAAATTACTAATGGATTAACTGCAAATTCAATAACAAGCAAAAAAGGAGTGGAAATTAGAGAAATTCCTGATTCTGATCATACTTATTCAGGAATAACTCTTCCATTAACAGCACACACTGATATGGGATTTGGAGATGTATGTTTTATAAATTCAGATGGTAGAGCACAATTAATCAATTCAACTGCAATATCTACTATGAATGGAATTTGTATGGCTGTAGATACAATAGCAGCAAGTGCAGTTGGCTTGTTTATGATGCAAGGTGTTGCAAGAGATGATACTTGGAATTGGAATGTTGGTGGCTTAATTTATGGTGCTACTGCTGGTACTTCTGGAAATACATTGATACAAACTCCAACAACAGGTACTAATTATGTAATACAAATTTTAGGTGTTGCTACACATGCAGATAGAATGATATTTAATCCACAATTAGTACAAGTAGAGCATATATAAATGAAATTAAATTTAGGTTGTGGTTGTTCTAAAATTAAAGGATTTATTAATATAGATGCGAATCCTGAATTTAAACCAGATTTAATAGGAGATATACTTGATATTGATTTTCAACCAAATTCTATTGATGAAATTATTGCTTATCATATATTAGAACACATACCAAAATCAAAACAAGAATTTTTGTTGAGTAAAATTTATAAATGGATGAAACCTGAAAGTAAGTTATATATATCTGTTCCTGATCTAATAAAATTATTTAAACTTTATCAATTATATGAAGATGAATTAATTCTTAACTATATATTTGGTTCAGGAGAAAATAATTTATTTAAACATTATTGGGGGTTTACTGAAACATATTTAGATATATTGCTAAAAAAAGTAGGATTTATTTATTTAGAAGTCAACACTAATTTAGTTGGATTTGCTACTGAAAAGTATAGAGGTTCAAATGTTTCAATAAATAAAATCTATATAAAAGGAAAAAATGGCTGAAGTAGTTTTAACATCTTTTACAAACACAGATAATAGTAATTATTTATACTTTGGTAATAGTGGTTATACTACTATTACTCCTCATGCACAGGGATTTCAAATTCAAAATTCAGGATTAATAACTTCAATAGAAGTTAAAATATTAGATGTACCTATTACTAAACCTGATTGGACAATTTCAATACAAACTGATGATGGTGGTAAGCCTTCAGGAAATTTAATAGATGCTAATGCAACAAAGACTATAGCTGGTCCTAGTGCTACAGGTATAACTAAAGTAATATTTGATAATAATTTTTCTTTTAATATTAATACTCAATATTGGTTAGTATTACATCAAGCTGAACCTGTTTTTGGAAATGTTTGGCAAATGAGTTATAATGCCAATGATGAATATCCTTACGGAAGTTTTTTATACTCAACTGATGGAGGATCAAATTGGACTGATTCAGAAGGTGATTATTATTTTGTTATCTATGGAGAATTATCTAGTGCAACTAAAATTTCTAAAGTAGCTGGTGTTTCTCAAGCAAAAATTAAAACAGTTTACCCTACAGCGCTTTCTAATATTAAGAAAATATCAGAAATCACAAACTCTTAATAACTTCATTAAGATTATTTTGATATTTATGTTTAAGAAGTTTAGTGTTTACAGTTGGACTGTAACACACAAAAACTTAATGAGGTCTCAGAGCTTTGGTAGCTCACATTAAGTTAACGAATAATTCAAATTTTTATAATCTAAATGATTTGTTTAATTTGCAATTCATATTATAGTTCTAATAGAAGTTTTGCTAGACATCTACAGAGACATCATGAGATGAAATACTGTTTATGAAGTATATGAAAAACGTCATGAAAAACAAAAAGAACATGATTTACAGAGACAAAAATTAATACAAGAAAATATGAATTGTAATTTTATTTTAGATAGAGAAAAAGAATGTCATTAGTCACAGTATCACCTGGGATATTCACTCAAGAAAATGATCAATCTTTTATTCCGCAAGGAGTTGCTGCAATTGGTGGAGCAATTATAGGATTGACTCAAAAAGGTCCTGCTTTTCAACCTACAAAAGTTACAAATTTTACAGAATTTAGAAATACGTTTGGAAATTTAGATACCAAACTTTATGTTCCTTATACAGCAAAAAATTATTTACAAAATTTAAGTACTTTAAATATTGTAAGAGTTTTATCTACACAAACTCCTACTACTTTAGGTAATGCAATTATTTTGGCTTTTCCTGCCACTGGAAATGTTAACACTACAATAACTGGAACTGCAACTGCAATGGCAATTTTAAGAGCAAGATCAAGTATAACTGCTGCTACAATAACAGGAGTTTCAAATAATTTTACACTCAATGTTGATGGTGTTTCTGCAACTAATCTTTCATTAAATTATGCAGATTCAAGTTATATTGGAAAAGTTTTAGGTACAAATCCATTTGCTGCAGCTGCAGGTGATTCAATTACAAGTGTTTATGTTGAAGAAATTTTTGATTATGCATATTTTGCTTCTTCTGCTGTTACAGGAAGTGCTACTGCAACTTCAAGCTTTAATTCAGCAATTGGAGGATATTCTCCAGGATATACACCTTGGATAGTATCACAGAATTTTAATGGTTCAGTTTATGATTTATTTAGATTAGCTACTCTTGGTGATGGAGATGCTGCAAATACTGATATAAAAGTAAGTATTTCAGTTGACACTTCACAAGTATCATTATCAAGTTATCCTACATTTGTTATATCAATAAGAGATTTTAGTGATACAGACCAAAGACCAGTAGTTCTTGAAACATTTACTTGTAATCTTGATCCTACTTCAAATGCATATATAAAGAGAGTAATTGGTGATAGAACAAAAACATTTAATACAACCATTGAACCTCCTGAATTAGTATATGATGGAGAATATGAAAATGCAAGCTCATATGTTAGAGTTGAAATGGCAGGTCAAGAAGGCGGATGGCCAGCAAATTCTAAGCCATCTGGTTTTAAAGCTATTCCTGCAATGGGATTAACAGTTTCTGGTCCTTATTTTAAAACACCTTTTAAAACTGATCACACTAATTTTACAAGTGTAAAAGATTCTAAAGTTTTTATGGGATTTGATTCTACACAATTAGGTGCAAAAAATCGACTTCCATTTTATGTAACTGGAATTTCTGCAAGTACATCAGGATCTGTTACAAAAGGATTTTTAATTGCATCTACTACTGGAGAAAAATCATCTTCAGGAAATTTAACGGCATCTTATAATTTTATTGATGCTTCAAGCACTGCCATTTCAACTTCAGCAACTGTTTATGATAGTCTAATTAGATTTACAGCTCCTTTCTATGGTGGTTGGGATGGAATTGATCCAAGAAAAGATAAATTACAATTGCTTTTAGATGGTACACTTTCAGCAGATTTTTGGAATGCAGTAAAAGTACTTGGAAATCCTGATGAATTAGATTTTAATCTTCTAACTATTCCAGGAGTTTTTGCTGGAGGTCCTGCAGCACAGGGATCTATCCCTCAAAAAGCTCTTGAAATGGTAACTAATAGAGGAGATGCTTTCTATATCATGGATATTGCTGATAGTACTCATACAACTACTTCAGGTGCTATACTTAATTCTACTGTAAATGGAGTTGTTACAACTGCACAAGGATTTGATTCAAGTTATGCTGCTTGTTATTTCCCATCAGTTAGAATTCTTGATACAGATAATAATAAATTTGTTTGGGTTCCTGCTTCTACAGTTGTTATGGGAGCTTATGCATTCAATGATAAAGTAGGAGCTGCTTGGTGGGCACCTGCAGGTATGAATAGAGGAGTTCTTAATGTATTTGAAGCAAGAAAGAGAGTAACACAAGCACAAAGAGATACTTTGTATTTAGGAAAAGTAAATCCAATAACTACTTTTGCTGGTCAAGGTATTGTTGTTTGGGGTCAGAAAACTCTTCAAACTGCAGCTTCTGCTCTTGATAGAGTTAATGTACGAAGATTAATGTTGTATGCAAGAAAAACTATTGCTGCGGTTGCAAAATATTATGTATTTGAAGCAAACAATAGCAAAACAAGAAGTGATATTGTAAATGCAATTAATCCTATACTTGAAACAATACAAAAACAACAAGGAATTGAAAAGTTCCAAGTTGTATGTGATGATTCTAATAATACACCAGATGTTATTGACAGAAACATTTTAATAGGAGATATTTATATTCAACCAACAAGAACTGCAGAAATCTTTATCTTTACATTTAACTTAACAAGAACTGGAGTGGCATTCGCAGCTTAAGTATTGAATTAAATGCTATATTTTTAAACAATAGGGAATTGAAAAGTTCCCTATTTTTTTGATTGGAAATTGCTTCTAAAAGATATTTATTATGACTTTAAATTTATCAACTTAATTTGAGGAATAAAAAATGGCAGACATATTAACAGTCGATCAAATGTTAGCAAACACTGCAGAACCAAAAAGAAAACATCAATGGATTCTTTCTCTTGCAGGACTTGATGCTTACACCTGTATGACAGCAACAAGACCAGGTGGTGGAACTTTTAATGAACAAGTTATTGATTATATAAACAGTAAAAGATATTTAGCAGGTAAATTTACACCTGATGATTTTGCTTTAACTCTTTGGGATCCACTTGCTCCATCAGCAGCTCAAAAAGTAGACCAATGGGTCAAATTGTGTTATGAGCAACTTACAGGAAGAGCAGGATATTCTGCTATTTATAAAAAAGATTTTGAAATTAAACTTTTAGATCCCCCAGGAGGTGTTGCTGAAAAATGGCAAATAAAAGGTGGATGGATAAAAGTAGTAAAATATAATAACTTAGATTATAAAGATGATACTCCTGTAAATATTGATTTAACAATACGTTATGATCAAGCGGTTCTACTTTATTAATAATCAGTTTCGCGCTGCTTCTACGTGAAAAAAATAACATGAAAGATAGTAAAAATGGAAAAAAATTTAGAACAGTTTCTAACTACAATATCAGTTCCACTTCCAAGTAAAGGTATTTTATATCCAAAAGATTCTCCACTGTTTAAACAAGAGAGTCTTAATGTAAGAGAAATGACTGCTAATGAAGAAGATTTACTTACTTCTTTAGCTTTAATTAGAACTGGAAAAGCAATAGATGAAGTTGTAAAAGCTTGTATTATGCAAAAAGATATTGAACCTGAAAAAATATTGGTTGGTGATAGAAATTCTATTATTGCTGGATTAATTTTAGCAAGCTATGGAAATTCCTATAAAACAGATGTTAAATGTGAAAGTTGTGGTGAAACAAATGCAAAATATGAATTTGATATAAATAATTTACCAGTTAAATGGCTTAAAACGCAACCAATATCTGAAGGATTTAATGAATTTGAATTTACTTTGCCTAAATCAAAAAAGAAAATTACTTTTAAACTTTCTACAGCAGAAGATGAAAAAGAAATTTCTAATTTGATTAAAAAAATTCAAAATTCTACTGATAAAGAACAAAATGTTACTATAAGACTAAAAAAACTGATTACTTCAATTGATGGTGTTACAGATAAAGCAAAAATTGCTACATTTATTGAATCTAGACAATTGCCCATAATGGATTCTGTTGCACTAAGAAATTATATTGAAGAAATATCACCAGATATTGATACAAGACAAGATTTTGAATGTAAAAAATGTGGTTACCAGACAAAAATCATAATGCCAATTAGCTTTAATTTTTTCTGGAGAGCATAAAATTAAAGGGAGACTCTCATAATGCTTAACTTAAAAGAAGGTAACATTATATTGGGAGATGGAAATGACATATTTGATAAATTGCAACACTTTGTTAATGGAAAAGGAGCAACTCATGGTTGTTTTTTTACGTATCCTACTGGTTCAAAAAGAAATATGTCTATGGTTTTATCCGCAGAATACAACGGATGTGTTCATGTTTTATGGAAAACTTTTTTTGATGATGATGAAGAATACAATGTATGGTGCTACAGTGTAAAAGGAGCAACTCAAGAAGAAATAAATTATGCTCTAGATTATTGTACAAATTTATTTCTTAATGATTCATATGCATATTTAGCATGGCCTTGGTTTGGTTGGAAGAGTTTATGGGAAAATGTTTTGAATCCTTTAGGGAAGAAATTTAAAATTTTAAGTTGGATTCATCATGATGTAGAAAAAGAAAATAATTGGTTTACAAAACATGTATTTTGTACCAAACAAACTTATATTTATTTAGACAAATTAACTGAATTACATTCAGAACGATGGAAAAATTTAAGAAATATATTACATCAATGGCTACCTGATACTTTTCAACCAATGCAATTAAAAAAAATTCTTGAAGATAATCCGGAAATTTTTAGTTGGGAATTTCAAAGAGTTAATAAAGTAATAACTCAAGTTGATTATGGACAAAGAACGCGAAATATACGAAGCTAATCAAAAAAATCTTTTAAAGTTATATAAAACAAATGTTCTTGAAGAAATTTTTCTACTTGTTTATAAAACTTCAATGACTTATGAAGATGTAATAAACTTACCTATCAGCAAAAGAAGATGGTTTGTTAACAGATTAACCAAACAGCTTGAAGCTGAAAATCCAAAAAAATAATATGGCTAAAAAAAGAAAAATCAATGAAAATACCCTTCTTGACGCAATACTTAAAGCAATTGTATTGCATACTGCTAGAAAAGAAGGGCTAAAAGATCCAGAATTTAGAGAAATAGTAAATAAACATGGAAGTGAGTTAAAACAAATAGCTGCTGATATTCAAAAAGATTTAGATACTATAGATAGATTAAATAAAAAAGGTATATTTTAATAAAAAATGCCAAGAAATATAGATGACATAGAAGAAGAAGATCTATTTAGTGGTGGTAAATCTGCTCAAGATACTGCTTTAAGATGGAAGTTTGCGCAATTAGAAGCTGCTAAAGGTATGGCAGGAATGAAAACTTTTTCAAGATTTGTAGAAGAAGCTTCTAAAAATATGGAAAAACTTGCTGCTAATATTTCCGGAAGCGAGAATTTATTTGGCCCAGGTATTAGAGCTTTTAGTAAATATCAAAAAACAATTGAAGATCAATTGCAACAAAAAATTAAAATGGGCAATTCTATGGCTTCTATTGAAAGCAATATGTATACTATTGCTGATATGAGATTAAAAGCTCTTGCCAAAATTGCTAAAGAAGAAAAAATGACTGCTGAAAGAAGAAATGCAATTGAAGGAACAATTTTAAAAGAGTTAGAAGCACAACAAGTACATGAAAGAAATTTAAATAAATCAAAGCAACTATATTCTCAAGCAATTAATAAAATTTCAAGTTTTCTTGGTGGTGGTTCAATGTCAAAAGCTTTTGAAACTTGGGCTGGAAAACATGAAGGAGCAATAACTGGTAAAATGGCTTCTGATATAGGAGCTGGAACTGGATTTGGAGCAGCATTTGAAAAAATAGCAGGAAGTTTGACAAAAATTGCACCTGCAATAATTCTGATTGGTGGTGCAATTGCATTTCTTACAGAAAGATTTGTAGCTCTTTTTAAACAAACAGTTGCTTTTGATTCAGAAATAGTAAAAGCTACAGGAATTAGAGGTTGGGGATTAGGAGAAACTAATCCATTAAGAGCTAGAATCACTGCAGCAGCTCAAGCTTTACAAACAGCTACTTTAAATCGTGTTTCTCAAGTAGAAGCTTTGAAAAAATCAACAGAAGCAGCTGGAGGTCTTTCAAGTGCTTTTGGTGGAGATTTAAAAGCTATTACTGAAAGTAACATTAAAGCTGTAAATGCTTTATCTGATAGATTAGGAATAAGTGCAGAAGAAGCTGGAAGAATGGTTTATATGCTTGAAAGAGGTGCAGGAATATCTGAAAGTAAAATTGCACCAGCTTTTGCAGGAATGTCTGCATTAGCTATTGAAAGTGGAGTTAGTTTAAATACAATATTAAAAGATGTAACAGATAATGCAGCACTTTTGAGAATAAATACAAATGGTACTGCAGATGCTTTTGCAAGAGCAGCAATTAATGCTAGATTAATGGGAACAACATTAGAATCTCAACAAGCAACTGCAAGAGGATTCCAAACCTGGGAAGGAGCTGCTGAAAAAGCAGTACAATTAACATTTTTAACAGGACAAAGATTTAATGCTTTAGCATTATACACTCAAGCTAATTTTGGAAGTTCTTTAAGTATGCAGGAACAAATGTTACGTAGTGTAAGAGCAACATTTGAAAGTCAATCTACATCTAGAATTAGAAGAGAAATGATTGCTCAACAATTAGGTTTAGGTTCAGCAGCTGAAATGCAAGCAAGATATTCAGCAATGGATGCAGAAGCTAGAATTACCCAAAAAGCAATGCAAACTTTTAGTAGAGAAGATATAGCAGGATTCAAAAAAGCTGGAACTTGGGAATCAATTAGATCTGCAATTAAAATGGGTGGACCATTAGATGCTGAATCAATTAAAAAACAAGCAGATATTTTAAGACAAAAAGCTCAAACTGCAAAAGCTCAAAAAACAGAAGCAGAAGCAGCTTTAGGTTTAGGAGAATTAACAACTGTAACAGATCAAATTCTAGGACAAATTTTTGCTGTAGTTGATAAGATTTTAGGTCATGTAGTAGGTGAAATAGTACCATTATTAACTATTATTGCTCATCCTGTAGATTCAGTATTAAGAGCTCTAGGTATTCCAACAGAAGCAGAAAATATTGCTGCAGCAAAAGAAAGAGAAGCTAAAACTGAAGAAAAAATTAAAAATGCACCAGTACCAGAATTTTTAAAAGGTGGGACTCCTTTAACAGCTGAACAATTAAAAGAATTTGAAAAAAGTAGAAGACCCGTAATTAGATTAGATTCATGGAAAATGGGCGAAGTATGGGAGAGATAATGGCAGAAATTTTAACTAAAGTTCCTCCATCAGAATTTATAAAATTACCCGAATATAAAGTTAAATTTGGAGATGCTATTAGTGTTAAAAATCCTGATCAAACTATGATAACAAAGACTTTAAATCAAGGAGAATTTACTTCAAGCCATCCAGCGCCTACTAATATATTAGATGCAGATAAAGAACTCATGCATAATATTAATAAAAATGTATCACCAACAAGAATTGCTGCTTTTATTGCAGGTCAAACTGCTCTTTATGCACTTAATCCTCATACTTCTTATATTAATGTTGCTGTAGTATCAGGAGTAATTCCGGGTGAAGGAGTTATACCAACTACTCTTGGTGATGAAACTCTTAGACCTTCTCCTCAAACTTCTTATGCAAAAACTTATGGTAATAGTATTTCTGCTTCAAAAATATCAGGTGTAGCTATAAAAACAATAGAAGGTTCTAATTATGAATCTATTTTTGGGAATACTTCTCTTGCTACTGATCAAATGAAAGATGTTACTGAAAGAGCTTTTGAAACAAATGCAATTAAAGATAAAACTGAAAGAAGTTTCAATTCAAAGGGAGACTTACAATTTAATCCAGATTTAGAAGCTGATGCAACTTCAAATCTAAAACCTGAAACAAAAATTGATGGAATGTCTTTTCCTTTCTTTTTTGAATCTCTAAATTATGGTGAACAAGATTATTCAGAAAAATTTATTTCTTTTCAAGCTACATTTAAAGGTATTAAAGAAACTTATGCTCCTAAATGGTCTGAAAAATCTTATTTTGGTAGAAGTACTTCTATTTATACTTATGCTAATACTGCTAGAACATTAAATTTCATGTTTACAATTTTTGCTAACAATAAAGAATCACTTTGGTTAGTTAAACAGAGAATTAATTGGCTAGCAAAGCATTGTTACCCTACTTATGTTGATTTAGCAAATACTAATTCAAAAATTATTTATGAAGCTCCAGTAATTAAAATTACTATTGGAGATTTATTTAGAGATACTCCTGGAATTATAACTAATCTGGAGTTTGATTGGGATATGGAAGAAAATGCTTTATGGGAATTAAGTAAAAATATGATTATGCCCCATGGAGTAAATGTTACAATGGCATTTACAATTTTACATGATAAGTTCATGAGAAATTCGCCACAATCATTATCTCAAGATATACAATCATCAGATTTTTATTCTTTTATTCTTCCTGAAAAACACAAAGTTAAATTCAAAGAAGATTTTACTTCTGAAGATGCAGAAGTAATAGCTGCTAAAGAACTCAAATAATTATGACAGAACGATATTCTTTTCAACAAATTAAACAGCTTAAAGATTCTAATAATATTCAGCAAACTATAATGTCAATTCTTCCAGCAATAAATCCGGAAGATTTATATAGTTCATCAGATATTTTTGTAAAAATAAAGATAGGACAAAGAATAGATAATTTAGCTTATCAATATTTAGGAGATGGAAGATATTGGTGGGCTATATGTTTAATTAATGGCTTAAGAACACCTTTTGATGCTTCATTAATTTCAGGTAAGCTTTTAAGAGTACCTACTTCAATTAATAAAATAATTCAAATTTTAGAAAGTAATGCTACATAATGTCTCAACTAATTTATGATAAAAATATTCTTCCAATTATTTCTGGTTGGAATGAAAAATTAAATATGAAAAATGATGAACTATCAAAATTAGTGCCATTTGTAGAACTTTTTGCAATTTATGATGATGTTCTTCCAAGCACTGTAAAAGATGATAGATTAAAATCTGAAGCAATATCGGTTAATCTTAAGCCTTTAAGTGGTGTAATAGAATCAGTTAAAATTATACCACTTTTTAGTATGATAAACCAACAAACTTCTACTAATGCACAAGGAAGATTATTATATTCAAGGGGAATACCAGGAATTGAAAATTTAATAGTTTCTGCTTTAAATTATGACTCTAATGCAATGAGAGTAGAAATGCAAATTTCAATACCTACTCTTGAAAAAGAAATCAAAATAAATACTGCTCTTAGAACACTTCTTACTTTAAATTCTGATTGGATCTTAATGTATGGTTGGGCTAAAGAAAGTCAAGGTATTCCAATATTTAGTGAAGATAATTCTTCTAAATTAACAATTGATTTAACTGCATCTCATAAAGGTTATTATAAAGTTGCTAAAATTACTTTAGTTAGATATGATTGGGAATTAAGTAAAGATAAAATGGCATTTGGAACTCTTAATTTTGCTTCAAATGCTCAAACTACTTTAACTGTATTTGATATTTCTCATTATAGAAGTAACATTCAAAGTTTCTTGAATGGAAAATTTGCTTTTAAAAATACAACTACTACAAATCAATTAAAAGATGCACAACCTGTATATAAAAAAATAAATAAAGTAAAACATAGCAGTAAAAATGAAATTTATACTCATACTTATTACAGTCTTGGTTGGGCTATTGAAGCTATAAGACAATCTATTCCTGAAGATGTTAGAAAAAATATAGATCATATTGAATTTGATAGTTTTAATACTCCAAAAAGTATGAATATATTTCTAGATGATACAAAAAAACCCATAAATATTGTAATAAAGAATGTCGGATATATTCCTTTGAATGCTTCAGAAGTTAAAACTCGAGTATTTGATAATTTGGGTGATAATTTTATGGAAGCTATAAATGAACTTTGTAAAATTGCTACAGAATCTTCAATGGGTGTAGGAAATGACGCTTTTGATATTGTAACTCTTATGGGTAATGATGGTAAAAGTCTACATATAATTGACTTAAATACTACTCTAAAATTAAAAGTAGATACAAATAGCAATGATAAATTAACAGTACATCTTTCTTCAGAAAATTCTTTATTGGATGAAGTAACTTTTGCTAGTCAAATTTCAAAAGATGCAGCATATGCTTTGCCAAGAATAGTAAATACAGAAAATGGAGCAGCAATTATTTATAGTGTATTCTTTGAAGATGCAAAATTAAATAAACCAACAACTACAATAGGAAAGCTAATTAAAAAATTAGGAATTTCTGATATAAATGCTAAAGCTTTAGATACTACTCAATTAAAAGAAACTTGGAGACAGAAATTACAACAAGCTACTGAAGGAGTTTATAAAGACCAAATATTTAGAGAAATTATTGAAAATCAAGCAACTCCAATAGGATTAGCTTTAAGAGCTTACTTTACTTCTTTAACTTTAACTATTCATGGAACTGCTATGATCCCTTTTACAACTTATGTAGACTTTAGAGGTTTTATACAAGGAGCAGATGGGATTTATTGGGTATTAGGTTCTCAAGACATTCTTTCACCAAATGAATTTAAAACAGTTTTAACTTGTACTTTACAAGAACCTTATACTTAATTTTTATTTACAATTATCTAGTAATTTTATAAATTTAATTCTTAGCATGTAATTGTTCTTTCAATACTTGAAATATGCTTTTTGCTGAATTTACTCCTAATAAAAAGAATTATGGCGAAAAGCACTATATATTTTGGGTCAGAGACAGAACAAGCCATCCGCGACTATATCAAATGCAGTAATGAAGCAGAAAAAGAATTAATCTATTTACATAGAATAATGCCTGCTTTCTTAAAACTTACTGAAAATATTGTGAATATGCCCCGTTTTAATTTTAAAAAGATGGGAAACTTCAATTCTTTACAAGATGAAGTAATGGCTCATCTTTATTCTAATATAGAAAAATTTAATCCTCGCAGACTTTCAAAAAAATCCAAAAAGAGAGTAAAAGCTTTTTCTTATTTTGGAACAGTTGCTAAAAATTATCTTGTACAAAAATCTATAAAACATACTAAAACTGATTATTTAAATGAAAATATTGAAGGATTAGAAATTCCTTTAGATACTAATTTAAATTTATCTGTTAATGATGAAAACAATAATGAAATGCAAGAATTTTTTAAAATATTAGTAAATAGATTTGAAAAAAATAGAGATAGTTATTGTGAAGATAAAAAGAAAGTTGCAGATGCAATTATTTATTTCATGAAAAATGTTCAGAAAGAAGCAATATTCAATAAAAAACATCTTTATCTTCTTTTAAGAGAATATTCAGGTTTAAACTCTAAAGTTATAACTCAATATTTAAAAGAATTTAGAAAAGATTATCTTAGAACAAAAACTCAATATTATGATGGTGTAATTTAATGAGAAGTACTCGTGAAATATATGATCCAGGAATTATATTTCATAAAACAGCAAAACAGCAATATAGAAATGAAAAAAAATTCAATAGAATTCTTTATAGGGGAATTGTGACCTTTGTTGATAGAATAGGAAATGAATCAAGACCAGCTTTTAGTTTAAGAATTAAAGTTTTTGGAATAGATGATCCATATTCTTCAGAAAATGAAAATTTTTATCCATCATTATTGCCGCCACACTTAATTGCAATTCCTGAAGTTAATGAAGAAGTGCTAATAATATGTGAAGAAATTGGAAATTTAAAGTCTGGATTTTGGATTTCTACAGCACGTAATAATAACTTATTAACAAAAATTGTTGTAGGAAATGATGATCAAGATTTTACCAGTATTCAAAATAAATATGGTACTGAAAATTCATTATCTGTTGAATCTGATGATGTAAATCCTAATGAGAATTATAATATTCCTGAACAAAGATTTAAACCTGGAGATGTTTTAGTTCAGGGAAGATCTAATACAAAAATTAATCATTCATTCGATTCAGTTACTAAAAAAGGATATATTGAATTACTAACTGAAGCTCAAGCAAATGATAGTAATTTCTTATCTGATGACTTTACTAAATCAAGAGGGTCTAGAGTTATAATAGCTACATTAAGTAGTTTAGATGATATGATTGCTAAAAATATTGGCAAGACTTTTTCTTCAACATTTGAAGGATTTAAAAACACAAATTCAGCCTATTTATTATTAGAATCATTAAGATTAAGATTGATATCAAGAGATGGAGGAGATATTCAATCTGCTGTTTTAGGAGAGAATTTAGAAATATGGCTTAAAGCATTAACAGAACAAATTATAAATTTAACTGATCAAGTAGATAAATTAAAATCAGCTCATGATTCACATGATCATTCAGCTGGAACATTATTAGATTCTACTGGTAAGCCTTGTTCTGCAAAAACTGCATCTCCTACTAGTTCTGGTGTTGATGTTTCTTCTATAAAAACTGCTGTTAATGATTTAAATCCTAAAATAAAAAATCATCATAGTAAAGTTATTGCACTTAATTAATGAGAAGAATAAAAAGTTTTAAAAAATTGTCAATAGCTCCAAAACTTAAGGGGAAAGGTAAAAAATTTTTAGGATGTGACTTTAGTTCAGAAAGTGAAAAATTATTTTTAGATCAACTTGAAATAATTTATAATATAAAAATTGAAAGACAGTTTTGTTTACATTATAGATTTTTTGATGGTAGATATAATAATTGTTTATTAGAAATTGATGGTAGAAAATGGCATAGTAAGAAAAAAGATGTTTTAAGAGATAAATGGAAAGAAATGATTGCTATAAGAAATGGATTTAAATTATATAGAATAGAACTTAATAATAAAAAAGAAATTCCAATAGCTTTAGAAAAAAATAAATTGCTATTAGAAGAAATATTTAACAATGTCAAATAAAAATTTTAAATTTCCTTTAACTTTAAGTGATACTCAAGGATATTTTGCTCTAACAGAAACTACTCTTGAAAACTTAAAACAAAATATAGCTATTTTGTTTGCAACAGATCAAGGAGAGAGAGTAGTTAATAATCAAATTGGTTCTAAATTTAGAAAAATATTATTTGATCCAAATAGTCAACAAAATTTACAATCTATTTGTGCAAATGAAGTAAATAGAATATTTTCTAGTTTTTTTCCTCAACTACAGATTTTAAGTTTAAACATAAATTATTTAGATGATACTACTCAAACACAAAATGCTGTAGAAATAAAAATTACTTATGCTTTTAAAAATTTAGATACAATACAAGATTCTTTAACAGTTGTTGTAGGTTAAAATAATGGAATTATATAGTCAAATTAAAAAAATACCAACTGTTTCATATATTTCTAGAGATTTTGATTCTCTTAGAAATAGTTTAACAGATTATATCAAACAGCAATACCCAGATTCTTTTAATGATTTTTCAGATCAATCTGCAGGAATGGCTATTTTAGAAGCAGTTTGTTATGCGGGTGATATTCTTAATTTTTATCTTGATCATCAATTTAATGAGTTATTTTTATCTACAGCTCAAGAAGAAAGTAATATTATTGCAGAAGCAAAAAACTTAGGCTATAAAATTAGAGGAAAATCGGCTTCTCAAAATAATAATATAATTTTAAATTTCAATTATCCTACGCATCTTGCAACAACTAATTATGAATTTGTTTTAAGAAAAGGTACAAGATTTGCAGATAAAACAGGGCAAGTTACACAAGAATTACTTTATGATATTGATACAAGTAGTACTACAGCTATAACTAGAACAGTTGATGCAGTAAATGGTGTAACTTCTGCTTCTATTTCAGGTTTAATAACTCTTGGAGGTATTTCTAAAACTTACCAAGTTAATATAAGTAAAGCTGTACAATTCTTAAAATTACCCTTACCTACTGCAGATGTGTTAGAGATTTTGAGTGTAACAAGTTCAGATGGATTTACTTGGTATGAAGTTGATTATCTAGCTCAAGAAAATCAATTTGTAGGAATAATAAATGATCAAAGCTCTAGTGCAGAAGTACCTTATATTTTAACATTAAGAAGAGTTCCACGAAGATTTGTACTAGAAAAAGAAGCTAATGGTCAATCATACTTAAGATTCGGAAGTGGTACTATGAACTTAAGTGATGCAGAATTTATACCTAATCCAGAAGATTATGTTTTACCTTTAGGAATAAGAGGGGCAATTTCTGGATTTAGTCCTGCTTCTGTTGATCCATCAGATTTTATAAATACTGGGACTTTAGGGCTTGCTCCTGCAAATTGTACTTTAACAATTAAATATAGATCAGGAGGGGGATTAGCTTCTAATGCTTCAGCTAACACATTAACTGAAATAGCTCAAAAATATTTAGAATATAAAGTTACAGGAAATGATTTTGGTAAGAGTAAATTAGAAGCTTCTATGAAAATTAGTAATCCCGAGCCTTGTACTGGTGGAGAAGAAGGTGAAACATTAGATCAAATAAAGTATAATGCTTCAGCAAATTTAGCTTCTCAATTAAGATGTGTTACATTACAAGATTATATTGTTAGAACTTATACTATGCCTTCAAGTTTTGGAAGTGCATTTAGAGCCACAGCTTCTAAAGATCCAAATGTTAATAATGGATTAAAACTTTCTATCATAACTAGAAATTCAGATGGTACTCTTGCTTTACCTTCAAATGCATTAAAACTTAATATAGCTAGTTATCTAAAAGAATTCAAAAGTATTTCAGAAAATTTAAATATTGTTGATGGTAAAATAATAAATTTAGGAATTAATTTTTCTTTAATTTCTGATAAAACTACTAATCAACAAGAAATATTAGCAAATTGCTTATTAGAACTACAAGATTTCTTTGATATTAGAAAATGGAATATTGGACAAAGTATTTCTATTAGTTTAATTCAAAAAGAATTAGTCAATGTTAATGGAGTTTTAGCAGTTCCAGAAGTAAAATTTGTTCAAATGCCTCCAAGTTATTCTGGAAGAACTTATATAGATAGTTCGGGTTACTTCAATGTAAATGCTAGAATAAAAAATAACATAGTTCAATGTGATCCAGATTGTATTTTTGAAGTACGTTATCCAAAATTTGATATTCAAGGTTCAATCATAAGTTAAATCTAAATTATGCCTACAGGAATTTACATAAGAACTGATAAAACTAGAAAAACATTAAGTGAATCTCGTATGGGATTTCATCACTCTGCAGAAATTATAGCTAAAATTGCGTTGAGTAAAACAAAAACTCGAGAAAAAATAATATGTTTAAACTGCAAAAAAGAATTTGAAGCTCTTGCAAGTACTAAAAGAAAATATTGCAGCTTAAATTGTTTTTATTCATCTAAAGAAAGAAAAGAAAAAATAAGCAAAGGTGTTAGTAATTTTTTAAAAAATAGAAATGAAACTTATCATAAGAATTATCAATCAAAATCTGAAATATATTTTGGAGATAGTGTATTTAAAAATTTTAATATAATTCTTCAACCTTCAATTTGGATTCAAGGTAGGTGTTTTGATTACAAAATTCCTAATAAAAATGTTTTAATTGAAATTGATGGATCATGGTGGCATAGCAAACCCATAGCTATAGAAAACGATAAGTTAAAAAATGAAATAGCAGAACAAAATGGCTATAAATTATACAGATTTTCAATAAATTCTATAAAAGAAGCAGAAAAATTTATTCAAGAAAATCATAATTTATTAGCAAAAATATTAGGAGAATAAATGGGACTTTATAGAGCACCACTCTCAAAAGATAATACGATTAGTACTTATAGCAGTATCTTAAGCTTAACAGGATTGGGTAATGCAGGTAATTCTCAAATTGTAGATTTATGGGGATGGTATAAATATGATACAAATAAAAAATATCTTGCTAGAATTTTAGGACAAGTAGATATAAATACTATTATTTCTGAAATAGCAAAAGAAACACTTCCAAATCCACTTAATTCTTCTGTAACTTGTACTTTGAAATTTTTTAATATCAATCATGCTAATCCTCAAGCATATGATTTTACAGCACAAATATTTCCAGTAACAACTCAATGGACTGAAGGTAGAATGAATAGAATAGATTCATTCACACAACAAGGAGTATCAAACTGGTTATCAGCATCTACTTCAGCAGTTTGGACAACAGCAGGCGGAGATTATAAAATTGATAGTAGTTCTGCAACTCAATATTTTGAGACTGGATTTGAAAATTTAACTGCTAATTTAAGTGCAATGATTAATAATTGGATAAGTGGAGTATCTGCTAATTATGGATTTATAATAAAAATGGATTCTACAGCAGAATCTTTAACTTCAACAAATGAACAATGGTATAGAAAATCATTTCACAGTAGAAGTACAAATGAGCCAATGTTTGCACCATATTTAGAATTTACTTGGGATGATTCAATAAAAGATGACAGAAACACTGGAGTGTTTGGAAATTCAATGAACTTATATTTTTATAATACTCCTAATGGAATTTATACAGACATCGATTCAGTAACATCTAGTTTCCCAGGAACTGTTACAATATCAAGTAGTTTATCTTCAGTAAGTTCTTTATCTGTAAGTGCTGCAAGAGTAAAAAAGGGAGTTTATAAAGCTACATTTACTTATCCTCTTTCAGGAAATTCAGCAACAGCTTTTTATGATACTTGGACTGTAACTTCTAGTTCTTCTGGTTCTCCTTTAACTAGAAATTTTTATCCTTTACAAAGTGTTACTAGTCAAAATAATCTTTCTGTTTATGATGTTGTATTCAAAGTTATTGATTTTGAAAATGGACTTATACAAAAAAATACTAATGTAACTAAAAAGATTTTTATTTGGCAAAGAACTGCTGATATTCAACCATTAGTACAATCAGAACTTAATTCTATTTCATCCATTGCAGCTTCAACTATTTCTAGTTATATTTCTACAAATGGATTTTGGAGAATTTTAAATGATGCTGATTTTGTAGATATGGATTGGCAACCTTTATCTTATGATTCTGAGAGTAATTTCTTTTCAATAAATTCTGATAATTTTGCTAAAAATTCATCATATAAAATTGAATTTAAATTAGATATTCAAGGTCAAACTTTATTATTTAATAAAACATTTAAAATAGTATAACTACATGTCAGTTAGTGCTTTTACAGGAACATATTTTACAAATCAAGATCAACTTTTTAGAAAATTTTATGATTCTAATTCGTTGAGTTCTACATTTGTACAACAAAGCTTATCTTCAATTCGAGTAATTGAGCCCACAATTGACTTTAGTGATTTTTCAAAACATGTATATTTTAATTCTGCAGAACGTAAAACAAATGCAGCAATTGATAAAATTAGAACTACTTATCCAATTGGACTTTCAGGTCAATCTACATCTGCTTTAAGTGCAGAAAACACTGCAGCATATGATAGTTATCTTTTTGGGTTAAATGGATTCGAAAAATATGTATTATTTTATTTGGGAGGTGTTACAGGAAATTCATATTTAGATAACACTCCAACTATTACTGCATCAAGTTCAGCTCAAGATGGAACTGTAATTTATTTAATAGACTTAGCAAGAAGTTCAAGTAATGTTATTGCAGGACAACAAGCTACTTTAGCAAATAATTTAATTTCTTTAGCTCAATCTTATGATGCTGGTTTAAATACAATAAGAAATATCTCAGGAACTGCAACAGATTTTGAAATAGTTTACTTTGATGATAGTGATTACAGGACTTCAAGAATAAATCCTGAAACAAGAATTGATTATGTTAATAGACAATCAAATATGACTGATTGGCTTCCGGAATCATTATATCTTAACGATACTGATGAAAATTTAGAAAAATTTATTTCTATAATTGGAGCAATTTTTGATGATATTAAACTCTATATAGATCAATTTGCAAATATTAATCATATTTCATATGATGATTTTAATAGAGTTCCTAACGGTGTAATACAAAATTTAATAGCTAAGCATTTTGGTTTTGAATTAATTGATACATTGTTAAGACAAGATATTTCTCAATATTTAAGACGTACAGGAGATAATGAGCCTCTTTATATAGTTTCTGCAAAAATATGGAATAGAGTATTGAATAATTTAATGTACCTTTATAAGAAAAAAGGAACATTAGAAAGCATTAAATCTTTAATTAGAATCTATGGATTACCCGATAATTATATGCAAATTGATGATTATAGTTTTCATAGTGATCCTGAATGGCAAGAAAAAGTTGAATATAAAGATGTTAAAGTTTTAAATCTTTCAAATAGTGCTTATATAATTACTCCTGATTCTCTTTCTTCAAATTTTAATATAAATTCTGGACAAGATTTTACAATAGAAGCTAGAATATCTACATCAAGCTTGTCAAATTCTTTTGTTATTATGTCATGTTTAAGTGGATCTACTTCAGGTTTTTCTTTAGCATATATTCTTCCAGGTAGAATTCAATTTATTATTAATAAATCTGTTACAGCAACTACTGCTGCTTCTGTATCAGCAAGTTTAAATTATGCATTAAGTACAGGATATGTTAATATATTTGGAAGTAGGCAAAGTAATACAGCATATGTTCAAGCTTCTTGGGTTAATGATATAGCAACTGATATTATTACAGTTTCTGGATCAGATACTACTGATCAATATAAATCACTAACTGGAAAAAGTACAGGAACTGCAGTAGCTATTAGTGGTGCTACTAATTTATATATTGGTTGTTCTGCTAATAGCATTTCATGTTTTACTGGAAATATTCATGAAGTAAAAATGTTTAAAATTGCATTGAATAGTTTAGATATGCAAGAACATACAGAAAATTATGAATCAGTTAGTATGATGAATTCAGGATCAGCTGCATCTAATTCATCAGTTGTATTTGAGTATAAACTAAAAGAAGATGTAGTTCTTACAGGTTCAAATTATATAGTAAATTCTTGGACATTAAGTTCATCTTTAACAGCATCATTTAGTGGTTCTACTTCTGCTGCAAATAATTATCTTCTTGTAGAAGATATGAGAAGAAAAATTGAATATTCCAATATTGGGGAATTTGTTGAAGATAATATTGAAACTTATGTAAATAGTGTATCAAAATTTGATAAAGCAAATATTTTACATGTAGGCTTTAGACCAGTAAATGCAATAAATAATGACATTATCAATGTTTTGGGAGATTTAAATGTCTCTGATATGATTGGAGATCCTGCTAATTTTTATGGTTCTTTTAGTGGTTATCCTTATCAATATATAGCAGAATCAGCCTGTGCATCAAGAGTTTTTTGTAGATATACAAGCAAATTTGATTTTAATGGATATATTGATGTTCTTGAAAATTTAGCTCCTATTATTGAAGGAATTATGCATGGAGTTCAGCAATTAATTCCAGCAAGAACTAATCTATTAAATAGAGGAGTTACAATTGAAAAGCACTTGCTTGATTCTTCTAGATTTCATACTGATCACCCTCTTATTTGTGCTGAACCTAAATTAGAAGCAAACATAGAAAAAACAGTTGATGTTGTTAGTGAACAACAAAACACAAATGATAAGCTACAAGTTTCACCTGCAATTACTGATTGGGTACAAGAACATTCTACTAATTTTAAAAGAGTATTGAATAATAATACTGAAATACAACCATTTTATCAAGAAGTAACTGATCCTATTAATACTTTGTTAGTTACAACTCTTAATAGAAATTTTTTACAAACTGATAGTAATTTTAATGAATGGACAACTTCAATAACAGGAACTATTAAATTAATAAGACAAAGTACAGGAAAAACTATAACTTCTACACAAAATTGTGTTAGAATAGAAGTGCCATTTTCTTCAAGTGCAACAGATCATTTTGAGCATTGGTTTGATGCTATAGTTAATAATGTTCAATTTAGTGATGCTGAATTATATCATGATTATCCAATAACTACAACAAAAGGTATAACTTTTAAGATTACTAGAAAAGCTAAATATTTAGACAAATCAATAGGTTTAGTTGAATTAAGAATGACCAACTTATTAAGTGGAAATTCAGATAAACTTCCAATTGTTATTGCAGTTAATGAAAGTGGCTTTGGTGGTGTTGTAGAATTAGTAACTCAATTGAATGTATAATTTCTAGATATTTATAATCTATACAAAATTAATACGGAGATACAACTTATGGGATTCCTAGATTCAAGTCAATCAATTGTTGCTGCAATATTAACAAGAAAGGGAAGAGAATTACTTGCAAAAAATGATGGATCTTTTAAAATAGTTAAGTTTGCATTTGGTGATGATGAGATTAACTATCAACTTTATGATCCTGATACTGAAGATGATACAAATGTATTAAATTTACCTATTCTTGAGCCAAGTTCAAATGAATTAACAGCGTTAAGATACAGATTAGTTACTGCTCCTGTTGGTACTCAACAAGTAGCTTATCTTGTAGCTAATCCTACTTCTTTACTTTTACAAAATATTACTATTTCAAATTCTACTTTAGCAAATAAAGGAACATTTTCAATAATTACAAAAGCAGGATTAGATACTTCTTATAATGCATATAGTAGAGATACAAAGATTGCTAAAGTTGATAATTCAATAATACAAGCAACTGTTGATTCTAATGGACAAGCTAGTGCTGTAATTGCTATTAGTTCTGGATTTACAAATGGAACAACTTATATTGATATAATTGGAAAAGATACAGGAGCAATTATTTCTGTACCTATAACTATAACAACACAACAATAAGAGAACAAAATGTATTTAACTACAACAGGGACTTGTGTAGCAATTTTGACTAGACTTGGTAGACAGGTTGCTGCTGAGAATTCAGTAAATTTTAAAATTACTCAATATAGACTTTCTGATGATGAAATAGATTATAGTCTTTTTGATGGAACTGCAAATGCTGATCAACATGATATTTTAAATACACCAATTTTAGAAGCTTGTACTTTGGGAGGCTTAGCAAGTCAAAAATATTATCTTGAATCTTTTACTAAAGAAACAAATCAAGTAGCTTATATTGATACAGATATAAATTATCCTTTTGTTGATGGTCAACAAAACAATAGATCAAAAAGAGATAGAATAACTGTTCTTGTTGATACAAATTCTATTTCATCTACTACATATTCTCTAAAAGTAAGAACTTTTTATGGAGCTGACTCAAATTATATAGTTCAATCACAACAACCTCAAATATTGCAACCTGTAAATTCTAATTATGCTTCAGTAGCTTGTTCAGACTCATTTGAAACTAGACAAAATCAAACTGAAGTAATTGTTCAATTAATTTTAAGCTTAAATAAAGAAACTCTTGTTACAGTAAATTCTGATTTATTAAAATCTCTTTCTCCTAAGACAATTCAGATACTTGAAGTAATTACAGGTAAAACTGAACGAAAAGAAATGCGACTTTCTACTGGTCAATTAATTAAACATGGTGATGCTGCTACTTGGAATCTTATAGGTGCTGCTAGTTGTGTGATTCATATAGCAGGAGTAACTACTCAAAAAGGGTGTGATGTAGAATTTTTATTTTATAATGGTTTAACTTTATCACAAAGAGAAGCTGTAGTAGTACAAGAACCTGTAACAGCTTCTGCAACTAGTTCTACAGTAATAACTACTACAGAACAGCCAATTCCAACAGTTGAAACAATTCCAACTGCTCCAACTATTACAGAAAATACAACTGTATCAACTGTTTCATATGTTAATGGAGTAGCAGGAAATTGGATTGAAAATCCTGAATGGATTAGTTTAAACAAAAAAATTCAAGATATACAAACTCAAAAAACTGGATTTAATGCGATATTTGGTAATTCAATGCTTTTCATATATCAATCTATGTTAAAAACAACAAATCGTTATATTTTTGTACCACTTAATAAATAAAGAGAAAAATAATGTCATTTATAAAATTTGATGAATCAAAAGATATAGTCTCTACTAAAATCGATACTCCCAATACTGAAATTAATATTTCTAGTTCAGCAATAGCTGCTGCTTCTTCACTTTGGGTGTTTTCTGCGCAAGCAAGTGCTACAGGATTTCTTAATAAACCTGATTCTACATCTAATTCAGCTACAACTATTTCTGTATCTTCTGCTTTTAGACATATAGCTAATTATTTTTTCGGTACTCCAGATTATATTTACGATTCATATGATGGAATTACACCACAAACAAGCATAAGAGTAATTGAATTAGGAAGACCCTTATTAGATGAAGGTTTTTATCCAAACTCTATAACAGCAACAATTTCAGCTACTCAATTTACTATAACAGCTTATGATTCGCAAAATATTAATTCTGCAAATAGTCCTTTAGGATTAACAGGAAGCTTCATAAATAAAAGTAATACTGCAGATGTTGTAGGAACTGTATTTTATGATCATGGAGTTATAGTTCTTCATGGAGGAGCTCCTTCTTCAACAGCACTTATAAGTTCAACTTCTGGATTTGGAATTAGTGCTGGTTATGCAGCAAATTATGTTAATTTAACATTATTTACTTGTAAAACTAGAAATATTTTAAAAAGAACAATTTATTTTTGTAGAGCTTATAATACAGAAATGAATTTTACAACAAATCCTACAGCTAGAACTTCTGATGGATATGTATTAAATTCTTTAACTGCTGAACCTACTACATTTATCACTACTATAGGTTTGTATGATGATGCAGGTAATTTATTAGCTATAGGTAAATTGAATCCTGCTAAAAAGAAGGATTTTCAATCAGAAGGGCTTTTCAGTGTTAGATTAGATTTCTAATATAACCTTAAAAGATTATATTTTCAAAATATAACCATAAAGAGTTATAAATGGCATTAACAGCAAATACAACTTTACCCGCAAATATAATTGCAGAACAAATTTCTACAGAAGAAGGAAAAGTTCATCTTAGTAAAAATCTTGATGTTATTCAACTATCTACTGAAAATGAAGTAGAAAAACATTTCGATAATTCTAGTTCAGGGACTATGTTCTTTTCAGAAGCTATTCCTCCAGGATATGCAATAGGAACATTGACAAGTGGTACGATTAGATATTTTTCAAATCTTATCAGTGCTAGTAGTGTTGGTTCTATTCTCAGTATTAATTCTGTACCTAGTGTTGGTGGTATGTTTTATGGTCCTGGTGATACAATGTATATTACTACAGGTGCAGGAGATGCTATTGTTAGAGTTTTAACTGTTAATCCTAGTATGGGAGGACAAGTTTTAACTGTAGAATTAGTAAGTAGTGGTACTAGTGGTTATAGTGTTAGCACACAAAATGATACTAATAAAATTACTGGATCTGGTATTGGTTGTAAAATTGATATTACTGCAATATCAATGGGTAATTTAAGTACTATTGCTATTTCTTCTATCTATGAGCATGTTAGAGGTTATGTTTGTAGAGATTTTAGTGATAATGCTGATGCAAGTTGGAATAATTATTTGTCGTCAACTGCTGGACAATTAGGACTTATTAGAAGAAAAACTGATGGTTCTGGTTTAACTGGAATTAGAGTTATAATGTTTAACAGATCTGATTATGGAGATAGAATAAAACCTGGAAGTTTTAATGCAACAGTAAACACATCAGTATCAGCATATAAATATGGTGAAAATTTAGATAATTCAAAAAACTATCCTTCGCTAACAGATAAAACTGCTAGTGACTCAGGTTTTTGGATGGGTATGACATCTAATCCTGGATTGATTGGATCTACACAAAACGGTGTTAGTGGTTCAGTTTTAACAGGATTTTCAATTTATTTGAGAGTTAGACCTGAACTTACTCCTTGCCCTATTCAAACTTTACTTTCTAGAAAATCAGGTGATTATTCACAATCAGCATTTGGAAATGCTATAGTTGATAAACAATATATGAGTTTGGATCCATTATCAGCTAATGCTTTAGTTTCTTCACCTTACATTTTTAATGCAAGCACAAATACTTATGAATGTACTATGAATGTTGCTGTAAATTATCGTATAGCAGAAGTAATTAATACAAATCTATTTATTACAGGAACTATTCAAGTTGGAGATATTTATGTGTTAAATGGTGGTGATGGAACAGCATCAGTAAGAATAACTCAAGTTACAAATACATTTCCGAAAACTATTCAATTTGAAATTTGGAATAAGGGTGTTGCAGGATATATTGAAAATTATGCTTATTCAACTATTGCTCCAGCAGGAAGAGCTGCAATTAGTGTTTTTGTTTCTAAAGTAGAAGCAGTACCAATTTCTACTCAATCAACAACTGGAGCTTCTAGTGCAGTTATTACTTTTTATAATGTAAAACATGGAGTTATGAGATGGGGAGTTTCAGCGCAAGATATTTATCCAGCTGGAGTTGGTACAGCTGGAAAACTTAAATTTACTACAGCTCAAGCACAAGCAATAACAAATAGTGGATTTGCAACTCTAACAGGATGGTATACTGCAGCTGGATCTGCTTATAGTTCTTCTTATGTAGGTAGTACTTCACAAGTTGTTTCATATAGTAGCACTGCCATTGCAGAAGATTTAGTTGGAAATAGATTAATTATATCAGGCATAACTTCAGGTGCTTCTTCAGATTATATTTTCCAGAAATTAGTACTTTCTTCTGGATTATCTGGTTTAATTGTATCATTTGATTTAACAACTACTGGAGATAATATGTATACTGGTCAAAAACTTAAAACGTTAATACAAAAAGATGCTGGACCATCTGCTCATACATCAAGTATTTGTTCATTTACTGATTCATATTTAATTGGATTTTCAAGATGGCCATATAAAACAACTATTGAAAAGCATGTAGATTTATTATATGACGCTCCTGCTTATGAATTTACACCAACTGCAGTTTGGATAGGTTTTTCAATTGACTCTAGTGCAGCTACTGCATATGATAGAGAATTTCATATTCAAAATGTAAAAGTTAGTGCAGTTCCTTCAACACTTTATGACGGACAATCTGCATCAATAACAGCTTGGTTTGATGCAGTTCCTTCTGATTTATCAACACACTATTTAACATTTTATGCACGAAAAAAGAATTTAGAAATTTTTCCAAATAAAAAAATATATTTAAAGCTTAAACAACAATTTATATAAATAGAAAATTATGTCAGATTTAAGTTTATCTACTGATGGGCATGGAAGTATAACAGGTGATTTTACAGAAGGTGGCTGGACTATAGTTCAAGGAACTTTTTACAATATTAGTGCAGTACCTGCTTCTGGGTATACTTTTTGGTATTGGCAAATTTCATTAGGTAATCCTCAATGTAGTGACATATATCTTCCTGATTTTTCTTTTAGATCTTGGGTGCCCCCTCCAGGTGATGATATATCATTCGTTGCACATTTTCAACCTGAATTCTTATTACTCAATATAATTGATGATGGGAATGGAAGGACAATTCCTTCTTTCCCAATTCCTGTATCAAGTGGAACAATTAATACAATTGTTGCTACACCTGCAACAAATTATTTTTTCAAAAATTGGTCAGTTCAATCAGGTGATGCTTCTATAGCAGATCCATATAGTTATATAACAACAGTTACTATTACAGCAAATGCAACTATAAAAGCAAATTTTGATACTAAATTAATTACAGTTGATAATATTCCTGATGATTATCCAGGAATTGGAATGGAATTAAGAAATGACGGTAAAATTTATTGTTATGTAATAGATGCTAGAGATACAGGAAATACTGATCAACTTAATTATCAAGCTTCAGTGTGTGCAAATAATAGTACTATAGCTGTATTTGATACTCGTAATATAAATTTTTATGATGGAGGTTATCATAATATTTTATTTGAATGGTCACTAGCAAATAATGAGTCTCGATATGGAATATTACATGTTGATAAAAATTACTATATACCTGAATCTTCTTCATTAAGTAGTATAAGAGTTGGTAAACAAACACCTTGTACATTTACATTTGATGCATATAATTCTTCAGCAAGTAGTGCTCTAGGAACTTTTCTTGCATTAGGCGCAAATCTTTATGGAGAAGGTTCTTCCGCATTAACTGGATTTACAAAAAATAATAAAACTTTTACAGGAAAATACCATAAATTTGTTTTATGGGATACTGTATTATCAAATCCTGCTTATCTTAAAATTACAGGTGATTATGATCCTTTTGTAAAACAAATTATAAGTCAAGCAGAAATCAATCCATTAACAGATAGTAATTTATTATCTTGGAATAGAAATGTTGTTGCTTACCACAAATTTGATACTCTTGATGTAAGTATTTCTGCACCTGTATTTTCAGCATTTAGTCCAGTTAGTGGTGCTACTGGTGTACCAGCAAGTGCTGAATCTGCTTGTGCTTTAACTACAGATTTAACTTGGGTATGCACTGATCCACTTGGTCTAGATATTGATTATGATGTATATTTTGGATTAGCATCAGCTGGTTCAGCAGGAGCAGTATTAATTGCATCAAGTATTTCAACATCAACAGCAACAGTTACTGCATTAAGTATTATAACAGAATATAATTGGTATGTTGTTGCAAGTAATTATAAACTTTCTACAACTAGCCAAGTTAATACATTTACAACTAGAACTTATGGTGGAGATGCATTAAGCGCCGTTTCATTGAATCTTACAAGTAGTATTTCTTCAACAATTTTCTCAAAATCTTTATTAAATGTTGAAAATGCTACTTTATCAAGTGCCTATGTTATTTATGCTGTTAGTGGAGAACATAACTGGGTTGCAGTATATGAGGATTGGATTAGGATGTCTGATTCAGCAACAGATAGAACAGTAGATGTATCTATTGCAACTAGTCCGTATAATTATACAGAACTAGAACTAATTCCAGATTCTATTACAAGTATTTCACAAACGTCTATAACCTCTTAAGGTAAAAAAAAATGAAAAATGATTTAAACCAAATTAATATAAAAACAGAGAATAAAAAAGAAGTAAAAGAACTTAATCATGAATTAGTAATTGGTGGTGGTAATTTAGATGTTTATATGGATGCTTACATCGATGGAGAACTAGTTCTACGAAAAAAATCTGATAGTATGCTTAGAGGATTTTTAAACATTCTTTATCTACAAATGAATGGATTAAACTTCACACGAATGCCTGATGTTTATTTTGCAAATGATGTAGGTGCAGCAGCAAACAATATAACATATTTTAGTGCTGTATCTTCTGTAACTTCAGGAACTACGGGAACTGTTGTTAGATTGAATATTTCAGGAGGTAATTTAAGAAATTCAAATCCTGTAACAGGATATTGTAGCATCGCAAGTGTTGTTCCTGCTTGTGATTTGAAAGAAGGAATATATGAATATACATGGAAATCTGCTTCTCAAGTAGATATTTTTCTAACAGGAACAACTGCTGCTACTTCTGCAGGATATGTTGCTAGTAGTGCAACAATTAGACAAGCAGTTCTATCTGCCAATCCTGTTGATCTTACTCCTTCTACTGAATCATTCAAATGGCCAATGATAGTTGTAGGAACAGGAACAAAAGCAGTAAGTTTATCTGATTGTTTATTAGAAAAAGAATTACAAACTGGTTCAACTTCTGGTAGATTAGTTTATGGAGGTATGACTGGTCAAGATGATACAACTATCTCTAATCAATCAGAAATTTCATTTGTTAGACCTTTTACAAATTCAAGTGGTTCAGCAATTACAATTAATGAAATTGGTATGTATTGTGTTTATGGAACTAAAGATGGAAATGCTTATACATTAATCATAAGAGATGCTATTGCTCCAGGTCTTGAAATTGAGAATGGTAAAATCTTAATAATCATTTATTATATAAGAGCTATCCAATCAGCAGGAACTAATCCTGGTGGTTTTAACCAGAATTTAATGAAGTTATTGAGAAGACATTTTGGGCAAACAACAAGATCTGCTATAAATACTATTAATGTTGATTCAAACTGGGCAAATTCTACAGGAACATTCAAAGTTTTAGCTCCTGGAGGTGAAACTCAAGCAATTACATACGGAGATGTTACAACTATTAGTACAGATCCTGCTTGGAAACATGGTATTGTTTTAGGTTTTGGAACTTCTGCAGTATCAGAAACAGATATTTGGTTAGGTCCTACTGCAGCAACTGATTCACAAGCTTTTCATCATGGCTCAGATTCAATTAGTTCTCTATATTACTATGGACAATTCATACATAATTTCACTGCAATAGCTGATACTACTACAGCAGTTAGTTTTGATATTATTAGAGTTGTTGAAAATGCTTGTGGAACAGCTGTAACTGCTAATGAAATAGGATTAACAGTAGGAGCACACAATAGTAATAGTGAAGGTTCAGATCAAGAATATCCTGTAAGATTGTTTTTAATTGCTAGAAATCTCTTAACAACTCCTGTTGTTATAGCTAATGGAGAAATGTTAAAAATTACTTATACAATTAAGGTGATTTTATAATGGCATATACTTCAATAGATTATGCTTGTTTAGATCAAATCGGATATCAAGATAGTCCTACTTCAGGAAACCCTATTCATCTGTTTACTTTTAATGCAGCTTTTACTGCTGAAGAAAATATTTATACATTGAAAGATTTACCAGACTATAATCAAGATGGTATCATGAAAACAGGATATGTAGTGTTTGTTGAAGATAATGGAATAACAAAAACAGATAGAAGAGTAGGATTTATAAATTATGATTTAGGAATGATTATTTTTGATGATGAATATGCACCAGGTGGATATGATTTATTAAGTTCAATCGGTACTTCTGGTATGACACTTGATCCTAATTTAATGGCTACTAATTTTTATATTAAACGACTTAATTTTGTTTCAGTTAATTTTGTTGAAAGATTAATGGTTAATGTAACTGCTACTGGTAATGAAATGAATATTTCTGAAAATAAAACGGCAGTTGATAGTACTACAAATTTACAAAGATACAATCCTTCAGCTGGATATATTACTTCTGTAGGTTTATATAATGATTTAAATGATTTAATTGCTATTGCTAAATTGAGTAAACCTTTAAGAAAAGATGCTGAACATAATGCACAAGTTCAAGTAAAATTTGACTTTTAATTTATGCAAATTTTAAAATTAGATAATACATATATTGAAATAGACCAACCAAGAGGTGCAGGTGCTACACCTACTGCTTCTTCAGTTGGGTTTATAACTTTACATAATGATGATTACTTTTTTTCTGAATCTCATGTAACGTCAAAACAATCTTTTATTGTTTCAGCTTCTAGCGCATCAGTTACAAGTGTTGTAGGTGTATCTACTGGATCAAGCTCTGCTTATGCATATTTTGCTAATATGATGATTAAAAATTATGATTTTGATGATGGAAAAACTCTCAGTACTACAACTGGATTCACACAATATTTGAGTAATTTTAGAACTATAGACGGCGTTATTATTCGAGATAATTTGTGCAATTTAGGAAATGTTGGTGTAATTGCTCTTAAGAAAAATAGATATGGAGAAAATATTCAACCATTAAGTTTTACTGCTACTACAAGTGCAGGAGTTACTTTTATTGATTCTGCAAGTGCAAATTCAGAATGGGGAATTCTTTCACGACAAGCAGATGGACTAAGTGCAGGAATAATATTTTATGAATTAGGAATTTGTTTAATACATGGTCCTACTTTAGCTAATATAAATTCAACCACTTCAATTACATCTATTGCTTTTTCTTCAACTTATACTCTTTGGCAATTAAATGCTTTCTGTACTGCTATGCCCAATGAATTAAATTATACTTCTAATGATAATGCATTTTATAATAAAGCAGTTACTTCTGATCCTGCATTATATACTTCAGTATCTTCTTATGCTTATAAGTGGGGAAGTTCTAATACTTCTAGTACTGCAAGTAAAGGAACATTTTATCTTCAAGACATTTATCAAAGAAATATTTACATTACATCAGTAGGATTATTTAATGATGATAATGAACTAGTAGCTGTAGCTAAAGTAGCACAGCCAATTAAAAAGCCAAAAACAATTCCAATTACTTTACGAGTAGCAATTGATTTTGACTAAAAGTTTACAATTGTATTTAAGATTTTTATATTATTCATTATGATAGGTTTTTCAATAGTTCCATTTTCAAAAAATACAGGTATCATTTGTAGATATTCAGAGTTTCATCCGAATCTTTCTTATTTTGTATACAATGAAGCAAATATTAAATCTTGGATTGAGAAACTTAAGAAAGAATGGGGCAATATTTTAATTGTAAATGATTCTAGGACAGTGTATAGATCTTTATCTTTCTTAGGAGCTGATTATCTATTAAGTTTGAATTTGTTTGATTGCAGAGCTTTTTTTAATATTTATAAAAATGCTTTAAACATTGATATCTCAAATTTAGCTCAAAAAAATTTGAACATTACTTTAGCTGATGAACAAAGTAGGATTCAAAAAATTTGGAGAATTCAAAATGAAGAAAATTGGGAATTAATTCCGCTTTCTTTAATTGAAGTATTTTTAGAGAAAGATGCTACTACAGCTTTCAAAATTGGATCTCAACTTAAGAAAATAAAGTTATCTTTAGATGTTTCAGCTTATTATGATTTATTTAGAGAATTTTTAATTTACTTAACTCTATTAGAAGAAACAGGAATTCATTTTAAAAATGAAATTACAATTCCACGATATGAATATGATAGAGTTATAACAGGAAGATTAGTAAATACTACTCCATATTGTTATCAAGTAGTATCAAAACAAAAATTTATTGAAACTTGTTCATCTAGATTTGGTAAAGATGGAATACTTCTAAATGCTGACTGGAAAAATGCAGAATTTAGAGTTGCAGCAGCAATAAGTAAAGAAAAAATTGAAGGTGAAAAGAAAGATCCTTATACTTTATTGGGAAGAGCTATCTTAGGAAGACAGGAAATTACTAAAGAAGAAAGAGAAGAGAATAAAGAAACAGTTTTAGCAACTATGTATGGAGATTCTTATCAATTCAGTAATGAATTCTTTTCTACTTATCCGAATATAGCTGCATATAAAAAAGAAATTATTAAAGAAGCTAGAAAAAATCTAAAGTTAACCACTAAATTTGGTAAAACAAGGTTTTTTGAAACAAATGAAAAATTTGAAACTAAAGCTTTTAATGCAATTAATCAAATGACTGTTGCAGATTTATGCAAAATTGCAATTATAGAAACTCAAAAAGAATTTAAAGAAAAGAACTTAAGAAGTGTAATGTTACCTTATGTTGTCTATGATAACTTTCTCTTTGATATTTATAAACCAGAATTAGAACAAGCTAAACAAGCAATACAGACTGGATTAATTAATAGAACAATTCCTTATTCATTTAGACAATATGTTGATTTTGAAGTTTCTATAGAAGAGTTAAAATAAAATAATGGAAAGAAAAGAATATCTTGACATAATAAAAAAATACAAGATTAGAGGTCCTTGGACTCCAGATGAACTTATTCAGCATTGGAATGCTTTTAAACAAAAATATCCTAACACTAAAATTACATTTGAACATTGGCTAGGGTATTTTGGTAAAGTATATTTTAAAAAGCAAAATGAAACAAAAATGCATTTCAGTCAAAAATGGGTTGATCGAGTAACATCAGAAGATGATGATGGCATTTATGTAGTGGGTAAAGATCTTTTTGAAGGACAAAAAATTCCACCTGTACAATCAGGAAAGCCTAATTTATTAAGTCCTGATGCATATTATTCATGGTATGTTACACATTCTGGTTTACAAGAAAAAGGTCAAATAGCTTCTAAAGCAAATAAACAAGAACGACTTAATAGAGTTTTAAAACTTTACTATGAAATATCTAAAAAAATTATTGAAGATCTTAAACCTCAATATATTTCAGAAGTTGAAGTACTAAATAATCATATTCAGCAATTAGAATCTCATCTTGATAATAAATTAAGAGTAACTCCAGAAGGCTCAAAATATATTAATATTAATGGCAAAATTAAGTTTGATGGATCTCCTGAAATTTATGAAGAGTATTTCCAATCTGGTAAGTTGAAATTTAGAGAATTTGTTAAAGAAGTAGTACGAGAATTAAGAAATAGAATTTATGGCAAGCAATTAGAAGAAGAAGATAAGTCACTTATTGAAGGCCCAATGACTACTGTCCAACCTCCTAAGAAACCTGAAACTATTGCTGTAGATTTAGACAATACTTTAATTGATAAAGAACAGAACTTAATTGATGGAGCAAAAGAAGCATTAGAAAAACTTAAAGAAAAAGGCTATGAAATAGTGATTTATACTGCTCGATTTGCCTTTACTCCTAAAGAACAATGGCAATCTTTACAAGCAAATATAGAGGGATTACTTAATAGATTACAAGTTCCTTTTAATAAAGTTTCTATAATAAAACCTGTTTGTAAATTTTATATTGATGATCGTGGTGTTAAATTTGATAATTGGAGTGATGTTATGAAACTTATCGAGCCTGACTTAACTGAAGAAGGTCCTCAAGACTTAAAACCTGCAGCAATTAATTCTAAAGCACCTTCTGAACTTAAAAAATCTACTGCGGGAGTTGGTACTGGAAATATTGGACTTAGAGAGGAAGATAAAATTGATTTAACTCCTGAAGTTGATGATAAGTCAAAAAGTTTTGAAATTTTAAAATAGTTTTATTTACAACTCTATAAATTTTGAATATATTTATTTTAACAAAGGAATACACTTGCAGACACAGATAATTACTCCAGGTTCCAATCAAAAAACTGTTCTATTAGCTTCTTTTATAGATAGACCTGAATTAGACAACTCGATTAAACAAATTAAAGAAAATTTTGTTATTATTGGGTACAAAATTTTTGTGTTAAAAAATAAAGAAGATAATGATAAGTTAATTTTAACTTATAATATTTTATTAAATGATGAAAAAATTAAATTTGATTGTTGTATTCCTGGGACTATAGCATTACATCGAAAAAAAGAAACCAATACTTTATATACATTGAATTCATTAAATTCAATTATAATGGAAGAAACTCAAAAAAATGTTGTTGACAAAACTCATAAAATTAATTGGACAAATTATTTGAATTGTATTTTGATTACACATAAAACTAAAGGATTGGTTAAAATAGAAACAGAATTAGAAGCAATTATAAATTTTGAAAACATTAAATAAAGGTTTACTTAATGCAAAAAAATAAATTAGTTACAGTAATTGTTTTAGCTGAAGTTGCTCCACTCCCTGCAGTAAATGAAGCTCTCAAATCAGTATTCAGCCAAACATTTAAACAATTAGACATAATTGTTTCATGCTTCAAAAGAAATGATTTACAAACTCTAAAAGATAATTGGAAAGAAAAAACCAATATCAGGTATTTTGAGTGTGATATGGGTTCTCTAGAGCTTTTACTTAAACCCCAAAGAGAAGCTTTAGGTGATTTTATATTTTATAAATCTGTTAATCCAGTTGATTGGTACCCTCGTCATATAGAACATCATCTAGATTTATTTGAATGGGATGACAAATCTTCTTGGAGTTTTTCTTTTACAGAACTTAAGAATATAGTTGAAAAAAGTGCTCCAGCAAATACAATCAATTATAAAATAGATAAAACTCCTATAGCAGAAAGTTTTTCAGTTGATGAGTTTTGTCATTTGAAAAAAATTATTGTTGATTGGAGTAAATGTATTGTTACTACAAATGGAGCAAATGCAGTGTTTTATCCAGGATTGATAATTAAACAATTAGAATCATATAGAGTTGCAATTCCTGAAGAAATTACTGTGATGCAATGGGTGGATCCAAGACCCAAAGAAGTAGCTTTAGGCAAACCTGTATCTGATAAAAATATTGAAGTTGTTATTGAAAAAGATGGAGAATTAGATATAAAAACAGAATATCCAACTGTAGTTGGATCTTTGCAATGGCAAGATTATAACAATAATATTCTTAATAGAATTAGTAATTTAGATCCTCTATCAATTAAAAAGATTGCTGTTAAAAGAACAATTGGTATGGGAGATGTTTTATTAGCTGAACCAGTTGTAAGAGCATTAAGAAGAAAATATCCAAATGCAGCAATAACATTTTTTGCATCCAATAGCAGAAATGCTAAAGAAATTGTTCCATATTTTGAATCAAAACCAGATGAAATTATTGGTCTAGAAAATGAACAAGCTCTTATTCAAGATATTCTTTATGATAAGAAAGGTTATGATTTAAGATTTGATTTTGATTTAGCATATGAATCAAGAAAAAATATCAATTATATCGATGGATATTTCACTACAGCAGGATTCAAAGAACAAGTAAAAGAAGTTGATGGAGAATTAACTATTGTTCCAGATGTTCCTGAGCATGAAAAAGTACCCAGATTAAAATATGAAGAACCTAGATTAATTACTGAACATTATGTAGCTGTAGAACTTGGTGGTAGTGGTTGGGGCGGAAAAGAATGGGATATGGGTGCATGGAAACAGATTTTAAATGAAATTCAATTAAAAGGTTATAAAATTGCTTTCGTTAGTAATCTTAGAGTAGCTCAAGTTGAGGGTGACCCACTAATTTTTACAAATCCTAATAATGATTTTAAAGTAATGCTTAACTATTTGAGATATTGTGAATTTTTTGTGGGCAGTGACTGCGGCCCAATGCATATTGCTGCAGCTTTTAATAAAAGATGTTTTGTAATAGCAGGAGCTGCTTTACCTAAATTTACTACTAAAAATCCTAAAGTCTACCAAGTAACTAATCAAATAGATTGTCTGCATTGTAAAGGTAGACAATACGTAAATCAAACTGATCAAGGATTCACATTTGTATCTAAATGTGAAAATCCAAAACAATATGAATGTATGTCAGGATTAAAAGTTGAAATAGTATCTAAAGAACTCGAAAAATTTTTAAAATCAATATAATATATGAATAAACCGTTAGTCTATTTAGCAGTACCTTATTCACATCCTGATCCTGAAATTAAAGAATGGCGTTTTGCTGAAGTTAATAAAATGACTGCAAAATTAATGAAACAAGGAATTATAGTATTTTCTCCAATATCTCATTGTCATTCTATTAATAAACATAATGAATTACCAACTGATTGGGAATTTTGGAAGCATTTTGATGAAGCTTACTTATCATGTTCTAATAAATTATTAGTTTATAAACTTGAAGGCTGGGAAACTTCTATTGGTGTAACTGGTGAGATAAAAATAGCAAACAAATTAGGAATTCCTATCGAATATATAGAATATGAAGAGGACAAGTAAAAATGTCTGGAGTTAAAGGAAGATCGGGAAAATATCTTAAAACATCAGAACAAAAAGAAAAAATTAAACAAACTTTAATGGGACATTCTGTATCAGATAAAACTAAAGAAAAGATCAGTTTAGCAAATAAAGGTAAAAAACATGATCCTATTATGGTTAAAGCTAGAAATTTAAAAATCAGTATAGCTAATACAGGAAAAAAATTATCAACTGAACAAAAATTAAAAATTTCTAAAGCAAATAAAGGAAAACATCCTTGGAATTATCGCATAGGATTTGTTGGAGATTATAGTCCTGAATTTACCAAAAAATTAAAAGATTTTATTATAAAAAGAGATGTAAATACTTGTCAGATTTGTAATATACCTTATTTACGAGAAAAATTAGTAGTTCATCATATTGATTATAATAAAAAAAATAGCAACACAAATAATCTTGTTTGTTTATGTAAAACATGTCATTCAAAAACAAATGTCAATAGAAATAGATGGATTCTTTATTTCAGTGAAAAAAGAAAATATCTTCCAAGCTTTTCAGATCTTATTGATAGACTCTGCATATCTCAAATGAAAGAAATTTTTATACCTGAACACGCAGAAGAATATAGAAAAGAAGCTTTAGATATATCAAATGATATTGATATTTTGATTAAAGAAAAAAATATAAAACTTAATGCTAAAATTACTTGGGCTATTCTTGTTATTCAACTCGCTAACAGAGTTATTTGGGAAAACGAATCAAAAGCTAGAGCTGGAGATATGGATCAAGACAAACTGCTAAAATTTACGCACTCAATTAATGGAATTAGAAATACAGCAAAAAATATAATTTCTCAAGAATTAGGTGAAAGAGTTGATTTAAAAATAGATTGTCTTGCTGCTGAATTGCCAAAAGAATTTGGAAATTGGGATATTTTCAAAAAATTATTAGAATAATTAGCAGCAGAACTAACTAAAGAATTCGGTAATTGGGACTTATTTAAAAGAAAAGTTCAAGATGAATAACAACGATTTAATAAATACCAGGTTTTGTACATCCATTGGATGAACCACTATGAATGTAGACATTATAGGAAAATTTTATTTAGGAAATGGTGGAATAGGAGATTTTCTATTACTGCTTAGCACTTTCTATGATGATATTCCAGAAGATCAAAAAGCAAATGTCATTTTCCTAGCTAATGATCTTGATAAGATTAAAGAACTTTACAAGCTTTTCCCTAAACTTGGAAAAGTACTTATCGTTCAGAACGACTGGCAGTTACTTCATGAACTTTTTACAAATAAGAGTTGTGTAGGCACGGGAATACTGCCACAAAATTTACATTATCCTCAATGGAGTAAAGTTAATATCTTTAAAGACTATAAAGTAAAAGAATTCCCAGAATTTACTAAATTAATTAAAGCTGAAAAAATTGCTGATAAGTCTCATAAGCAATTGTTTATTCAAGCTGAAGGTTCTAAAGTAGAAGGTTCAAGTAAAATTAGAAAAATATCTGATAAAGAATTAGAACTTATCTACGATAAGTATCATGATTGGTTAATTTTAGATAGTAAAGAATTTAGTTCAATTAAAGAAACTTTAGAATTTATTAAAGGTTCAGATTTAGTAATTGGATGTGATTCATTTGCTAAAACTTGGTCTGCTATGTGTGGTATCAAAACAATTGTTTATGATAATGTTTACAATAACAATTATCTTGATAATTTTATTAATAAAACAGATGCTGGCCATTATGTCTTTATCTATCCTTGGTGCAGAATTGAATTCATCACACAAGAAGAATCACATAGATTAAGCTATAAAAAATTTAGAGATGAGTTATAAATTAGATATATTAATCGATAAAATAATAATGATGGCTGCTTCTGGATTTTATGGTCGCTGGATTCCTTATCCTGGGAATAAGAATAATAAGCCTGGTAAGTTAATTGAAAGTTTAACTCTTGAAGAAAGAAATTTATTAAAAGAAGCTACATTAAAAGATTTTGATGTACGTCTTGAAATCTTTAAGAAGAAGAAATGATACAAACTAGTTACTTTGCAAAATATAAAGGAGATAATGGTATCTCAATTGCTTTATATACTCCCAAATGGTTCAAAGGTGAAGTATATAAAAATTTAGTTCCAACTCCAGAAATTCTTTTTACTTACAAAGCTAGTAATAAAACAAGACTTGATCAGATTTGTTATATATGTGAATATAAAAATTCTATTCTATCAAAGTTAGATCCTAAAAAAGTTGCTGAAGATTTAGATAATAAAGTTTTATTATGCTATGAAAAATCTGGAGATTTTTGTCATAGAATAATTGTAGCAAAATGGTTAGAAGATAATTTAAAAATTATAGTTTCAGAAGTTGAATAGTCAACATAAATGCAGACTATTTGTTGTTTCTTGAATGGAAAGTAAAACGAGATCCGCTCACACTGTAAAGTGGAGATTATGAATGTCTCCGTTGGTGGCGTCGTGAACCATCATCTCCTGTCTCGCGTAGCTTTTGTTTGTCTAGTGGACGTGTCTGTTTTCAGATAACTTTTTAAATTTAAATAGTAATACAGTTTACAGAAAGCATGCTTCTCTGTCATGCTGTCGAAAAGGAACACTCAATCATGATTAGTATTATAACTGTTACAAGACGACCTGAAGGTTATAAAAATATGGTAGAATCAATAGAAAAGCAAATCGGCGGACTCGTCGACAGATATCTTGCTTTTACTAATAACCTCCAAACTCAAGAACAATATAAAGCTATTGAAGCTGAAAACAGTAAAGTTAAAATATTCTATGGAAAAGAAAACTTTATTTACAAGAGTGGATTTGATACTGTTTATAATTTCTTACATACTAAAGTTCCACCAGAAAATTGGATATTTATTGCGGTTGATGTAGATCAAATAGAAATAAATAAAGAACAGTTAGAAAAGGATATGGCTACTGATCCTGATATGATGAGTATTCAAATGTATATGCAACGAGGAGATGTTTGGGAAACTAAGAACTTATTCTATAAAGCAAATAATTTATTCCAATGGTATGGTTTAGTTCATGAAATCATGAATTTTAATAGACAGCCTAAAATTATACCAACTACAGCAATTAAAATTATACATAAAAATGCTTTAGATAAAACTAGTCAAGATATTAAAAAATCTCCAGATGGTTTTCCTATTTTAGAAAAAGCAGAAATAGGTTCTGATTCAGAAAAAAGAAATCTTTTGTATGAATCATTAGTTTACCGAATTGTAAATGAAGGCGGTAGACATGCTCATAAACAATGGTATGATAGATATTATCAAATAAATAAAGAAGTTATAGATTACTATAACGAAAAAGCAAAGGAATATTTTAAATGATATTTTTAAAACTTTTAATATCAATGTTAGTAATCAGTTTAGTAGACTGTATTACTACAGAATTATATTTTAAACCAAAATGGAGAGCTCCTGGAGCAGATGCTAAATTTTGGGATAACTGGTATCGAATACGAACAGTTATTATGTTTGTTCTATGGTATGGAACAGCAGCAATCTGGTTTCCAGAAATATTTTGGCTTCAATTAATTTTACATGTTGGTGGTTGGGAAGATTTTATATATGCTATATGGGTACCTTTATTTGCTAAAGCTAAAGAAGCTTGGAAATGGGAACCTGGTTTTGAAATTGGGCCCTGGATATTTCCTTATGAATGGCCCTGGTTAGGTAATTATGGTGGATTTTGGAAGTTCCTGAAATATAATCTTTTAACTTTTTTAGGTGGTCCAAGAGTTTCAATTTCTGGAATGTTAAAAGCAATGGCTTTAACACTATTTATTGTACTAGTAATTTAGTAATTTGGAGAATTTTATGAATTTTTATGTAGTAGGATATTTAAAAAGTAATAATACAGAAGTTGAATCTGAATTGATTCAAGCATCAAGTTCACTTGAAGCTAGAAAAGAATTTTCAAAAAAGCATAACATGAATTTATCTAAAGTAGTAGATTTTCATGGTAAAGTAGAATTGCCAGATAGAAGATACTAGATATGATTAAAACAGCATTAGTTACAGGTGGTTGCGGATTTGTAGGAAGACGATATGTTTCTCATTTATCTTCTTTAGGATATGATGTTACTTATGTTGATGATTTATCAACTGGTTTACATTCAGCAGATTGGCCTGATTTTATACAAACTAGGACAAATTTTAAAAACACTACTTTCTTTTATGAAGATGTTAGAGAATTTTTTAAAACAGCATATAGAACTAACAAATTTAACAATTTTGACCTTGTAGTTCATCTTGCTGCAGTTGTTGGTGGTAGATTAAATTTAGAAACAAATCCTATAGCAGTTGCTACTGACTTAGCTATTGATTCAGATTTTTTCAATTATACAAAAAAATCTTATAATAAATATTCAATGTATTATTCATCTAGTGCAGCATATCCCACTAAGTTACAAACTAAAGATGGATTTAAGATATTAGATGAATCTGATATTGATTTAAAAAATATTGCAAATCCTGATTTTACTTATGGATGGAGTAAGTTAACTGGAGAGTACCTTAATACATTTATTCAAGATCATAAAATAGTGATTTATCGCCCATTTTCAGGTTATGGTGAAGATCAAGATCTAACATATCCATTTCCAAGTATTATGAAACGAGTCTTAAAAATGGAAGATCCTATTGAAGTATGGGGTGATGGTAAACAATCAAGAGATTTCATTCATATAGATGATTGTGTTGACATCTCTATGATTCTTTGTAATAATCACATTACTGGAACTTTTAACTTATCAACTGGAATTGAAACTCCTTTCGAAGAATTAATTAGAAAAACTATTTCTATTGCTAAAGAATTGAAATTAGTGGATGAAAATTACAATCCTTCAATTAATAGACTAATTGATAAACCTGTAGGAGTTTATAGAAGAGTAGGAAATAATAATAAAATTAATAAAACAGTAAAAGCTGTAAATTCTGATCCTACTTGGAATTATACTTATTTAACTTTAGATCAAGGAATTAAACTATCACTTTTAAAAATGAAAGATTTTGTATGATACAAGAACGAGAATTAGTAAAATATACTGCAACAAGATTATCAAATACAAAAAATCCTAATCAAGGAAATTTTAAAAAAGTACTTTGTGTTTGTTCAGCAGGACTATTAAGATCACCATCAACTGCATTTGTTCTTTCTAATCCCCCATTTAACTTCAATACAAGAGCTTGTGGAATGAATCCAATATATGCTCTTGTTCTTCTTGATGAAATCTTAATTGAATGGGCTGATGAAATTGTAATTATGGAAAGTAGTCAATTAAATACAATAAAAAAGTTAACAAACAAACCTATTGTAGTACTAGATTTACCTGATTATTTTAGTTTCAGAGAACCTGAATTGTTAACACTCATTAAAGAAAAATACATTGCAAAAACAGGATTTATTCCTAAAGAGGATAAATGAAAACATTAGATATGATGCTTCTCTATTATGATAATGCTTCAATTCTTAAGAATTGGTTTTATCGATTGATCAATCATTCTGATTTTCATGAATTCAAAAATAGATGTCAAATTTTTATTAGTGATTCAGGAACTCCTTGGGAAAAAATTCAAGATTCATTAGATGTTTGTGCTCAACAACCTGATTGGATCAAAGAAATACTTACTTATGTTCGGTGTGAAACAGAAGAAATTAGAAAGAAAGTACCTGAAGGAATTTCAGCAAGACCTGGTTGTCATGCTAAAAATGTTATTGCTTTAGATCTTTCATTAGCAGATGTATTCATGACAAGTAATGTAGGACACATTTTTACACCTGATTATTTTAAAGGTCACATATACCAACATTTAAAAGATGAAAAAGCTGTAGTTTTACCAAAAAGATATGATTTAATTTCTGATACATATCATGAAACAGATTATCAAAAACCTTGGGATGAAATTATCAAAGGAAATATGCAGCATTCTGGTGGTTGGCTTGATATGTCAGTAAGAAGAAAATATATTGTTGAAGTTGGTGGTTTTGATGAAGAGTATATTACAATTGCTCCTGAAGATATGGATATGGGTTCAAGACTTACTGGAAAATTAGATAATGGTGCTCCATCAGAAATGCTCTATCCCTATAAAGGAAAATTTCAAAATTTAGGATTAAATTTTCATCAACCTTTTGAATCTACTTTCTTCTCTTTGCTTTGTAATACATACAAAGGGCATATCAGTAAAGAAGATCCATTAAGACAAAAAGGATATGAAATTGGGATTCAACATTATCTAAAAATGTGGGGAGTAATAAATAGAAATAAAGATAGAAAACCAATTCAACATAAAATTTTGGAGTTTTAAATGAATAAAGAACGAGAAATTATAGAAAACTTACATACTGTAAAAGGTATATTTTTCGGTCGAACAAATGAAGAAAAAGAAAGAGAAAAAATAGAGAAATTAAAGAGTTTCAAGTCATCATTGTGGTTTGCATGGCGACCAGTTAGAATAGATGATGGTCGGTATGCTTGGATGACTTGGTTGAAAAAAGATTATAATATCAAAGGGATTGTTTATTCAACAATCACTAAATATAGCAGATTAGCTGGAATTGATAAAATTGAAATACCAAACAATGATCCTTTTGATTTGCAAAAAGAAGAAGCTGAAAGAAAAAGAAAAATTGAAGAACAACGTAAAAAGAAAAAGGGAACATAATGGCAGTAAGCGTACTAATCACAGGTGGTGCAGGATATATTGGTAGTATTTTAACTGAAAGATTTGTAACCCAAGATTATAAAGTAACAGTATATGACAATTTTATGTATCGTCAAAATACTTTACTGAATTTATGTTTTCATCCAAACATTAAATTTGTAAGAGCAGATGTCAGAGATGAAGCTTCACTTGCAAAAGAAGTAAGAAATAATGATGTTATAATTCCTTTAGCTGCTATTGTAGGTATGCCTGCTTGTAAAAAGAATCCTTTAGTTGCTAAACAAATAAATCAAGATCAAATTGAAAACATCTGTAAAGTGAAATCAAAAAATCAATTACTTCTTTATCCTAACACAAATTCAGGATATGGCCAAGGAGAAGGTGTAGTATTCACTGAAGAAGATGCTTTAAATCCTATTTCTGTTTATGGTCAAACAAAATGTGAAGCAGAAAAAATGGTTAGAAATGTTGATAATTCAGTAGTATTTAGATTAGCTACAGTTTTTGGTTGTAGTCCTAAAATGAGATTAGATCTTTTAGTCAATGATTTTACTTATCGAGCTTGGAATGATGGTTTTATCTCTTTATTTGAGGGACACTTTAAAAGAAATTATGTTCATGTAAGAGATGTTGCTGCAGTTTTTGATTGGACAATCCTAAATTGGGACAAAATGAAAAATGAAGTTTACAATTTTGGACTATCAGATGCTAACTTATCAAAATTAGAATTATGTCAGAAAATAAAATCTTTTGTTCCTAACTTTAAAATAGTTCAATTTGAAGATGCAAAAGATCCAGATCAAAGAAATTATATAGTTCAAAATTCAAAAATAGAAAAAAGAGGATTTAAAGCTTTTATTTCAGTTGACCATGGGATTCAAGAATTGTTAAAGTCATTTGAAATATTGAATCCAAGTATTTACACAAATCTATAGAGAATATTATGACAAATCAACAGTTAAAACAATATGCAAAATCAGTTAGAAAAAGAATAGTTGAATTCAAAACAAAAAGTGGATATGGACATTTATCAACAAGTCTATCTCCAGTTGATATTCTAGTTTCTTTATACAAAGATCCTGTAACTGATTTTGATCATACTAAAGACAAATTATATTTTGGAAAAGCGCATGGATCTCCTTCTGTTTATCCTATTTTAGCAGATTTAGGATATTTTCCACATGCAGAGCTTGATAGGTATTGTACTCCAGAAGGAATTTTACGATTACATTCAGATCAAACAATTCCTGGATGTAATTTTATTGGAGGTTCATTAGGTAATGCTATCGGTTATGTAGCTGGTTTAGCACTTGCTAATAGAAAAATAAATCATTATATTATTCTTGGAGATGGTGAACTGTATGAAGGTTCAAATTGGGAAAGTTTAATGTTTATTGCTCATTATAAATTGAAAAATATCATAATAATCGTAGATAGAAATAAAATGAGCACAATTGGTGAAACTGAAAAACTACTTAAATTAGAATCTATTCAAGATAAATTTCATGCGTTTGGTTTTGCAGCAAATAGAATTAATGGTCATGATTTTGATCAATTAAGAGCTTCATTCTCTATAATTAAAGATAGATTAGAAGAACCATGCGTTGTAAAACCTTTTGTAATTATTGCAGATACCATTAAGGGAAAAGGTGTCAGTTATATGGAAGGTCGATTTGAATATCATAATACTATTCCAAAAGATCCTAAGTTAATTGAACAAGCATTGCAGGAGTTATCATGACAAAACGAAAAAAATTAGATATTCTATTTGCTTATAATTGTGTTTTTGATGAATACAAATCTATAAAAAGAAATAGAGAAGAAGAAACTATAAAAAAATTGAGATTAGAATTCTACAAAAGTAAACTTGAAGGTTTACAAAAAATAATTACAGAAGATTTCAAAATAAATGTTGAGTTTGCTAAATTATGAAAATTAAAAAACAAATTACTATTGATGAAGAAGATATAGCAAATCTACTTGATTGTATAGATAGAACTAAAAATACTTGGGAAGCTTTTATAGATTTATGGCCCTTTGTTATTCGACATATCATTGAAGAATATGCTAAACAATTAACATCAGAAGAGTTAGAACAACTTCCTCAAAGAATAGGCAATTTCAATCTTACTGAATTTAAACAACAGTATATAGAGAGAAGTCAAAAATGAAAACCCAACGAAATGAATTTTTAGACATATTATTTGAAAAAGCAAAATTAGACAAAGATATTATGCTTATTACTGTTGATATGGGAGCAGAATCTCTAGATAAATGGAGATCAGAACTTCCTGATCAATTTATTTCTGCTGGAATTTGTGAACAAAATGCAATAAATGTAGCTGCAGGATTATCTCATTCAGGTAAAAAAATCTATGTATATTTTATGGCTATATGGGCAGCTAGATGTTTTGAGCAAATTAGATATTCTTGTGCTTTAGCAAATAATCCAATTACTATTTTAGCAAATGGTGTTGGTTTAGCTTATGCTCCAGCTGGACCCGCTCATGAACCTACTGAAGATATTGCTTACATGAGATCAATTAATAATATTGAAATTTATAATCTATCTAATACAAGACAAATAGAGCAATTAGTTAATTTAACTTTAGAAATACCAAAATTAAGATATGTTAGATTAGAAAGAAATTTAGATCCAATTATTGAAAAAGAACCAATTGAAAATAAAATTACGCAACCTGTTCCTCCTATCATTGATGCAGGAATGATATGTGTCAGAGGTGGTTTAAGAAATTCTAAAACTTCTCAAAACTCTACAGATAAAATTTGTATTTTAACAACAGGATTCATGTTAGGCAGAGCATTGAAAGTTTGGCAACAATTAATAGAATTAACCTATCAAATTTCTGTATTTGATATTTGGAAATTAAAACCAATTAATAAAGAATTATTACAAAGAGCAATTGATCATTATGATTATATAATTACTCTTGAAGAACATCAACTTGATGGTGGTTTAGGATCAATTATTTGTGAAACATTAGCAGATTTAGGAATTAAAAAGAAAATTTTAAGAATAGCTCTTCCAGAAAGATATATTTTTGAAAATGGAAATAGAAATCAATTGTTAGATGCTAATGGATTATCAGTTGAAGAAATAATAAAAAGAATTGATGCATTTTTAGCTATTCCAGAACTTGAAGAACCAATCACAAATGAATTTGAAGATGCTGATTAATGAAAACAATACCTGCTCACAATTCACAATTTACAGGATATTATCACATGGAACCTAATAAAAATTTAGTTGATTTGCGCGATTTTGAAGAAAAAAGATTGGATGCACAAGAGAGCACTTTAAAGCATTGCGTGTTTGATAATCTTGAAGTATTGAAAAACATAAAAGGAGTTATTCAAATTGGTGCTGCTTATGGAGAGCAAGTTGATTTATTTAATAAATTAAATTTCAAATATCAGATTTATTTTGAACCTGTAACTAGAGCTTATAATACAATTAAAGAAAAATTAATAAAAAATTACCCTAAAGCAAATACTTTAATCTATAATGTTGCTATTGGAGAAAATGATGGACTTATGAAGTTCTTCGAATGTGGTCCAAATAATTCGAATTCAAGTTCATTGTTGCCCTTTTCAAAAATAGCAACAAAATATAATCCAAAATTAATCACTGCTCATGAATATGATGTACCTGTTTGGTCATTGAATAATTTTATAAATTCTTGCAGCTCAATTGTTCAAGATCATGTAAAGCACTGTAATTTGCTTTATATGGATGTTCAAGGATATGAATATTTTGTAATTAAAGGTGCAGATAAAGTTTTAAATCAGTTTGACTATATCTATACTGAAGTTAATCATATTCCTCTTTATGATGGAACTATTTTATTTAGAGAATTTAATGAATTAATGAATAAAAATGGATTTATTTTAGCAGATTTAACTCCTCTTATAAAATCAACAGGTAGCCAAAGTAATGCACTTTATAAAAGAAATCCATTAGATTTTTCAAGAATTGTAGATTTATCACATACAGTTCAATTTAATGATGATTGGGATGAAGACTAAATGAGAATAACTGATACACATATTTACTTCTGGGGTTCGTTTCTTTCAAATTGGATTCCAAATGACTTAAAGATAAACTATGACAACAATATTTTCTCTAATTCTGAACAATTGTTTATGTACATGAAAGCAAAATTTTTTAACGATAGTGAAAAAGCAAAAGAAATTGTTCAGAATGGTTCAGAACCTAGAATTGCAAAAAAACTAGGTAGAGAAGTTAAGAATTACGATGATGAAAAATGGTCTCAAGTTAGAGAAAAATTTATGTATGAAGCAGTTTATTTAAAGTTTTTTTATAGTCAAGAATTGAGAAAATTGCTTCTTGATACAGATAGTAAAATTTTAGTTGAAGGGACTCCTAAAGATATAATTTGGGGTGTTGGAGTTCATTGGGAAGATGATAAAATTTTAGATGAAAAAAATTGGAAAGGATTAAATTTACTCGGAAAAGTATTAATGAGAGTCAGAGAAGAGTTAAAATAAAATGGATATTTTATTTATAACACCGAATAATACTAAAAACTATCAATCTTTAGCTACAAAATATTCTGCAATAGAACCACCAACTTGGTCTCTTTTATTGGCTCAGTCTATGCGATCAGCTGGATTTGAATGTGGAATTTTAGACGTAACTGCTGAAAACTTATCTTATGAACAAGTTTCAGAAAAAATAGACAGATTGGATCCAGCAGTAATATGTTTTGTTGTATATGGGCAAAATGTAAGTTCAGGAATTGCTAATATGGAAGGAGCAGTTGATTTAGCTAATTTTCTTAAATATGAAAAGAAAATATGGCCCATATTACTTGTTGGATCTTATGTTCAAGCTTTACCTTATGAAGTTTTAGAAAAAGAAAAATGTTTTGATTTTATTTTTCCTAATGAAGGAGTTTATGCTCTAAGAAATCTTGTAAAATTAATTTTAACTGATGGTTTAGTGAAATATGATGATTTAAAACAAATAAAAGGAATTGGATTTAGATTACATGATGAAACTCCATATTTAACAGAACCTGAAGATATAATTTCTCAAGAAAGAATGGATATTGATTTACCAGGATATGCTTGGGATTTACTTCCTTATAAAGAAAAACCTTTTGATTTGTACCGTTCTCCTTTATGGCATGGAGAATATGATGAAGCAAAAAGAAGTCCTTATGCTGCTATTCAAACTTCTTTAGGTTGTATGTTTAAGTGTAATTTTTGTATGATTAATCTTATTAACAGAAAAGGAAATGAAAGAGTAGGAAGAGCATCTAATTATGCTGGAATGAGATTTTGGTCTCCTAAATTTATAATAAAAGAATTTGACAAATTAGCTGCAATGGGAGTAGAAACAATTAGAATTGTTGATGAAATGTTTTTATTAAATAAAAAATATTATCTTCCTCTAGTTGAAGAGTTAGCCAAAAGAGATTATGCAAAAAATTTAAGAATGTGGGCATATTCAAGAATTGATACAGTTTCAAATCCAGAAATTTTAACCAAAATAAGAGCTGCTGGAATAAAATGGCTTTGTTTAGGTATTGAAAGCGGAGATAAGAAAATTAGATTAGAAGCTGCAAAAGGAAAATTTGAAGATGTAAATATTTTTGAAGTGATAAAAAGACTTTCTAATGCTGATATAGAAGTTATGGGAAATTATATGTTCGGTCTCCCAGGTGATACTTTAGAAACTATGCAGAAAACTTTAGATTTATCTATACAATTGAATACTGTAGGATGGAATGCTTATGCAACAATGGCATTTCCAGGTTCAGATTTATATGATCCAAATGATGAAAAAAGAAATTATTCAGAATATGCTTATTTATCTTATGATACAAATCCAATTGCAACAGGAACTTTGAGCAAAGCAGAAATTCTGAAATTTAGAGATGAAGCATTTCTAAAATATCATACAAATCCAAAATTTATAGATAAAATTTATAGATTGTACGGTAAAATTGCTGTAGATAATGTTGTGAAAATGACAAGTCTTAAACTTAAGAGAAAATATTATGATAAAGAAAACTACAGAAACTAAAGAAGTCGTAGTAAACAAAAGATTTTGTGATGATTGCGGCAAAGAACTTCATTGGGGATTACAGTGTTGTGTAGCTCAATGTGAAATTTGTAAAAAAGATTTATGTAATGATTGTATTGGCTATGAAGAAGAAACAGGTGGTGATTATAGAATAGTTTGGTGTAAAAAATGTTGGGAGATTGGAAAACCGTATAGAACTGAACTAGAAATTCTACAAAATAAAATTGAAGAAGCCAGAAAAATGTGGGAAGCAAGGTGCAAAAATGATTAATATAGCCACAGAAGAAATAATTAAACGTTTTCAAATCAACAAATTTATTGAAACGGGTGTTTATCAAGGTGATTCACTCATGATTATGCAACATGTTTTCTGTAAACTATATGGAGATGAATTTAATGTAGGTGTTCAAGGAAAAGGAACTCGAGGAAAATATCGACTTTATGGAGTAGAATATCATCAAAAATATATTGATCAGTTTCTACCAATTAGAATTCAAAATCATACAAATGTTGAAATAGCTTGTTCTGATTCTGTTAAGTGGCTTAAAGAAAAAATTGATTCAAATGAGTTTACAAATGAAGATAATTGTTTATTTTATCTTGATGCACATGATCATGAAACTCCTAATCCTAAGCCTTTAAGAGATGAACTAATTCAAGTTTTAAGGTTAAATAAACCTATAATCTGTATTGATGATTGGCAAACTCCATTTCATCCTGATCAATACAATCTTGATATGATTAGAGATTTAATTAAAGATAGAACTGATGCAACTTATATTACATCAAAACATAATTTTCATGGACAGTATTCTGTATTTATTTTTGCAGATCGGCTTTCATTTGAATTAAAAGAACAATTAATGGGTTTAAAATTAATCAAGGAAATAGTATGAATCAATTAAAATGGGATATTCGTTATCTTGAATTAGCTAGATTTGCGTCTAATTGGTCTAAAGATCCCAGCACAAAAACAGGAGCAGTAATTGTAGATCAAAATAATTACGTGATAAGTTTAGGATTTAATGGACTTCCAAGAAATGTTTTAGATACTGAAGAAAGATTGAATAACAGAGATTTAAAGTATAAAATGATTGTTCATTGTGAACGAAATGCAATTATAGCAGCTAAAAGAGATTTAACAGGATGTACGCTATATACTTATCCATTCATGTCTTGTTCTCCTTGTGCTGGTTTAGTTATTCAAGCAGGAATAGCTAGGTGTGTTGCACCTTTTAATGATAATCCTCGTTGGCAAGAAGATTTCAAAATATCGAAGCAGATGTTTTCAGAAGCAAAACCACGCATAGAATTAGTATTAATTCCACCAGATATTTTTCAAATATAAGGAAAAGTATGATAACATTAGAACCACTCTATGATAAAATAATTGTATTACCTGATGCTGAAAATGAGACAACTCCATCAGGATTAGTTATTCCTCTTAGTGCTAGAGAATCAAAAAATACTGGAACTGTAGTTGCTGTAGGACCAGGTCAATTACTTGGGAATCCTCAAGTAATTCTTCCATTGAGTGTAAAAGTTGGTGATAAAGTTCTTTTCAATAAGTATACGGGAACAGAAATAATGCTTGATGAAAAGAAACATTTAATCATGAGAGAAATAGAAGTTTTAGCAATCATGAGAGGAGAACCAAATGTCAAAGATTGAAGATCTATTAGCAAAGCATAAAAAAGAAATTGAAGACTTACAAGAAGAATGTAAACATGAAAAGATTTCTGACTGGATGGATGAATGGTGGGCACCTGGACATTCTACTTTTAGACAAGTTAAAGTATGTGAAGAATGTAATAAAATAGTTGAAACAAGGGATATGATAAATCTAAATAGTGGAATCATTGTTAGTACTTCAACTGCTAATACTCAAAATATTCAATGATAGATTATCAACCAAATAAAATAGTTAATTTTTCAGGAATAAATAACATTGAATTTACTGACAATCTTTTTATTTATTTTCACAATAATCCTGATAAAGTTAGGTTTAAATATGATCGAGCACCTAGTCCTACTTTTGTAATAACTATTTTAGAAGATTTAGAACTAATACAAAAACCTTTAATTTGTGCAAGTAGAAAATTAAGATGTTCATTTGTTGATTCACTTGATTATTCTAAAAGAGAAATACTTGATCAATTATTTGATGTAGTTACTGATGAATTAAATAAAATAGCAACAAATAAAATATTTTATTTTCTGACATTAATGCCAACTGTACCGATTATTGATCCTAGTTTTATTCCTAGAAGGGGAATTATAGCTAGATATGCTGAAACAGAATTTTCTGAAGGAATAATGCCACTTAATATGGGTAGTAATAATTTAAAAGTATCTCCACCAAACTTTATCCCAAAAATTATAGATCCTATCGAAGTTTTAATGAAAAGAATCGGATATTAATGGAAGAATTTAAAGAAGTAAAAATATTTTCAGATGAAATCAAACTTGCAAGAAATTCAGATGATGAGTTTTATCGAATCTTAAGAAAAAGATGCAATTGGGAAAATACTAATTATGAATCATATACTGACTTAGCAGGTTATGATGGATTTAATACTCCTGAATCATTTAAAGCTAAAGTTAAGTTTCTAAAAGAAAATTATGAAGAAAGAATAAAACTTAAGTGTGATAGAGAAGACAACAAAACAATTATCACAGATGCTCCAGGTTATGGGGCTGTTAGATTGAATCCTCCTTATGAAAATCCCGGATTTGATGTTGAATATGCTAATTTTATAAATTCAATAATAGAAAAAGATGATACAGTAATTGATTTTGGTGGAGGATCTTCTCCATTTTTAGCACTTTTACCTGACTGTAAAGAAAAAATTTTAGTTGAAGTTAAAGATTTTAGAGACTTAATGGCAGGAGTTGGGATTACTTATAAACATCCTGATGAATTTACGAAATTTCCAGAAAAATCAATATGCACTTGTTTTCATACATTAGAGCACGTTAGCAATCCTGAAGAAATGATTTTAAAACTTTCAAAAGCAGATGTTTTTATTTTTGCAACGCCTAATCAAGAACTAATTGATACTTCTAAGTATCATTATATTTTAATGCAAATAGAAATTTTTAAAAAGTTAAGTCAAAAATACAACTTAATTACTTACTTAAGAACTTCAAAAAGTGGTTTAGATATTCATGGAATTATTTTTAATAAACGAGCGCTTGATAAGTTTTCTAAAGTAAAAGAAAATAATTTTTTTAAAAATAATTACGCATTTTACAAACAATTGTTTACTTAGAAAATATTTGAATTATATTTATACCTACCAATCGGTTCTACATCAAATTAGTAATTAAATAGAAATCAACCCTAGTAGCGTAGTACCTCAATATCCTTAGTAAAAATACGTTACATTCTACGGAGAAAATCTCAATGCCAATCGACAACAAGGTAATGAGTTCAGTCAAAGCAAAACTTGACGCAATGACTAATCAAACAAAAAAACAAACATTAATTTTTAGACCACCTCGAGGTCAGGAAGTTCAATTAAGAATTGTTCCATATAAACATGGTCCTGATCCTTTTAATGAATTATATTTTCACTATGATGTAGGACCTGTGAAATCAATTATTTGTCCTCGTTCTATAAATCCTGCTGAAAAATGTGCTATATGTGAATATGGTGCATATTTAGTCCAAGAGAAAAATGACAAAAATTTTGCTCTTTGGAAAAGACTCAAATCTCGCTTGAGAGTTTACATTCCTGTTTTAGTTAGAGGTCAAGAAACAGAAGGTGTGAAATTTTGGGGAATAGGTAAAAATACTTATACTTCAATTGCTCAATTATTTATTGATCCAGAATATGGTGATTTAAGTGATCCTATAAAAGGAAGAGATATAAAGGTTATGGCAACAGCCCCAACACCTCAATTTATTTATGGACAAGTTCAAGTTAGACCTGCAGCAAATCCTTCAGCATTAAGTTCTGATGCTAAAGTTGCAACTGATCTAATTAAAAACTGTCCTAATGTTTTTGATGCATTTAACAAACTGACACCTGAAGAAATAAAGAATGCATTAGATGCATTTGTTGCTGAAGGAGATCAAGTTCAAGCTCCTATAACAAATCCTGAAGCTTCAGAAGATGAAGGAACTTCAGAAGATTTAAGTGAGCTCAGTGAAATGTTTGATGCAATAAAAAACCAAAACATAAATAAATAATTCTAGAAGCTAGTGAAGATTCAAAAGTGAATTAATTTGACAATAATTCATATTTTGTTTCTTCCTAGCTTAATTTTTTCAGGAAAATAATATGGCAAAACGAGTAACTTCAGCAGAAGATGCGTTGAGTAATTTGGGTGACAAATCTTCTTTATCTGATGCATTAATAAAAAATATGTCAAAAAGTATTGGTGATAGAGCTTATCTATTAGGTGAACAAGGAACACCAACTGATATAACAACTCTCATCTCTACAGGTAGTACAATTCTTGATACAATAATTACAAATGGTAAATGGCAACAAGGTGGAGGAATGCCAGTTCGTAGATTAGTTGAATTAACTGGTAATACTTCTGCTGGAAAATCATTAGTTGCAAATCAAGTTTTAATTAATACACAAAAAATGGGAGGAATTCCTATTCTTTTTGATGAAGAAAATTCAACTGATATTAGTTTACTTGTTAAAATGGGATTAAAAGTTGGAAAAGAAGCAGAAAAAGCAGGAGTTCATAAATTAGTTTATGTATCTGCAGGAACAGTTGAAAAAGTATTTGACACTATTGAATCTACAATTAAAAAGATTAGAGAACTAGGAAGTAAAGATTTTATTACTATTGTTTGGGATTCAATAGCTGCAACACCTTCAACTGAAGAATTAGAAGGCTCTTTTGATAAAGAAGGTTATGGTACAGCAAAAGCTCTAGCTATTTCTAAAGCTATGAGAAAAGTTACGCAATTTATTGGAAGAGAAGATGTTTTATTACTTTTTACAAATCAGTTAAGATCAAATATTGGTGTTAGTTTTGGTGATAAATGGACTGCTCCTGGTGGTAATGCAGTTCCTTTTCATTCTTCAGTTAGAGTTCGTCTAACAAAAATAACAGATATTAAAAAAGATGACATAGTTATTGGAGTAACGGTTCAAGCTCAAACAAAGAAAAATAAAATTGCTCCACCACAAAGAAAGTGTACTTTTGATATTTATTTTGACAAAGGAATTGATGATGAATCTAGTTGGTTAGACAATTTAGTTCTTAAAGGAAAAATTGAAAGACCGACAAAACAAAAATATCTTATAAATCTTCCAGATTATGTAAATACAAAAGAAGGAGATGAACCAAATATCATTCAAGTTGAATTCAAAAAAGATGAATGGAGAAAGATTATTACTCCTCCTGAAATTCGTGAATATGTAAGAAAAATGATTATTGATGCAAATTCAATTGACTATAGTAATTGTACACCTTCTTTTGATGAATTAGAAATACCTGAAGAAGTAGTAGAAGGAGATGTTTCTTAATGGATGGAATGACAGATACAGGAAAAAGAATTGTTTTCGGAAAAGGTAAAGCTCTTAGAGAACCCGCTATTGGAAAAGGTAGATATGATTTAGTTTCTCCATTTGCTATTGACCGAATAGCAAAGTGGATGGAAAAAGGAGCTATAAAATATTATGATAGGAATTGGGAAAAAGGCGGGATCCCATTTCATAGATTTGTTGATTCTGCTAGTAGACATTTAAATAAGTTTTTAGCAGGTTATGAAGATGAAGATCATCTTGCAGGAGTAATGTTTAACATTATGGCATTGATGCATTTTCAAGAAATTAACAAATTAGAAGACGATGATTTACCCCACTATCTAAGAAAAACAAATGATAAGCAAAATAGGATTAAACCAAGAAAGAGGAAGCAACAACGTTGAATTCTTAGAAGAAAACATTAAAAATATTATGCCAACACAACCAGAATCAATAAAAGCAAAAGAAAGTGACGTATTAGGAGTTTTAAATGTTCCAGAAGATAAAAATCAATCAGCAACTTTAGCATATCCTGATGAAAAACTACAATATGAACAAAAAAATGAAATAAAAAAAGAAGAAAATAGTTCATTTTTCAAAACAAAACGAGAAAAAATTATTTTCTTTGCATTTATAATACCCCCTCTAGCTATTTCATTAATTTCTATGATGCATTTAATTACTTTATTTGCTACTTCTAATAGTTATGCAATGGCGATAGCTATTTCAGTATCTATTGAATTAGCTTCTATGTCTTCACTTGTTGCTTTAGTTACACTTAATAAATTAAACAAATTTACAATATGGTCTATATTCTTTGTATTGAGTGCCTTACAAGTTATTGGAAATATGTATCATGCATATGTAAATACAACACCAGAATCACTTAAGTCAATTTTAGATTTACTAGCATTAAGTACTTCACCTTGGTCATTACGATTTGTAATGTTTATGGTTAGCGGAATACTCCCAGTGATCTCTTTAACTTTTGTGAAAGGAATAGTAGATTATTTTAAAGAGGAAAAATAAAATGCCTTTAGTATGTTGTTGTTCATTAGCAGGAACTGAAGCTTGTAAAAGCTGTTCAGAATATATCAAATATTTTGGAAATCAAAAACCTAACAATATAACTATAACATGGCCTCCAATCAATCCAATTCAACCAATTCAGCCTCTAATAACTCCTAAAAAAGTTGTTGAAGAGTATGAATATGACAAACAAGGCCGTATAATTAAGAAAATTATTACTGAAAGCACAACTTAATGGAAACTGTAGAAAACCAAATAGCTGCAATTCAAAAAGATAAACTTTTAGAAGTTGAAATTGAAGAAAAAGGTTCTCAAAGAATTCTTTTAATTGACTCAATGAACATGTTTATTCGTTCGTTTGCAGTACTTAATTTAGCAAATGGATCAGGAAACCATGTTGGTGGGATGTGGGGTATGATGCAATCTGTAAAGTCTATTGTAGAACTATTTCATCCTACTAAAGTTGTTTTTTGTTGGGAAGGAAAACACTCATCAAGAAAAAGAAAAGAAATACTTGCTGAATATAAACAAGGAAGAGATATAAAAAGATCTTTGAATAGAACTTTTCAATGGGAAACTCCTGAAGCAGAATGGGAAAGTTTTAAAAAACAGCTTTATCGAGTAAAAGAATATCTTGAAACTTTACCTGTTTATCAAATTGAAGTAGAATTAATGGAAGCAGATGATGTGATAGGTTATATAAGTCAGTATTTATGGCTTGATCAACACAAAATTATAGTTAGTTCTGATAAAGATTACTTCCAATTAGTTACAGATAAAGTATCAGTTTATCGCCCTATTAAAAAAGAAATAATCGACGTTGAACACATGATTAAAGAATATAAGTGTTATCCAAAAAATTGGATAATGATTAAAACTCTTCAAGGAGATTCTTCTGATAATGTTCCAGGAATTAAAGGAATTGGTTTAAAAACTATAAATAAACTATTCCCATTTTTAATAGATTCAACTCCTACAAATCTTGATAGAGTATTTGAGCATTGTCAAGCAAATATTAAGGGTAGTAAATTTTACAAAGTAATTTTAGATGAACAAGAAAAGTTGAAAAAGAATTGGCAGGTGATGCAATTACTTGAACATACTTTTAGTGTAGAGGGATTAGAAAAAGTTAAAAGTGCACTAAATCAAAATCCTGTTTTTAAACCTTTTCAGTTGAGATTGTTATTTATGCAAGATTCAGCTTTTAAACAAATACAAAATTTTGATAGTTGGAATCAAATTTTTGCTCCATTAAATTCATATGAAAAATCCATTTAGAATAGATAGAACTAATCTTATTATTGATAATGACAAGATTAGAAATTGCACAAAAAATGAAAATGAAATGTCTATTTGGGAAAACATGATATTTGATTGTAATAGTTTTTTGAAACAATTTTTAGAAGAATTTAAAAAGTCTATTAAAGATTTTTTTCATGGACTTATAATTATATTTTTATTTTTGACTTGTTTAATATCATTTCCTATTATTCTTTTTATCCGAGCATTAATTACAAAACACAGAGCTAGAAAACAAATCAATGATTTTACCTGAAAATTTTAGTAAAAACTGTTCTCAATGTGGCAATTTACAGACATACAAAACTAAGCATTTATTACAAAGAGCAATAGACTTGAATACAAAATGTAAAAAATGTTCAGGAAGTATAGGAGGTAAATCAAAAACCATAGAAGGCAGAAAAAGAATTGCTGAAAGCAATAAATTAAAACCAAGAAACTTAGGAAGCATTTGGACACAAAATCAAAGAGAGATTGGTAGTTTGGCTCAAAAGAAGCGATATAAGGAATTTCCAGTAACACAAGAAACTCGATTAAAAATTAAAGAAAGGTTTAAAATCAAAGAAAATAGAGATAAGTGTATCAATAAAGCTATGCTTGGGAAGCATCATTCTTCTGAAACTAAAAGAAAAATGAGAGTTTCAATGCTAAATAGAATCATAAATGGTAATTCAAAACCATATTTTAATATAGGAAAAATTGAAAAACAACTATTAGATTTACAAGAGCATAGAGATAATTGTAAAATTCAGAGACAATATCACATAAAAAAATTAGGTTATGTTGTTGATGGTTACTGTCTAGAAACAAATACTGTTTATGAAGTGTATGAAAAAAGACATGACAAGCAGGTTTTTAAAGATTTAGATAGAGAAACAGAAATCTGTAATCATTTATCATGCGATTTTATTATTTTATGGGAGAAAAGATAATGAGTCAAAAACAAGATTTTTCTCTCTTTGGTAGCCACTTTCAAACTAAAGTAATTCAATCATTACTTATTGATACAAAATTTTTTGAACGTATTTTTGATATTCTTGAGTTAAGCTTTTTTGATTCAAAACCACATGAGACAATTTATAAGAAGATTCAAGAATATTTTGAAAAATACAAGACACCTCCAACATTAGATAACTTAGAAGTATCTTTGTCTCAGTTTGAGTGCGATGAAATCATGAAAATGCAAATTCATGAAATCATTAAAACTATAAAAAAATCTGCAGTAAATGATACAAAGTTTATAAAAGATGAAGCTATCAAATTTTGCAGAAATCAAAAAATGAAAACTGCTCTTTATACTTCTATTGACTGTTGGGAAAAAGGTAAATATGATGACATCTACAAAATAGTTGGTGAAGCTTTAAAGGCTGGTGAAGAATCAAACATCGGTCATAATTATTGGGAAGATTTTGCTTTAGAAAATAGGATAAATTTAATGAAAAGAATGCCAATACCAACAGGATTAGTTCATTTAGATGAGCTTTTGAATGGAGGGTTATCAAAAGGAGAATTAGGAGTAGTTATTTCAGGCCCTGGTTTTGGTAAGTCTTGGATTCTCTGCACTATAGCAAAAAATGCTGTTCAACAAAAACTTAAAGTAATTCATTATACTTTAGAACTTTATGAACATCAAGTTGGATTAAGATATGATACAATGTTCACAGGCATAGCTCAAGAAGATATTCCAAATATGAGTGATGTTGTAAAAATGAAATTGAAAAAATTGAATATTAAAGATAATTTGATGATAAAATTTTATCCAACAAAAAAAGCTACAATTAATCATCTTAAACTACACATAAACAAAATGCATCAAATTGGTTTTGTCCCTGATGAATTAATTATTGACTATGCTGATTTGTTAAAACCCGCACAGAAGTATGATCAAAAAAGATTTGAACTTGAAGGAATTTATGAAGATTTAAGAGGTTTAGCAGGAGAATTAAAAATACCTATTTGGACTGCAAGTCAAGTAAATCGTTCTGGAGCAAATAATGATATTATTAGTCTTGAATCTATTTCTGAATCATTTGCAAAAGCTGCAGTATCAGATGTAATCATTACTCTTTCAAGAAAAATGGAAGATAGAATGAAAAATACAGGTAGATTATTTATTGCAAAAAATAGAGCAGGAAAAGATGGTATAGTTATTCCTATTATAATGAATCTTAAAAACTATAAAATTGAAACTCAAAAACCTTTTGAGAATATGGATGAATTAAATGCAGCAATATCTAGTCTGAATAGTGTAAGCATTGATACTAACAATCATAATAAGAAAAAGTATGAAGAATTTAAAAAATCCAAAGAAAATGGAAGTAAAGAAGAACAAAAATGAATAAAACTTTAGCAGATGTAATAGATTTAAAACAAATTGTAGAAGTAGTTCTCAGAGACTATAATATAGATGAACAAAAAAGACATGAAATTGCTGGACGAATCTATGAGCAATATAGAAATTCTGTAAGAATCATAGCAACAAAATATATTGAAGAAGAATATAAAAAACGTAGTTCAATAGCTGGAATTAATAACATTGTATTGAATCCCGAAAGAAGAAAATGAGAATAATCAAACAATCAGCTACATTAGAATTCATAACACCTAATGCTCTTCAGTTTATTGAAAAATGTGGAAGAGTTTGTTACAAATCAGAGAATTTAATAACACCAGAGTCATCAAAAGACTTTATAAAAATGTTATTAAATCCAGATAAAAAACATGAATCAGTTCTTGAACATGCAGTTGCTACATTTCGATTTATTACTGATAGAGGAGTAACACATGAAATAGTTAGACATCGACTTGCTGCTTATAGTCAAGAAAGCACTAGATATTGCAACTATAGTAAAGATAAGTATGGTAATGAAATTACAGTAATTCTTCCAGTAAGATTTTATAAAATCTATTTAGCTACTGAAACAAATGATTGGATAGGAATAACTGAAGAAGACAGATTCAAGTTTGGAAACTGGTTCACAGGCATTGAACGATGTCAAGAACATTATTTAAGAGCAATTGAGTATGGTGAAAAACCACAAGAAGCAAGAGATCTTCTTCCTAATTCTTTAAAAACAGAATTAGTAATGACTGCTAATTTTCGTGAATGGAGACATTTCTTTAAATTAAGAACGTCTGCTGCAGCACATCCACAAAAGAGAGATTTAGCAAATCAAGCACTATCAATTATGAGAAAAGAAGTACCAATTATTTTTGACGAATTATAGGAGAAAATTATGCCAATTTACGAATACCAATGTCAAGATTGTAAAGCTATTTTTGATGAATTTTGGATGAGTGCTAAAGAAGCAGAAGAAAATGAAGCTAAATTTTTAGCAGAAGCAGAATGTCCAGCTTGTAAGTCAAAAAATAAAGCTAAAATCATGAGTAATCAAATGGTTCAAATGAAAGGTGAAGGTTGGACTAATAATACAATTCTTCCTGAAGGAAATGGGAAAAAAGATTCAACTGAATCTTTAAGAGAGCGAGCTAAAGAAATAAAAGAACAAGCAAAAAACTTAACAACAAAAGATTTATATGGTGATTTAGATGGAGTTTAAAAATGATAATATTGGCAATGTATATAAACATGACTAAATTTTCTCCAGAAAATGCTGAAAGAGTTGTTGATAATCTTAAAGAAATGGCAGATCAATTAAAGAAAGATGGGATTAGATTAATTTATATGCCAATTATAAATGATTTAAATTTTATAAACAGAGTTGAGTGTCTCTATCCTCACTTTGTAGTTATGGATAAAGAAGAAATAGAAAAAATAGAAAACTTAAATAAAGAAATAAAAGACAGTTTGAATATTGACGCAATAATTGAAACACTAATGAAAAGAATATATCAACCGGAGAAACAGATTGGATAAATTTAGATTATCAGAAAGGTTTATAGAACAGTATGAAGATAAAAAACCACCCTTTGGATTTAACGGTTTAGGAGAAATTACTTATTTAAGAACATATTCAAGAATAAAATCAGATGGTTCAAATGAGCAATGGTGGGAAACTTGTCAAAGAGTAGTAAATGGAACTTATAATATGCAAAAAAGACATATTGATGAAAATGGCTTGGGTTGGAATGCATATCAAGCTCAAAAGTCTGCTCAAGAAATGTATGATCGAATGTTTAATATGAAATTCCTTCCACCTGGAAGAGGTATTTGGGGGATGGGATCTTTAATTACAGAAGAAAAACATCTTTATGCAGCACTCAATAACTGCTCGTTCATTTCAACAGAAAATATAAAAGAAGAACCCTCAAAACCATTTTTATTTATGATGGATATGTCAATGTTAGGTGTTGGTGTAGGATTTGATACAAAAGGGGTTGGTTTAATTGAAGTAAAAGGACCAAATAAAAAGAGATCAATAGAAACTTTTAAAATTCCAGATAGTAGAGAAGGCTGGGTTGAATCTTTAAGATTACTTTTAGATGCATATTTTTTAGGAACTGGGGATATAGAATTTGATTATTCAGACATACGAAAAGCAGGAGAGCCGATTAAAACATTCGGGGGAATTTCTTCAGGTGCTGATCCTTTAGTTGATCTTCATAAAAATATTAGATTAACTTTAAATAGAGAAATTGGCCAGCAAATTTCAACAACAGCTATAGTAGATTTAATGAATCATATTGGTGTTTGTGTAGTTTCAGGTAATGTTAGAAGAAGTGCTCAAATATCTGTAGGTGATTATAAATCAGATGAATATCTTAAATTAAAAGATTATCATTGGGATGATGAAAAGAAAGATTATATTGGTAGTTCAAAACATAGAGCAGGGTATGGTTGGACTTCTAATAATTCTATATTTGCTGATTTAGGAATGAATTACAAAAAAGTAGCAACTCAAACTGCTAAAAATGGAGAACCAGGATATGTTTGGTTAGAAAATATGAAAGCATATTCTAGAATAAATAATGGTCCTGATTGGAAAGATAAAAGAGTGGCTGGACCTAATCCTTGTGTAGAACAATCATTGGAGTCGTACGAACTCTGTACATTAGTTGAAACATTTCCAAACAATCATGAAAATTTAGAAGATTTTTTAAGAACTCTCAAATTTGCTTATCTCTATGCTAAAACTGTTACTTTGGGTAAAACACATTGGGCAGAATCTAATAGAGTTATGCTTAGAAATAGAAGAATTGGATGTTCTATGTCAGGAATTGCTCAAATAATTGAAAAAAGAGGAATAAATGAATTTAAAGAATGGTGTCAAAAAGGTTATGATGAAATTCAGAAATGGGATGAAGTATATTCTGATTGGTTAGCTATTCCAAAATCTAAAAAATGTACTTCTGTTAAGCCTTCAGGAACTACTAGTTTGTTAGCTGGTGCAACTCCTGGTATGCATTATCCTGAATCTCGTTTTTATATTCGTAGAATTAGAATTTCTCAAAATAGTCAATTACTTAAACCATTAGAAAAAGCAGGATATCATATTGAACCAGCATCAAAAGAAGTTAATACAGTAATTGTATCAATTCCAATCGATATTGGAGAAATTCGTTCTGTAAAGCAAGTTTCAATGTGGGAACAATTGTCTTTAGCAGCATTTCTGCAAAAATATTGGACAGATAATCAAGTGTCAGCTACAATAAGATTTGACCCTGAAACAGAAGGCAATCAAATAGAATATGCTTTAAATTACTTTCAATATCAACTCAAAGGTGTCAGCTTTCTTCCAAACACTCCAAAAGGTGCATATGCACAAATGCCCTATGAAGAAATAGATGAAAAAACTTTTAAAGAATTATCCAAAGGATTGAAGAAACCTCAATTTGCAAAAATCAAAGGTGAAGAAGCCGAAACCGATAAATATTGTAATAACGACGTATGCGAAATTCCACTACAGCAATAAAACAAGCTCCTGGTTTTTTAAATATTTCAATAACTGGAACAGATGGAAAGTGGGTATCATCTGAAATAGGAACAGGATTTTGGACAGATATTCAAATTTATTCTGACAATTCTCTTTTAAGTCCTATAGAAAAATTGATGAAAAAAATTGGCTATGAAGTACCCACTAAAGTAGATAAACTAATGCAGAAAATAGGTTATGATAAATAAAGAAGATGTGATAGAAACTAAAGATTTTTTTGCAGTTAAAGTTAAAAAAGATTATTTTCTAGTAGGTCATAAAGGAAAATCATTTTTAGAACAAGGATATGTTTGGGCTCCTTACGCTCCATTGTATGTATCTCCAACTTTAATTGCAGAACAAAAAATAATAATTGATCCAATAAAAAGACTGATGAGAAAAATAGGTTATGACTCCGAATAAGAATGGGCGTATTTATCCTAAAGAAGCTTTTGATTGTCTTTATCCTGATTGGGATGGTACATTAATTAATGGAAAACATGATTTTGATAAAGATGGTTATTGTAATGTGTGTGGCAAATATAACTGTAATGCAAAAACAAGGTCAATTTCATCAAGTATTAAAGATCCAATAAAAGCTTTGATGAAGAAAATAGGATATGAAATAGATGAAGAAGCTAAGAAAACAGAAAAAGCAAGTAAACCACGAAAACTAAAAACAAAGTGGACAGTTGAAATTGGAGAATTACAAACATTTACAGGAGTTGATACTGAAGCAGAATTTATTAAAGCTCTTAGTGAAGAAATCAGAAAAGAAGTAGATCGAGAAATAATTTTAAAGATATGAAAAATTACACTTACGGACAACAAAAATGAGTAAATTAGTATTAGCATTATTATCAGATGACAATCAACTTCAGAAATTTGAAGAAATTGATATGTCATGGGCAGATAAATTTAATGAAGAATTCAAAAAAAATGAAATACCATATAAAGAAGAAGTATATAGGTCTGAGTTTACTGATATGACTTCTTATGCAGTTTTGAAAGATTTTGTAGTCACTCAAAACGATGAAGAGTTCCAAGTGGATCGTACTCCTTTAGTAAATAAATTACATAAGCTTTTTTGGGATGAAAATGATTCGCTCAAAAGAATCTAGTCAAAAAGCTGTTTTGACAAGAAAATGTAATGGAAAACCTTGGCATACTGAAGAAGCTAAAAGTAAAATAGGCAAAGCAAATAAAATAGCTCTTAAGGGAAGAAAAATACCTAATCATCATTCAGGGTGGGTAATTAATTCTAAAACTATTGAAAAAGCTAGAATAGGAAGAGCTAATTCTGAAAAATGGCAAACATCAGCTAGATCAGATCAAAAAAGAAATAAAATATCCCTAGCACTCAAGGGAAGAAAACATTCAATTGAGTCTCGGAAAAAGATGAGTGAAGCAGCAAAATTAAGACTGAAAAATGGAAATTTTACAAATCCAATTTCAAAATCTGAAGCAGCATTTGGTGATGGAGTTTACCAAAAATTTAAGATAATTTTAGAATCACAAATTTGGATTGATGGCAGATGTTTTGACTATAAAGTTCCTAATAAAAAGATTTTAATTGAATGTGACAGTAACTATTGGCATTCTTTACCAGAAAGCAAAGAAAATGACAAACTTAAAAATGAAATTGCTGAGAAAAATGGATTCAAACTAATAAGATATAAAATAGATACCGCTGCAGATGCTAAAAGAATAATAAAAGAAAATGCAGCAGAAATAAAAAAATTACTACAATGAATGAACCAAAAAGAAAAATAACTTGTATTAAACCTGGTTGCAAAGGTAATGGAGAGTTTCAATACTTAGGAGAAGAAAAATCTTTAACTTTAGTAGATGAAGAAGGAAAAGTAACTTTTAAAGCTGGTAAATACATTTACAAATGCATGGCTTGTCATTCTACATTTTCATGTGAAATACCCCCTCAAAGTAAAAAACTTATTTTAGGATAAATTATTTACAACTAATCACAAATTTAATAAATTGGTAAATGAAAAAAGTATATCATGGCATAGTGTATAAAATTACTAATAAAAAAAATGGTAAAGTATACATTGGTCAAACCATCAATATTAAGTATTTTCATAATTATTATGGTTCTGGAATATACATTTCTAGAGCTATTAGAAAATATGGAATAAAAATATTCAAAAAAGAAATTTTAGAGCACTGTAATAGTATTAAAGACTTAAATGAAAAAGAACAATTTTACATAAAAAAATTCAATTCTAATGATAAGAGATATGGGTATAATCTTAATTTGGGTGGTAAAAACTTCATCCACTCTGATGAATCTAAAAAGAAAATATCTCTATCACATAAAAAATTATTTTTAGAAGGAAAACTAGACCACAAAGCTGAAAATAATCCAATGTATGGTAGATCTGTTTATAGTGTATGGCTTGATAAATATGGAAAATCTAAAGCTGATAAACTACAAAAAATAGCTAATGAAAAAAATAGATTATCAAATTTGGGTGAAAATAATGCTTTTTATGGGAAACATCATACCGAAGAAACAAAGCAGAAAGTTAGAACTACAATAAGAAAAAAAATAAATAACCATACATTTAAAGTAAGCAACCAATACATAAAAGCCAAAGAAAGAGTAGATTACTTATGAACTTCATTCTCGGCGGCGGGGTTGCTGGACTAATAAGTGCATATTATTTACCTGATTATTATTTAATTACTGATAAAATTGGTGGATGGCAAAATCGAAATACTTTTCAATTAGGTCCAAGACTTTTAGAAGTTACTCCTGAAACAACAGTATTTATGAAATCATTAAATCTTCCGATTAATGAGAAGAAAGTATATATAGGGTATAGAGTTGGTGACTTTACAAGTAGCTCTAATAAAACTCCAGATTTTGCAAAAAAATATGCATTAAAAACTAGAGAACATGAAAATGTAGATGCTGTAATGTCAGGGAATAGAGATACTTTAACAATTTTTGATATAGATTATGATTTAATTTTGAATACAATTCAAGAAAAAGTTCAGAACAGAACAACTATAGTAAAAATTACAAAAATTGATTTAAAAGAAAATACATTTTATGTTAATAATTTTAATAAGCCCTTTTTTGATGGAAACTGGGATCATCTAGTTAACACACTTCCACTAAATTTGTTTTGTAAATTAGCAGATCAAGATTTACAAAGAGACTTTACAGCATTTCATACAACTTTTTTAAAAATAAAACCAACTAATTATACAAAATTTTTCTATAAGATTTATGATTATATTTACTCTTTAGATACTTTTTGGCATAGAATGAGTATTTTTAAAGATTACACAATACTTGAAGTAAAAGGAACAGTTGATACAAAATTAGATTGTTGGCATGATGGAGATTCTGAAATTTTTGAAATTTTAGATAAAATAACAATACCTTATGCACAAATAAAATACTCTTATAAAAATTTACAAAATATATTTCCAAATGTAACTAATGTTGGGAGATATGCACAGTGGAATCACTCGATAAAGATGGAACAAATAATACAATACTATGAGCGACTTAAAAAGAATATTTGACTTACAAAGAAACTACGAAAAGAAATTTCTAGAATTTAAAAGAATAGATCTTGAACGCATTACAAAAGAAGAAAAACAAGCATATACAAAAGAATGGTTATTGTGTTTAATTAAAGAAGCTACAGAAGTTTTAGATTGTATCAATTGGAAAGATCATAAATTACAAAAATTTGAAGTTAATCGATCTAATTTAATAGAAGAACTTATAGATGTATTTAAGTTTTACTTAGCAATTGTAACTTTATGGGATGTTGATGAAAAAGCTTTTTCTGAAGCTTTTGAACGAAAATCTATTGTTGTAGCTCAAAAATTTGAACAAGAAAAACTTCTATATTTCAAAAATTATACAAAAGTATGTGCTTTAGATATTGATGGAATATTATATCCTTGGCCTGAAACATTTGTTGAATTTTGTAAAGCAAATTATGAAAAATTAAAAACTGCTACTTTTGAAGACATTGAAAATTTGAACATTAAGAGCAGACTTAAAGACGAATATAGAACTAGTGGAATAAAAGCAAAAGCTGGAGTTATTGATGGAGCTTCTGAATTTACAAATCTATTGAAAGAAAAAGGTTACACTATTGTTCTTATAACTTCAAGACCTTATCAAAAATATCAAAGAATTTATGCTGATACACTTGAATGGTTAAATAGACATAATATCAAATTTGATGCTATTATTTGGGAAGAACATAAAGAAGATTATCTTGCAAAAAATCTTTCAAATGTTGAATTTGTTGTAGAAGATGATCCTGATAATATTCAAAAATTAGTAAATTATGATTTTCAAGTTTTTGGAAAAAAGACTCAATATAATGAAAATTCAAGAAATAGTAATGCAATTTGGTTTAGCAACCTGAAACAGATATTGGAGAATATATGATTGTAATAATTTTTGGACCTGATTGTTCAGGAAAAGATTCTGTGAGACATGAATTATCAAAGTTAATGAATTATGAGCCTTGGATTATAGTTAGAAGTCCAATTTGTAATATGGTTTATGATAAATTATATAAAAGAAAAAGTAATGAAACTTGGCTTAAGATAATTATAAATCTTTTTGATAGAGTTTTTGAAACAAAATGGATCTATCTATATGCTACTCCAGAAGAAATATTAAGAAGAGCTGATGGAAAAGGTGAACTTCATATTTTAAAGTTGAAACATGCTAAACAACAATTAGATTTATATGAAAAATATTTTAACAAATACAAGAATAAAAATTTCTATAAATTTAATACAACTCACAAAACAGTTAAACAAGTAGCTCAAAAAATTTATGATACCTTTAAAAAATGAGATAGTAAATTGTAAAATTTGTGATTATGGTTCTATTCTTCAAAATACTTATTCAGAATTAAATCCTCATTTTGGAAAATTATTACCCAATCAAAAATCAGAAATTGTAAAGTATTTCTTCATTGGTTTAAATCCATCTCTAAGAAGATTTCCAGGTAGTACTATGATAACTTATGAAGGTAACCCATTTACTGAATTACTTAAAAAAATTGGAATTTATGATCAAAGTTATTTTACAAACTTAGTAAAATGTTCATCATTTGATAATAAAGTAGATATTAAACATTGTGATATTTGCTTTGAGCAATTTTTAAAAAGAGAACTAGAAATCATAAAACCTCAGTATATAATTTGTTTAGGGAATCAAGTATTTGAATATATGAAAACCAAACATGATCCAATATATAAAATTAAACATCCGAGCTATTACTATGCTTATAAAAAAGAGCCAGAATTAATTTATGAAAAAGAAATTAAAACTTTATTAGGATTTTTGAAATGAATGACATGGATAAGCTTCAAAATAAGATAGTAAGATGGCAAAATAAAACTTTTACTGAATCAACTGCATTTTCTAAACTTATTCATTTAAAAAAAGAAATTAATGAACTGTCAAAAGATATGTCATCTGGTAGAGATGTAGGTTCAGAAATTGCAGATTGTCAAATTTTACTGTTTGGAATAGCTGGGAAATATAAAAAGAGTTGTTATAAAGAAGCTACTAAAAAATTAGAAATAAATAAAAAGCGTAAATGGGGAAAACCTGACAAGAACGGAGTAGTTGAACACATTGACTAAAAATTTACTTGTTTTTTTCGGTTGGAGAGTAAAGTATATAACATATACTCGAATTAGAGCAACTTGTTTTGCTGCTCAGAAGATTTGCTCTATGTTCAACCTGAATCCAGTGTTCATTTTTGTAAATGAGAAGGCTTACAAAGAATGTGAAGATATTTTAAAAACTTTTAATTATCGAGACTACTATATTTTTAATTCAGATGTTAAAAACTGGGATGATGCTCAACAAGAAGTTATTGCATTAGGAGGACAATATAACTTTAAATATATGTTAGTTTCTTCTTTACCAATTTTAAAATCTTACAGATTAGGAAATGAACAAATTCTTAAAGATGAACTTGATAGTTTTTATAAAGATACTTCAAAGCATAATAAAATGATGATTCTATTCACTTTTTTTAGAAAAATGTTTTTCATTTATGATATGCTTAATCAGTTTAAAAACATCAAAGTATTACAGTATTTAGATGACCCATGGGAAGTTAATCTTTCAAAAATTGTATCAAATGAATGTAAAACAATTTATGAATATAATCTAAGCGATAGGAAAGTAGATTATACTATTCCATTTATTGGTTATACATTTTTCTACAATGATTCTCGAACAAACTTCAATGACAAAAAATATGACTTTACAACTGGATTTATGGTTCCTTATGAAAATATAGATAGACTTAAGAAAGATAAAGTAGTTGAAAAAAGAGTACAATATGCTTTACAAATAAAAGATATTGAAAAGCAGTTTACTGAATCAAAATTAAAGTTTAATTTATTCTATAATTTGAAGTCAAAAACTATAGAAAATAAAGTAATAAAAGATGTAGATTACAATAAATTGATAGGTCAAAGTAAATTTTCTTTTATTTTCCCTTCACCAAAAACAAATGAGTTTGCAATAACTAGATTATATTATTCGCTTGTTAGAGACTGTATTCCTTTTATTGATAAAGATACAAATTTTGAATGTGGGCTATTTAAAGATAATCCCGAATTGCTCAGTTTTTTCAAAAATAATGATCTAATTCAAAACTTAACAGATATTCCTAAAATATTACATACTATAGATTATGATAAAGTAATATTCCAATTGCATAATTTAAATTATTATAAACAACTACAAAAAGATTTATATTACACATTACAATTTGCAAAATTAAAGGATTTTTTCGAATGATAAAAAAGACAAGAACATCTGTTATTCAATATTTCATTGACAAAAAACAATACTTATCTTATCTTGAAATAGGAACTGCTCATGGTTCAAATTATAAAAAAATAAATTGCCAAAAGAAAGTTGGAATTGAACCTAAAAAGTTTAAGAGTTCATCTGAATTAGGTATCTTATCTATGACTTCAGATGAATTTTTTGCTCAAAATAAAGAGAAATTTGATATTATCTTTATTGATGGTTTACATATTAAAGAACAAGTCTTGAAAGACATTATCAATTCATTAGATGTATTAAATGAAAATGGAATTATAATTTGCCATGATATGTTACCCAAAACAAAAGAAGCAGCAAATCCTGATAGACATATTGCAATGATTGAATCAAAAAAATGGGATTGGAATGGAAATTGTTATGCTGCTTGGTTAAGATTAAGAGAAAAAAGACCAGATTTATACATGGGAGTTTTAAATTTTGATTATGGTGTTGGAATTATCAAAAGAGGTACTCAGCAAACAATTGAAGTTCCAGATCCAGTTACTTATGAATGGTTTGATCAAAATAGAGACAAAATGAACATTATTGATAGGACTGTACTTGAAAGTATCTAAATTAACAATAGAGCAAAAAATTGAGAAAGCTTTTAAGTCAAAAGCAGCTAAAAAGATAGAAACTTATAATTCAAAGGATAAAAAGTTTCAAAAAACTCTTGAGTTGACAAATTATAGATATATTCTTGATTTTCATAAACTTCCAGAAAAATTAGTAATTGTAGACATCAAAAATAAAAATAAAGAAGAAAAAAATGAAAGAAATTTCATTTTAAATAGGACAAGAGATGTTGCAATGTATCTTTTAGCACATCCTGAGTCAAGACAAGCAGCATTTGTTAACAATTATGATGGAGAAGATAATCACTGCTTATCTTATTTTCATTTTTATATCCGAGATGGTGGTTTATATCTGAATGTATATGTCAGAAGTCAAAATTATGATACAAATTTTTTATATGATGCTCAAACTTTTATCTGGGCTTGTCATTTGATGTCACAAATCATTCAGCATGACTTTCATTTAGAAAAAACTATTATAAATGTTCATACAATGTCTCTTCATAGAGTAATTAAAACTTTAAAAAGGAAAAAATGAAAAAAATATTCATTACAGGTGAATCAGGAACTATCCCTTTAGCAATTCAAAAAATTATAGCTACAAATAAGTGGCCCTTTGAAGTTATAAATAGACAAATACCAGACAGACAATTAGTAGCATATAAAAGTCATCAAAGCTTTAGCATTAGACAACCAGAAATTGATTTTACAAATTTAGAAGGATTTAATCATCTTTTTGAAGATGTAGAAATTATAATTCATTCAGGTGCATATGTTGGAACTGATTTTTGCAAAGCTAATCCATCTGAAGCAATTAGGACAAATGTTGAAGGCACAAAAAATATAGTAGATATCTGTAACAAATTTAATATTAAGCTCGTTTATTATTCTACTACTGCAATTTTTGACCCAAATGATTATGGATATGATAATCCAATAACTGAATATACTAGAATTAACCCCCAAACTCTTTATGGAATAACAAAATATGCTGGAGAGATGATTGTTAAGAGATTATGTAAAACTCCAAAGCTCATTTTACGCCCAGTTTTTGGTTTTGGCGATTATCCTGAAGATTTACATAGTGCATTAACTAAAGTTATTTATACAGTTTTAAAACCCGAATCTAATCAATTAAATGTTCTATTGGATCAAAAAATTTGTAAATCATATACTAGAGTAGAGAATATTGCTTTAGCTACATTAAGTTTAATGATTTCAGATGTATGGAATAGAGAAATTAATGTAGGAACACACTATAGTGATGCAAAAAATTGGGATGAATTATTTGAAATTATTCAAAAAACCTGTCCGCAAAAATTAGATTTTAGCAAAATTAATTTTGATGGAACTCAAGACTATTTACACTATCACAATATTGATAATAGTAAATTATTAAAATGGGTTCCAGATTTTAACTTTTACTATAAATTAGAAGATGGTATTTTAAGTACAATAAAATCAGTAATTAACAATTCAAATATAAAACCTTATTGGATGATATAATGAAATTTTACCAACTAACAATTTATTATGAAATTGAAAGTCTTCATAATGGTGATTTAAGCGATAATGAAGATACTTTTTTAGTTAAAGAAAAAATAGATGATAATCACTACATTGTATTAATGGGAGATGAATGGGGGAAATTAGATTTAAATGAAAAATATAGATGGAGCACAATTAAAAATAAAACTTACAAAATAGCTACAAAAGCATTTGTAAAGAAAATACTTGATGACTTTACTATAATTTATATTAAAAAACAACAAGGAATACTTGCTAAATTATTTGAAATAGAAAAAGAACTAGTAAAAGAAGCATTTTTGAAATAGAAAAAGAACTAGTAAAAGAAGCATTTAATAAAAAGAAATGAAAACTTATTCAGCAATCCATGCTCACAGTTGCTATTCATTTGGTGATGGCTCTATGACTGTTGAGAATTATATCAAAAAAGCTAAAGAGCTTGGAATGCCGGGTTTATCTTTAACCGAACATGGCAATATGGCTAGCTCTTTAAAGTTCTATAAAGAATGTAAGAAACAAAACATTAATCCAATTATAGGAATTGAAGCTTATCTTAATGATAATAGAGATAATCAAGGAAAAGATAAAGAACCAAATCCAGAAGAAGAAATTCAATTCAAAGATTTTGATAAATTTAATAGTCATATCATTTTATTAGCAAAAAATTATCAGGGATATAAAGATATAGTTCACATTTCTGGTGAAGCTGTAATGAATGGTTTTTACTACAAACCTAGAACAAAAAATGAGTTAATTTTTGAAAAAGCTGGAAATATCATTGTAACTACAGCTTGTCAGGGCTCTCAATGGGCAAATAAAATTCGTTTTAGTGATTATAAAGGCTTTGTAGAGCTTGTTCAAAAATATAAATCGATATTCAAAGATGATTTTTATCTTGAAGTTCAATTTTTGGAAGATGACAATTTTCAAAAAGATTATAATGATGCACTTATTGAAATTGGTAAAAGTGAAAATATTAAAGTTATAGTTGGATTAGATGCCCACTATGTAGATGAAGAAGATTGGTATCTTCAAAAAGTAAAGATGATGATTAATCAAAGAGCTACTTTTGAGGATTTGACTAAACCTGATTTTAATGTTTGGTTGATAAATCAACACGGATTTTATGTAAAGACATATGATCAAATCATTGAAACTTCTAAAAAATATGGAGTTTCTACTTCTCAAGTAGAAGAATGGCTTGAAAATACATTAGAAATAAATTCTAAAGTAAATATTGAAATTCCATTCTATCAATTCAACTTTCCTAAATGCAAAATTCCTGATGGCTTTACAAATGAAAGTTATTTTACAAAACTATGTGTAGAAGGATTTAAAAATAGAATAGATGAACAAAGAATCCCTAAAGAAAAAAGATATTTAGAACAACTCAAATATGAAATGGACATTATCAAGAAAAAAGGATTTGCTGGATATTTTTTATTGATAAAATCTGTTATTGAAAAAATAGCAGAATTAGGTGGAAGAACTGGAGCAGGTAGAGGTTCTGCAGTGGGTTCATTAGTATCTTTTTGTTTAAAAATTACAAATCTAGACCCAATTAAAAATAATCTATATTTTGAAAGATTTTTAAACCCTGAAAGAAAAGATCCTTGTGATATAGATTGTGATTTTTCTTCTGATGAACAAAAAATGATTGAAGAAGAACTCAAAAAAGAGTATGGTTATCAATCAGTAGCTCATATTGCAAATTACATTAAATTTGGAGCAAAATCTATAGTTCGAGATTTAAGTAGAGTAAATGATTTTGATTTTGCTTTAACAAATGAATTATCAAAAATATTTGATGATCAAAAATCATTAAAAGAAAATCTACAAGCTTTATCTGTAAAAAACCTTCCAGATAATCTTAAGCAATTTATTAAAAATCATGAAGATTATTTTCTTAAATGGGGAACAAAATTAGAAGACCAAGTAAGAAATGCTGGCTCTCATGCATCAGGAACTGTTATTTCTCCTGGAAAATTATATGATTTTATTCCAATTATTAGATTAAAAGATCAATACATGACTGCTTTACAAGAAGGTGGAGATGAAAGAGAAGTTTCTGAAATTGGTCTCATTAAACTTGATTTGTTGGGATTAAATACTTGTTCTATTATCAATGACACATTAAAATTGATTCAGCAAAAAACAGGAATTAATGTTACATTAAAAATGGAAACTGATCCATTAGAAGATCCAAAAGTATATGAAAAATTTCAACAAGCAGATACAATTGATATCTTCCAATTTGGTTCTCCAGGTATGAGATCAATTCTTCAACAATCAAAACCCTCAAATTTTGAAGACATCACTACTATTAATAGCTTATACCGACCTGCAAGTATTGATGCTGGATTTGTAGCTCAATATATTGAATATAAGAATAATCCTTCAAAAATAAAGTATATTCATCCTAAAATGGAAAATATTCTTTCAAAAACTTATGGAGTTATTACTTATCAAGAACAAGTAATGGGTATTTTGAGAGAAATTGGTGGATTTAGTTTAGCTGAAGCTGATAAAGCAAGAAAAGTAATGAAGTTACTTCATAAAGCAAATCAAGATTCAGAAAGAAAAGATGATTTTGATAAAGTATTAGAAAAATTTAAACTTGGTGCAGAAAAAAACGGATTAGATGAACAACAAATTGACTTATTGTTAGATCAAATGGCAAAATATTCAGAGTATAGTTTTTGTGCAGCACATGCAGCCGGATATGCTCTAAATGCTTATCAACAAATGTGGCTAAAAGTCTATTATCCTTTTGAATATTTTACTTCTTTACTTAATAGAATTTCTCAAGAAAATATTCCCGAAATGATAAAAGAAGCCAAAAAGAATCAAATTAATATTATTCCTTTTGACATAAATAAGTCTAGTTATGAGTTTACTCTTGATGAAAAAAATAATATAATAACTGGATTTAAAATTATTAAAGGGTGTGGTAAAGATGAAGTTCAAAAACTCATTAATTGTAGACCTTTTGATTCTTTAGAAGATTTTTTGCAAAAAGTAGTTAAACAAAAAATCTCAAAAAGAGTAATAGAACCAATTATCCAGTTAGGTGTATTAGATTCTTGGAATAATAATAGAAAATCAATTTTGAATTATTACTATCAACTGAGGGAAAAGAAAAAGAAAGACAATCCAACTTTTAAAATAGAAGATGATTATTTTGATTCTGAAAAAACTTCTTTTGAAACAAAATATTTAGGATTTTATTTAAGAGAACATCCCATTTCAAAATATAATGAAATTCTTACAAAATATAAAGTTACTAAAGTTGGACAAGCTGATACAATGACTAGAACTGTTGCAGGTATTTTACAAAATGTATTATTGAGAAAAACTAAAACAAATAAAAACTATTATGTCATTACTATTGCAGATGAAGAAAAATCTATGGATGTTAAAGTCTGGGCTCAACAAATACCATTAGATTTTAATGTGGGAAGTTTATTAGTCATGACAAATCTTGATAATAACAAGTATGGATATTCTACAAGAAGTTTTGCAAATATAAAAGTAATAAAAGGATAAATTTATGATTAAAGAATCAATTAAACAAGAAATAAAAAAAGTAGTTGATTGGGATAATCCTGCAACTGAACCAAAAACAGAATTTATAGTTGGGTGTTCTCAAATAAAAGTTCAAATAGTTTCATGTGTTGAAAATCCATATAGAGCAATGGTAAATTTTGCTCTACAAACTTGGGGAAATGACATTCATGACACTGATAAATGGAAAAAGCTATCACCTGAAGCAAGATTTGTAGTAACAAAAGAAGTTTTAGAAGGTAGAACACTGCCTTTAGCTTTAGAAATTCCAAAATTTACATTTATGATTTCAGGAATTTCAAGAGCTGCTGCAGACCAACATATGAGAACAAGACTTGGTTCAGTTTTTGCTGCAAGAGGTGTTAGAGATAGTTCAGCAGCAGAATGGCCAGTAATTGTTCCAACAAGCATAGCTAATAATGAAGAATCATTTAAGCTTTTTAAAGATCATATTGAATGGACTAAAGAACTATATTGTAATATGTTACAGACAGGTCAAGAAAATTGGCAATCAGCAAGATCTATTCTTCCTATGAACATAGGATATTCTATTGGTTGGGATATAAATTATCAGTCACTTAAAGGAGTTTGTGCTAGACGTCTTATAGAAACAGAACAAGAAGACACTGTTGGTTCTACAGTAGTTATGTGGTTTAAAGTTTGGGAAAAATTTCCATTATTAGCTGTATATCTTAAACCAGCAGAAGATTTAGCTAAAAAATCTTTATTAATTAAAGTAAATTCAATGCCTGATATTTTAGGACTTTTATTTGCAGCTAATTCAAAAAATCCAAGATGGCCACTACCAAAAGTAGAACAAAATGTTAAATTTAACCAAGCAGGTGCAGATTTTACTACAATAGGAGAACAAACAGGTTGTTATTTACCCAGACCTGAAACATGGCCCTATTTTGATACTTATGAAAGTCTTCCTGACATAGAAAAGAAAAGGTTTGAATAAATGTTACTACACCATAAGGAGAATGAAATGGAAAAAAATTGGGAAGTAGTATTTCAAGTTTATGCGTATATAAAAGCTGAAACAAAAGAAGAAGCAATAGCAAAATTTATGGAAGAAAATAACGTCAAAGATGAACTAAAAATATATATAACGGCTGAAGAAGATGGAAATTAAATTAGAGGACATAAAAAATGAACAATACACTAGTCATCTATGAATATAAAGCTGCTCTATATGATGTTTATCATTGGATTGAAAGATTCAAAGATAAGATAAAATCAATGGAAAAAGATATAGCTCAAGAAGATGTCATTCATCCAATTAGAGGGAATGTTAAAGTAGAAATTGGAATAATTTTTAAAATAAAAATGGATTATAATAATGAAGAAATCACTATTGTACCATTTAATTTACTTAAAACCATAACTTCTTACACTAATACTCATTATGTTGGTGGGAATGGTGGATTCTGGAACAAAATAGTATTAATTGGTAGAGTTCCTGTTGAAAATAAAGAAATAATGGATCAACTTCAACAATTATTGTATAAATGAAAAAATATCAAATCATTTATGCTGATCCTCCATGGAAATATGGGAATACTGGTGGTTCAAAATGGTCTCCTGCTTCAAATTATTACAAAGTTATGTCTTTTGAAGAAATTAAAGCTTTAAAAGAAACTTTAATTGATAAAATAAGTGATGAAAAGTCATGTTTACTTTTTTTATGGGTAGTTTCTGCTGCTTTAGATCAATGTATTGAAATTGGTAAGTCTTGGGGGTTCAAATATATCACTGTAGCATTTGTTTGGTACAAAAATAGAGCAAATGTAGGAAATTATACAATGTCTGGATGTGAATTGTGTCTATTATTTAAAAAAGGGAAAATTCCTAAAGATAGAGTTAGAAATCCAGGACAAAAACAATTTTTTGCTGAATCAGTTAGTAAACATAGTAAAAAACCAAATGAAATTAGAAAAAGAATAGAAGCAATGTACCCAAAATCCAATAAAATTGAATTATTTGCAAGACAAAAAACAAAAAACTGGGATGTGTGGGGTGATGAAATAGATGGAATTAAAACAGATTGATAGAATCATAGAAAACAATATCGGCAATCCAGTTAAAATTTATTGGGTAAATCCTGAAGATGATTGGCACAATTTTGTTATTGCTAGATATAAAGAAAACAAAGTAACATTGATAGGTATTTCAGATGGTAATATTGAACATGATGGAGTACCTTTTGATGTATCACTCAATGATATCAAAAGTTTAAAAAGTTATAAAAAATCTAATTTTGATAAAATTAAATTTTTAATGAAAAATATAGGATATGAAAACATTCAATAATACAACATTAATACCAAGAGTTATCTCAGAAATAAAACACAGAAAAGATTGTGACACATCAATAAATTGTTTCGGAACAAAATTAGATGTTCCGATTATAGCTTCTCCTATGCCCGATGTATGTAATGGAGAAATGTCTTATAGATTAGCAGGAATTGGTGCTCTGGGAATCATTCATAGATTTCAATCTATTGAAGAACAAAGAAAAGAGTACTATACAAACAATACGGCGCATTTAGGAGTAGAACTAAAAACTATAGCTTGTGCTATAGGAATTACGGGAGACTATAAAGAAAGATTTAAAGAATTATTTGTTGCGGGTTGCAGAATTTTTTGTCTAGATACAGCTAATGGAGCAAATAAACAAATTGAAGAAGCGATTAAATGGATAAGGAAATGCGTAAGTTTATATGAAGATTCATTAGCAATAACAAATTTACGTATTGGAGAAACAGAGCCTATAAATTATACAGGTAAAGTATATCTTATTGCTGGGAATGTAGCTACAAAAGAAGGATTTGAATTTTTACAGAATTTAGGAGTAGATGCTATCCGAGTAGGCATAGGTGGCGGCTCAGTTTGTTCTACAAAAACTGAAACGGGTGTGTATATGCCTACTCTTGAATCTGTATTAGAATGTAAGTCTGTTCAAAAAAATACTCTAATAATTGCTGATGGAGGAATTAGAACTCCATCTGATATGTGTAAAGCTTTAGTTGCTGGTGCTGATTTAGTAATGGCAGGAAAAATATTTGCAGGATATAAAGAAACTCCAGGAAATGTTCTTAAGTTAGAAGATGGTTCAAAGTATAAGACTTATAGAGGTGCAGCATCATTTAGTGTACAACAAGAATTTAGCAATGAAAAACCAGATTTTAATGAAGGTAATGAAACGTTAGTTCCTTATGTTGATGATTCTGTTGCTAAGGTTATAAAAAGATTCAAGACAGGATTACAAAGTTCAATGTCTTACATGAATGCAACGAATATTTCACAATATCGAATTAACGCAAGGTTAAAAAATTTATGACTTCATTATCAGAAGACTATCAAGCAAAATCATTTCAGGAAAAAATAGACACTGAAAATCAACTATTACAAAATATAGAAAAGAAAACAAATTGGTCAGTTGTTAAAAAACAGCATAAAGGATCTTTAATTGATTTTGCTAATGCAGAAGGAGAATTTCTTCAATTATATACTGACTATAGAATGTTACAAACAGGGAATGCTTGGATTGAAATAGATAAACTGGATAATTGTAAAAATCAGTGTAAATGGTGGGTAACTAATAAACCCAAAACTTTAGACATGCCAGAAATTCTTTATGTAATAGAAACTAAAAAATTACAAAACATTTTGGGCAGTGGAAGTTTCTTAATAAAATCTTCTCCAAATGGAGGCAGAGGATGGATTATCCCTGAATGGCAATTGATAAAAATTGCTGATCAAACTATTCATTTTTAGTTTTGTCATGTATTTACTGTTAAGTAGTTAAGTATTAGATTTACTTAACAGTGAAATAACGTTTACTCTTAATCATTCTTTATTTATATTTATTTCAATCAATGATTATTATAGACCAGAAAAAACTTAAGATAGTAAGTAATGAAATACCTTTTGAAGAAAGTCAGCAAGTAGTAGATTTGCTTCTTAAAGAAATTCCGGAAATGGGTTCTGGTTTAGCAGCAGTTCAAATTGGGCTACCTGTTAGAATTTTTATAACTAAATTTAAGAAAAACAAATCTGAATGGCAAAATCCACAAATAGAAGAATATGAATTTATTAAATGGATCAATCCACAAATAGAAGAATATGAAAAAGAAGAGATAATATCAGAAGAAGGCTGTTTATCAATTCCAAATAAAGAAGTAAAAGTAAAAAGAGCAAAACAAATAACAGTTTCTACACAAGCTTCTATAACAAATAGGCAAAAATTTGTCCTCGTAGACGAAGAAGCAGTTATTTTTCAACACGAATTTGATCATCTTAACGGAATATTGATAACTGATAAAATTTACAAAGAAACAAAACAGATTAAAGTTGGTAGAAATGATCCTTGTCCTTGTGGTTCAGGAAAGAAGTTCAAGAAGTGTTGTGGAAACTAAATATTCATTCATCAGAGGAACTCAATGAAAATAAAAACCTTAGTAGTTGTTTTACTAATCCTTACAACTTTAGCAGGAATCTCAAGTTGTAGAATTTTGGAAGTATTTGATAGTGTAAAACCAACATCAGCACAAGCAGAGACATTACTTCCAATCCAAAGTCAATCAGTAGCATTTAGTCCTAAAGACTTTATTGACATGACAGATTCAGTTTTTTACAAAATTAAAGAACAAGAAATCATGAAAATGTTAATAGATACAGCTAAAGTTAATGGACTTAAGCCAGCAATTTTCTGTGGAATGTCTTGGCATGAAAGTGCTAAGTTTAAATATGCTCATAGAAAAATAATGGACAGTAATAAAAAATGGTCCTATGGCTTATTTATGATTCAATTTGAAACTGCTATGAGAATAGATCCTAAAGTCACTGAAGAGAAATTGTTAACTCCAGCTTATAATGCACATATTGCTGCACAGTTATTAAAAAATTCTCTTGTTAAGTATGGGAGATATGATTATGCTATTTCATCTCATAATGGGACAATTGACATCAAAGGGTCAAAAATGAAAAAAGTTAATGATAAATATGTTAAGTTAGTATATGCTTCAGTTGGAGAAATTATTGCAAAAAATGATTTTTAATTAGATAAAATTATATTTATATTATAACATCCACAAATGAGTAAAAACTACTCATCGGAGGTCATTCAGGTCAAGCAAATCTTAGTCAAGATGACGAAAAAAGTCTCCCTTTCAAAAATCATCGAGAATTTGACATTATTTTGTTTGACCTGATTTTTTTAGAAAGAAAATATGTCTGAAGAACTAGACAAGAAATTAGAAGAATTTATAGAACAACTTGCTCTTATTTATACTGAAAATAGAAAATTAGTAGATGAAAAATTGACAGGTGATGATTTACTTAAAAATGAAAATGTTCAAAAATGCTTTATTATAAATTCTATAATGAGTTCAAGAGAAAATTTAGAAGCAGGTTATGTTTGTTGGTTAGAAGATAATAAAGATACTAAAAAATTTATAGATTCTTATAAAATTCACTTTGAAAAAACTTCCGCAGGTTACAAATATACTGTAGATTATGTAAATGATACACCAGAAAAAAATAATTAATTTATTTGAAATTTGGTCAAAAATTGGTGGCTCAAAATTACAAAATGTTTTAACTGAGCCTCAAAAACTAAAATTACAATTCATAAGTAATGTTAGTAATAGCAAGTCAAACCAACTTCTAGAAAAAATTAAAAAATTAACAATAGAAAAATACCCTTCTGGGAATGTATCATTTATTGGATTTTGGAATGATACACAATATCGTGTGTATCGCGTTGATTTTATTGATCCTGCTACAAATGAAGAAATAGATTGGGAAAAAGCAAACTTATGGTTTGATAACTTGATAGATTTAGTGAAAGAAGTTAGTAGTAATGAATAGGAAGAAATATAAAGAAATTCTTCAAAAATGTTTAAAGATACTTAAACCGGGTGAAAGACATAAATGGTTTACATATGCAATATTTGAAAATCTTCCTAAAGAATATCAAATAAATATTACTACTTCTTTAGAAAAAAATGAAATTAGAACGGCATTTTGTTATGCTGGTGATATATCAAGAGGTTTTTTAGAATTTTATTATGCTTCTAAAATAGATTGGGAAAAAGAGCAAATTATGTTACAATCTATTGAAGATGGACCTAGTCAAACTTTTTATTTAGATGCTGTAGCTATAGCTCCAGCTGAAATTATTCATAAAGATTTAAAAATTAAATTGATTCATGATCATAAAATTATTGAACTTGAAAAAGAAAAAAGAAAAATTAAACGTGTTACAAAACAACGAAATGCTGAAATGATAAAAACTCTTGCTGAAGAAGCACAGAAGAGAGAAGAAAATAAATTGAAGGAAACTGAAAATGCCCGAAAGTCCGGAAGTTCAGAGAATAGTTGATCAATTCAATGATAAATACAAAGGTAAGATTTTAATTGATAGTGAGATTCATGATTTCAAATGGAAAACAAAAAAGAAGCTTTTAGATTTAATGACAAATTCAGTTCTAGATCAAGTTTCTAGAAAAGCTAAATATATTATTTTTCAATTTACATCATCTATCGGAACTTTTTATTTAACAAGTCATTTATCAATGTCAGGTAGTTGGATAAATAGATTAAAATCTACATTAGCTCCAACTCATACAAGAATGTCTCTTAGATTTGAAAATGGAGTTATAGACTTTATTGATCCAAGAAAATGGGGAAGAATTGAAATTTATACTCAAGAAGATTTTTTCAAAAATGAAAAGTTACAAGCAAAATTTAGCAATTATGGATTAGATGCATTAACTGAAAATATTACAAGTGAGTGGCTTTATCAAAAAATTCAATTAGAAAAGAATAAAGAGATAGGAATAAAACCTCTATTAATGGATCAAAATTTTATTGCTGGAATTGGAAATATTTATGCAAGTGAGATATGTTTTTTAGCTGGGATTAATCCATTTAAGAAGATTAAAAACTTAACAGCAGAAAATTTACAAAATCTTTCTGAATCAATTTCAGAAGTTATCAAAAATGCATATACTTATGGAGGTTCCACCATTAGAACTTATAAAGATACTAATGGAGAAAAAGGAAAAACTGTTCATATGATTTATGGACAAAAAATATGTAGATTGTGCAAATCTATAGTTTCAAAAGGACCTCAAAACGGAAGAACAACTTACTGGTGTAATAAATGCCAGCCCATTTAGAGAACTTTTACGGATAATTTAGAGAACTTTTACGGATATAAATAAAACTTTACGATTACCAGATGATCAATATTATAAACAAAGTTACCCAAAGAATCAAATAGTTTTACATCACACAGTTGGAGGTTCAGCACTTTCTACTTTCAACTGGTGGCTTCAAGATCCACAAAGAATTGGTACAGCTTATATAATAGATAGAGATGGTACAATTTTTGAAGTTTTTGATCCAAAATATTGGTGCCATCATCTTGGACTTAAAACAGCAAATAATAAAATAATGAATCAAAACTCTATAGGAATAGAACTTGCTTCTGAAGGTGGATTAATAAAAAAAGCTGATGGAAAATTTTATGCTTTTGATGGAAGACAAGTCTTTAGAGATACTTATGTTGACTTAGGATATGAATGGCGTGGATATAGATATTTTGATGCTTATGAAGAAAAACAAATTGACTCTTTGATTTTTTTACTTGATAAGTTATGTAAAGATTTTTCAATACCAAATAAATGTACAGTACATGATCAAAATAGATTTGACACAGATTTATTGAAATTTAAAGGAGTGATTACTCATTGCAATGTCAGATTTGATAAGTCAGATGTTCATTTGCAATTTCCTTGGAAGAGAGTTTTTAATGTTTAAGTAATTTAATTTTTTGTTTTACCTAATCCACGATTGAATACTTGCATAGCAAAGGAGTTATGTTATGGAATTCAAAAATCTGAAAACTGAAACTTTTGATAATGTAAAAATAAAAGGAATGTATGAATCAAAACTTAAGCCTCTTCAACTGATTTTAAATGTAAGTTTTTCTCTAATACCAGTTAAGGGTGCTATATCATGTGAAGAATTTAAGAAATTATTGAGAAAGAAATTATCATTATTTGCAATTGACAAAAACTGTAAAGAGATACAATTAACAAACTGGTTTTATGAGGGTTCTAGATTTACATATGAACATGACTTAAGTTCTGTAAAACTAGACTCAAAACAAACTTGTTCTTTAGGAGTTGATTTAAATTTCATTCAAACTGATAACGATGCTTCTATTAAAGAATTTTATAAATTAATTTGTCCTGAAATAGCAAAAATACAACCATTTAAAACAGAAGATTTTATAACGATAAAACCAAATAGAAAAAATGTATCATTTTAAACCAAATATTATCTTACAAAATACTTTAAGTGCAGAATTTAATGCACATTTTTCTTCATTTATAGCTGATAAAGTTGAATTAAATGAAATATTAAAAGAATGTACAGAAATTACAAATAAAGAATTATTTATTGATTCTTCTTATTATAGTGATAAATTAAAAGATTTACAAGAATTATTTTTGTTAAAAAGAATGAATTATATACAGAGATTTGAATTATTAAAAGCAATAACACAAAATGCTATTTATTTAAACTAATTGGTTTTCGATTAAATGACACATAAAAAACTTCCAAACACGAAAATGAAAAATGAAACAATATCATATTTTGGTAACAGGATTCGAACTTACAAAACAAGGAAAAAATTCTAACGAATCAAGAACAACTGGATTACGTCACTATAGATACGATTTAGATACGCATCAAATAAAATCTGAGAATAATTCTTGGACAGTTACAAAAGGGAAAGAATTACTTGCAGTCTTTCCAGCTTCTCATACTATGATTTTAATAGAAGATGTAGAAAAAGAAGTTCAATAAATAATTCACTTTGAACCCGGTAGAGATTTTGCCGGGTTCATTTTTTATAGCAAAGAATTGAAAGTACAATTAGGAGACACAATAGAATTTGATTATTCTGCCCCTAATGTTCATGATAAACACCCAAAGATATTTTTTCTTGCAAAAGTAGGAAATTTAGTACATGGATTAAACCAAAACTATCAAACTCCTCAAGAAAAAGCTTATTTCTTTTTTACACTGAAAAAACTGCTTTACGGACAATTAAGACCTGGCAAAATTACTGCACAAAATTTTTATTCATCTTATGTTAGAAATAGACTGCAAACTGATTCTTACCGAACTTACAAATCTGTAAATATAAAAAGTGTAACAAAAATATCTTCTGCTCTCTGGACTTATTCTCAAAAGATAGAAATTCCTTCTGGAAAATATTCATCTTTCACAAAAGGTGAGCGAGTCCGGTTTGTTTCTATAGTAAAGGGTAAACTTGCTTGGAAAGAAGGAACAGTTTTAGGTAGAAAAGTACCTGGACTACAATATGTAGTTAAGATGTCTGATGGGTCAACAGTTACAAGACATCCTTCAGATTTGAAAAAACTTAAATAGGAGCAATATGAATTTTCAACAAATAAAAGCTGTTATTGATCAATACAAATTCAATGGACAAGCAGTTTTATTAGCTTTAATATTTTTAGGAAACTTTTTAATCACTTTATTTAATGCAGGTTTCTTCCTAGCCTTGATACAACTTGTTATGCTTGTTATCATTGCTTTTTTGTGTAGAACCGCTAGAATTTGGAAAAATAATAATGAACAAAACTGAAGAAGAAATTAAATTATTTGAAAAAGCAATGGATTCATTTACTGAACCCAATAAGACAAAAATTAATAATATGATAAGTGTTATAGGAGATAGATATTTTACAGCTCCAGGAAGCTACAGAATTGGACTACATGATTGTGCCCCCGGCGGACTTTTGCATCATAGTCTTGCTGTTACAAAGAACTTAAATTTACTTTGTGATCTTTGGGCACCTGAAACTTCTAAAGAATCTAGATTAATTTGCGGTTTATTTCATGACTTAGGAAAAATTGGAACAATTAAAGGAGAATTGCTTTATACTCAAACTCAAGAAAGATGGAAAATTGAAAAAGGGCAGCTCTTTGATTATAATGCAAAACTTCCAGACGGATTAAGTCATGCTCAAAGAAGTATTAGAATTTTAACACATTTTGAAGTTAGTCTAACTGATGATGAATATTTAGCAATTTTAGGGCACGATGGAATGTTCTTAGAAGAAAACAAAGTACATAAAGAATCTAGAAATAAGCTAATGTTTTTCTTACATACAGCAGACTATTTTACACATATAGAGTAATGTTATGATAATTTTATGGTTAGTTATAGCTTTTTTAATTATTTTATTAGGAATAGCTACATTCCTTTTATATAAAATGAGTCAACAACAAGATGTGCTACAAGATGATCTACTTGAAAGTTATCATTTAATGTGGGATTTTCATCAACAAATTAATAGTTTATTTGAACAAAATATTCATTATTATGATGATACAATTTTCCAGTTTGTTGAAAACACTAAAGCAGTAAGGAATGGAATAGAAGAACTTGTTAAAAAACATTCAGAATTGCAAATTATACCTGATGAAAAACCTGCTGAACAACCACAAGAAATTTTAGGAATTTCAAGACCTTTAATTTATAATAGAAAAATATCTTAATGACAAATATCACAGGATACGAAAAAGAAGATATTATTAAGTTAATCCAAAGAATCATGGATGAAACTGAAGAGAATCGCAATAAAGCAAATAAACTGTACCAACACATGGAAACTGCAATGCTGAGTAATAAAGGAGATTTAGTAGTTCTTTCTCAAATGGCAGACCGTTGGCTTGAGCAAGCTAGTAGACAAGCTGATATTTTAGTAAAATTAGCTCAAGTAATGCAAAAATTACGACAAACTGAAGATGAAGCTAATAAAGATCCAAAAGAAAAACAAACTAAAACTGATTATACAAAAATTCTTGCTGAATTAGATTTAATAACAAAATCACCTTTCATTAGAAAGGTAAAATCAGATTCACTTTCTGAATTAAGTATAGCTGAGATACCTGAAAAAATTGAACCTATTAAAGTTAAAGTTGAAAAAAATATTAATGAAAATGGAATAGAATTAGAAACTGAATTATAAAATGATGGAACTTGATATCTCTCCAAGACAAAGTGGAAAAACTCACCGTATGATGCAAGCTGTTCATCAATGGGTTTTATCAGGAAATGGAACAGCCACTATTGTTGTTCCAAGTTATAGCATGCGAGATTTAATAAAAAAGAAATATGATTGTTCAGATCCCAAAAAAATTCAAATAATAACTTACAATCAATTACATAGTAATGATCACATCGTTCGGTCAAAACAAAATAACAAATATTTTTTTGATGAATTTGATTTTTCAGATGTTGATGTTCCTTTATTAAAAACAGCTTATTATTGCACATCTCCACATCATTCTATACAAATTAAACGAATTATACAATTTGAACAACAAATATTTGGATCAATAGATGAAATCACTAAGCTAATGAAGAAAATCGGATACGAAGTTTGAATATTTTAGGGCTTGACATAAGTACTTCTACTGTAGGCTTAACTATTTTAGATGAAAACAAAAACTTAATTTTAATTGATTATATTAAACCAGTTGGTGATACTTTATTTGAAAAACTTAACTCTGCAATTGAACAATTCGATAAAAAACTTAAAGACTTTACAGTTGATAAAATTTATGCTGAACAACCTAACATGATGTTTAGTAAAGGATTATCTTCTGCACAAGTACTTAGCACAATATTGCGTTTTAATGGTGCTTTTTTATTTACACTATGTAAAAAATTTAATACTTTTCCTATAGAAATAATGGCATCATCTGCTAGAAAATCAATTATAGGAATAGGTCGTTATCCTAAAGGAGTAAATGCAAAAGAAGAAGTTTTCAAGTGGATAAATTCTAATTGTAAGCTCTTCACTTGGCCCTTAAAAAATAAAGGTAGAAATAAAGGAAAAATAATTCCTGAATGTTATGATATGGCGGACTCGTATATCATTGCCCTATATGGCGTGAAAAATGAATCAACAACAAATTGAACTACTTCACAAAATATTCCCAGATAATGTATCAAATTCAAAAGAATTTACTATTTTCTGTCCTCAGTGCCAACATCATAAAAGAAAGCTTGTAATTAGTTTAGAAAAAAAGCTATTTCATTGTTGGATTTGCAATTATGGTGGGTATGTATCAAAATTAATTAGATCTTATGCTGGAGAAGCTGCTTGGAAAGAATGGAATAGATTAGAATCTGGTGTTGAATTTGAAACTGATTTAAGAAGTTTACTTGCAGATAAAAATGAAGTTGTATTTAAAGAAACTATTAAACTTCCTTTGGGTGCACAAATATTAAGAAATTGTATTCCTTCTGTTATAGCACAAAAATCAATAGCATTTCTTAATTCTAGAGGTATAAACTATAGAACTATTAGAACTTTTAATATTCATTATTGTGAAGAAGGAAAATACAGAGATAGAGTAATTGTTCCTAGCTATAATTCAAAAGGTAGAGTTGATTTTTTTGTTGCAAGATCAATTTATAATTCTCCTGATATTATGAAATATGTTCATACTCAAACTACAAAAAAAGATATAATTTTCAATGAATTATTCATTACATGGGATAGACCTATAATTTTAGTAGAAGGTCCTTTTGATGCAATAAATATTAAACAAAATTCTATACCTCTTTTGGGATCAGCTTTAGCAAGTGACAGTGAGCTATTCAAAAAGATCATGAATTATAAACCAAATGTTTATTTAATGTTAGATAATGATAAACCAGGTCAACAAGGAACTATTACTGCAGGAAAGCTATTGACTGATTGGGGAATAAATACTTTTATCATTGAATACAATAAAAAAGATCCCGGAGAATTAACTCAAAAAGAATTTTTTCAAGCGCTTAAGAATAGAAAGAGATTTACGCAATCTGATGTTCTAAGGAGGATATTAGAATGAATATATTTAAAAAATTATTTAATATTAAAGAAAAAGAATCAGAAGAGCTTGATGACTTAAAATCATATATCAATTCATACGGTAAATCAAATTCATTAATATCATATAGCAGTTCTTGTGCTAATGTACCAAATGTGCTACTTCCTCCTTCAACAAGTGGGATACAATCTTTTTCTTCAAATATTGGTGCATCTACTTATGGTATATCTACTGGACCTACTGGTTTAAATCATCCTAATGTACATGAAGAAGAATTTTTTAAACGTAATATTAAAGCTGAAATTAAAGCTGAATTAAAAGAAGAAATAGTAACTGAAGTTTTTGAAGAAATATTTAAACAATTATTAGATGCAGATATAATGAGTCAAAAAGAAATGAAAGAAAAATTATCAAAAATAATGGAAAGAATGGGATATAAATGATAATAGCACATTTAGCAGATATTCATATTTTGCTATATAAGAGACATGAAGAATATAGAATAATTTTTGAAAAACTATATCAATCATTAAAAGAACAAAAAGTAGATAGAATTGTTTTAGTGGGAGATATTTTTCATAGTAAGAGTATTCTATCTCCTGAAGCAGTAGATTTAGGTTCTGATTTTTTTAGAAATTTAGCTAATATTGCTCCTCTTGATGTAATCATTGGAAATCATGATGTAAATCTCAAAAATAATGAAAGATTAGATTCTATAACACCAATAGTTAATAATATCACTGATTCAAAGTATCAAATTATTGTATATGATCAATCAGGATTATATCCTATTTCTGATGATGTAGTTTATGGAGTTTTTTCATGTTTAGATGAACCAAATTTTCCGATAAATTATGATATAATGGATGTTGTTACTTCAAAACCTACATTCAATACTAAAAAAGGAAAATTTATAGCTTTATTTCATGGGAATATCTCAGGTTCAGTTTCTGAAACAAACTTTACATTTAAAGATACTGGATATGATGCATCTATTATGTTTAAAAATTATGATGCAGCATTTTTAGGTGATATTCATAGATTACAACAAATAGGAAAAATGAATGTTTGGTATTGTGGATCTCTTATTCAGCAAGATTATTCAGAAGGACTACAAAAAGGATATTTGCTTTGGAATACAGATAGTTTATCTTCAAAACCAAAATTTGTTCAAATTCCTAATGATAATGCTTTTTATAATTTAAAAGTTGCTTACAAAGTAGATAAGCAGAATATGCCTATTATTGACAATCCTGCAAAAAATTCTTCTATCCGTCTTACTTTATCTAATTTTACATATACTGTTTCTGAAATTAAACAAATTGAACTTGAATTAAGGCAAAAATATAATCCAATTGCTCTCGAAGTTAAGAGAGATTATGAACAAACTAAAAAAGAATCTGCTTTTCAATTTCAAAAAATCAAGTCAACTGCTGATATTACTGTTCAAAATGATTTAATTACAAAATTTTTAGACAAAACTGATTCAATTACAATAGAGCGCATTCTTAAAATTAATAATAAAATCCGCAATTCTATTTCAAATGAAGAAATTATGCAACCTAATTTCTGGAAAGTTCATGAAATTGATTGGGATTTTACTTTTTCTTATGGAGAAAATAATCATTTAAACTTCAAAAATCTTAAGGGAGTTACTGGTTTATTTGCTCCAAACAGAAGTGGTAAATCAAATTTTATTGATACATTTCTTTATGTTCTTTTCAATAAATCTGCAAGAATGTCAAAAATTACAAAAATTATTAACAATAAAGCTGATACTTGTAAAGCATTTATTACTATCGAAGTAAATGGAGTATTGTATAAAATAACTAGAAGTTCAAAAAGAGTTGGTGATGGTACATCTACAAAAGTTACTTTAGAAAAATATATAGATGAAAAATGGACTAGTGCAACAGGAGATTCAAGAACTGATACAGATAAAATTATAAGAAAATTGATTGGTAATTTTGATGAAATAGTAGTTTCTAATATTTCATCACAAGGAAAGATTTCTTATTTTCTTGAATCTGGATTTGATGAAACTTTTAGACTTGAATTACTTTCTAAATTTCTAGGTCTTAATATTTTTAAACTTCAATATGATGAAGCTCATAGATTAACAAATGAATTTGATACATTGCTTAAACAATTCAAACAAATTGACTATGCAACTTTTATCAAAAATTACCATGATGAAATTGAAAAACTTAATGATTCTTTAATTGATTTAGAAGAAGATAAACAATATTCAATAACTCAATTAGATCAAGTCAAAATACAACATGCAGTTCTTAAAACAATGATTCAAGAAGTAGAAGATATTGCAGTTGCAAATTTTGATAAAGAAAAAATTGAAACTTTACATACAGGACTAATTGTTCAAAAACAAAGTGAAGAAAAACTATTAGAAGAAGAATCTAAAAAAATTGAAAGAATGAAATTACTAAATCTTTCTAATAAAGTAACTGAGCTTCAAGTAAAATTAAAAGAAAAAGAAAGATTAACAACCGATTTACGACAAGTAGAATCTGATATTCGAGTTTCTAATTTAGGACTAAAAAAAGATAAATCTAGAGTTGAAATTTTAGAGAGACAACCTTGGACAGAAACTACTGATACATGTCAATCATGTGAATTTTTTCAAGAAGCAGATAAACTTAAAAAAGAATTGAAAAGAATTGAAAATGAACAAAATAAGCTAATTGTTAAAAAATCTAAAATTGAATTAGATATAATACCTATCAGTAATGTAGATAAAGAATTAGAAATTATAAAAGATCAAATTTTAGAAATTCAGAGATTAGAAAATCAAATTAAAATTAGAAGCTTAAATATTGAAAAATTAGCTTTACAAATAGATAAAGCTCAAGCTATTCTTGATGAACAAAATAAAGAAGCACAAACTATAGAATCTATTAAACAAATCAAAGAATCTAATGCTCAAATTTCTGAACTCATTGCTGAAAAAGAGATTGAAATTATAAATTTAAATAAAATAGTAAATACTGTAGATTATAACATTGTAGCTCATAACAAGAGAATTTCAGAATTAGAAAACAATATAATTAAATCTGAAACTGATCTCAAAACAATGAATCAATTAGAATTAGATAGTAATGACTACAAATTGTATCAAAGATGTGTTCATAGAGAAGGCTTACCTTACATGATTGTTTCTTCCTATATTGATATCATTAATGATGAAATTCATAAAATTGTTGGTGATTATATCCCATTTAGTATTAAATTTAGCTTAGATTACGATAAGAAAAGTATTCCAATCTCTATTATCTATGAAAATGGTACTTCAAATCCAATTGAATTAGGTTCTGGAATGGAAAAAACTATTTCAGCTATTGCAATTAGAGCTGCACTAGCTTCAATATCAAATATCCCTCATTGTAATGTTTTCATGATTGATGAATCTTTTGGTACTTTAGATAAAGATTGGATATCTTCAATTGATAAGTTTATCAATCAATTGAAGATATTGTTTGAACATGTAATATTAATCTCTCATGTATCTGAAATACAAGATTTTGTAGATCAAACAATTACTATTGATACAACATCTGGTAATTCACAAATTCAATTTTAAAAAGGAATTAAAATGATAAATGAAAATTATCAAAAAAAGCTTGAAAAATTAGAAGAACTTAAAGTTTTTCTAAAACATGAATTTGTAGGTTTAGACAATATCATAGATGAAATTGTCAATAACATTCAAATATGGTATGTCATGCCTGAATTACAATCTAGACCTATGATAATTTCTTTATGGGGTACAACAGGAGTGGGGAAAACTGATTTAGTTAGAAAGCTTGTTAAATTTTTAGAATTTAATGATAAATTCATTGAAATTCAACTTGACATGAAAGAAGAACACGTTAAAAAGATTCAAGATGTCATTGAAAATACAAATGTAGATTCTAAAGAGCCTTGTATTTTATTGCTAGATGAAATGCAAAGATTTAGAACTATTGATGAAGAAGGAAACATGATCAGAGATAATGAATATTTTAATGACATTTGGATGCTTCTTTCTGATGGAAAATTTCAATCAAATTCTAGCAATAGAAGAGAAATATTTTCTTTAATAATGGAAGAACTTTATGACAAAGAATACACATTATGGCATAAAAATAATGATCCTATTCCTAAAAAAAGAAAAAGAAAATCTAAAGCTTTAAATAGCAATGATATAGAAAAAATAGAAGATTCAGAAGTACCAAAAGAAAAACCTCAGTTCAAATATCAGACATATTATTATAAAGCAAAACAATTTAAGAGATTGTTAAAGTCTAATTTAACAATTGAAGAAATAATGCAACTATCTCCAGATGAAAGGTTAGATTTGCTTCAAAGAAGTTTCGACAAAAATGAAACTTATGAAGGTGATAATTATCAGAAAATGTTAATTTTCATATCAGGAAATTTAGATGAAGCATTCAGTATGAGTGGTGAAGTAGAAGATGTTGAAATGGATGCTGACATATATCATGAATTTTCTAAAAAAATTAACATAGTAGAAATTAAAAAATCTTTAATGAAACAATTTAAGCCAGAACAGATTTCTAGATTCGGAAATACACATATTATTTATCCTACTTTAAGCAAATCTAGTTATCAAACAATCATCAAAAATCATTGTTTTGAAATTTCAAAAAGAGTAAAAGAAAATACTAAAATTGATATAAGTTTTACAGATGCTATTTACGATTTAATCTATAAAAATGGAGTGTTTCCAACTCAAGGAGTACGACCTGTATTATCTACAATTTCTCAAATATTAGAGAATAATCTACCATATTTCTTATTTTATTCAATGAAAGACGATTTACAATCTATAGTTATTGATCATGAATATGATAAGCTAATTTGTGGAGATTTAAAAAGAACTATAAAACTTGATATTGAATCTATCAAAAAGAAAAAATCTATAGATGAAAAAATATTAGTTGCAGTACATGAATTAGGGCACAGCATTGTTTATAGTGTTTTATATAAATGTGCTCCAACTCAAATAAACATAAATTCTACACGTATAACAAATAATGGATTTACTGCTTTTCATGATAGAGTTTCAAATAAAATATATATGAAAAATGATATTTGTATATGTTTAGCAGGGCAAATCTTAGAAGAAACAATTTTTGGAGATAATTATAGATCTGCTGGAAGCATACAAGATTTAGCTCAAGCTACTGAATATGCTTCATCTTTTATTCGCAGATTAGGAATGGACGGTAATTTATCTAGAATAACGACTAAAACTCCAAATGATGCAGGAGCTTGGAATTATGACATTGATTCTACAAATAAATTAATTGAAGTTATGCTTCAAGAACAAAAAGAAAGAGCTAAAGATATAATCAATAATCATCTTAAGCTCATAAAACAATTAATTAAATGGTGTAAAGAAAACAATAAAATTGAAATTGAAGACTATATAAGAATTTGTAAAGAACATAGTTTAGAATTAAATAAAGTAGCAATTGAGAATAAATTGATTCACTGTTATGATGAACAACTTAATGAATTTTTAAAGTAAGGAAATAGTTATGATTAGTTCAATTAAAACATATTTAATAGCTATTGTAGTAATAGCTTTATTTGCATTTGGTGCATGGGTTTATCATTTATATCAAGAAAATCAAAGATTACAATTTGATAATGATGTAAAAACTCAAAATGAGCAAGCTTATAAAGATTCTGTAAATATTTTAGCAGGAAAAGTAACTACTTTGACATCTTTTGTAGCAAATTTAAATGATGAAAATACTAAACTCAAAAACGAGAATATAGCTTTAAAATCGAATACTGAAATATTGATAGATAGTATAAAAGCTATAGGAGAAGGACATGTTACAATTCGAGATTCAATAATTACAGTTGAATTTGATGGTTCTAAATCTTTTGTTAGATATGCAGGTTGGACTGAATATGACTTAAAAGCAAAAAGTAATAGATGGTCTCTGGGAATGGAATTTGATCCAATTGAAATAAAAGCAGAACTATATGAAGATGAAATAACACAAAAATGGATGTATAGAACTACTAGTCTTACTGAAGGTGTAAAGTTAAAAGGAATATCTACTTTAGATGAAGCAACTTTTATGAGACTACAAAAATATAAACCAGAACAACTTCCAAAAAACTTTGGAATTAATCTTCAAACTTTAGCAATTAAAGATTTTTATGTAGGTATAACAACTCGGTTTTATCAACAATATTGGTTCAACATTAACTATAAAATTAATAACTCTGCAGATAAATGGCAAGATAATTTGATGTTCGGAGTACATTATTTTGTATTTTAATTAAATTGTTCTATTATATTTATTATAGAATTAAACTTGAAAACTTAACAAGAAAGCTTGACAATGAAACGTAAATTAATGATTGCCTGTCCTCAATGTACAGGAAGTAATTCAGATTTTTTTAAACTTAATATTTGTTCATATTGCGGATCAACAAAGAAAGTTGATATTTTACAACACATGAAAGTTTTGGGTATTTGTGATGAACGTCTGGATAATGTGAAGAGCTTTATAGCCGATCCGCGCTTCGTCACGGATTATCTAGAACATAATGGAAAAAAATAACACAGAACAAAACATTAAGAAATGTGATAAGTGTGTTGAATTAAGGGAAGTGGATGAATCTCAAGCTACTTCCCTTGTTTTGTGTTCGCAAGTACATGATGATATTCTAGAAATAATGCTTTGTGACTATCATTGTAATGAGCAATTTGGTATGTGTTCAACTTGTTTTGAATTTATTCAAGATCCAAAAAATGATGCTATTCTTCGTAAATGGGAAGAAAAACATAAAATAGGAAACATACATGATTAAAATAATTAAACAAAAAGATTTAACTGATATACCAGATTATTCTGAATCTAGAAAAGAAGATGATGGTCAACCAAGAGATAATTTCTATGTACCAACTATAATGACAGATATAGATGTTATAGAAAATATTTTAGATAAATTTTCTAAAGCTGGTGTAACACATAAATTTTCTGGTGATGATCTCATAATAACAGCACTTACTACATCACATCTCGAACAAGAAAAAGTACTTGATGATTTGAGATATACTCTTGCAGATGTAGTTAAACAACTCAAACAATTGTATAAAGAAGCTACTGGAAAAACTTTATCAATTGAAAAAGAAAAATCATCTGTAATAGATGCAGTTTCAAACTATACAACAGGTCATATGGGATTATATAAAGTAACAAATACATATGAACTTCCAAAATCACCCTCTTCTGATGATAAGTCATTAGAAAAACATGAATTGAATGAAGACAGAAAAAGTGCTCGAACTCGAAGCGCTATACCAATCAAAAAAGGCAAAATAAATTCAGTTGTAGAAAGATTAAAATCTGCAGGATTAAAAGAAGTTCCAATGGATGCTAATTTTAAAAATAATGTTCTAAATGGAGATTTCTGGATAGATGGTGATTGGGTTAATTGCCATAATGATGTTATAAGTAAAATAGATAGAATAATTCCAGATGATTGGAAAGCATAAATCTCACACATAATATAAAGGATTTTTTAGATGTCAGTTCACGAAAACTATCCAAAAGAGATAGCAGATATATTAGTTACACATGATGAAACACCTGAAAATACTGACAAGTTGAGAAAGTTTTTTATGAATCCTGATAGATATGATTTTTCAAGAAGAACAATAGTTTTTAGTACACCAAGCAGAACTGGAACTTCTTATTTTAGAATAGAAGAACCAATGTATGCAATAGCAAGAAAATATCCTGAAAAGTTTAATTTGATTTATGCAGATAATAATTTAAATGCAAAACATTTAGAGTTAGCTGATTTAATAATAGTACATAGAGCAGGTCATTTACATGATTGGTTACATAATATTTATAAAGTATGGCCTAAAACAAAAAAGAGAGCTCTCATTCTTCATGATGTAGATGATAATGAGTTCAATTTACCTTTAAGACATCCAATGAGAGAAATGTGGTTAAGTGCTGGTAAGGACAAAATGTCAGTTAGATCTCTTAAAGAATCTGATTATATTACTACAACTGGTAGAAAATTACAACAAACATTCAGAAATTTCAATAAAAATGTATCTATTGTAAGAAATATGTTTGATTGGTCACAACCCCAATGGAGCTTAAAAAGAGATGAAAAATATAATGGAAAGATTGTAATTGGATGGGTTGGACTAACAAGTCATTTTGAAGATATTAAAAAGATGGTTCCTATTTTGAAATATGCACATGATAAATTCCCAAATACTCATTTTATACTCAGTGGTATGGCTATAAAAGATACTGAAGTTACAATTAATGTAGATGCTAAAGGAAATAAAACATTTTCTGAAAAAGAAATTACTGATGAACAACGAACTTATAGATGGAGAGTTAAAAATTTATTCAAAGATTTTGATCAAACAAGAGTAGAATTTTATAATGCAGTTGAATTAGAAAAATATGGAAAGTTCTATAAAGATCTTGACATAGGATTAGCTTATTTAGAAAATAATACTTTTAATCAATGTAAATCTGAAATTAAAGTTGTAGAGTATTTTAAATATGGAGTAATTCCTCTTTGGACAAATATTGGTGGTTATCATGATATGTTTGAGATGATGCCCCTAGCAGCTCCAGGAGGTAAATCTCTTAAAACAGAAGCTGCAAAAAGTTTAGCAATTGATCAAGAAAATCCAGAAAAATGGAAACAATGTCTTGATTATGTTATTACTCATCTTGATGAATACAAAAAAGTTGCTCAAGATGGTAAAAAATGGGTAGAAGAAAAATATGACATAAATAATCATATTGATAACAAAGTAGAGTTTTATACAACAATAATTGAACAGCATTTAGAAAAAGAAACAAACAGGATTCAAAATATTGTAGCAACAATATAAATTTTTAAGGAAAAACATGTCAAGTACATTTAGACCAATATATCAAGATGATGCAGTTATTTTAAAAAGAGATACTACTTCATCTATGACAGCTGCAGGATTAACAGCTTCTAATTTTGTTTGGTGCGGTGCATCAAATTGGACACTTACATTAGCTGGAGGAACTACAGCACTAAGTGATATTACAATTCAAACAAACAGTAGTAATCTTATCAGTGCTGGTGCTACAGGAATTGATTGGAATGATCATATTTCAATGCCCGAAAGTGGAAGATCAATTCCAGTAGGATACAATCCATCTTTTACTGCTAATTGGGTTGATTTAGCTGTTTTATCTTCTGGATATAATATGATTACAATTTCAAATATTCCTTGTAGATACATTAGATTGTCTAGTGTTGCTTTAACTTCTGCTGATTGCTATGCATTCTTATGGACTGATGCAATGTCACAAGGAAATTAAAAATGAATCAGAAAAAATTTAGATTGGAATTAATGAGAGCTATTCTGCGTTCTTCAAAATTACATTATGGAGATGTATATCCAATCTTAAATAAGATTTGTTTATCAATAGAACAAGAAATTGTTCAAGCTGAGAGAATAAAAGCTCAGAAGAAAGACAAAGAAAATGCTAACAATGAAGAAGCTCGTTTCAGAAGCTCATAAGATATCTAAATTAAGAGAAAAGCAACAGCTTTCAATAAAAGAAGGAAAAATCAATCCTAAATTTGATGCGATTGCAAATGAATTGTGGGCTTACAAATTAAAATTGATGAGACAATTAAGCACATCTTCAATGAGTTCTGCAACGCAATCAAGAATTGAGTCACACTTGAATAAAATACTAGACGAAATTCAATATTATCAAGAAGGTTAAATTGATATCTAATGAACCTAAGAGCATGTAAGCAGAAAACTAACTATACTTGTGGCCCAGCAGCACTTAGAACTATTTTTAACTATTACAAAGTTAAAGTTTCTGAACAAGAACTTATTTTATTAGGAGATATTACAGAAGAAGGAACAGATTTTCAAACAATGCGAAATCTTTCTCATGAATTTGGTTTTTCTTTTTATTCAAGAATAAATGGTAATTTAGAAGATATAAAAAAATATTTAAAAAGAAATATTCCTGTTTTAGTTTGCTTTCAATCAGGAGTTAATAATGGAAATAATGGACACTATTCAGTTATTTATGATATTGATGAATCATTTGTATATTTAGCTGATCCTTCAAATTGGATAGAAGGTGAAAAAACAAGATATTCAAAAAACATAAAAATGAGAATTGATACTTTTATGGAGCACTGGTGGGAAGAAGAAGATGTTAAAGTAATTAAAAGATGGTTCGCCATCATACGCCCGAGAAAAGTACATGAAAATAAGGAAGTCCGTACTAAAAAAACTAATATTAGAAATAATTGAATCTCAAGCTTCAGATCAAGCTAAACAACAAGGACTAACTTCTGCTGGATTTGGAAGATATAAAGATAAATCTGGTAAAGTAGTTGCTAAAAGTCAGGGAGGACAATTAGTAAAAGTTGGTGGAAAACAACCAACTCAACAACCAGCAAAATCTGCTACACCTGTTCCTACAAAATCTGAACCTACCTCTGCTCCTGCACAACTTGCTACAAAACCTGATACTACTGATTGGAAAAATGCTCCTATAAAAATTGCTCATGGAGAAGGCTATAGTCATAAATATGATAATGAGCCAAGACCTAAAAGAATGAAAGCAATTGATTCTTCTTCAGTAGGAGGAATGTATAATCGAGAAGATAGACCAGTAGATTATGGTCATTGTCAACAGATTTTTATAGACAAATATGGAAAAGAGAATGGTGAAAAAACTTATGAAAAATTATTTTTAGATCAAGGTACTAATTTTGGTTGGAGTTTAGCTGGAAAGATTCAAAAAGAAAAACGAGCAATGATTTCTGCTTTAGGATTAGAACAACCTAGAGATTTAGATGATGTTGCTTACTATCCATTATGGAGAAAATGGCAAGCTAAAGAAGGAATTGATCAGATAGCTGGGCAACAAAATAAAGAAGTACCTGTAAAAGAGCCAAGTGTATCACAAAAGCTTGCTAAAATGTCAAAACCTAGTACAAAATCTGTACCTGCAAAAACACCAGAAAAGCCAAAACAATCTGAACCTATTCCTACACATGCAGATAATGCTGCAAAACAAAGACAACAGTCTTTTATGGATTCACCAGAATTTGATCATTTAACAAATCAATTAAAATCAGGTAAAATATCACCTGAAAGATATAAATCAGTTATGACTGCAATGATGAATTTGAAAGAAAATTTTCGAATATTCAAAAAAGTACTTAAAGAGAAAAAACTTGAAAAAACATCTATCTAAATTAATCGAAATTATAAATCAGATTGAATCAGAACGTATTAAGAAGATAAGTTTGTTACAAGAATTCACTGTAGGCAGAACTGTCAAGTATAAAAATAAAATTGGAAAAGTACAATCTGTTAGTCCTAAAAAAACTTCTGTAATTATTGAATTTACAGATAAAACTAGAAAACGTTTCTTTATGAATAAAAGAGCTAATAAAGAGACTATTGAGCAATTGAGTCTTACAAACATTATCAAGGAAATTAAATAATATGGAAAATAAACAACAAAGATTATTGCTTACTTACAGACCATTGGCATATAATCAGCAATTAATTAAAGAACAAATTCAATCTGGTGGACCTGTTATTCTTTCTGGAATATTCTCAGAAGCAGGAACCTTAAATGAAAATGATAGAATTTATCCAAAAGAAATTCTTGAAAGAGAAGTTGAAAAATTTCAAAAGATGATTGAAGAGAATAGAGCATACGGAGCTTTAGATCATCCAGATAGTTCTATTATAGAACTTAGCAATGCTTGCTGGTTAATAAAAGAACTTCAATGGCAAGATAATAAAGTTGTAGGTAAAGCAGAAGTATTAAATACTTCAAAAGGAAAAGATTTAAAAGCTATTCTTGAAGCTGGTGGTTCAGTAGGAACAAGCTCACGAGCTTTTGGTTCAACTCGAAGAAATAATGAAAATCATGAAATTGTAAATGAAGATTTACAATTAATTACTTATGATGCAGTAGCAAATCCATCTGTATCTAAAGCTATTTTAACAGAATCTTATGATTTTCATAAGAAATATTTCTACAATCCTAAAATTGATAGAATAGTAGCAGTTAATAACATTTTAGATAAAATTAGTAAATTTTAAGTTGAAAGATTTAAAAAATGAAAGTCAAAAGAAGCCAAATTAATGCTTTAGCAGATTTGATCATGAAAGAAATTTCTTCTCAAATTAGAGAAATTATTCGTGAAGAATTTGATATAGAATCTAAAAGATTAAAAAAGCAACTTTTAGAAAGTTTTAATAATACAAAAATATCAACTAAAGTACCTGCTCAAAAACAGCAAGTGCATATAGTAAAGCAAAAAGCTCCTCATTTAATTGAAAAAAAGAAAATTGATACAGGAAATGATTTAATTAATGAAATAATGGATGAAATACCAGTAGAAGAAAAAGTAGAAAATGCATTAGAAGGAATTGATTTTAGTCCAACAACTACTTTTCAAGAAGCTACTAAACAATCAATTAATGAAACTAGAAGAATGAATTCTGGAAGAGAAGTATGGAAACCTGAACCTGGTGAAGCAATAAATTTTGATCCTAATACAATGGATCCTACAAAAATTGATTGGGGGGAATTTGTAGATGAAGTAGATAAAAGAGCAAAGGAACATCACTTATGAAAAATTTAATATTTTTATTTTTAATTTTTTTATTTTGTGGTTGTTATACACAAGTAGTAACTACTGATACTGAATATGTTTCTGATTATATTGGAGTAACAATAACTCATCCATTGTGGGTATGGCATCCTATTCAACATTATTGGTATATAGACAATCATCAGAATTATATGTTTCAACACCCAAATAGAAGAGATCGAGTTGAACATAAATATCTTGGACAAAGAAATCAACCAAGACAATTTCCACCAGCAAGTAGAACGAGAAGATAAATGAGAAAAGAAGTAGATCAATACATAGAATTAGCTAGAAAACTTAAAAAATTAGAAGCAAAACCTAATTCAGATATTTATTTGAAACAAGAATTGTATAAGCAAAGTACAAAAATTTATGATAAACTTGATGATAAAGAAAGAATTTATGCTCAAAAAGCATTGCGTGGTGAAGTATTAGAAGGTCTTGGTGCTCAAGGTCAGATGATTGATTCAGGTGATGAAGTATCAATAGTTCAGAAAGCAATATCAAAACTTCCAGCTAGAGTTCAATCACTTATTAAACCTGAACAAAAATATAAAGTTTTATCAGCTTTAGGAGATACAGCTACTTTAGCAGTATCAGGTATGAAGGTAAATTTACCAACTAGTTTCTTAAATAAACCCATAACATGGGAAAGTAAAAAATTAATTGAATCTTATGAATCTGAACTTAAAAAATTGTATCTTTCAGGAGCTACTGATGAAGAATATAAAGATTTAGCAAAAAAATATAATAAACCTATCTCTCAAGTTAAAAAAGATTATGATAAACTTGAGAATGAACTTTTAGAAAACAAAATGAAAATTAATAAATCAACATTAAAAAAAGTAATTCATGAAACTGTTTTAACTGAAGTAGCAAAGCAAGAAGTAGAAAATCTTGTTTCTGATAAAGCAGAAGCAGCAATGCGCTACAAAAAAGCTTCAACAGGTGAAGTTAAAACTTACTTTGGTAGATTTACAAAAATAAGTGGGGATAATGTCTATGTGGGCGTTTTAGGAAAGGGATTAAGAGCATTTAAAATAGCTAATATTCAATCAATCCAACATGTAAAATTAGAAGCTGCTCAATTAGCAGAATTAGATGAAATGTGTGGGAAAAAAGAAGATGAAGTAGTAAATGAAGCTAAAAGAAGGAATGAAACTCAAGCACTCAGAAATAGAAATAGTAATAGAATGGCTGCTGCTAGAAAAGCTAAAAAGAAAAATGAAGCATGTCCTCCCGGATTTTCTGGAACTGTTAAAGCAATGAAAAAACATCCTGAGAAATTTGAAAAAGAATGTGCTATTTTAGAAAAGATGAATCCCTATGCATTAGCTTGGTGGATGAAAAAGAAGGGATATAAATCTCATTATACAGCAGGTGGTAAAAAGAAATAATGCAATTAACAAATGATCAAATAGCTGAAATAGCTAAATGTAGACAAGATCCTTGTTACTTTATTAACAAATATGGACGTATTAAACATCCTGACCGTGGTATTATACCTTTTGGTTTGTATGATTTTCAAACTAACGTAATAAAAAGAATGTTAGAAAATAGATTTGTTATTATTGTAAAAGGCAGACAAATGGGTTTATCAACTCTTATGTCTGCTTATTGTGTGTGGTTAGCTTGTTTTTTTAATGCTAAAGAAATTCTTATTCTTGCAAATAAAGGGAATGTAGCAACTAATCTTATCAGAAAATGTAAATTGTTTCTTAATAGTGTACCTGAATGGTTAGTACCAGCGCAAACAAATGATAATCAACAATCTATTCAATTAGAAAATCAATCAGTAATTAAATCTTCTACTACAACTGTTGATACAGCAAGATCTGAAGCTTTATCTTTATTGATATTTGATGAAGCTGCAATGATAAAAAATAAATTAGTTGAAGAAGTTTGGACTTCAGCTAGACCTACATTAGCAACTGGTGGATCTGCAGTAATTCTTTCTACTCCAAAAGGTATTGGAAACTGGTTCCATGAGCAATGGGTTAAAGCAGAATCAGGACAATCTGACGATGTTGCAGCTTTTTTCCCTATAAAATTACATTGGAGTTTGCATCCTGAAAGAGATGAAGCTTGGGCAGAATCTGAACGCGCTACAATGACAACTGCTCAATGGGCTCAAGAATACTGTTGTGATTTTGCAAAATCAGGAAACACTGTTATTGATGCAGATACTATTGAATGGTATGAAAAGAATTATATACGAGAACCAATTTCTAAAGAAGCTTTTGATCATAATTTCTGGATATGGAAAGAAATGGAATATGGAAAGAATTACATTTTAAGTTCAGATATTGCTAGAGGAGATGGTGGAGACTATTCTACAATTATTGTATCTTGTGTAGAAGATATGGAACAAGTAGCAGAATATAAAGGAAAAATAAATCCAAGTACATTTGGTGATTTACTTGTTCAAGTCGGAAGAAGATATAATAATGCAATGATTGTTTGTGAAAATAATAACGTTGGATATGCAGCAATTCAAAGAGTATTAGATTCTCAATATCCTAAGATGTATTGGTCAAAGAAAGTAGAAGGACAATTATTTTTTGATCCTTTAAATTGGTCAATTCCGGGACCTGATAAGATTCCAGGATTTACTACAGGTCCTAAAAACAGACCTTTAGTAATTAATTCATATGCTGAAACTCTAACACAAAAACAATATATTATTCATTCATCAAGATTATTAGATGAAATTAAAGGATTTATTTGGGTTAATACTGGGAATCAAATTAGAGCTCAAGCAGCAGAAAAAACACATGATGACTTAGTAATGGCATTAGCTATTGGATTATTTGTAAGAAATATTACTTTAAGATTAACTTCATCTGATATATTACAAACAGAAGCTCTATTAAATTCTATTAGTATTGAAAAAGGTAGACATTCAGTTGAAGATACATCAATTCAACAAGAAAATGTTAGAAAAGGACAAAATAAAAATCCTTTTGTAGTAGCAGGTGAAGATTTAAGTTATTTGGTAGGCTAAAATGAAAAATATATTAACAATAACAATAATATCAATAATGCATTTAAATGTTAAATCACCAAATGATCTAGCTAAAACTGTAATTAAAGTATAAGGATTATTTAAAAATGGCAGACAATATAGAACGTGACTATCGATTCTACAAAAGATTACGTAATCTTTTAAGAAGACCTACTATAAAAAGTAGAATCCCAGCAGATCGTCCGTCAAATAGAATGGAGTCTAGAATATTTGGAGCATTTGCAAAAGTAGCTTCAAATCAATATATGCATTCTTTAGCTGGATCTACTGAAAGATTAGCAAGAACTCGTGATTATGAGATGATGGATATAAATAGCAGTATTCTTTCAACTGCTTTAAATATTTTTGCTGATGATTCAGTTACACATAATGAAGATGGAAAAATATTACATATAGCATCTTCATCAGATAAAATAAAACAAGTTCTAGAAGAATTATTTTTTGAGAAATTAGCAGTAGAACAACATTTATGGCATTGGATTAGAAATATGTGCAAATATGGAGATTTCTTTTTATTGTTAGATGTTGTTGAAGGTGAAGGAATAACAAGTTTTATGCCTCTTCCTACTGTAGAAATTGAAAGAGAAGAAGCTTTTGATGGTGATATTAATTCTGTTAGATTCAAATGGAATACAGCTTCTTCTGTAGTATTTGATAGTTGGCAAATTGCTCACTTTAGAATTGTTAGTGATGATACTTTCTTACCCTACGGAAAATCATTAGTAGAACCAGCTCGTAGAATTTGGAAACAATTAAACTTAATTGAAGATGCTATGTTAGTGTATAGAATTCAAAGAGCTCCTGAAAGAAGAATATTTTATATAGATGTAGGAAATATCAGTGCAAATGATGTACCATCATTTATGCAAAAAGCAAAAGATATTCTAAAAAGATCTCCATTAGTTGATTCTTCCGGAAATGTTGATTTGAGATATAATGTTCATTCACAAGAAGAAGACTATTTCTTAGCTACTAGAGGAAGAGATAGTGGTACAAGAATTGAAACTTTAAAAGGTGCAGAGAACTTAGGAGATATTGATGATGTTCGTTATGTACAATCAAATTTAATTGCTGCATTAGGTATCCCTCGAGCTTATCTTACTTTTGAAGAACAATTACAAGGTAAAACAACATTAAGTCAAGAAGATATTAGATTTGCTAAAACAATTAATAGAATTCAAAAATTTGCAGTTTCTGAACTTAACAAAATTGCAATGATTCATTTGTATGCTCTTGGGTACACAGATGTAGAAGATTTAACTGATTTTAAATTGCTTTTAACAAATCCATCTACTGTTAATGAACAAATGAAATTAGAATTGATGAATACTAGATTTGCTACATATACAACTGCTATTCAAAGTGTTGGTATGGATAGAAAAACAGCTCAGAGAAAAATACTTAGACTAACAGATGATGAAATTAAAGAAATAAATCTTGGAGTATACAAAGATACTAAATTTAATGCTGAATTACAACAAATTGCTCAAGAAGTTGCAAATGCTAATATGCCACAACAAGGTGAAGATGGTAAAAGTTATGGTTCAAAACCTTTTGGAGTAGGAAATGTTGGAGCTGGTGGGAAAGCACCTTCTTCACTACCAACTGGACAACAACCAATTGATATAATTCCAGGCGGTGGTGCTAAACCTGGAGCTTCTGCACCTTCTTTAGCAAATAGAACAGGTTCTGTATATAAAAATTCAGGAAATAGACCAATGTCTATGTCTAATCCTACTGCTAAAAAAGAAAAAGAAGTGAAAGAAGATGAAGAACAACCTAAAAATGTTATAGATTTGTTTGATCCTTCACAAAAAGAAGATAAGGAAATTATTAAAGTTGCAAAGAAATATGATTTTCTTAGTAATTCTTTACATGAACGAAGTAAAATTTCACGAGAACTTAGCAGTATATTTATAAATTTAGATAAAAAATTAAATCTACGAGAAAGCAAAGATAATGGAACAAATAAAACATCACAAGAAAAGTAATTCGGGCCTATTATTCGAATTACTATCACAACAAGTAGTTTCAAATAAAATAGCTAAAGATGATGCTAAAGCTAAAAAAGCACTTTATCTTATAAAAAAATATTTTAATAAAGATTCACAATTACTAGAAGAATTAAATCTTTTTAATGCAATCATGTATTCTGAACAAAAAAATTGGCAATCAGCATCACATCTCCTTTCAGAAGTTTTAAATACTTCAAAAAAATTAGATCTTAAGAAACTTAGAGATGAAAAATATGCTCTTTTAACTGAAATAAATTCTAATTTTAATAAAGAAACATTTTTCAAAACATATGTTCCGAACTATAAAACATATGCTTCAATCTATTCTTTAATGGAAGCAGTTAGAAATGATAAAATAAATGATGTAAAACATAAAGTACAAATTGAAGAAAGTGTTATTAACCACTTACTTGATAATAAAGAAATAAAAAGAATCAATGAGTTTGTAACTAAACCCCAAAAAGATCTTCCAGTTGATGAATTAACTTATTATTTTATCATTAAGAAATTTAATAACAAATATGATAAAACTTTAAATGAAACTCAAAAACAGATATTACAAGAATATATCCGATGTACTTCAGATAATAGTTTTGATAGATTTGCTGAAAAGAAAGTAAAGAAATTTGAAAAAGATTTGTATGGACACATGAAACAGATAAAAGACAGAACTTTACTATCTAAAGTATTTGAAGCAATGCAAAAACTAGCTGAGGTTGGTTCTTTTAAGAAACAGAAAAAAGCAGAAGCTTTGATGACGTACAGCCAGCTTTTGGAAGAATTAAAACAATTAGAGAAATAAGTTGGAAACTTATAAGAAAATAACTTTATTGGTAAGAGATGAAGATGATAATCTAGAAAAAATTCTAGATGATATTAAAAAATCTGGGAATATTGGTCATACTTTTGATATTGTCATAGATCCTGATGAAAAAGGCGGTAGAAAATATGGATGGGATGGAGATGGCGCTGATCACATTCACTATATTAAAGTAGAAACAATGAAATCAGATAAACCTCCAAAATTTACGAATGAAGGTCTCTATAAACCCGGTGGAAAATACATCGGAATAATTTCCAAACAACCCAAACGAATGGTAAAGTGTCCTAAATGTAAGGGTACTGGAGATATGAGTGATACAAAAAGTGGAATTACTTGTGATAAATGTAAAGGTTCAGGAAAACTGTATGTTGATGTTGGTGAAAGACAGAGAGATGATGTGAATGAAAATCAAGAAATAAAACCAGGTATAACATTTGACTATCAACATAACCAATGGGAAATAATTGATATAAATAATAATAATGTCACTATTAAAAATAAAAAAGGAGAAAGATACAATCTTGATATTAGAGTTGTTAAAAGAGCTATAAAATATCATCAAAACAAATCTAATTTTCCTGAAATTACAAGTGTAAAATATTCTGATGATATTGAAGAAATGTCAACAATAGCTGGAGTTGCAGGATTCAATGCTCCGATGTCAAAACAAAAAAATAAAAAATTGAAAGAAGACAGTCAATTTAAACAGAAATTTAATTTCATTGTAACTGTAACAGACTCAAATGCTACAATGGTAACTAAACGAAATGAACCAATAATGAAAAAAATAAATGTTCTAGCTTCTAGTTCTGATAAAGCTAAAGATTTAGCAATTAATTTTTATAAAAAACAAGGATATAGAATTAAAAATGTAGAATTGACAGAAATGAAATCATTCAAGCAAATTATTCAAGAAGCTAAAGTAACGTGGGCACCACCCGCTGTACCTTTTCGTGATTTACAGCACGCAAAACTTGTAATTGATCAGAAGAGTGAAATATTTGATGTTTATGATAGTCGAACGGGTGAAGTGTATTATTTGAATTTGCCAGATAGAGCTACCGCAGAAGATTTTGTGAAAAAATTGGAAGATTGGATTAAGTCAAAAACTGGCAAAATTCAATATAAGAAAAAAGAGATTTAAAATTATGAAAACATTCAAAAGAATAATTAATGAAATAGATTTAAGTACAAAAGATAAGACTCTTACAAACTTCCTTACTCAAGTATCTCAAACAGGAGAATTAGGAAAACAGTTTGGAGCAAATTATAAACCTGAAACTTTTATGGATTGGTTAAGATCAAAAGTTGAAAATTATGGATTGTCCGTTAGTGATAAATATTTAAATGCTATGGAGAAAAATATTAAAAATAAAACTCCTAATCAAGCTCAGATGTATGTTTATAATGCTTTACTTAAGGGAAGCGGTTTAGGTTTAACAGAAACTAAAAGAGTTAGAAAAAATAAAAAGAATGAAGAAGTTTAAAAAAATAACTGAATTCATTATGCCACAACAAATCCATTTAGGGCGTTGGGTTAAGTTGAAAGATGGAAGTAAAAAGTATATATCTGATGTTGATCTTAAAGGAGATAAATCTCCAGTAGGACATTTTGCAGTTTATTTAACTGATAAACCTGGAGAACCAATTGGTAAGTGGGTAGGAACTGATCAAATTGAAAGAGTTATGGGAAAAACACCCTATAGTTATCCTGCTCCAGTTGATTTAGGAGTAGCTAGTTGGAGTAATACTACGAAACAGATAAATGAAATATTAGATCAAGCCGAAAAAGAAGCTTTAATTAGATTTATTCAAAGAGCTAGACAAATGTGGGGCGGAGATGAAGATAAAATTAAATTAATACTAATGCATCATGGATTAACTTCTGAAGAAATTATTGATTTAATGAAACAGAGTTTAAAAGAAACTGAAAAAACAAAATGTTATTGGTGTGGAAGTACAAAACCACCTGTAAAAACATCTGAAGAAAAATATCAATGTCCTGATTGTGGTGAATCTGGAAATTTCATAGATTGGTTAAAAGAAGCTAGCAAATCAATAGAAAAAGATGTTGAAAAAGATGATGTAGATCAAGCTCAATTAAAAAGAGGTATTGAAATAGAATATGAACATACGGATGATTGGAAATTAGCCGAAAAGATAGCTCTTGACCATTTAGCAGAAATTCCAGATTATTATACAAGATTAGATAATATGGAAAAACAAGCTGATAAAGAAGGAATGAAAAATGAAATGCCTGATTTTCAAAATAAAGAATTCAAAAACTACTTAAGTGAAATAAAGAAAGAAAAAATGAAAACATTTAAACAATTAATATTAGAATCAACTACTCCAATCGGAGATGAACGAACATTTAGTATTGATTTGTTGAAAACTTTAGGAGTTAATAAACCAGGAACTTTATTGATAAAAAATCATGTATTCAAATACAGAAATGAAACTTGGAAAATTGATAAAGAACAGACAATGATTGGTAAAAGTGGAATATCAGCAACAAGAATTAAGTAGATATATGTATAAGAAAAAAGATAATTTTTGTAAATTTTGCAACAAAGAAAAGACAAATGACAAAAATGCTCACTTTTGTTCATTTGTTTGCAAGAGAAAGTATTATGACAAAGTAGAAAATTGTCTAAATTGTAATAAACAACTTACATATCAAGATAAATATTGTAGTTATCATTGCGCTCGAATAGGTCATATACACACAGAAGAAATGAAATTGAAAAATTCATTAGCTCATTTAGGAAAAAAATGCTCAGATTTATCAAAAGAAAAACACAGTATCTCTCTTAAAAAAGCTTATGCTGAAGGAAGGCATAAAAAAACTCATTCAGAAGAAACAAAAAATAAATTAAGCATTTCACACTTAGGAAAAACATTATCAGAAGAACATAAAAACAATATTAGAATTGGCAATATTAAATATATGCAAAATCATGAAAATTTTAAATGTCCAAGAATCGGTAAAAATGAAGCAAATATTCTTGATAAACAAGAACAGAAAGATAATTGTAAAATCTTAAGACAATATCATCTTAAAGATATTGGTTATTTTGTTGATGGTTACTGTCCTGCAACTAACACTGTATATGAAGTATATGAAAAGAAACACTCAAAAAAGAGTGTTCAGGCAAGAGATTTAAAAAGGCAAGAACAAATACAAAAACTACTTGATTGTGATTTTAAAATTATTTGGGATTCTAATTATGAAATATAATTGGGATAAAAAATTATATAAAGGGCAAAGAGTTCGACTCATAACTAAAAAACATAGGCACTTTACATCAGTTCCTGGAAAAGTAGTATCTCATAAAGGAGGTGAACTCATAATTAAAGGAACAGATGGAAAAGAGTATATTAGACATGAACCTCAAAGAATTTCTGTAAAAGAACAATCTGAATTAGATTTTCCAGTTAAAAAAGCTATTTGGAGAGAACTTCCAATTGAAATTGAAAATCCTGCTGGAACTGTTAGAAGTGGACAAGATAGAGATGGTCATAAATGGTCACAAGTAATGCAATGGCATTATGGAAGGATTCCTGATACTGAAGGATTAGACGGAGATATGATAGATGTTTATGTAAATCCACAAGGTGGTTCAGATTTAGTTTTTAAAGTTTCTACAAAAGTTCCTGATACTGGAGAATATGATGAAAGTAAATATATTTTAGGTGCAGAAGATGAACATCAAGCTGAACAGATTTTTAGAAATTCATATGATAAACCAGAATTTTTTGGTCATATAGAGCAAATACCATTTGAAGCTTTTAAGAGGAGAGCAATGAAAGATCAGTTAACAGAAAATTTAAGTCTAAAAAAATTAATTCCATTAAATGAATCTATAAGTGTAGAAATTTATAAAAAGTTTGAAGCTGATATTGACAAGTTGTTACATAGTATTATATTTCATAATAAAGACATTAAAAATAAACATGATGCTGCATTAGCATTAACAGATGTATTAAAATATTTCTATCAATAATTCTATGAAAAGCCTAAAAAAAATAATAGAAAGTGTTAGTTATGAAGAAAATAAAATCCATACTGCTAGAAAAGCTCTAAAAGAATTAATAGATGTTCTTGAAAGTGGAGGATATTCAGGATGGGACAAAAATAAGTTAAAAGCTATAATGATAAATCAACTTAAAAAAATATATAATTCATTAGAGATATAAACTTGGCATATATCACAATTAAAAATAAAACAAATTTTGATATTAGCTTTCTAAAACAATATGCTCAGAAGTTAAAGCCATTTTTGGGATTAGTAGATAAGTCAAAATATCCTTTTAAGATAACAGTTATTAAAAAGAAAGATTTTTATGACAGATCTTCTTTTGATGTTGCTTCTAATTCATTAACTTTAAAAATAGATCTTTCTAAACAATCTAAAGAAGATGTTGCTTGGGTTTTGATTCATGAACTCACTCATTTTCTAACGCGAAACAATCCAGAATTAGCAAAAATAGCTTTTTCTAAAGAAAATGATTTAGTAGAAAAAATGCTTAAAAATAAATTCAAGGTTTCCGATGCTGAATTATCTGAAGTTTTTCATGATTTGCTTAGTTACGAAATAATAGCTAATTTTTTAGCGACAGTTATAATTGGAAAGTTTCATAAGAGACACCCAATCAGTAACATAACAAAATTTTTAAACGGTAATAGAAATGGAAACAATGAAAAAAAATAAGAAAAACGGACTTTATCATTTAATATTTATAACTTGTAATATTTTATTGGTTATTTTCACATTATACATAACTAGAACTGCTATTGATGATTTTGAAAATGTAATGTATTCTCAACGAAATCATTATAAAACATTTGCAATTACTCAAATGTCACAGTACTATTATAATTCTGAAAGATACAAAATTGATAATGGTTTGGGATTAGCAAAATTTTTGAATAGTACATTGCAAGATAATGAAGCTGGTATTTTATGTACTTGGGAACCTGAAAAAGGATTTCCAGTTTTAGCAATCGAGGGAAATCCTTCTTTTCACAAATATGCAGCTTGTAAGTCATTCAGAGATGGAATAAGACTATCAGATTCTTTAGGAATAACAGATAAAAAAGAAAATTTGAAAATTTATAATTCACTAATTAATTATCAAGTTACAAATGATAAAAAACCCATAATAGCTGTAAGAAGAGATGGAACAAAATTTTTAGTAACATGGGTTATTATACCTTCTCCTAATCCAAAAATAGCAAAATATGTTTTCATAGTATATACACCTACAGTTAATTTAGATATTTTAATTGAAAATACAAGAATTAAATATGTGTGGTTGTTTAGTGGTGCCACACTATTGGCAGGGATGATATTAGTTTTGATACCAATAGCGCTAACTTATAATAAGAAAGAATAAAATAAATGAATAACGATCCACTCTATACAATACAGATTTTTTTGACTAGCATCCTCGGAGGTATTGTAAGATACTTATCAGAATTTTTGATAAAAACTCAAGAATTAGATAAATTATCTTTAGGATTAATGGCGATTCATGCAGTAGTGGGAGTGTTTGCTGGTTATATGTCTTTTTTAGTTGTTCACATGTTTACTCCTGCTGAAATAGCTGGAGTTATTGCAGCAGGAATAGGTTCTTTCGGTGGTTATGGTACTTTGATATTTTTAGTAAAAGAAATGAAGAAGAAACTTGTTTTGATGGATAAAACTGAATTTGAAAAATATCGATCTAAAACAAGTGATTCAGAAGAACAAAAAACTGATGAAGATACAAAAGAGTAACTTAAGAGAAAACAACAATGAAAATCACAAAACGAGAAATTAAACAATTAGCCTACGAAGAATACAAAAAGATCATTTTGGAAGCTGCTAGCAAAGAAGATACTTCTGCAGATGATATGAAATATGATAAGATTCAAAAATTGTATGATTTAGGGCAAAAAATAAAACAACAAGCTGATAATTCTTTTACTCACTTAGAAGCTTTCTTATCTTTAGGTTTGAAAGTTAGAGATACTTTTGAATTCAAACGTGCTACTGTTGAAATATCTAGAATTCAGAAACTTATCAATGATATGAATACAGTAATTATTAGAGCTCATGAGATTGCTGAAGAACCTTCAGAAGTAAGTGAAGTAGAAACTGATAGTGGTTCAGAATATACTGCTCTTAGAAAAAAGGGATTGAGTCATGATGATGCAATGAAAAAAATTAAAAATAAAAAAGAACCTGAAGAAGATGATGCTGAAGTTCTGAATAAAAGACCCGATAAACCTGATATGAAACATGCTTATGAACAAAGCAATGATCCTAATCTTCAAAAATTTAATAGAGCTCAGATTTCAATAGAAAAAGAAGCTGATAAGAAATTTACTCATAATAGTCCTGAATGGTCTAAGTATGTAGATAGAAAAATGAAAGAATTTAGTGATAACAATCAAGATGATGTAATGAATCATGCTTTAGAAGCAAAACATCCCATGTCTACTGTAAGACCAGTACCTTCAAAAAAGACTTTAAAAGATTTAGGAGCTGTTAAAGTTAAAAAGAAACCTGTTAAGAAAGAAGAAGTTGATGAATCTATTGACTTCGTAAAAGATGCTGAAGGTAAACCTGTCAGAGTTAGAGATCGTGTTATTCAAAAAGCATTCGATCCTAAAGCTAAAACTTATAAATGGAGCATGATGGATAAATATAGAGTAGAAAAGATTCTATCACCTGATAAAATATTAGTTCATGATTTTAATTCTGAAAAAGATTTTTCTTTGAATCCTTCTCAACTTAAGAGAATTGGAATTGAACATTTGTATGAAGAAGAAAAACTATTATGTCCAGACTGCTTGAAAGCTGGTAAGAAAATTCAACTAGTAAGAGATCAACGTCAAGACAAAGAACACAAAGGTAAATATGTATGTGCAGGATGCAACAAATCATATGAAAAAACTCCTCCATTAAAAGAATACGGAGCGGTTATTGTTAATAAATATGATGAAAAAAATGTAATTACAGAAGATGTTAAAGCTAAATCAATTAAAGAAGCTATTAGAATATTAGGAATTAAGTATCCTGCGAATGCTTTTAAAATTACAAATCTTATAGAAGGTGGAGATGAATATGTAACTAATGCTAAACCTGAACTTAGAGAATCAACAACTTGTACTAATTGTAATCATTCTGAAGATCAACATGACTCAGATGGATATTGTACAGCTCCAAATTGCCAATGTACAAAATTTGAGAGTTAAAAATGAAATCATTATCACAAATTATTAAAGAATCAGAAACTTCTGTGATGATAAATCCAGATAAGAAGCAATTTTATTTTGCTGTAACTCCTGAAAAAGAAGCTGGTTGGAAGTTTATTAAATATAGTGCTCCCTTAGATAAAATTAAACATCTTTTGACAAGCCAGGGATATGAAGAATTAAATGAAACTTCTCTATCTTTAAAAAGATTAGTTAAAGAAGCAGAAGATTGGCCATATTATGATTTTAAAAACGGATATCTTTACAGTAAAGATGATCCTAAAAATCCAGCATTTAAAGTTAAATTTAACAGTTCAATTGAAGCTGAAAAATGGTTAGAAGATAATAATGAAAGAGGAACTGTAAGAGAAGATGCGCAATCAGATGTAGATTCTGGTTCGGGATTAGATATGGATCCAAATAAATCTGAATTAAATGATTCAAAAATTGCTTCTACTGAGTATATATTTACAGCACCTGATAACAGCAAAATTAAAATTGAAGTAGAACCTAAAGATTATCATATTATGAGCATAAGCTCAGATAGAGGTCAAGCTACTGAAGCTAGATTTGAACTTAAAGCAGGACATGCAAATGGAATTTCTCAATTTAGACAGTTATTGCAGAAATTAGTAGCTAAAGGATTTAAGATATCCAAAAAAGCAAGTGCACATGTAGAATTTGATCCACCAGATGATGAAGACAAATATAGATATCACTAAAAATTATGGCACATCAAGCATTAAAAAAGACATTACTAAAAAAAGTTCAACAGGGAGATGAACTCAAACCTGGAAATGTTTGGGCTGTAACTTGGGATAGAGAAATAATTCAGACTCCTAAAGAAGAATTCAATCGAAATAAAGACAAATATAAAGATGGTCCATTTTATAATTGGGGTCAAGCGTCTATGTATAAAGAAAATTCATTACCTAAAACAAAGAAAGATAAATTTGGGAATACTTTATATTTAGCTTTTAATAGAGAAGGTAAGCCAATTTATGTTACCGTTCCTATAAAAGAAGGAGTCATGAAAGAAGAAACTGATTATTCAAAACCATTAAAAACAAAAGATGGTGAACCAATATACATTGATGATACTTTTTATGACAAATATGGAATTAAATTAGTAGTTAAAAATGATAATTATCATGGAAAAGTATATGTATTTGATCCAAAACAAAAAGATAAATTTTTTATAGATTCACAAGATTTATATTTTGTAAGTCCTAAAAAAGAAAATAAATTAATGAAAGAAGATATTAGTCCTGAATTAGTTCAGTTAGCTAGAGATATAAGAGATCTTAAAACAAAAAAGAATACTTTAAAGTCTCAAATTGCTACTATGTATCTTTATCCTCAAGATAGAATAGAAAAGATTCAAAGAGAAGAAAAAACCTTACAAGAAATTGAAAAACAAATTAAAGATAAAGAAGAAAAAATGCAATCTTATCTTAAAAAAGAAAACAAAAAAGTATTAACAGAAGCTGCCTTAAAACAATTAGCAATGTGGTGGGAACAACTACCACAACCTGATAAAGAAAAAATTGCTAATTCTTCTAACAGACCTCAAATGGCTAAAACTCCATTAGATAAATGGCAAGAAAGAGATTTAGAAGCTTTAATAACATATGCAGGAAAAAATAATGTATTGTTTGAAATTGCTACAGTATTGAGATTAGAAAGAGCTAATTTGAATGATAAGAATAGAGTGAATTCTGTTAAAGAAAATGCTTCAACATTCAGCAAAAAACAGATTAAATTAGTTAATGATGTAAGTTCTTGGTGTCAAGAAAATGACAAATATTTAGATAAACAATTAGATAGAATATATAGTCATGCTTCTGATACAGGATATGGTTGGGAAAGTGTAGCTAAAAGCAGTCCTGATCTTTTTGCTCAAGCTCTTGCCTTAGCTTTACAACATAAAAATAGATTAAAAGAAGGCACAGGGAATGAATGGTCATCTGATGCAGAAGCTTGGATAGATCAAGCTTATGATCAACTTGATGATAAGCAATACTTGATTACAGGAGCAATGAGAAAATTTAATGTTCCTAAAGATATAGCTATAAAAATCTATAATAAAGTTGCTATGACTAGAGATCCAATTACTTATAGAGCAGGTGCAATGTTTGAAATGGCTAATATTGAAGATGAATGGGATAGAATTTCTAAATTTGGTAGAATAGATTTACTTCGATCAGTTTATAAAAATCTGGGAGATTCAGCTGCTTATAACATATCAAATAAATATGCTGATAAAATTTGGTCAGAATTAGATAAAGATGTTCAAGAAAAAATTAGAAAATATGCTCTTTCTAAAAATAAGAACATAAAAGAAATTAAAAAAATTGTTAAAGAATGGATGGGAGGCATGTCAGGGATCCCAAATATCAATAGAGAATGTGAGAAATGTGGAATGCCTGCTAATGCTTGTGAATGTCAGTTAGAAGATGATAAGAAGAATAATGATAAAGCTGAATTGCCTAAAGGATTGAAATTTCAGACTGATAGTAGCACAAATATGACTATTAAGAAGGGATTGAAAGAAATGAAATTCAGAGATTCTAGTGATGTAGTTGCTGATTTAGCAAAACATTACAAGTCAACTGATCTAACTTATATGGAAATCAAAAAATTTCTTGATAAAAATCCAAAATATAGTAGATATAACAATGATAATGAAATAGAACATCTACAAATGGATTTACAAAATTATGTTATTCCAGAAACATCTCCAAGTTCTGTTAAAAAAGATATTCTACAAAAGATTCCTGGTTCAAAGAAAACTATTAAAATAAGAGAATCTCAGCTTACAAAAGAAGCAAAAAATTGGTTAAAAAATAAGAAAGATTAATAGATGTCTTTTGATAAACATATAAATTTTGGCTATACAACAGTTGTTACTTCTCCAATTCCTAAACTTTCTGGAACTAGTTTTGATGTAGTTGCTCCTCCTAATTTGACTCCGCCATATAATATGACGGTTTACCCTACAACTGCATTACCTCTATCAACAAATTCAGAAATAGTAAGAGTAATGGGAGTAATTGGGAATACTCTTAGTGTATTAAGAGCTCAAGAAGGATCAGTAGCACAAGAAATTAATCCAGGAATGGCTGCAGCAGTAACAATAACTTCTAAAGTTATTACTGATATTGAAGATTCTATAACAAGTAAATTAGATTATGTTAATGCTGGTGTAGAAACACTTCCTTCTTTTCTAGATAATATAAATGGATCTTATACAGTAGGTTCAGGTGTTTATAATCTGTATACAAATTCAGGTGCAACTGGATTAGTAGTTCAATACACTTTATCAGGTGGCTCTTTTACAGCAACAGATGATGTAACAAATTATCTTGTTGCTAACTATAATGATGGCTTACCTATACTTCAAAATATAACAGATGTATCATTTATTAATAATACATCAATCATTCCTATTTTAACACTTTATAGATTAGGAACTGCAGTTGACTATCTTTCTTGGGATACATTAGCAAATGGTTTACCGAATAAATTAAATAGAAGATTTGTAAAAACAGAAAGATTTAGTCGAGCATCAGGACTAATTTTATCAGAGCAAACAACAAGATACATAAAAGTTAGTGCTGGTACTATCTGGTATGGAGCTAATGAAATAAGTTTTAATGATTTTCAGTCTAATCTCAGTGGTTGTACATTAAGAGAGTGGGTCTATAATGGTGTTAGTTGGAGTCCATCTATTGTAACTCAATTTAGCAATACAGCTTATCAGGGTGCTACAGGAAAATTAGAACTCGGCAATAATAAATTTACTTCACTTTGGATTTATAAAAAAGTTTCTTCTAGTCAACTTCTAGGAAATGTAGTAGGTTATATTTTTGACACAGCGCAATATAATTCATTAGCAGAAGCTGCAGTTGCTGATATACCGGCTGTACCTTTAATTTTTTCAGCATTAGGTATTTTGATAGGAAGAATAATTGTTCAACAAGGAGTTGCAGATGCTGTTAAAATTGATAGTGCTTTTACAACAAGCTTTCAAGCAGGAAGTGTAACAAACCACAATGATTTAGCAAATATTCAAGGTGGAGAAGTTGGTGCATATTATCATTTTAATTCAAATCAATATTTAAATTTATCAAGATTTTTAACAGTTTCAGCTATTGATACTAATTATTCTATTTCATCATCTGATTATTTTATTTCTGTTACTGCTTCAGAAAAAATTATAACTTTACCATCAGCAACAGCAAAAGGAATGAACTATATTATTGATAATGCTTCAACAGGAAATATTACTGTAAAAGCTACAGGAAGTCAAACAATACAAAGTTTAACATCACAAACAATACCAATGGATTGTGCTATGCACGTTATTAGTAATGGTATAAATTGGAGAATTATCTAATGAGTTATTTTTCTTCTATAACACAAAATGTAATTGCAGATTCTAATAATAGTTCATCTGCAAATTTAGATTCATTATCATCTTTTACTGGAATTGGTACTTCTACTTTAGGTATAGTAGGAATTCAAGTTTCACTAAAAACAGATCAAAATTGTACTGTTTGGGTAGAACAATCTCCTGATAATATAAATTGGGATGTTTCAGATAATTTCACTTATTATACTATAAAACCATTTGGTACTACAATTCAAGCAGTAAACTCTTATGTTCGTATAAGAGTTAAAAATATTAGTAGTTCTGCTACAACATATTTTAGATTACAAACAGCATTATGTCCAGTAGTAGAAGCAGTTCCAAGAGCTCTTTCTCAAAAACAAAATTTTAAAATTAGTATAAATGAATTTTTAGAAGATCCTATGGCAGGAGTACAATCTACTCCAACTAATGAATTAAGAACAACTACTCATGTAAAATTAGTAGGTGCAGCTTTTGAAGGTTCTGGAAATTCAGGTTCACCTGATCCAAATTTTTGGACTGTTACTACTGCAGGTAGTGGAAGTACAGTTTCACAAACTGGTGGCAATGTAGCACTTCAAACAGGAACTTCTGCAAATGGAACTGTATCAATGTTTTCAGTAGCTACTGGAAGGTATGTTGCTGGTTCAACAAATTATTTTAGATGTGTTTCACGAGTTATTGCTTTAACAGGCACTTGTACTACTCGATGGGGTGCTTTTGATACAAATTATGGTTACTTCTTTGAATGGAATGGAACTACATTAAGTTTGGTTTCACGCAAAGGAACTGTTGATACACCTGTGACAAGTTTTAGTGGTGATTACGGTTCTGTATATTCAATTGACATAAATGCACATACTTATGAAATAATTTGGTCAAATAAATCAGTTTGGTACTATATTGATGGACAATTTTTACATAAAATATCAGGAAATACAACCACACAAGTAGATTCTCCAACTTTAAAAATTGGATTACAATGTATAAATTCTGGAAGCACTACAGCAAATAATATTTTAAATTGTAGAGTTGCATCAATTTCAAGATTAGGACAATTAGATAGTGAAAGTAGATATAAATATGTTTCATCAACTGCAGCAACTTCAGTATGTAAATATGGAGCAGGAAGACTTCATCGAATTATATGCGCGGATGTTTCAAGTGTTGGAACAATTACAGCTTATGATAATAGTACATCAGCAGGAACAATTATTAGTACAATAAATATTGCATCAAAAACTACAGAACCAACTGTTATAGAATATGGTTGTCCATTTTTCACAGGTCTTACTATTGTAAATTCTGGAATACCTGTAACTATTATTTATGAATAAGGATATTTATTATGTTTGGTACTTTTTATTTTGCTCAACCTTGGTTTGCAGATTCTAATCTTAGAGTATCAACTTTTATAGGTACTTCAGGTGGCAGAAATAGAGTAAGATATAATCAAGAACAGCAAAGAACAATTAAATTTTTAATTGAAGATGAAGATGGAAAACGTTCTATTCATGAAAAATTATTAATTGAAAACATTAAACGCATAGTTATCGGAGTTACAGAACCTAAAAATAAAGAAGTAAAATTTTTAGTAAAAGTAGGAAGAAAAGAATGGGTATTTTAGAGTAATATTATGAAAATCAAAAAAGAAGAAAATCAAACAATCAAATTTCAAATTGAAGTTGAAGGAACAAAAGATAAAATAAAACCAAGACTTATTCTAAAGTCAGGCAATAAAGCTCTTATGTTTGAAGGTCAAGTAGAAGATAAAGAAGCTACATTTGAAATTCCACGATTAGATTCTATTTTTGAATCTGAAAAAACTTTAGATGCTTCTATTGAAGTTGTAGTTGAAGGAAAATTTTTTAAACCTTGGAGTTCAACGATTGATTTAGAAACTCCCGTAAATATATCTGTTAAAGAACCCATTGTTGAAGAACAACATACAATTGAAAATAAACCTTTAAAAGTCAAAATATCTGGTAAAGTTCAAGAGGTATTTGTTTTAGAATCAAAAAATGATATATTGAAAGTTTTGATGAAAGATGGAAAAGAAAAAATACTAAAAAAGAAAGTTCAGGAATAGAACAAGTGGCTATTAGAGCACAAGTAAAATTAAGAAACGGTAATGATCCTACTGAGCTAGGAATAGCTCTATCTAAATTAAAAAAGAAACTCAAAGAAAGCAATGTTCTACAAGAATATTTAGACCATTGTGCATATCGAAGACCTGCAGTCCGCAGAAAAGAAAAGTCCCTAAGAGCAGCAGCAAGGCTCAGAGCTGAACAAAGAAGAGAAAGACGTAGAAGTAAATTTTTGTAGCATATTTACTATGTAAAGTTTAAATGATATATTAGTATAGTCAATTTATAAAAAGGAATTTTGAATGCTGCAAAATACAGAAAATCTTTATCTTGGTGGAAATCCCAATGGGAGATTCAAGGGTCGAGACAAAGAAATAGCAAAATTCAATAGAGTAGCAAAAATTCAGCAAAACTATTCTGAAATTGATTCTAAACTTAGAGAATATTGTTCTGTTAAAGGGATCACTGAAAGAAAAGCTTGTGCTTTTGCAGTTCTTATGATGATTGAAACAGGAATTAGAGTTGGAAATGAAGATAGTGCTGAAGGTTATGTTTCTAAAGCAAAGAAAACTGAAGGTCAAACTGTCCAGACTTATGGATTAACTACTTTACTTCGAAATCATGTAGGTTTTTATGATATTAATGGAAAAGTTGATTTAGCAAATCCTTCTAAAATGATTCTTAGTTTTGTTGGAAAGAAATCAGTTGATCAACTTATTACAGTTTCTGATCCTTTTCTTATTGAAGTAGGAAAGCAATTTTTTGATCAAGGTTTTGACCGTTGGTTGACTATCAATGGAAAAGAAATTACAAAAATTGAAGTTAATCGATTAGTAAAAAGATCAATTGGTTTTGGTTTTTCTCCCAAAGATTTTAGAGCTTTTAGAGCTAATGTAGAAGCTGCAAAATTATCAAAAGCTATTTTGAATCAATTAAAAGTAAGAGAAAATAATTTTAAGAAAAAAGATGTAAGTTCAGAAGTTAAAGAAATTGTAGTCAATGTATCTAAAGTATTAGGAAATACTCCGGGAATTGCTAAAAAAGCATACATTAATCCTGAAGTTTTGAGAAATCATTGGATAAAAAGAGGGTTTACTGTAGAAGTTATTTCTCGAAAAGGTAAGAAAAAAGAAATTATTAAAATGAAAGAAAAAAATAAAAATGATATTTTCACTTGATTTTTCAAACAAACATAATTTGTTTTGTAAATGTTCTGAAACTAATGAAATTCATCAGTGGGAAATTGAAGAAGTGGGTGATTCTAAGAAGTATGAAGGATTTTTCAAAGGAAAAGTTTCTTTATCTTGTGTTCATTGTGGATTATCAAGAATTGTTAATGCTGAAGAATTATTACAAGAAACAGGAATTCAAAAGGAACCTGAATATGAGAGCTTACTCCTAAGTAAAATGGGATATTAGAAAACAAAATGAATGATCAAAAAATCAGATATTAAAAAAATTTTAGAACAAAAGGGTATTAAAGTTGAAGATAGTAATGATAGTATCATGAAAATCATTCATAAAAATCTTGTTGTTCAAAAACCAGAATGTCAAAAACAGAAAAACCAGAAGACTACTTAGAAATTATTAAGAAAATGGGTATAGTTTTACCTAGACCCGGTGAAAATCTTCAAGAAGCAGAAGTTGAAATTAAAGCTCCTTTTAGTGGTAAGATTCCATTCTTTTGTCCTAGATGTGACGAAATTAGAGGCACTGAAAATAAAGGAACTTGTATGCAATCATCTCCTCATGAAGAGTTAATGTGGAAATCTTTTGGTATGTGTTCTGCTTGTTATCTATTTTCTAGAGATAATCCAGAACAAACTACAATTAATCAAAAGAGATGGAAAGAGAAGAAAGAAAAAGAGCAACAAGAAGCTCAAATTCTAAAAAATGCTACAAAATATAGAGTTTATTTTGAAGATAATACAAAATTTGGCAGATCCAGTTATGTAAATTCTTTTTCACCCATTGAATTTGGAAAATATGCTTTCCCATATGAAGGTCAAGAAACTACTTTAGCTGTTAAGTCTAAGAGTAAAGTAACTTTAGAAGAAGCTGAAAAGATTGTAGCTCTGATCAAATCAAAAGAAATAGAAGCTTGGTATATTGAAGAATAGAAAATTTTTGTTTACTTTAATTTGAATTTGAATTATATTTATATAAGAAATGAAATTGATTATTAGAGTCTTGACCGGTCAAACAAATTAACGAGAATAGAAATGCCACAAAACGTAGAGCCTGCAGAAATTGCAGCATTAGCAAATGGAATAATTGCTTATATTAGAAACAACACTTGCAATAAACCAGCTAGATTTGCAATCCAGGTTTTATCACTTGTTATTAATGGATGCACAAATTTGATTCAAGAATATTCTATAAAAGAACCCACTAATTATTAAGTTTTTGGAGGGCCTGAAAGGTATCGACTATTATAAGCGAACTGAATAGCAAGTAGAGCTTGAAGCTCTTTAAACTTATCTAAAAACATAAATGCAGAACAAAAATCTGCCTTCACTTTTGAGGATGCTTTAGCTTTTGTTTCTCAAAATGAATTTGCTTTAGCCTAAAAAGCTTTAGTAACGTAGTTGTTAGCCACTTCGAAAATTTGTAGACTAACTGGTGTCCTCGGCAATTGGTTTCAGGTCTGAAGTTCTTATCAAGTGATCTTCATTAAAAAATTACTTGATGAGATATAGTAAGTTTTCTAATTTTTCTGCTATATCAAATTTGTACCAGACATTTTTGCGAGCTCAAATTTCGCACTGGAAAATTAGATAAACTTGTAGAAATTCAGATTTAATTATAGTAACACTGCGGTTCGAATCCGCACAGGTCCACATTTCGCTAGAATGTTGCTCTTAAAGGTTCTTTGACATATAATAAACATGAGTTAGCTATTTAGCAACTCAGCAGGTAAATCCTGAGCAAGATGTGACGGCGCCTATAAAGTGCTATCATAAGTATATTCTAAATATACCATCCTCAGGGACTGCTATTTACGGAGATCTATCATGACTCAATCAATTATAAAAAGACAATATCCAAATTTAATCAAAGGTTCATTTGAAGATATATTCAATGTTTTATGGAACCAAAATATTGATGATTTTTTCAATAGTCCAGTTCAAAGTACAAAAGGAAGTTTTCCAAAAGTAGATATTCAAGAATATCCTTCAAAACTTGAAATAACTGCAACAGTTCCAGGTTTGAAAAAAGAAAACTTGAAAATTGAAATAACTCCTGATGAAGCAGGAACAAAATATTTAGTTATTTCAGGTGAAAAAAATCAAAGTTCTTCTGAATCTACAGGAAAAGTTTTAAGAAAAGAAATTCATTCTTCTGCTTTTTCTAGAGCTTTTACCTTATCTGAAGATCTTGATGAAAATTCAATTATAGCAAATGTAAAAGATGGATTACTAATAGTAACTATTAATAAAAAGAAAATAGAACCAATTTCTAAAACTAAATTAATTGAAATAACATAATAGCAGTCAAGTACTCAAGGTTTGAAAGCTTCCTATAGGATAATAGCTGAAATGAATGATATTTATTCACTTCATTAAACTTTTATCCAAAAGATAAAAACTTTCCTCGAATTTCCAAACATAAAATAGCTTTATAAAAGCTAAAGGGCTACAGGAAATCGTTGATTTAGCAAAAGTAGCCCTTTAATGCATCCACATGTTCCAAGGATAAAGGCGATCCGGTCTCCAAAACCAGATGGAAGAGTTCGATTCTCTTTGGATGCGCAATTAATAAGTAAGGAGAAGCTGTGTGGATAATTTTAATAATAGTTTTACTTGCTGCTCTAGCTTATTATCTATGGAAAAAGAACAGAAAAGTAGCTCCAATAACCAATTTAAAAGCTACTTATTTACGTAAGAAAGAAAATATGGAACAATATAGAATTTCTTGGACTTTGTCAACAACTACTTTTGTAGACAAACAACAACTTTTTGTAGGGCTCAATGGAGCTACACCAGCTCAATTTGGAGCAGATATGTCTTCTAGTCAATCAGAGATTGATATAGATCTTCCTACTGATTCTGAAGTTGTTCTATTTGTAAGAACTATAGGTGATAATGGAAAACAAGCTGATTCTGGTTCAACAACTTTTACTGCAACAAATGAAGAACCTGTTCAACCAGCTGGAACACCTACTGCATTTTGGCTTAAACATACAGCTTAATCATACAGCTGATTAATTTTTTAGCAGTTGTTACTTGTTTTGGAATTTCAAAGATATTTATTTTTACATTGCGGGTTACGATGGAGTGGCTCCCCGCTGGGCTCATAACCCAGGTACATAGGTTCGATTCCTATACCTGCAACAAAAAGTAAAAAAAGTTGAAAAAGTCGTTTACTTTTAACTTTGAATGTATTATATTATAACTAGTTAAATTATTTATTATTTTTACTTAGACATAAGAAGTTCCTATTAAATCAAGCCGCCATCAGCGGCTACCAGAAAATACTTCTCGTCTAAATTTTAAAAAATAAAAATGAAAACTCTACGCTTTACATATTGCCCCAATACGATTAGACCTGATAATATACTCGGGACTACATCAGATAACGTGCTTACTTCAGCCAAATCGGAACGAAAGCATAGTTATCAACCGAACTTAGCATCACGCTAAAAATTTTTTAATCTTTACACATTTTTATAATCAGTTTTAATTTTTAGAAGTACTAGGTAGTTATTTTGAGTTCGAGTCTCATTTACTTCTCAAGTTCATTGACATAGCGGCATTGGAATTAACCAAAAAGCAGACACTAGGGCCGGTTACCGGATGGAAACAGTAAATACTTTTTGCAGTTAGCCGCATTTATCATTCAACCGTGCGTGGAGCCCGGTACCACAGCGGCCTGTTAAGCCGTCGTCCAAAAGACATCGTAGGTTCGAATCCTACCGGTTGAGCATTTTGTTTACTTTAACACAATTAAGTATTAGATTACAAATATAATATGGGCTCACATGTGCCGTGGGGGCGAAAGTACAATTTTAACTCGGTCTCCATGATATTTATCATCATGGAAAAAGAAAATCAAATATGTAAATTTTGTAATAGAAAAATTTTTACAACAAAAACTGGAATTTCTTATCATCAAAATAGATGTTCTTCAAATAAGAACAGAATTTTTATTTCCCAACAAACTAGAGAAAAATTAGCAAAAGGAAATATTGCTAGAACTGAAAGAATAAAAGGAAAGAAAAAAATATTTAAAGTTGTTTGTGAAATTTGTAAATGTAAATTTGATGTTGAAGAATATGAAAAAGAATTTCCAAAAAAAGAAAAGTATTATTGTTCTAGAAAATGCTCCAATAAAGTTGGAGCCCTTGTAAGAGCCGAAAATTTTAAGAAAAATGGAACTAAATCAACATTTAGTTATAGAACAATTTGTTTTAAGCATCATGGCAAAAAATGTATTATATGTCCTGAAGAAAAAATGGTTTGTGCACATCACATAAATTTAATTCACAATGACAATAGACCTGAAAATCTAGTTCCATTATGCAGAAATCATCATGGTTATATTCATTCAAAATACAAAAAAGAAGTTTTTGATAAAGTTCAAGAATACTTGAAATTGAAATGGGGCCCATAGTAGCCAATTGGGAAAACGATGCGCTTGCACCGCATAGTTGAGGGTTCGACTCCCTTTGGGTCCACCTGTATTAGCACGAAATGTTAGCTGTTGGAGAAATCCCAGCTGTGCTTAAACACTTGAAAAAGTGATTGAGTGAAAATCTCAACAATACGAACCGTTTTTTTAAAGAAGACATAAGAAGTTCCTAATAAAATTCCTTACATGAAAGAAAATACTTCTCGTCTTCGAATTTTAATTAGACATAGAGAGTTCCTAATAATCATTTGAAGGCAATTACTCTCCGTCTAAAACTTTTTATAGGCAAAAGAAGTTCCTAATAACTAGGTTCAACTCCTAGTCTGCCCCTGGGCAGACGGTAATTACTTCTCGCTTATAAATTTTAATTGAAAGGATCCACTAATATGTTATCATTAATTCGTTTGTTTAGAGCTGTTTTAATTCAAGAAAACGGCAAAAAGAAATATCCAAAAGCTTTATTAAACAAAACTGTTGAACTTGGTTTTATCTTTTCACCAGAAGTAATTTACAATTATTCTGAAGCTGAATTGATAAAAATTGCTGATTCAATAAAATCAGAAGTTGGTATATCACCAGAAGAGATAAATAGTTCTTTCCATAAGTCTTGGAAAAAAATTAAAGATTCTTCTATCGAGCAATTAGTAATTGAACAAATTGTTCATTACATTACTACTTATGGATTTGAACAATTAGGAATATATGACGAAAAAACAGTTTATATTCCTGATGAAGCTTTGAAGATTCCTAAGATCAAACTTGACAAAATCAAGTTAACTGTAATCAAAGGCTATACTAAAGAAGAGATCAAAGAAAAAGTTTTGAATATCTTGAAAAGTGGAATTGCTTTAAGTGAAGATTCTAAAAGAGATATCTTAGACATAAGCACTTCTATTATTAATATAGATGAAAAAGAAATCAATGATATCAAAAACAAAGAAGTAAGAATTGCTTTCTTTGATTATTTTGATGTTGTTCCTGAACATCCAATTGAATTCTTGAGATACATAATTTATAAATCAACAAATCGAACTTTGTTAATTAAAAACAAAGCTCTTATTGCAGAAATCAAAAGCAAAGACAATCTTGCTGCTTTGAATTTGTTTAATAAATACTCAAAGAAATACGGCTTAGAAAAATTAGCTGAAATTTTCTTGAGATTTAAACCTTTGTTTTTAGCTTTCAGAACTAATAAAGGGTTGAAAGCTGCTATTAACAAAATCAGAAAATTGGCTGTTAAATATCATAAGCCAATGCCTGAAGATTTCTTGAACAATGTAACTTCTTATGTCAAGAAAAACAAAATAGACGAAGAAAAGTTAAAAGTTGAATTAAGTCGAGTAAACATTTTCAGAAAAATCCGATTAGCTTATGCTTTGAAATTCAGAACAAAAGATGAATTGGATTCTATTTTATACAAGATTCGAAATGGAAAAAGTTATGCAACTGATTTCGGCTTCAAAAACCAAAAGTTAGCTGAAAAAATCTATAACATTGTTTTAGATTCTATTGCTGATAGCATCAAAGTAAAAGTAGATGGTAAAAAGATATTCTTGCCTAAAAACACTGAGTATGCTTTACCAGCAACTGAAAAGATGTTTATTGATAATTTTCCAGAAGGAACATTTATTACAGTTCCAAAAGATTTAGTAATTGGTGTTTACTGGGAAAATGTTAACCGCAACCGAATAGACTTAGATTTGTCTTTAGTTGGATTGGTTAAAATTGGATGGGATGGAGAATATAGATACGGCCGTGGTGGTAGTAATGAAGGTGCTAGTATCTTATTTTCTGGTGATATGACAGATGCTGCTAATGGAGCTTCAGAATTGTTTTATATTAAGAAGCAAAAAAGCAATATCTTCATGTTAATGCTTAACTACTTCAACTTTAGTGAACAAATTCCAGTTCCGTTTAAGTTAATTGTAGCTAGTGAAAAACAAGTGAATTTACCAAAGAATTATATGGTAAATCCAAACAACATCATTTCTACAGTTAAACTTAAAATCGAAGAAAAACAAAAAATCTTAGGTTTGTTAGTAACAGAACCTACAGAGAATAAGTTTTATTTGATGAAGTCAAGTATTGGTAATACTATTACTTCTAGAAATAATGATTATACTGAAAAAGCAAGAAAGTATATGATTAATTTCTATAGTAACAGTATTACTTTAAGAGAAATCTTAGAAAAAGCTGGAGCAGTTTTAGTTGATAAAGCAGATAAAAAATGTGATATTGACTTATCTCCAGAAACTTTGGAAAAAGATAGTATCTTAAATATTTTAGTATAAATAATTTTGCAGAAGTAAAATTTAATTATGGGTAATGCGCTTATCCAGAATTATTGAATAAAATACATTGGTTTGGTCAATAGGAGCGCAGGTAAAACCACAATGAATTTTATTACTTCTGCGAAATGCTCTTATAAGTTAATTGGCCAAACTTTATCTTTCGTAAAGATAGATTCTCGGTTCGACTCCGAGTAAGAGCTCTTCTATGAATGATGATAAATTAACATTCAGAATCAAATTTGCTAATCTAAAAATTCCTTATAAAGAAGGAGATACAGTTGTTTGTACAGAAAATAAGTTTTGTTATAGCATAATCACAGAAATACATAAAATAATAAAAATTGGAGAAACTTATACTATTCAGCGAATTTATGCTGATAAGCTTGTTGAAATAAAAGAATTTCCTTATTGTTGTTTTGAATGGAATTGTTTCACATTATTGAAAACTGATGATATTGATTTATATACAAAAGTTTTAATGAAAAAAATAGGATATGATGAAAGATAAATTATTTTATTGTACAAAAACATTGACTATGGATACAGAAAATCATCCAAGTTTCATTAAAGGAAAATTCTATAAAGTTTGGAAAGGTAGAACAGGATATAAAGATCATAGTAATAAAAAAGAAATAGAATTAATTGATGAAGATAAAGATTCTCATCAACTATCAGATTGGGCAAAATATTTTATTGAAGAAGAAAAAATAAAAAGTGACGATATAAATAGATTAATGTTAAAAATGGGTTATCAAATTTAAAATGGTATTGAGGTCAAACGGCTAAGATGGCTCCCTGTCACGGAGATCGGAGAGGGTTCGACTCCCTTCAGTACCGCAAGTTATGAAATATGAACAATTACATGTTGGTGCTACTGTTAATGACATTCCTAGTAACTCAGGAGATGAAATTGGTCTTTGGAAAATTTTAGAAGTTCGTGATTATCGAAAGAATAATATCCTTCAAAAACAAAAAATTCTCATTGAACTTATACAAAAACACAGAGATTCATATTTTAAAATTGGTCATGTTATTTGGGTATCTCCTGATTCAATAACTTTTTCTGAAGAATATGAAACAGATCAACAGATAAAAAATATCATGAATCAAATGGGTTATAAAGAAAAAATTGCTAAATAGTCTAATTGGTAAAACACTTCTCTCTGAAAGAAGAGTCAAAGGTTCAAATCCTTTTTTAGCAGCGCACTCATAGCTCAACTGGATAGAGCATCAGTCTACGAAACTGGTGGTTAAGGGTTCAAATCCCTTTGAGTGTACTATGAAAAAAGAAAAAGAGAAATTCTCAATAAGCAAACTTTTAGGAATGCATCTATTAAGAAGTACTGGAATTTGTTCAATTCCAAAAAGAAAAATTTATGGTATTGCGTTTGATAAATCAAATAGTTGGATGTCTTTTTCTCATATAACTTTTGATCATCTTTTGATGATGTTAAAGCAACCATTTATTAAAATGCAGGGTAGTTTAACAGAAAAAACACTTAAGTAACTTTCTAGATAAGTCTTGAGCAATATGAGTTAAAGTCTCATCTCTGCCACTTTGGTCTCGTAGCCGAGCTAGTCTTCGAAACTAGTAATCGTAATTGGAGCTGCAATTAGGCGTTCGAATCGCCTCGAGATCACATGATAAAATTAATAAGATGTGAAATATGTGATCAAATTAAATGGTATGATGACGAAACAAAATCAGATTGTGGACATATATGCGTATGTTGGGCAACTGGTGGCCCACCTGCCTGTAGAGCAGACTCCTTAGGGACATTGGAGGTTCGAATCCTTCCATACGCACTTAAAAAATTAGAGACTGTTTAAATGAAGCAAAAAGGATCCAAAGCATTAACAGTGATGCAGTAGTCTCTTAAACTACAGAAAAAGGGGCGGTACCTTTTGGATCCACAGTTCGACTCTCAGTAGATGCACCAGATTTTTATTTACAAAATCAATTAAATGTTTTAGATTAAGCCATGGAAGATACTTCAGCAAATTTTAAAGAACATGAATTTGAAACTATTAGTAAGAATCAATCAGTTTGGTATATAAAAAATCTTACTAGTGAAGAATTCAAGATTAATGAAATGATGAAAAAAATGGGTTATGAAGTTGAACCTGGATGCTTTATTGATAGTAGCAGTAAAATTACTTCTGGAGTTGTTGTAAAAATTTATTGCGGGAATAGTTCAGTTGATAGAACACGTGCTTGCCAAGCATGAGGTCACGGGTTTAAGCCCCGTTTCCCGCTCCAAACTGCTCATTTAGCTTAGCTGATGAAAGCGCTGCCCTAACAAGACAGAGACCAAAGGTTTAAATCCTTTAATGAGCACAATGCTCTATTAGTTTAATAGCAGAACAGATCTTTGGTAAGGATCAAAATTCGGAGCGTAACCGAGATAGAGCTCAATGAAATCTGAAGTAGAAATATTAATGATAAAAATGGGATATTTTCAAAAAGATCCTGACTGGATTCAAGAATTTGATGAAAATGGGAATCATTATTTTTTATGTAAAGAATGTTTATATAAATCTGTTGCTTGGAATGTTCAATTATTTTTAAGAAATCATTTTATAAATGGCTATTGTAAAGAAAAACTTAAGCTGGATTAGTTATCAGAAAATGGAAGATGGAAATGAATACAAAAAATATAATGGAGGTCATTTTTTTGGATTCTTTGGAAGTAAATGTAAAAGATGTGGTACACAAAGATAATTTTTGCCGGATTAGTTTAATCGGAAAAATGGGGCTCCTGTAAAGCTCAGTCACCTGTTCGATTCAGGTATTCGGCTCAAATAAATGCCGATGGCGCATAACGGTTGGTGCAATAGAATCATAATCTATAAAAATATAGGGTTCAACTCCCTACATCGGTACTACTTTATGATAAATTATGACATACAACAATGGAAAAAAGAACAGAATAAAGAACAAGCTTGGTGGAAAAGAAATTATAAAAACAGATATAAATCAAGTATTTTAAATGTTCATTGTTGTGGAAATCCTTTAGCAACATTTGCTGTTCAACAAAATTACAAAGCTTTACATGAAGCATATCAAATTAGACGACATGGTGGAGCAGAAATAGTTACATTAATGAGAAAAATGGGATATGAATAAACCTTTAATGAAATGCGGACATATTGCTAATTCTATCAGTAATAACAAACCTGCTTGTGTTATTTGTTCTTGTTTTGAAATTGATACAGAACACAATGTAGAAGAATTGCTTAAAAACAGAAAGGCTCGCTGCGGTTTTTATGGAAAACAAACTCATAAGTCTGAATGTTCAAAATGTGGTTCAACTTGCACTTGTGAAAGAGATTCATCACCAAATTTAGCATTTTTTGAATATAGAGGCCCAGGTTCTAAATATGAATCTAAATGTAAAAATTGTTTCTATTTTGCTGATGCTCATCCATCTCAAGGTGGAACTGGTTATTACGAAAATAGTAAAAAGAAAATGGAATCTTTATGTGAACATAATGGAAAGCAATTTGAACCTTGTGTTGGCGGCTTAGAATTTGATGAATTTTATTGTGGGTGTCATGGATGGGATTGATAAGAATTTGGAGGATTAAAGCGTAACGGTATCGCCCTGGTCCTGAAAACCAGTACCTTCGGGTTGTGGGGGTTCAAGTCCCTCATCCTCCGCAAAAAAATAAGAAAGATGATTTTATGACTAATGAAGCTGAATCTGATGAATTTGATGTTATCATTGATAAAGAAAAAGATCTAATTATAATCGGAACTTTAGAATTTACTGGAGATTTTTTCAGAGATCTAATGGCTTGGAGAATGATAAATATTCGATTATTGCAATGGAATGTACAATGTAATCCAAATTTTCATCAAATTGGAAATCATTATTTTAATACTGCTAGACCTGAACTAAAAATTTCACTAGAAGCAACTGCAGATCAAATTGAGGCTATTCAAAAATGAATTGGATCTTACAATCAATAATCGCTTTTACTTTAACTGCTACTGCAGAATTTCTTTGGGTATTATGGATGAGAAGAACTGCTCAAGGTAAAGCTCTTAGTTCAGCAATTTTTGGAGCAATACTCTGGTTAATGGGAGCAGGAGTTATTTTAAGTTATGTTGAAAACAAATGGATGTTAATTCCAGCAGTTTTAGGTTCTTTTATTAGTGGTTATTTTACAGTAAAATTTGATGTGAAGAAGCACAATGACTAAACAGCAATGGCGTGATTATGTTAATGATGGTTTTTGGGATGGAATGATAAGAGCACATAAATATCATCCTGATTATCATCCTGAAAATAAAAATAAAAAAATAAAATCTAAAATTGAAACCGATCCTATAAGAATATTGATGAAGAAAATGGGTTATAAAAATGCTTCTATAGATTAACTGGCTAAATCATCGCACTTTTAATGCGTAAGACTTTGGGTTCAAATCCCAATAGAAGCACAAAAATATTCGGAGTGTAGGCGGGTAGCTGGGAGCCCTCGTGGCTTGGAACCACGGTCATTACTGAACTTGAGAGTTCGAATCTCTCCACTCCGACAAAAACAATTATAAAAGGAATGAACAAATGGTAACAACAGAATATATTTACAATGCTGAAGATTTAACTAGATTTGCAAATCTAGTTAAAGAAATAATATTATCAAATTTAATTGATGAAAAATTTATTACTAATTTACAAGGAACAAATCTAGCTGAAAATATGACTATTGTTGTTTCTCGTCCAGGCGTTTTAGGAAGACTTTTCGATAAAGTAGTTGGAAAGAGTAATGATAAAGAAAAAATATCAATATTGTTTAAACACATTAAGTAATTTATTTATGCCGTGTTAGTGGAATGGCCAAGCACACCTCCCTTTCAAGGATGGAGATTATGGGTTCGACTCCCATACACGGTACAAAATGAAACTGATGAAGATACATGAATGCTGGCATGTTCAAGAAAAACTTGATCAGAGAGAAATAGAATATGCTACATTTGTAGGTGATATTCAAGATGTATATCAACCTCTAACTAATGATCATATTCTTCAAATTAGATGCTATGTGACGAAAGATAGATACGGACATCAAGGTCAAGTTAAAGTAGAAAATGTAAGACTTGATGAATTGCGAAATAGTTCTGATAAATTTGATTATATGGATTTTATAAATAAATTTCACATTAAAACAGATAATAAGATAACTATCAATCCAATTGAAGTTTTAATGAAGAGAATTGGTTATTAAATGCTCCTATGGACTAATTGGATAAGTCACTTGTCTTCTAAACAAGTTATCATGAGAGTTCGAATCTCTCTAGGAGTACAAAATGAATGAATATTATACATATGAACTTTGTTCATCTAAAACACCAACTATACCTTTTTATATTGGTAAGGGAAAAGGTAATAGACTAAATCACCATGAACGTAGAATTTTAAAAAAATATCGTTTCAAAAACAATTATCTGAAAAATAAAATTTCAAAAATTATCAAAGAAGGTAATACTATCTTATAACAAATTGGCGCATTGATCGAACAGAAAGATACCAGTTTCTCAAGCTGGAAACAAGAGGGCGGCACTCTTATGCGCTACTATGAAAAATAGTAAAAGATTTTTTTGTAATACAGAATGTGAATATTATCCTTGTCATGAAGGAATTACACAACTTAATTGCATGTTCTGCTACTGTCCCTTGTATGATTATTATAATTGCGGTGGTAATTTTTCTATGACAGAAGATGGGAATAAAGATTGTAGTGAATGTAATTTACCCCATACAGATTATGATTATGTAATTGAATTTTTGAAGAAAAACGGTGTATAGGAAAGCCCGGAAATCCGCTTGGCCTGGGACCAAGAAATCGCTGGTTCAAATCCAGCTACACCGACTATGATACAGATGACATACAATGATTATTTAAAAAAATGCACTGAACCAACAATTTTTTTTAATTCTTTAAAAAAACCATATTATCTTGGAGAAGAAGTTGAAGTTGTTGAAGAAATTGACCCTATACAACAGTTAATGTATAAGATGGGTTATGAAAAAAGATAAAGCACATATTGCTTGGTTAACAAGACAACAAGAAAAAACTGTTTCTAAATATTGGAATGATGCAAAAAATGTTAATGATTTTTGTGATTGGCCCATTTTTGAAAAATCAATTTTAGAAATGATGAAAGCTGAATTTCCAAACTTGAAATTTGAATGGAGAATTATTAGTTTTTCAAGTGATCTAGAAGATTTGAAGTTTATATGCACTTTTTCAGATAATTATGAATTAAATTGGTCAGTATCATTAAATGGTTATAAAAATAATCGTATAAATAAAGATGAAATTGCTATATTCTTTGAACAAAAATCTGAACAAATAAGACGAGAAGCTATTTTTATAAAACAAGAGAAATTAAATAAGTTATTAGAAGATCCTTGTACAAACTTAATGTATAAATTAGGATATACAGTAGATGGTTTTAGTAAAAACGGTGACTGAGCAGGTGAAGCCATTGCGACGGTCTGAAGAACCGTAGAACTCGGGGCGGTACCGAGAGTCACCACAAAAAAGGAAAATTTTTATGTTAAATGGAATTCAAACTCCTGGAGTTTATAAAAACAAATTATATGAACATAAAATTGATTCTTCGCGCAAAATCTATTATATAGATGTTGGTCATCTCAAACCAAGGGAATTATCGAAATACGTAGAAAAATATGTGAAGCAGATTCAAAGAACTCAACAAAGTGTAATAACAGCAACTCAAAAAAGAGTTTCTATCAATGATATTAAAGATGAAGATTTGAAAATAGAATTATTAATGCAAAAGATAGGATATGATGTATGAATTTTTTAGAAGAAGTTTTAGATACAACAGGAATATATCCAGCTAAAACATCAACAGTTGATGAAAAAGGTAAAGAAGTATCTTCAAAAGAAAGAACTAAATGGGAAGATGGTTGGAATGCATGTTATTCTGATATCACAACTAGAGCTGCTATTTTAGAATTATGGTATAATTCTTTAAAAGATGAAGAAAAAGAAGTTTTAGAATTTTTCAAAAATCACGGATTATTTATTCATATTGTAAAAAGCAAAAAAGAATCTGATTGGAATGCTAAAAGAGAAGATAAAACAATTTACTATGACAGTAATCCTGTCTTAACATTAAGTTGTAGTGATACTTTTTGTTGGGGTTGTTCAGATAGCGAAGTAGTTACATTAAATGAGTTATCACAGCTTAAAGTCTTAACAAGATTAGTTGATGATGAAAGTGATATTAGCTGGCTTTCTACAGCATTTGCATCTTACAAACGACATAATATGAAATTAATGCCAGAATTAAAGAAAGAACAGAAAAGATTAAATAAACTTGTTGATTTGATAAAAAATAAAACAACAATCCAGCTTACAACTTGAAAAACCCGCTCATATCCCCTCGGTCTGATAAGCCGTTGAAAGGGTAGACGGTCACACGTTGGTTCAACTCCAACTGAGCGGACAAAATGACTTTTATTGAACTCAAAGAAGAAATTGAAAAGCTTAAAGCAGAACTGAAACTTCGAGCTGATTATGCTCAACAAGTTAGAGATTTGCTTGTTGAAAATAGAAAATTAAAAGCTGAACTTGAAATAAAAAATAACAAACAAGAAAAATAATAAAATGCATAAATATTCTTTATTCAAAATGTTTTCACATGATTGGATATGTGAAAAATGTAAAAAAGGTATTGTAGAATATACAGGATGGGAAAAAACAGATGCAGAATTAGCTCGATATGAGCATAAATGTCCCAAATGTGGTAAAATCGTAATGTGTATAAAAAAATATCCAGTTTTAGAATATCCTTGGGATGTTCCAGATTCTACATTGAAAAAATTTAAAATAAATAAGAAATATTTAATTAAGAAATATCTATAAACGCATCATTGTCCGAGCGGCTTTAGGAGCTGGTCTTCCAAACCAGATAGAAGGGTTCGACTCCCTTATGGTGCTCTAACGCGAATATGACGGAATTGGAATACGTGCTGGTCTAAGAAGCCAGTGAGAGAAATCTCGTTAGGGTTCAAGTCCCTATATTCGCACTATGAATAAAATAGATATTACAGACAAAGTTAAATTTTGGAAAAGTTGGGAAGAAGAAGAACTTTTAGCACTTAAATACTGTCCTGAATGCGGATTTGATTATGGTGATGATGATTTGTTTATTTCTATTGATGAAAATGATCCTTATGAATGTAAAAATTGTCACACAAAATTTATAATTGTTCAACATAAAACAAGCGTTTTTAAGTTAGAAAATGGACCTATAGCTCAACAGTAGAAGCACTTGGCTTTGAACCAAGGGATAGTGGGGCGGCACCACTTAGGTCTGCAATAACGGGGTCATAGTTCAAACTAGATTGCTTAATGGCTGAAATACTGGCTTAAGCCATTAAATATTTCATTAAACTATTTTGAAGTCTAAAGAACGCTCTATCATGAAAGTAGAGAGATGCTGGTAAAATCCGGATGGCTCCACCATTTATTAGTAAAAACGAAAATCTATATGAGAAAACAACTAAAGAATAAACGAAGAAGTTGTCCTTTATGTAAACCCCATAAAACTGGGCATTCCAATCGATGGAAGCCTAAAGAACATGAAGATAGAAAATTAACAGAAAAAGTTATTCAAGAAACAGATATAGAACAAGCCAAAGAAGAATATGAAAATTTGCATCATGTATATGTAATTCAATCATAGATAAATTAAAAAGGAGATACCATGAAACCTGGAGATTTAGTTGCTATAGGGTTAATAATTTATATGATTGTAGGATTAACTTATTTTTGTTTTAGCAAAAAAGATCCTCTTGATAGATGGTAAAATCCGGCATAAAACGAAGCTGGTCGCATTCGCCTTGTCTTATAAGCAAGTTTAGGTAGGTTCAATTCCTACTATGCCGACCTATGAATTTAATAGGAATGATTTTCGGAAATGGTGTAAAAGCAAAACGCTGTCGTAGAGGTTTTGAAAAGAATTGGAACAGAGCCTATGATCCACTTATTATTTTGTATAAGTGGAGACACTATAAAGATAAAAAGTTACGAGGACAGTATCTAAAAAAGAAATATTCTGAAAGAGGTTAAAATGTTCTTATGTGATGAATGTCTTAAAAAATTTAATATTGATGATTTTTGGGCAGATATAGCTTCAAGAAGCAGAGGCCCATGTGAAAATTGTAAAAAGCCAGCAATTTGCTATGATATACATCATACAGCTATCCGTCCAGCAAAATATAAAGCTACTGAAGAAAAACAAAAAGTTATAGAAGAACAAAAGAAAGTAACAGATTTAATGAAAAAGATTGGTTATTAATGTTGGGCTCAAAGCTCTAATAGTGGAAAGCACCCGGCTTTTAACCGGGAGGAGAAGGGGCGGTACCTTCTGGGCCTACAAAAAATTTTTGTTTACATTTAATACTTAATATTTTATATTTATTATTATGAATGAAGTAGATTATTTTAGTGGTGATAGATTTGTTGCAAAAATGATTATTAAATTGAGAGATCAATTCAATATTGATACTGCTATTGAAACAGGTTCTCATATAGGATGTACATCAACCTGGTTATCAGAGAACTTTAAACAAGTTTATGGAATAGAAGTAGAACAAAAACATTTTGATCAAGCAAAAATTAATTGTAGCAAAATTTCAAATATTAATTTTTTCTTAGGAGATTCAAGAAAAATACTTCCAAAACTTTTAGATGAAATAAAAGATAGATGTTTGTTTTTCTTAGATGCACATGGTTATTATGATACTCCAACTTCAAAAGAATTAGAAATAATAGCAGAACACTGTAAAGTTAAACCAATTATTGTAATACATGATTTTTACAATCCAAACAACCCTAAACTTAAATTTGATACTTTTTATGATTTTGTTTATAAATGGGAAAGTATAGAAAAATTAGTTAACCAAATTTACGGAGAAAATTTTGAATATTGGTATAACAATGAGTCTGAAGGAGATAATGTTGGTGTAATTTATATTGTTCCTAAATTGCCTGTTTAGCTTATCCGGATAAAGCGCTTCGTCTACACCGAAGAGACAGTGGGTTCGACACCTACAACGGGCACATGGAAAAAGAAAAACGATATCAATGTGAAGATTGTAAAAAGAAAATTTGGGAAACTCAGCGATTAAAATTTCCAAGTATTTCAGATCCTTCAAGATTTTTATATAAATGCCCTTATTGTAGAGGAAAATTAGAAGAAATAAAAGAATGAAAAAAACATCTAAAATTTTTACTTTAGCAGCTATTGTATTAGGTTGCTGGTGGACTTTTAAAATTACAAAAAATATTTTAAAAAATTTAGAAGAATTTAATGATATTGATTTTTCATAAATAAAATTACTCAGCGCAGCTGGCCGCTAATAGCCAGAAATGTCGGATTGGTCGAGTAGCTTAGGCATAGGTCTGCAAAACCTAATACATCAGTGCAAATCTGATATCCGACTCTAAAAACCGGTAATGTAAGTCCGAATCTTACAGAATTTACCATTAAAGTATAAGTATATAATAAGTATTTATAGCTGGTTTTTTCTTCGTCTAAAGGTAGGACACCGGAATATTTTAATGAAAATGATTCTCAAATATAATGATTATATTGATATTCCTGAAAATTATCGAAAGTTAAAAGATTTTGAAATAATTTATGATTGTGATTTAGCTTTTAGACCTGAAACAAGACAATGGACTCCTGTACATCCAACTGTTGTTGGAAGTCAATATATTGCTAAATATTATTCTTTAATTGTTCGTTCAAAAAATTATAAAACTGAAATTGCAATATTAATGCAAAAAATAGGTTATGATACACATGGTGATTGAACTCAAACGGTGCGAGGGTTGGCTGTGAACCAATTGCTAGCGGGTTCGACTCCCGTCTTTCACCCAAAAAATAATGGCCTACTAGTCAAACTGGCAAAGACGATAGCCTCAAAAGCTATGGCATACACAGAAACAATTCAGGGTTCAAGTCCCTGGTAGGCTACTTTAAACATAATTAATTAAATAGTAACTAATAACTAATAGAAGGGCTCCTCTTATGTCACAACTCAAATGGCACAAATCTGACTCAGATGGCTATCCCATTTGTGGTCAAACGCAATACACAACAAACGTAACAAAAACAAATTCAAAAGTAACTTGTAAACGCTGTCTAGATAGAATTCCAGCTAAAAAAACAGTTACTCAATCAGTTGCACAACAAAATGCACCTCAAATAACAAAACCTCTAATTAATAGAATTGCTCTATTAATTGATGCTTCAGGTTCAATGCAAGGTCTCAGATATGATGCAATAAATGTTTTAAATTCTCAAATTGACACAATTAGAAATGAAGCATACAAACTCAACCAGCAAACATTCATTTCAATCGGAAAATTTTCTACTGGTTTTGAGTGGATCTGTAAAGATATAGAATCAAGAATGATACACCCAATTAAAGCTAATGATTATGAACCAAATGGTGGTACAGCTTTAATTGATGCAGTAGATACTGCACTTATAGAATTAGATCATCAAGCTTCACATAATACAGAAGATATAAGTTTTCTTCTCATCACAATAACTGATGGACAAGAAAACAGTTCACGAATCAGTAATGCAGCAAATATTGCAAAGAAAATCAGAGATAAACAAGGAACTGATAGATGGAGTTTTGTATTTAGTGTTCCTAGAGGTGATTCTCATTATATTCAATCTTTTTTTGGAGTACCAGCTGGAAATATTACTGAATGGGATCAAACAAAAATAGGAATCCAAAATTTATCAGTTGCTGCTAATATTGGAACTTCTAGTTATTTCCATGCAAGAAGTTTGGGTCAAACATCTACAAAATCTTTCTTCACAACTGATATGTCAAAAGTATCTAAATCAGCTATTCAAGCTAATTTAGATGTCATGAATAATCAATTCAAGAAATTACAAGTCATGAAAGAATGTTCTATCAAAGATTTTGTAGAATCAGAAGGTTTGAATTTTGTAAAAGGCAATGGTTTTTATGAACTAACAAAGCCTGAAAAAGTTCAAGATTACAAAGAAATTTTGATCATGGACAAATCAAATGGAAAGATTTATGGTGGTGATCAAGCAAGACAAGTTCTACAGATGCCTTCGACTACAGTATGCAAAGTAAAACCTGGAAATCATATGAATTACAGGATATTTATTAAGTCAACATCTTTGAACAGAATTCTTGTTCGTGGAACAATGTTACTTTATAAAGTAAAATAAATCCCCAGTCTTCTCTTTGTAGAGACTGACTTATAGTCTTTTTCTTGATTTTCTTAAAAATCAAGTGGCGGCGGGGACAGAACTTGCTTTATAGTTCAGTCTACTTTCCAAGTTTAGCCTTGTACTTTGAACAAGGCAATGGAAGATGACGATAACGGTAATCGGCTGGTTTGCTAAACCAAGGCCTCGGGAAATCGAGAATGCGTTCAACTCGCATATCTTCCGCTGTAAATGGCCCAGTGATGAAATTGGAAGAACATATCAGACTTAAAATCTGATGCTCGTTAGAGGGCGTGAGGGTTCAAGTCCCTCCTGGGCTACTATGAAAATACAATATTTCCCAATATTTGAAACTGCTTCTATAGACGATAGACGTTTTCTGCTAATTGCTAAAGTTCCTATAGAAGGTACTGAAGAAAGAATAAAATCAGGAATTAATTTCTATAAAAAATTTCTAGATTGTGAAGTTATTCTAAAACAAAATGACCAACCAAATACGTGGATTTTCGCACAAGAAATTAAATTAGCAATTTTTGAAGACATAAAACCTATTGAAGAGATTAAACAACTTGAGTAATATTTTATTTGTTGATGATAATAAAAAACCTGAATGGTATGGACTTGACTCATCTACAATGCATATAGCTACTTCATTTGAAGAAGCTATCTCACTTATAAAGAAAAATTCATATTCAATCATATACTTAGATCATGATTTAGGTTCAATAGAATCTGATGGTTCAATTTTGCTACAAAGATATATAATACTTAAGAATGAATTACCTCAAAAAGTATATTGTATTTCTTGGAATCCTATTGGCATTGAAAGAATTAGATTAGTTTGTGAAGATTTTAATATTCCTTTTGAAATTTTTCAAGCAAAAGGTTTACATTTATCTGATAAAGATTAAATTATATTATGCAACCCATATTGAAAAAAAAGAATCTTCAAGAAAAAGAAATATTAGAACCAACTAAAAAGAAAAAAATTAAAAAACCATTTATTATTGAATGTAAATGGATAAGAAAATGGTGTTGGTCTAAAAGAGATAATGAATGGCATAAACATAGCTCTTATCAAACAGAAAAAAGTAGAGAACAAGCTTTAAAAAAATTACAACATACAAAATCTTCATTTTATGAAGTCAGAATAAAATCAAACAACAATTAAATTAAGGAAGACAATGATTTATGATGAGTTTCGGAAATGGGACGGCACAAAAATTGCTGATGTTAGAGAATATATTAAAGCATATTTGAGCCAAAATGCAAGTGCAAAATTCATTATAATGATTGGAGTTGATAGTATTCCTCATGGTTTATTCAGGGGTAAAGCAGTTTTTAGTGAAGTAATTTGTTTGTGGAAATGGATAGATGGAGTAAGTCATGGAGCTCATATTGTTTATAGAAGAAGTAAAAAAGAAAAAGTAACAATGTATGGTGGTGGTACTCATGGGAGACTTATGACTGAAGCTTATAGACTAGTAGAAATTACTCAATTACTTAAAGCTGCAGGAATAGAAAACATTTCAAATGTTAAGAAAATAGATCCTCAATTAGATTTTAATAAGAAAAAAGAATGGGAATCAAACAAATACTTAGCTGAAGCAGTAGGTTATGTTAATGCAATGGGTTTTGAATGTAATGTAAAACCAGATTCACCAGCTGCAAGTTATGCTGCTGATCATATTTGTAGATATAAAGAAAAGAAAAATTAGAGAAAAATATGAGAGCTGAAACAGGTCCTATGAAATTTAAAGATGATTGGACAGGCATATTCATTAGAGGTGATAATGCTTATGCTTATGCAAATTATCTCTATCAATTTTTACATACTCCAGGTAATGATCCAACTAGAGAGCTTTATAAAAAGCTATTAGAAAATCTTATTGAATTACTTAATCAATCTAATGAACATCGACAAATAAAAGACGATGATATGAAAACACAAAACTTAAAATCATTTCAAGAATGTATAGAATAAAATTGGAGGCCTTATGGCAGAAGTATCATTAGCAAGATTGTTAAAGATTAAATCACGATTCACAAATGAATACAAAACTCTAATTGCAATTTTGCATAGAGAAAATTCAAGATTGAAAACTTCAACTTCAAAAGTTGATAGAGGAGAAGTTTTTGCTAACATTAAAGATGTTGTGAGCAGAATTGCAAAAGCAAAAACCTTAATTTCTCAAGCAAATTTTGATATCATTGCACAGATTTATGAAATGCAAGAAGCAAGAGGGCTTTTAGCTCAAGTTAAAACCCTTCCAACAAGAGATGGAGACTTTCTTCAAAGAGATCCATATTCAAGAACTGAAATAATCAAAGAAGAATATGAAGCATTTCTTAAACAAGAAGCTGTTGATCAATTTGAAAAAGAAGCCACAAAAAGAATAGCTGAACTTCAAGATCTTATTGATAGCTATAATGCTAAAAAGAATGTAACAATTCCTGATGAATGGTTATAAGAGGGACTCAAACTCCTCAGTGCCTGATCAGCAGGATCGGCAATTTTATAATAAATACTGAGCATTTAGCCTTTGGCTAATTTATCGTCCGTGCATAAGATATAGATAGAGATTGATGAAAATGAAAAAATCAAAGCTCATGCAGTTACAACTAAATACTTAATTGTTATTAGGGCGTCGCAAGATTGCCTGACGTTAAAACTTATTTAGATAAAACTCTTTATTGTTATAATTTTGTTTGGTTCTGCTGATTTATTTTTCAATTTTATGAAAGGATGTATTATGCGCAAATTATTGCTTTTAGTCTCTTTAATTATAGTATTTTCTACTATAGTTCAAAGTCAATTTATAAAAATTCCCAATAACAATAGATGGGAATGGACACAACAAAAAGCTAATTTAACTTATCTATTTGTAAGAGAAAACAATCTCAAAGATACAGTTATTAACATGTATATGAATAGAAGAGTTTTATGGCTTTACAAACCTATAATATATCCAACTAGTACTGATACTGTATCACATATAGATTTTCAAGTAGATACTATTGTAGGAAGAGGAGACAAAAGACAAGCATTATTCAGAATTCTTGTCAAAACTGCTGATTCTACTTTATGGATCATAACTAAAGAAAATTATGTAGCTATTGGAGATACTTTAACTCAACATAAAGTTGATACTATAGGAACTACAGGAGATTTTACTCATCAAGCTCTTGTTTGGCTAACATATACTAATCCAAATTCAGTTTATACTTTAGCTGAAAAAGGAAAAGGAAGAAAAGTTACTTGGTATCTTTCAGATAATTATTCATTAAATATTTGGCTTGAAAAAATAACAGGTGATCCTACTAAATTTCAAGGTAGAAATCAATTGTGCCTCATTCATTTTCAATTAAAAGAAGAACCTACCCAAGAATGGTTAAATGCTCAGAATGAATAAAATGTCAAAATATTTAATGAAATTTCCTTTTGCAATAGATCATGTACAAATCATAAAAATGCCAAAAAGTGCAAAAATTCTTGATATAGAAGTAATTCATGACGACTTATTAAAAAAAGATGTTCAGTTATATTTAATAGCAATAGCAGAAAAAGACACAACAAAGTATATAAGTCAAAAGAATTATAATAAAAATTTAGAATCAAGAAAGTTCATCACTTATGGTGTTGGTAGCTTAATGGAAGAAACAGGAGAAAAACTTAAATTAGTAGGAAGATATTCACTTACTTTTAGAAGATTTGAAAATTTTCCATTGACAAAAAGCTTTTATGTATTTGAAAAGGAGAAATAATGGCTAAACCAACAAATTATTGGGAAATTCCCCATTATGGAGATGATAAAAATAAATGGTATAAATGGGTTAAAGGAATTGAAAAACCCTATGATGATACCGCCGAAAAAGACTGGAATGATTTATTTCAACCTATTAAAGACAAAGAATCAGAAAAACTTAAAGACGATTTTGAAAAACTTAAAGAAATCAATAAAATACTTAGATCAACTTTAAAGAAAGCTATTGAAGATTATAAATCTCGATTAAGAAATATTTTGATTAATGAAGCTGGTTTTCCTGAATCTGAAGCAGACGAAATTATAAAAAATACTTTTAACTGAAGGATCTATCGCTCTACCTTTCGACTAGTTCAGAAAGATGAGAGGAACCTCTAGACATATAAAGGAAAGGGTAGGAGAGTCTTGACTTATAGCGCTGGGGCAGTTAACCCGAGAATGCTAGACTCGCTTATACTACTTAGCATGTATGCAACGCAAACAGTATTAGCTTGGCACTTTTCTTAAGCAAATAATACGGGTAGCGGCCACAAGACAGATGATAGAATAAAACAGAATCTAGGGTACACTTGGTTAAATTAAAAGATATTTATTAACAGGAAGAATATGGAAGAAAATCAAACAAATCCAGTTTGGATGGGAATAGTAGCAGTAAAAAAAGATTATAAAGGCCTTAAGAGACTCAGAAATAGAGTTGAAAAAGGGAAATTTCCAACTTATAGTTGCGAAAATTGTAAATGTAAAAGATTTTCACCTTGTAATTGTATGAAGAAAGAAACATAACGGCCCAGTACGAGAACTGGCATATCTATCTGACTTAGAATCAGAAATCTATGGGTTCGAATCCCATCTGGGCTACTTAATGATGGCCTGATTAGCCTCATTAATGACAAATCTACTTTTGCTTTTTAAAGTAGGATTGCGGTACTACCGATAAAACATAAATCAAGCTTTACCCTTAATTTCTACAATTTTATTCATTTTAGAAAGGAGGACACAAATCAAATGAACACGAGGAATTTATATTGGTAAAAGGGCTTACTGGTTCTTCCTACGAGAACCAGTTTATATTCCCGTAGCTCAATTGGACAGAGTCACAATTTCCTAAATTGTGTTGTAGCGGTTCGAATCCGCTCGGGAATACTATGAAACTTTATAATGTTCCAAGAAATACAAGAATTAAAGTATGTAAACAATTAGCAAGTGGAAAAAGAAATTGTAGAAAAATTCCTCCAGCTGCTCCTGAAATTGAAGAAGATGAAATATTAGATTTTTATCATATAGATGGAATGTATTCACTTTGTAAAAATATGAAAAATGAATGGGTCCATCTTGTTGCTTGGGCAGAAGTAGAAATAGTTAAAAAATGAGACAAAAATGAGATCAGAAACTAAAATATTAAAGAAAAAATCAGATCAAGAAAATAGACAATATGAAATTCTTGAACCCCCTTATACATTTCAAGAACATGTAAGTAAAATTATAGTTTCAAAAAATAGTAAATCAGATTTTATGTCTTTGATTCAAAATTATCCTTTGAAATGTGATTTGATTATAAAGTAAAAGCTTCTTTTGTCCAAATTTCAAAAGAATACTTATTTTCTATACAGTATTTTTCAATATAACTTAATGAATTAAATTCATGATGTTCAAGTTGCATTCCATCAGGGCGTATTAAAATAAGTTTTTTAGTACCATCATTATAAAAAACTTCAAGATCTATTGCTATATGACTAAATTTATCACGCAATAAGTCTTTATATTGAATTGCAACAGTAAGAAAATTCCAATTTTTAATTAAAGGGTTATCATCTAATTTTTTAAATGCAGTTAATTGCCATTGAGTTTTATAAGGTACTAGATTACTAGAATCTTTAAAATTTCCTTTTCTAGATTTATAAAATTCTTTACATATTTTTTCTGCATTTTGACGGTTTCTACCTAAAGTTATTTGTTTTGAAAGGATTACACCGAGGATTGGAGTCCAAGATTTTTGTTTAGATATGCCTTGTTTTCTTCTAACTTCAGGAGTGAGGCGTTTAGATTGAGTAATTCCTAATCGTCTTCTATTTTCTGGATTTGACCAAAATTTTTTAGATAATTCTGATCTTTCTTTACGATGTAATTTACACCAATTTTGTATTTGATATTTTTCTTTTTTTGTTTTTTCTCGATTATTCATAAAAACTACAATCCTTACTAATAAATATATGGAAGAACAAATTAAGTTAGAAGAATATTTTACTGCTAAAACTTTACAGATTATTGATTCTGTTAAGTTAAATGGCCCTACTATTGATCCTAAAAATCAAGAAGCAATTATGCAAGACGTACATTTGATCTTTCAAAATAATAATATACCTCTACCTATAGCAATAGCAGTTTTATCTGAACTATTAGCTACCTATCTATTAGCTTCATCTGAATACAAACGTATTACATTCCAAAACAGTTCATCAATAAATTAATTTTTGTCAGTTGTTTACTATGAAGGATTAAAGTGTTAGATTGTTCTATAACATAATTATTAAGGAGTAATACCAATGGCCAAAAAAACAAATACTGCAATGCTAAAGGTTGTGAAACAAATGGAAGAATTGAGAAAAGGTTTAAAACTACAAAAAAGAACAATTGCAAGAGTTGAAAAACCAACTCAAGAACATGGACTTTATAGAGTTTGGTTTTCACAAGATGGTCATGAATTCCCCGCAGATATGACTGAAAAGTCTTACAAAGTTTTAATGATTGAAGAACATCTCACTAATAAATTAGGCTATGATAGAAAAGCTTTACAAGAATATAGAGATGCTATTGTTGAAGAACGTGATGAAGAACATGAATATGATGAGGATTAAAAATGTTTCTATGGCCTTCAAAACCCAAAATTATCTACAATCCAGATTCTATTATTGAGAATCTGAGAAAATTAGATATTCTTAAGAATTATAAATTTCAACTTAAGAAAAATGGATCCAGAACAATTCCTGAGATTACAGACTCTAGAGTAACAATGTGGGATAGAAATCATACAACTTTAACTCCATCCATTGAAAGTGATTGGAATATTCTTAAAGAAATTTTTCAAAATGATACTTTACTTGATGGAGAATTGATTGGAAGAAAACAAGGAGAAATTTCTAATAGACTTTACCTTTGGGATATTCCTGTTTTCCAAGGAAAAGATTTAACAAAGCTATCTTACAAAAATAGATATGATATTTTAACTGTAGTTTTCAAAAACTATGCTCTTAATCAAGGTAAGCATATTTTAGAAGCTCCTGAACAAATTTATTTAAACTTAGGAAGTGTGGTAATTGGTATTGCAAAATCTTTCGAACTTGAATCTTGGAAAGATTTTTTAAAAGGAATTAAATATGATGGATCAACAGGAGAAAATGAAGGATTAGTATTCAAAGATTTCCAACATAATCTCTCTTGGAGTTTAACAAAAACAAAAGAAATTAAAGAACAATTAAAATTTCTCTTAAAATATGCAAATATGAAAGGATGAAGTATGAAAGTATCACCAATTCTACAAAAAGATGGATATAAAGTTGGTCATCGATTCCAATATCCATCTGACACCAATATCCATCTGACACACAATATGTTTATTCTAATTTTACACCCCGAAAATCTCGTACAAATTTTGATTATGTAATAATGTTTGGTTTACAATACTACATAAAAGAATATCTCATTGCTCAGTTTAATGAAAAATTTTTTAGCCGGCCAAAAGACATTGTTTTGAGAGAATACAAACGTCGGATCAACAATTACTTGGGAAAAGATGCAATCAAATTTGATCATATAGATGCTCTTTGGGAATTAGGACATCTTCCATTGAGAATCAAAGCAGTTCCTGAAGGAACCTTAGTTCCTACTAATGTTCCACTTTTGACAATTCGTAATACTAAACCAGAATTTTTCTGGTTGACAAACATGATTGAAACTCAAATGTCAAATATTTTATGGAAACCCTGTACTTCAGCAACTACAGCTTTTCAATATCGAAGAGCTTTTGAAATATTTGCTAAAGAGACCGGTTCATCAAGAGATTTTATCAAATGGCAAGGCCATGATTTTAGTTACCGGGGAATGTCAGGATTAGAAGATGCTGCAATGTCAGGTGCAGGTCATCTTCTTTCTTTTACTGGAACATTCTCGTTTGGGTTATAAAGAACTTAATCCGCATATTGGTCTCATTTATGGAGATTCAATTAATCTTGAAAGACAATGGCAAATTCTACAACAATTGAAATATAAGGGATTTGCAAGCACAAATATTGTTTTGGGAATAGGCTCTTACATTTATGAATATGTAACAAGAGATTCTTATGGATTTGCAATGAAAGCAACTTGGGGTCAAACAGTATCTCGTGGACAAGTTGAAATTTTCAAAGATCCAAAAACAGATGATGGGATGAAAAAATCTCACAAAGGAATGATGAAGTTGGAAAGAAATGTTGATGGAAAAATTTCTGTCCAACAACAAGTTACAATGGATGAAGAGCATGATGGCTTGCTTGAAACTGTTTTTTTGGATGGGAAATTAATCAAAGATCAAACTTTACAAAAAATTCGAGAACTTATTGAAAGTCAATTATGAAAACAACTATAAATGGACATAAAATTGAAACTTTCAAGTTTCCTGATGGGCAACCACATGTAAATATTCCTGAAGGTCTTGTAGCTGCACCAGATTATACTATTAGATGTAGTATTAGAAACTCAGATGAATTACTTAACATAATGCAGCTAAATGAAATCCTCCGCAGAAAAGCTTCTTATGTGAATCTTGAAATTGCTTATCTTATGGGTGCTCGGATGGATCGTCCAATAGACGAGAATCAACCTTTTACTTTAAAAGTAATTACTGATATTCTCAATTCAGCCAACTTCAACAAAATAACTTTATTTAATGTTCATTCAGAAGTTAGTGAAAAACTTTTAAGAGCAAAAAATATTTTGCCCAAAAATCAAATTAATGAAGTTCTAGCTTTATATCCAGGAATAAAACTTGTATCTCCAGATAAAGGAGCTTTTCAATGGCTCAATCGAATAATGTCTGTTATTGTAAAATGTTCTAAAGTAAGAGAGATGGCAACTGGAAAATTATCTGGATTTAAAATTGAAAAGCCTGAATTAGTCAATGGAGAAGATGTATTAATAGCAGATGATTTATGTGATGGTGGTGGAACATTTGTTGGATTAGCGAAAGAATTGAAAAAAGCTGGAGCACAAAAAATTATCCTTTATGTCAGTCATGGAATATTTTCTAAAGGCTTACCTTTAGAAGGTATTGATCATATTTATACTACAAACTCTTATAGTGATGAACTTGTTCCTGATAAGCTTAAAAACTACATAACAATCAAAAATATATCATGGTCATAGCATGTTTACATTAAACGGAAAATATACTTCAGCAAAAATTATGATTGATAGTGTTGAAGAAGAGTGTATAGCTCAAATTACAAAATTTATCAATCATCCTGCATTTACAAATCAAGTTGTTATCATGCCTGATTGTCATGCAGGAAAGGGAAGTGTTGTGGGTTTTACAATGCCATTAACTGATAAAATTATTCCAAACACAATTGGAGTAGATATTGGTTGTGGTATGTTAGCTACTAGAATTAAAGTAGAAGATATTAACAAAGCTCTTATTAATTCTGAAATAAGAAAATATATTCCTTTTGGGCAAGAAATTCATAATAGAGCTATTCTTAACTTTGAAAAAGAATTTCCTTGGGAAGAAGCAAATAAAGCAGTATATAAATTTAGCGGAACAGAACTCTTTAATATGAAATGGTTTGAAGATAAATGTAAACAAATTAATGTAAATGTTAAATATGCTTGTAATTCAATTGGTACTTTAGGTGGTGGAAATCATTTTATTGAAGTAGGAAGAGATTTAGAAGATAAAATTTGGTTAACTATTCATTCTGGTTCTAGAAATTTTGGTTTAAAAATTGCAAATTATTGGACTAAAGTTGCACAAAATAAAGATAAAACTTTACTTGATTTAGAAATGAAAAAAGCTACTGATTTAATAAAAGCTAATGCAACTACTCCTGAACTTAGACAAAGAATTAGTCAAGATATCAAATTAGCTAGATTAAAAATTTATGGTAGAGCAGATAAAGTTTCAAATGAATTAGAATATCTTATAAAATCAGATGCTCAAGGATATTTAGAAGATATGATTTTTGCACAAGAGTATGCTAAATGGAATAGAAAACAAATGCAAAAATTGATACTTAACAAAGTAATATCAAATGCGAACATAGATGAAGAAATTGAATCAATACATAATTATATTGACTTCAAAGATATGATTATTAGAAAAGGAGCAATTAGTGCTCATAAAGATGAAGTTATGATCATTCCATTTAATATGAGAGATGGCATTCTTATTTGTAAAGGAAAAGGAAATAAAGAATGGAATGAATCTGCCCCTCATGGTGCAGGAAGAGTTCTTGCTAGAGGTGTAGCAAAAAGAACTTTATCTTTAGAAACTTTTAAAGAACAAATGAAAGAAATTTATTCTACTTCAGTAGTTAATGCTACACTTGATGAAGCACCAGATGCTTATAAGTCAGCTTCAGTAATCGAAGCAGCTATTGAACCAACTGCAGAAATAATAAATAGAATTAAACCACTTATCAATCTAAAAGCTCTTAATTGAAATATTTTTACAGCTTATTTCTTTTGTCACCATTAAGTATTAGATTTACTTAACAAAACAAAAGGAAAAATATGGATATAAACAGAAATAAAATGAAACCTGAATCTCAACAATATGATGGATTCAATAAAGAAGATTTTAAAAGATGTTTTTCTTCAGAAAAACTTTCATTTTATCAATTTGTGTTGAACCATTGTATAACAGCAAGAAAATTTGATTTGTTTCCTAAAGCAATTTTACAAATTCCTTTAGATATGGATCATCACATTTACAAATTTATTTTTGAAATTCCATTAAATGAAAAATTAAGTGTAAAGCATGGAGTTAAAACTGTTTTTGTTCAAGATTTTGGATGTAAAAAATTAAGCTGGATAATTGGTTGTACAATAAATGATCCAGAGGTTTTTGAATTCATAAATAACTTATGACTCTTAAAGTATGGTGTAAATAGATGCACAGATAAGAAACAATCCTTATGCGTGGAAATATGCATTGGGATTGCGGCCATGCCGATATTGAAATTTCTTATCAAGAGAAGGAGCAATGCCTTCTACTTTAAGAGTCTTTAAATTAATTTCAAAGTGGAGAAGTTATGAATGTAAAACCAGGCGTTCCTTTTGTAAAACACCCAAATTTAAGTATTAGAAGTGATATCTATTCTCAATTATTAATAATCTCAGATCTACAAATTAACATTCCAGAAGTTGGTCAAAAACTTTCAGTTTTTGTTCCAATGAACCAACAATCAAATAAATTAATCATAAAAAATCTGCTTAAACAAATTGGTTTTGATGGACTTATTTCTATAAATGAGATAAATTCTCCTGAAGGAACAGAATTCATTGTTATTGTAGAACACTGAAAAATTATTTCTGCCATATATTTACTGTTAAGTTGTTAAGTATTAAATTATACTTATCAATTATAAAGGAGTAGTTCAATGGCCAATAAAACAATGTTAAATTCTCCCATCATTGATGATTTAGTAAAACAAATCAGACATCATAATGATTTGTATTATAATCAAGACTCACCAGAAATTTCAGATTTTGAATATGATAATCTTGTCAAAGAACTGAAAAAATTAGATCCTAATAATTCAGTTTTTTCTGAACTTGGTGAAAGCACTTTTGGTGAAAAATTGAAACATGAATTTCCAATGGGAAGTCTTTTGAAATGTCATACTCCAGAAGAAATTTATGATGAATATACTGGCAAAACTTTAGTTGCAATGCCCAAAATTGATGGTTGCTCTCTTTCACTTACATACGAATATTATGGTGGAATTTATAATTTGAGTAAAGCTGTAACTAGAGGAAACGGATTAATTGGAGAAAATGTTCTTGATAATGTTAAATTTATCAAAAATATTCCAAAAAAAATAAATTCACCTGTTCCACTAAATAGTAAAATTGAAATTCGTGGAGAAATTTATGTAGATAACAAGTGGTTTTATGAAAATGAAAAAGAAATACAAAAATTAGCTGGAAGAACTGAACCTTTCAAGAATCCCAGAAATTATGCATCAGGTTCTCTCAAACAAAAAGAAGCAAAAATTACAGGACAAAGAAATTTAAGTTTTGTTTCATATATTTTATTTGATGAATCTACAATTAACCGTAATAAAGAAGACGAGTTGATTCTCCTTAAAGATCTCGGATTTGAAGTAGTAGAATATAAAATGTTATCAACAAAAGATATAATTTTAGTTGATGAAGCAATTCAATATTTTACAGAATTTAGACAAAAATCTCATTATGATTTAGATGGAATTGTATTTTGGGTAAATAACAAAAAAGAATTCAATAGTTATGGAATTAAAGATTATACTCCAAAAGGAGCTCTTGCTTATAAATTTGAAACGGATAAAAAAGAAACTGAAGTTTTAGATATTGAATGGTCAACAACTAGGACAGGAAAAATTGTTCCTGTAATGCAAGTTAAAGAAGTTCAAATAGCTGGAACATCTGTAAGAAGAGTAACTTTAAATAATATTGATTATATCAAAAGTAATGATGTTGCAATTGGAGATACAGTATTAATTGAAAAAGCAAATGAAATTATTCCAAAATTAGTTTCAGTAGTTTCTCGCCCTAAAAATCGAAGATTAAATATTCCGAACCACTGTCCTTCTTGTTCATCACCAATTATTAAACATCAAGGTGCTCATTTAATTTGCTTAAATTCTAGTTGCCCTTCACAAATAGCTGCAACTCTTTTACACTTTTTTAGATGTCTTGAAATAGAAGGATTTTCAGTTAAATCAATTGAAATGCTTGTAGATTCAGGAATACTTGATTCTAAAGATCTATTTGAAATTAGTGTTGAAGATTTTGCTAAAGTTGGTTTTGGTCCTACTCAATCTGCATCACTTTGGGATCAATTACATAACATCAAAATTTCAAAAAGCAAATTTCTTAAATCATTAGGAATCACAGGAGCTGGAGAAAGAACATTTTCTAAAGTTCTTGAAACTATAGATTTTGATGATTTAATTGACAAAAATTTTGACTTAACTCAATTAAAACTTATTGTAGGCCCAAAAACTGGAGATGCAATTTATGAAGGACTCTCAGACAAACAAACATTTATTAAACAAGTTCTTCCTTATATTGAAATTGAAGAACCAGCAGCTCCAGTTGCTGGTAACTTAACAGGAAAAACTTTTTGTATTACTGGAACATTAAGTAAGAAAAGAACTGAAGTTGAAAAAATAATTACTGATAATGGCGGAAAAATAGCCGGAGTTAATAAGAATCTTGATTACTTAATCGTCGGTATAGATCCCGGTTCTAAATTGACAAAAGCAAATCAACTTAATGTTCAAGCTATTTCTGAAAAAGATTTTGAAAAGATTACAGGAATAAAAATATCTTAAGTTTTTGTTTACATTGAAAATCTTAAGTATTAAATTAAAATGAAAATCAAAAAAGATACTATTCTTCTAGAAGATTGTGGTTGTAAATATAGAGTTCTTAAAGTAAACAAAAAATCTTATAAAGTACAACATATTTCTGACAAAGACATTTTCAATTGGGATAAAAAAGATTTAGAAAAACATTTTAAAAAACACATGAAAATTTTATGAAAACTAGAAAAGGTTTTGTTAGTAATAGTAGTACTACATCATTTATGGTTTGTTTTAAACCAGAACCAAAAGATTTATCTTTTAAAACTTTTGAATTTATTTTAAAAAGAATTACTAATACTGCTCATTCTTCACAATTAGAAATCTTTAGAGACACTGTAAAAAATCGTAAAGAAGATCTTTTAAAAGAACAAAAAGTTCTACTGAAAGATGAAAAATTTTTAAAAGAAAAACTAGCAAAAATATCAAAGTATAGATTTGATACAAAATTGATGCAGAAACTTGATGAAATTGAAACTATATGTGATGATCTTGATAGTGTAAGACATGCAAGAATAAGCAATATAGGTTAATTAAAGATCTTCCAGATAATTCTATAATTGCAAGATGGGAAGAAGATTCAAATTTTTCAAGTATTTTAAAAGATTTTGTAGATGAATTTGAATCCGATGGAAGAATTTTAATATTAGAAAGATCAACAAACTAAACCAGAAAGATTTATGGACACAAAAAAATATGAGAAAAATGTAGACGAAATAGCCGACCTCAAAAAAGATCAATATTCTCGTAGAACAATTTTCAAAGCTTTAAGAAGTATCTTCGATAAAGTTTTTAACCGCCCACCAAAAGAATTTGAAGCAGTTTCTGACATGATATTTTGGAAACAAGGATATCCAGCTCCTGATAATGAAGCAAAACTTAATAAGTTTTTAGATAAATTTGTTATTCTTGTTAATTGGTATGGGTTTATGAATAATCAAGAAATCAAAAAATATCTTAAAACTAAAGGAATTACTATTGATTATGATGTTACAATAATGGATAGTAATCTTTCAGCTGCAAATTTTGATGTAGGTGATTGGGATGAAGCTTTTGGAGCAAAAACAAATTATCCTGATTCTGCACTTGAATTAATAGAAATGTTAGTAAATCGGCGAAATGAAGTTTATGATGAAGTTTTTAAGCTTAAAGAACAAATTAAACTAAAAGCTGAAGCTACTGAAGTAGAACAAAATATAAAACACTCTCATGTAGAAAAAGCAGGACAGATGAGAATGAAACAACTTCTTAACAAAGATATTAAAAAAGATTTGAAGAAAGTAGAAGAAAATATTGCTTCTACATCTGCTTCTATTACTATCTTTGATAAAAAATGAATAAAAAATTAACTCAACAAATTATAATATTTTCTATTCTTGGACTTATTTTAGGTTACTTCTTATATTTAGCATTTATTAATGAAGTAGATCCTACTCCTGAAACTTACTATAAATATGAAGATCCAATTTTAAAAAAAATTAGAGACTTAGAAACATCTAAATCTCAAAAATTAATTGATACTATTTCTATTATATATTTTGAAATTAATTCAAGTGAGATTTTAGATTCTAATGTAGTTCTATATGTAGCTCAACATAATTTAGCATCAATAGTAATTGTAAAAGGTCATACTGATAATTCAGGATTAGAAATAACTAATTTAAAACTCTCCAATAAAAGAGCAAATAATGTATGTGAATTATTATCAAAGTATAAGTGTCTTGGTACTATTTCTGGTGAAGGTTTTGGAGCAAAACAACCTGTAGCTTTAAATGATATAGAAACAAATAGAAAATACAATAGAAGAACAGAAATATTGTGGAAGAAAAAATGAAAAAGAAATCAAAAATACTTAATATTTATCCAATAGGTACTCAAAAATATGTCATTTTAGAACATCTTAAAATTCGTGGAATTTCTCAAGTAGAAGCCCAAGAAGTCTATAAAATCAGACGTCTTGCAGCCCGAATTTCTGAAATGAAAGATGATAACTATCCGATTAAATCAGTTCTAAAGAAGGATTTAACCAATCAAAGATATGCTAAATACTACCTTTGAATAGAGTTTATTTTGGCCAGTTATTTACTGTTAAGTTGTTAAGTATTAAATTATCTATAACAAATTAATAAAAGATAATTGGAGCAAAAGTCATGAAGATAGGATTTACAGGGAATCGACAAGGTTTCACTTTTGCACAAAATAAAGCTATGGCCAAAGTATTTTCAAGTTTATCTGGTCATAAAATAGAAGAAGTCCATCATGGAGATTGTTTTGGAGCCGATACTGATTTTCACTTTTTTGTCCGAAACAATCTAAAAGATGATGTCATTATAGTAGTTCACCCTCCAACAAACTCTACTTTACGAGCATTCTGCCCTGGTGATAAAATTCTTGATACAAAAGAATATTTGATTAGAAATAAAGACATAGTTGTTGAATCAGATTTAATGATAGCAACTCCAGCTGAATCTAAAGAAAAACTTAGATCAGGAACTTGGTCAACAATTAGAGCTGCTCGAAAACATAGAAAGCCTTTAATTATTGTTTTCCCTGATGGAAAATTGCAAATTGAACGAGTTAAAAAATAATTTATCTAAAGTTGTTTACTGTTAAATGAACATTAAATAAATTAGAAAGAAAACAAAAAATGAGTAGAAGAGGTTTTAGACACCCTGCAATTTTGAATCGAACTGATATTAAAGCTTCTAAAAGTTTTGATAAATTTCTAGCAGGACATTTAGTAAAAGCTACTGAAATTCAAGATAAAAGCAAAGAATTTTTTGGAATAGTAGTTCCCTTTGACAAAATTAAAGAAGAATTAGAAAAAGCAGCAAAAAAAGATGGCAATTGTGATTGGGAAAATTGTATTTGGGCAGTTTGGAGTAAATCAATTGAAGTTGCAATTAAATGTTATGAGAATGTTGATGAAGAAAAATTTGTGCCAAGATCTTTTTCTGGAGATTTAAAATATTTATCTCCTCGTTTTTATGAATTTGAAATTCTTGATCTTGATGATAATTTAAAATCTATCTATTCAGAAATTTATAATACAAAATAAATGCTTAAGTTATGGAACATATATTACCTGAAGAACCTACTGATTATGTTCCCCATGAAGATTCTCATGGGAATTATTATTGGACGTCCTCAACTGGACATAGATGTGATGTGTTAAATTGCGAAATAAATAAAAATCCTAGAAGTTTACAACCGGTCATTAATTACTTATGTACTAAAGTAAAAAATGATGAGACAAAAAACTAAAAATACTGTTTCTTATCCGCCATTTGATCCATTCAAATCTAAACCTGGATTAACTGAAAAAGTACAGTTAACTCCAGATGAAGAACAAACTCTTCAATTATTCTTTCAATTAGTAACTGATGAAGAACTTAAAACTGCACTTGATACAAAGAAATCTGGTCATTTTTCAAAATTAGCAATGCTTTATGATATTACTCAATGGTATGATGAAAAGAAATTTGTTACTAAAAAACAATATGAACAACTTAGAAAACACATTTTAGTAAAAGATCTTAAAATTCAAGCTGAAGCTTTGGAAAATAATAAATGAACTTTGAAAAAACTATATTTAAAAATGCTTTATTAATTAAGCCCAAACAATTTATTGATCATCGTGGAAAATATGTTGAAACATTTAATGAAAGTGATTTTGTTGATATTTTATCACAATTAAATATTCCACAAATTAAGTTTGTTCAAGATGATATTTCATATTCAAGATGGAATGTTTTAAGAGGATTACATGGAGATCAAACTACTTGGAAATTAGTTTCATGTTTACATGGTGAGTTCAAACTTATTATTGTTGATTGTAATCAAACTTCAAAAACTTATGGTCAATATCAAGAGTTTATCTTAAATGAAACTAACAACCATCAAGTTTTAATTCCACCTTTGTTTGCAAATGGTCATTATTGTATGTCTTCACATTGTATATTTCATTATAAACAATCAACTTATTATGAAGGACAAGAAAAACAATTTACTGTAGCTTGGAATGATCCAAAATTAAATATTGATTGGAATATTACAATAAAGCCTCCCATACTTTCTAAACGAGATTCTGAAGGCCCTTTTATAAAATTATGAAATTTTTTGATGATATTAAATAAAAAAACGTTTGTAGAAAAGGAGTTGTTTTTGGAAAAATTTCTTGTTATTGATACTGATAAAATGAAAATTGTTAAAAGTAAAAATTACAATTATACTTTTGATAAAAGAAATGGATTCTTTCAGAGATGGGGTAATACAAAAGAACAAGATCCAGAATTTTCAATGTTTGGTCCTGAAATTCTTGATATGGAAATTTCTGAAGTCTGTAAAAGGGGTTGCAAATTTTGCTATAAAGACAATAAAGCATTAGGCAAAAACATGTCTTTAGAGCAAGTTAAAATAATCTTACCAAAAGTAAAACATTCAATTTGTCAAGTAGCTTATGGAATTGGAGATATTTCAGGCAATCCAGAATTATTTGAAATTCTAAAGTATACTCGAGAAATTGGATTAATTCCCAACATCACTATTAATGGACGAATAACAGAAAATCAAGCTGATGAAATGTTAAAGTATATTGGTGCTTGTGCTGTTTCATATTATGATATTGATGAATGTTATAATGCTGTAAAAATGTTATCTGATAAAGGATTAAAACAAACAAATATACATTATTTTCTATCTCAACAGACGTATGATGAAGCATTTAAAGTTTTGAAAGATATTAAAACTGATACTCGCTTATCTAAATTAAATGCAATAGTATTTTTAAGTTTAAAGAAAAAAGGAAGAGCTATTCAGAATAACTATACTTCTGTTACTAATGAACAATTTAAATCATTAGTAGAATATTGTTTAAAAAATGATATCAATTTTGGTTTTGATAGTTGTTCTGCAGTTAAATTTGATAATAGTATTGTTGGACTAGAAAATGAAAAGCAATTATTACAAATATCTGAAAGATGTGAATCTTCTTTGTTCTCTGCATATATTAATGTAGAGGGAAAATACAGTCCTTGTTCTTTTTGTGAAGGATGTCAAAATTGGGAAGAAGGATTACAGATTACTTCAGAAACTGATTTTAGTAAAGATGTTTGGTTTAATCCAAAAACAGTTGAATTTAGAAATAGTCTATTAAAAAGGAATAGAGAATGTCCGATTTACGAAGTATAAGATGGAGTTCTGATGGAAAAATTCCATTTGAAAAATGCTTTGAAGACATTCATGTTTATGAATGTAGTATTGGATGTCCTGAGAATACAATTTGTGAATGTGGTAAAACTAAATGGGTATTTGAAGTTTGCCCTCATTGTAATCAAAAAAGAGGAAAAGCAATTTCATTATGAACAATTTTATTATAGCTTTTGGTATAGTTATCTATCTTTGTATTGGCACTATTGTCGCTCTAATCTTTAGTGCTGCAAGTAATACTCATGAACAGAGTAATAAACATTTAATAGCAATAGTTTCTATACTTCTATTGTTGTTGTGGCCTGTTTTATTTATTTATAGAGAAATACGAAAATGAAATGCAATGAATATGTACTTGATTTATTAGAATTGTAAGTTCCAAATATCTCTTAGGAAATAATTATGAAAGCAAGAAATGGATTTATATCAAATAGTAGTTCATCATCTTTTGCTATTCTTGGAATAAAGCATCAATTATCAAAAAATGAAGATGATGACTTTGATGAATTTATACAAAAAATAGAAAAAACAAAGCTAGAAATTTTAACTGATGATGGATCATATTGCTTTATTGGAAAAGTTATTGTAGATGGTGAGGATGCTTTTGAAGGTAAAGAAATGGAAATAGATGAAATAAATATTGAAAAGTTAACTCAAACTTTAAAAGATTTGGGTTTCACAGAAAAAATAAAAATTTATTGTGGAACAAGGAGTTGCTAAAATGAAAACACGTAAAGGATTTATATCAAATAGCAGTACAACATCATTTTGTATCTATGGAATAAGCATAGATCCAAATGAAATCAAAACAATATTAAATTTGCCTGATACTGAAGGTATTTATGAAGCAATAGAAGAAGAATCTAAAAACAAAGATATATCGCTCTATTTTATTGATGGTAGCGAATATTCTGACTGCTTTTATATTGGTCAAGCATATTCTTCAATAGAGGATAATGAAACAGGAGCACAATTTAAACAAAGAGTAAAAGAAGAAGTAAATAAACTTTTTGATAATCAAATTGAAGAAAATAGATTTGGGACTATTGAAGAAGCTTGGAGAGATGGATAATGAAATTAAAAAATATAAATTAAAGGAGAGAATTTTATGAAAACTCGACTCGGTTTTGTTAGTAACTCTAGTTCAAGCTCATTTGCTTGTATTGCTGCAAAAACTACTTTAGAAGAAATAGATTCTAAAGAACTCAGTAATACTAAATATTTAGTTGAATTAGAAGGTCAAGAAAGAGAAGGAAATGTCTATGCTCATATCACTAGTAAGAAAATGATAGATTTTCTTATTCAACATGGACACACGGGAAATGTATATGAAATTCTAGCTGAAAGTGATGAAGGAGAAACAGATCTTCCTGATATTTTTTCTACTAGTAAAACTTTAGTATTAGTTTCAATGATAATGGATCAATATACACCTAGCAATTTAAAAGATCTTGAAGAATTATATGCTAATGAAGGATTTTAAAGAAGTATGAAAGATGGTCTTTATAGAATTTGTTATAAAGATATCTGTGCAGGATTTGTTATTGAAAATGAAAAAATTATACAATGTGCACCAATATTGTGGAACAAAATTGAATATTGGAAAACTATAGCTGTATGGATAAGTGAAACAAAGAAAGGAGAAGTAAGCCAATGTGGTAGCGAGAGTCGAAAGACTATAAATAAAAATTAAGAGAGAAATAATAAAGAGAATATAAAAGAGACAAATCTATGATTCCAGAAAGAGATGGATTTGTAGGATTGCGGCAATGCCGATAAAACATAAATCTCAAAATATTAGTTAATAGAATTAGATAGAATAGAAGATAAGACAACTGATAGGTAACCATTAAATTTAAAAAGAAGGCTCTGCCTATCAGTTTTTGTTATTTACTTTAATAGAAAAAAATATTAATATAGACTTATCCACAACTTTGTATTTTAAATGAAAGGAAATTTAAAATGGGTCGTAGTAGTTATTCAATAGCAAGTAGAACTTCTCGTGCTGTTTCTGCTGGTTATGCAACAAAAACACTAAATGAAAACTTACATAGCTTGTATCTTAATAGCAATTTTTTTGTTTGGTTTTGTAATTCCAAGTATTATCGGGATTGGAGGTTTTGGCCCAACAGAAATTTTAGATGTTACAGTATCTAGAGCTTATGTAGATGTTGGTGGAACAAAAGATAATCCAGAATCTTACTATGTTGTAGTAACTGACAAAGGATCTTTTGAAGTTGATAATGGTATTTTATTGGGAATTTGGAATGCAGATGATTTGTTTGGTCAATTAAAAGAGGGACAAAAATATAGAATTACCACAAAAGGAAAAAGATATCAAAATTGGTTTATGCAAGAATTGCCTTACATAATTAAAGTTGAATCAATAAAAGGAAATTAAAATGAAAAATTTAATTTTAATAATATTTTCTATTTTCCTATTTCAATGTTGTAGCGAAGTAAAACCAGAACCTCCTATTGAAAGAGTTGGAATTGTAAGAGATCTAATACTGCAATCAAGTACTTATACTATTATTTTTGAATCAAATGCGCACGGGTTAGAATCTTTTTCTTATTGTAGTAGCTGTAATAGTGCTCCACCATTATGGAAAGATCTCAAATGTAAGATTACTTTATCAGAAAAAAGTGGCTGGACTCAAGCCTATCAAAAAATTAAAGTAATACGTTCTGAATAGAGAGGAAAGAATGAAATCCATCAAAAAAGAAATTAAAATTACAAGAAAAACAAAGAAGGGCAAAGTTTTTCGAATCTTAAGTGGCAAAAATTTAGAAGCTATTCAAGATTTTATGCGATATTATTACTTAAAGCAAGGTTGGAAAATTATTGATTTTAAAAAGACTATTTTCAAAAACTATAAATTCACATTATTATACAATGAAAGGATCTTATAATGGGTGCAGATCGATTTTCAAATCCAAAATTAACTTTGCGTCAACGGATTTCAAGTGCTGTAATGGCAAGTGGAGTTAAGATTGATGCTACAGAAATTGGTAAACTTGCTGATTCAATGGAAGCAGCAGTACAAGAACATTTAAAAGAAAATCCTTCAGTCTCTTCTTTTTTAATTCCTATTGAAAACAAAGCAGATCTTGATAATAAAGTATATGCTGCAACTGTAGGAATTTGCGAAGATCGAGAAGCTAAAGGTTCTTACACCGGTAATGGACATCATTTAGCTCAAGAAATAACTGAAAGTGTTGTGAAAGCTTTAGTTATTCCAGCTCCTTCAGCGGTAATTTTACCTTTTCAAGCTCCTGTAATAACTGAAAAAGCTACAGAATAATTATGGAACAAATATTTTTATCAAGACGTAATCTTCAAACATTACTGACAAAACTAGACCGTAAAGCAAAGGGCGAGTTTACAGCTTGTACCATAATAAAATGTGACAACCAACATCCAAAATATCCTCAAACAATGGATCGCTGTATAATTACAGCATTAGAAGATGAAGAATATTATACTGATAGAGAACCAGGTCCTATGTTTGAGGATTTATTATAAGAAAGAAAATTAATCATGACAAATGAACAACTTAAAAATTTTTTTATACATCCAGTTACAATTGTAGTTTTTGGTGTATTATGTTTTGGTCTTACTATTGATATAATTCATAGTTGGACTTTAGGTATTTTAGGGATAGCTCTAATTATCACAGGAGTTGTTGTTGCTGTAATAAAATATGGAGATAATTAATTTTTGCCAAATGTTTACTTTAACTACTTAAAGTATTAGATTTAACTATCATATTATAATAAGGAGTAATATGGCAGCCATTTGGAAAAAAGATTACAGCAAACAAAATATTAGAGTTGCAGTTAATAGAGCTGAACTCTATGCTGAATATCCAAAACTCTATAAAATTTTTGACTTCATTGACATGATTATTGTTGATGATGAAAAAATTTGTCCTACATTAGGTGTAACTCCACTCTATGATACTACCAATGAACTCACAGGTAAATATGAAATGATGTGGAATCCAAACTTCATTGATGAACTCACTGATAAGCAACTTAAGGGAGTTCTTCTTCATGAAGCTTTGCACATTATTTTAGATCATACAACTTCACGTACTCCTGAATATAAATCTAAAATGATTATTGGAGGGAAATTAGCTATAAAAGAAGATGAAGATAGAGTAAAAGCTGAAGCTTGGAATATTGCTGGTGATCTTGCAATTAACCAAATGATTCGTGATTTACTTCAAGATAAAGAAGCAAAAAAATGGCATGGTGGTTTATTTCCTGAAAACAAAGAACTACAATTACCTCCCAATCAAAATGCAGAATTTTACTACAAAGCAATCATTGATAAAATGATGAAAAATTATAAAGACGCAAAAGCTTTAGCTGATGCTTTGGGAAAATTATTCAAAGATTTGGGAATTGGTAGTCATGGTAATTGGGTTGAAGTTGATGAAAAAACAGGACAAGTAATTAAAGGAAATTCTATTGTTCCAATACCTGCACCTGATAAAAAAGAAAAAAAGGAGGGTGAAGGTGGAGATGAAGAGACTGAAAAAGAAAAAGAAGAAAAAACAAAATCAGACATAAAAACACAAACTGGTTTAGATATTTTTGTTGAGAGTCCAGCTGGAGTTGGTCATACAACATCAGATACAGTTGTTCTAAATGTAGGTGTTCAAAAGAAAACTCCAGGATGGATGAGACAAACTAAACATGCTTCAGTTCATGGATTTACAATTCTTCCTTTACTTACTCGGAAAATTCCTAATCGAAGATATGGTTTACAATTTCCTGGAAAAAGAAGACAGCAAGTTGGTCATAAAGTTTTAGTTGCAATTGATGTATCTGGATCTATTGATAAACCACTTTACAATGATTTTTGTGCGCATTTAAATAACCTTCAACGCTATGCAAAATTTGATATTATATTTTTTAATGATGAAATTTTAGATGCATCAGGAAAATATTATGATAATAAAACTTCAGATCAAGCACCACGTCCATTTAAGAGAGGAATGTCTTGTCATATAGGTGGTGGAACTGATTTTGAACCTGTAATTACTTTATATAATAAAGTAAGATCAAAATATGATTCAATTTTTATTTTCACTGATGGATGTGCAAGTTATACTACACCTCCAATTCGGCCAAAAGAAGTAAATTGGATAGTTTATAATACAAATCCAGATTATATAAAACAAGTTTTAAAACATGGTAATGTTCATCTTATGCAAAGAGGAGAATATAATTGACTAGTATTAATATTTCTGGAAATAATGTTATTGTAAAAAATGGCAAGGTAATTGTTGATGGTAATGAAGTTTCAGCACAACTTGAAAATCTAATTATTAATATTTCAGGTAATGTTGAAAATCTAGATGTAGATGCCTGCAAAACTATTACTATTACTGGCAATGCTAAGAAAGTAAATACAGCAAGTGGAGATGTAATTGTTCATGATGTTGATGGCAATGTTCAAACTGTTTCCGGTGATGTAAAAGCTAATGATGTTAGTGGTGATGTTGAAACAGTTTCTGGTGATGTTAATGCAAATAAAATACTTGGTAATGTTGATACTGTAAGTGGTGATATCAATGGCTAAACTCTTTGACATCTTCTGAAAATGAGCAGGAGATGAGTTAGAGAAAGCGGAATGGAAGAGGGTTTCCTACTACTCCTTATTCCCTTAACTGTTCCGCTTTTTATTTTTGAAAGTAAAAATTATGGGTAAAAAATTAACAAAAAAAGAAGTTGAAATTCGAGCTAAAGCTGAATGTTATGATAGAGTTTGTCAAACTTTAGGCATTGAAAAAGATATTTTGGGCTATATTGATAATATTATACATCCAGAAGAACAAGATTTATTTCATGACAATAAGTGGTTAAGAACTCCACCTGGTATGAGAGGAGAATATTTTGGATTAAAAATAACTACAAGATCTATTTATTTTTACAGATATGTAGTTCCTGGCAGGTGTGATTCTTATTGTTTTAGATGGGGAAATTCTCCAGATAATGATATTCCCAAATTATCCTACTATTCTGAATTTGACATTCCTATGTCTAAATCGATCAACCAGTTTAAAAAAGATTTAAGAAAGAAACAAATCAAACAGCTTATTAGTAAAGCTTCAGAAAATGACTTTTGTAAAAGAAAATTAACAAAAGTTTTAAATTTAATTTAACGTTGTGGAGTATAAAAAATGAAAAATACATTAATAAAAATTCTAGTTCCTTTTTTATGTTTTATCATTATTGGAATTATTGTAGCTATAGCTCAAGATAAAACAAAAACAGTAACAGGTTCTCAAGATAAAGTTAAAATAAAAAACTCTCAAACTCAGACTATTTGGGATAATGATGATAAACAAATTGCAATTAAAAAAGCTAAAGTAGATAGCTTATATAAAGAAATTGCAAAAGCTAATCAGTCTATAAAAAATTATTCTTATGAAATTGTTAACTTACAAAAAGAGATTAGTTTATTAGAAAAATCAGTATGGGAAAGAAAAATGAAGAAATAATATTCTTAATGGAGATAAAGTAAATGAAAAACAGAGCTTTAGTTGGTGGATGGATCTTAATTTCACTTTCTACAATATTTGCTATTATTTATGCCTATGTTGCAGATACTTGGCATAGAGAAGCATCAGCAGCTGGACTGTTAAGTTTCTCTATTGCTTTTTTAATATGTGGTATGGTTTTGTTGTTTGGTCATTTTGACAGCAGTTGGGATAAGTAAATTTCAACTATCAAATATAAAAATTATGGAAGAAACTGATTATTCATTACTTCAAAAAATTGACCAAACTGATAGTCATGTATTTTTTACATGGCTCGGAATGTATTTAGAAGTTAATAAAAGTGGATCATTACTTGATGCATTTCAAGAATTTAATAACACAATGGAGATGTTAAGATCAATGGAAACAACAAAACAGGAGAAAACATGAACACACTAACAAAAAATCTTTTAACTGCTTTATTTATTGTTGCAGTTATAATTATAAGCTTTTGGATTGGACATTCTACTCAATCTATTCCACAACCTGAACAAAAGCCCATGACTCATGCTGATAGTGTATGGGAAGCACAATACGCGGAATATGAAGCAGATCTTAACAAAGATACTGCATGTGTTCGCAAAGGCTGTAATATTCCTACATTAGGTGGATTTATAGCTTGGAGAGAACATAAAGCAAAAGAAGCAGCTCTTATAAATACTAAATAAGTATGGCAGTCACTTTAAATTCTGTTATAGAGATACATGATAATCAATTTTTTCTTTATCATGTTGTAGATATTTCAGACAAAAACGTAAACGGAATAACTTATACAGAACTTAAAGTTTGTGCTTGTGCAACACGCTTCAAAAATAATAGAGCTACAAATCAATGGTTTTATTTTTCTGAAGAAGATGAAAAGCAGAGAAAAACATATAATTGGGTTGGACAAGCTAAAACATTTACAGGAGAAATTGGATCTGATCAATTTGTAAATGGATTTAAAGTTAAAAAATTAGATTTAATACAACAAATTATGCGCAAAATAGGGTATGAAATTCTAGATGAAAAAACAAATAATTAAAAAAAGGATTAAAATATGAAAACTACAATATTTTTGTTTTGTGTATTATTGCTTTTTAATTGTCTTTTTGCTCAACAAGAAAAGACATACACATTGAAAGAATCCCAACTAACAGAGCAGCAAAAAGCCTTAGCACAATCTGAACAGAGTAAACAATCAGTAAGTTCTTGGGTTGGTGTTGGAAAAGAAGTTGGAGTAGCAATGAAAGAAGGTTTATCTGCTCTTAATGAAGAAGTAAATAAATTTAGTGAATCACCAGCAGGTAGATTTACAATGTTTATTATTGCTTGGAAAGTCATGGGCGGTACAGCTCTAAGAGCAGTAGTCCTTTTACCACTATTTATATTTGGGACTATTTATTTTATGTTTGTTTTTTATAGAAACTGTGTTAATCATAGAATAGTAGTTAAACGAGAAGGATTCTCATTATGGGGTAAAAGAGAATATGCAGTAGCAAATATTGCTATCAATGGTGATAGATCAAGTTTGGATTTAAGTATGGTTAGATGGGCTCATTTTGTTGCTTACATGATTTTTCTGATAATTATGATAGTAGGTATTTCAGTATAAGAATAACAGAGACATTCTTTAAACAGAGGACGAAAACATGATATACATGTTGTAAACTCCCGATATTGTAATGCGGCTTATGCCGATAAAAATCACAATAAATAGATTATAAATCTCTGTTTAATTTAAAATTTCTATGACAGGATATAAAACAGAACTTCAAGCAGAATCAAAAGCTAAAGATGTAATTGATCTTAAATTAAAAGAAAACAAATGGCAACTACATTTGTAAAAATAATAAAATCAGCTCTGTCTAGCTATTGGTATGCAGATAAAATAAATCAAGTCTTTCAAGTTTATAAGCATATAAATCATGATGGTCAAGATTGCTGGAAAGTTATTAATAGTAATAACCCTTCATTTAGCATAATGCTAATCCAAAAAGCTGATTGTATTGAAGTTGATAAAGATACTACTACAATTGATGCTTTAATGGATAAAATGGGTACAATGGATAAAATGGGTACAATAACATCAATAGCTACACCTACACAAAGGTTACAAATACAGTTCCAATTTTTAGTTGAACACTTAGTAGAAAATAACTTAGCAAAACCAATCGGTTCTTTTGCTATAATTGTTAAAGTAGATAATGTGGGTGCTTGGGGTTTCTGGAGAGAAACTAAAGAAGAAGCAATTAGATGTTATGAAAATTATGAACCTGAAGACTTTAGAGAGAACGGAACTAAACCAAGTACAGGAAAAGTTCTGTTACAAGTGATGCCATTAAATGAATGTTATCAATTAAAAGTCATTGATGAGGAGATTATTGTTTTGTATGGATGCCATCGAAGAAATACGAAATAAAAAGCACTTGACATATTCGGAAGGATTTGTTATGTTGTAGTAACACTACAACAACAACCATATATACGGAGAATGTTATGGGATACGGTCAAATGTTACGAGATATTCGGACTCAAAAGGAAATCACTTTACGTGAACTTGCCCTGCGATCCGATATTGATGTCGCATATCTATCCAGAGTTGAGCGTGAGTCTGTCTTGCCTCCTCAAAAAGAGGAACTCATAGATGCAATAAATGAGGCGTTGGAACTTGATACTAAATCGGCAAAGGCGCTTAAGGATCAAGCCTCATTAGATAACAAGATGCTGCCGAACGATATCGCAAAAAAATTGAAAGCGATGGAAGGTGTCCCGATGTTGTTAAGAACCGTGGCGAATAAAAAGTTGGACGGAAGCCAGATAAAAAAATTGACTGATTTTATCAATGAACAATAACCAAACAGTTTATACATGCTCTAAACATAACTATTCAGGTATAAATGCTCCCTGTCCAGACTGTATAACTCTATCAAAACCTCTTACTCCAGCTGAATTTGCAAAATGGCTAAATAACTGGCTTAAAGTAGTAACTCCTGATGAATCAGTTAAACATACTCTGCGTATCGCAGCAAATAAGATCTTTACTGAATTCAACATACATCGAAAAGCCTAACCCTTATCTATTCTACCGCGGGGCATGATAGCAAAAATGCGCGTTTTACCGCGCCTCTAGGTAAAATCATCTTTTGACTCTGTTTATATTTCAGTCTCCTATTTACTTTTATTATATAAAGTATTAGATTATACTTAACATTTATATAAGGAACTGAATAAAATGAAAATTATGCTTCAACCTGGAAATCTTGTTAAATGCATAAACAGTAAAGCTTCTTCATCACAAAATACTACTTACAAAGAAATAGAAAATCGAGTATTAGTAGTAGATTCAATTGAAAGTGATGGAATCATGCTCCGAATTGAAGGGATCCATTATCCATTCAGAGCAGACCGATTTGAAAAGTTAAATGATGATTCTATTGAAGCACTCATGTATAAGATGGGATATAACAAGATAAAACTTACTTAACGAGAAGCCAAATCTCCGGAAGTCAGCTCTCTGTCTGCTAACTACTTAACAGAAGTCATGCGCAGAAAGACAGCCCTCTGCTTGAGAAGCCTAAGTCTAGCTGACTGCACTTTCTCCCTATTAAATTTCTAGTTGTTTTCTGCACCAAACGCTTACGCTATCGCTTTTTCAAATTTTTCAGGGAGTTCCCGCACTTTCTTTTTCTCCAATCTCTCCATGATCATACACAAGTTGCTGATTATCAAACCGTACTACGAGAACTCCCGCAATTCGAATTACTAGAGCATTTCTTAGTCTCAACTCTCGTCTCTATAAACCAAATTCAGCTATCTAATCAAATTTTGATCAAAGTAAATAGTTGACAGCACTATACATGATATGCGATTGGTTGCTAAACTGTAATTAGCATTTAGGGTATATTTGAGTGTCCTGTAATTAATTGCTGTGAGATGTTTACTTTGAATTGATTAAGTTTTAGATTATACTTAACAATTTGAAGGAGTAACTTAAATGGCCCTATATAAGAAAGAAGTAACTAAAGCTCATTGCGGCCCTGGTGGTATCAAATGTCCTTGTTGCAGTTCTGGTAGAAATTCAAAGAAAGCTAAACAAACACATAATCGCATTATAAGACGAAGAAGTAAGAAGGATTTTCAGAAGCACATGGAATCAAAGTTTCCTGAATTCAGTTTTTCAGCAATTGAACACTAATATTTAATTTAAACTTAACGGAGTAACTTAACGATGGCCAACAATGATATGAATCATTCCCTCCTGTTGAAATTCATCCTTGCAGATGTCCTGTCACCTGAAGAACAGGATTTCAGTTTTATGATAGAAGGTCCTCATGGGATTGGTAAATCTGCAATTGTTACCGAAGTTTGCTTATTACAAGATGGATTTCTTATTGACTTAAGATTAGGGCAAAGAGATCTTGGAGATATTTTGGGAATGCCTGCTATAGTAGATATTCCTGCAGTTTCTAATGAAGTTAAAGAAGCTACTAAAGATCTAGTAATAGATAAGAGATTCCAGCACATTAAGCCTGATTTGATTCGCAATGCTTTCGTTAAAGATCTTTCTCAATTAGGGGTTATGGGAGATGAGAATGATATGTTAGCGAAGATTCGCTCTAAGGACAAAATTGGTCAACCTTATAAGTTCATTTGCTTCTTTGCGGATGAATATAACAGGGGCACTAAAGATGTCCAACAGGCTATGTTCGAATTAGTATATGATCGGAGAATGAATGGTAGTAAAGTTCATCCTCGTTGCTTTATCTTTGCTGCTTGCAATGACAATATGGAAATCTATACTATCACCGAAGGAGATCCTGCATTTCGTAGTAGATTCAAAACCGTAAAGTATTGTCCTACAGTTGATGAATGGTTACAATGGGGAAAGAAGAGTGGAGAGCTTTGTGAAGAGTTGATTCATACTATCTCTACTCAAAAGAATTTAGCTGATCCTCCAAAGAAATCTGATTTAGAGTTCTTAAATCAACCCCATCCTAATCGTAGATCTTGGCATCATTTTTCGAAGTTTTTTGTTAAAAATAGAGAGAAATTTACTGAATCAGAAATGAGAGATTGTGCTGCAACATTTGTTGGTGGTGATGCTGCAGAAATATTCAGACTTTGCACCGTGAAGATGAAAAGCACTCAGGCTAAGAAAGAAGCAGCAATGTCAACTGAGGCCGGTAAAGCTAGCGAACTCTTTGAAAATTATATTCGCTATATGAGATGGAGTAAAGAAGTTGCTAAAGCTGAAGTTGATAAAATGAATGCTTCAGAATTAGCTACACTTGAGCAGCTTTTAACCAAGCAACTTGGTACTTACAAATATATCACAAAGTCAACTAAACAGAGAGTAATTGAATTGGTTGAACATGTTCTTCCTAAAGAGACATTTGCTCGAATTTGGAATAATGTAAGTGATCTATACCAGTTCAGAAATAAGATGAAAGAACAACTCAGAAATGATGGTAAAGCTAATTACTTTGATCAATTTGAGAATTTGAGTAGCGGTTCAAAAGTCCCAGTTAAGCCCTAGTATCGTTGCTCATGGCCGAGTGACGGTTACTCCGAGGGAGGACAGTTAAGTTTGCTATTTTCCAACTGTTCCTCCCTTTTTATTTCTATAGCCTATTTACTGTTAAGTTGTTAAGTATTAGATTATACTATCAAATAAATTAAAACTTAAGGAGTATACAATGGCTTCAGAATTAAGCAAAAAACTACAGAAAATTGCTTCTTCATCTTCGAAGAAATCCGATAAGCCCAATCTTTCCAATATGAAATCTTTAGTTGACCAAACAGTCGGTATGAAGAAAGAATTGGAAGATCTTAAAGCTCAATACGATTCGACTGAAGGAGCTCTTATTGATGAAGCTCGTAAAGTTTATAATAAAGCCCGAACAAATCATCAATATGCTTCTTCTATCATGTGTGAAGGTGAAAAGACCGATGGATGCATGATAATTTTCCAGGACAAATTCTCTAACCTTCCATCTGATCAAGAACCCATCCTGCGCAAACTCGACAAAGACTATGAAAAGCACTTTGTTGAATCTCGCAAACTTGAAGTAAAACGCACCGGTAAAACTATTTCTGATGAAATCATCAAAAAGCTAATGAAAGCTCTTGGAGATGAAGCATTTGAAGAGATCTTCAAAGTAACAATTGAAATCGGCACTGTAAAAGGATTAGCAGAAAACTTTGATGAACTTCCTAAAGAAGTCCAAGACATGCTTTCACAGGCAAAAGCTTCGCTTCGCAATGTAACACCTGATGGAAAGGTAATCTAATGAAAGACTACAAAAAATTCTACGAAGAATATCTTCGATATATGAAATGGGATCTTGCATTAGCTAAAAAAGAAATTGCAAAATTCAATGCTCAAGAACTTAACGAGCTAGAAGCTTACATAATCCAGTATTTCAATTCATACAAGTATGTAACTGCGGCTGTTAAAGGGCGTATAGTTGAATTACTTACTGAAGTATTGCCTAAAGACATGTCTATTCGAATTTGGGCAAATGTAAATTCTAAATACGAATTTAAAGATCGAATTGCTAATTACCTTGAGATCATCGGCCGGGAAGATGTACTCGATATGCTTGACAACAATCTAAAAACCGGTAAAGCTACTTACAATTTATACAAGGGCAAGCCCGGTAATACTCTTTCCAAACTTAACGATTTTCTCAAATCACTTCTTTTCAACAAATCAAAAAATGAAAAGCAAGTTGAAGCTCTTGCAGATTACTTACGTCGAGCTCCTTTATCTACTTTACAGAAGTTTGCTAAAGAAGTCGAGAACTTAGATCCTTCAATTAAAGTTGAAGTTAGCAAAACTCCTGAAGGAGAATCAGAAATAACGATCACTCATAAAAATGCTTAAAATTCTCTACTATAGAATCCAGCTTAAGCTCATAACTCTATTTTTGAAGGGCACCAAAAAATCAATCGCCCGAACGGATCCAAAGTTAGACTTCCCCTCCGGAGTCTAACGGTGCCCTTCTTTTTAATGAAAAAGGAAAACAAAAAATGATACAAATTATCTCAATATTTTTTATCATTATCGCAATGCTAAACTTGATTGAAACAATTCGAAATGGAGATTCAATCAATGCACAAGGCTGGTTTTGTGCAATACTTTGGTGCATTAACAGTAATTTGCCATTTCTCAAAAAAGTAAAGTGGAACAAAATTTTCAACTATAATTTTTTCATGGGAACAAAGAAAGATTAGATCTCTACTTAAGAGAGTGGGCTCAGGCTACTTAACGCACCCTACTTAAGACTTAATGACTTTATAAAAAGAAAGTAAATCATGATTGATGAAAAACGATAGGATTTATCGAATGGTTAAAGAAACAATAAAAGGAATAATATTATGAAAAATACAACAACAGTCATAGCAAAAAATTCCGGCAGATATGGCAGTACAAATATTGTCATAAGTGTTAAAATGGTTCATTCAGAACTATCCAGAGACGAAGGGAGTAGAGTTCAAGCCACTTTTACAAACGGATTAATAAAATTATTATTAGAAAATACAAATGCAAAAGATATAAAAATACGTTGAGGAATGGTTAAAGAAACAATGACCGGAGGAATAAGATGCCAATATAATAGTAATTGCATTTATAGACGGGTATCTTGTTTGTTATATCCAAGCGACCTTAAGTATGGCTCTATTCGGAGTGATGAATTTGATACAATTATTTGGTATAATAGATAGAAGAGATTCAAAAAATGAAATTATGGCCTAGAAAAAGTTCACACTATAAAACCAGAATTCGGAAAATGCAGATAGGAGATTTACTTGAAGATCCTTATGCAGGGTATAATAAGAAATCTGAAAGGATTCCAAGTATTCTTAGTAAGAAGTATAATCGCTTAGAAAAGCATTATGCTAAAGTCATTAAGACTTCTGAAAAAGGAGTATTCTTGGATGCGGGTGATTGTGGCTATTATATTTCAATTAAGCGAGCTGATGGTAGAAGAGTTAGTAAGCAAAATCCGAATATTGATCAAAGTAAGCGAAATATACTTAAAATCTTTCAAACATTCTGGAGGATCAATGATTCGCTTATTATTCGAAAGAAACTCTTTAACTTTACCATCTAATTCTACTTTATTAAGCCATTCTTGAACAGGTATAAGCTTACTTAATCTCTTTCTATTCTTAATAAGCCACATCCAAGCAGAGAAAGTTGGGAAAAGTTTTCTAAGTATTTTCAAAAGCATAAAGATAAAAACATAGATAAGATAGTAAAGAAATGCGCTACTTATGTAGGGAAAGATGCTTCTGAAATAGTTAGAATTTATTTAAAATGAAATAAAGGAGAGATAATGAACTCATTAAAAGATGTAGATAGAAATTTACCATTTACTGGAAGTATTGAAGTTGACTTTACAGTAGTATGTGCTGATCCTGATGATAAAGAAAATTACTATTCTGAAGGTAGTATTTTTGCTAAGTCTAAAGAAGATTATATTAAGCAGTGTAAAAGGTGTCATATTACTCCTAACAAAGAATACAAAGTAGTGAAAATTATCGGAGTTGGTGATGTATTTGATGTAGTGATAATTAATGATTTGGGAACAAAAATTGAGTTGATGGATACTTACTTTAGAGATACAAAATCTCAAAAAGTACAAAATAATTTTGAAGTTGAATTCAATACTGCTGAATTAGAAGATTTCAGTAAGAAAATTGTAGATCTTTTATTTGGAGCACTGCAGCAAAAGTATTCAAGTATAGAAATTCCTGTTAAGTCTGGAACATTAATCATAAGTGTAAAAGAAAGTAAATAGCTGTTAAGTTAAAAGAGGAGAATCACATGTTAGAAGAAACTTTTAAAATTGAAAAGGGAATAGAAAGACCTGTTAGGGCAGGTCAAGGAAAACCTAGAAAATATCCTTTCTATAAAATGGAAGTAGGAGATAGTGTTTTTATCTCTGGAGTAAATAACCAGAAAGTATCAGGTTCTTTTACAATTTTAAGGCCTAAGAGATTTTCTGTTCGGAAATGGAAAGAGGGAGAAGTAACTGGAATCAGAGTTTGGAGAATTGAATGAATGAGAAGAAGAAATATACTGATGCTGAAATTGAAAAGTATGTTAAAGATTTGAGTGATCAAGAAGTTGAACAATTGGTTACTGAAGTTGGACAAATTGTTAAAGATTTGAACTTTCTGTTTGGGTTAGAATTTGGAAAGATCCGAGCAGAACTAATAAAACTGGGAGTAGAAGATTTTAGCAAGTTAAATAAAGATGATCTTCATACTTTAGTATTGATGAAGAAAATGGGATATGATGTAAGTAAAACTTAATCTTTTAAAAGGGAAGAAGGAAAGTAAAAATGACTGATGATAAAGTAAAAGAGAAAATCAAAAATTTATTAGAAGAAGCTTTAGAAACTTTTAATGAAGATGGAGCTGACATTACTGTTCTGAAAGTTGATCAAGAACAAAATAAAGTAGTTGTAGAATTCAGTTTGGTGATCATTGAAGATGATGACTATGCAGGGTTTTGTGGATATTAAAGGAGCAAAGGAGCAACAATGAGTAAAAAGGAGAGTTGTATGAAAGACAAAACAAGACCAATGACATCAAAAAAGTATCAGAACATAGATGCTGAGCCTATTGTAAATTTTCCTGAAGTATGGAAGTGGTTTTTTAAAGTGCAAAATAACATCTTATCAAGTAAAAAGAATATATTGGCTGAATTTAATAGGAATTGCAATCTTCTTAAAGATAATCGTAAAGCTTTTCTTAAGTTATTTGGCTCAAAACACCGATTTATTTTCCAAGGAGAATTCAAATTTCATTGTTGGGCAATTGAGTATTATCCAGGAGAAATATTGATTCTTCTTACTGCAAATGAAAAAGGTACATGTTATGAAGTAGTATGTAGTAGCAGTAAAGAAAAAGTTACTACTTCAAAGATTATTGAATTTTTAGAAGTTCTAGCAAATAAAGTTTGAAGAAAGGGCAACTTTATTTTTCTCACTTATTTACTTTATCACTGTTAAGTATTAGATTATATTTAACAAAATAAGGAGTAGCTTATGTTAAGAACAAAAAAATCTAATTCTTCACAAAAGCTTATTATTGATTTAGATGGGCCAGATGGTAATGCTTTTGTTCTTTTAGGATATGCTAAAAGATTAGCTAATTCTATGGGATTAAGTCCTGAAGAAACTTCAAAGATTTTAAATGAAATGAAATCAGGTACTTACATTGTACTTTTGTCTGTGTTTGAAAGATATTTTGGAGAATTTGTTATTTTGGAAAGTAAAACAGAACATAAGTTACTGAATACGGAAGAATTAGAAATTGCTGCATCTTTAGAGAGAATAGGCTATAAAAATGATTCAAGAATAGTAACTTGTTAGGAAAGGAATATTATGCTTGATTTTTTAAAATGGATATTTGGAGATTTTTGGAGGTTTATAGGATTTGTTATGATTATTGAGATAATTTTTCAAATTCCCTATAAGCTTATAAGACGATATCTACGCCATTTAGATATTTCAAAAAATGGGTGGCCCCCTAAGCATATTGACGCAGATGGAGAATTTGAAAAAGAAGAAGATTGAAGAAAACAAAATGTATACTTTTGAAAAAATATTTGATCCTAAAACTCAAATTAGTTATCCTTTTATGTTGAAATGTGATAATGAAGAATTGTTAATAGAACATTCAGAAATTTTCATGCAACAAGAAGTAAAAAAAGGAATTTATGACTTTATAAAAGAAGGAGGTTCTAAAACTGTTTGGGGCAATTGGATGAAAGTTTATCAAAATAATTTTGGAAAATCTGGTTTAGAAGTTAGCTCTGAGTTAGAAATGAAAATTTTGCTTAGTAAAATTCAAAGCTTACACAAATATGGAGCAATTTATTTAAGAGAAAATGGAAGTTATATGATTCTTAGTAAAAATATGACTATTGATTATAGTATTGAAAGTGGTGAAATGAAATATCCTGAAGATATCAATGTGTTTAAATTAATGGAAAGAATTGGATATGAACAGCAATGATTTTTTCTTCATAAAAATATTTCAAAATACTGCTTATGAAGGTAAAAATTGTTGGTATAACAAATATGTTCTTCATACTTTTAAAGTTAGAAATGGAAATGAAACATCTGTTGATTTTCTTGTTGAACAAAAATTAAATTTGGATAAGTGTATTCCAGTTGATACTAATGGTTGTGGGATAATTTTAAAACGAGATTGTGTTATAATTAAAGAAGAAAGTGATCTCATAAATTGTGAAATTAAATTTTTAACAGCAAAAATGGGATATAAATGAAACCTTGTATTCAAATAAATGGAATAACTAAACGTCATCGTTGGAAAGTCTTTGGAAAATCTAAATCAAAAAGATGTATTTATTGCAGAGTTCCATACCCAAAGAAAAAGCACAAAAGACATTCTTGGGTAAATCCTATTAAAGCATTAGCTCCTTTATATCCATTAGTTCAACATAGAAAGATTCAATATTGTAAGTACTGTGGAGTAAAACGATTTAAACCAGATAAAAGAATAGTGAACAAAATTTTTCCTCATTCTTATCATATTACAAAAAATGATATTGAAATAATTGAAAGAGATCCAATTAAGAAACACTTAAAAAATTTAGGTTATGAATCATGCAAATAAAAATTGGTCAATATCTTAGATGTATTGAGCGGGGCTTTACAGGAATTGCAGACAAAGAAGGAAAATTTCACTTTGATTTAACTATAGGTGAACTATATTGTGTAAAAAATATTAATCTTATTTCAAAAGGAGAAGTTAAATTAATCAGTGTACAAGAAATAAGAACTGGTTTTTATTTTGATAATGTACAAGCTCAATGCTTTATGAAAAATTGTGAAGATTTTGAAGTTAAAAAACTTATGAAGAACTTAGGTTATCCTGAACATTGAAGTGAGAAACTTTATGAAATTCAAGCCATTAAAGTGGATTCCATGTTATGATATTCATTGGAAACGAAATATTGAAGTTAGATGTGGACAAGCTCAAGTTGCTTTGATTGTTTGGCGATCTTACAAGAAAAGCACTAAAGTTTCGGCAAAGAAAAATGATAAAAATGGGCATTGGTCTGTTTTCTTAAGATTTGAGGGAAGTGGTGCAGAACATGCAATTCCTACAAATGATATTGAAAAAGCAAAGTTGTTTGTTAAAGATAGATGGAAAGAATTTAAAAATGAAATCACTAAATAATTGTGACTTATTTACTTTCATTTTTCTAAATGTTAAATTATCTTAACATTAAGAAAGGAGAATAAAATTGGCTCTTATTCATAATATAAAACAGCAACAAGATTTAATTATTGCTGAATTTAATGATGTTCTCAAACAAATGTCTGATGTTTTGGGCATTGATTGTAAAATTCGCGATTTGAGAGTTCATGGAGATTCTGGCACTTTTTACGTAGATTTACAACTTATGCATGAAGATCCTTCAGTTGAAGGAGCTTATGTTCCTGTAAGTAAATATGAATTCGATTGGGATAATAAATGTAAAAAACATTTAGTTCCAAAAGAAATATTACATAAAAAATACAGAATGAGCTTAACTGGACTACCTAAAAATCGTATATATGAAGTTCTTGGAATTTATAGCACTAGAAAACAAAAATATCCAGTTATAATTCAAGACACATTAACAAAGAAAATTTGGAAAGTTTCTGTTGATATTCTAATAAAACATTCTAAAAATGGATCAGAAGTAAGCGGAATAATATAATGCATCATTCTTTTACTATAAATGAAAAAGTAAGACTTATTTCTTTTTCTGATGTTTCAGAAAAGGATGAATTCAGCGCACTTGATGGTTTGAAACTAGGTGAAGTGTATGAAATTGAAAGGTTGGGCTCAAATGGATTTATTCAATTAAAGAATCAAAATGGTTATTTTCATTCAACTAATAAGTTTGAACCTGTAATTGTTGAAGATCCCTCAGTTAATATTCAATGGGATGGAAAATGCTTTGAAATTGATGGTATAAGAGTTGATCCAACTGTATTAAAAGAAATTTTATCCAACTATGAATTTGATAATGATGGTAATTGTATTGATATTCGAGTAGAGGAAGATGATTGTAATTGTTATATTGATTTAAATACTGGTAAAAAGATTCACGAAAAATATTGCAAATATTATCCTAAATTCTAGGCAATTAAAATGATAATTTCTCATCATGCAATTGAACAATTTAAAAAAAGAAGTGGTTCAAGAAAATCTAATCAGCATATAATAGAACAATTAACATTTTTCATTAATCATTCTAAAGAAGCTAGACCTGTTGGTAACTATGGAGCAGTTCAATTGTTGAATCATGGATTAAAACCGGCAACTTATTTAGAATATGGTGGATGGATAATGGTTGTTCAAGGTAATGTTTTAAAAACAATTCATCAAAATGAATCAAAAAGATTTAGAATAAAAGAAAAATGAACAAAAAAATACGCATATTAATGAGTAAAATAGGTTATGATACTTTAAAAAAACATTATTATCGTAAAGAAAATCATTTTTGTTTAGATTTTTGTCCAGAACCTAAGAACAATCAAAATCAAATACGGATAGGTTCAGCAGCTTGTTTTGATTGTAAAAATTGTATTTCTCATGGAGAAAAAGGAGATAATTGGATCAAATGTATCAAAATTGAAGAATCAAAAAATGAAAAAAATTGAAATAATACAATGTAGTCTTAAAAAATGTAAATGGAATAAAAAGAATCAATGTTCAAAAGAAAAAATTGAAATAGATTCTGCTGGACAGTGCACTAAAATTTTTATTGAAAATCCAAGATATACTCCTGATGAAATTCCTAATTATATGAAAAATAGAGAAAAGTAAATGGATTCTTTAAATAAAAATGAACTAGATGAATTACTTCAATTAGTAGATTCTGATTCTGATTTTAAAATAGCTATAAAAATTGCTAAAATCATCAAAATAGAATTAATAAAAAAGAATATTATTCTCTTTATTCATACTTTAATTTATTGTTTTGCTATGGTTTTTATATTTCATTGTATTTTTTATGTTGAAATAAGTTTCTTTTTTATAATTGTTTTAAGTATTATAATGATGATAGTAAATAAAGCTTTCCTAAAAGGAACAGATTTAATTCATCAAATTACTAAACTTGCGATTTTAGAAAGATTAAAGATTTTCTTAAGAAAACATTATAACAAAAGTTCAATATGAAATTTGTAAAGTTAAAAAAAGAAGGAAGAAGAGCTAAACAAGCTCCTTTTAAAGTAATAAAGCTTACTAAAAAAGAAGCTAAACAAAAAGCAGAAATAGTTAAGCAATTAAAAGAAAAATCAGAAGAAAAAGAACTTTTTGTTGAAGATATTTTAGAATAGAGATTTTTGGAGTAAAGTATGCGTGAAATAGTAATAAAATTAGGAGTAATTTATAAAAATACTCATGGTGGTAAAGAAGTCATTATGCCTGAAAATGAAGCAAAAATAATTGCTGAAGCAAATAGCTTTGAATATGTAGAAGATTTTATTAACCAATATAATGGTAAAACTTTAGTTCTTGATAGGTTAAGTCATATAATAATGCATAATTGAAAAGATAATTAAAATGAGTGATACATTTTGTATTTGTTTACCAAGTGGCAATAGGTTTGAATTTGATAGTATTGAAACTCAATTTCATAAAAGAAAAATTGAGTACACTAAAAAAGATTTATTATCTGGTGGAATTATTTTTGAATTTGATCAGAGCCAAATTGTTAAATTGCCCACAGATGATTTGGGACCCTTTATCCCAGTAGATGATCTTTCTGGATATACTTTTTATAAAAAAGGTTCAGATGAAGATTGTTTTTATAAAGCAATATCTCAGTTAGAAACAGGGATGAATTAAAAAATTGCTGTCATGTATTTACTGTTAAGTAGTTAAGTATTAAATTATCTATAACAATTTGATAATCATATACTTAAGGAGATTTACAATGAAAAAGTTATCTTTGTTACTGGTTTTGTTAAGTCTAGTTGGACTTAATCTTGTTTTTGCTGGAGTTCAAATGTCTTCATTTGTTCAGACAATTGACTCAGTTAATTCAAAAGTTATTTTTGAATGGACTACTTCTTCTGAAACAAATAGTTACGGATTTCTTCTAGAATGGAATTGTTACAATGAGCCTGGAAATTGGCTTGCAATTCCTGATAATATGGTTTCAGGAAGATTAAGATTCAAAAGCCCAGATAATGGTGGAGCTTCATATTCTTATGAATGTGCTCTTAGAAGTACATATGAAGGTAACACTTATCGATTGAAACAAATAGATAATGATGCAACTTTGGCATACTATTATCCAACTGTTCAAATAATTTCAGTGCCTCCAGTAATAGAGCCTCCAGTAATAGATCCACCTGTTGACACAACTTCAGTGCCTCCAGTAATAGATCCACCTGTTGATACAACAAGTGTTCCACCTATAGATACTACAACTACTCCGCCAACATCAAGTGTCGAAGATGGTGGAAATCTTCCAAATAAATTACATTTGAGTGCAAACTATCCGAATCCGTTTAACCCAAGCACTCATATTCAATTTTCAGTTCCAAAATCAGGTTATGTTTCTTTAAAAGTATACAATGTTGTAGGCCAAGAAGTTGCAACATTATATTCAGGAAATGCAATTGGAACTATTGTGGTAAAATTTGATGGATCAAAGTTAGCTTCCGGTGTTTATTTTGCTCGAATAGAATATAATGGAAAAGCTCTTGTTCAAAGAATGCTTATGACTAAATAGAAAGAAAAGAAAATGGAACAAAATCAAGTTGAAATACATATACCAATAGAAGAAGAATTAAACAAATAAAAGTAGAGATAAGTAGTAGAGGTGTAAATGCTCAAAATTAGTGAAAAATTTTATGTTGGGTTCAACAAAAGAACCAATGAAGAATCAAAAGAAAAATTTCTTTTAGCTTATATAGTAAAAGATAAAACTCTTAGAAGTTTTGATTCCTGGAGAGATCATCACATTGCTATAAAAGAAATTGATAATCAGCCAAAATCAGGATTTAAGATTTTTGGAGATACAAAAAGAAGTCGAGATTGGTTTGGCAGTGGCCGCTCAATGCTTTATATTGAACATCCAGAAGGTTTTGTATTTGAAATATCAGTCAATAATTTAACAAAAATTTTAGATCATTGTGATATTGTAAAGAATGAGTTTACTGAAAAAATGATTCTTGCTCATGAAGGGAGTAAGTTGATTCTTATTCCTACTAATTCTGATTTGTATCAAGAAGCTATTGCTGATACTAAAAGAATGTTAGAAACAAAAACAAAATCTTTAGTAAAACCCTCTTCATTGAAGATTGGTGATATTGTTGAGTTTCCCAATAAATCCAAAGTACTTTATCTTGGGAAATATAAAGCATTTACACTACTTCACAATGTTGGACAAAATAGAGAAACTACATATACTACATCAAAGCAAACAAAAGAACGGCATTTTTATCTTGAAGGTGCTGACACAAAATATCCATTACTCCGGTCTGTGCAAACCATAAAAATTTATCGAGTGACATCACATGAAAATATCTCTCAAGAAAAAGCATTGGAAATAATATGTAAAAATTATCATTATTATGATAGTTATATTCCAATTCTACCTGATTCAATATTTCATGTTGAAAATAGAATTTGGAAATCTCATGAAAAGTGTTTGGGATATTGGATAACTTTTGATTCAACAATTACTGGTCAGAATATCACTTTCAAAAGTATTTCTAAATTTGATACACCATTTAACAAACAACATAATACTGAAATTATTTGGATAACTTTAGGAAAAAATAAGCTTTATATCAATATAAATGCTGATCAATTATCTAGATTAGAATAAAATGCCTAAAAATGTATGTGTTACTTGTGAAATAGAATTAAAACCAGAAATTAATGGTGTGGTTGTAGCTGAAATGATGAATGAAGACACTGAACTCTATAAACTCTGGTTTGCTGACCTTTACAAATGCCCCAGATGCGGATTTGAAATAGTTTTGGGATTTAGTGTAACACCATTAATGGAACATTTTGAAGGAGATATTGATTTGAAATTTAATCAATTAGAAGCATCAGGAAAGAAAATAATATTTTTAAAAGAAAAGGGTTGAAATAACTTACTAATGAATCTATCAATTCTTGAAAAAGCACAAAAGTCAGGATTAATCCATCCTGATACTATTGAACGACTTAAGAATCGACAGTGTCCTTTATGTAGCAATTCAATCAACTTTGAAGAATTCAAAGATGAATTAGCTCTTAAAGAATTTACTATTAGCGGAATATGTCAAAAATGTCAGAACAAAATATTCAAATGACAAAAATACAAAAGGTTAATCAAAGTCTTTTTGATAATCTTGTTAAATTTCTTCGAAAAAATGGTTACAAAGTAAAAATTGTTTCTCGTTTTGATCCTGATTATCGATTTGCTCAAGTTAGTGGCAAATGGATCAGGGGTGGATTTTGTGAATTTAATGAACATGTTTATAAAGATGTTAATTTTAGATTTGCATTTGATAATACAAAATGTTTTGATAAATGGAGCAAGTGTCCCTTCTCATTACCATTGCCTATTACACAATTAGAATACAAATATATTTTAAAAAATCTTAGATTTTTAGCTACAAAAAAGGGATATAAATTATCAAACAATTATGACTTACCTTGGATAAAAGAATATCCGAGAGGAGTAGAAAATCATGACAATCCAAGAATTTGAAGGAAGACTACTTAAAGTATTTGCTTGGGGAGGTTTAGCATATACTATTCCTTTGTGGCTAATTAGATATTTGTTTAAAATAAATTTCTATGATATTGGATCATTAGCACTATCTTTTATAATATTTCAAGTTGTTTGTTGGATTGTAGGAAAATGTGTTCAAGTTCAAGGAAAGATAAATGCAGAAAGAAAACTTATTTCTGAAGTGAAAATGTTAGGCAAAAAAAATGAAGGAGATTATTATGCAAATAATAGTCACTCGTCATAGTTTAGACCTTTGTGAACATAGAAATCTAAGTGAAATTTCTATGACAGATAATTTGCCAGCAATAACTGGAGACATAAGTAAGTATTATGAAGCATTTTGTAATGATTGTGAAGAAATTGTTTATTGTCAAACTGGATTAGTTGTTATTCCTTGGACAACTGTAAGAAATATAGCTTGGAGAGACACATCGAAAGACAAGTCAAAAATAAATGCATAAATTGCGGTTATTGTTGTAAAGTAGCACCTTGTGCATTTGGTATTTGGGATTTTCAAAAGAAGCAATGTAAATTCTTATCTGAATCAAATCTGTGTGATCAATACTCTAAAATTAAAGATCTTCCAGGAGCAGAATTGAATCCAGCTTTTGGTGCTGGTTGTTGTTCAAGCTTAAATTCATATAGAAAACAAATACTTAGAGAAAAAGGTTTACAATTAAGTAGTTAAGTATTACTTTAGATTTAATATGACTGATGAAGAACGTAAAGCACTAGTAAAACAATACTTTGATGCTGATGAAAATGATGAAGCAGAAAAGGATTCTGATATGAAATGGACTATAAATTTTAATTTCATTTTTACTTTACTTGTAATAATTTTTCTTGGAGGTTTTGTTCTCTGGAATGAAGCAGATAACACTACAAAGATAAGAAATGATATTAATAAGCTAAACTTGAATATTGACACAGTCAAATCTCAGTTAACAAATTTAACTATTCAGTATAAAAAACATGTAAAGTCTGATTCATCAAAAACAAGTGTTTTATATGGAGAACAATGCAGAGTTGATTCACTTCAAGACGCATATCTTGATAGACTTAAGAAAGAAATAGAAAAATTAAAGTAAGCATTTTTATTTACTCTTAAGTAGTTAAATATTAAATTGTATAAATTCAAATTTAAATGAAAGGTGAAAAAATGGAAGAAAAAGAAAAGAAATATCCTCAATATTCAGAATTCAAAGGTAACCCCGTAATGAATCTCTCTCAATTTTTTGGTTTTGGTTTATCTAAAGCTAAATTAATTGTAGAACATTATCCCGCAATTTTAAAATTTGTTGAAACTACTGAAGCTAGTAAACAAAAAACAACTCCCACTGAAAAGAAAGTAGATTAACATATGCCCTGCAAAGATATTACAATTGAAGAAGCCAAACTTCGTTTTCAGAAGAAATGGGCCCGACTGAACATACCAGAAACAATTTTAGGAACAATCATAAAACACAATGAACAAGAATATGAAGTTCTTGGACTTGGATATCGTGTTCGACAAAATGGATTAGTAGTTAAAGATGTGAAAACAGGAGAAATACATAGACTCCCAATTTCAATAGTTCAGAAACAATCCATTGCACCCAAAGTATAAATGAAAAATATCGCTAAAGTAGTTAGAAGAAAATCTAAAACTTATAATAAATCAGATTATGAAAAACTTTTAAGATATTGTTGGTGCACTACTAATTTAGATTATAATGTAGAAAAATTTTTAAAATCAATATCTGACTTAACAGTATTATCAGAAAATCAATATCAAGCTTTACATCAAATTGCTGTTGAATGTGTTGATGCTAATTCTTATTGCACAGTATTAAGAGATATTAAATATGAATCTGAACATAAGTCATAAAATTAAAATTTTAACAGCAGTTTTATTTACAATAATTTTTGTATTACTTCTTAGTTTATTTCTATGGTGGCCACCTTCAAAACAACAATCTAAAGAAGAATATCATACTCTAAATGAGTATATTTGCGATGGCAAAGCTACTGCATTACTTTTAAAAGAAACACCAATTCTTTGGTCGGGTTTCACTTATCGTTATGATGTTTGTATTAAAATAGATAAAGATCATTTTGCACCATATACGATATGGGTAGACAATGACAAAAAAGTTACACAATTTGGACCAGATCAAAATAAATCAAAATAAACAATAACAAAAAGGAGATAAATTTATGGCGTTAAGATTAATAGAAATACTTTTCTTTTTACTTTTTGTGTTAATTCTTTTAACACAAATTTTTGTGCCTATCAAAAATGGTACACCAATTTTTCCTTTTTTACGAAGAAAAAAATTATTAAATAAATTGGAAGAACTCAATGACAAAAAAGAAGAATTTGAAATCGAAAAAACTATTGAGAAAACTCAAAAAGAACTCGATGATGAAAAAGCCAAATTTGAAGAAGAAAAAGCAGCAAAGAAAAAGAAAAAATGAACAAGAAACAATTTTAACTAACAATCTACAACAAAATTCAAACAATATGAAAGGTATTAATATGAACAACAATGCATCAGGTACATCTGGCAATGGTATCAACCCAGTATATCTTGGGCTTGCTATTATTGCTGCAATTGTTTTAAGTGTTCTTCCATTCAAACTCTGGGAAGATTTGGATGCTGGAGAATTAATGGTTGTTCAATCACCATTTGCTGGAACTCTTACATGGTCAACTACTCCGGGTGTTAAATGGCAGGGTTTTGGAGAAGTTACAAAGTATAAGCTTCGATCTCAATATTGGTTTTCTAGTAAAGATGACCAAGGGTCTGAACTTCAGCAATCTATTAAAGTCCGATTTAATGATGGTGGACATGGAAACATCTCTGGTTCATTAGCTTGGGAAAAACCTTTAACTGAAGAATTTTTAACTGCTATGCACAGAAAATATGGAAGTGAAAGTGCAGTTGAACAACAACTTGTAAGAACTGTAATTGAAAAATCAGTTTATATGGTTGGTCCAATGATTTCTAGTGCTGAATCTTATTCTTCACGAAGAACTGACTTGTTAAGATATATTGAAGATCAGATTCAAAATGGAGTTTATCAAACAGCAACAGAACCAGAAAAAATTCCTGATCCTATGACTGGAATTTTGAAAACAGTTAATGTTGTTAAAATTTTAACTGATGAAAAAGGTAACTTCTTACGCCAAGATGTTTCTCCTTTAAGTTTATTTGGAGTTAAAACATTTAACCTTTCAATCAATGAAATTGCATATGATCCCACAGTTGAAGAGCAAATCTCTACACAGCAAAAAGCTACTATGCAAGTTCAAACTGCAGTAGCACAAGCTAAAGAAGCAGAACAGAAAGCTATTACTGCAGCCAAAGAAGGTGAAGCTAATGCAGCAAAAGCTAAATGGGAACAAGAAGTTATTAAAGCTCAGCAAGTTACAGAAGCTCAGCAAAAGCTTGAAGTTGCTAAGTTAAATGCTTTAGCTCAAGCTCAAAATAAACAAGCAAAAATTTATGAAGGTGAAGGTGAAGCTGCAAAACAAAGACTTATTATGCAAGCTAACGGTGCTTTGGAGATGAAACTTGAAGCTTACAAAGAAGTCAATTTCAGATATGCAGATGCTCTTAAAGAAGGTAAGAGTAATTTTGTTCCTTTAGTAGTAGGTGGTGATGGTAAGGGTGGTGGCCAGGCTGGAAGTGTTAATGAATTAATTCAGTTATGGCAAGCACAGACTGCTCACCAGTTGAATCTTGATATGAAAGTAAAGTAGTCCTCGACCGGTCAGTTATAAAGCAGGGATTTCGTAAAAATAACGAATTTCCCTGCTTTTTTATAGGAGAAAAAGATGATGGATTCTACAAGATTAGTTTTAATTCTTCTAGGTGTATGTATATACAGCCTTTTGATAGGGATAAACCAGTGAAAGTTGTTAAAGTTAATTATCAAATTTGGCTACAGTTAAAAGATGGATCTATTCTAAAGTAAAACTTTATTTTTGCTGCCTGTTTATTTTTAATCAACTTAATATTAAGTTATATTAACATAAAAAATTAAGGAGAATTAAAAATGACACTAGTAAATGAATCATATGTAACTGCTAAAGAAGCTTTGAAAGCAGCAAAGCTTGATTTCAAAGTTGAAAAACATCCTATCTTTGCTCACATTTTCCCTAAAAACAAAAAAGAACCCGGTTTTGATTCAAAGCGAGTTCTTGACCGCTATGCTACTATTCGAATGGATACAATGACTCCAATCGGTGATGTTGGTTCAGTTTATACAGTGGTTCAGAATGAAGATGCTTTCGAATTCATTGATAGTGTTGCAAATCAATATGAAGTTCTCTTCAAATCAGTCTATGAATTAAGAGATGGTGCTCTTATCTCAGTTAAAGCTCATCTTGGTGATTCAGTTGGTTTGAAAGAAGATGTTGTAAAGAAAACTCTTATCCTTTCTAATTCTCATAATGGCACCAGAAAAGTAACTGTAAAATTTGTAATTGAGAATGTAAAAACAAAAGCTATCCTCCCTTTCACTCTTCCTACTTTAGATACAGAATTAGAGATCCGGCATACACATTCAGTTAATGATAAAATGATGGAAGGCAAAAGAACAATGCAAGCTGCACATAATGCTTTTGCTGAAATTGTTAAAGTATTTGAAAAGATGGCTGAAAAAGAAGTTGATTTGAAAGATGCTTATCTTTTTGTTGAAGAGTTACTCCATCCTGACAAGAAAACTTCTGTTTCTACAAGAACCAAAAACGTTATTGATGCTATAATGGGAATCTTAATGAGAGAAAAGAATATCAATCTCTGGAAATTGTATAATGCAATTGCAGAATATACTGATACTCAAAAAGGAAGTAAAAAACCTGAAAGCAATCAAATTGATAGTCGATTATTTGGAAGTGGTAATGGTTTGAAAGAAAAGAGTTTTGAAAAAATAGTTAAATTAATCTAAAAAGAGATTTGCAATGGACTATCAAGAACGAAAAAGTACATATATTTTGATCAAAGATTTTTCTGACTACAGAAAATCAATTATAACTCCTTACTTTCCAGGTTGGAAGAAATTTAAAACTTCTCAACTATTAAAAGATGCTCTTGAAGAGTTTAATAAAAAAGAACATCAATATGGAAAATATATAATCCCAGAACCTGCACAATATCCTTGTATTGTTGAAATTTACGAAGATAAAGATCCTGAAGAAACTTGGGATGATGGATTTAGAATGCAATTTTTGTATAAAAACAATCTTACACAATTTAGAGATTTATTTAATGAATGAAATTAATGCTTTGCTCGTCAAAATGGGATATGAAGTTCCAAGAGAACCAGAGAAAAATCAGATCTATACTTTTTGGAGTGCAAGAATCAATTATCACCGGAGTAAAGGAGAGAGATATGAAACAAATAATTGATAAAATAGAATTAGGGGGTTACTCTTACGCTGTTGGCTGTTATGGTGTAACCGAAATTAAGGTTAGATGGGAAAACGGCGAAATGGCAGGGGTTAGATGGTTTGAGATATGGCACGGCAAACGTCATTTAACCGATATAAATGGCAAATATGTCATATCTATTTCTTATAGAAATTCTAACGATAAATTTTAAAGGACTAATAATGGACTCAGTTAAATCAGCGATAGAGACATTGAATATAGAATTATATAAACAAATAGATACTCTCAAGAAAGTAAGACGAATTATGAGCGAAAATTGTATAGGTATTCCAACAGTAGAAGAAGAGAAAATTATTGCCGAACATCGCCTTGCAATCGAAGTGCTGGAAAAGTATGAGAAAGGAGAGTTGAAATGAATTATGTGCCAATGTGGTGCTGTATATGGTTTTTATTCGCAGGACTTATGTTTGGACATACAACCGCCAAATATACTCGGAGTAAGCAGATAACAAAGATATATGGAATAATAATGTTATTAGTCGGTTTATTCTTTGTAATTTATTTTTCAAAACCATTATAGGACACTCAAAATGATAGACTATGAGAAGCAATACATTGAAGAGAGCGGGGACAAATTACCGCTTAGATCAGAATATGTCGATGTTGTTGCATGGGTAGCCGCTTTAGAAAAATGGCAAGAATCTTTTATTGTCTGGCTCTGCAAGCGATTAGAGAAGGCGGAGAAAATAAATGCATTAAGAATAGGTAGGGCAATAATAATTAACGATGAATTTAGGAGTGATACTGATACTTATTAATCAGGAGTAATCCAATGGTAAAGGATAAAAGATATTATTATAAACACAGAGGGGTGGAGTGTCTCGAACAATGACCAAGTTCAACCATATAAAGAACGAGGCGTTTATATTGGAAGTGTAGCCTGCCAAGTGTGTCCTAATTTTATAGCAGGAAACACTAAAAAAGAAATACATCCGTGCAAAGTCATAGCCAAAGCAACTGGGAAGGAGTAATCCAATGGAAGAGTTAAGAAAAGCATTACAAGATATGATATGGCTTGCAGAGGGTTTGAATGAAGATGAAAAAAAATTCGAAAAAAAATGATACAATATTTAGGAAAGAATTTTGTTTGGGAGTTAGCTGTATCTGTTTATTGGGATGAAGTACAATCAATTGAAAATTTTTACAGAACAAAAAAATAGCGGCTTGTTTAAGGCCGCTATTCTCATATCTATTTCTTCAACGATTAAATTGATGCAGGTGAGCCAATAAAGTCTAAGTCAACAACTCTAATAACTCCGTACATTTCAGGTCTAACCATTTGTTTTGCATATCGTGTCATTACAGCTCTTCGTGGTGTGAAGTCTTCAGGAGCAAAAATAGTAGGTGTTACTAACAATGGGACATAAGGAGCATATACAAATCCTGTTTCCAAGAATGAACCGCCTTTATATCCAAGCAACATCAAATCAGCTGGGAAATAAGGATCTTTGTAAACAGTGTATCTGCTTGACAAAGTACCTGTCTTTTCTGTTCCAAAGCTGTATTCAACTTCAGAAGCGTCTGATAAGATTGTTGGTTTGAATCCATTAATTGATTCAATGACTGAGCTAATTTCAGGGCTTGTAACAATGAAGTTAGCACCATGTCTCAATGATCTCTTATGGATTTCATTACTTACTGTAGTAACTGTTTCACCAAGTGTTTGATACCAATCTTGTTGAGTACCATAGAATGCTTGGTAGCTTCCTTGTGAAGCATCTGCAAGTGATTTAGTAGAAACTATAACACCATCTGCTGAAAGTGATACATATTTACCAATTTTTCGTGACCAAGCAGCTTTTACAGTTGCACCTTTAATTAATTCACCAAGAATTTCTCGGTCAATTTCAAGTGCGATGGCTTCTGAAAGAATGGTTGTTAATTCAACTTCTGCATCTAATGCGTGATAAGCATTTAAATCTTGAGCTAATTCAGGAGTCCATTGAGTTTTCAATTTTCTAGTTTGTGCCATTACTGGTACGCTAGAAATACTGATGTTCAATTGTGGAATACCTGTTACAGCTTCAAAATCTCCAAGTACAGTTGATTTTGGATTATCTTGCAAATCAGTCTTCATTGGGCCATAAACCAATACCTTACTAGTTCCTGAAGCTGCTGCAGCTGTTATTGATTCTACTGCTGTAGAGTTACAATAAAATGTAAGTTGGTTTGCACTATATCTAGTTAATGAAGGGTCATATGTTCCCCACAATGATTCTGCTGTAAGATTCTCAACAGGTTTTTGTGATCTGAAAGTTGTAGTTCCAAGATTAAATTCACTAGAAAGAGCAAGTCTCATATTAAACAATTGTGCCAAATCCATAGTTGCTGATGCTGCACCAATTGTAAATCTAACTGGTGTAACTTGACCAATAAGAGCTGATGTTACTGCTTCTGTGAGCAATCCACCAGTTCCTGTAATGCCATTTGCTGACAATAGATAACTTCGTGTTGAATAACCACTATTCAATTCATAGAATCCACCACCTGCAGTCATACCACCAACACCTTCAAGTGTTTGATTAACTATAGGTGATTTGTTACCATAAACTGATCCACCTGAAGCAAATCCACCCTTGTATCTATCGAAATAGAAATCCAAGTAGAAAAGCAAACCAGATGGTAAGCTCATTGGTTGTACTGAAACGATTTCATTTGCAATCAATTGTGCAAACACTCTTCGAACTAATGGGAAAGCAATTTTATTGAAGCCAGCGATATCTGATACCGTTGAACCTTCATTCAATTGTTTCAAACCTCTTGCTTCTTGTTCAAGCAAGTTAGCCATAATTTGGCCGTTACCTTTTGAAAGTTTCTTCAAAAGATTGGTTTTACCCCATTTTTCAACGAGACGTTTGGTTATTGAAGCTCTTGACTCGAGTTCAGATCCAGCCATTTCTTTGATAAAATTATAATCTGACATTTATTTATGTCTCCCGTTATTAAAATGATTTTGTTTATTAATTTTTTACAAACCAGCTAATTCAGACATTCTATCAACTTGAGCTGTTTTCAACTTAGTTGATTCAGAAAGTACTGACTTAGTGTTAACGTTCTTCAATGGATTCTTTACTGTTTTAGTTACAGAAGGAGTTCTTTTCATTGTTTTATAAATGAGCTGAGCTTCTCTTGTAGTTTTTGCAGCATCGAAAGCTTCTGCAATCTGTTTCTTCTCATTACGAGTCATCCCTGGTTGAGTCATAAGTTTGAAAGCATAAGCAAGTTTTGCATTGAAAAGATCAACTTTTTCAAATTTATTTTTAAGAGTATTTACAGCTTCACGAAGGATAGCATTTTCTTTCTTGTATTTACGTGCGATTTTCTTCAAATTTTCAACAATTGCATTATCATTTGATAAGTCACTTCCATCTCCATCTTTTTCAACTGTTTCTTCTTTCTTTGCTTCATCTTCAGGTTTCTTTACTTCTTCTTCATCATCAACTACTTCTAAAACTTCATCATCATCAATATCATCTTTCTCTTCTCCTGGCTCTCCGAAAAACTCATCCAATTCTTTATCATCGTCATCAGCTTCAATAGGAGGAATTTCAGCTTCAGGAATTTCATCGTCAAGTTTAATTTCATCATCATCATCAACAGGAAGAGCTTCTTCTTCATTAACATCTTTACCTTCAGGATAAGTTTCAACTGGACCAGCTCCGGTGCCTTTATTAATGTTTGTTCCATCACCCATAGCATCTTGATCTTCTTCTGGATTATAGCCACCTGGTTGATCATTGCCTGTAGAGACTTCTTCATTAATAACAGCAGAAAGCATATTTTTAATTTGTGGTGAAAATTCTTTTATAAACATGTTTTTTGCTCTCTCTTCGATTACTGAAGTTACAGTGTTTGCATCTGCAATAGCTTCTTTAATTATTGACATTGTAGCTCCTAAGAGTATAATGTGTTAAACTTTTGTGAATTAATGTGGTAAAACTTAATATTATTACTTTACTATCATTACTTTACTTAAACATATATATCCTTAAGTTCCAATTAGTTCCTTAACAGCTAGTTAAATTTAAATCAAGTTTGATGAATATTTATACTCGTATCCCTTTCATTTTCTTCAGGAGAATAAAAATGTCATTCAAACGATTGTTTAGCACCGAACTTAGCCAAACTGCTTCTCCATCAGATTTTACAGTTAATTTTGGTGATAGTAGCAATACTGCATTATCCGGAATTGTTAGTTTAGGTGCTTTAAGTGCTGAAGCACCTCAAATAGTAAAATATGTTAGATATAAATTAGGTGAACCTGTACTTACTGTTCATTGTGATAACAGACAAATATTTCTTGCTTTTGAAGATGCAAATTTGAAATATAGTTCAATAGTAAATACTTATCAAGCAAGAAGTTGGATGATTCAATATTATGGATTAGAAAAAGATTTTAGTACTAATGATTTAACAGGAAAATTACCTGCACCGTTTTCAAATTTTGTAAAAAGATTAACTGAAAATGTTGCTTGGGAAATGAATCCGCCTGTTGGAGGAAATATTTTAGGCAATGTTAGAAAAGCATACATTAATTTAATTGGAGGTCAACAGGACTATGATATTTATAATGATATAATTGATAATACAACTGCAACTTCAATTACTGCTTCTTTAACAGCAATAGGAATGACAAATTCATCTAAAATAGATTTAAAAACAATTTATCATTATCCTTCAGTAACACTTTATAGATTTTATGATCCTTATTCTTCAATTAACTTGCTTTCGCAAGAATTTAATTTTGAATCATTTAATACAGAAACAATATTTTATGTTTTGCCAATATGGACTGATATTTTAAGAGCTCAACAATTGAATATGAATGATAAAGTTAGAAGAAGTAATTTTTCTTATGAAAGAGTAGGTAGAAGATTAAGAATTTTTCCTGCTCCTAAATCAACTACAAAATTATGGATTGATTATGTTCCTACTCAACAAGATCCATTTGACTCTAATGATGCTTCAGTTTCAGGAATAAGTAATTTTTCTCAAATACCATTTACAGATATTGCTTATGATAAAATAAATGCTCCAGGTAAATATTGGATTAGAGATTTTACATATGCTCTTTGTATGGAAATAGAGGGAAGAATCAGGAGAAAATTTGATAAAATTCCAATTCCTGGAAATGATATAGTACTAGATGGAACTGCATTAGTACAAGAAGCAATTACAAAACAATTAGAATTAGAAAAATTATTGCGCGATGATTTAGAAAAATTAACTGTAACTAATGTCATGAAAGATAATGCAGAAATTGCAAAATTAACTAAAGAACAAAATGATATGATCCCAAACTTTATTTATATGTTTTAAGAGAAAATTAATGACACCAGTAGAAAAATTTCAAAGAACAAAATCTGTAATTAATCATATAATAGACGCTATAATGTCTCCTTTTTTTGATTCAAATGAAGTATTTTCATGGAGAAAAGGAATGACTGCTGTAGTTACTTTTGTATTTGCTTATGCTTGCATTGGTTTTTTAAATAAACATAATTTTGAACCCTTACCTGGTGAATATGTTTATCTTATTGTTCTTATTTTTGTTGCTTACTTTGGTAAAGATATTCCTCAAGGATTTATTGAGATAGGTTCAAAATATCTTGATTTGAAGATTGAAAAGCAAAAACAAATTACAGCTGGTGGAGTAAATGGAGACAATAAATAATAAAGACCGAAATCCAAGTCTTTTCATCGGAGACCGTGAGAGAGTATTTTTTGATAGAGTTGCAACTGAAGTTGTTGAATGTGTAACTCAACAAAAACTAAGATATTTTGCTATTGATTCTGATAAAACTGTAAGTGATGATTTATATGGTGAATCAACTCAAAAAGTATTTAGAAAACCTCTAGAAGTTTATGCTCTTATCCTTTACAATTCTCCTATAGTTAGTACTGGAACATTTTCTACTGAAACAACTTATTTATTAAAAGTGTATATTCAAAAATTTAGAGTTGAGCAAGACCTTAAAATGACTCCAAGAATAGGAGATTTTATAGAATTTGGACAAAAATATTATGAAATTTCTAAAGTAGTAGAGCCTCAATTAATAGCAGGTCAAGATATTTCTGGTTTTAAAATGGGAATATATGTAGATGCACAAAGTACAAGAGCAGATGTATTTTCTCCACATAAAGCTATTCATAATGATCCACACGTGAATCCCGATACAATAAGGTAAAAAATGCCATTAATAGATAAAAGTAGAGATTCTCAAATACATGAAATAAATCTTAAAAGTATTGACCAGTCTGTAGTTAGATGGTGGCAAAAAGATTTTCCTGTAGTTATAAATGGTAAAAATGTTCCAGTTATATATGCAACAGCAGAGCGTTGGGCTAAAGCTCAAATTGATAAAGGTTTTAGAGATGAATCTGGAATATTAATCTTACCTATAGTTTCTATTCGTAGAACTACTCCTGATCATTTAAAAGAAAGATATGTACCAGCTAATACTGATACAAATATTACTTTGACTAGAAGAATAGCAACAACTCCTTTAAGTGAAACTGAAAGACAATCATCAGTTTATTCAAGAGTAGCTGATCCAGATTATGTTAAATCTGCTGATGATGTAATATATGAAATCGTTCAAATAGAATTTCCTTCTTTTGTTAATCTTGATTATGAAATAACTATTTGGACTTCTTATATGTCTCATCAAAATTTGAATCAAGAAAATATTTATAAAGAATTCAGAGGAGGGAGACAATATTTTCATGTTGATGATTACTTCTTTTTTGGTAAATTAGGTAGTACACAAGATCAAAGTAATCTAGATGAATTTTCAGATAAAGAAAAAATCATTAAATATAAATTTAATCTTGCTTTACAAGCTTATTTTGTTGATAAATCAAAAGTAAAGATTTTTAGAACTGCAGGAAATACTAAAATAAATATTTCTTTTAGTGAATTAAAACCAAGAAGAATAAAACCATCACCATTTCTAAATGTACCAGATCTTTTAAATTTTGGTGAAGTAGATATTATATAAAGGAGCATAGATGTCAGTTCTTAATTATAATATGTTAGGAAATTATTTAGAACCTGTAGATGGAAATGTCAGTTTGTCTTCTTCATCAACTGCATTTACGATTTCTTTATCTGCAGATGCAGGATTTACTGGAAATTTAGATGTTCCTTATGTGAATAGTTATGTTTTTTCAACAATTTATGTAAAATTTCTTCCAACAGAAGCAATAGATTATAGTGCGATTATTAATCATAAAGTTTCAGGTATTTCAAAAGATTTAAATGTAATAGGAACAGTTCCTGATCCTGAAGTTTCAGTTTATCCAGCATTTTTATCATTTGGTGATGTTCAAATAAGTACAACTTCAACTGAACAAACTTATACTATAAGTGGTTCTCATTTAGGATTAAGTGGATCAATTACAATTTTTGCTCCTTCTGGATTTGAAATTTCTCAAATAAGTGGCTCAGGTTTTAGTTCTTCATCAACAATTTCATTTACAGGCGGTTCTTTCTCATCAACAACAATTTATGTACATTTTGTTCCTTTAATTGAACAACTTTATACAGGTAGTATTACTACTAATTTGGGTTCAACTGTTTCAGTAAGTGGAAATGGAGTAGCAGAAGCTCCTGATCGATATTGGGTAGGTGGAACGGGTGATTGGTCTGATGATGAATTCCATTGGGCACTTGTTTCAGGTGGAGAACCTGGAATTGGAAATTTACCTAATTCAGGTCTTAATGTATTTATTGATGCAAATTCTGGATTTGAAGAAGGTGGATATATAAATACTGCCGATTTTGCATTTTGTAAGAATTTTACAGCTAATTCTGGACATACTTATACAATTTATGGTGACTTATACATTTATGGAAATGCTATATTTGAACCAGGTCTAACTTTCGAAACTATGGGTACATAATATGTCAACAATTTATTTTTCTGGCTCAGGATCTAATACACTTGAAGTAAACAATGCTTCTATTGAAAATTTAAGCATTAGTGGAGCAGGAACTTTAACATTACAAGATGATTTGGCTTGTAGTCAAGAATTTCAAGCAAGATCTGGATCTTTTGATGCAAATGATAATAATGTATCTGCAAATATTTTTAGTTTAATGGATTCTTCTATTTCAATGGGAGCAAGTGGATGGCACATTACATCTGATAATGGAAAATGGTTAGAAAATAATTATACTGTATTATTATTACATATGAATGGTGTTAATGGAGGTCAAGTATTTATTGATGAAACAGGTAAAAGAGTAAGTGCTGAAGGAACTGCACAAACATTAACGGCTCAAAAAAAATTTGGTGTTTCATCTGCAGGATCATTTAGCGGAAGTGGAAATCAAATAATTGTTCCTAATAGTATTGATTGGACATTAGATGGAGCTAGTGGTGCTCCATTTACTATTGATTTTTGGATTAGACCTACAGGTGATACAACTACTCAATTTTTAATGTGTAGACCAAGTGAAGATTATACATATTATTGGGATTTGTTTATAAATACTGCTATAAATTTTAGGCATGATGATATTTTTTCAATGTCGTGCCCTATTACTGCTATTTCAGCGAATGAATGGAATCATATTGCTTTAGTTAGAGTTGACAATTCTAATAGTGTAAGTGGATGGAGAATTTTTGTAAATGGAATTTCTCAAACTTTAACAAAAGGAAGTGGGAATTGGAATGAATCTATAGTTGATACTGATGGAATATTATATATTGGTGCTAATCCTGTAGGCTATCCTTCTAATCCTTTTTTGGGTTATATTGATGAAGTTAGAATTTCTAAAGGTATAGCACGTTGGACTGAAAATTTTGAGCTTCCAACAACAGAATGGGGAACAAAAATTGTAAAAGAAAGTTCTATAATTAAATTTATTTGCTCCAATATTGGAACTTTTAAAAGTAATAATCAATATAATGATTTATGGGTTACTGGCTCAACAGAAGCTTTATATATTGAAGGTTCAAATATTTTTAATGTTTTAAGAATTAATGAAAATAAACAATTACAGTGTTCTTTAAGTTCAGTACAAGGAGTAAATAATCTTATTGCTTCTGGTTCAACTGGTAATTTAATATCAATGATGGGCTATAATCCTGGTGAAGGTTGGAGTATAACTTCAGCAACAGGAAACATTTATTGTGATTTTTTGGATCTTAATTATTCAACTGCAACAGGAGGAGCAAATTTCTTTACAGGATTGTTTTCAGTAGATAGTTTTAAAAATTATGGTTGGCTTTGGCCTTGGCTTAATATTCGTTCAGTAAGTTCAAATGAACAAGGAGATATATCAGATACTCTTTCTTCAGGAACTGCTTGGTGGAATGGTTCAACTTGGAATTCTACTGGAGAATTAGCTCAAGTAGGATATACTTTTGTTGTAAATAATGAAATTGTTACACCATTATCTGCTGTAAGTTGGAGTTCATCAAATACAGCACTAGCAACAGTTAATAGTGAAGGTTTGGTCCAAAAAACTGGTTATGGGGGATATGGTTCACAGGTTCCTGTCATAATTTCAGTTTGGTCTGTTGATAATCCAATTTATTTTGATTCAGTTTGTTTTAATCAAACATACCCAACATAAAAAATTTTATGGAACAACAAAGAGGAAAAGTTGTAACAAAATTTGGGATGTATCAACAACCATCAATGAGTGGTAGTTTTGCACATCTTAGCTTGGGTAGTTTAACTGTGAGTTCTTTAACTGCTTATAATCAAGTAATTAAACAAACTACTACTGTAGACGAATTACAAAGTATTCAATCGATTTCTGCAAATTCTATTACTTCAATAACTGTTTCTGCAATTTCAGTTTCAGCAGGTTCTATTACTTTGCCTCTTTCAGGAGTTTTGGTTAGTGATGGAATAGCAATTAGTGCAATACCTTGGACAAATTATAATGAATTTTTGAGAGGTGATGGAGTATTTGCTCCAGCTGGTTCAGGTGCAACTGCAAACTATGATGCTCAAATTGCGGCACTTAGTTCAACAGTTACAGGTCATACTGTTCAAATTGCTGCTTTAAGTGCTGCATTAACTTCTGCTACTAGTTCACATGCAGCTGTAACTCTTGGAACTGCAAATGGACTTTCATTGTCTGGTCAAATTTTAAGCATGGCTCTAGCTTCATCTTCAACAACTGGAACTTTGTCAAATGCTGATTGGAATACTTTCAACAACAAACAAGATTCTTTTGATTTGGCTGGTTTGAGCTCTACTGTAACTGGACATACAAATCAAATATCAAGTTTAAGTTCTAGTGTTACTAGTTTACAATCAGCAACAGGAACATTAACAAGTCAAATTAATTCATTAAGTTCAACTGTAACTGGTATTGAAATAAATATTTCTTCACTTAGTTCTTCTATAACTAGTTTAGAAACAGCAACTGGAACTCTTACTTCACAAATAAGTAGTTTGTCTTCTAGCATAACTAGTTTAGAATCAGCTACAGGAGCTTTAGATAATTCAAAAGTTCCTTATACAGGTGCTACTGCTAATGTAAATTTAGGAGCATATTCTATAACTGCTGAAAGATTTTATGCTTTAAGTAGTACTCCAATTGCTTCAAATGAATTAGCATCTAAAACATATGTTGATTCATTAACAACTTCACCAATAGTAAATAGTAGTACAAAAGGTTTTACTTGGTTTGCAATATAAGAGAAAATTATGAAAACACTAGTCTTAGACTCAACTAACAAATCTATTACAATAGAGTTATCTGCTTCTGCAACAACTCTAAATCCCGATTTTACATCACATTGGGCTGATGATAGTACAAATGCTTTTGTTGAAGGTTCAACAGGAGGAATTTTAAATCATACAACTCCAGTAGTTGTTGTTGATTCACCAACTGCTTCTGTTAGAAGAGTAATAAAAGAAATTACACTTAATAACTGTGATACTGCTCCTATTACGGCAATTGTAAAATATGTTGATAGTTCTACTGGTCGAGTTTTATATAAAATAGCATTACAAGTTAATGAAACTTGGACATTAGATGCTACATATCAAGTAGATGGAAGCATAAAATCAGGAATACCAATTGGAATTCATAATGGGCTTTCAGGAATACAAGGTGGTTCAGTTTCTCTTAATCAATTTTATCATTTGACTCAAGCACAACATGCTATTGTTGACAGTCTTACAGGTCTTAGTGGAGTAACTTCAGTACATAATTCTCTTATTGGTTTACAAGGTGGAGCAAGTGCTCTAGATCAATATTATCACTTACCTTTAACTGCATATTCAATTGCATTACAATCTGCTTCAAGTGATAAGAATGGTTATCTTACTTCAGGTGATTGGAATTATTTTTATTCTATAACAAGCACTATATCAAGTCAAATTAATTCTATTACAAGTTTAAGTGGGGCTGTAACTGGACAAACTGCTAACATAGATTCTTTAAGTTCTAGTGTTACAAGTCTTAGTGCAACTGTAACTAGTTTGAGTGCTTCTTTGACTTCTATAACAGGTAGTCATGCAGCAGTTACGCTTAGCAATTCAGCAAATGGTTTATCTTTATCTGGTCAAGAATTAAGTTTAGCTTTAGCATCTTCATCTACAACAGGTTCATTAACAAATACTGATTGGTCAACATTTAATGGAAAGCAAGATTCTTTTGATTTGTCAGGTTTGAGTTCAACTGTCACTGCAAATTCACAAAATATTTCTTCATTAAGCTCAACTGTAACTGGATTACAAAGTGCTACAGGTACACTTACTTCTCAAATAGATAGTTTATCATCATCTATCACTAGTTATTCTTCTGACATTTCAAGTTTGAGTTCAAGTGTAACAAGTTTATCTTCTACTGTTACTGGCTTTACAACACAAATTAATTCTTTAAGTTCAAGTGTAACTTCACTTAGTGCTTCAGTTACTAGTTTACAAACTGCAACTGGTTCTTTGACTACACAAATTAATAGTTTAAGTTCAACAGTTACTGGAAATTCTTTAGATATTAGTGCTTTAAGTTCAACAGTTACAGGACATACACAAGATATTCAAACATTAAGTGCTGCAATAACATCATCAACAGGAACACATGCTCCAGTTACTATAGGTGTTGCAAATGGATTAACTTTGAATATTCAAGAATTGAGTATGGCATTAGCATCATCAACATCGACTGCAACAGGAACTATAACAAATGCTGAATTTAATACTTTTAATAGCATCACTAGTGTAAGTGCAGATTTATATTCTTTATCTTCAACTGTTACAGGACAAACTAATCAAATTACTACTCTTAGTGGAAGTATAACAAGCTTGAGTGGAACAGTTACAGGCTTCACTTCACAAATAGACAGTTTGAGTTCTACAGTAACTGGTTATGGTTCTCAAATTACTACATTAAGCTCATCAATTACTAGTTTAAGTTCTACTGTTACTGGATTTACAAGTCAAATAAATGATCTAAGTGGAAGTGTAACTAGTCTATCTTCTACTGTTACAGGATTTACTTCTCAAATAGATTCGTTGAGTTCATCTGTTACAAGCTTAAGCAGCACAGTCACTGGTTATTCTTCTCAAATTTCAGATTTGAGTGGTAGTGTTACAAGTCTAAGTGGAACAGTTACGGGTTATACAGATCAAATTAATAGTTTATCTTCTACTGTTACAGGTTATGGTTCTCAAATTTCTAGTTTGAGTTCTAGTGTAACTAGTTTGTCAGCAACAGTAACTGGTTATACAGACCAGATAAATGCTCTTAGTTCAACTGTAACTGGACACACAATACAAATTTCTGCTCTTAGTGGCATAGTTACTCAACCCACACAAAATGTAATGTATGCTGGTACTAATGGTGGTGGAATATTTAAATCTACAAATGGTGGAGTTAATTGGTCTGCATTTAATACTGGATTAGCAAATCTTTATGCTTATGCTTTGACTGCAAATACTTCAGGTGATGTATTTTTGGGTGTTGGAAGTGGCAAAAAAGTTTATAAAAATTCTAACAATGCAGCATCATGGACTTTATCAAATACAGGATTAGATGATTTAGCTGTTGTTTGGAATTTCTGTATAAGTGGTTCAATTATTTGGGCAGCTATAGATTCTTTAGGTGGTAGATGTTATAAATCAACAAACAATGGAGCAAGTTGGGCTGCAAGTAATTCAGGTTTACCAACAAATTATGATGTTTTTGCTATTGCTCTTATGGGCAATGATTTATATGCTGGTACTTATGGAGCAGGTATTTATAAATCTACTAATGGTGGAGCTAGTTGGATATCTTCAAGTGCTGGAATGTCTAGTTTACAAGTTTATTCTTTATTTGTTGATGGAACCACAATATATGCTGGTACTACAAATCATATAGAAAGATCATCTGATAGTGGAGCTAATTGGACAACAGTATATACATCGGTTTCTAATAATGATTACATGGATTTTGCAAAAATAGGTACTACATTATTTTCTTGTGCAACTAATGATATAGGAGTAGTAAGATCAACAGATGGAGGAAATACTTGGACACAATGCTCAACAGGTTTACCAACTTCAGCAAGTGCACCAGCAGTAAATGCTTTAGCAGTTTCAGGAACAGATTTATTTGCTGGTGAATCAACTTGGGGTGTTTTCAAATCTACTAATTTAGGTGACTCTTGGACTGCATTAACATCTGGTATGACTAATACACAAATCAGAAAATTACTTGTAGTTTTGGATGTTGGAACTACAAGTTTAATTACTAGTTTGAGTTCTAATTTAACAACAGTCTCTGGTCAAGTTTCTACATTAAGTTCTAGTGTAACTTCTTTAAGTGCTAGTTTGAGCAGTTTATCAGCAAAAGTTATATCACTTAGTGCTTCAGTTACTAGTTTATCAGGAACAGTTACTGGTCATACAGTTCAAATAACTGCTCTAAGTGGAAGTGTAACTAGTTTATCAGGAACTGTAACTGGATTTACTTCTCAAATAAATTCTTTGAGTAGTACTGTTACAGGTTATGGATCTCAAATAACTGCTTTAAGCTCATCTGTTACTAGTTTGAGCTCAACAGTAACAGGTTTTACAAGTCAAATAAATGATCTAAGTGGAAGCGTAACTAGTTTAAGTGCTTCATTAACTGCTACTGGAATTTCAGGCAGTGGAGTTCCAACATTCATTGCATTATTTGATAGTTCTTCTACTTTA
>Ga0265297_10000185_pt1 | contig 207699 bp, 213 predicted proteins | sample Munlanlwell13791_FD_192502 | JGI IMG/M metagenome (GOLD analysis project Ga0265297, IMG submission 192502) | Leachate microbial communities from a municipal landfill in Southern Ontario, Canada - Leachate well 137-91 | ecosystem: Engineered > Solid waste > Landfill > Unclassified | place... | reverse complement strand
TGCCCCGACTGATAAGGAGTTGTGATTTTCTAAATTTGAGTGAGTGTATGAGTGATATTTTGAAAAGCTGTCTGGTTGAGAGTTTTTGTTACTTTTTGCTGCCAAAAAGTGGAAAGAAGAGTTCTTATCAAGAAGAAATGAAAAAGAGAGATTAGTTCTCGGTTATTAACCTCGAACAATAAAACCTATCCTTCGAGGTACAGAATAGCAAGAAGCTTATATTTATATAGATTCCCGTTTTCATGGGAATGACGGAAGGGTGGTCGAAATTGTTTAGTCTCGTGACAAAACAATCCCCCAAACCTCTCGCGCTCCATTGTTTCTAAGCGTCTTCGCACATTCTTCCAAAGTTGTGCCCGTTGTATAGACATCGTCAACAATTATGATTCTTTTGCTTTTTAGTTCTTTTGGATTGATTTTCGACCCTAACTCAATTTTCCCTTTTAAGTTTTTTATTCTCTCTTTTCTCGTGAGACCAACCTGTGGCTTGATTTTCCCAGTTTTTACTAGAAGATTTTTGTACTCTAAAGACAGGCTTGTTGATAACCCTGCTGCTAAAAGTTCACTTTGATTAAATCCTCTCCAATTCAATCGATTTTTTGAGATTGGAACACTGGTTATTACAAATTGTTTCTTTTTTATAAAAACACCGAACTTCTCTGACAATAATCTGACTAGCGGTTCACTCATCCCTTTCACAAAATTATATTTGTACTGCCAAATAGCATCCTTTAGTAAACCTTCATGGTCTCCAAAAATCATCACTCCGGTTAAACTAGTCCGCTGTCGACAATTTGGACAAGTTTTACCGTTTTCTGAAAGTTTTTTACAAACCGGGCAAAGCTGGGTTTTGTTTTTTGAGATCAATCCAAAACACTGACTACAAAGAGGCTCACCCCATTTTCCACACAAACATTGATGCGGAAATATCGCATCCAAAATAGTATTTTCTACTCTCTCAATTACTTTTATCATTTTCGTCTACAAATTAGCATTTTTTACTTGAAATAACAAATAATATAGTTGTAGAATGTTAATAATAATTCAGGTCTAATTTTGGAGGGCATTCATAATGATGACAAAAAATAACGACAATAACCCGGTCCCTGTTACTGAGGAAAGTTTCTTTTTGGAAGATAACACCTTCAATAATGACTGGATGGGCTCAATGATGGAAGATACTGTCTCGAACATTGAGGGAGAATTAGCTGTAGATGTCTACGAAACAGCCAAGGAAATGGTAGTCAAAGCTCCGGTTGCTGGGATAGATCCTGAAAATTTGGATATTACCTTGACCGAAGAAATGGTCATGATAAAAGGGGAGAGAAAAGAAGTCAGAGAAGTAGACAAGAGCTCATATCGCCTACAAGAATGTTATTGGGGATCGTTCTCTCGGACAATTGATCTGCCTACGAAAGTTTTACCTGATGAAGCAAATGCTGATTTCAAGAATGGCATTCTTACCATCAGAATACCGAAAGCTGTCGTTAATAAAATCAAAAAACTGAAAATTAATATTTAATTTTATAATTATTTTAGGTTTCCATAAAAAGAAGTTGATAGTTGATCAACTTCTTTTTATAATAATCACATGAAAGTATTCTCAACTTTAACTAGAAATCTCTTTTATGTTATACTGGTTTTTTTTATTAATCCTAAAATAGCCTTCGGGGCAGTAGACGGTTTATCAGGCGTTTTTACTAGTACCGACCCACTTACAGGTTTTGGAGCTTTTGGCACCTTAACCGTTCTTTTCTCAATTTGTGCGATGATTATGATGGTCATCGGCGGCATAATGTTATTCTTTTCAAACGGAGATCCAAGCCGAGCCAGCAAAGGAAAGGACATAATTATTGGGACATTAGTCGGAGTTGTAGTCTGGATATTATCATACTTTATTTTAACCGCTATAAGTGGATAAGTAAGAGCCTATAAATTATGAAAACTCACAAAAATCAGTTTATTTCTCTAGTCTTATTTTCATTCTTATTTGGTTTTCTACTCCCCTTGTCGACACACGCCAGCATGTTTGGTGGTGGTGGAAAAGATATTGCATCAATAAATAGATATGCACAAAATGTTCTAAATGCCCTGGTCTATATCTCTGGTGCTTTAGCTATTACAGCCGTAATTTATGGCGGAATTATGTACATGCTTTCTGCTGGAGACGAAAAGAGAGCCCAGACAGCAAAGAGAATAATTATGTATGCACTGGTTGGAGTGGCCGTAATAGTTGGGAGCTATTTTATTATTTCCCTCACAACTACCTTTTTTAAGTAACAGGTTTTTTGCAAATTGTCTAATTTTCTTCTTTACAACTCTATAATGTTTATTTTATATTTAAGGTAAGAAATAAAAAAAAGGAGTATCAATGTTAGCGAAAATAAAAAGATATCACAGCGTGGTTACCTTATTTATCCTAGGATCGGTTGTAGTGCCTGGCCTTGCCAAGGCAGGCGGTGACGTGCCTACGCCGGACGTCACAGTTCCGAGCACTGAAGGAAGTATTGACGCGGTAAAACAATTTATTCAAAAAGCCGCAAATTGGGCATTAATAATAACAGGAGCAATTGCCATATTGCTTGTCATCTATGGCGGAATTATGTACATGCTTTCCGCTGGAGACGAAAAGAGGGCTGCAAAGGGTAAACAGATTATTCTTTATACTTTAATCGGTGTAGCGGTAATTGTTGGGGCATATTTTATAATAACACTGGTTATGAATTTCTTAGGTGCTTAAAGACAACTCTTATAATTAAAAAGCTGGAGATCACTCCAGCTTTTTAATTTTCTTTGTAAAATATATTTATGTTATACTATCCTTGAATAAAAAAGATATTTCATACTTACTTTTCTCGGGGGGAAAATGAATGTAATAAAACAAACACAAAAAAACAAAAAGCTCGTTTTTATTTTTGTTTTTTTCATATCCATATCTTTAACCATTTTATTACTACCTCAATTTGCTCACGCAGGGCCTTTAGCTTGGATAACAGACCCCCTCGGCTCAATTAAAGCAGCTTTTTGTTCTATACTCGATGGCATGTCAGAGATGATGCTTAGGGTTGGCCTGGCAATCTTAGCTCTCTCCTTAACTGTAACTGAAACTTTGATAAAGTCTGCGACGCAAGGAGCAAATTCTGCATCCTTTGATGCGTCTGTAACTGATGTACGTAACTTTGCCTTCGGTATGATGGCAATCATTTTGATCGTGATCTCATTTTCTCAAGTTTTAAATATTAGTAAAGATAAGTTTGGAGCAAAAGCGCTTTTGCCTAAAATGTTTCTTGCTTCCATATTGATGCTTTTTAGCACTTTAATCTGTTATGTAGTCTACGATGTTGGCAGCATTATGGCAACTTCGCTCGTAGGGAATGATATTTCTGCAGTTGTTTATCAGGGGGCGACCGGGAAGGATAACGCGGCGGATGTATTAGGGCCTTTTGAAGTTATTTTGGGAGATGATTCGAATGGAATAAAAAATGAGTCAAACGGTAATAATGAAAATATTATGCTTCATTTTGCTTTTATGTTTGTCGCTTTTATTGGGGCAATCGCTTATATCATTCTAGGGATTATTATGATTTTCAGGTCGTGGGCTGTCATGCTTTTTATTGTTCTGGCGCCGCTTGCTTTCGCTAGTCTAGTCCTTCCCTGGACCTCCTCGTGGCATAAAAAGTGGTGGGCAGAGTATGCTAAGTGGGTTTTTTTCTTACCCGTGTCCTTGTTAATTTTAAAAATTGGTGGATCCATTATTGCCACATATAATGATAGTATCAGTAACCTTTTCGGGGCTAATGGAACATTGAACGCAATAGTGGGAGCAACCATTGCTCCGTTGCTTGAATCGTTATTTATGGTTATTGGCTCTATAATCACGGTTGTGGCTGCTATCTTTATGCCCCTTAAGATGCTGGGGAAGATCGGCTCAGAAATTCAGCGAATATCCAAAGGCTATGCTGGTCGCAAAACTGGCGTTACTCCATATTTACAAGCTCGGACTACCGAACAAAAAAGAGTTGCCGGAGAAAAAGCTCAGAAAAGACTCGAAAAAGTCTCACGACTCATACCCGGAGAAAGCTCTGCCTCAAACTTTTTTCGTGGAGCCGTTACTGGTATGTCAAAAGAGACTGCCCTAGTCAGAGAGCAAGAAAGACAAAAGAAACTTGGCAATTTAAATTTAACTGCTAAAGCGAGGAAGTCTTTAATCGAAACGGGCTCGATGGATAATTATATTGAGGAAGCAAGGGTAAAAATGGGGCTGCCTGGAGCCCCTCTTACCGATGATGCCCCCCAAATGCAAGAGCTGTTTAAACAAAAAGCTGCACTCAAAGCGATTAGTAGTGACCCCAAGGACATCCAACAATTGGCTAGAACTGATCTACTACGTGACAGGGATGCTTTAAAAAGTCGGCAGTTTGGTATTTCATATGTGGCAGAGGTTACTCATGGTACAGGACACCCTAGAGAATTCCAATTACGACCTAATGCGTCAGTGAATGAGCTTCGTGCAGCAAAACAGATTGTGGAACATGTTAGAAACGGTTCTCGTTCTGCGAGCGAATTAACTGAGACAATGACAGCTGATCAATGGAAAGACTATGAAAAATCTTGCCAGCTACTTCATCTTAATGGCGGTATTGAAGAAAATGGAGTACATGTTGATTTAGCCCCTAATCAAATGTTTACCCCCGAGATGTCACGGAAACTTACCAAGTATGCTAAAGAAAATAGGCTTGGTGATGGGGATGATATTATCCGTAAGTTAGCTGCAGCTTCAGATCATGGTCTGCCACCGGCAACGGGTTTCACCCCTGGTGCTAGTGGTGGCGTTGGTGGAACGGCCTCAACCCCAAATCGTCCCGCAACGGCTGCTGATACTGGCACACCGCGTCCTGATTATAATGCTCCTCTCCCAGATGATGAGCACCCTCCAAGCACTGAAGAATTCAGAAGGTTCAAGTAGTTATGCAATATCAAATGCCACAAAACATTGAGGTAGAAGACAAGGTTATCGGGCCATTAACCCTGAGACAATTTTCTTTTCTTATTGCCGGGTTGGGCCTTTCGGCCGGTCTTTATGTTTTGATCTCGAAACTTAATCTTCCGTTGATTATTAGCATCCTTGTTTCGTGCCCTCCATTTTTTGTTTGTTTGTCGTTGGCCTTTCTAAAATTTAACGGTCGAACCTTGGATAGCTATATTTCTCCATTTTTTTCCTTTCTCTCCATACCAAAGAAGAGGATCTGGAAAAAGGAAGAGTATCGCCCAGATATGGGTAAGCTTACGAAAGAGGCTACTGCTGAACCCGCTGTTTCTATTGTCACCAAGGCTCCACTAGAACAACTAGATGAACAATTAGAAGTTCTTTCTGATACGGTCGACGCAGCAAACGGCCCAAAAGAGCCAAAAACCGTATTTGAAACGACCAAAACACGAGAAAAACAGTTAGAAAAAACTATCGACAAGAATACCAAAGAAGTTTCAGAAGAAACCGAACCTTTAGTTGCTCAGATGGCTTCTGTTTCACCCGATGAGACTTTCAAAACCTGGGTTACAACAACAGGAGACGATGATGAAAAAAAATAACAAGGGTGGGCTTACAGGTATCCAGAATTATTTACGAGTTGATGAAATAAAGAACGGTCTGCTATTTCTAAAAGATGGTTCCGTTCATAAAATTCTCCAAGCAAACAGTATTAACTTTTACTTAAGATCAGAAGATGAACAAAATGTTATTATTGGTGGCTTCCAAGAAGTCTTAAACACCCTCGCTTTTCCTATTCAAATATTGCTGCAGTCCAGAAAGATAGACCTGGAAAGTTACTTGGAGTCAATAGAAGGAAATATCAGTAAGGAGCAAGACCCCCTAATAAAATCAAATATGGAAAGCTATCTTTCCTTTCTCCGTGATATGGTTTCTTCTGCCTCAGTCATGGACAAAAACTTTTATATTATTGTTTCATACTACCCCTCCGTCATTAAAACGTCTTTTCTTGATAATCTTTTTGGTCCTAGCAAAAAAAATGTTACAAACAAAGAGATCATCGAAACGCTGGAGGTTCTCGAGCAGAGGTGCAATTCGGTTAAGCTTGCCTTAGAATCAATCGAGGTTATTTGCCGAGAGCTTCAGACAAAAGAAATTATTGAATTATTTTATGCTACCTACAATCAAGATGTGGTAAAGCCGGATTTGTCCTACAATGACATATCTTAATAATAAACGATAAAGATTTATTGGAGGAAGAGTGCTATTTAGTAAAAAGCCAGAGTTAACTGAAGAACAAAAACAAGAGATAGAAGCCCAGAGAGTTTTGCAAGAAGGAATGACGACAATTCGGGACCTGATCGCTCCCTCAGCTATGGAGATTAGTCCAAACTTTATCAAACTTGGATCTATTTATTGCCGGACTTTCTTTGTTCAGGAATACCCCCGCTTTATGTACGCCGGGTGGCTATCACCCTTGGTTAATCTAGACGCAGTCTTGGATATTTCCATTCATATTGCTCCACTAGACAGCGCGGACTCTGCAAAAAAATTAAGATCAAAGTCAACTCAGATAGAGTCAACTCTGGTTATGAACGCTGAAAAAGGATTAGTACGAGACCCTAAGCTCGAAGCCACCTATCAGGATGTTGAAGACTTACGGGAAAGACTTTCGGTCGGAGTCTCAAAACTTTTTCACACTTCGTTTTATATGACAATTTATGCAAAAACCCCGGAAACCCTTGATGACACCACTAATATCATCGAGTCCTTGCTCGGCGAACAAATGGTAGTAACTAAGCCGTGCATATTACAGATGGAACAGGGATTGAACTCGACTCTTCCCATGGGCAAAGATGAATTAGGAATCGCTCGAAATATCGATACAGAAGCCCTATCCACCTTTTTCCCTTTTCTCTCGGCAACACTTTCTACTAAAACAGGCATCTTTTATGGCATTAATCGAATTAATAATAGTTTAGTCATCTGTGATCGATTTGATCTTCCAAATTATAACTCCGTCGTTATGGCTATGGCTGGAGCCGGAAAAAGTTACGCCGTGAAACTGGAAGCCTTGAGGTCTCTGATGTTTGGCACCGAAATAATTGTGATTGATCCTGAGAATGAATACCAAGAAATGTGCGAGAAGTTTAACGGCGCTTTTCTAAACATAAATATCAATTCAGAGCAAAGAATCAATCCTTTTGATTTGCCTCACTCTGCGGACCCAGAAGACGCAATCGATGACCTTCGCAGCAATACGTTAATGCTCTCTGGGCTATTGAGAATCATGGTTGGAGAGATGACCCCCCAAGAAAGCAACCTCTTGGACGCTGCGATCATCGAGACTTATGCCTCGAGAGGCATTACCGAAGATCCACAGACTCATAACCTGGAACCTCCAACATTAATCGATCTTCAACACGTTCTCGAAGGCTTCAATGGTGGGAAAGATTTGGCGGCTAAACTTTCAAAATTTACTACGGGATCATACGCTGGATTCTTAAATAACAAATCAAATATCAACCTAGATAATCGTTTTGTCGTTTTCTCAATTCGCGATCTAGAAGAAGAGCTCCGACCAATCGCCATGTATTCAATCCTAAATTATATCTGGAATCGAGTAAAAAGTTCACGAAAGCGTCGTTTATTAATCGTTGACGAGGCTTGGATCATGATGAAGTATAAAGAATCCGCCCAATTTATTTTTTCGATTGCTAAACGTGGTCGTAAATACTTTCTGGGGCTCACCTGCATCAGCCAAGATATTTCGGACTTTTTGGGCTCAGAATATGGTCAAGCAATAGTCCACAACGCCTCAATCGCCATGCTTTTCAGGCAACATCCGGCACAAGTAGATTATGTCAAGGAAGCTTTTCATCTGACTGATTCAGAAAAAACATTTTTATTACAAGCAGGAGTTGGGGAGTGTTTGTTTATTTCTGAGAACAACCATGCCCTTGTCCAGATAACTCCGAGTTACCAAGAAGATTTAGTCGTTACAACTAACCCAGAACAGCTAAACGAAATGGAGAATGAGTAGGATGCCCGAGCTAAACGATGCTCTTCAATCTCCTGATGAGCCCGAAGATGTTTTCGATCCAAAAAATAATCAGTCAAAGCCTAAATCAAACCCACGATCAGATGCTTCAAAGGGGGCTATCCAAAATGCCAAAGATATTCATGGAAATATAAAAGACCAAGGACTAGGGAAGGGTTTAAATACTTCTGCAAACCAAGGAAATTTAGGCCGAACTGCCCAGGGTGCCTCTAAAACAGCAGGTAACATCAAGGATCAGGGCATTGGAAAGGGGCTGAACTCTTCTGCTACCGAAGGCCATTTGGGAGATACGGCTCAAAGGACAGCGGGAACAGCTAAAAACATAAGCGACCAGGGGGTAACTGGAGGCTTAGCAAAGTCTGCCGAAGAGGGTCATCTAGGTGATACCGCCCAAAAAGCTGCTGGCACTGCAAAAAATATAAAGAACCAAGGCCTGGCAGGAGGCTTGGCAAAGTCTGTCGGAGAAGGACACTTAGGAGAAAAGGCTCAAGGGGGAGCAAAAGTTGCAGAGGGCGCTGCTAAAAGGGATGCGGGAAAAGTTGCTGAAGGAGCTGTTCAGGCAGCTGGCGGAGATGCGACAGCACAAGCCACCGCCAAGCATGCCGCCCGTGTCGGAAAGATAGCTGCTGATGTCGCTGCTGCAGAAACAGGCGCCGGAGCAGTCGAAGCGGTCAAGGATACAGTCAAAGAGATTGAAGATGTCGCCACCCATCCAGACGAGGTCGTTGCTATTGGTGGCCGAGTCGTTAAAGCGATAGGGGTCTTTGTAATCGCCTTTTTTGCCATAATTATTCTTATTATGGCTATCTTTGTTGATATTTCGGGAGGTTCGCAAAAAGCGGCTGACTTTAACTCAGGAGCTCTTTGTCCCGCACAATATGTTCCTCCGACAAATGTTGCCCGTATGGTATATCACGGTGACAACTTTGATACCTCGGACACCTACGTTGAGGTGGCCAAAAGATACTATATTGGTGCGCCGGGTTTAATCGCAGCAATAGACTTTCGAGAGGCAAGCAACTATATTGAAAACTGTAAGGAAAAGTACTCAGGAAATGCTCCTCGTATCGCAGAGTGCGAGGTAGCAGACAAAAAATTATTAACCTGTCGGGCAGAAAAAATTGCCGAAAAAATACGTGAAGGAGCAAAGGCTGTCAAGGATAGTATCTCACCTGATTTTTCAAAAGACCCCGAAAAAACCTGGATTAGGGTTGATGATTATGGAACGCTTTTGGCAGGTTTAGGCTATTTTCAGACAATTGACAAAGGATTCGACCCTAAAACATATAAGCCGGTTGAGGACCTCTGGGTCATGAATATGTTCGCTCAACCAAACCCAAAGGATAAGGATGGAAATATAATTAAAGATAGCGTAGAAAACAAAATTATCGATGGTTATGGAGGAAACAAGTCCGACATTCCTATTGGTGCCGCGACTTTTTATAAGATTATGGCTGCTTGGATTTCCGAAACTGACGGTTGCAATGTTTGCGCCTTTGACCCCTTTGGCTATCAAGCTCCTGAGCCTCCTCCACCCACAAACCCTGGAGGTCCAGGAGACACCCCACCATCTGACTCAAATAAATGTCACGCCCTTGTTTACACTAACATTATAGATGAAGCAAAATATGCTCAGGCAATAGACAAATATATAAAAAACACCTTTCCTGGATCAAAGTGGTTAGACGAAATGAACAATAAACCAGGCACTTATGTGGTGAGCGGAGCTAAAAGTGAAAATGTAAATCCAGCCTTGGTGGCCTGTATTGGCGCTCATGAAAGCGCTCTTGCAACTGGCACCAACTATGGTCACAACTCCTTTGGTCGTAGGGCAACCAAAAGTCAACCCCATGTAACAACTTCCACTGGTGATTGGTATGCGTGGCCATCCTACAAAGCAAGTCTCGTTGCAGGAGATAGTGAAGCGAATTTTATTAAAGTTACCTACATAAAAGGATTTAAAGTTACTGACCTAGCTAGCTTTATTCATATATATGCACCAAGTAGTGATGGTAACGATGAGGGTGGATATGCAAGCTTTCTAAAATCATGCATGGATAAAATTAATAATTATGCCGGAAACGCTATTGACTGCAAATAGCAAAGGAGAATTATGACCAACAAGAAAAAATTTATTATATTAATAGCCATTTGTTGTGTAATACTTACTGCAATAATATTCATAACCACTTTTTGGTTAAGAACTACTATCGAGATAAGCCCGTCTCCCGATAAAATTACTGTTGGGAACCACTCAACCAGTAAAAACCCATTCAGGGGATATTTGTTTGCTGGCAAATACACTCTAACCGCAGAAAAAGATGGTTATCCAAATTTAACCAAACAAATCCAAGTCAAATCTGGTAAAACAAAATATAGTTTTACTATGCCAACATACGAGGAAGTCTTTATAGAAAGCTTGCCCATCAACACAACTGACTGGCATATTGATTATTCACATGAGGATAATTTATATTATATTGAAATTTTAAATCCCCCCTACCAGGAGAATCTCGCCAAAGCAAAAGCCTTTATAAAATCGAAGGGTGTTGATATAAATAAAATAAAAATATATTCATGGAAACCGGCCCAGATGGAATAAACATATAAAATGATAATTACGAAGTCAAAATTTAAGAAACTCACGCTGCCCATAACCATTCTGGTCTTATTTATTGGTGGATTTTTTATTATTCCTTCTCTTGCTAGTGCAAAAATAACCGACGATTTTAATAATGCATGTAGTGCTTTTGCTGTTAATGGCATAACTTGGGAGAAACCTGCTGTTGCTGGAGAAGAAATTAATGATGCAAATCCTGGATCTTGTACCGTCTGTCCAGGCGGGACCACAAAATGCTCCGACAATATTTGCCGCATCTCTTGTGTTGGTATTGACCCTTCAACTTGTACTGACGGAAAGAAGGGGGTATACATCATCGGTGATAATTTGACCGCCAACATGGAAAGCGAAGGGAACCTCAGTGGGCTTATTACAGCACTGGGCTGGGGGCCGGTAGACGTCAACGGGAGACAAGGTCGAGAGATCGGTGATGGGGTAGACGTTATAAATAATAACAAGGCCAAGATTAAGGAGGCTGGAGCAGTAGTCATTGCCTTAGGAACTAGTGGAAATGGGGCAAACCTTAAACAAAAAATGGGGATTATATTCAATACGTTACAAGAAGTTAATCCCGGGATTAGGTATTATTTTGTTAATTACTCTGGATCAAAAGACCCTGACATCGAAAAAGAGATGGACAAAAGGTCCGCTGCCCTAAGTTCCTTTGTCGAAGACAACAAAAAGGAGGGGGCAATGTTGATTGATTGGAATCAAGTAAATAAGTCTGTGGATCCGCCATATACCGATGCTGATCCAGCTGGAATTCACCCCATTGGGAACTATGATAAGATGGCTCAGGCTGTGGCTGGGAAAATCGGTCAAATGCCAAAAGGCGGTATCTGCAGTGGTGGTAAATGTGGTGAGAAGGCTGTTGAATTAGCAAAAAGCATGATTGGTGATTTATATAACTGGGGAGGGTGCCACACTCAATATCACTCCATGTCACCACCAAAAGGCTGTGCTCGTCGTGATGGTGGGCCGGGCTATGATTGCTCTGGGTTAGTTAATTGGGCTTGGTATTGGGGGTCAGACAAAAAAGTTGACATACTTGCTCATTACGGGGCTGGGGTAATATCCTCTTCTGAACTAGAAGTAATTGCCTCACATCCCTCCGGGATACCGGCCGACGCAAAACCTGGCGATGTTCTTGGTTTTTTTGGTGATTGTTCCTATACGTCACATATAGGGATGTATATTGGTGAAGGAAAAATGGTACATACACACTCACAAGATACTCCGGCAGAAATCGTAAGTTTATCTAGTTATTCTCCTGTAGCTTGTTGGACTCGGCCAAAATCATGTAAATAAAGAAGGATAGGAACATATGAACAAAAAGAACATATTAATAATAATCGGCTTATCCATAGTCGTCGTTTTGCCATTAGTTGTAATTCTTTATCTTCAACAAACCTCTGTTTCGCATTATTCAGGCTTATTTCAAAAGCTGACTAATGATAACGGCTGGTCTAAGCCAAAAGACTACGAAGGCTGTAAAAAAGATCAAAAAAATTGTATAACCATCGCCACGGCTTTTATTGACGATGGAACTTACTCAAAAGCTTATTACTCTGGTTATGATTTAAACTCTTTACAGACCGATGTGAAAAAAATAGAGGATCTCGTGAATAATAAAAAATATAAACAGGCCTATAAACAAAGTAAAAAAACCTTAGAGAGTGTTAATAAGAATTTTGATGTATATATCAATGAGAACAGTGAAAATTTTAATCAAATTGATACATTAATATACGGAAAAGATCCAAAGGTTGTTACCTTTACAAACGTTAACTATCAGATCGTTGGTGATTGGGCAAAGGTAACGATGTTCCCAAACAACGCAAAGACCGAGCCGGCGAGTGTTATATTAAAAAAGAATCAGAACGGTTGGTCAATTATTGAGGAGCCGGGGACTATATTTGAAAAGAATGTTTTAAATAAATACCCTGACATGCCCAGCGATTTTATAAAAGAACCCAAAAGAAATCCTTCAGGTATAATAATCGTTAATAAAAACGGTAAAAAACCGCCTGAGAGTTTTACTACTAACAATTCAATGAAAACACTAGTTGACCCACTATCTAGATTATTGCCTCATTATACCGATACTTATGTTGTAGAATCTGAGATGATTAATAGCCTTCCTGTTTACACGGTCTCTTATTATAATACAAATGGAAATACGCTTGAAAAAACCAAATCAGACTTCAAGGCTTGGCTTAAAGAAGTTGGCGTAGATATAAAAGATTCCTCAATAATATACAAGGACATCAACAAATCAGACGACTCAATTAACGTTGTCGACTAAATATCCCTATTAATTAGTTCTTTACTAACCACAAACTGCACCCGAGTAATCGGGTGCTTTAATAATTTGTTTACTTTGCCCTGACACTCTGTTGCCCAGATGTTCGATGAAGCAGCCACCTTCAAGACTCCATTCCGGTAAGAGACAACCCTCAAATTTTCTTTACCATGATCGCCAAATAGCTCCTCTAGCTTTTTCTGTGCTTCTTCCACAATCATCGCTGCATCAATATGCTTTTTGAGCCCGAGCTGCTTCATCCTTTTATCAAATGTTCCGCCGAGATTTCCCATTTATATTTTTACCACCTTTGATTCTTTTATAATATTTTTACTAACATGGTCTAGATCAGTTGTTGTTACAATTGTTTGCTGTTTTTTGAAAATTTGCGACAAGAGGTCTCTCCTCGACTCGTCAAGCTCGCTAAAAACATCGTCTAGAAGCAGTACGGGCTTCTCTCCCGTGATTTTAGTAAAATAATCTATCTCTGCCAGTTTGAGAGCTAAAATGACTGTCCTGAACTCTCCACGTGAAGCAAACTCATTAATATTTTTCCCATTTAACAAAAATTCAATATCATCTCGGTGTGGACCAATAGTTGTCACCCCTGAATAGATATCACGGGTTCTGTTTTTTGTTATCTGAGAGATTAGCTCTGCCCAACCCCCTTGACTCTTGATTGAGGGCAAGTAATTAATTATTAAATCGTCTTTTTTACCAGACAGAGCCTGGTATTGAATAGGTAGGGTTATATTTATTTTTTCAATGTACTCCTGACGTTTTACTATTAGATAATTACCAAACTCAGCTAACTTTCCATCCCAAATCTCTAACTCTTTTTCGTTAGCAAGCCCTTTTCCAATTCTCCTAAGTAAACTATTTCTGTGTTCTAAAGTCTTTTTATAATGGGTTAGGCTGTAAGCATATTCTCTATCTGTTTGACTGATAATCAGATTTAGATATCTGCGCCTGGCTTCTGGTAGGGTAGAAATTAGTTCTATCTCTTCGGGGGTAAACAGAACACAGTTTATGTGGCCAAGCAGCTGACTAGAAGGCTTCTTTTGTCCTTTGATTTTCACTGTTTTAACCATTCTTTCTTGATTCTCAACAACTACTAATAAATCTTCATTGCCTGATGCTTTTTCCAGATCACCGGTAACTCGGAGATAACTTGTTCCCCATTTAATGAGATTTATATCTTTTGAACGAAAAGATCGTCCGCAGGCCAAATAATAGATTGCTTCCAAAAAATTTGTTTTGCCACAAGCATTTGGTCCAACAATAATTGTGATACTATTAAATTCAAACTCGAACGACGCATGATTTCGCCAATTTTCAAGTTTTAGCTTTCTTATTTTCATAAAGTAACCAAATTGTGTCTATGAACGTAGGGGCATAATAATATAGACATAGTCATCGTTTTTTTCTGACTTTATAGTTCCTGGACTTAGTTTCCCTGACATCTCAAAGCTAACTTTTGGTGATTTCAGATTTGTCAAAACGTCTAGCAAATATTTTCCATTAAAAGAAATTTCGCCGTCTTTCCCTATAATCTCGGCTTTTATTACAGTATCAGATTCTCCTATTTGCGAAGAAATTGCTTTTATTTCAACTTCTCCTTTTGATTTAATAAAAATATTTATACTATTAGCACTTTCTCTAGAAAAAAGTGTGGCAACCTTAATAGCATTAGAAAATTCATTCGAATTAATTATCGCTTTCGTTTCATTTTCTCCAGGAATTATCTGCTGGTAATTAGGAAATTGGCCTTCTATTAAGCGCGACGTAAACTCTATGTCTTTTGCCGCAAATAAAACTTGGTTATCATCAATGTATATCTTTATGTCTTCATCTAAATCAGAAAGTATTCTTGATAACTCAATCATTGTTTTGGCTGGGATAATAATTTCTTTTTTATTTGTCGATTTTACTTCTAATTTTATTTTCTTCTCAGCTAGTCTATAGCTGTCAGTTGCCGCCAAGATAAGGTTATCTCCATCTAGATTAAAATAAATACCAGAAAGCACTGGTCTTGCTTCGTCTAAAGCTGCGGCAAAATTTACTAAATTCAAAGCGTCTTTTAAAATTCCTGAATTAATAACTAAGAGCGGCTCTCCTTTTATTGAGGGAATTAGGGGAAATTCTTCTGCGGAGACTCCTTTAATAGATAAATTATCATTTTCTGATTTTATTTTTACGTCCATTTCTTCGATTGATATATCAATCTTTTCTGAAGAAATAGAATTAACTACATCTGTAAAAAGTCTAGCAGGGATAGTAATGTCGCCTTCTTTTTCGATCTTCCCACCAATCCAATAGTTGATACCAATTTCCAGATTTGTTGCAGATATTCTCATCCTACCTTTTTCTGTTGAGACCATAATATGGCTTAATATCTCCAAACTCCCCCTAGTGTTGACTACTCTACCGGCAACAGATAGGGCCTTGGCTAAATTTTCTTTTAAAACAGATGCTTTCATTTTATCCCCACTTTCTTTCTATAATATTTATAGATATATATTAATAATGATTGTAATAAGTCCTGTGTAATCAGTGTAAAACTCTATTTTCTATCTCAATTTTACCTTTATTTCTGTGGTAAGTCATCATATAAACCTGAGAAAATAGTTTGGATTGAGTGGTTACAAACCTCTCGGTGGGTTTTCTTGTCAATTTTTAAAAACAGGAAATAAACTCCTCGGTCACTCTTTTATAAACAGACTTTTCCACAGACCTAACCATAGATCTTTTCCTTTATCAAGCTAAGCTCGTGTCTCAATGGTTCGTTATATTCTAATTCTTTCTCTATTTTATCGCATGAGTGAATGGCAGTCGTATGATCCTTCTTTCCTAGTTCGCGAGCGATTTTAGGGTAGGATAGGTGAAGTTCTTCTCTCATTAAATACATGGAAACTTGCCTGGGCATGACAATTTCTTTGTCACGTTTACTCCCAATAAGTTCATTGACGGAAATATCATAATAATCGGATACTTTTTCAACAATATGACGAGGGGTAAAACTTTTTTTGCGAGGACTATTTATCAAAGTATTTAAAATACTTTTTACCACATCTAGTGTTGGCTGGCTCCCATTTAATTCACAATAAGCTAAAATTCTGTTTAGAGCACCCTCGAGTTCCCTAATATTGTGTTGAATAGTACGAGCTATAAAATCACAAACATCCAAAGGAACGACATAGCCACGAAGTTGGGCTTTTCTTTGGACGATAGCAATTCTTGTTTCCAGATCCGGTGGTTGGATATCAACTATTAGGCCCCATTCAAAACGAGATCGAAGTCTTTCCTCCAGGGTTGGAATTGCTTTTGGCGGACGATCACTGGCCAAAATAATTTGTTTATTTGCTTGATGCAAAGAATTAAAGGTGTGAAAAAATTCTTCTTGTGTCTGTTCTTTTCCTGCCAAAAATTGCATATCATCAACCATCAAAACATCAGCTTTGCGGTATTTGTCTTTAAAAATATTTGTTCGCTTGTCTGTTATGGAGGTTATAAAATCATTAGTAAATTTTTCGGAAGTGACATAGACAATATTTTTTTTCTTGTCTTTCTCTTGGATAGCATGGCCAACAGCTTGCATTAGATGTGTCTTGCCGAGACCAACCCCTCCATAGATAAAGATAGGATTATACTTTGTCCCCAAATGTAAGGCAACGCTTTGGCAAGCGGCAAAGGCTAACTTGTTTGAATTGCCTACAACAAAGGTATCAAAGGTGTACTTAGGATTTAGATCCCCTAAAGCCACCTTAACTTCTGTTTCTTCTTCCTCGTGTTTTATTTCTTCTTCGACTTTTTTGATGTGATCTTTTTCTGAGAGCTCTTTTTCTAAATTTTTGATAGAGCCGATGCGGTATTCAATAGATTTAATGGTACTAGAATTGTGTCGAAGGGCTTCTAGAATTTCTTGGTTATATTTTTTTTCTAACCATTCCTTAGTGAAAACGTTTGGAACGCCGACGATAACTTTGTCGTCATCTATTGAAATGATGCTGGTATTTCTAAACCAGGTTGTAAAGTTCGCCCGAGATAAAGAGACCTCAAGTTCACCCAGAACCGCTTTCCATAGTTGTTCCTTATCCATTTCCACCTCAAAAAGTTTATGACCGATGAGTAAAATAGAGGGCTTAACCCTCTTTTAAAAAATTAACTCAAAAGTACTACTCTTAAGAAAAAGTATACACTTCAGTAAAGTTTTCCACAAGTAGATTTTCTTACCCACAACTCCTACTCATTACTCTTCTCCTTGATGAGAAAGTAACCAAGTTATCTGCGAAAAATTAAACTTTCCAGTCCATTGTTGCTTAGCCAGAAACAATGTTCTTAGTGTCGGCCTAAAGGCGAAACAATTTTTCGCTTTTGAAACCAAAGATTTTAAACTCTATTCATTGACCTTAGGGCTACTTTGTGCTAAAATCTATAGGCTTAAGGAAAAATTATGAGTAAAAAAACATTTCAGCCAAAAAAGGCAAGAGTTGGTAAAGTACACGGATTTTTGGTTCGCATGTCGACCAAAAACGGACGGAACGTTTTGAAGAGACGCAGGCTGAAAGGTCGTGTCAAATTAAATCCTTCTAAAAATGCTTAAAAAACAACAAAGAATAACAGATAGTAAAGATTTTCAAACTATTTACAGACGCGGTCGACATTATTCGAACGCGTTCTTTAGTTTAAATTATTCAAAAAATTATTATGGACATACCCGAGTTGGAATAGTTGTAAATAAAAAGGTAGCAAAGAAAGCTACTGAACGAAATTTATTGAAAAGGCAGCTGAGAGAAATTGTCAAAAAAGATTATGACAAACTTGCTGTCGGGATGGACATAATCATTTCTACCAGACCAAAAACTAAAGAACTTGATTTCACTCAACTTGAAAAAGAGATAGTTGCTCTTTTTGCAACAGCCAAATTAATTAAGTAATCTCATGTTTAAAAAGCCTTTTTTATACATAATTAAGTTATATCAAAAAACCATTTCTCCTGATCACGGAGTGACGAAGGATGTTCACCCTCATGGTTTTTGTCGTTACAATCCGACTTGCTCCCAATATACATATGATGCCATCGATCGATTTGGGGTAATCCGAGGTGGCCTTCTCGGTTCGTGGAGGATACTTCGCTGCAATCCATGGAGCAAGGGAGGAAACGATCCAGTTCCTGACAAATTTACTTTCAAGTCAAAGAAGAAATAATATGCTCAACCAATTATTCAAATGGGCTAACCAATACAGGGCAGTCAGGCTTTACTTTTTGTCCAAAATCAAGGTACAATAAACGTTGCAAAAATAAGAAAAAAGGAAATATATGCACCTATTGTGGACACTATTTGTTCAACCTGAAATAAATCTTTTAGTATTTTTCTATAGCATCCTCCCCGGCCATGATTTTGGAGTAGCAGTAATTCTATTAACCGTTGTTGTAAGGTTGATTGTTTGGCCATTGCAGTCAAAGACTCTCAGAAACCAAAAGGCGATGAATAAGCTACAGCCGGAAATCAACAAAATCAAAGAAAAATATAAGAACGATCCAGCCAAAATTAATACTATGACCATGGAACTCTATAAAGAGAAAGAAATTAATCCGCTTTCTTCTTGCTTGCCTACCCTGATTCAGTTGCCGTTACTTTTTGCCCTTTTTTATGCCATCCGACCTTTTGGCACGGCCGCTTATATAGATGTTACTAACCATGCAGCCGGACTCTGGAAAGATATATATCCATGGCTCAGAGACATGCCTTTCGTCAAAGACGCATTAAGTAAACCCATATCGACGGAACTTTTTGGGATTATTAATCTAACGAAACCTAACTGGGCTTTAGCGTTGATTGCTGCTGCTCTCCAATTTGTTCAGTCAAAGATGATTATGCCAAAGAAAAATCTAGATGCAACCCAAAAAATGTTTAATCAAACTCTTTATATCTTCCCAGTAATGACTTTTATTATTGGTCTCTCTTTTCCGGCCGCTCTACCTCTCTACTGGATTGTCCAAACGCTAATGATGATATTACAGCAATACTTGATCATGCATCGGGATGTTGAAAAACTTGAGGAGGATAAAAAATAATGGCCGTGACCAAGGCATCATTAGATATAATCAAAAAAGAAACCGAAGAAATGTTAAAATTGCTTGGAGTTTCTCTGGATGTCTCTATCTCAGCTGATCTGGATGGGGTTCTAGTCAATCTTTCAGGTGAAGATTCAGCGATTATGATCGGTCATCACGGCGAAAATTTATCCGCCTTTGCCTTTATTTTAGGCATGATGTTGAGAAAGAAAATTGATCGAGAGTTGATGTTCAGGGTTGATATAAACGGCTATCTCAAAGATAAAGATAAAAAAATTACTGAAATGGTTGAAAGAGCGATTGAAAAAGTTCGAACGAGTGGCTTCCCCGAGGAAATGACCGGGCTTAATGCTTATGAGAGACGGCTAGCCCATACAGTGGTGGCCAAAGAGAGCTTGTTAAGTGAGTCAAAAGGTTATGGGGAAGATCGAACCCTTGTGATTAAGCCAAGAAGGTCTGACGAAGAAGATTCACAATAAAGAGATCTAAATAATTAATTAATCACTAATCTAATAATTTTGTTTTACGGGCAATAAAAGGAGAAAAATGAAAGGAATTATTTTAGCGGCAGGTAAAGCTACCCGCCTAAGGCCTCTAACAAAAGTCACTTCGAAACAGCTCTTACCCATCTATGACAAGCCAATGATATATTATCCCATCGAGACTCTAGTCAAAGCCGGGATTAAAGATATTCTAATTATTATCGCACCGGGTCACGCTGGTCAATTTTTGAATTTATTAGGCTCTGGTAAAGACTTTGGGGTCAAGTTCACCTATGAAATCCAAGAGGAAGCAAGAGGGTTAGCCGATGCCTTTATTGTTGGTGAGACCTTTATCGGTAAAGATAACGTGGCAATGATTTTAGGTGACAATATCTTTGATCATGACTTTTCTGACTGCATCAAAACCTTTAAGTCTGGGGCTAGAATTTTTGCAAAAGAGGTTCATGACCCGCACAGATTTGGTGTCGTGGAGTTTGATAAAAACATGAGGGTTAAATCAGTAGAAGAAAAACCGATGAAGCCAAAGAGCAATTTTGCTGCCGTCGGTATGTATGTGTATGATAATAGAGTGATTGATTTTGCTAAAGAACTGAAACCTTCTAATCGCGGAGAGCTAGAGATAACTGATATAAATAAAATATATCTCGATAAAGGGGAGCTCACAGTAAGCTTAGTAAATGGTATTTGGGAAGACGCCGGGACTTTCGACAGCCTACTTCGCGCTTCAAATGTGATGGCAGCAAAGGTCAAGGAGAACGAGTAAATGAAAATGCTTGTCACGGGTGGCGCCGGTTTCATAGGCGCGAACTTTGTACACCATACCTTAAAAAGCAAACCAGAATACAAAATTACAGTTCTCGATGCGTTGACCTATGCGGGGAGCAAAGATAACTTGAAGCCTGCCATGGATAAAATCACTTTTGTCGAAGGCGATATTACGGACACAAAATTGGTTGATAAACTAGTTTCTGAGAATGATATTGTAGTACACTTCGCGGCCGAGTCTCATAATGACAATTCACTTCTCGATCAATGGCCATTTATTAATACGAATATCATCGGCACTTACACTATCTTGCAGGCTATCCGAAAGCACGACAAAAGGATGCATCACATCTCAACAGATGAAGTATATGGTGACCTAGAACTCGATGATCCGAATAAATTTACGGAAAACACTCCTTATAATCCATCAAGCCCTTACTCCAGTGCCAAAGCCAGCTCTGATATGCTTGTTCGTGCTTGGTTCAGAAGTTTTGGAGTGAAGGCAACGATCAGTAACTGCTCGAACAACTATGGGCCATATCAGCACATCGAGAAATTTATTCCTCGTCAGATTACAAATATTTTGATCGGTGAAAAACCAAAGCTTTATGGAAGTGGTGAAAATGTTCGAGACTGGATCCATGTTGATGACCACAATTTGGCAGTCCATGTAATATTAGAAAAAGGGAAAATTGGTGAAACCTACTTAATAGGGGCGAATGGAGAAGAGTCTAACAAAGAATCCCTAGAGATGATTCTTACTTTAATGGGACAACCAAAGGATGCCTACGAGCACGTCAAAGATCGCCCAGGTCACGATATGAGGTATGCAATCGATTCGTCGAAGCTTCGAAATGAATTGGGCTGGGCACCAAAATTTACAAACTTTGAAGAAGGCTTAAAAGATACTATTGATTGGTACAAAGAAAACCGATGGTGGTGGGAACCGCTAAAAACAAAAGTCGAAGCAAAATATAAGGCCCAAGGGCAATAATGGGACTTGATAACTACAATTCTTCGTTATACGAGAACAAAGAAATTGGTATTAAAAAAACTAAAATTCCAGGGTTATTATCAATTGACCTTGTTTTGAATGGAGACGAACGCGGTTGGTTCAAAGAAAATTTTCAGCGTGAAAAACTTGTAGCTCAAGGATTCCCAAGAGACTTTCAACCTATTCAAATGAATGTTTCGGCGAACAAGGAGCGAGGTGTAACTCGAGGAATTCATGCTGAGCCATGGAACAAATATATTTCAATACAAAGTGGCAAAATATTCACAGCCATTGTTGATCTACGTAAAGGGAAATCTTTTGGCGTGGTTGAAACTCTCGAAATGACTCCAGGAAAAGCTATGTATGTACCAAAGGGTTGTGGGAATGCCTTTCAAACGCTTACTAGTGACGTTCTATACACATATTTAGTAGACGCACACTGGTCGCCAGAGGCTAAATATACTCTAGTCAACCTGGCTGACCCCGAATTAAATATAAGTTGGCCCATACCACTCAATGAAGCAATAATCTCTGATAAGGATAAGGGACACCCTTTATTGAAAGACCTAACACTATAAACTAATTTTAGGAACGTTAATGAATAAAATTTTAATAACTGGCGGCAATGGTCAACTCGGCTTGGCTCTCAAAGATGTCTTAGCAAAGGAAGAAATACTTTTAACCGATACCGATAATATGGACATTACCGAACCGTCTCAGATAGAGCGGATTTTTGCAGATTTCAAACCGACCCACCTCATACACGGAGCAGCGATGACAAACGTTGACGGTTGTGAGGAAAACCCAGAACTAGCCCAGAAGGTGAATGCCGATGGAACAAAAAAACTAGCCGAAGCGTGCAAAAAACACAAATGCCGGATGATCTATGTTAGTACTGATTATGTTTTTGATGGTAAAAAGCAGGAATCGTATACGGAGAAAGATAAGACTAATCCACAGAGTGTCTATGGTAAGACAAAACTTGATGGAGAAAAACACACACTAGAATTACCAAATTCCTATGTGGTTCGAACCTCTTGGGTATACGGAGAGGGAAAGAATTTTGTACGAACTATGTTGGCACTATCAGAGAAAATGGAAGAGGTGAGGGTGGTAAATGATCAATTTGGTCGACCTACTTATGCTCCCGACTTAGCTCGAGCTATTTATGATATTATCCAAAAAAACCCAATGACTGGTATCTACAATGTGACCGGTGATGGATCAGTCATCTCTTGGGCGGATTTTGCCAGAGAAATATTTAAAATAGCCAGCAAAAAGACAAAAGTCGTCGGTATTTCCACTGAGGAATACCTGTCCCAGTACCCAGATAAAAAAATAGCTCTGAGGCCAGAGTATTCGTCACTTGATCTTGAGAAAATAAAGAAAATAACAAGCCTAGAAAATTGGCCATCTTCACTAGATAAATACGTGAGTAAAGAAAAATAACATGGACAAAAAGGCAGATAATAAAATATACCCCGTGATTTTAGCCGGAGGTAGCGGAACGAGACTTTGGCCCTTGTCTCGAGAGCTTAGTCCGAAGCAACTCCTAGAGATAAAGGAAGAAACATCTTTGATAAAAATGGCGGTTAATAGGTGTAGGCTTATTACAGATAATACCCCTACAATTGTTACCACTGCAAAACAGCTTGAATGCATAAAAACAGATTTAGCAGGGATTAAGGTAAATTATATAAAAGAGCCGTCAGCGAAAAACACTGCGCCTGCTATTACCCTGGCAACAGCGACTATTCATGTGGAAGACCCAGAAGCAATAATGGCAATATTGCCCTCTGACCAATTTTTAGATGAAATCAAGCTAGCAGAGGCAATCAAAAAGGCTGCCTCCGTAGCTGATAAGCAAAAAACGATAGTTTTGATAGGAATAAAGCCGACTCGACCAGAAACAGGTTATGGTTATATCCAAATAGATAACCATAAGACTCAAAGGAAAGAGGTTTATAAAGTAAAGAAATTTAAAGAAAAACCAAACCATAATGTAGCAAAAAAATATGTGAAAAGCGGTGATTTTCTATGGAACGCGGGTATGTTTGTGGCAAGAGCAGAGACTTTGAAAAAAGAAATAATAAATTATATGCCAGAGCTGTCTGTTTTGTTTGATAAAAAGACAGACGAAACAATAATCAAAAATAAATATGAAAAGATTGCTTCGGCTTCCATCGAATATGGTGTAATAGAAAAATTAAAAAACTTATACGTTGTAAAAACCAATATGTATTGGAATGATTTGGGCAACTGGAAGGCTATTCATGAAATATCAGAAAAAGATGTTTCAGGGAATCATTATAGAGGTAGACACGTTGGTTTTGAGAATAACAACACCATAATCTATAACAACTCTTCACAACTCGTTGCTACTATTGGTCTAAATAATCTCGCAGTAATCAATACTGAAGATGCAATTCTGGTCTGCGACAAGGAAAAAAGCCAGGATATCAAAAAAATAGTTGAAGAACTTAAAAAAAATGAGTGCAATGAGCTTATCGAGCACAAAACAACAAAAAAACCTTGGGGTAAATATACAATATTAGATGAGGGAGAAGGCTTTAAGGTTAAATTTCTCCATCTGTCTCCGGGTGCCAAAATCTCATTACAGAAACACAAACATCGTGCAGAACACTGGGTGGTTATTAAAGGATTGGCAAAGATTACTATCCACGACAAAGAAGGATTGTTGAATCCAAATGAGAGTGTTTTTGTACCTGCCGGGACAAAGCACCGACTTGAAAATATAGGAATAGATGAACTAATTGTGGTGGAAGTAGCTACTGGATTATATATAGAGGAAGATGACATCGAAAGACTAGACGATGTTTACTCTAGAGAAAGATAAATCTTATAAGGGGACTTGAACAAGTGTATATACCTGATATAATTACCTAGTGAGGTGTCTTTGAGAAGAAAAATTGTACCCATCAGCCTGAAATTTATTCTGACGATAGTTGCACTAGTTACAATGTCGTCATTTTTTATGTTGCCTAAAAATGCTCAAGCTGCCCAAAATCCTAGTTATATTATGCCTGACGATGTTTTTGTGAACGCAGGCTCTATGTCCGAACAACAAATCCAGGATTTTTTGGTAGCAAGAGGTAGCTATCTGGCTAGCTATACAATCCCGGTCGCTTTTACAGAAGCGGGATACTATAACGGAACCTGGATTGGCCCTATTGGGGCAGAAGTTGATTCAACTGGTTGGAGCGCAGCCCATGTTATTTATACAGTTTCTCAGTGGTATGGAATCAATCCACAAGTAATTATGGCAACATTATTTAAAGAACAAAGCTGGATTACTTCTCAGGATCCTACCTATGACATCCCCAGAAGACTCCGCTGGGCGATGGGGTATGCCGTGACAGAGAGTGGAGTAGTTAATGTCTGCGGCACAGGGACAAATCATAATCCGTCTGGCTCATGTGCTGGGCTTGCCATGCAAGTCGATTGGGGGGCCGGTGGTTTAAAATACAGCTACAATGGCTCTCAAAATAAAAGCGCAGGAGTAAGCCCCTACTGGGCTGGGAATACAATAAATCTTGAAACAGCAATTTATATTGGGAATCATTCCACGGCCGCCCTTTATAGATATACTCCACATACCCCTTACTCGAGTAATTATGTTTGGTTCTTTAATACATATTTTGGGAATATTGATTATACAGGGGGTCGTATAAACGTCTACCGCTTCCGAAACATAAATGGTTATTATTTTTATACTATTTTCGAAGCGGAAAAAAATAACATAATTGCAAAGTGGCCGAACCTGTATATTTATGAAGGTGTTAACTTTTCCCTTAACTATGGTTCAAACAGAAATTCGGTCCCACTTTATCGTTTTTATAATAAACAGACAGGATCTCATTTTTACACAGCCTTTGAAGCAGAAAAAAATGACGTGATTGCCAAATACGGATATATTTATCAATTTGAAGGTACTGCATGGAATGTATCTTATGATCCGGCGAACTCTTTCCCTGTTTATCGTTTTTACAATCTTCAAAATGGCAGCCATTTTTACACCGCAAATGAAGGAGAGAAGAATACTATAATATCTACCCTAGGCTATAGATACCGATTTGAGGGTGTTTCCTACTATGTACCAAATTAATATTTAGTTGATTCAGGCTTTACTTATTATAAAAAATTATGAGTAATTACCTTCCAAGATAAGCTTATTTATGTTAATATAGCCTAGTAAATTTATGTCTATCAAGAACAAAAATTACAAATATCTAGGCTTAATAAAAGAACTTGCACTAACCAACTTTAAGCTGAAATATCAGGGATCAGTCCTGGGTTACCTTTGGTCTCTGGTAAAACCCCTAATGTTGTTTGTTGTCTTGTATTTCGTTTTTACACGTATTTTTAGGGTTGGTGGATCTATAGAGCATTACCCTATATATCTTTTACTTGGTGTGGTTTTGTGGGGCTTTTTCTCAGAACTAACTGCAGTTTCTTTAGGATCAATAGTCCAAAGTGGTGACCTAATCAGAAAAGTATACTTTCCGCGCATGGTTCTAGTTATTTCCACCGGGGTTACATCATTAATTACACTGCTTCTAAACTTGATAATAGTTTTTATATTCATGGCCTTTCTCAAGGTCATTCCTAGCTTTAGTTCATTATTGTTTGTTGCTATTTTATTTGAATTATTTGTCCTAACTATAGGCGTTTCCTTTTTCTTGAGTGCCTTATTCGTAAAATTTAGAGACGTGGCCCACATTTGGGAGGTTATCCTGGCGGTTCTTTTTTATGCTACCCCGATCTTATATCCCCTGAGTTTAGTACCTAATAAAATTGCGCTCGTAATGCTTTTGAATCCAGCAGCACAGATAATACAAGATGCAAGGTACCTTCTGGTCACGCACCAAACTGCCACAGCTTGGAATTCTTTGGCACTACAATATGTCTGGATACCTTACGTTTTACCATTTGTTATCTTTGCTTTAGGATACAGATATTTTAACAAAGCAGCTGCTAAATTTGCCGAGGAAGTGTAATGAGAGAAGAAATCGCAATAAAAGTTGAGGGACTATCGAAATACTTTAGAGTCCCACACGAAAAGCATACCAGCCTAAAATCAGCCGCTTTGAATATTTTCCAGAAAAGAAAATATACGGTGTTTAAGGCACTGCAAGACATAAACTTTGAGATAAAAAAAGGAGAGTTCTTTGGTATTATCGGACGAAACGGGAGTGGGAAAAGCACTTTATTAAAAATACTTGCCGGCATCTACTTGCCGGATAAAGGAAAGATTGAGATAAATGGCAAGTTATCGCCCTTTCTTGAACTGGGGGTTGGCTTTAATCCAGAATTAACTGCTAGAGAAAACGTCTTTCTGGGAGGGGCGATCTTGGGGTTGACCAGGAAAGAAATAGCAGACAAGTTCGATGCAATTGTTGAATTCGCAGAGTTAGAAGAATTTATCGATATGAAATTTAAGAATTTTTCATCAGGAATGCAAGTTCGTCTGGCCTTTTCGCTAGCGGTGAATGCACATGCAGAAATATTGTTAATGGATGAAGTATTGGCTGTTGGGGATTCTAATTTTCAAGCAAAATGTATAGATAAATTCATTGAATACAAAAAAGAAAATAAAACAGTCATTTTAGTAAGCCATGATTTGATGTCGATTAGTAATTACTGCGACAGGGCAATGTTATTAGAAAAAGGTAAGGTGGTATTAATTGAACAGCCAAAAAAAGTAATTGCAAGATATTATGATTTAACGGTTAAAAATACAGACAAAAACAGTATAGGAAAGAGGAGTAATAAAAAAGCCATATATATAGAATCAGCACGAATAGCCTCAAGTAAGGATGAAAATAAAACACATTATGACCTTTTTGAAGAAATAAAGGTTAGTTTGAAATATAAAGTGTTAAAAGAAACTACAAACCCAGTTTTTGGAATTTCTGTTTATAATAAAGCGGGCATTCTGCTTTTTGCAACAAACACTAAAGAAAAAAACATAACGATTGGCACTATAGACCCTGGGAACTATAAACTTACGTTCTACTTTAATAACGTTTTTTTAGACGGGGTTTATACAGTCTCAAGCGCCATAGCAGATGAGAATATAGTAAGTTTTTACGATTGGAAGGATGAATTAGTTAATTTTAAGGTTTACACAAATTTAGCAAATAAGGGTATTATTGAAACTGAAAGCAGGATTGAAATAGGATGAATCAACAAACGATTGAAAAGAGAGGCGTTTTACTTAAAAAAGGTAAAAATGTATTCATAGAGCCCACTGCTATATTAATTGGCGACAACCTAATTGCAATAGGAGATAATAGTCGTATTGGGAGTTATTCAAACCTTAGACCAGTTGACCACAAAATTATTATTGGTAAGGATGTACAAATAGCACAGCTAGTCTCAATTATCCCTGATAGTCACCGCTATGAAGACGTTACTAAGTCAAAATTAAAACAGGGACATTTCGGTGCAGACATAATTATAGAAGACGATGTTTGGGTTGGCTGTAATTCAGTTATTTTGCACGGGGTGGTTATTGGGAAAGGAAGCATTGTGGCGGCTGGCGCCGTTGTAACAAGGTCTGTCCCACGATATTGTATCGTTGCAGGCGCTCCCGCGAAAATTATAAAAAGATATTCATTTAAAAAAAATAAGTGGCTTAATTACAGCAAAATAAATAAAATCATGTTTTATCTGGCTCATACTAGGTATGTTTTATCTTTAAAAATAAAGAAGACCGTCTAATGAAAAACAAAGATAATAATAAGTTCATTAAAGAGGAATATCTAAGAATTGGTAGTCTTGAGCGCGAGGTCGTAAGCCTTCGCACACTAATAGATTATATCTATAATCATCCAACTTTGATTATTAAACATTGGATCAAGCAAATTATTAAGAAGGTATTGCCAAAATCTTTTGTTGAAAAAGTTTTGAAACCTACTTATAGGAGCTTCAAGGGAAAAAAATATAAGATATTTTTTTCTAAATATATACAATTGCCACTGTCGTTTAAGAAAATAGATAAGCCTAAGGCTTCTATAATCATCCTCGCTTACAATAAATGGGATTATACCTATCAATGCTTGAAATCAATAAAGAAAAATTGTGCAAATGTTGATTACGAAATTGTCCTTCTAGACAATGCTTCCTCAGACAATACACAGAAAAAAGCCAGCAGGATAAAGAACATAAACTATATCAGAAAAGAGGATAATTTAGGATTTGTCCGAGGATGTAATTATGCGGCGGGTGAAGCAAAAGGGGAATATCTAGTTTTCTTGAATAACGACACCATAGTGAGAAAGAATTGGTTAGAGACGCTTCTAAATACATTTAGTGAACACAAAAACGCAGGCCTAGTAGGATCAAAACTAGTTTATCCAAATAATAAATTGCAAGAAGCAGGAGGGATAGTCTGGAAAGACTATAATGCATGGAATTATGGGAGAGGAGATAACTCTGACAGTTATAAATATAATTATTTGAGAGAAGCTGACTATTGTTCAGGGGCCTCCATAATGATAAAAAAAGAGATATTCTCAAAACTTGGTGGGTTCGATGAGATTTATTCTCCGGGGTATTATGAAGATACAGACTTGGCATTTAAAGTAAGAAAATTTGGGCTAAAAGTCTATTATCAGCCGGCTTCTGTAGTTGTCCATTTCGAAGGAATCACTTCTGGCACAGATCTGACCCAAGGGATGAAGAAACACCAAGTAACTAACCAAAAAACCTTTTACAAAAAATGGGATAAAGTATTACAAAGTGAAAACTTTGATAGCTCAGAGGGTCCTTTCTTAGCGAAGGATAGATTGAAAAATAAGAAAGTTATACTATATATTGACCATCAAGTACCGAAGTGGGATCAGGATGCGGGGTCATTCATAACTTTTGAATATTTAAAAATATTGTTAGAACTCAACTACAAGATAATATTTTGGCCACAAGATCAGTATGGAGGTGGCGAATATACAAAAAAACTTCAGCAGATGGGGGTAGAAGTTGTTTATGATGAATCCTTCTCAACTTTTATTATCGAGGCAGGTAGGTATATCGACACAACAATACTATCTAGGCCCCATGTGGCCCAAGAATTTATCGACAGGGTCAAAGAATTTACTAATTCGAAGATTCATTTTATTGCTCACGACCTTCACTACCTTCGTGAGATGCGCCAGGCTACAACAAACGGAGATCAGAAGTTATTAGAAGCAGCTGAAAACACAAAAAAATTAGAACATGGAATAATGGGTAGGGTTAATTTGACCTGGCTCTTTAGTTCAGAAGAAATATCGATAATCAAAAAAGATTTGCCAACTGCAAAGTTATTTTTATGTCCCTGGATTGAAAGGGATATTATTTCAGCTAATATTAAGCCGTTTAAAGAGAGAAACGGAGTGTTTTTTCTAGGGGGCTTTAGACACAAACCAAATATCGATGCGGTTAAGTGGCTAAAGGCCGGAATATACCCCCACTTAAAGCAAAAAGGGATTGTCGTGACGATCGTTGGTTCGAAACCGCCAAAGGAAATCGAGGATCTGAAGGAGAAAGGCTTTAGTATTAAAGGGTTCGTGTCTGATGAGGATTTGGACGACATGTTCAGTACGGCAAAAGTGTTTATATCGCCCCTGCGCTTTGGAGCAGGTTTCAAGGGTAAAATAGCTAAATCGATAAGTCGAGGGCTGCCAGTGGTTTCCACTAGTATTGGAGCGGAAGGCATGGGATTAAAGGACAAGGTTAATGTATTAATTTCTGATGATCCGAAAGAATTCGCGGAAAATACCGAAAGGCTCTGTATAGACAAAAACACATGGGAAAAAATTTCGAAAGGCGAGCTAAAGCATGCAAAAGAAAATTATACTAATGAAAAAGCAAAAGACAAATTTAAGAGAGTCCTCTAGTAATTTTTCATCCGTACATAAAGCCATAGCTTTTATCAAAAGCAACTTTGTGGTGATAAGCATATTGGTTCTTTTTTCAATTATTCTCTTTATGTATATTCAAAGAACTTATGTCGATGTTATATACCTTGATGGACTTCTCCAAGTTCCGAACATTGATAAATATTTCCACGGCACCTTAAGCTTTCAGGACATTTTCAATAATCCGACGTGGAGTTGGGGCCAACATAGGCTTGTCGGTTATTCAATTATTTTTCTTCTAAACGCAATTATCTTTAATTTAAACATGAAGATAGAACCTGCAATTTTTATGCTTTCATACATTTTTGTAGGAGCAGTTGTCTTCCTTTATTATTCACGTATAATTTCAAAAAATAATATAAAAAAGATTTGGTTTGACCTAAGCGCTATTACGATTTTGTTCACTATCTTTAGTCTAGGTCATCCACCGCTTCAATTGATGACAACTCAGTTTGTAGTCGGAACGGCTGTTTTTGTTGTTTCGGCAATTTTATTTGACAAGATATACCTAAGAGATAGCAAGAAGCTTACGTTGGTAGCTTTTTTAGCGACAATTCTTTTGTATATACTGGTCTTTAGTGGCGCCTATTTTTTAGGTGCGTTGTTCGCTTTTGGGGTAGTTTTGCTACACAAGATGTTTATTAGAAATGGTAATAAATATACTAGAGAAATGATCTTGGCCTTTTTTGTCCCTCTTGTTTTGATTGTCTTAATGTCTCTGCTTACTAGATATAATCAAGACGGCACTTCATTAATTGAAAAACTTTCCATTTTTATTGCGAGGGCTGATGAAACTTTTAAGGCTCTTTTAGCGGGCTTAAGCGCAAGCACTCTTGACCTCCATACTTTTCAGGAAAGGTTAGGGGGCAATCAATTAATAGTACTTGCCAATGGACTTCTGTTACTTATAATCGGCATTTATTGTTTGTATAAATTTTTTAAGTTGAAAATGTATAAAATAACTTACCTGCCTCTTATGTTTATGATCTATACAGTTACAATTGTTTTAATAACATGGTTAGGTGGATTAACTATTGGTGGTTGGCAGTGGCCTATGAATGAGTGGTATTCATTCCATTTATATTTTTACCCTCTTGGTGTCCTTATGATTATTTACTATATGTTGTTTAGTAAGCATAGGTTCGATATATTTAGACACAAAACAGAATTAATCTTTATTATTTTTTCTATAACACTAATTATTTCCGTTCAGCTCTATTCCAGTGCTTATCAATGGAGAAGGGGGCTGGATGTACATAATTGGCTTCTGGAGAAGAAGGAAGCTATACTGGAACCTGAAGGAAAAAACCTGAAAGATATTTTATATTTAGATAATGCTCAGTCGCTGAAAGCTATTACAGTTTTAGAAAAATACCATCTAAGCGTTTTTAGATTGCAAAAAGATCATGATAAAAATGATAAGCATTAATAAAAATAAGATATTCTTTGTTTTTTCTCTACTCGTACTTTTTATAACAAATTTATATGTTAACTTTAACATTAGGCTCCTAGCCCTCGTCCAGGACGACTTGAGCTACTGGAACACGTTTAAGCTTCATCAGAGCGATTTTTTTGCCTTTGTGTTTGATACAGGCGCCAACAAACTCCGACCAGTATTAAACACGATAACTTATGCACTTTTCTCCCTTTTCGGTACAAAGATTTGGCTATTTGGCTGGTTTAATATACTTTTTAGTTTTGTTATCGCAAGTGTTTTGTATTATTTCTTTTATCGTATTTCAAAAAATCTTTTCTTTTCCTTAATTTTAGGGATAGCGTTTATTGTTTCACGATTTGCTTACTATGATATTACCCAGGTTTTTGGGGTAATGGAAGCAATGGGAATTTTATTGGCCTCGTCGACCTTATTTTTACTATGGCGCTACTTAAATAGTGAGAAGATGAAATATTATTGGGTGAGCTTGGGGCTATTTGTTGCTTTAGTGTTTGTTCATGAAAGATACATTGCCCTATATTTTATCTTTTTTGTCTGCATTTTAATGATAAAGTTTAAATGGAGAAATCTTTTATTACTTTTTTTACCAGCAGTGCCAATATTTGCAAATATCACTTTAAAGCAATATGTGTTCAGGATAAGACCGCTTGACGGGACTGGCGGAACAGCAATAGCTGACACTTTCAACATTAATCAATTTTTTGATTATGTTATTTCCGGAGCAAAGTCATTATTTGGGGCAAACAATGCAGACGCCTATTTAAGTGGTTTGCCCTTTGCCTCAGCTAGTTTAGATATAAGGCTATTAACATATACTGGTTTTGTTATTATTTCAATTGTCACTCTAATATTTTTTATAAAATTATTCTCATGGAAAAAAGAAGCATTTTTGAAAATAAAAAATATTTTACTGTTCTGTTCATTTATAATAGCTACGCTTGCAGCTGCTTCGGTTACCTTTAGGCAGGAAATGAGATGGCTATATGTGGCATACGTTGGGTTACTTTTCCTGATTTCTTATGTAGTGGGAGTTTTGTTAAAAGAAAATAAAAAGAATCTTTACGTGTATGCTTTCTTAATGTCTTGGTTAATTGTAACAGTGATAACTAACATGTATTTCAGAAATTATTATTCAAATCTCTATTATTGGGGAAACCAAACTTTAGGCAATGAGATATACTTAAAAACAGTAGGCAAGTATGGAAGTGACTTTTGGAGCTATAAAACGTATATAGTAACAGATGTTGAAAGACTACCTCTTTATACTGGTAATGATCTCACTAGTGATACAAACACATTCTTTAAACAGTTTCAAGAGAACGAAAGACAAAAAATAGACGTCCAAATAATATCAAGTGTTTCGGAGGCGGTTGATGTGGGAAAGAAGACAATTATCTTAGATTACGACTCTACGAACAATAGACTGACGGACATTAGTAAATAACTATTTTTTTTGTGCGCTTTGTCATCTTCTCCATTATTGTCCACGTTTGTCATTTATTTTTGCTGAGAAGCCTGCCTGTCAGTAATTTATTTATTTATATATAAAGACATTGTGTTGTCTGAAGACAACTCTTTTCGAACATATTTTCTTTCTAAGATAGCTATGACTATCTTGTCGCTGTATTCCTTGTCCAGAAATATTTTTGTGGTCGACGTGTTGGTTGCTAGAAAATTTTCGATTTTCCCTAAATCACTTTTTAGGAATATCTCAGTTGAAGAAGGAACGTTGAGCCTTGTCTGCGTTTTGCTTTCCGCATAGAAAATACCATCTTGGTGATCGGCTAGTATTAAAATAGGCTCACCCTTGGTAGTGTGTTCAGAAATGAAAGCCACCTTTGGGTTATAGGTCTTGCTTTTTGTGAGGTTGTTTCCGCCAATCGTCATTCGTTCAAAAAGGCTTTCGTGGTTGATTATTATACTTGGGAGAGCCACGGAAGAAAAAACAACAAATAAACCTACAAGCAGCATTGGTAATAACACTTTACCTTGATCTTTATACCTCGCAATAATCGTCAATAATTTATCGCTGAATATGGCTAAAATTAATATGGCAGAGGGGATGATGTTTACAAGTGATAGGTCATGGCTTCTTCCCTGATACCAGCTAAAAATACCGAGACCGATGATTGATAGCAAAAAAATAATAGTTGCTTTGTCGGTTAGGCTTCGCTTAAATGCTTGTATTATTGAATACGTCAAACCGATTAGATACGTCAAGATTACTAAATTCCAGGGTTGGATTAATTGCATGTGTATTGCACCGAAGCCTAATGAGTAGAAATAACCTTGATAATTTAAGAGTTCAAAATAATTTGGGAAAGACCCCGCTCTAGTATATGTAAAGAGGGAAAACGAAATAAGTGTTAATGTTATCATGATGAGACTACATATAATATGTCTCAAGGAATTTTTAATAAACACTCTCTTTGTATTAAATAATTCTTGATAAATAAGAGCCAATATCCAGCCAAGGAAGGTTACAATTCCAGTGTCTAAATTCCATAAAATTCCGAGCGAAGCAAGTAGAAAAATAATTATGTATAACTTGTTGTTTTTGTTTTTAAAATATAAGGAAGCAAGGAGAATTATTAAAAAGGGAAATAGTGTGCGAATTGGCCAGTATTGAAAATAAGGCTCAGGGGCCATCAAGCCGGCAGAATAAAACATAATTGTAAAAAATGAGAGGATAGCCACAATACTATTTTTGATGTTTTTGATCAGAAACAAAAAAATTAGTATAACACAAACACAGGCCAATAGACTCATAACAACAGAAAAACTTAGCACACTAATACCGAATATTCTGAAGATAGGCTCTAAAAAATGAGGATATAAGCCATACTGATTTGTAAAATCTACTAAAAGGGTCTTACCCCAAACTACCTGCGTGACAGGGTATAACACTGCATTTAAATGAGGAATATATCCAATATATGTAGAGAATATCCAAAGAAAGAAATAACCGACTGTAAATGGCAGAAATAGTATGGCTGAGATTACATAAATGATTTTGTTTAAACGGTTCTTAACAGTAGAAAAAAAGGTTAATAAAAGAAAAAGTAGGTTAGTAAGAAGAAAAACAAAGGGGTGTTTTACAAGGATGCTGGGATCGATGTATCTACCCCAAAAAACACCGTCTAACGTATTTATTTTAAATGAGAGCATAAGAAGAAGCAGGATGAAGGGAATAGAAAAAACCCAAGAGATAGAGGGGCTGCGCAATACGCCTTCTTTGATATGTCGTCTAATTAGGTAATAGACAGAACCAATAGCGAATGGAGCTAAAAACAAGCTGCTTACATACTGGAATCTTTCGATCGGTTCAGGGAAAAAACACTCGATTGGTAAAGATATCTTTGCTCGAATAGTATCATAAATAGGCCCAATGTCTGGGAAGTAATACAATGCAATCAAATAATTCCAGGAAATAAGCAATAAAGTAACAAAAAAAACAGTTAATAATACTTGATTATAACCGGCAAGGAAATCAGGGCTAGTTTTATATTCCTTCATCAAGGTTGATCCAAGAAAAGAAGTTAATAGTTGAATGTACTAATCTATGATAACAAAAGAAGCAATTAATACAAAATTGATTTTCAGTAAGGCATCCAAATAGTTAAACACCTATGTTCTGGAGGACTTATCCTTAGCGCTTATGAAAACAAACCGTCGCATTAATAAAAAGGAAACAATCGCTATAGGCAAAATCAAAACCGCGCCAGCAATGTAGTTACTTACACTAAACTTATTAAAGATACTTAGTCCAACAACGTTTAAAAGGTATACGATTAAATAGACTCCAAAGAACCTAAAAATTAGTTTATTATCATTACTTTTAAAAACAATTAGACCGGTAGTTTTGAAGTTAAAAATTATGGCAATAATGGTACTGAAAGTGATAGCTATTACATAATTAAAATGTAAAAAAATAAAAAGAGCAAAAAGGCCGTAACCAAATAAAGTATTTAATCCTCCGACAAAGAGAAACTTTATAAACCGTTTATCAATTTTCTTGATCAAAGTTTATTCTTTCCTTTTCTATAACAAGAGGTCTATCTTTAACCTGAGTATATATTGCTCCGATGTATTCACCCAATATACCTATAAAGAAAAGCTGGATAGAAGAGAAAAAGAAAAGGCCGATGACTAAAGGAGCGACTCCTACCTGGAAGGTACTCCAAAAAACAATCTTATAGATTAGATAACCTAAAGCAATTAATAAACTCAGGGTAGCTACCGCAAACCCGATAAAGCTAGCTAGTCTCAACGGAACCTTTGAATGGTTTACGAACCCCAACATGCCAGCATCATATAATGTATAGAAGTTATTATGGCTTTTACCCTTTTCTCTTTTTGGTTGGACATATTCGATTTCTTTTCGATTTACTCCATACTGAGCAACCAATCCTCGAAAATAGGGATATGGTTCTTTCAAGTTTTTGATAACATCGACAAAGCTACGGTCATACAAGCCAAACCCGGTAAAATTCGCTATATGCTCAGTCTCTGAAATTCTTTTAATCGTTTTATAGTAAAGCTTCCTCAACATAAACATTATCGGGTTTTCTTTGCTTGTTGGTTTAACCCCGATAACTATCATATGACCCTCTTCCCAATATTTAAGAAAGTCATTGATCATTTCTGGTGGGTCCTGTAGGTCTGCAGCTAAGGTAATAACCGCATCTCCTTTTGCTTGAAGTATCGCATGATGAGGAGAACAAAAGTGTCCAAAATTCTTTATATTTACTATTATTTTTAAGTTTCTATCTTTTTCAGCTAATCCTTTTAAGATTTCAACAGTTTTGTCTTGTGAGGCATTATCAATAAAAATATGCTCATATTCATATTTATCTGATTTTTTCATTATATCTTTTACCCGCAGGTAAAGATCTTTTACATTTTCCTCTTCGTTATAGCAAGGGGTAATGATGCTTATTAATTTTTTTCTTTTATCCATAATATTTTTTTAAATTCTTAACTACCTGATAATATCAAAAAAAGTGAGTTAAAACAATTCTGATGCCGAATAAAGTTGAGGCCCGAGGCCAACATACTGTTTTCACAGTATTGTTGACCTCGGGCCATTTGTGAAACGATGAGCTAGCTGGTCACATTGACCTTGTTTCCCAGCAGCTTGGAGCGACGATCCGTGAGCATCTTGATCCTGGCTGCATCCTCACAGGAAATGCATCCGTAGAGGTCTGCCTTGTTCTCGAGCCACTCGAGCTCAAAGAGGTTGGCCTTCAGGATGCCTTCGTCTGCGCCAGGCAGCGGGATGCCACCAGGACAAGCGAAGATCACCTTGCGAGTCTCATACCTGTCGAGGAGTCCGGGACCGAGCTCGTCGATGAAAGGAAGAGTGTCCTTAGAGACACCACCACCCATCGCCGTCTCAAGCCCAGCAGCTTTTGCTTTCGTATAGAGTTCTTTGGCGACTCTCTTAATCTCGGGATGACTGTTGATGTCATCACGGGATAGACCCATTGATCCAGAGAGGTCGACCCTTCCAAGAACGATGCCGCTGAGGGTCTCGATCCCTGATACAGTGAGCATCTCCTCGAAGTTGGCAAAGCCGGTGATCGTCTCGACGTTGACTGCGAACAGGACACCGATCTGATCGTCGCAGATTGCCCGAAAGGCACCGATCGACTTTTGCAATGCGTAGGCCGTCTCGATCATCGGAGCGATGACCCTGTCGACACCCACCAATTTGGCGAGTGCCATGCCGTTCTTGTCCTCACCACCACCAACCTTGAGCGTCAGCCCCAAGCCAGCGTGCATGATGACGTCCTTAAGCCGGATCAGTTCTTCCGGCCTCGTTCCTTCTGCTTCGAGCTCTGCCTTGATCCCATTTACCCCGTGGTTTTCACGGAGGTCAATGAGGGTTTCGACCATGCGAAGCTCTCTCTCGTTCATCCTTCCTCCTTTGAAAGGTACAAGCAATTTTTGTTTTGCACTGCGTAATTTATAACATATAACTTTAAAAAAATCAAGACTTTTTAAAGTTATCAGCGATTATCTCATCGATCGTCGTGATAAACTGCTCGTCTATTTCTGCTGGTTCTAGTCTTGTTTTGCCAACTTCTTCAACTAAAACAAGGTTAACCTTGCCAGACATTGTTTTTTTGTCTTTCAACAAGAGTTCCTCAAGCTGAGCAGAAGAAAACCTGCTCATTATCCTAGTAGTTTCTGGGCTTAGAAGATCGAAGATCCTTCTCCGCACATCGTTGTTAATGGCTGTCGGCATGTGGCCAAGTCTGGCGCTGATGTCGTTAACTATCAACATTCCAATGGCGATGGCCTGTCCGTGGGGGATCTGATAGTCAGTGATCACTTCGATAGCGTGTCCGAAAGTATGGCCATAATTTAGAACTTTTCTGACTCCCAGGTCAAACTCATCAACTTCTATGACCGCTTTCTTGATAGCCAAAGCAGTGAGGATGAGCCTTCTATATTCATCGAGAGATTCTACATTCCCATCCACAACAAGTTTTTTGTAAAGAGAATATGAATCATGTCCGCCGATCAGGCAGAGTTTTAAAATCTCCCCTAAGCCGTTACTGATATCCGTTCTTGCGAGAGAGGAGATGAAGTTTGGATTGATGATCACCTTGTTCGGAGCATTGAACAAACCGAGTTGATTTTTAACCCCACGATAGTTGATTGAGGCCTTTGCCCCGATGCAACTATCACACATGGCAAGTAGGGTAGTAGGTACAAAGTACCAAGTAATCCCTCTCTTGAATGTGCCACCAACAAAAGCAGCTACATCTTGGATTGTTCCACCGCCAACGACGATTAAGTTCTCACTTTTAGAGAAGGAGCTTTCTTGCAAAAAGTCAATTAGCTTTGTTGCCCCTTCGATTGTTTTGAAATCCTCGTTGGCCTCAGCCATGAAGGTGTAGGGATGTTTGACTTTGGATTTTTCGTAAAGCCTTTTGTCGCAAAAAAGAACATTCTTAGGGTTCTCTGTTAGAAGTGCATCAACTGTTTCTGAGGTATCTTGTCCTCCACGATATTCAACATCATAGTCTTTTAGTCGGGACTTAACAACGAAAAACGATGAAAAGTCATTTTCTACCTCAAATTTTTTGCCGCAAATCTCAAATATCAAAGTCATTCCTGAAACCCCCCAACGATGTAACCGCCGTCTACGAGGATGTTTTGACCGGTGATGTAGGTGTTTTCTTCAGAGCACAGGAAGTAAATGACATTAGCTATTTCTTCTGGCTTAGCCAATCGCCTTACCGGTATCTTGTCTTCAAGTGCTTTAATCTCGGCTTCTGTTAAGTTCTTGTGGGTAAGCTTGGTGTCTACAAACCCTGGTGAAACCGAGTTGACAAGGATATTATGGCAACCGACTTCCAATGCCAGAGTTTTGACTAAAGCTCCCATCCCATGTTTTGAAATCGAATAAGGTAGTCTTTTTGCTCTGGAAATAGTCCCATAGATAGATGACACACCGACTATTTTGCCTCCGCCTGCCTTTTTCATATGGGGCAAAACACTCTGGATAATCCTATAGAAACTGAACAGATTAACCTCGGTGGTTTTGTCTAAATCATCATATCCGATCTCTTCGAAGGGTTTCGGATCGTTTATGGCTGCACAGTGTATGACCACATCATAATCCATCTTTTTGGTTGAAAGATATTCCTCGAGAGTTGCTCTATCGGAAAGATCAACCTCTTCTCTGCCGATAGAATCTACTTCAAATCCCTTTGAAGCAAATAGCTCGGCGACCTTCTTACCGATACCTCCACCAGCACCTGTTATAAGTACCTTATTCATGTCTTCTCCTTTACTAGGAAGCAATTTTGCTCTGATTGTCGAGGTGCTATAAATACGAGCACTCGACATTTATATTATAAAAGTTAAAGTTAGTCAATTGGAGGGATAATCATATCTTTCTTGAATTCTTCTCTGTCAAGGAATGGATACATATCTTCCAATGGCTTAGAGACCATGGTTCCATCTTCTTTTTTTAGCGACGATGTCTTTGGTGAGAATATATAAAAATCTTGGAGCATTACCTCACAAACCACTGGTCCCTTTTCGGCTAAAACTTCATCAACCGCCCTGTCGACATTATTCTGCTTCTCGATTTTAACGTATTTTAAACCATAAGCAACAGCTAACTTTGACATATCGGGTAAAGTTACTCCACTTCCTGGACAACAGGCTATACGACAACCTGGGAAAAAATTTTCCTGAGTTTGTTTGATAGAGACATAACCATTGTTATTCAAGTAAAAAAGTTTTATAGGTAGATTGTATCCAGCTATTGTTTGAAGTTCCTGAATGTTCATTTGAGCACTGCCATCACCGGCTAGGCAAATTATTTCACCCTTATCTTTAGCAACAGAGGCACCGATGGCTGCTGGAATGTCATAGCCCATCGAAGCACAGCCGGAGTTAATAATTATTCTTTGATCATTTTTTATAATTGCTGCTTGAAAAGTAATAACAGTTGCGCTGCCGTTACCACCAACAATTATTGAACCATCTCTAAGTTTGCTAGTCATTTTTTCTATAAAGAAATAGGGGTTAACTGGCTCTTTCTGTTTATTATACTCAGGTAAAACAGTGGGGTATTTAATTTTTTTGTCTCGACACCAGCTAAGCCATTCGCTATAGCTTGGTAGGTCAGCCTTTTGTAATTCCATGAGCAAAGCTTCCAAAAATTCTTTAGCATCGCAGTTGACTGCTATATCTGGATGGATAGTCGGTTTGCTTAACTCAGCTTTATCTATATCTACGATAATTTTCTTTGCGGCGCGGGCATACCCTCCCCAGTTATAACTTACCTGTCGAATGTTATTTCTAGAGCCAATAGACAGGAGTAGGTCGCTGTTTTGTACGGTAAAATTGCCGGCCCTTTGACCGATGGTTCCATTATGACCGATGTAATACGGGTTCGAGGAGGGAACCAAGTCCATGCCATTTAATGAGGTAACGACTGGTATCTTTAATGTATTAATTATTTTATTTAAGATGTCTTCTGCTCCAGAAATTCGAATGCCCCGACCGACAAATAGGACTGGTCTCTTTGCCTTTTTCAAAGCGCTGACTGTCTCTTCGGCATATTTTTTTGCTTCTGATGTGGTCTTGGTTTTTTCTTTCGTGTATTCAGAAAGGTTATCTTCGTCAATTTGCGCGCCCTGAACGCTTAGGGGAATATCCAACCAAACTGGCCCCGGACGGCCGCTAGTAGCAATGTCTATTGCCTTATCCATCATTTCTTTTACTTTAAGTGGATCTTTGACCATGACAGCATATTTTGTCACAGGCTTCACAATATCAACAATGTTGATCTCTTGATCACCTAGTTGTCTCAACCCTATTTCTGGGCAAGAGTCGATTGTTGTCTCATGCTTAACTTGACCCGAAATATATAGAACAGGCACAGAATCAAGCCATTGGCCGATAACTCCGGTTAGGGTATTTGTTCCCCCAGGACCGCTTGTTACTACTACAACCGCTAGTTTGCCCGTTGCTCGTGAATAGCCTTCAGCTGCGATGGCGCTTGCCTGCTCGTGATGGTTGCAGAAATATTTCAGCTTTTTATTTCTACCGATAGCATCATTTAGATGCATTGCTCCACCACCAGAGATCATAAATACATCAGTCACCCCATGTTCTGTTAATCTCTTTGCAATATAATCAGAAACCTTAGTCATATTACTCCTACTTATCAATTAATAGTTTTTCTTTGTCTATGGATTTCTTATTTTCCAGGTACCAATCATACAATTCTCGGACAGCACTTTCAAGACCAGTGAACTCAAGTTTAGAAAGTTCATTTCGTAATCGACTGTTATCTCCGCTATAGGTCGGTCCAAAGCCTTCTTTGGCAACAATAATAGGTAAGTCTTTTCCTGACGTTTTTTTTATGATCTTTGCGATATCTAAAAGTTCAGCCGATTTGTCTGGTGTAATGTTAAAAACATTTTCTTTAGGATTATCATCCATGAAGAATTCTAATATAGGCATGAGATCTTTGATATAAATATAGTCAAATAACCGATTTTGCTTCATGGTTAGGGGGAGGTCGTAAATGGCTTTACAAATAAGGTTGGAAATAAACCGTATTGCATAGTCTTCGTATTTGCCAAAAATACCGAAAACTCTTAGCTCGACAATGTTTTTCTTTGATTCTATGTACTTGGATATTATGTATTTGGCGAAGGCGGATTCATCTTCCGGAACATGACAATCAAAATAATCTTCTTTCATCTTTGGTTGATAGAAACGTGGGTCATAAACCATTCCAGAGCTGAAATAAATCATTTTTTTATATCTAGATTCATTTCGGACTAAGTTAAAAAACATTTTGGTGTTGCTGTACAAAAGACCAGTATGATCAGAGGCGTTTCGATGTCCAGGCTTGATAGCGCAATGAATAACTATGTCGATTTTATGTTTATTAAAATAATCTGAAACTGCATCCTCGTCTAATAGATCAAGCTCTTTATGAGAAGGCGCAAATATTTCGTATCCATTGCTAAAATTTTCTATGATATTTTTCCCTATAAAACCTGATCCGCCAGTAATAAGTAAGTTCATTTTATGACCCTTGTCTTTAATTTATGTATATTATTCTTGCCTTCTAATAATACCAAACCCAAAAGGATCATCATAATCATTGGGTCTATTAATATTCCATCATAATAATATAGTATATGAAACGCCTTTGGGATTAATATTAGAGATAATAATACTATATACATTAAATCATATTTGTTTTTTTCTTTATCTCCAAAAAATAAAAATAGAGGGATAAAGAAATAAATTAGCTTATAGTCTATGGAAATATGAGGGAACAAATTAATAACTATTACTAAGATGAGAGTCTGCTTCCAAATCTTTTTTTCATACAAAATAATATAAGCTGACAACAAGAAGAAGATAAGAAAAACTACGATTGTGTATACATACATAAATTTTTCAAGGTTAAGGGGAACGTGCAAAAGGTTTATGGTTGAGTAACGGATAAAGTTATATAACGAATTACTCATATCTAGACCAACAGTAACGCCTTTTTCTCCTATAGCATAAGCCTTTGTAAAATATTTTTGATTGTTAATCATAATTTTTAAGGTTTCTGAGGTGGGAGTTGGGTAAATAACCAAAGAAGTCACGGTGAGTACTAGTGAAGTGATAAGCGTTAATGCAGCCTCTCGATATTTTTTTATGGCTAAAAACATAACTATAAAAACGATAGGATACAATTTCATCGATGTCGCAACCGCTAAAAAGATAATAGCCAATTTGTAGTTCTTTTTTGTAAAAAACAGAACAAACAGGGACAGAAAGATAAATACAAAGGTTTCGAAGTTACTCCTGTCTATAATTAGCAAAAAAGGGAAAGTGAGAAAGGTTAAAACAAAAAAATTTATAAATGAAAATGTTTTAGTCTGCTTTAGGTGATAAAAGACATACCAAACAAAATAAATAACAAAAATAGAAACAAAAATAAATAAAGATATCCACTGAGAGTGGATGCATCCAAATGCCAAAATCAGCACGTTTAATAAAGGATAATACGCACTCGTTAAAGAGTTGCTTTTTATTAGTGCAAAAAAATCTGTAAATTTATCGTCGGGAAAAAACAGAAAAGTGTTAAATGGATATTTCAGATTAAAGTAAAAACCTAAAATATAATGTGAGAAAACAGCTATTACAAATCCAACAAGTATGATAGCTGCAGCTATGTCTGCTTTTTCTTGAGGCGTATAAGAGTGTCTTTTAAAAGCAGCAAATTTCTGTTTTATATTTTCTAACATGATAATTAACGGTATAAAAATTCACCAATTGTACTTGTGATATAATCCAGGTGCTTTTTCTCTAGTCCTGGGTAGACACCGATCCAAAAAGTATTACTCGTTATGGTGTCAGTATTTTTTAAGCCACCAACAATTCTATAATTAAGTTCTTTGTTATCTATAAAATAGGGCTGTTTGGTCATATTTCCACCAAAAAGGAGCCTAGTCCCGATTTTTTTATCCTGTAGATATTGCAATAAAGACTCTCTGTTGATGTGTGAGTCTTTTATTGTTATCAAAAAACCAAACCAGGAAGGTTCTGATCCTTCGGTTGCTTGTGGCAAGATGAAATACTCAGAAAATTTTTCTAAATTTTTATGTAAATATTCAAAGTTCTCACGACGTTTTTTAACAAACTCTGGCAGTTTATCCATTTGAGCCACCCCGATTGCTGCATGGAGGTCACTTAATTTTAAGTTGTATCCGAGTTCACCATAGATATATTTATGGTCATAACCTTCAGGCAGATCACCGAGTTTCCAGTTATAGCGGTTTTTGCAAGTGTTGTCTTTTCCTGTTGGACACCAACAGTGTCTCCCCCAGTCGCGCAATGATCGAACAATCTTCGATAGCTTTAAGTCATTTGTAAGAACAGCGCCTCCTTCAGCAGTTGTAATGTGATGAGCTGGGTAAAAGGACAGAGTGGCGATATCGCCGAACGTTCCAGTATATTTTCCACCATATTTGGAGCCAAGTGCATCACAGTTATCTTCTATCAGCCAGAGGTTGTGTTTATCGCAAAATTCTTTAACTGCTTTGATATTAAAAGGATTACCTAAAGTGTGAGCAATCATTACGGCTTTGGTTTTATCCGAATAAGCCTTTTCTAGTTGTGAGACATCAACATCATAAGTTTCTATATCAATATCTATAAAAACAGGAACACAGCCATTTTGAAAAATAGCATTTATTGTAGTCGGAAAACCTGCAGCCAAAGTAATAACCTCGTCGCCTTTTTTGATTTGTCTTTCTTTTAAACTTGGTGAGCACAAAGCAGAAAAGGCTAACAAGTTAGCTGAAGATCCAGAATTGCAGCTATGGACGTATTTGATGCCGAGAAACTCTGATATTTTTTTCTCAAATTCAGCCGTCCAATGTCCTTCAGTCCACCAACCCTCCAATGAGGCCTCGATCAAGTTTACTAGTTCTTCTCGATCGTATACCTTCCCAGAAACCGGAACGGAAAAAGGTTTTTCTTCACTTTTTTCAGACAAGTAATTATCAACCAGTTTACCTATTTCTTTATCCACTGTTCTCCTAGCTTTTAATTATTATCGAAATATGATTCTATTTGATTAGAAGTAAACTTTTTTATATCACCCTTACTTAGATGAAAGACTTCATACCACTCAGCTGTTTCCTTGATCGTTTTTGATAAGTCGTATTTGGGAATCCAGTTTAATTCTGTTCGCGACTTTGTGTTATCTAACTTCAATAGCTTTGCTTCATGTTTAACTTTATCTTCTTCGACCACATACTTGCCATGCTTGAGATGTCCGGTGAGCATTTGTAAAACTTTTTCAACCTCCTGCATATCTTCATCATTTGGACCAAAGTTCCACCCTCCCACCTTGTCACTTTCACCATTATAAAGATGCATGGCAAGCAAAATGTAACCATAGAGTGGCTCTAGAACATGTTGCCAAGGACGAATAGCTTTTGGACTACGGATAACCAGATCTTCTTTATTTACTAAAAAAGCTTTGATGGCATCGGGCAAAAGGCGATCTTTTGCCCAATCACCTCCACCTATTACGTTACCAGCACGGGCAGAAGCTACCAAGGTGTTGTGTTTTGCCTTGTAGTCTTTTGGGTTAAAGAAAGAGCTTATATATGAACTAACCACTAAATCAGCACAGGCTTTACTGTTACTGTACGGATCATAGCCACCGAGTTGATCATCTTCTTTGTAAGCAACGTCTTTTTCAAAATTTTTATACACCTTATCAGTAGTGATCATTACTCCCGCCGGAACTTTGTTCAAGCGCATGACTTCTAAAACGTTAACTGTCCCCATGACATTCGTCTCATAAGTGTAGACGGGATTATCGTAAGAGTCTCTGACAATTGGCTGGGCTGCGAGGTGAAAAATAATATCAGGCTTAAATTTTGTTACAACTTCGTTAAGCTTTTCAAGATCCCTGATATCTGCTATGTGGTTATCTATTTTACCGGCAAGCTCGAGTGCCTCAAACAGACTTGGCTTTGTGTTTGGTTCTAGAGAATAACCACACACCCTAGCTCCGGAATTTAGCATGATTTGGGTTAACCAAGCTCCTTTGAAGCCGGTATGGCCAGTGATAAGAACCTTTTTGTTATTAAAAAATTCTTTAATTTCCATATATTATTTCCAGGTTTTCCAAGGAGCCTTACCGCTTTCCCATAAGGCTTCTAATTTTTGTTTATCACTCAGGGTATCCATTGGTTTCCAAAAGCCTTCATGGTGCCAACTGTATAATTCTCCCTTTTCGGCTAACTTTGGGAGTGGTACATATTCTAGGATAGTATCATCACCTGGGATATAGTCAAAAAGCTTTGGCTCAAAAACAAAGAAACCGCCGTTAACTCGTCCCTGATTATCAGTTTTTTCGCTAAAGTTGGATACCATATTATCGTCTTCGATCTTCAAAACTCCAAACCGGCCTTCTGGTAGAGTGGCAGTGACTGTGGCAATCTTGCCATGCTTTTTGTGAAATTTTAGTAATTCTTTAATATTAACATCCCCGACGCCGTCACCATATGTAGCCATAAAAGTTTCATTATTGACGTAGTCTTTAATTCTCTTTATCCTACCACCGGTCATTGTGTTATCGCCGGTATCGACTAGGGTAACTTTCCAGTCCTCACCTCTATTTTTATGATAGCAAATTTCGTTTTTTGCTAAATCAAAAGTTACGTCACTGTTGTGAAGGTAGTATTGACTAAACCACTCTTTGATAAAGTAACCCTTGTAGCCTAAACAAATAATAAACTCTTTGAACCCCTGCTCTGAATAAATTTTCATAATATGCCAAAGAATTGGTTTTCCACCAATCTCGACCATTGGTTTTGGTTTGACCGAAGTCTCTTCACTAATCCTTGTTCCTAAACCACCAGCAAGAATAACTACTTTCATTTACCACCCCTAATCTTAAATTAAGATAATTCTAGCATATTTTAGTATGGGAATAAACCCATTTGGAGATTGAAAAAAAGCAAAAAATAAACGATAATCTAAGAAAATGAAGCAGAGTTATAAATAATCTAAAACCTTTTTGAAAGGTTTTTTGTTTTAAAAGAAAAAAACATGATAAGCATAATTATTCTTACATATAATAACTTGGCGTTAACTAAAAAGTGTTTAGCTACATTATCTAAGAATACCCCAAAGAAGCATTTAGACGATGTAATTGTAGTTGATAACGATTCATCCGATGAAACACCAACTTTTTTGAAAGGCCAAGAGGGTATTAACCCAATTCTCAACAAAGAAAATGTAGGTTTTTCTAAGGGGAATAATATCGGAGCCAAAAAAGCTAAAGGTAATTTATTGATATTCCTAAATAATGACACAGAGGTTCAGGAAAATTGGCTAGAGCCAATTATAAAAATTTTTGACAATGACGAAAAAGTTGGAGCGGTAGGGGTAAAGCTATTATTTCCAGAGGGCCTAGTCCAACATGCGGGGGTGGTGTTATCGGAAGACCATATCCCACGAAATCTATATCGTGGAGAGGAGGCGGTCAAATCGTACGTAAATAAACAGCGAGAATTTAAGGCTGTAACGGCGGCTTGTATAGCGGTCAAAAAGGAAGTTTTTGAGCAGATTGGCGGCTTCGATGAAGAATACCTTAACGGTTTAGAGGACGTTGATCTTTGTCTTCGGATAAAAAAGAATGGTTACAAAATATTTTATACTCCCGAAAGCACAGTGATACATCATGAAAGTGTCGCTCCGGATAGATTTAAATTTAATGCAAATAATTACAAAATATTTAGGAATAACTGGGGGAATGAAACACCAGATGAGCACAAGTATTTAGCTGAGGACGGCTTTAATAAAATCCAGATACTTTGGCATGACTTAAAAAGTATGGCCTATAATAATGGGCAATATGCCCAGACTCCATTACGCATAAAAATCCTCAAAGTTTTTTATATACCTTTGCAAAAATTATTCATTGTTTGCAAATTGATAATTACCCTCGATTTTAAAACTCTTAATAGAAAGATTAAAAGAGCGGTTAATCATGGTTAGAGCAAGCATTATCACGGCAACGTACAATGGAGAAAAATACCTTCGGAAAACGATCGAATCTTTGTTGGATCAATCCGAAAAAGATCTCGAACTCTTGATTATTGATAGTGACTCTGAGGACGGTACAGTTAACCTTGTAAAAAGTTACAGTGATAAGCGTATCAAATTGTACAGCCATGAAAATACAGGAGGACCAGCTGCCCCAAGGAATACTGGGATAGCAGAAGCAAAAGGCGACTTTATTGGTTTTTGTGACCAAGACGATCTATATTATCCAGAAAAAATAGAAAAGCAGATTAATGCCTATAAGGAATGTGAAAAAAAAGACAAGGTAGGAATTATTATTTCTTCTGCTGACCTGATTGATGAGTCGGGAAAAATTATCGATCATAATATCAAACCCTTCGAAGGCTTTATGGATAGCAAATCAGCCCACGATTTATTACTAAAAGGCGACGTGATTACTGCTTGTTCAGCTTTGGTGCCAAAAAAAGTTTTGGATGAGGTGGGCTATCTCGATGAGACTTTGATCGGGGTAGATGACTACGATTTGTGGCTTCGCATCAGTGAAAAATATGGTATCTTGACCATCAAAGAACCGCTATGCGCCTGGAGGCAGAGCGCCTCGTCTCTGTCGGCTGATAAAACAAAGCAATACATTGAAACAGAGAAGATTTTTCAGAAATTGAACGATGAGACAGAAGAAATACGAATCGGTCACGGCAAAAATTTGATGAGAATATTTATCTCTATGGTTTTAGACAGAAAACTTGGTGAGGCGAAAGAGTATAGAGATAAAATTAGGGGATACCCTGTAAGTAAAAAGATAAAAATGTTAATAAAAACCTTTGATCTATCAAAAACTCTCAGTTATCACCAATTGTGCTTTTTGAAAAAAGTTGGCAAGGTTTCGCTATGAAAAAAATCAAAATATTAGATTCAATAGTGAATGATTTTACCGAAGATTCACTAAAACAAGAGCTGAAAGCGAGCTTCAACGGGCAGAAAGGTTTTCTGTATGCAAAGGTGAATACAGAGTTTCTATTGAGGGCCAGGGGGGACAAAGATTTTGCGGCGACTTTAGACCAGTTTGATTATAGTATTGCTGACGGAATCGGAGTATTGTGGGCAGCCAAATTTTTGAGCCGACCCGTTGTAAGTAATAAAATTTTAAGAACAGTTCAGGTGAATTGGCAGTGGTTGTACACTTCACTTAGTTTGGTTTTTTACCCAAAATATGTCAGGAATCCCATACCTGAGCGAATTCCAGGGGTTGATTGTTTATACTTGATGCTAGAGTCCGCCATCGAAACAGATAGCCCTGTTTATATTCTGGGGGCAGAAGAGAAGGTATTAGTAACCGCGATTGATAATCTTCAAGAAAAATATCCGAAGCTAAGAATCGTTGGCCATCACGAAGGCTATAATTTCTCTGATAAAGCAGTTATGGATGAGATCAATCGATCCGGAGCAAAACTACTTGTGGTGGCGCTTGGTTCACCGAAGCAAGAATATTGGATCAAGGACAATATCGAGAAACTTCCATCAGTCCGAGTCGCTGTCGGCGAAGGCGGATCATTCGACTTCATCGCCGGAACCTTCAAACGTGCTCCAAGATGGATGCAAAAAATTGGGCTTGAATGGCTCTGGCGACTCTTTATGAATAAAAATAAAACTCATTCGGGGGGCAGGGCTAGGAGAATTTGGAACGCCGTGCCAGTCTTTATGTATGCCATTGTTAAATCGAAGATTAACAATGAAGTTTAAAGTAAAAAGTTTTAAAGTGTAAAGTTTTGGGATAATAGAAAGATAAACGCTATGGATTATAAAAAAATAAAATTAAATATTATCGATTTAATTGCTCTAGCTCTAATAATCATGATAATTTCATTTGGCTTTTGGGCTGTTTATCACAAAAATGTAATACAAGGGCAGCCAACCATCTTGACATTCACTACAACAAATAACGTCGATACTCTTTTCCCAGAGGCGGTTGGGGCAACATCAGTGTTTTTCAATAGCGTAAATAAGCCGGTCAAGGTGATGAGCGTTGCAAAATCATCCGACAATAAAGAATTGGCCATAACGTTACTTGCAAACGGTCAAATCGATAGTAATAAATATATTTTCAACGGCACGCGGGTGGCCATAGGCCAAAAAGCGGAGATACACGGCACCTATTTTACTCAGGGCATAATCAAAGATATCAAATATGAGAAATAGTTTATATGACTCCTATTTTTACAAAGTTTGGAGATTCCTGTTTCTTAACCGACAAAAATGGGAAATCTCAAAGACTAGTATCGGGCGGATTTTCCAGAGATTCTATATTCCATATGCTACAGAAGTATTAATCTTTGTTTCAATTATTATTTTTTGGTATGAGGGACTAATAACTAGATATTGGGCTAGTTTCCCGAGTGATTGGTTGGGAATAACCTGTCTAATATTGGCGTTGCTTTTTGCTGATAAGAAAAAAATGTTTTTTGGTAAACCCCAGCTCTATTTGTTGATATTCTATCTATTCATAGGTATCTCAGGGATTTTTGCCTTGATACGAGGCCTTGACCCAACGATGGTTTTCAAAGGATTCCTACTTTTCCTGCAATTTGGCTTAGTCCTCTTTGCTGCTCAAAGTTTGGAGTCAAAAAAGAAAGTAATAGACGGGATTCTCGTATTAAGTCTACCGATATCTGTTATTTCTATTTATCAATTTTTATCGAATACTCAGACCTCGCATCTTTGGTTATCGCCTGGCGAATTACAGTTAACGAGAGTTTTTGCCTTTTTTGGCAGTCCAAATGTCTTAGGAATATTGATGGCAATGATAAGTATTCTTAGCTTTGGCTCCTTCTTAAAGTCAAAGAAATATTATTATTTAATCCCATCGGGCCTAAGTGTGTTAGCAACCGGTTTTACTTTTTCTCGATCAGCCTGGCTTGGCCTCGTCATGGCTTTGGCTATTGGAATTGTTATCTACAACTATAAATATTTGATTTTCTCCCCATTAATTTTGCTGGGATTAATAATCCCACAAGTAAGAAACCGTATCGAAATCAGTTTATCAGGTAATTATCTTATGGATTCTAGCCTTGATGGTCGAATTTGGGCTTTGATAAACGGTTTATATATTTTCAAGAGATATCCATTTATCGGAGCTGGTCCGGGGTCTTATGGCGGCAAATTGGCGGCAAATTATGCAAGCCCTATTTATTTACAAGGAATACAAAATGGCTACACAGCTTTGTATTTCACAGACAATCAGTACCTGGAAATTCTGGTTCAAGGCGGAATCATAGGCTTTTTATCATTTTGTGGCTTCATAATTTCTGTCATTACTTCATTGATACAGACTTATAGAAGGAATAAAGACATTTTAGTGCTCACAGGACTTGCCGTTTTTGTCTGCTTCCTAACTGGTGGATTATTCGCCAATGTGTTAGAATTTGGGGCGATTGCAGTGCCTATGGCAATAATATTAGGGATGTCTCTGTCAGAAAATGACTAATTAAGAATTTTTAATGCGATAATCAATAAGACCGAAGAAAACAGTCGCCTTACAAAATTGGGTAATTTGGAAATTGATTAGTAATTTAAGGAATAAAACTATTTATGACGAAAAAGAAAGTATTAATTATCTATAGCGGAGCGAAAATCTGGGGTGGTATAGAAACCTACCTAGAGAATCTTTTTAAATATTATGATCATGACAAGCTAGAACTTGTTTTGGTTAGCATGGGCGAATGGGAGCTGACGAATAAGCTAGAAAGTCAAAAGTATAAAGTCAAAAGTTTGTCAGGAAAAAGGATAAGATTTAAGACTATCTCAGAGATAGCGGAACTGACTAAGGCAGAAAAGGCAAACTTGATCGTCTCACAAGGTGTGGTAGCTAACTTTTATGCCAGACTTGCTGCCAAGAAAGCAAAGATACCACAGTTAACGACTATTCACAGCAACTTGGAATATGACTATCCGGATGGAGCAATTCGTTTGGCATACCGCCTATCTGATAGATTATTTCGAAGGAATACGAGTCATTTCATCACTGTTTCGAAGTACCTAAAAGATGAACTGGTCAGAAGTGGAATTTCTGCTTCCAAGGTCACGGCAATTTACAACGGGATAGACGAAGAAGCCATTAAGTCAACATCCAGCAGCCACATGTCGACAGTTAAAGGCTTAACTACTGTTGGGTCTATCGGGCGGTTTCATTATACGAAAGGTTATCACAATCTGATAGAAGCCTTTACCTATTTGAGGGAATTGCCGGTCAATCTGGTAATATACGGTGATGGGGAAGAAAGGAAATCGTTAGAAGAACTAATCGAAAGGCTGGATTTATCAGACAAAGTTGTTCTACCTGGCTACACGCGAAATATCGGATCAGTTCTCGCGAACCTTAATATTTATGTACAATCATCATTGATGGAGGGATTTGGCCTGACGGTCATAGAAGCAATGCTTGCTGGGAGGCCAACGATAGTTACGCCGGTTGGGAGTCTGCCGGAGTTAGTAAATGATGGAAAGACGGGTTTAATTACTGGTGATACAGAGCCAGAATCTATTGCTGTCGCGATAAAAACTCTGGTTGAGAACAAAGAATTAGCAAAAAAATTGGCTAACGAAGGGCAAATAGAAGCCAAGAAAAAATACTCAATCAAAAAATGGCTTAATGAAACGGAAAAAGTATATCTAGGGGCGACAAAATGAAACCAAAAATTTATATATTCTCTATCTTTAAGTGGAAGAGCGACTTATTGCATCGAGAACACATGTTAGCACTGGCTTTTTCTCGTCTTGGGTATGAGGTGTGTTTTATTGAAAGATGTCATAAACTGTCTTTCAGGCCTACTTTCCGTCAAGAGGGGAAGATAGAAGTGTTAACTGTTTTTGCTTTGCCGTATTTCAAAGGGTTGTCTTTAGCTGTCTTTAAACTGAACGACTGGTTGTTAAGGCGGCAGATTTTAGAGCACATACCTGATAATAAGGCTGCATTGTTGATGCTTTCTAGTCCTTTGTGGACCAATGTTGCCCAATCAGTGAAACCAAAAAAAGGGAAGATCATATATGACATGAGCGATAATCATCTAGCTTTTGCTACAAACAAAAGGTGGTTTGAAAATCTGAAAAGTTATGAAAGCACCTTACTTAATATTGCAGACGAAACATTTATAAGCTCACCAAACCTTTCTGGGAAAATCTTAAAAAATAAAAGATATAAAGTTTTTGGGAACGGGGTAGATCTAGAAAAATTTTCCGAAGCAAAGCCAATACTTAAGGACAAGTATGAGGGCCAAATAGTGGGATTCGTAGGCGGTGTTTATGAGAGAGTAAACCTAGATATTATTGAAGCCTGTGCTTTGGAACTCCCAGAAGTCCATTTTGTGGTGGTAGGTCCTACTGACCGCCAAGCAGCACTGAAAAAAATGGAAAGCCTAAAGAATTTTCACTATTTAGGAGCCAAGCCTTGGCAAGAGATTCAAAATTATTTTGCCAGCTTTGACATAGGTATTATCCCCTTTGTCTCAGAAGTAGAATATCCTTGGTTGAAAACCGTAGACTCGGTAAAGATTTATCAATATGCCTACTTTGGTTATCCAATAGTTACCACGCAGTTTGGGCAAATAGAAAGTATGAACGAGATAGTCAAGGTGGCAAAAGATAAATCGGAATTTGTGAAATTCATAAAAGATGCCACCTTGCAAAAGGAAGACTCTATGATACGGAGAAAAAGAAAAGAGCTTGCCAAAGAACATGATTGGACCAAGATAGCTAATGAAATGTCAGTAGAAATTGAGAAATTGTCACAAGATGTTTGAGCAAAATTAAACCAGAAGTTGAAAAAAAAACAAAAAGTGCTATTATTTAACCACAAATGATTACAGCTAAGCTAATAATCCTACCGCTTCTGGCGGCACTGACAGTTATAGCCATCACTCCTACAATTAGGAAATTATCTGTTCGCTACGGTGCAATCGATCAACCGGGCAAACGAAAAGTTCATACAGTACCGGTCGCTTCCAGCGGTGGAGTCGCGATTTTTTTCGCGTTTCTCTTTGCTGTTCTCTTTTTTAACCGACCAACACCAGAAATTCTTGGCTTCTTGATTGGAGCAACTATCCTGACTTGTTTTGGCCTTCTCGATGATATTTTTGATTTTCCGCCGGCGACTAAATTTTTCGGACAGATATTGGCAGCATTGATCGTTATTTATTCAGGAGTTCGTATCGAGTTTATTACCAATCTAGTCACTAATCATGGAACGACTTATAATCTTGGCTTTCTCTCCTTGCCGTTCACTTTTTTCTGGATAATTGGAATTACCAATGCCATTAACTTTATCGATGGCTTAGACGGTTTAGCTGCGGGAGTATCCGGAATCGCTGCCTGGACACTAGGCGTGGTAGCTCTCATGACCGGTCGATACGATGCAGCCGTGCTTGCTTTTACTCTCGGAGCCGCTGCCTTTGCCTTTTTGCCTTATAATTTTTCAACCAAAAGGAAGATTTTTATGGGAGATTCTGGGTCGAACTTTCTTGGATTCAGTCTAGCGGTCGTTTCAATCATGGGAATGGTCAAAATTGCCGCCGCCTTTTCTATGTTACTCCCGATCGTTATTTTGGCTGTGCCAATCTTTGATACCCTGTTTGCTATTATCAGACGACTGATTTCAGGGAAGAGCCCCTTCCAGCCAGATGCAGCACATCTGCATCATAGGATTGTTAACCTAGGGTTTTCTCATCGTCAAACAGCTTTGATTATTTATGCCGTCAGTCTGGTTTTGGCCGGAGCTTCAATACTTTCTCTAGGCATAGCAAAAAAATATGCTGTTGTTATCCTTGTCTCTGCAGCCGCCTTTTTAATCCTAGGAGCTTGGATCCTTGGGCTTTTTAAAGCTGACAAAAAGCAAACACAAGAGTGACGGTATTATAAACTACTAATATCTAATCAATAATTCAATCTATGGTTCGAACGATGTGAGGACTACAAGCTTCTCGTTTCCTCGAAGAATAAGGGGTTGCTTTTAACTGTTTGACTGTTGACTATTTTACTATTAAACTATCCACTGAATCATACAGACAAAATTTTCAATTTCAGCTAAAATATAAACAAGGAGCTTAAATGAAAGAAGTAAGAGCGGTTATAGATCGCTTCGAAAACAATTTGGCAGTTCTTATGGTTGATGGATTAAAGATTTTGTGGCCCAAAGATAAGTTACCAAAAAGTTTTCATGAAGGAGAAGTAATAGTTTTTCAGATTTTGGCTGATCATGAGGCCGATAAAGATCGGGAGCAACGGGCCAAAGATCTCTTGAACGAACTTTTGAAAGATGAAGAAGACTCAGAGACAAGCGAATAAGAATAATTATTTAAAAGTTTATTTAACAATCGGCGCAGTTTTCTGTGTCTATTTTTTACTTTTAGCAATTTCGGCAATTTTTTTTGAAGACCGTTTTGGCCTAAACTCTACAATTGCTGGAGTTAATGTGTCTTTGATGTCGAGGAACGAGGCTGAATCAGCGCTTATAAATGCTTGGAACAAATATAGGCAAGACAATATTATAGTCTCTGGACAAAAATATCCTGTTGAGAATTTGATCTCAAATGTTGATACGAAAGAAAGTATCTCTGAGGCTTTGAAGATTCAGCAACAAGGATATTTGAAGCTAGATGTTCTCTGGGGAGTAAAAAATGGAGTGATGATTACTGCCAATGATGAGAATTTATCGAAACTGTTAGGAAACAAATATGACGAATTATCTATTGCACCAGAAAATGCTCGAATCTCGATCGATGGATCGCCTAAAGTATTCCTAGAAAAAAGGGGGCGAAGGCTTCTTCTCCCAGAAAGCCGAGAAGCAGTTGTGGACACCCTGAGCCTATTTGGGATGAGCACCAACTATGTTACGACGCCCCTTGAAGTTTCCTTGACTAGTAAAGAAGCAGAGAGCTTGTTAGGTCAAGTGCAGAATCTAACATCGGAACCCGTTACATTGAGTTCAGAAAGAGGTAACTTTGAAATTTCTACGGCTCAGCTTCGGTCATGGTTGAAAATTACACCAGTATCACCTAATACGGTGATACTGGCTGAAACATTACTACCTTCGGAGGACACAATTAATTATAATTATCTCGATCCGTACAAGATCACCACATATGTAAAAGAAATAGCTGGAAAGATCAATCAAAACCCAGAAAACGCCAAATTATCGGTGCAAAATGGGCAAATTGTGGTGACAAAACAAGCTGTAACAGGCTATGCATTAGATGAGTTAGATGTTGTTAGCAATATTCAGGGAATAAACGCCGATGATAGAAATATAGCGTTAAAGATTGCGACGGCGCCAGCTGAAGTTCGAGAAGACAACCTGGCGACCTTGGGTTTGAAGGAGTTGGTTTCGACAGGTTGGTCAAATTTTGCTGGTTCACCAAATAATCGAATTCACAATGTAAAAACTGGCGCATCGAAATTTAATGGTGTTTTAATCAAGCCTGGCGAAGACTTTTCCTTTAACAAAGCTCTCGGTCCCGTAGAGGCATACACAGGATATTTACCAGAACTGGTTATCTTGCAGAATAAAACTGTGCCTCAGTATGGTGGAGGATTATGTCAAGTTTCCTCAACTGCCTTTAGGGCAGCCTTGAATGCAGGGTTACCTATCTTGGAGCGAACGATGCATGCATATCCGGTTTCTTACTACAAGCCATATGGAGTAGATGCAACGATTTATCTACCAAAACCAGACCTAGTCTTTACGAATGATACAGGAAGCTATATCATGATTCAGACAAGAGTTGAGGGTACAAAATTATTTTTTGATTTTTATGGAACCAAACCGGCGAGAACTGTCAAGTTTGCTGGTGACAAATCGGCTACGGGGGCGGTAGATGTAGTCGAGAATGTAAGCCCAGCGGTCTATGATGCAGGAGCGAGAGGTAGGGGTTCATTTACGGCTACTTTTTATCGCTTCATTTATGATGGCAAGGGGGCTCTTTCCGCCTCAATATCATTTACTTCAAAGTATGATTCTCCTGATAAATACCCACACTAAGCAATTAAACTATTAATTAGTTGCGTCCAGGTGCTAGAATATAATTGTGAAGTAATAATCATGCTCTTTGATGATTCGTTAGGAGGTGCTTTGCCATGAGTGATGAGAGAATTTTCTCTCTTCATCAACCAAACGTGGTTAATATCGATGAAGTACCTCAAGGAAAAATCACTCATCTCTCTTCGGGCGATGTCCACTATCAGGGGCACGAACGCTGGGTTGAACACTACTGCGGACATTTCTGTCCCGTGAATGGAGCGGCCAATCGTCACGACCATGAAGGTTACCAGTGTGTATGTGGGGAATTCCTCTGCATTGACGACAAGCCGAACGGAGGCAATTAGATGTCGCAAGGCAAGGAGGTAGAGCTGTTGGCTTGGACCGGAGATGGTCCATCAGCTCCAACAGCTAAAGTCGTGTACTGTCCTGATTGTTGCCTCGGGGTGGCGATCAAAAAAAGCAGAGAAGGAAAATCAGAACCGGCGATTTGCCCGCGTTGTCAGTTACGCATCGCTTGAATCATTATCAAGAATCTGTCAAAGAGCCAGGCTCACATTTATGTGGGCCTTTCTCATTCTCTTTTGTTTACGAAAACTAATAATACAAGCTTTCTTTACACAGCAAAATAGCTGTGTTATTTTGTTTGTAGAATTAAAGCACCTTGTCGTAAACAGCTTGGGAGGTGATTAAAAAGACTGCTGACGAGAACACTCTTTGTTACTTCTGCTATCAGCCGCTTGAGCCAAAAGCTGTTGGCTCGAGAAGAACAAGCGAGCACCATGTCAACTTTCCAAAGTGCAACTACAAACGTTTCGATGCCGTCAGGGTTTGGTGTCATCACTCATGTCAGCAAAGGTTCCACCGAGAATATGACGAACATTGCCGGTGGACTCCTGATGATGAACTAAAGTGTGACACTTGTGACCCGGTTTCGGCCATGCTCTGCTTGTACAATAAGCATAGGTTTAGTGAGATAGACGAAGATGAACTATCGCTAATCCTAAGGGAAAGAAAATGGTTGGCAGAAGAGGTAGAAAGGGCTAAAGAGGCGAAAAAAAGAGATAAAATCTTTTTCCCAAAACAAGCATTTGCGGCCGAATAAATTCCCGTTAATCTGGGGCTGACGCCAAGGCAACTACATGTTGCCCTGACAATAGCCCCATTAACTTCATACATTGATTAAAGTCTAACAAATTTATTATTAGGAGAGATCTCTTAACCTTCGTCTTGCTTCTTCAACATCAACAACGTTGTCTGATTCAGCTCTCTCAGCTTTCGGTTTGGCAATAGTAATAGCCTCATCTGCATCAGCTTCAGTCCCGATTTGGACATCTGCCTCAGGCAGCTTGTCAATGTCAGAAATATTGGTGATCCTTGTTGGACCAGTCTTAGATAAATCTTTCAGAGCTTCTTCGGTCTCTGCTTCTGTTGGTGCAACCCAGGTTGATTCATGCTCAGGCACCGGGTTAAGTGCTTCTTTAGCCATCTTTATCTCCTTTAACTCATTCAGTTTAGCTTGACAGAAACTTTAAGTCAAATCGCCAACTTTGGATATTAAAAAATGGAAGGATTTCCTTCCATTTTTTAATTGAATCGGCGCAAATTCTAAGCTTTTTCTGCTGCGGCTTTGACATCCAAAGCAATTGCGATAGTGACAGGGCCACTTATTAGGGCAAATAAGCCAAGAACCCAGACGAAAGCAATAGTGGTTGTTGGTTGGAATAATATAATGACACCAGCCAAAACAGTCACTACACCAGCAATCATTGCTAGTGTTTTTTCGGTTGCGGTGACTCCCTCAACGAAAGCCCCTACAACTTCCAAGATGCCTCTGAAAATTAGGATGAATCCGGTCAATAAGATAAAGGTCGCGATCGTTACCCCCGTATGGCGGATTAGGTAGACACCAAATCCAAGTTCCAAAATACCCATAAGGACAGTTAGGAACCAACGAGTGTGTTTGCCGACACTAAAGATTCCGACAATAATATCTACAACTCCGCTGACGATCAAGAAAATAACGAAAAGATAGATCAAGGATAACAAGGTAAGACCCGGCCAGAGAAGAGCGGCAAGTCCAAATAAGATTGCAGCAATTCCTCTCAAAACCATCATCCACCAATATTGCTTCATAAGCTCTTTGTCAGTTTTGTTCATTTTTCTCACCTCCTTCCATAAAAGAGTTGGAAACTGATTATACAACCATACACGAGCTTGTCAACTAACTTTATTATACTATTATTACTTTAATTACGCCATAAAACCTAGGAGGTGACATACGGATAAGTGTTATAATAATGACATGAAGGCGACTACTAAAACATTAATAGTTTGTCAAATCGTGGTAATACTTCTTTTGTCTTACGCTCTTGTTCTACATGGTTTTGTTACAAGCGCGGCAAAAGTGGATACCCTCTTGGTTGAGGCAAAAACATATTACTACACAGCAGAAATAATCAAATCTGAAATAGAACATCGATTACCTGAAAAAATACAGAATAGTGTGGTTGGAGAGGCAATTATAGCCAAGGCTTTAGACTACTTTGTTACCCCTAAGCTAGTCCAAAACATTAGTAAAAAGCCGATCGAGAGGTTGATAACTGCTATAAACAAAGAGGGAAACGCTGGGATAACCAATGACAAAGTTGTCATCGATATGGCAAATTATAAGTCACAAATAACTCAGAGTATATCTGGTTGGCAGCTGCCTCCTGGTTTAAATAACCTTGCTACAGAATCTGTAGATTCTATACCGTCACAAATAACGATCGCCGATCTTGAAAAAAATCCGAATAGTTTTGTTGGGTATTTAGTGAAAACGAGAGCGTATATAAACAAACTTAGTAATATAATAATGGTTTTAGTCATAATCTTGATTGTTTTAATAACTAGCACTTTTGCCGTCAATCGCAATAGACTAAGAAAGGCCTTCCAAGCTCTTGGCTGGGTTTTAGGGATCTCGGGTATTTTGATAACATTACTTTCTTATCTTGGACCAATCATATTGAACTCTTTCATCTATATAGATAACCAGTCGACAGTTGCCGCTCTGTACAATAATATGATATTGAAAATCGAAATCTACTATGTGAGTATCCCGGGTCCAATGGGAATATTATTTATTCTCCTGGGCATTGTTATATATTTGACGACAAGCCCTAATTTTATTGATCAAATAAAATACTTATTTACGTCGATAATAAAAACAAAGACTTCTCCAAAAATTGAATCAGCAAAATAAAACCCCTATAAAAAGGGGTTTTAAAAATACAGAATCAAATTATTTTTCGTCAATTTCAAGTTTGATCCCGTTTGTCTTGCCTAGTGCAACGTTATAAAACCAAGCAGCTACAGCACCCCAAACCCAACCTGTTACTAAAGCAACAAATGGGCTGATTACAATAGTCCAAAGCGCATAACTCCAAGTAAATGTAGCATCTGGGAACCAAACATTGACCTGTATAAACTTAAGCCAAGCTAAGACTACCATCACAACTACAGCGACCAATGTAACGATAAATGAAAATACTGCCACAAAGTTCGCAAAGGTCACTTCATCTACATGTTTCAGGGTTATTTGTTTCATTTTTATCACCTCCCTTCAAATACGATTTAGACATTTAGCCATGTAATTTGTTTTTGTTGCCGTAAAATGATCCGCTATAGGATGATATATCTAGGAACAAACCCAAGCCAAGCCATAGCCAATCGAGCCCATTGATACCACCTGGTGCGACGATAAGATACATCAAAGTTAACCATGGCACAAAAATGATCCCGAGTATTGGCCAGAGAATTGTAGAGAAATTTGTACTAAAATAAAGTGGTCTAAATAGCCACCAAAAGATAATCGCTGCCCTCGGCCCCAAAAATGCCAATATTGCCAATCCACAACACATAGCTCCTCCTTTCTTTTAAATTTTTTAACTTATGCTTTTCTTTGGTAAGAGAGATGAGGATATCAGGCCAATGGTCCCCAAAACAGCTAACGAAAATATTGCGGCAGAAGTAGCATTGTTTTCTGCCTGAGTATTAATCGTTAATATCTCATTTTTAATATTGATTGGGACATTCGTTAAATACTGGTCAAGCTCAGTGTTACTTAATGTTTGTCCTTTTGTTTCTACGGCTTGAGTCAATTGAGTTTTTTGAGAATCAGAAAAAACAGCGTTGTTGTTTATTAAATTAACACTAGAGCCGATAAATATGGAAATAATCAGAGACCCGGCTATGGCTGTGCCTAAGGATGCTCCAAGATTTAAGAAAGTACTGTTTAGCCCAGAAGCCTCACTGGTTTTTTCCGCAGTAACAGAAGACACAATCAAATTGTTAAGCATAGATGCAGCCATTCCAACACCTGCTCCGATAAACGCCAGTCCTGGTAAGAATACAAGACTACTTGGATGTCGATACAGTAATATGCCAATCATGGCAGCACCAAGTAAGATAAGGAGCATGCCGAATTGAACAATATGTTTAGGTTGATGGTTCGCTGCTATCCGCCCGACTAAGAAAGCGATGATGAGAACCGCTATAGACAAAGGCAAGAGAACTAAACCTGCCTTGAATGCGTCATACTCAAGAATTATTTGAGAAACTATCGAAATAGCAAAAATAGTTCCTGCCATAACGAATTGAATCGAGAGAGTCGTAACAATGCCGAACGTTACGATCGTATTTTTGAAAATCACAGGGTTTAATAAAGTTGCTTTAGCTTTTCTAACCCTGAACATTTCCCAGATAATGAATAAAAACAAGATTCCAATGCCGATCAGTATGTACCAGACAGTCGGAGAAACTTGCCCTGGTTCTATCAAGGTTTTGCCAGCAAACTCGTATGCCTTTCTGGCTTGGATGATACCGTAGGTGTTTGCTAGCAATATTCCGAATACAATCGTGAACATACCTAAGCCAGAAAGGAGGAGTCCAACATAATCAAATTTTTTGTTGACCATTGTTATGATGGCATCTTTGATCTTTTTATGATTGATAAGTATAAAGGCAGCTACAAAGACTTCTGCCAAAAAGCCAACACGCCACGAAACAAATGCGGTTAGGAAGCCACCGATAATTGGACCAAGAGCTGCCCCGGCAGCAGCCATAGCGGCGATGATCCCATAAGCTTTCACTCTCTCCTTGCCCTCACTAAAGTTAGCGACGACCATTGAAAACAAAGCAGGCATAACTAAGGCAGCCCCGACCCCCTCGAGAAATGACCAGCCGAAAGCTAGTGTATAAATATTCCAACTAAGACTCGTTATGAATGAACCTATTCCATAAATAATCAATCCAATCAAAAAGGCCTTTTTGCGGCCAATAATATCACCAATTTTTGCGCCGGCGATCATTAATGAGGCCATGACAAGTGAATAGAAAGCGATAGCCCCCTGGATAGCGGTGACAGAAGTATGGAGATCTTTTACCAATGTCGAGATAGAGACATTCATAAAGGTAGAATCTAAGGTCAAAATAAACTGGGCTGAAGCAAGAAGGATCAATACCGATAATTTTTTTCTGTCCATTATAACCCCCTATTCGTGTCTTAGTTTTTCTCTAGCATCTCTCCTATGTTTAATTTTGGCTTCTCGGCGAGCAAGATATTGGCCGCCAATGAATGTAATGGAAGCAACAGCGATTGTTACTCCGAAAAGTATAAAGAAAATTGTGAACAACCTACTTATATCAGTCGTGGGATGGAGATCTCCATAACCTACGGTTGCCATAGTTACTACCGTAAAATACAAAGAACTAATCCAGCTCCATTTTTCTAAATAATGATAAAAAACAGTTCCTATAACAAGCAGGGTTATAACAGCACCTCCGGCAGCGATTATCCCAGCCTGCAGATTATCTTTTTCTTTATCAAATTTAACCATAATAATATTATATCACTAAAAAGAAAAGTTTACCCTAGCGTTAGCTAAAATATAATCATTGGCTTAATAATTTTTTTAATCAAAGCTAAATAACTTTTGAAAACAAACGACATATAGAATTTCTAAATCTTTTGAGTCTGCCGATTTTCTTTAGCTCTTCCAGAGTTATCTGACGACAATTTTTTAAATCATTTTCATAAATGAGATCATTTTTTTTGGTTAACTCTTTATTAAAAACTAATAAAGTTTGTTCATCATGCAGTGAGAAACTGCGATAATCCAAGTTTGTCGTTCCTAAGGAGAAAAACTGTTTATCGAAAGTGGCCATTTTTGCATGCAAGAAACCCTTTTCATATAGGTAAACCTTGACCCCTGCCTCAATTAGTTCATTAAAGTATGAGAAAGCAGCATACCAAGGAATCCTTTTGTCTGGCCAGCCGGTTATCATCAATTTGACATCCACACCACCTTGAGCTGCTGATTTCATCGATTCATTCAAATGAGGATTAGGAACAAAATATGGCGATTGAAGCCAAACTCTTTCTTTTGCATTTATCATTGCGTAAGCATAAATATTAACGATTGCCTCTTTGCTGCTGTCAACACTAGAAAATATAGTTTGAATAAAAATTTCTTTTTTGTTTTCAAGGTCGCATAGCGGAAAGTATTTATTATTAAATAAATTTATTTTCTTACGTTCAAATAACCGAATTGCAAATAAAGCCAGGAGAACCGAAACAACGGGTCCTTCGACTCTGATTGCGTCATCTCTCCAAGTGGGGAACCTTTTACCGCCATCAATGTATTCCTGGCCCATATTGATACCACCGGTGTAAGCAATTCGGCCATCAATAATCGCTACTTTTCGGTGATTACGATAATTCAACATATTTAGGTTGGTTACATCAGCTGTAACCTTAGCTCCGAGTTGCTTTAGCCTTCTCAGCTCAACCTTTGAAAAAGATATCGAACCAATGAAGTCATACATGATATAGACTTCAATGTTTTCTTTTAGCTTTTCGACTAAAATATCAAAAATTTCACCAGTCAGTTTATCTTTTTCCCAGATAAAGTATTGAAGAACAATAAATTTTTTGGCATCAGCTAATTCTTGTTTCAATAACTTGAATTTTTCTTTTCCACTGGGTAAAATATCAACTTTTGTTGCTGGAGATAAAGTGTCGCCGCATAAAGTTGAACTTAATTTGGAAACTTTTTCAATTATTGAGCCACTTTCCTTATCTAGAAAAGCCTTATTATCTTTATCATATTTTTTTCTAAAATCTGAGAAATATTTAGTTAGCTCTCGTTGTCCTGACACGAGAAATTTTCGCCTTCGGCTTGATTTATACCAATTCCTACCAAAAAAGTAATAAAGAGGAAGACCTAAATATGGAACAAAAAAGATTATCAATATCCAAGCCAAGGTTGTCTCCGAATCACGATTATCAGAGATAAGCAAGACAATGGCGACGACGGTAAGTACTGTATATGCTAGGACAAAGAGTGAGCCTATATTCATAATGTCATTATTATCACCTATATGTAGTAAGTCAATTGATTTATAGCGAATGGTATAATTAATATATGGGATAAGAAAAACAAGAAAGGAGGTTGTCATGTCACCATTTGGACAAATGAGAAGAGTTGCGCGGCGTACATCTAGGAGGACATCAAGAAGGATGGCGGCAGCCAATAATGAGTCTCAAGCACCGGAGCAAGAGACAGAAGATTCAACAACAAGCCAGCTTGAGAATCTGGCAAAACTAAAAAATGAAGGAATTATAACAGAAGAAGAGTTTGACGCAAAGAAAAAACAAATTTTAGGAATATAAAACAGAAAACGGCCCCAAGAGGCCGTTTTTAAATAATGAATTTGTCCTTTATCTATCAAGTGAATAAATGAATCTAAGTATCTTCGCTGGTTTTTAGATAACCCTCTTCTTTAAGAGCGTCATAGGTTATCTTTATCATGGCAGCAGTTGGGATAGCAAGCAAGGCTCCTAACATCCCAAAGACGGCTGCGCCAATCAGAATTGCGATTAGAACACTCAGTGGTGAAATGCTAACTGTTTTGTGCTGGATTAAGGGCACAATTACGTTATCTTCTACTAACTGATAAATAAGGATATAGATCAATAAGATTATCGCAGCTTCTGGCATGCCAATTAGAAGACAAAACCCAATTATAAAGGCGTAACCAAGGGTAGCGCCAATCAAAGGGATTAGATCGAAGAATAACATGCTAGTGGCTAGAGCGAGTGGGTACGGAACTCTCAGTAGAACTAAAGGAATGAAGGTAAAAACAGCGACAATAAAGGCGATTATCAAAGTACCACCAAAGTATTTTGGGACAATGTTAGTCAAAGCATCGCTTAGCTTGCTCAACAAACGCTGATGTTTGTTTGGAACATAACTTATGACCGTATCAACAATTCTCTGGGGGTTGATCAACATAAATATTGCTAACATAGTAATTGTGATAGCTGCCCACAAGGCATTTGCCAGAGAGAGGGTAAGGTGTAAGGTGATAGCTCCGATATTTGAAACAGTTTCCTTATAAGGAGCAGGAACTTTACTTGCTTGATCAATAAAATCCGATATGTTTTGATTGGTTTTTAAACTGTCTAAGTGTTTGGTAAAGTCATGAGTTAGAGAACCAAATTGTTGAATTAGTGGTTGCAATGTCACTAAGATAGCGAAGATAAGAATGGCGATAATAATGACAATAGTGAGCAAAATGGCGGCAATTCGATTTTTTTTTGGCATAAATTTCTGTAAAAAACCAACTAGGGGATTCAGTAGAAGGGCAATGAGAAATGCGGCGGCAATCCAAGACAAAGGAATGGCCGCAGCATAAATAAAAAGCAATAATAGTGTAAACAGCGTTACTGCCCCAAGAATTTTGAAGATATTTCGAGTAGTTATTTGCATAGAAAGGTTATAACACAATTATTTATGCATTGAAATAGAAAGCTGTCGTTAAAACATTTTTTGAGCATTTACTATGAAATCAGAGGTGTTATTTGCTTTCCCAAAGATAACCTGGGAAAAAATCTGTAAAAATTTGTTCATCGGGAAGTCCCATCCCGACTAATAGATTGTTATAGTGTTCTACCATTGGCTCTGGCCCAGAAAGATAATAATTTGTTTCTGGGCTTGTTTTTTCTGAGCTGAAAAACGAGTCATCTATTGTTTTCGAATAATTCGATCGGACGCCAATATTTGATAACACCTGCTCAAACTCTTTTCTGAAAACAAAGTTGTCGTCTCTATTTAGATATAAAAGATAGCCGTTTATCTTTTGATCATTATGATTTGCCTGCGCAAACATTGAGCGGAATGGAGTGATGCCAATTCCTCCGGCCAGAAAGATATTATTTACTTTTGGATTATTTAGCGTAAATTTGCCTTTTGGCCCGTCAGCCTCGATCTTTTCACCAACATTCAGATTATAAAGGGCTGTTTTGAAACTGCTCTTTTTTTCTACAAAGATGCGGGTAGTAATCACAATATTTTTTTCAAATGGGGCGCTAGATATAGTAAACCATCGTTCTATGCCGCGATTATCAGGGTTTTTATGATTTATAACGTAATGCATATATTGACCAGGTTGCCAGGTGATTTCGTTTTCTGGTTTGAAAGTAAACGAGACGATATCGCCGACTAGAGGTCTTTTTTCTAATAAATATAGCTTCATAAATAAATTTTAGCACAAAATTAAAGCTTTTTTTGGACTACTTAGATGTTGCTTTAGCTAGGTCAGAAGCATATTTAAAATAAATTTCATGTCGTAAAACTTCTTAGAGGTATTAATGTAATAGTTCCTGGCACATGAGATATTTCTTTTAAATTAGGATAATTCATGCTATAAATGGTTTATGAAATTAACATCCAAAGATATCATTAAAGTTTTAATTTTAGTAACCGTATTCCTACTAGGGTTGCTCCTTCTATACAAAATTCGCGGTGTTTTAGGCGTAATCGCTGCTTCCTTCCTGGTGGCTATCTTATTAAATCCTCTGGTAGGTCGAATCCAAAAAGCCATGCCCAAAAAAAGTCGTATCTCGGCTATCCTCATAACAGTAATATTGCTTGTTTTGTTGTTTGGATTTTTTGGTTTGATTATATTTAAACCACTTATCCAGGAGTATGGCTCGATAGCCAATGAATTTAATTTATACTTCAATCAGGCGAGAGGTAACGGACTTATTCAAGACGCGATTAACCAAATAAATGGCTTGTCACCGGATTATAAACAAATATTTGCTAGTGTCGGCGGAACTGTTGGCGGAATCGTTTTGGGGATCTTGAATGGTTTATTCTCTCTGGTGACCATTATAATTTTGTCATTATTTATGTTAGTGAGTCCTCAACGGATTACTGATACGGTGGCTAGCTACATTCCGACGAAACATCGCAAAGCTTTTCACGATCTATCAAATGCCTTATCAAGTATTGTCCCAAAATATTTTGCGGGAGTACTGATTACTGCTTTTATATTGGCTGTCGCAACATACATTCCATTGTTGCTCTTGCAAATTCCATATGCTTTGGCTTTATCCGCCGCGATGTTTATTTTTGGCTTGATCCCCCTGGTTGGGGCTACCCTAGGTATGTTTTTTATTACCCTGTTTTGTTTTATGCTAGGACAGCCAGCAGCTGGGATAATCTTTTTTATCTATATTCTGATTTATCAACAGGTTGAAAATAATCTTATCGTTCCTTTGATTCAGAAGAAAACAGTCAGTCTCTCACCGTTAAGTGTTCTAATCGCAATTCTGATCGGTAGCGCTGCAGCCGGAATGGTTGGGGCACTGCTCGCTATTCCAGCTGCAGCGATGATTAAAGTTGCTTACTCGGTTCTCATAAAGGAAGGATATCTAAAAGAGCCTTAATCAACCTGTTCTATTAAACTCCAAAATATTTAAATGCCTCTTTTTTATAAATTAAGTGGCAAAAACCTTAATTTTAAAGCAAAAACACCGTTTGGTACGGTGCTTTTGGCTAATGCTTGTTCTAACTGGCTCCCGGGGTCGGATTCGAACCGACGACCAATTGGTTAACAGCCAACTGCTCTACCGCTGAGCTACCCGGGAATATTTCTGTAATGCTAGGAAATTATAGCAAAATGTTTGCTCTCGGTCAATGAAAGAGGCGGGGCATATAGCCCCGCCTCTAGGTCGCATCAAAACATTTTATTTGAGTAATGGTCTTAAGTTGTTTTGTAACTAACGGTGATGCTTAGGCCTTTCGAACTACCGTCATAGGTAAGAGTCATCTCTAAATTGCCTTTTGTCAGTTGGATAAAAGTAGCACCATAGTTCATCGAGCTCTCTTCAACCCAACCTTTGGCTAGAAGGTCATTCTTATATTTTGTAACATCGTTTTCGTTGACTTCGCTAACTAGGACACTCCAGCCTTTTGGATCAGTATTTACCTTGGTAGACATAGTAACCTTACCAGCACTAAATTTGGGCACATCACTAGGTAAATCGGTGGGCCATTTGACAGCACTGCCAACGTTTAGTGAACCTTCATTGGTTTTGACCTCAGCGCCGCCATTTTTGGTATCAATCTTTACGTTCCCGCCAGTTCCTTTTTCAACTATATTTTCAACAAAGTTACCGGCAACTTTCTTAAAGACAAATGCGGATAAAAAATAACCGCCTATGCTCAAGAAAACTAAGATTGCGATAATGACAATAATAACAACCAAAACGGTGTTGTTTTTTTTCTTTGGCGCTACCGCAGTCGTGCTAGCATTTACACTTGGTTCTGCCACAGTATTTTCTACTGGGGCTGTTTCTTTTTTCTCTTCTTTAGCCATTTTTCCTCCCTTTTGTTTTTATTTTATCCGAATGCTAGTCTTTCTTCAATAGTTCCATAAAAGCATTTGAAGGTATGTCGACTTTGCCGAGATGTTTCATTTTCTTTTTGCCTTCTTTTTGTTTGTTCAAAAGTTTGTTTTTTCGTGTTACGTCACCGCCATACAGCTTGGCCGTCACGTCTTTGCGAAAGGCAGGTATATCTTCGCGGGCAATAATCTTTGCTCCGACGGCGGCTTGCAAGGTGATCTTGAACATTTGTTTTGGAATTAGCTTTTTCAATTTCTCGATAATTTTTTTACCGACGGTAGAAGCTTCACTGCGATGAGTCAAAAGAGACAGGGTATCAACCAGATTACCTCCTACCAGGATATCAAGTTTTACTAAATCACCGGCGCGATATCCTAATAGCTCGTAATTCATCGAAGCATAGCCAGAGGAGATGCTTTTCAGTTGGTCATAGAAATCGGTGATGATTTGAGATAAAGGTAATTCTGCTTTGATTATGACCCTCTTTTCCTCTAAATAATCAATTGTTTTGAAGATTCCGCGATGTCCTTGAATTAATTCCATGATCGGACCAATGTAATCACTAGGAGTGACGACTTCAGTATTTGTCCAAGGTTCACGAATTTCCTTAATTTGTGATAAATCTGGTAGTTCGCTAGCACCATGTAGACTCATCACTTCTTTATTGGCTTTTACAACCTCATAAGATACAGAAGGGATGGTAACTATTAGGTCTAAATTAAATTCGCGTTCCAGTCTCTCTTTGATAATTTCCATGTGCAGTAGGCCGAGAAAACCGCAGCGAAATCCAAAACCCAAGGCACTTGAATTTTCCGGAATGAAATCAAGTGAAGAATCAGATAAGGCGAGTTTTCCGAGAGCCTCGCGGAGGAGCGGGTAATCATCCCCCTCGGTAGTGTAGATGCCGGCGAAGACAAACGGCTTTACCTTTTGATATCCCGGCAAGGCTTCCACGATGTTTTCACCGTAAAGAGTAATTGTGTCTCCAACTCGGGCTTCGGAAACATTTTTCAACCCTGTTACGATATAGCCAATTTCCCCACAGGCCAAATGTTTTTCTGACATAAGTTGTGGTTTCATATAGCCTATCTCTAGAGTCTCTGCATTGTTTTTGTTTGCAATCATATGGATTTTTTGATTGACGGTCAGACTTCCATCTACAATTCGAACATATGTAATAACTCCTTTATAGGGGTCATAAAAAGAATCAAAGATCAGAGCTCGTAACGGTTTGTCTGTTTCACCGGTAGGAGCAGGAACTTTTTCGATAACTCGATCTAGGATTTTATCGACACCCTCTCCTGTTTTGCCCGAAGCAAAGATAATTTCTTCTTTCTTTACTCCAAGCAAATCCATTATTTCATGAGCAACCTTTTCTGGTTCTGCATGGGGAAGGTCAACCTTGTTCACTACTGGAATTATTTCCAAGTTGTGTTCCAAGGCCAGATAAACATTTGATAGAGTCTGGGCCTCGATGCCTTGTGAAGCATCCACAACGAGCAAAACACCTTCTACGGCTGCCAAGCTCCTAGAAACTTCATATGAAAAATCAACATGACCGGGAGTATCTATCAAATTTAAAATAAAGCCCTTGTAGCCCATCCTTACAGGCTGGAGTTTAATCGTGATTCCTCGCTCTTGTTCGAGTTCCATTGTATCGAGCATTTGCTCCTTCATCTCTCTTTTGTCGACAGTCCCCGTTATCTCGAGAAAACGATCAGCCAAAGTTGATTTGCCATGATCAATATGAGCAACAATGCAAAAATTTCGGATTTTATCCATTTTATTCGCTAGATTTAAGTTTTAGTTTTTCCAAAATAAAGTTAGTCTCTTCGCATTTGAAGGCCCAGGTTAGAAAAACATAGAACATCCCACCAAAAAGGACGGCACCACTAGTTTGTAGGAATAAACCGAGGACGCGATTGGTATCGACAAAATAGTCAAATAAATATAATGAATAATGGGCTAGAATCCCCATGAGGATAGAAGCGACAACCAATCTAAAAGCAGATTCAAAAATTTTGTGATCTCTGTCTAATGCCCCGATTTTTTCATGAAGTAAAATAAAGAGTAGGATGGCGTTTAATATGCCGGCGATAGAAAAAGCCAAAGCAATGCCGGCAACACCTAACTGGAGGGGAGCAATAAAAGGCAAAGAAACAGATAGGATGGCGTTTACTACCAGGACTACAATACTAATATAGAGTGGTGTTTTAGTATCTTGGATAGCATAAAAAGCTTTTAATAGCAGAGGGATTAATCCCTGTGCAACCAAGCCGATAGCAAAGAAAAGCAATGCCTTAGTAGTCCAGTATGTGTTATCCCAGCTAAAGTTACCTGTACCATAGATCAAACGAACTATTTGGGCACGAAGAACGATGATAATAATGGTCGATGGAACCATAAAATATAAAATACGCCGAGCACTCCAGGAAAAACTTTTCATAAAAGTAGTCATATCCTTTTTTGTTTTATTCTCAGCCAAGACTGGGAATATAGCAGTAGCTATGGAGATGCCGAAAATCACAATAGGAGCGGTTTGAATGTTATTAGCAAAATTTAGAACAGTTATCCCGCCAACGAAAAAGGAGGCAACTATAGTATCTACGAGTAAGTTGATTTGATTTGCCCCGATAGCTAATGTTCGAGGGATCATCAACTTTACCAATCTGGCAATCTGGCCTCGTTTGAAATCAATATATGGTCTCCAACGAAAACCTGCCACAATTACTGATGGGACTTGAACTAAAACATATAACAGGGCACCGGCAATAACTCCGATAGTTACAGCATAAATAGGGGGATTAAAGTATTTTGTTAGATACAGAACAGACAGAATAATCGCAATATTGTAAACAAGGGGGGCGATAGAATAAGCTACGAATCTTTTCCGAGAGTTCAAAATGCCACCAATAATGCCGGAAATGGCAAATAGAATTGGTGAAAGGATCATAATTCTGGTCATGTTGACCGTGGTTTGGAACATCTCAAAATTGTCGGGGGATGGACGATTGAAAAATCCTGGTAATAACAGAGGGACTAGCTTGGGCGCGAGAATAAAAACCACAACCCCAAAGATCAAAGTACAAACCAAAATAAAATTCATGAAAGAATAGGCGATTAGGTTTGCTTCTTCTTCCTTGTCCTTGGCAATTTTTTCTACGAAGACTGGGATAAAGGCACTTGATAAAGCACCTAAAATCAAAAGATTAAAAATAAGATCGGGCAATCTGAATGACGCATAAAAGGCATCGGTCATATGACCGGCGCCAAAATGTCCGGCAATAATCCTTTCTCGATATAAACCAAGGATATTTGAAAGTAAGCCAGTTAATCCTAGAATAAAGGCAGCATTGGCGATCGTTAATTTTTTTGTTGAGACATAGTACCAAAACTTTTTGACTGTACCCATTAAACTTTTGTTTTGTCCATTAGGGCGTTAAACTCTTCTGATTCGATGGTTTCTTTTTCCAGAAGAACATTAGCCACTTTTTCTAACTTTTTCTTATTACTATTTATTGTTTTCTCAGCTGTTTTGTAGGCCTCATTAATGATTCGGGAAATTTCTGAATCAATAATTGATGCGATATCTTCCGAATAATCTTTATGATGTTCGGCCAGCTCTTTGCCAAGAAAAACTAGATCATCACGTCTGCCATATATCTGGTTACCAAGTTTATCACTCATGCCATAGCGGGTTACCATATCTCTAGCCATCTGAGTTGCTTTTTCGAGATCGTTCGAAGCTCCGGTGGTGATTTCGTTGAAGAAGATTTTTTCTGCGGCACGTCCGCCAAGCATCATGGCAATATCATCCCTTAGCTCTGATCTGGAAATCAGCTTCTTGTCTTCTATAGGCAATGACCAAGTTACTCCTAGGGCCATACCTCTAGAAACGATAGATATTTTATGAATTGGGTCAGTATTTGGCAGTAAATGACCAATCAAAGCATGACCTGCTTCATGGTAGGCTGTTATCTTTTTCTCTCGCTCATTCATTACCGCCCCTTTTCTTTCAGGACCGAGGTAAACCTTTTCAACTGATGCTTCGATATCCTGCATAGAAATCTCTTTTTTATTCTCTCGAGCGGCCAATATAGCGGATTCATTTAGGATATTCTGCAAGTCTGCTCCTGAGAAACCAGGGGTTTGTTTTGCAATAATTTCCAGGTTAGCCCCTTTAGCTAAGGGTTTATTTTTGGCATGGATCTTTAGAATCTCAGTTCGATCTTTGATATCTGGCATGTCTAAAATAACTCGACGATCAAATCTGCCTGGTCGAAGTAGAGCAGGATCCAAAACATCTGGACGATTGGTAGCGGCAATCACGATAACGTTGGTATCAGTTTCAAAGCCATCCATTTCTACCAAGATTTGATTTAAAGTTTGTTCTCGCTCATCGTGTGATCCTCCCATACCGGTACCTCGTTGTCGGCCTACGGCATCTATTTCATCTATAAAAATAATACAAGGAGCATTCTTTTTAGCTTTATTGAAAAGATCACGTACACGTGAGGCCCCAACCCCGACAAACATTTCGACAAATTCAGAACCGGAAATAGAGAAAAATGGGACACCAGCTTCGCCGGCAACCGCTCTAGCCATTAATGTTTTGCCTGTCCCCGGAGGGCCAAAGAGCAAAACGCCTTTCGGAATTTTCGCTCCCAAGGTAATAAACTTTTGTGGATATTTCAGGAACTCAACGATCTCTAAGAGTTCTTGTTTTGCCTCAGTAGAGCCGGCTACATCGGCAAACGATACTTGTTTTTTGTTTGCATCAGCCAATCTGGCCTGAGATTTTCCAAACATCATTGCTTGGTTGCCGCTGCCTTGTGCTTGTCTGAGCATAAAATAGAACAACCCGACAATCAATAGTGTAGGCAAAACATAGGCCAGAATCGAAATCCAAAATGAACTGTCTGAACCCTGTTTAATATCCAGTGTGACCTTTGATGGATCAGCACCGAGATCTTTTAACGTAGTGGTAATTTGTTGGCTGGAGCTGATAGTTGATTGAATTTTTTTATTATCTTTCAGTGTAGTAGTAACATCAGTCCCGTTAACCGAAATATTTTTAACATTGCCGGCTTTTACTTCTTCTGCCACCTTACTAATTGGTGCATTTTCAACACTCTTTGGCCTTGCAAGGTAGGTATAGCCAACTGCTAATACCAAAACTACCACGATCAAGTATATTATATTTTTATAGTTACCTTTTTTCATACCTTCTCCTCAGAAGTTATTTTGATGTCAGAAATGCCACTTGAAACAAAGTTTCGACTTAGGGCTAATTTTGGAATCCAGATTAATTCTTTTCCTAGAAAAAAAATTGGCCAATTATATCGTTTCTCTCTATCTATTTTAGCATCTACGAAAAGATCCTGTAGCTTTTTGCTGCCATTTATGCCAAAAGGAGAGATTTTGTCACCCGTTTTCCAGGTTTTAACTTTGATTTTTTTGAAAACTTCTTCACTGACAAAAATAGAATATTTTGAATTGCTGCCTAGGTTTGCAACTTGTTCAGCTTTGACAAGCCAAGGGCCAAAGTAATTCTCTCCTAACTCTAGACCTTCTAGAGATATCAGAGGACTATTATTATAAGTCTTTTTAAGCACAAAATCAAGGCTCTTGTAATGTCTGACTGCTGACACATTGCCATTCAGCACAATTGTTTTTGTCCCAGCGGTTGAAGAAATCAATTTCTCTAAATCTTCTAGGTTTTGTAATGTCAAATCTTTGCGATCGCCCTTGGTTCTCTCGAATAACAAACCAAAAACTTCAAAGAGGATTGGCCTGTCTAGTACCTGGAGATTTGTTATATCTATTGGTTTTTCGAGTATTTTCTCGGCCTCAACTTTTAGATAATCATCAACTTTACGCATAATTAGGGCAGTCCTGTTAACCGCTTCTGTCCAATTCGGATTGATATCTGCAAAAAGTGGGAAAACTTTATGGCGTAAATAATTTCGTCTGTAGACTATGTCTGCATTTGTTTTGTCTTCGTGCCAAGTCAAATTATTCTCTTCCCCGTATTCAACTATTTCAGCTCTTGAAAAATCTAATAATGGCCGGATGATTCCTTGATCTGACATTCTTATTGCACCTAGGCCGGCTGGGCCACTTCCACGTAAAACATTTAGGAAGAAAGTTTCTGCTTGATCGTTCATATTGTGAGCCAGAGCAATAAAATCAGCCTTATTTTCTTGCTGGGTATTCAAAAGAAACTCTCGGCGTTTGATCCGTAATTCTTCCTCCAGATTGCCACCTTTGGGTGGTGTGATTTTCTTGCTAACAAACTCTAGATTGTGTTTTTTGGCAACGATTTGGACTAATTTCTCATCTTTGTCTGACTCGATTCTCACACCGTGGTTTAAATGAGCAATGATTAAGGTTAAGTCTAGTTTTGATTTTAAAAACATATCAAGCATTACAACAGAATCTATGCCACCAGAAACTCCTAAAACGACTGTCTGTCCGCTTTTTACGTTGCATTGTCTTAAATTTTCCTCAAATTTTTCTAAAAACTCCATTACTTAATTGTAGCACGAATAGGCATGAAGTTAGAATTGATTTTAAGCCATTTTTGTACTAAAATGAGCAAGTATTTACGAATAAATCGAAAAAATGCTTCTGATTTTTTCGAAAGAGGAAGAGCTGCAAAGTTACAGCAACATATGTTGCAAAAACATAAAGCAGATTCTAACATGGGCCCGTAGCTCAGCGGTTAGAGCAGTTGGCTCATAACCAATTGGTCGCTGGTTCGATCCCAGCCGGGCCCACCAAAAATCATAATCTTCAGGTAATTATTCTTTTCAAATAATCACTTGAAAAATAGATTCCAAAAACAGCTTGAATAGTAATTGCTGGATAAAGGACGCTCCTGTATCTGGTCAGAACTTCTATAAGTAATAGAACAGCTGCAAAACCTACGCATAAAATGGTCGAGAAATAAAGATCTGGAGTCAAAGTTACAGCCTTATTCCAAACAACGAATACAACGGACAAGGTTGCAAAGATCATCATTAATAGAAAAAAAGAATTGCTGTAAAGGTTTAATTCCTTGAGACTCTCTTTCAGTTGGTCCGAAGTCATATTTATGGGAACAGAGTTGCTCAGGGTATAGGCATCATAATTCAGGTTATTTATCTCGTCTTCATTCGACCAAACAGTATAGAATTTTTTTATAAACAACATAGGTAATTGTTTATAGTCCTTTTTGACCTCTTGTATAGCGAAACTCATTAATTTTTTGTCGGATTGTTTATAGGCTTCGTTACTCAACTTTTTATTGTTTAAGTCATTTCTTAATTGTTGGACAGCAGGTTCGCCGATATTTGTGTTATATCTTCCTGCGTTTTCAATGTTTAAGCCGGTTGCTAAAAAATAACCGAAAGAGGATTCGTTAACTGGTCCCATTGCATAATATGAAACAAGTGAGTTTCTGGCTATTCCGATTATAAACATGGACGATGTTAGAATAATCCCAATTAAAATAATATTTGTAATTTTATTTTTTATATTGTCGACATTCTTGGAAACAAAATAAGCAAAGACTATGATAGCAGCGGGAATAGAAATAATGGCAATGTCTTTAAAGGAATTGGCAAAGGATATAAATATAGAAAACAAGAAAACAAAAAGAAAGAACAGACGGCGATTACTTTTGTAATTACTAATAGCATAAGTTAGACAAAAAAGAGAAATTGAAAAGAACATAATGAAGAAATGTTCACTAGTCAAAATATTAGAATAAATTGCGAATGATGGCCATAAGGCTAATAATAAACCACCTATAAAAGCCACAAAATATTTATTTGTGGATTTCAATAAGCACAAAAAAATAAAAGTCACTGAGACAGCCGCAGCCAGAACAGATGACATCTTCGCAATGAAAAGACTTTTACCAAGCAACAAAAATTTGCTTAAGACAAGAGTATAGATACCCCAACGGGGAGAAAATAAATGTTCTGGGGACAAGAACGGTCCTGTTATCCATTTCTTTGCCATATCAAATGCTATGCCAAATTCTGTAACTTGTGGAGTTTTAAATTTATATATGAATAATATTCGCCAAAGAACAGTCAGGCTAACAAGAAAAAGTATAGCCAAGAGATTTAGTGTTGTTTTATGCTTTTCATATCCGATCTTATTTAATATCTGTTCGGACTTAATTTGCAAGGTGAGAAGAACAACAAAAAAAATAATTGCTAACAAAAAAGGCACAAAGCTAAGAGGCATTTCTTTAACCAGTACTCTTCGTGCGATAAGGATCACTGCTAAACCAAAGGGGAATATTATAGCAGTAGCAAAAATAATTTTAGTAATTATATCACGCAGTTTTATGGCAATCTCTCCTGTCTATGCCAATGATATATAAAAATAAGAACTTTTGATAGTGACCGTGATAATAACTATACAAATCCAGGGAAATAATCAGTTATTATTCTTTTGCGGCTTACTCCCAGATTTTTTAGTATCAGTTTACTCCCATCTACGAATGATTTTGGGCCTGAAATATAGAATTTGCTATTTTTATAGTCAGGTACCGAACTTTTTATTAATTCTTTATTAACTCTTCCCGACCATCCTTCCCAACCTTTCCGGATGGCTTTTTTGTCCGTGAGTACAAATACAGTTTTCAATCCAATTTTGTTCTCAGCATCTTTTATAACATCTTTGTATACGATCTCGTTCTCAGACTTGTTTGAGTAAATTAACGTAATTTCTCTTTGTTGATTTATATCGATAAGGGATTTGAGCATACTTCTAAAGGGGGTTATACCTATCCCACCAGCCATAAAGATTAGTTTCTCTGATGGGTTTTTGGGTAGAACAAAGTCTCCCGAAAGCTGACCGGCGAAAATCTCCTCACCGACAGGAAGTGATAGCAGTTTTTTCTTAAAACTGCTGGAATTTTCGTAGAACTTTACACCGACCATTATATCTTCTTCAGTCGGGGACGAAGCTATTGTCAGATACCTTCTGTTTCCTCTATTGTCAGGCTTGTTATGTGGCAAGGTCCATTCTAGGTATTGGCCAGAAGTAAAAGAAAACTTCTGGCTATGCTGAAACCTAAAATCATACACATCTGAAGCTAACTGAAATTTCTCCGTTAACTTTAAGTGTAACCTTACTTTTGGGCTCACAAAAAATACATAAACATTTCCGATCAATAAAGCTATTTCAGGGGTAAAATAAAACGATCCTACATGGATTTGCGGAACAAAAAGAAATCCCACTAGGAATCCGTATATCATCTGAAGCTTTTTTGTTGGAGGCGTAGTCAGTGGTTCAACCAACATGACAAAGGCAAAGAAAAAAAGCGGTGATAGTAGGATCAGCTGTTTGGTAGTGTTGATCAGATCTAATCCGGAGAATATTCCTAATCCAAGTAGAGTAAGTAGAATTGCCAAGAAAAAGCTCCATACCAGATCGAGCCTTTTTATTTTCCTGATAACCAAAAGACCCCCAAGAACTACAAAGGGTAGCATTACCTTCGTCCCGATCCACCAACTTGCGGACTGGCCTAATGTGAATGCAGTGACTACAACTGCAAAGGCAGCAGGATTAAAAATATGTTTTTTATTTATAGCTACTATATATTTGGAAGCCATAGAGAGTACTGCTGCCCAGAGCAATAAAGCAAAGTTAGTGGCAGGGCTGACTGGAGTGATGATTAGAGCTAGAATAAGCGCTGTGATATATACTGACTCTACATTTGTCCCAACCTCAAAAACTTTAGCAAAAAGGGTATTTGTGGCCCAAGTCACCGCAATCAAAAAAGTAGTAGATAACAAGAGATTGATAGGTGAGAAGGGTAAAATATGAAAAAAACTAAAAACCAAGGCTATCGAAACCAGACAAATCAGGTAATATAAAACCAGCCGATACATCGTAGTTTTGTTTAAATAATTGTCGACTATTCTAATCATTTTTAACCACATATTTTTCAAAGTTTTCTGTCATTGTTGCTATTCCATCCTTATCTATCATATACCCTTCGAAGCCGTGTAATTTATCAATAAACTCAATCCCTTTTCTGCCCATGGCAAAGGCTGCAGTCGCAAAACGGTCAGTTTCGTAAACATTTGGCCCAATCACTGTGAGGCTTAAAATTTCAACAATAGGTTCATTTGCTTGATGAGGGTTATAAATATGCTGTCCGCGGACATAAGTTCCCGATGTTGCGACCCCCAAATTTGATATTGCGATAACCTTTACAACCTCATTTGCATTAAAAGGGTTTCTGATACCAACTTTCCATTTTTCATTCTTGGCATTCTGTCCGATTGCTTGGATGTCACCGCCTGCTTCTATGTAGAAATTTTTAAAACCTTCATTACTTAATATTTTTGAGGCATTGAATATCGACCAACCTTTTACGAGACCATTTGTGTCAAATTTCCCGTTTTTTCTGATATCAAAATAACCGTCTGTTTCAAGTCTAGTTTTCTCAGACAGGTCAAACACTTCTTCCATATCATGGCTATGTTTGGATTTTTTAATTTTTCCTAGGTTAATTTTGGATATTTCACTTGTTTCTTTGTACAAACTAAATTTTTTGTCGACATAATCAAAATAATCAAAAACTTTGTTTATTGATTCAGCGCTAACTGAGGGGTCAACAACCTCGATAGTTATTGGCATGCCCATTAATATTCTTGTTTTTTTCATTTTTTAGGCCTTTGCCTGGTCGAGAGCTGATTGCAATGACTGGGTGAATGCTTGGCTTGTCAAGGTTGCTCCAGATACGATATCGACATTTGAGTTTTGTACTTGAATTGCTTCTTGTTTCAAGATAGGGGTGGCTTGACTGTTTATGTTCTGAGAAGTTCGTCGATCTTTTGGATAGTCTAAAAACTGGATATCAGTTACTTTCCCGCCCTGTATGGTTGCTTTTACTTGGACGTTACCATAATATGCGTCTATTGAATCTCCGGTATAATTTCCATCTTTGTAAGTTGAGTTGTTTAAAGTTGTAGTGCTAGGGTTCGCTTGAGGCTGTGACTGGGTATTATTTTGTGTAGGAGCAATTGCAACTGATTGCACTTTTTGACCAGTTCCTCCCTTTTGGCTTATTGCATAGCCGATGAACACAATAATTATTGAGGCTGATAAGATTATTTTTTTCATAGAGTCTCCAGTTAGATTTAGTCTAATTACTCTCAATGATAAAAGCAAACATATTGTAATAAGGAAGTCTGAAAAAATACTGAAAGGACAATGAAAACATATCTACAGAAGACTAATTATTTGGATGAAATTCGCTATAGATATCTTTTTGATATAAAATAATATCTGGAGGAAACATGTGTTTGGCAGTGCCAATGGAATTAAAGAAAATTGATGGCGAGTGGGGATATATAGAACATGAGAGCCACGAGCACAAGATTTCTCTTTCTCTAATTGATAATCCAAAAGTAGGCGATTGGCTTCTTGCTCACGGTGAACTGGCAGTTAGTCGGATTGAAGCAAATGAGGCAGCCCGTATATTAACTTTAATTGCCGAAAGTGGTCACGCTCACGTTCACTCTCATTAAATCGCACAGGATCAGACTTCGTGCAGGTAGAAAATAAATGTGCTTAACTATACCAGGTAAAATTAAATCTATTAATAATGGCTTTGCTATTGTCGAGAATGGCAAGAGGCAAGACAAGGTTAATATTGAATTAATTTCGGATCCACAAATCGGTGACTGGGTTTTGCATGCGACAAATCTGGCAATTCATAAAATAAATGAAACCGAAGCACGAGAAATAATTGATCTTTTGGAGGAAAAATATCCAAAAGTAGATACAGAAAAACTTCCCGAACGATTCAAAGAAATTATTATTAAATTAAAAGTAAAAAAAGAAGAACTAACAAAAGACGAGATCATATACTTACTTTCATTAAATGAAAGTGATGTGACAGAAACTCTATATGCCGAGGCAAACACTTTGAGAAAAGATGTTTTAGAAGACTTCGTTTGTATCCATGGTATTATCGAGTTTTCGAATTATTGCCGAAACAATTGCTTATACTGTGGCATTCGTAAGGACTCAAAAATAAAGCGTTATCGAATGAGTAAAGACGAAATTCTTGAGGCGATAAAAACGGCTGTCGAAGATGAAGGCTATAAACTGATCGTTTTGCAAAGCGGTGAGGATTATGGTTATAGCGATAATGATTTATTGGAAATAATCAGAGAAATAAAAAAACAGTTTAGGGTTTTTATCTTTATCTCGGTTGGCGAAAGAAGTGGCGATTTTTATAGAAAAGCACGAGATGCTGGAGCAAGCGGTTCACTTTTCCGATTTGAAACTTCAAATGAAAAGATATATCAAAGATTACATCCCGAACATTCATTCAAAGAAAGGCTAGCTTGCTTGCAAAGCCAAATTGACAGCAAATATTATATTGCTTCAGGTGGGTTGATCGGCTTGCCTGGGCAAACGGAAAAGAATTTAGCCGAGGATTTGTTATTGGTGAAGAGATTAGGAATTCCAATGTTGTCTGCTGGACCATATCTGAAAGCTGACGAAACACCTTTGGCAAAAGAAAGTGAGGATATGACAGAAAAACTTAGGTTGGCCCTGAATTATATTGCAGTTGCCAGGCTGATGATGCCAAATATCAAAATCCCTGTCACAACAGCACTTGAAACATTAGATAATGAAAATGGCAGACATAGGGGACTTTTAGCCGGCGCAAATGCTCTTATGTTCAATATTACCCCGGCAAAGTACAGAGATGACTATGGGATTTATGATCATAAGTATATCGAGCGTGAAAAAGTCTGGCAAAAATACGGTCTCTTCAAAGGCGAGGAAAGCTGGGAGATGATCGAAGATAAATTAAAAATAGAATAATTTAGATTTTCCTCGATCACTTCGCACTTGCTTGTTCATCTCCACTTCCGTCATTCCCATGAAAACGGGAATCTATATAAATATAAGCTTCTTGCTATTCTGTACCTCGAAGGATAGGTTTTATTGTTCGAGGTTAATAACCGAGAACTAATCTCTCTTGTTCATTTCTTCTTGATAAGAAACGAACCACGATATCTGCGAAAATTAGAACTCCTTTATCAAAAACTAAAATTTTAGGATTACCTAATAATTTTAGTTTTCTCAAAATGGAGGCCTAAAGGCTAAACTAATTTTCGAGAGTAAATTAGTTCAAAAAATAATCAAAATTCAAATTGTTGTATTCTTCGGCATCGTAAACAGTCAGACCGTCAGAGTGAAGTAAAGCCATCTCAGCAACTCCTGTTTCTAAGATAAATCGGCTGCATAAAGTACAAGAGATATCATCACTGGGGACCATCTGTCCGTTTTTAACTTTAATGTGGTAGAGTCTGGATCCAGTCAAGTCTTTGCCATCTTTTAACGCATTTATTATTGCTCTTTGTTCAGCATGAATCGCGTGGCAAAGTTCTGTCTTGGAATTATCTTTGATATTTTCACGAAGACATGGATTACAAACTTTATCATTTGGTGCACCATTATATCCAAAGCCAATAATCGTTCCGTTTTTCACCAAAACAGCTCCGCGTTGAGATTTTTTGCAGGGCGATTTAGTAGAAACCCTAACGGCCTTATCTATGAATTTCATCCCCTCTTCTAGCTCTTTGTCTTGCAGTTTTTTCATATGAGTTATTCTAGTGTACAGCACAGGTGATGCATGGATCATAAGCACGAATAAGCATCTCGATCTCTCGATAAAGCTTTTCAGAAGACAAGTCTTTATGCTTACTCATTAATTCAGTCGCATCTTCTTCAAGATTCAATAGATTTTGATCCGTAGGGGTGACGATATCATATAGTTCAATTTTTCCTTCTTCACTGATTTTTACACCATGATAAAGAGTACCTCGGGGTGCTTCGACGGCTCCGGCTCCTTCACCTTCGATCACGCGATAGGGGACTTTGAAAACTTGGTTCCTGTCGTTCAGAACATTATCAATTTGTATGATTGCTTCTTCTGCCAAATGGATAATTTCGATAGCTTGAGCAATATTATTATGATATGAGTTATAACTTGGGATCTTTTTCTGCCATATCTGACGATAAGCATAGGCAGCCTTTGGATGCAAATGTTCGGAATCTAATGATAATCGGGCCAACGCTCCAACCATAAAACCGTGACCATCTCTTTTTCCATACTTGGCTGGAGAATCGTTTCTTACTTCTTCTTTGAAGGCATATGCGTAATTTTCAACTGGGGTTTCTAGTCCTCGGTTTGAAATTATTTTTTCACAGTCATAATATGACAAATGCTCTGAATTTTCTGTTGCCAAATATTCTGTCTCTCTCCTCAAGCTCGGGTATTTGAAATTTGCAAAAAGCTCGGCTGCTTCCAAGGTCTGTGGTAAATGCGATTCCAAATCATCTCGTAATTTTTTTAGAATATTCTTGTCAGGGACACTTAGAAAACCACCGATTGTAGGTGCTGTTGGATGAACAGCTCGTCCCCCGATAGTCTCAACCAGTTGATCTCCAATCTTTTTGACGGTGGTTGCTAAGGCAAAGATTTCTGGCCTTTCTTGGTGAAGTTCAACAGCGTTGACGACATCTAAGTAATCAGGTAAAGCCAAAAAGAAAAGATGCAAAGAATGTGACTGGATGATTTGACCAGCTAGTAAGGCCTTCCTTAGAGCAATGATATTTGGAGTAAGTTCGACCTTGAAAGCATGTTCTATCGCCTTGATTGAGGCAAGAGCATGGGCTGTCGGGCAAACACCACATATCCTGGCAGTGATAAAAGGGGCATCCAGATAATCCCTACCGGTGACTAATTTTTCGAACAGTCTTTCTCCTTCATCAATTTCAAGTCTAGCTCGGCCGGTTTTATAGTTAAGTTTTAGTTCGCCATGCCCTTCGATTTTACAAATATAGTGGTTTAAAACAGATTCTTTCATTTTGTTTGTCCTTATTTTTCTTTTGGGTAAAGCTCTTTAAATTCGTTGGTCTGTGAGAAGAAAGTTTTTAATAACTCTTTTGTTTTGTCTTTGCCAAATTGTTTTTCAAAATTGCGTTTCAATGCTTTATGATTCCCGCCGCTCAATGGCCCGAAACAGCCCCAACATCTCAGACCTCGGGAGGGGCAAACAGCTTCGCAGCCCCCTTTGGTTATGGGGCCCAGACAAGGCTCTCCTTCCAAGAACAGACAGGTGTTTTCTCTCGCCTTGCATTCCAGACAAACAGGTGAACGATATTCAGTTGGCTTTTTCTCGGAAATGATGGAGGTAATAAGTTGGGCAAGTTCATTTTGATTTATCGGACAACCTGGCAAATGATAATCGACATCTATGTAATATGAAACTGGCTTGGGAGCTTTATTTTTTGTCTTATAGCTGTTTCCATAGACCTCCTTGATACCTTCTTCCCACTCATTATTATTGAGGGTAGCTTGAATTCCGCCAAGCTCAGCACAACTTCCTAGCGTTACTACATATTTAGAGACAGCTCTTGCTTGTTTTGTAATCTCAATATCCTTTTCCGCAGTTGGACTTCCTTCGATGAATGAAACATCAAAAGGCCCAAGGTTATGATTATCAAAAGCAAAACGCCAATTTGCTATATCAGTTTGCTCATTTAATAATGCCAGCTTTTCTCGGAGGTTAATCAAAACAAGTTCGCAACCCTCACAATCGGTTAAATCAAAAATTGCAACTTTAAGCCTTTGACTGTTTATATTTTTTTCATTTTTTGTCGGTTTTTTTGACTTCATTTTTATATGGTGTTTCTTAATTATTTAAAGACTTCCCAATTGTTTTTGATTTCAGACCAAGTGAAAGTAGGTCCGTCGATACAGACATATTTGTCCCCACAGGTACAATGCTGGCATTTTCCTTTACCGCACTGCATCTTTCTTTCCAGCATTAGATAAATCTTATCATCCCCGATGCCAAGTTTTTTCAGTTTCTTTATCGCCGGCTCGAACATGACGGGAGGACCGCAGAGGACGGCGATGGCGTCATAACCGATATCTACCTTATCCAAAAGGTCGGTTACCTTCCCAATGTGCCCATTCCATTTACTGTCGGCTTTGTTACACGACAAATAAATATCTGAAAATGACTGCCATTTGGCAAGATCTGCTTTGTAGATAAGGTCTAATGGGGTTTTAGCTCCGACTAATACTTTTAACTGACCAACAATTTTTGGATTTTTTTCGATAGTTTTAATCAACGATCTAAGCGGGGCCAAACCAATCCCTCCAGCTATTATGACTATCTCACGACCAGCCATTTTGTCAAAATCAAAGTAATTCCCGTAAGGACCAGTGATCCAAATTGGATCACCTACTTTGAGACGATGCAATGACTGTGTGTTATTCCCGACACTACGAACAGCTATCTCAAGGTCTGGTAATTCGGACTTTGTGCTAGTAATTGTTAAAACTGATTCTCCATAACCAAGGTTTGAGACCATCAAAAACTGCCCTGGCTTAAAACAAAACTTTTTACCAACATTTTTATCAGTAAATTCTAAAATCAATGATTTCACAGCAGGAGATAAGCCGATTATCTTTTTCACCCTCATCTTATTTGGAATAAAATTACTTTGTGTTTTTTTCATCTTTGATCAATTCCTTCAGAACATCACGATAATTTATATTGGCCGGACAATAAGTGATGCAGCGCCCACAGTCTATACAACCAGGAATACCATACTCTCGGGGCATTCGCACAAACTTGTGGTAATACCAATTGTATATTCTGTCTTTGAGTTCTGGCCTGAAATTATGAAAAGTCACTTTGGCAAAATCAGGAAGCATACATGAATCCCAAGACCGGTTGCGACATCCTTGGCAATCATTCTCAACGTTTTTTGTAATATCGATCTGATCCTCGACCTTGAAACAATAGCAGAGAGGGCAAACATAACTACAGATACCACAGTTAAAACAGGTGTCAGCTAGCTTGTCCCAGATGGGATGATTATATGAGTTCTCTACAATTTTATCTAATCTCGGATGATATATGACTTCATCTGCCGCATGCCTGGTCGATATCGTTCCAACGTCCCCTTCGTGTCCAAAATACGGATTCTGAGCAATCTCTTCACCAAAAGGGCTATAAGGAAAAGCCAAATAATGATCTTTGTCGACTCTCTGCAAATATAAATCACAATTCAAGCTATTAGATGGAGGCAAAGAATCGATAATAATAATTTTGATATTTTGCCGTCTGATCTGATATTTTTCATCAATGATCGGTTCACTCATAATCTTGTCCAAATAAAAAATACCCTCCCCATCCTTGCGATTTAAGCCGAATAGGATAATTTCTGTTTCTTCGGGAGGTGAGATTTTGTTATCGCCAAATCTAAATAACACTTCTTCCGGAGGCAAAAAAAATTGTTTTGGGGGTAAAACAGTGTGTCCATAGTTGAAGGCAAAATTTTTAAAAGAAGATAGTTTTGCGAATCGAAATCTGGAGGTAACAGCCTCTTTATTTTCGGTTGGCCCATATACCGGCCACTTTCCTGATAGATCACGAAAGAGGTCAGCCAAATCTTTTTTGTGGATTGCCAAACTCATTTGCTAACACCGACTTAGAGCTTTATCGATCTTTTTTAAAACGTCATTCATGTCAGACTCTGATTTTACGATGAAATCACAAGCGCCAAACTTCTCAGCATCTACCTTTATGTGATCATCCGAAAGAGCTGTCAGCATGATTACTTTGACGTCGCGAAAATCACTATTTGACTTGATAATATCCAAGATGTGAAGTCCATCCATCTGCGGCATCATAATGTCTAATAAAAGTAAATCAAAGGATTCCTTTTTCATTAAATCAAGAGCTGTTTGTCCATCGACAGCTGTTTCAGCCTCGTAACCTTGTGAATTCAGCATTGATTGATAAATACTACAAACAGATTTATTATCGTCAACAACTAATATTTTAACTTTCATACCACTCCCAATTACTAGAATTATAACCTTTTTAGATGATTGAAACAATTTAAAACTTATGTCGAGTAAAGTTTAAATTCCTTGTTTTTTTCAAGTCGGGTAGTGGATGTGTAATTATAATGGAACAGATAACTATGGAACAGATAACTATTGACTAATAGGCCTAAATATGTTAATATTATTCAATTAGTTTTTAACTACGCACTTTGTCCAAACTGCCGAAAGGTACAATCATGAATATGAAGCGGTTGTCTGTTGCTATGCTGGTCAACGTGCTTTTCTTCATGCTAGTCAGCAAGATCATCATTCAAAGTCTGAAGATGGCAAGAAGGGGATGGAAAGCAAACCCGAACGAAATGCTCACCAAGATCATTTTCTCCGGCATTGTCGGCCAAGGAGTTTTCTGGTTGATCGGTTATGATCAGCTCGGAACTTTCATGAATCCCAAGGTAAGAATGGGATTCGGTCGAAATGTTGCTGAGGAGGCGTATAAGAGAATCCCTCATACACCAACAATGGCCTGGATCATCAAAATCACGGAAATTCTAGCGGATGCAGGAAAAATCCCTATTGAGGGAGCCGTATACCGCAAACACGGATTTACTCCAGATGCTGTTGCAGCGCTGGTAACACAGCCGCTGTGGTCAACTATTGAGACCACAGAAAAGTTTACTGGCGCTGTAATGCACCCTGAAAGAGTGTCTGAACCTGATCAGGTCAAGAACTCGATCGGCTGCATCTACGGATCATTCTTTCGCTACCTGCAGGCCGGTGTCCTTCTCTTTACCGGGATTTGGATATACCGAATCATCGGGAAGCCTATGGAGACAGGACTTGGTAAGATGATCACTGTCATAAGGCAGAAATAAGCTCCTAGATAAAAGGAGAAATATAGAGACCTTTTTGGTATCTGATTCAAACCAGACACTGAGGAGGTCTCTTCTCTTTTTGTGTAGGCTCTTGACAATCAAACTATGAGAGTGCTAATATTGATTAGCACTCAAATAATAAGAGTGCCAATCTATGATTAAAAATTTTCATAGTGTAAACGAAGGAAAATATGAATCCTCGTCTAGAATCTATCCTTGAAGCGATAATTGCAGAATATATCGAAACAGCGGAACCGGTTGGTTCATTGACTTTGTCAGAAAAGTATCGGTTTCCTTACTCTCCAGCAACGATTCGTGCTTGTATGGCAGTGCTAGAGGAGGATGGTTATATTTCTCAACCACACACTTCTGCCGGTCGAATCCCAACCGAGAAAGGCTATCGGTATTTTGTGGATATGATAAAGCACGAAGAGGAAGAATTGCAGCAGCGCGAAGAAAGAATGATTCAGAGACGCCTTAACCAGCAAAATGCTCGAACCGAGAGATTGGTTGATATAGCAGCGATGACTTTAGCTGACATGACAGGGAATGTTGGGGTGGTGAGCTATGCGGACACTCTTTATTCTCATGGGCTCTCAAACCTTTTTAGACAGCCTGAATTTTTAATTGATCCGAGTAATGTTCTGAGAGTAGCCGAGGTTCTGGATAGATTGGATGAGTTAATTCGAGAAATACCGAGAGTCCCTGAAACAACAGTTTATATAGGGAGCGAGTCTCCGATCGGCAAATCATCCGGATGTTCATTGGTTGTCTCGAGTTTTGTCAGACCAGAGTTAGGCAGAGGCTACTTGTTAGTGCTGGGACCAACTAGAATGTTTTATCCAAGAACAATCGCGGTAATTGATGAAGTAAAAAGCTTATTAGAAGTAGTTACTTAAAAGGAAAAATTATGAAGGAAAAAAATAAGAAAAAAGTAGAGAATATCGAACAGGAGTTTGAAGAAATCAAAACGTTATTGCAGCGGACCCAAGCAGATTTTATAAATCACAGGCGCAGGGTTGAAGAGGACAAGGCTAACTTTGTAAAGTTGGCTTCAGCCGATGTGATTTCTCAGGTCTTACCGGTTTTGGACAACTTTAGGTTAGCGGCAAGGCATGTTCCTGAAAATCTCAAGAATGATAATTGGGTTATGGGAGTTCAAGCGATTGAAAAGCAGCTAGAGCAAGTATTGTGTGCCAACGGTTTAGAAAAAATCGATACTAAAGGTCAGCAGTTTGATCCAAGTCTTCATGAAGCAATATCTGAGGTTTCTGATAAAAAATTTAAAGATAACGAGATTGTAAGTGAAAATATGGCTGGATATTTATTGAACGGTAAATTGATAAGACCAGCAAAAGTAATTGTTAATCATATTAAAAAATAAGAAAGGAGAAAAATATGGGTAAAATAATAGGAATTGATTTAGGAACGACTAACTCGGCGATGGCGGTGATGGAAGGTGGAGAACCAAAGGTTATCCCAAATGCAGAAGGCAATCGCACTACACCATCTGTTGTTGCTATGAGCAAAAACGGAGAAAGGTTAGTCGGCCAAGTGGCCAAGCGTCAAGGCGTTATAAACTATGAAAACACCATTTTTTCGGTCAAAAGATTGATTGGACGAGGTTATGACGATCCGGAAGTAAAAAAAGACATAGAGTTAATGCCCTATAAAATTGTCAAAAAAGGGGCTGGCGTTAATGTTGTCATGGACGGAAAAGAATATAGCCCAGCAGAGATATCTGCGATGACTTTGGCAAAACTAAAAACGGATGCGGAAGCTTATCTTGGCGAGAAAGTAACAGAGGCAGTTATTACGGTTCCTGCTTACTTCAATGATGCTCAAAGACAAGCAACAAAAGATGCCGGAAAAATCGCTGGGCTCGAGGTTAAGAGAATTATCAATGAGCCAACAGCAGCCGCTTTAGCTTATGGTCTAGACAAGAAGAAAGAAGAAAAAATTGCAGTCTACGATCTCGGTGGCGGGACTTTCGATATCTCAATTTTGGAACTTGGCGACGGAGTTTTTGAAGTCAAGTCAACTAACGGTGATACTCATCTCGGTGGAGATGATTTTGACCAAGTGATTATTGACTGGCTGGTAGATGAGTTCAAAAAAGAGCAAGGAATTGATCTCAGGTCAGACACGGCTGCCCTTCAGAGGCTAAAAGAAGCTGCCGAAAAAGCAAAAATTGAGTTGTCGAGTACTACTGAAACAGAGGTTAATATCCCGTTTGTGACAGCTGATGCCTCTGGACCAAAGCACTTGGCTTACAAAATAACTCGGGCAAAGCTAGAAAGCATTGTGGATGATTTGGTCAAAAAGACAATCAAGCCATGTGAGACGGCCCTCAAGGATGCAGGCCTAAAAGTAGGAGATGTTAACGAAGTAATATTGGTTGGTGGTATGACCAGAATGCCAATCGTTCAAAAGACAGTAAAGGAGTTTTTTGGCAAAGACCCGTTAAAGGGAGTCAACCCTGACGAAGTCGTGGCGGTAGGTGCAGCTATCCAAGGCGGTGTCTTGGGCGGAGAAGTCAAAGACGTACTTTTGCTGGACCTCACTCCATTATCTCTTGGTATCGAAACATTGGGTGGGGTTTCGACAAGATTGATCGAGAAAAACACTACTATTCCGACAAGTGCTTCTCAGATTTTTTCAACTGCTGCTGATAATCAAACTTCTGTTGAAATTAATGTTCTTCAGGGTGAACGAGAATTTGCTAACGATAACAAATCTCTTGGACGATTTATCCTAGATGGTATTCCACCTTCACCACGTGGTATTCCTCAAGTCGAAGTAACTTTTGACATTGATGCTAACGGTATTGTACATGTTACGGCTAAAGATAAGGCGACAGGTAAAGAACAAAAGATTACTATTACTGCTTCAAGTGGTTTGAGTGATGAGGAAATAGAACGAATGCAGAAAGAAGCAGAGGCTCATGCAGAAGAAGACAAAAAACGTAAAGAGCTAGTGGACCTAAAAAATATGGCGGATGCTCTCACCTACACGGCGGAAAAGACCATGAAAGAAGCTGGCGACAAAGCTAAAGATGATGACAAGAAGGAAGTTGAAGCAAAGATTGAGGACTTAAAGAAGGTCAAAGACGGTGACGACAAAGATGCAATCCAGAAAGCTTATGATACTTTGAGCGAATCTATCCAAAAAGTCGGGGCGGCGATGTATGGCCAAGCCGGCGGGGAAGAAGTAAAAGAAGAAGTCGACAAGCAAACCGAAGAAGCTGTAGAAGGTGAGATAGTCGACGAGAATGAAGAGAAAAAAGGCGAAAATAACTAACTAATAAGGTTGTAAAGGGTAGCAACAGCTACCCTTTACAATATGATCATGGCAGACAAACGAGATTATTATGAAATATTAGGTGTGTCTAAAAACGCTAATAACGATGAGTTGAAAAAGGCTTATCGTAAGTTAGCCTTGCAGCATCACCCGGATAAGGGTGGAGGCAAGGAATCCGAAGCGAAGTTTAAAGAAATTAATGAGGCTTATTCAGTTCTTTCTGATCCGGAAAAGCGCAAGGCCTATGATCAATTTGGACATTCTGGTCCATTTGGTGCGGGTAATGGCGGTTTCAATCAGCAATATCAACAATATGGTGGCTTTAACGGACAAAATATTAATTTTGATTTTTCTGATCTAGGCGGTTTTGGCGATATATTTGAAACATTTTTTGGTGGAGGAGGCAACAGCAGATCTAGGCAACAAAATCGCGGTTCTGACATTGAAGCAGAGATAAGGATTGATTTTCGAGAGGCAGTTTTTGGAGCAGAAAAAGATTTTAAAATACTCAAAAATAACCGGTGTGATCGCTGTAAGGGTGATGGATCTGAACCAGGGACCGGCCAAAAAACTTGTCCTACTTGTCAAGGCAAAGGACAAGTTCAAAGCCAATCAAGAACTATATTTGGAACATTTGCCCAGACTGCTATTTGTCCGGAGTGTCATGGCAAAGGCAAGATCTCAGAAAAAAAATGCTCTAAATGTGGCGGAAATGGTCGAATCAAGGAGCAAGTAACGGTAAAGGTAAAAATCCCAGCCGGGATCGATGATGGACAAAGCATTCGAATAAATGGTCAAGGTGAGGCAGCAGAATATGGCGGAGTTGCAGGGGACCTTTATCTAAGAATGAGAGTAATTCCGGATAAGAGATTTGAACGTGATGGGTTTGATATCATGAGTAATTCAGAAATTTCATTTCCGCAGGCAGCCCTCGGTACAAACGTCGAAGTGGAAACAGTGGATGGAAAGGTTATCTTGAAGGTGCCAGCCGGCACACAAAGCGGAAAAGTTTTTAGACTATCAAATCACGGCGTCCCGAGGTTGTCAGGCAAAAATAGGGGCGATCATCTGGTGACAGTCTTAGTCAAAACACCGACCAATATTTCGAGAAAGCAAAAGAAGCTTTTGGAAGAGTTTGATTCTGACAAGAGCTGGTTCTAAGCTTGATAGTGTAAAAATTAGATTTATAACCCAGCCGACTAAAATTGGTTTTTTTTGACAATAAAATAGTTCAACCGATCCCACCGAGGGGGCGTGATGGGCAATAAAATGGGTGTTACGATGTGGTCTCTTTACTTATTTACTAGATAGTAGCACCTTTTGATTTTAAGGAATATATTTGTTAAGATTGCGATGGAGCCACCATGGGCGAATTTTCTACACCAAATCCAAATGAAAATGATAGAAATGTTACCTCTTTTTCAAGAACGGGTGATGTTTATTGGGATACGCAAGAAGTCCCAGAGGAAATGGAGACGCACTGGGTCCACCACGACGCTGAAGAGAACGTGTCAGAATCCATAAAGATCAAAGAGCCGATAGGAGAGCTTTCTGGGGAACTACCCATTGAAGAACCAGCTAAAACAGCTGTAGATAAAGAGGGACAAAAAAATGAGATCAGAGTTATCCTTAATTTGCTTGGGAAGGAAGTATATCGTACTATAACAGCTGATCAAATGAGCAGAGAACACCAAGACGAATTGAAAAGAGCTCGAGGAAGAAAAAAACAAGAAAGAGCTGTAGTACCAGAAAGGACTGAATATGCAGTTCTGACAACACTTGGTTCATTTCTTGGAACGACAGTTGTAAAAAGTTGTGAATATGATGATAGATGCAACCATTTAGATGGCATTATGCAAGTGCCAGGTGTAAAAAGCTTACTATGTTTTGATACAACGCTAGCGTCTCCAAACAGTCCAGAATCAAAAGAGAAAATCTCTAGAATGAAAAAAGCTGTTACTGGTACTGGAGTATCTTTTAGGGCGAACTATGTGCCTTTCAAAAGTGAAACCAAAGATGGATATAAACCAGTTTCTGATTTAATACCAATTTTGATTCATATAACTCATGAAGATGCTGAGCTGCTTGAAGTTTATACTTTCTACTTTTTGAATGTTAAAAAAGGCTTAGGAAATATACCTGAGGAAAAGATAAGACAAATTCGATCGAGACTTACTGAACAACGAGAGAAAATTGAAGAAAAAGGCGTCATAACTCGAATGGCCAGCAATATTATTATTCAATTAGACGAATATTTAAATCAATACCAGCTTCAAGGCAACGAGGAAAGCAGACGAAAAATCCACGAATTGCAGGCGATAAGAGAACATTTTAATACATACCTTAGGGGTTTTGAACCGAAGAACTCGAAATTTGGTGAAACCTTCCGAACCATATTCCGTAATGAAGCGGCCTAAGCTGTTTTTATTGACAAAACTGTTAATAAGTGTTAATATAGACAAATTCTGAGACAGAGAGCGCCTTACAAAAGGCAGGTGACTGCCATGACAGAATCTGAAGAGATTTTGGCAGAAACAAAGGACCTGGCTGATGCCATCGTGAAACACTTCGGTGGCGTCGAAGATAGGCTGGGCCATCTTTCTCGAGGGCTTTTTCTTTTGGTCTCGCTCTTGAAGCGAGTAGAAGGAAACCCTGACCTCGACGATGTCAGGAACGATATTGTCGAGAGGCTTGAGGACTTGCTCACGGTGAGTTATTTCAAGCTAATGGAACTCCCCCTGACGGGGGATAATCACGATCGCGGGCTTGAAGATCAGTTCGCTGAAGTAATCAAGTTCCAAAAGTAATCTCTGTCTCAGCGCCAATGCTGCTCGTGGTCCTGTTGGACCACGAGCAGCATAACACTTACTTTGAAATTATTTACATACATTATAGATAGATTGTTAGCTAGGAAAGTCGGTATAATTTATTTAGATTTGGCTTAATTTTTTGTGTCCACCTCTGCTATGCAAAAGTGGAAACCACTCTATTGACGACCACTTATTGTCATTCTATAATCAAATAAGTACTTCAATTTAAGGAGGGGCATGACCCCATCGTGGGATTTATTTATTATATTGTTTTTCGTAATCATGACCGTTTATGGCCTTCTTTTGGGTCGCGGTCGTGTTTTTAATATTTTGATTAATACGTACGTTGGTTATGTAGTAGCTACCGAACTTGGTAATTTTGTTTATGATTATGCATTAAAAGCTTCCAGCATCTCGCACTCTATCAGTATTTCCTTGTTTGGAGTAAAATTATTGGTTTTTGCCCTGACTATTTTTATTTTGACGATGAGATCAGAATTAGCTGGGGCCAACGATGATGCCTCTACCAGTTCGCTCTATACCGCTGGATATGGTTTTCTAGCGGCTGGCTTGATGCTTTCCAGTGTCATATCTTTCCTACCAGAAGCAGACAGAATAAATTTATTCAATAACAGCCAAATAGCAGCTCAAGTTTTTGACTACCGCTACTTCTGGTTAATCGGTCCGATCGCAATTATTGCTATTGGCAGCATAGCAGGGCGTTTGTTTCGCAAATAACAAGCGAAAAACCAAAATAAAACAAAACCCCTCATAAATTATGAGGGGTTTTTAATATTCATTGGTAGCGGGGGGAGGACTCGAACCTCCGACCTCCGGGTTATGAGCCCGACGAGCTGCCACTGCTCTACCCCGCGTCGACGTCGGAGCTCGCTTATGTTTCCACAAACGTATTTGCTTCAACTCTCTGCGACTCCTCCTTTTTCCCAAAAATTTGTACAAATTTTTGGGAACCCTTTTAAAAGCTAATCAATTTTAGCACAAATATGGTTAATTATCAACTCCGAAGAAATATTCCCACCATTTTTGATAATTGGCTAGCTTCTTGACTGTTTTTTCTTCAATAACTTTAGGTTTTTCCTCTGGTACGATTACGACCACCTCTTCTCCCGGTTTCTGAAGGCCGAACCGTTCCCGAGCAATTCTTTCGCGATATGAAGGACTTTGGTAGTATAACAACTTTGATTTATAGTCTTCATTGGACTTTTTCAACTCCGTAATTTGATTTTTGAGACCTTCAACTTCTTTGCTTACCGTCCAACTTCGGTATAAAGTCTTGCCTACAGAAAAGAGCAAATAGGCGATTAAAACTGCTCCGAATATTTTTATTATTATCTTTCTATCCACCAAAACATTATAACAGAATCGTTGACGTTAGGGGCAAAATTAGCTATAATACTTTCGTTTAACGTACTCATTAGGGCCCGTAGCTCAGGGGTAGAGCAATTGCCTTTTAAGCAACTGGTCGTGGGTTCGAATCCCACCGGGCCCTCCAAAATATTCGTCATAATCAAGCTATAACTTATCGACATTTTCGGCTGTGTAGCTCAGGGGTAGAGCAGCAGACTCATAAGCTGTTGGTCGGTGGTTCAAATCCACCCACAGCCACCAAATTAGACCTTTACAAAGGTCTTTTTTCTTTTCTATAAATATTATTTCAGTTAAAATTTATCTATGAAGGCAAAAATTCTTATTATATGGATGTTGTCATATTTATTGGGAGCTATCGTTGCGCCTTTTTTTGAAGCTGACCCAACGACCTGGCTCTTATATGGGCTTGTCATAGGCCTTTGTTCTTTCTTTTTATTCAAATTCAAATTTTTATGGGCGGCTTTCTTTGGGATTGGCCTAGTACTTGTTTCAATATCACAGTTTCAATATCAAACTTTACATTTCAATTTAATCAACCATGAGTATGCAGGGAAGACTAGTAACTATCTGGGCACAATATCTGAAATGCCAATAAAGATAGAACATGGGAATAAAGTAATCATAGAGATTAAAACTATTAACGGAGAAGCGCAAAACGACAAAGCTATCCTATATATGAAAGAATACCCGGTGGTTAAATTTTCTGAAATCATAAAATTTGATGGCAAACTGAAATCCTATGGGGACAGTAAAAATCGCTTAATAAAGGACCGTATTATAGGTGAGATGTCCGTAGATGAATTTTCTATAACAGGAAAAAACAAAAGCCTATATTATCAAATCAAGGGAGTCCTATATTCACTCAGAAGTGCTTTTAATGAGGCGCTCAAAGAAGTATTGCCTCAGGAAGAATCAGGATTAGCAAGCGGCTTGATTCTAGGAGAGAAGACATTGATTAGCCCTGAATTCACGCGGGCGCTACAAAATAGCGGAACTTCACATATTATCGCTCTGTCTGGTTATAATATAACAATTATCTTGAGTTTATTTGTTGCTTTTCGAATACACTTATCCCGTCGTCTAAACTTATTATTACCAATTTGTTTTATAATCCTATTCATTATTATGACCGGAGCGTCGGCCAGTATTGTTAGAGCGGGAATCATGGGTATGATGCCGGTTTTGGCAAAATATTTAGGAAGGAACAATAATAGTTTTATTGCTATCCTGTTTTCAGCTACTGTTATGGTTTTGTTTAACCCTTTTATTGTTCTATATGATGTCGGATTCCAACTCTCTTTTGCCGCGCTTTGTGGAATGATTTATCTCGGGCCCATTATTTCAAAGTGGTTTACAAAGCTACCTGAGATTATTAATTTTACTCTTTCGGAAACACTGGGAGCTCAGGTTGCTACCCTACCTTTACTTCTTTATTATTTTGGAAGGGCTTCTATCATTTCTCCAATATCTAACCTAGTTATTTTGAGTTTAGTGCCGCTTGGTATGCTCATTTCATTTGTCATCGGTGTTTGTTATATGACCTTGCCAATACTTGGACAATTGGTGGCAATTCCAGGTTATTTTATCCTCCACTTATTCTATGTTCTGATTAACTTTTTTGGTGATCTGCCATATGCTAGCACTCAAATTAAAATAGAAAGTCCATTTTGGCTCTTTGTATCGTACCTAATCATTCTTGATATTATCTATCTAGGCCATAAACGTTCTAAGAGAATTAAAACTCAAATTAATTTATAATATAAGACAATGAATTATCCTAGTAAGAGAAATGTTTTTAATCTCCTTATCCTCTTACTTTTGACTGGAACATTAATCGCTTTGATCGGTACAGCCACAAAAGATAGAGAAGACGGAATTTTGCTTCATTTTTTTGATGTGGGTCAAGGGGATGCTACGTTGATAGAAACACCTCAAAATCAGAAAATATTAATTGACGGTGGCCCGAACGATAGTGTGGTTTCGAAATTAGATAAAAGGATTCCTTTCTATCAAAAAAGATTAGATGTAGTGATCCTAACGCATCCACATGCTGATCATTTGGCAGGACTGATCAAAGTTTTGGATAGTTTTAAAGTCAAGGAAGTTTACCTAACTGGGGTTATTTATACAACCCCTGAGTATTTTCGATTTCTCGAGGTAATAAAAGAAAAGAATATCACGACTCACGCAGTTTTTGACGGGGACTATTTAGATTTTGGTGATGGTATAAAATTGAATTTCCTTTTTCCTCAAAAGTCCTTGCAAGGGCAAAAAGTTGATAATCTCAACAATTCTTCAATAGTTGCCAAGCTTACATGGGGCGAGAAGAGCGCCTTGTTTACTGGTGATTTAGAAAAAGAAGCACAATTACAACTTCTAAACAGCGGGATTAAAGCAGAATTGCTGAAAATCTCGCATCATTGTAGTAATGATGCTGTCAGCGAGACTTTTCTTAAAAAAGTTGATCCAAAATATTCAATAATCTTTGTCGGCAAAGATAATATGTTTGGTCACCCAACAGCCAGCTGTCTGAATGCCTTGAAGTCCACGGAAGTATTTAGAACAGATTATAATGGTGATATAAATTTTCTTATGACAAAAGAAAAAATCTCTCACCTGAATTGAAATAAGCGTAAAAATAGAGTAAAATAGCTTGCAATGGGCGAGTATATCAACAAAATCTTTAATAGGGAAAGGGAATTTGACGAAATTATCGAAGAGGTCCTTTTTATTGCCGAACATGAAAAAAATAAAGATCAACGCCGTGAAAAAATTCTTCATTTAACAGCAAAAGTTAAGAGAGCTTATCTGGCGGCTCATTATGATGCAATAACCGATTCTTTGACGGGCTGCTTTAATAAAAAACATATTAAAGAAATGTTTCATCATCAATACTCTTTGGCCAAAAGAAATAATCAATATTTTTCACTGGTGGCGATGGACATTGATTATCTGAAATACATTAATGATACTTATGGGCATAACAAAGGTGATGAAGTTATCAAAAATGTTATCCGGGTTGTCTCAAAAATTGTCCGTGACGAAGACTTGGTTTTCCGATATGGTGGCGATGAATTCATTTTATTCTGTATCCATAATAATAAACTTGGGATAAAAAAAATCTCAGCGAGAATAAAAAAAGAGGTTTCATCGTTAAAGACTGTCAAAGGCCATAAGCCGGCAGTGACGATCGGCTATGCTACCGTTAAGACTAATGGGGGAGACAATGTAGGCTACGCGACATTATTCCAGGAGGCAGATGAAATGCTCTATGAAGAAAAGCATAAAAGAAAACCGCCTGCTTTTTTGAAGGACATAAAAAGCAGACAGTATTAGGAGCTAATTTATAATGTCAGGTCATTCCAAATGGGCGGGGATTAAGCATAAGAAAGCTATTGTTGACGCCAAAAAAGGCAAAGAATTTACCAAAGTTGCTAATATGATTACTATCGCAGCCAAACAAGGTGGCGGTGACCTCAAAATGAATTTCTCTCTCAGGCTAGCTATCGACAAAGCGAAAGCAGTCAATATGCCAGCTGCAAATGTTGATAGGGCCATCAAGCGTGGTACAGGTGAGCTTGGCGGAGTCGCTCCTGAGGAATTGATCTATGAGGGATATGGACCAGCTGGCGTAGCTGTATTGATCGAAGCCATGACTGATAATCGTAATCGCACAGCATCAGAAATTCGCAGCATCTTTTCAAAGCACGGCGGTAATATGGCGGAAGCTGGGGCTGTGGCTTATATTTTTGAACAAAAAGGTCAAATAAACATAGAACCAAAAAAACAACAAATTGATAAGGATAACTTAGAGCTGGCAGTTATTGACTCTGGAGCTGATGACTTTGAATATAGCGGAGATGAAGTAATCGTTTATACTAAAAAATCTGACCTACAAGAGGTAAAAGAGTTTTTGGAATTCAGTAAAGTCAAAATTGAGGAAGCAGAGGTTACCTATATACCGAAAAATGAGATAAAGATAAATGATGAAATAACGGCTAGTAAGGTTGTAAAATTGATAGATTCTCTGGAGGAATCTGAGGATGTTACGGCAGTCCATGCAAACTTTGACATATCCGAAGAAGTTTTGGAGAAATTTAATTAATGTTAGCCACAACGCATGTTTTAGTCGGTGCTGGGGCCGGCGAAGTTGTACATAATCCATCATTAGCTTTTGTAGTATCAATAATATTACATTTTTTGACCGATAAAATCCCTCATTATTGGCCGAAGAGTCAGAAACAAAAAAACATTTTAGTATTCGTCGATTGGTCAATTGCGCTTTTGATTATTATTTTTCTTCTAATTATGCCGACACCGAACAAAACTTCGGTTATCGCTGGAGCGATCGCTAGTTTACTGGTTGATCTTTTGCTGGTTGGGGTGCCGGCTTTGCATAAAACCAAAATCGGTCTTTGGCATACCAATAGACAGCCGCATAGAACCGAATTTTATTTTTTACTCACAGACCTTGTTTTTATAATTCCTTTATCAGTGTATTTTTTAGCTGAGGTCATCTAGCCATGATGGTTTTAAGCCATGTTGCTGTCGGTGGAGCTGTCGGATCGGTAATACAAAACCCATTTCTAGCTTTTTTTCTTGGCATAGTTATTCATCTGATTATGGACAAGGTCCCTCATTTTTGGCCAAAAAAGACGGAAAATGAAGTATATTTTAAGGCAATTGATATTGGATTGAGTCTGCTCTTAATGTTAGTTTATTGGCTGGTTGGGTTTCATAGTGTCAGTTTTTGGGCAGGGGTTATGGGTAATCTAAGTGTTGATCTTGTTACTGTTGGGATAAAACCGATTAAGGAAGCGAGATTGGGACAATGGCAAGAGAAAAGACAGCCCCATGTCGCTAAACCGATATATTTATTAACCGATACTTGTTTTATAATAATCGGCCTATACTTTTTATGGGGTTTGCGATGATTTATTTAGGGATTGATCCTGGTACAGCAACGACAGGATATGGAGTTATCAAAGAAGAAAAAGGAAAAATTTCGGCTGTTAATTATGGTTGTATTTTAACCAGTCCAAAAAAATCTCTTGATGTCCGGCTGGAGGAAATAAGCGAAAAATTAACAGAAATAATTCAAAAATATCAACCTTTTGAAGTGGCTGTTGAAGAACTATTTTTTACCAACAATGCCAAAACCGCTATTGCTGTGGGGCAGGCCAGGGGAGTGATTCTTCTAACGGCTAAACAGAATCATTGTGCTATAGCTGAATATACGCCATTGCAGGTCAAAAATGCTATTTGTGGTTATGGTGGCGCAGACAAAAAACAAGTTCAAAAAATGGTTCAGATGCTATTACAATTAGAGGAAATTCCGAAACCAGACGATGCGGCGGATGCTCTGGCGATTGCTATTTGTCATTCGGCATCAAGGAAAATAAATAACTTAAAATAATATTTTCCTGGCTCGTTTCTTCTCGATAGGAAATGAACCAAAGAGGCAAAATTCAGAATAAAAAAGTAGTGTAAAACCCAATCGTAAAAAGAAAGTGGCCGGGGGCGCTTATGCGCCACCGGCCAAGTTGTTGAACCGTGAAACTAGTAGATTATCTCCTTGATCGTCTTGAGAGAGCCGAAGCTCGCCTCGTCGTAGAAGCCGAGAATCGGTCTCGCCAGCCTGACGTATTGGTTCAGGAGCTGATAGCGCTCGTAAGCGCCCGGCTCGTGGGCCTTGGCCTTCTCGACCAAGATGGGGAAGGCGGCGTCTCCCAGGTTACCCCAGGAAGCAGGACGACCCTCAACTGTGTACCAGTCGAGGAACACATCGAACTCCCTGTCCCAGATCGGCCAACTGGTGCTGGACTTGACGTTCTGGAACTGCGCCCGAAGGTCCGCCATGTCGCTTGTGCGACCGCGCCGCGCAGGCCCCTTGAGACTGGCGATTTCCTGCTTCAACTCCTTGACAGTCGCCTTGTGGCTGGCCTTGTTGTCGGCCAGTCTCTGGATGAGGGTCTCCTTGACCCACTCGAGGTTCTCGACCTTGCCTTCCAGGTCGTAGACCTGCTGGTAGTAGCCGCCCTCGCCGTAAACGGTGTTCGCAGCGAACTGCGAGAACTTGTCGTACTTCTGGTGGCTCTCTACGAGAGCCACGCTGAGGCCAATGGCCACGACGAAGGCGACCACCAAAGCGGTGATCAGGGCGATGAACAAGCTTTTCGACATTTTCATCTCTCCTTAACTTGTTTTTCTCCAACAAGAAACACATACATATTTACATGTTTTTTGCTGGAGAAAAGGTGTATTCAAGGTACAACGTGCTATATAATATCATAAAAAGATAAAAAAGTCAAGCATATTTGTATACTTTAAATATTATGTCATGTGCTAAAATAACATTATGATTGGATATTTAAGCGGCAAAGTACAACTGATACATGAAAATAATATTATCATTGATGTCAATGGAGTCGGTTACAAGGTTTCGATTGGCCCGGATTTTTTAGCAAAGCTCCATATTGATGAAAACGCTGACATGTATATTTATACTCATGTTCGTGAAGATATCTTGGCCTTGTATGGATTTGAAAATGCTGAGGAACTAGATTTTTTTGAGCTCCTGATTGGTGTTTCAGGGATTGGTCCCAAAGCCGCTTTAGGGATATTGGCTGTCGCTCCTATGGAAAAAATTCGTTCATCGATCGTGAATCAAGACCCAACTCTGCTATCGAGTGTTTCTGGTATTGGGAAAAAAACAGCCGAGAAAGTTGTTATTGAGCTCAAAAACAAAGTTGGTGCAACCGGCAGTATTTTTGCAAATCAAGGAGATAAGGCCGAGGATGTCTATGGAGCGCTCTTGCAGCTAGGGTTCAAGCCACATGAAGCTAGTACGGCCGTAGCTGAACTACCCGATGAATGCAAAACTACGGAGGAAAGACTAAAATATTGTTTGAGCAAGTTGAACAAAGGATAATATGGATTTGGATAAAGATCACATCTTAGATAGCGAAGAGTTTGTAGAAGAACAGAAATTTGAAGAAGCTTTGAGACCTTCGAAGTTTTCTGAGTATATCGGCCAAGAAAAAGCTAAGGAGGGGCTGAAAATTGCTATTGGGGCAGCAAAAACTAGAAAAGAACCGATTGATCACGTTTTGATTTATGGCCCACCAGGACTAGGGAAAACTACTTTAGCCAACGTTATCTCACATGAAGTTAATACTAACATTCGCACAACGAGCGGACCAGCCATAGAAAGAGCCGGAGATCTTGCTTCTATTCTGACCAATCTCCAAGAAAACGATATTCTTTTTATTGATGAGATCCATCGCTTGAACCGAGTTGTCGAAGAAGTCCTCTATCCGGCGATGGAAGATTATGTTCTAGATATCGTAATAGGCAAAGGCCCGGCAGCTAGATCAATTCGTCTGGATCTACCAAAATTTACCCTGATCGGGGCAACGACCAGAATTGGCTTGATTTCGTCACCTCTCCGAGATAGGTTCGGTCTTATTTACAACTTAGATTTTTATAACGCTGAGGAAATTGAGAAAATAGTTAATCGTTCAGCAAAAATCTTGGGAGTCAAAATCGACAAAAATGGAGCGAAAGAAATAGCCGAACGAGCGAGAAAAACACCGAGAATTGCTAATCGTTTGCTAAAAAGGGTTCGTGATTACGCTCAAGTAAAAGGAAACGGGGAAATTACCGAAGAAATTGCTAATCAATCACTTGATATGCTGGAAGTCGATAATCTTGGTTTAGATAACACAGATCGTCGATTGCTAAAGACGATTATTAATAACTTTGATGGTGGGCCAGTTGGTTTGTCAACTCTGGCCGCGGCAACCAGCGAAGAGATTGACACAATTGAAGATGTCTATGAGCCGTATCTTATTCGTATTGGTTTCTTGGAACGTACGCCTCGTGGTCGTAAAGTGACGAATCATGCCTACAAACATCTTGGGTATAATGAAAAAGCTCAAGATAAGCTGCTGTAATGACAAAATTATTGTTACATACTTGTTGCGGGCCATGTTTTCTGGGTGTTTGGGAAGATGTCCAAAATAAATTTGAGATAACCAATCTTTTTTATAATCCCAATATCCAGCCGAACGAGGAGTATGAGAAAAGATTAGAAAATTTGAAGTTAGCAGTAAAGGGGAAAAGTAAGAACATTCTTGAGTTGAGTTATGATCCGACCGAGCACTGGCAGGTAATTTATGGTATAGAGAAAGAGTTTCCGGAGAGGTGTTTGAAATGTTATGAGCTAAGGTTGAGAAAAACAGCGTTTGAGGCAAAAAAAATGAGTTTTGATGTATTTTCGACAACCCTTTTGGTCAGTCCGCATCAACAACATGAAAAATTGAAAGATATCGGTAATATAATTGCCGCAGAATATGATGTTGAATTTTACTATGCTGATTGGCGGCCATTTTTTCGTCGAGGGCAAGATGCAGCAAAATATCTTAAGCTATACCGTCAAAAATATTGTGGCTGTCAATGGTCAAAAAACGAAATACAAATGTAATCATAACCTTGCTAAAATCATTAGCAACGTGCTAAGATTTTAACGAAGGATAAAGGTGGCAATCTTTTTAGTTATATATACAATCTTTCTTATCATTTGGCTGATTTGGTCGTCGATCAGTACTTATCATTTGGTTAAATACGGTTTACCAAATAGCAATACAAATTTTTATCTTTATGGGTATTGTTTTATCAGTGCTTTAGTTTTAACAATTTCAGTTTTATATATTGCTAAAGCTGATTGGACGACAGTCCCGAGATTATTCAAACCATAAAATGTATAAAAAATACTTTGAAGCTCAGAAAGAAGACGAAAAAGTTCTATATATTATTAGAAGACATTGGTTTACCTTGTTTTTGCCTGCTGCAATCTCATCCCTGATGTATTTATTGGCGATTTTGGGTATCTTCCTTTTGCCTCATTTGGATCCAAGTGTTGTAAGTGGGTATTCTTACAATATATATATTCTATCTATAAGTCTTCTTTTTCTTTTTTCAACAGCTTATATCTATTCCGCAGGAGTCATATATTATTTAAATGTTATTCTAATTACAAATGAAAATATTGTGGAAATCCATCAGGTAAGGTTTTTTGCCAGAGAGGTGTCGGAACTTGGCTTTGAAAAAATCCAAGATGTCGCTTCTAAAGAAAACGGGGTTTTCCAAAGTTTATTGGACTTTGGACAGATTGAAATACAAACAGCCGGTGAAAATCGTAATTTTATATTCTCTAATATTCCAAAGCCGAGTGAATGGGTCACAAAAATTATGGACCTGGAAACTGGTTACAGTGTTGGAGGTAACGAAGCTGGCCACAAAAAAGGTTTTAAAAAAATAGAAACAGAATTGTCCAAAAACAACGGGAGTGATAGAATTATTAAAGAACAAGTGACAGAAAAGACAGAATAAATATTTAGGGAGGGCATGGACTTTAATTTTAAAACAGATCCAATCTGGAAGCCACATGACATAGTCGGAATTGACATTGGCACGCGGTCTGTTAAAGCTGTTCAGTTGAAGAAAAAAGGCAAACTGACAAAACTAGTTGGTTACGGCAGGTTGGAGGTTCCAGAGAATTATATTATTGAAGGTATCATCAGCGAACCTGAAAAATTAGCAGGGCTTATTAAAGACTTTTTTAAAAAAATTACCTGGGGTAAGATCACAGCCACTAGAGTCAATTTGTCGATCTCGGAATCAAAAGTATTTACCAGAATTCTGACGTTACCTCACACCGACGACAAAAGCCGATCTGATGCTGTAATTTGGGAAGCTACTCAAATAGTCCCAATGGCTATGGACGATTTGTATATTGATTGGCAATATATCGGCCCAAATAATGAAGATCCAAAGAGTGACGACATTATTTTTGCGGCTGCACCTAAGAGTATTGTGAACTCGTATATACAATTAGCTGGTTTGCTAGGGCTAGAAATCATTAGTATTGAAACAAATTTAGGTGCGGTAGCTAGAGCTATGGTTCCAAACAAGGCTATCGGTGAGACAGTTTTGGTAGTTGACCTTGGGGCAAAAAGTACAAGTATGGCAATCTTCGATCAATATATTCGGGTTACAGGTAGTACCTTAGTCGGGGGAGAAAATTTAACAAAAAAAATTGCTGAAGTTCTGAAATTAGAAATAAATGAAGCCGAAAGACTTAAATTGAAAAAAGATGATAAAGATTTAGTCAAAGTGAGAGAAGCGATCGATGTTGAACTGACGGATATGACAAGAGAAATAGATCGGATGATCCATTATTACTACGAAAAAATTAATAAAGAGAATATAATCTCAAAAATATTATTATGCGGCGGTACTGCAAGTCTTCCTGGGCTATCGGAATATTTTACCGAGAAATTAGATATTACAACGGTGGTAGGCAATCCTTGGTCAAACATCTCGGTATACCCGATAAAACCTGTCCCAAGAGAAGAGGCCCCAATTTATACAAATGCAATTGGCTTAGCTTTGTTGGGGTTCGAAAATGAATAATTTAAATTTATTACCACCGGAAATAAAGGATGAAATAAATTATGCTAAGAAAAATGCTAAGCTTGTTAGTACCTTAACCTTGCTCTTGAGCGTTTGCATAGTCTTCTTTGCCTTCTTTTTGGTACTAATCATCATAATAAATGATCAAAAGAATATTGCTAATATTGAAAAAGAGTTTTCGACAAAATTGGTACAAGATAAAGCTTCGATGGAGCAAAAAGCTAGTGATTTATCTAAACGATTAGTCTTAGTCAAGAAACTAAAAGACAATCGAACTGATTGGGATACGATTCTTAAGAAAATAACCGAGAGTACACCCGCAGGTTTACAACTACAATCAGTTCAGATCACAAATAATGAGAAGAACAGGGCTATCATATCAGGAATTGCACTATCAGATAGGGATATAGTGCTTTTTAAGGATCTTTTGACCGCTACGAATTATTTTAAATACGTTGACATCGAGAGTATAACAGAGAATGGCAAAGCGGCAAGTGGAGCTGATCAAAAAGTTTTCGTGCTCTCGTTTACTCTAAGCGGAGGGAAGGTTAACTAATGAACAGTAGTGCAAAAAAAGTACATTCTCTATTGATAGCTTTCCTAATACTCTCAGGACTATTGGCTCTGGGGCTATTTATTGCAGGGTGGTACTATGTATACGGAGTTAGCTCAAACATGAGCAAAATTAGAACTGAGTCTATATATCTAAATAAGCAGGCAGACCAACTAAGTAATCTAGAAATAAAGTATCGGAAAATAGCCGTAAATGAAAACATGATTTATGAAAGTATCCCAAAGGACAAGGCTGTCTCGAGTTTTATTGCTGATGTGGAATTAGTCGCTCAAAAAAATGCATTAAAGACGATTGAGAGTGTAGTGGGTAACCAAAAGGCGGGTGGAAAGGTTGTTAACCCTGACCTAAGCCAGTTAATCACAAAAGGTGATTACTATGAACTGCCAATCAAATTTACTTTTAGTGGTAGCTACAATAATTTTACGGCACTTGTATCAGACATTACGAAGTTGAGAAGAATCTCTAGTATCAGCGGCCTGGATATTAAAAAGGACAATGCAAACACAAATGGGTTAACAGATAACGTAATAGCAAGTATTAACTTGTCAATTTATATTAAAAAATGAAAAAAAGAATACCTATTAACAAAATAACGGACCTAGTAAAAAAGCATAAAGATCTTTTTATTGGTGTTTTGCTGTGTGTCTTTTTCGCCGGAATGGCATATGCTTCGTATTTGGCTATTAACCCTAGTTCAAACGTTGATGCTGTCAAAAAAGGGGAAGAACAACTGCAAAATCTAAATATCAATATTGATGAGAAGACGATTAAAGAACTAAAAGATGAAAAAGCTCCAACTGTTATCAATGGTGCAGCTGGAAGAAACCCTTTTACTCCGCTTTAATAACAAGTATTAATCTAAAGCTTGCCATTCAGTTGTAGTCCAATTACCGGCTGGACCGCTGGCAAGACTACTGTTAGCCATACCACTGTCGTAGTCTACTATTCCATTCTCCTGGACCAGCAGTCCAGAACAAGCAAGTGCGCGGGCAAGTGCATTTTGTTTAAGGGCTATCGAGCCAAAAGGAGAATAGTAAACGCCCCCAATAGAATTTTGTTCTATTGTGATAGCTGGCCAAAGCCTCCAAAAATTCTCAAATGGAGGTGGCGGTTGTTGAGTAGAAAATAACATTATATAACTAGGAGTTTTGGGATTATTAGGGTCAATACCGCTGATGGTTGATCTTTGGTTGACATATATTCTTCCGGAATTGAAATCAGTTCTATCTGTTTTATGATCAGCAATAATCACTCCGCTATTTTTTCCGTACAAAGGATCCAAATAAATTTGCGCGTTATTGCCGATCGTAATATTCCCTGTCACCCAGAGCGTCCCCGTGACTTTAAGACTAGCGTTGTTGTTGATTACCAAGTTCCCATCAATTTTTTTTGGGCCGAGCTGATTATTATTCCCAGAAATAGTCGTATTTCCTTGAGCTCCACCGACAAGAGCATCATTTTCCCAGCCATCAATTGTTGGATTTAAATCAGCGTCTTTAATCGGCATTTCTTGATAGGGTGGATTAACCATGGTATATTTTGTGCCTTTTACAATAGCGTTAATTATAAAAAATGCTCGAGCGTCACCGCTGATAGTCCCATTTGTAATTGAACTGAACAGAAAGCTTGAAGCATGGCTAGTGGCAGCTCCAGTTATCTTAGTGTTGCTTGAAGCATTTATAATTGGTCCATTAGAAAAGATACTGCCCTTAATAGTGGCGTTATTATCCAAATATGTCCCTAAGTTATCAACCTGGATGCCATATTTAAACGATATGTTGGAAGTAGAAACGACCCCATTAATCTTTATCCTAACGGTTCTTGTTGCAATCGGTTTGGCCTTCGTCGGAACATAACCAATTGAGGTTATCTGTTTACAATTTGCTCCGCAATCTGTTACGGTTGCTTCGAATTGGCCCCCAGGTAATGAACTGTCTAAAGTTGTTGTATAAGAACCGGTATTGTTTATCGACCATAGTGCTTTGTTTACTCCTCCTTCGGCATACGATAAAGCTGCCAGACGGTTGTAGGTTTTGGTTATCTTTACGCTAGTGGATAGAACGGCTGAGCTTAAAGCTAAGCCAATTGAAAGAAGGGCTGTTAATAATAAAACGACGGCTAGTAGCGTGTTACCCTTTTTCATAGATGATTCCTCAACCTTGCTTTACTAACCAGAGAAATTGTTCTATTTATCTTTCCGACTTGTTGGTGAGAAGATACATTTATAGTCACAAGGGTCGCAGAGACAGCGTCGGGGTCATAGATAAAATTTAATTGTAAAGTTTTATTATCAATAACTTTATCAATATTATTTTCTCTATATCGGATGCTGGATAGTTCAGCGAATGTTATTTTGTGAATTTTGTTATTTTCGTAATAATATATGATTCTGTCGAAAAGCATCGAATTTCCTGAATATATGATTGCCTTATTGCTGTCTATAGCGGGCGTTTTTAGGATTATGGAGTTGGCCCCAGAAGCATAGGAGTCATAAGTTTCTTCGACAGATTGAGCGTTTTTTGTATCATTGGTAATTTCATCTAGGATTGTTTGGGCATTTGATTCGAGTTGTGATTGAGCTAATTCCTCCCGAAAGGTTTTAAAGCCGATAATATACATAGTACTGATGGCAATGACGATAGTTCCCATCAAAGCAATTGCGATAAGTAATTCCACCAAAGTCACGCCTTTTTTTAACTTCATTCTGTACTCCCGTAGAGGTAGGTGTTTAGCTGGACGGTTTGCTCTTTGCCTCGGTATGTCCAAGTAACCTTGCTTGTGACAGCTGCAATTTTTTCATCACCGAGTGCCTTATTGATATATACATCACCAATTGCGCCAGGCACACCATCTACGGTAAAAGGAACATGGCTCGGACTTACCAAGGAGGAAACTTTTTGTTCTCTAAGAGTTTCTATTTCTTGGCTAGCCGCTTCGTAGGCAATTAGTTTCAATCTGGTACCGCGGTTTGAGGTAATACTGTTGAATATTAAAGGTAAAATTGCCGAAAAAATAATGGCCATGATAGATAAAGAAATTAGGAGTTCAATGTAGGTAAACCCCAATCTTCTTTTTTCATTATTAGATGTGTTTTGCAAAACCCCTCCGAACTATATTTATTATAACAAAAAAACAGACAGTTGTAGCTGCCTGTTTTTTAAATATGTCTAGACACATTTATTATTGCTTGTTTGTGACTTGATAGACTTTGTTTGGAGATGTCCCCGATACATTGTCGCCAGCGTCACCTTGGTTCTCAAGCGTGAAGTTTAATGTGTAAGTGGTATTGGTGTTTGCTGGTGTGTAAGTGTAAGGAGCGGTATCAACACTACTCCCAAGTAATGGAGGAGTAGTAGCCTTAAGATCAGCCAAAGCTGCAGGATAAGCGTTGTTGTCTACAAAATATTGCTCTAGAGCATTTTGTATTTCGTGGACAGCTGACTTTTTCTTTGCATCGTTTGCTTTCTTCCTTGAACTAGTTCCAACTACACCAACGACAATACCGGCCAAGATACCGATAATGACGATGACAATCAAAAGTTCTATCAAAGTAAAACCTTTTTTACCTTTTAACATTTTTCACCTCCTTTCTATTTTTGTTTACTAAACTGATTATACTTAAATTAAGAAACAAGTAAAAGATTAATTAAAACATATTTGTCATGGTATATATAGGGGTGATGATAGAAATAATCATATAGCCAACCAGTATACCGATAAAAACCATAATCATTGGTTCTAGCAAGACTGTTAGATTCTTTGTAATATTATCAACTTCTCGATCATAAAAATTAGCCACTTTTTCAAGGATACTGTCTAATGATCCTGTTTCTTCACCGACAGCCACCATCTGTGAAACAAGAGCAGGGAAAACAGAGTAATTTTTTATATTTTCCGCGATTGTCTGTCCGTTTTGTACTTTTTGAGCAGTTTTCTCAATGGCTTCCTTGAAAACTAAATTAGTAGTCGAATCAGCAACAATGTTTAAAGCATCCTGAACATTAACTCCACTTGATAGCAATGAACCAAGGGTTCGAGCAAAGTGAGCAATATTTACCTTCTTTATTAATTTACCGAATACAGGGATCTTTAACAAAAATTTATGAATAAGTAGATTAAAAGCAAAAATATTTTTCTTAGCCCAACGAAAAGCCAGGACGATAAAGACAATTACAATTATTGTTACTACTAGGTATTTAGTTAAAGCTGCCGAAATCCAAATCAACGAACGAGTGGTTAATGGTAACTTTCCACCCAGATCCTCAAACATTTTTTGTAATTGAGGAACAATGGTTAGCATCATATAAATCATTGCTCCGGTCATGGCTACTAGAATAACGGCTGGATAGATCATTGCTCCACGAATTTTAGCAACAAGCTCATGGTCCTTGGCCAATTGCTCAGCTAACTTATTTAAGGCTTCGTCCATTGTCCCGCCGACCTCTCCAGCTCTTGTCATATTGACGAAAACAGGGGCAAAAACTTCAGGATGTTTCTCCATGGCTGTTGACAAAGATAATCCGCTTTCGACATCTTTGGTCAAAGCCTCTATCACTCTTTTCAGCTTTTTGTTTGAAGTTTGTTTCCCTAAAATGGAGAGCGCCTGGGCAATGGGCACGCCGGCATTAATTAATGTGGCTAATTCTTCGGCAAAAAGTACTTTTTCTCCTGCTGGAACGAGTCCAAATCTCTTAAACTTCTCAAACACGCTATCTTTACTAATCTTAGTAATAACGACAGGAGTTGTGCCTTGGTTTATCAAAATTTGAGCAATATTCTCTTTTGTGTCTCCCTCAATTTTACCTGAGGTAATCTTGCCACCTTTGTCGTGTACCGTGTATTCAAACGTTGCCATATTATTCCCTCGTAACCCTTAAAACTTCTTCCACCGTAGTTAATCCTTCTAATGATTTTAGGAATCCATCCTGCTGCATAGTTATCATGCCATTTTTGATTGCAACGTGTTGAATTTCTGACGTTGAGGCATGACTTATAATCAATTTGCCAATCTCATCATCAACCTCAATTATTTCATATATACCAAGTCTTCCGAGGTAACCGCTGCTATCACACTTATTGCAGCCTTTGCCTCGGTACAAAGTCAAAGATAAATTCTGAGATTTGGTTGATTCTTTGTTCGCACTTTTCGCCAATTCATCTTCGTTCAAGAAGATGTGGTTTCTGAGAGCAACTTCTTCGGCTTCTTTTGCGCTGCGATTAACCATGGTAGGGTCTTTTGCTAGTTCTTCTAGAATAGATTTTTTTTCAGCTTCGAAATTTTCCGGGATTGGAATTTTCCTTTCACCGCGCAAATCCGCTTTTAGTGCGGGTCTCTCAGTATTTTTCTTATGTTCCTGGTTACTGATTAAAAATTCTTTTCTTAAACCAAAATTATCAATAATATTTTCCATGACACCTGGCTCAGGAGTGTAAGCCTCAACACAATATGGACAAATTTTGCGAACGAGTCTTTGACCGATGACAGCATTGACAGTTGATGCAATCAAAAAAGGTTCAACTCCCATATCGAGTAGGCGGGGTAAACAACCAGCAGCATTGTTTGTGTGCAGAGTTGACAATACGGTGTGTCCAGTTAAGGCAGAATGAACAGCAATCTCTGCTGTCTCAGCGTCACGAATTTCTCCAACCATTATGATGTTTGGATCTTGTCGTAACAGAGCTCTCAAGCCAGAAGCAAACGTCATACCAACCTTTGCATTTACTTGAGTTTGATTGACACCTTGGATACGATATTCGACCGGATCTTCAATTGTTGAGATATTAACTCCCATGTTATTCAACATGGAAACTACGCTGTAGAGGGTAGTAGACTTACCAGAACCGGTTGGTCCAGTAACGAGAAGCATACCGTGAGGCTTATCCAGCGCTCTTTGAATTGTGATCAAAGCTTGGCCTTTGAAGCCTAACTCATCTAAGGTCAAGGCCCTAGTTGATTCGTCCAGGATTCTCATAACGATTTTTTCACCATCCATCACAGGTAGAGAAGAAACACGGATGGAAAGAGATTGGCCAGCTACCTTTACCTTGATACGACCGTCTTGAGGGATTCTGTGTTCATCAATTCTCATATTTGAGAGAATTTTGATCCTTGAGATGATGGAGGATATTAAACTTTTTGGTAATGTCATCGTATCCTTTAGGACTCCATCAACCCGGTATCGGATTTGAACGAAACTTTCTCTAGGCTCTATGTGGATATCACTAGCTCTAGATTTGACAGCATATTCGATTAAAATATTAACCGCTCTTGCTATAGGCGCCTCTGAAATAATTGATTCGACGTTGTCAGATGAAGTGTCATTGTCTAATTCTTCCTTATCAATGTTTACTTCATCTTCGGTCTCTTTGATTGCCTTTGATATTTCAGTCGTCAAACCTTCCTTGTACATCTCTAAGGCATTACTGATCTCACTCGCTGTCGCTAGATAAAGCTTAATACTATAACCAAGCTGTTTCTCAATAAATTGAACCGACTCTACATCTTCAGGATCAACCATCGCGACTTTCAAAGAATCGCCATCGCTACCAAAAACGATAGCCATATAACGTCTGGCAACTCGTTCGGGCAACTTGCCTAAGACATCTCGGGATATAACTTCTTTTGAGAGATCAACAAAATCAATATTGATCGAACTAGCGTATAATTTTGCAAAATCACGTTCATTTAGAATTTTTTTTGAAAATAAAATATCTAAGACGGGTTCTTTATTTTGCAGTGCAATTTTTACAACTTCGTCAAACTTTTCTTTTGTGATTACATTGTGTGAAACCAACAATTCACGGAGTTCATCCGACTTAAGTTTCATTTCCCTCCAAGGTCCTATATAATTGGATGGTTTAATTATAGCAAAAAAATGAAATTAAGTGAATTTGATTATAAGCTACCAAAAAAATTAATTGCGATAGAGCCAAGCGTTGATCGAAGTAAGGCGAAATTGTTAGTTCTTAACAGACAAACAGGCAGCTTGGAAGATGATTATTTTTTTAATCTTGGTTTAAGGTTAAGGTCTGGGGATATTTTGGTTTTGAATGATACAAAGGTAATTCCAGCGAGATTAATAGGCAGATGTAAAGACCGAGAGTTCGAAGTTCTATTAGTCAAACAGATAGATGAAAGTTCCTGGGAATGTTGGGTAAAACCGGGCAAAAGGGCTATAGTCAATTCGATTTTTACCTTTGGGCCAAGGCTCAAGGGTAAATTGCTCAAAAGAAAAAATGAAATATTTGTTTTCGAATTTAACCTGAATGGAAAAGAGTTATTTTCTGAAATAAAAAAAACTGGTCAAGTCCCTATCCCGCCATACATTTTGAAAGCGAGAAAAGACTTACATAAGGCCGAATATTCATCAAAAGATATATATAATTATCAAACAATTTTTGCACAAAAAAATGGTTCAGTTGCTGCACCTACGGCCGGGTTGCATTTTGATAGAAGTTTGTTAGAACAATTGAGCAAAAATGGTATTCAAATTGAGAAGGTAACTTTGCACGTTTCTTTAGGGACATTCCAACCGGTCAACACCGATGAAATCGAGGATTTTAGAATACATAGCGAATATTTCGATCTAAACGAGGACACAGCTAAAAGACTGAATCAAGCGAAAAATGAAGGGAGAAGAATTATTGCTGTTGGTACTACATCGGTTCGAGTTTTAGAATCAGCCGCAAAAGTCGATAGTAATGAGCTAGTAGCTAAGGCTGGCGAAACTAGCATCTACGTTTATCCCGGATATAAATTCAAATTTATTGATGGGATGATTACTAATTTTCATCTCCCAAAATCATCACTTCTTCTTTTGGTTTCCGCTTTTGCCGGGAAAAGTGAGATTCGCCAGGCTTATGATTATGCAATCCAAAACAATTATCGTTTTTACTCTTATGGTGATGGCATGTTGATTCTATAATTTGTATATTGAATTATAATATATTACTCTATACAATCGTTTTAATGTCCTTAACAAAGCCAAAATGACTAAGATTATTCTTAAAATATGTCTGTCATTGATAATTATTACAGCTGGTTATTTTGTATGGCCAAAGATTCTTCTAGCTAGTTCTAACGGTTTGGTAATAGACGAATTTCGAACTCGAAGCGAAAGCTTGATTAATGATGAATATATTGTTTTAGCAAATTATGGCAACGTTGAAATAAATCTTGAAAATTATTCTTTAGTTAGAAAAACTTCAACTGGCAGCAATAGCAACCTGATCAGTAAATTCCCAAAAATAGCTATTCCTTCACAAGGAAAAATGGTTATTGCTCACAAAGAACACAGCGGGACAAAAGATTTAGTTTATTCTTCATCTGCGCTAGCTGACTCAAACAATGCTATTCTTCTGTTTGACTCAATCGGCACCATCATAGACTCAGCCACTTATGGTAACCTTGAGTATGTCGGACAGGAAGGGACTGCACTTGATAATCCTTCAGCTGGGGTGCCTTACAAGCGGATCAATGGTCAAGATACCAACAATAATTATTTAGATTTTGTGGCTGATATTGTTGTTGAGCCGATCGATGTAAATGCCGACAAGCTTTTGCTTACCGAGCTCATGCCTGATCCAGAGTCAGGCGATGAATGGTTTGAAATCTACAACCCAACAAATCTTGCAGTATCTCTCAAAAATTTGAAGATATGTGATCTGTATGGGCGAACTCACTGCTATTATTTTTCAGATGAGGCAATTATCCAGCCAAAACAATATTTGACAGTTGACCAGTCGGTCAGCAGGATTACTATGAACAATGATGGTGATATCCTTGAAATACGAGATACCGGTGAAAATGTTTTTACCTCTTCCGGAGAAAGCTATGGCGACACAGAAAATGGTATGTCTTATAGTTTATTCAATTCAGGTTGGGCGTGGACAACTACTGCGACAAAAGGAACTGCAAATGTCTTTGTCGACATCATGGAGGTTGAGCCAAAAACAAAAACGACTAAAAAGGCAACTAGCAAGAAACCTAAAACGACAGCTATAAAAGCAAGCACGGAATCTGAATCGACCGAACCGGTTGCAGAAGAAGTTATACCGACAGAAGTTAAAGGAACTGAGGCCAATACCCAACCATCCGATCAAGTAATTTCACGTAAAAACTTTGGAATATTTTTGATAGTTTTGGCTTTTATAACTCTCTTAGGCTATACTATCTGGGATAAAAGAGCAAAAATAGATGAAATTTATAAGCGGATCAGTCGAAGAAACAATTGAGTTAGGTAAAAAAATTGGTGAAAAATTAGGTGGAGGGGAGTTTATCGCTCTAATCGGTGACCTCGGTGGCGGGAAAACTCATTTCACAAAGGGGGTCGCAAAAGGTCTGGCTATAGCAGAAGAGATCACAAGCCCCACCTTTGTTATCGAACAAATATATGAGTCACCAAAGAAGCTTGTTTTACATCACTTTGATTTTTATCGTTTAGGATCTTTTGATAACGAGATAAAAGCGGACATAGTGGACTTATTAGAAGACAGACGAAACATAGTACTAGTAGAATGGGCTGAGAACATTTCTGACGTACTACCTCGGGAATTGCTGAAAATTGAATTTGAATATATTGATGACGATAGTCGAAATGTCGTCTTAACGCCGATGGGCAAATATTATAAAAACCTAATCAAAGGGCTGAAATGATTTTAGTTATAGACACCGCGGATAATGAAAAGGTCTTTCTGGGTCTCTGGGTCAGTGAATGGCTAAAAAAAGAAGAGTGGTCTTCTGGGCGTAATCTCTCAGCAGATATTTTGATTAAACTCGAAGAACTATATGATAAATCCGGAAAAACGTTCAAAGAAACCACAGGAATAATAGTAAACTCTGGACCCGGCTCATTTACTGGTTTACGTATTGGTATAAGTGTTGCTAATACGATTGCCTATTCTCTAAATATTCCAGTTGTTGGCTGTTCTGATGTCGAAAGTTACCAAATGCTTCTGTTGAAAGGTCAACAAATGTTATCAAGTCAAAAAAATTTCAAAGAAATAGTCTTACCCAAGTATGGGAAAGAACCAAACATTACTCAGCCCAAAAATAGCAAGGCTTGTTAAATTATCATTTATACGTTATAATACACAAGTAAACATTATTAGACTTTTAAACGTTGACATAGAAAACTAATCTTAAAAATTGAATATTGAACGGTTTTTGCTGGGAAATATTTCTAGGTCAACCTAAACACTAGAAAGGAGAATAACATGGAACCACTAAGCATTATTATTGCTTTGGTGGCTCTTAGCGCAGGTGGTTATGGCGGCTATGTATATCGCAAGAAACAAATGGCGAAAGACGCTCAGAACGCTGACGTTAAGGCTGAAAAACTAATTCAAAACGCGGAGACAAAAGCAAAAGAAATTGTCTTAGAGGCTAGAGATGAGGCTGTTAAGATAGCCGAAAATGCTAAAAAAGAAGAAAAAGAAAGACGTGAGCAGATTTCAAATTCAGAAAAAAGAGTTGCCCAGAGAGAAGAGGCTTTGGATAAAAAGTCCGATGAACTAGATAAAAAAAGAGACGACATCGAAAAGGCACGCACTGAAATTGAGCAAACAAAAACAGACCTCAGAGAAATCAGAGTCAAGCAGCAAGAAGCCTTAGAAAAAATTGCTAAATTGACAAAAGATGAAGCAAAAGACAAACTCATGGGAATGATCGAGAAGGATTATAAGAAAGATATCCTTACATTTATCAAAAAGGTTGAAGAAGAAACGAAAGAACAGGCTGATGCTAAGGCTAGAGAGATTATTTCTGTTGCAATGCAAAGAGTAGCCACTGACCAAACAACGGAGTCTACAGTTACAGCGATTAGCCTACCAAACGACGAAATCAAGGGTAGGATTATCGGTCGTGAAGGGCGAAACATCCAAGCTCTCGAAAAGGCAACCGGATGCGATATCGTCGTTGATGATACGCCAGAAACAATTGTTATTTCAGGCTTTGATCCAGTCCGACGTCATGTTGCCAAAATCGCTTTGGAAAAACTGATCAAAGACGGCCGCATTCATCCGGCGCGAATTGAAGAAGCCGTGGAAAAAGCACAAGAAGAAATGGACAAGAGCATCAAAGAAGCCGGCGAGAAGGCAGTTTATGAAGCGGGTGTTGCTGGCTTACCTTCGGAAATGATTAAGCTTCTTGGAAGACTAAAATTCCGAACTTCTTATGCGCAAAATGTCCTGAAACATTCTGTAGAAACTTCACTTTTGGCAGGAGCACTTGCCACAGAACTTGGAGCGGATGTCGTAATAGCAAAAAAGGCTGGCCTTTTGCACGATATTGGTAAAGCAGTGGACCAAGAAATCGAAGGATCCCATGCAGTTATCTCGAGAGATATATGTAAGAAATATGGAATTAGTGAAGACGTGATTCATGCCGTTGAAGCACATCATGAAGATGTACCCTTCAAATCAATCGAAGCAATCATTGTCCAAGTTTCTGATGCAATTTCTGCATCCAGACCTGGAGCTCGCCGTGACTCTCTCGAAAACTATATCAAGAGGTTGAGTGAATTAGAGAATATTGCTAACTCATTTGATGGAGTAGAGAAATCTTTTGCTATTTCTGCCGGTCGTGAAGTTCGTATTCTTGTTCGCCCAGAACAGATCGACGACTTGAAAGCAGTTAAACTCTCTCGAGATATTGCCAAAAAGATCGAGGATGATCTCAAATATCCTGGTCAGATCAAAGTAAATGTTATTAGAGAAACTAGGGCGATCGAGTACGCAAAATAATAGTAAGTGAAAAGTAAGGAATAAGCGTAAAATGAAAATCCTGTTTATTGGCGATATAGTGGCTCGAATAGGCTGTGAAGCAACAAAAAAAGTTTTGCCGCAGATTAAGTCGGATTATGATATTGATTTTACAATTGCTAATGGGGAACATCTGTCTGATAGAGTTGGGCTAAGTATAGAAACTGTTCAAGAAATGAATCAAGCAGGAATCGACTTCTTTACTACAGGAAACCATGTTTGGCGAAAAAAGCAATTTGCAGAGCACCTCGACAATAAAATTCCGGTGATTCGTCCGGCAAATTATCCCGCAGGTGCCCCAGGAGAAGGACATCGAATCGTCGAGACTCCAAAAGGTAAACTTCTGATCGTCAACCTTTTGGGTAGAGAGGGCATCAATGTTAACCTTGATTCACCCTTTGAACGAGTTGATCAGATCCTCCGAGAAGAAAAGGACTATAAATATAGTTTTGTTGATTTTCACGCAGAAATGAGCAGTGAGAAGGTCGCTTTTGGTCGTTATCTCGACGGTCGAGTCTCAGCGGTTGTCGGTACTCATATTCATGTACCAACTGCCGATGCCCGAGTTTTAGAAAAAGGCACGGCTGTAGTAACCGATGTTGGCTATGTTGGTCCTAGTGAATCGGTTCTGGGAGTCAAAGAAGAAATAATCTTTGATGTTTTCTTGACCGGACTTCCTCAACTTTTTGAAATAGCCGAAGGTGATTGTGTCTTTAATTCGGTAGTCATAGATATAGATGATCATGGCAAGGCAACCTCTATCAAAAGAGTGGATCATTTTGTCAAAATGTAGTCTTGAAATCTTCCTTTGTGGATGGTAAAATTTGCCAGTGTTTGTTATAATATAATCATAAGTTGAAAGGGGGAAACTATGACACAACAAAAGTTCATCGAGGCTCTGGCTAGTGAGACTGGCTATTCTCAAAAGGAAGTCCGAAGATTTTTGGATATTTTCACAGGGATTGTAACCAACCATGTTAAAAAAGGTGAAAAAGTAGCAATAACTGGATTTGGGACGTTCGATTTAGGCAAAAGAGCAGCTCGTAGAGGGCGAAACCCTCAAACAGGGGAAATTATCCATATCCCGGAGATGAAGATGCCGAGGTTCAGAGCAGGCAAATCTCTCAAAGAAGAAGTTCGTTAATCAGGCTTTAAAAGCCGCCACTCTGGCGGCTTTTTTTGATTACTAAAACTTTTGAAATAGCTTTTCTATAATCAAAAAGCTAAAATGTTTTTAACAGGCTAGAAAAAATATGGTCAAAACAGAAATCGAAATAAAAAAAGAGCCACCAAGGTGGCATAAGGACGCGAAGTGGGTATCAGGTATCATCTTATTTATATCCATGGTGGTTTTTTTCGGAACCTATGATCTGTACGTTCTAACGACTAGGGAAAATGCTGTTCCGGCTCTCGGTTTGACCTTGGCTATCAATTATAGCCGAACTGGTTTGGATGACCCGAAAGATATAAATGAAGTAGTAGACAAGGCAAAAAAAGACGGGCAAACAGCGATTCAACCAATCCCTCAGCTGGATATTAAAATTAATCTGAAAGATATTGAAGGAAGATCACCAAGAGATGTTCGACTTTTTTTCTTTAACAAAATTGGTGAAAAAATATACGATCAAGACAAATCTGATCTAAAAGAACTAGGTCTTTTCGGAGTTATAAACAAAAATACAAATCTTTTGTTCAGGAATGCTTTGGTAGTTCTCAGTATTATTCCTCTTTTGTCACTTCTGGCTTTAATCTTCTTTAGCCATCGTTTTGGCAAGATTGTTTCCCCGGCCTTAGTAGTTTTTCTAGTCGTGTTCCCACAGGCAGCATTTTGGGGCATGATGCAAACAATTGTATCTAACAGTCGATTAAACCAAACAAATTTTGTTCCTGAGGGAAAATCAATTATGGAAGTGGTAAGCTTCACTTTGTACAATATTTTAGGGGTTGTGACTAAAAGTCTGGTTATGTTGTTTTTGATTATTCTTACAGTTTGTCTTGTCCTCTTCTCTGTGGCGTTGATTTTGAAAATAATTTTTAGGAAAAAATTACCACAAAAAGAAGACAAGACGGGTATAGACAATAAACGAGTTTAAGTAACAAATCATTGAAATCTGAACTAAAATTAGGTATAATTACTTGGCTAAATAGCATAATTTCCGCCAGAGTGGACCAGTTTTTGGCTGGGGCTATGATAACGGGGTGTAGCACAGTTGGCTAGTGCGCCGGCTTTGGGAGCCGGAGGCCGGAGGTTCGAGTCCTCTCACCCCGACCAAAAGGAGATGTAATGGGACAGGAAATAACTGGCTTTGGGCCAGATGATGACAAAGTTTTTGGCCCAGATGGAAAAGAGTATCGGATAAAAAGGCTCGAATCTGACAATCCGCCAAAAGATGAAACAGTCGAATATAAAGGGAAGAAATATCGAAGGGTTTTGATACCTAACTACACCTTAAGAACCTATTATTCTCACGAGACTGAAGGCGTCGGTCCAGGCCCAGGCTGGGATTTTAAAGGCGTTCTTTTGGAAGATGATTTAATGATGCAGTTGTACGGACGAACCTTTACTCCAAATGAAGCATTTGATCCCTCGGCTCTTCCTGACATCCCGGTTTATAGGATAGAGGACATGGAATAATGGAAAAATATCGTCATTTCAAGGGCGGCATGTATGAGTTACTTGGCATTGGGAAGAACTCCGAGACAGAAGAAGAAATGGTTGTTTATAAATCAACTGAAACGGGTCAAATATGGATTCGACCCAAGGAAATGTTTTTTGAAAAAGTAGAAGTAGATGGTCAAAAAGTAGATCGGTTTGAAAAGATATAATACGCGGGTATAGTATAAGGGCTATTATGCCACCCTTCCAAGGTGGAGATGCGGGTTCGAGTCCCGCTACCCGCTCCAAGCGCCTTTAGCTCAGTTGGATTAGAGCGTGTGGTTTCGGCCCACAAGGTCGGGGGTTCGAGTCCCTCAAGGCGCGCCAAGTATTTTGGAAAACCGACAAAATGCTTCTGATTTTGTCGGAAAGGAAACGCAGCGAAGAAACGAGCAATTGAATCACACAATTGCGAATATAAGAAGCTGGCGTTGACGCGGTGGTTGTAGCTCAGTTGGTTAGAGCTCCTGGTTGTGGTCCAGGTGGTCGTGGGTTCGAGTCCCATCAACCACCCCATTTGCAAATGACAGAGGTTAAGGCCTCTGTTTTTGCTTTAGTAAGAGGTTTTTTATTTAGTTCTAACGCCAAATAATCTTTTTCAATTGCAGGATAGGCTTTTCTGATAGGTTCTAACCACTCACAAGCTTGAAAACTCAAAATACCGTCTTTAATAGTTGGGTTATGACCCAAGCTCATCAGTATCTCTTTCTTTGTTCGCCAGTCTCCTTCACTAAAGCGAGTTCTAGCATAAGTTGCAAAATTAAAGATGTTTTCGGTTAGTTCTAACCAGTTATCTGCTCTTTCATCGGTTTCTCTGATTTTTGAACGATTTTGTTCTAGTTCGTGCTTCAAAATTTTCTTTTGTTTCAAATATTCATCATCTGTAACTAATTCTCTTATTCTCATTTGGGTAAGATTGTCCAGTTGCTTCTGACTATTATTGACTGCTTTTTGTAAGTTTTCGGTTATTTTTGATCTCTCAGTAATCTCTTTTTCGTTTGATTCTTTAAGAATGTCCAAAGCCCAATCTTTGAATTCTGGAAGGATTGTATATTCTGAGAGTAATTGATCAATCTGTTTTTCAATTTCCTCTTCCCTTAAAAATTTATTTTGGTTACAAATCATACCTTTCTTTTTCTTTGTGCAATGATAATATACATAGGCCTTATATCTATTTTCGCATTTAACCCACTTAGGGGGCTTTTCTTCGGCAGTAATCAGGCATCCGCACTCTTCGCATCTAATAAAGCCAGTAAATGCGAAATGGTGACGCCGTGGCTTAGATTTTAATTTATTTCCAAGTAATTGTTGGACTCTTTGAAATTCATCAAAGGATACCATGGGAATATGGCTTCCTTGAAATTGTCTGCCATCCTTTCTAATTATTTGCCCATAATAAAATGGATTATTAAAAATTCTATATAAACCGCTTTTCGATATTTCCTTTCCACCTCTCTTCTTGAATTTTCTAGTTCTTAATCCCCAATCATCATTTGCAATCTTTAAAATTTCGGAAACGGAATAAGTGCCCGACAACATTAACTCCCACATTTTTCTAATAAGGTCGAATCTTTCTGGGTCTGGTAATATGTCCCTAAGTCCCTGTTCTTTAGTTTTGTCATTCATATATCCCAGAGGTGCCATGTTGGGGAGCCATCCTTTTTCTAGCTTCTTATCGAGACCTCTTTTTGTATCTCTGCTTAGATCAAGTATAAATTGGTTAGAGGTTCCGCTTTCTACACTTAGTATTAGGGCGTTATCTTCAGGCCTATATTCTCTTTCGACTGTTCTAATTGATTTTATTGTTCCTTGTTGAAGCATCCATTGGATTTTACCACTGTCTATTGGATTTCTTGATAATCGGTTTATTTTCCAACAAAGAATACCATTAGCTTCACCACTTTCAATTTTCTCAAGCATTTCCTCAAAGACAGGTCGTGTATTAGGAGTTTTGGCTGATTTTGATTCAATGAAGGGTTTTTTTGTAATAATTAAACCTAATTCTTCTGCTAATATTTTTGTCTTATCAAGCTGTGCGTCAATAGACTGAACTTGTCTATCTTCACTTTCAGAAGATTTTCTCGCATAAATAAAGTATTTTATTTCTTCTTTGGTTTCCATGTATTCTCCTAATCAAAGAGGGGCAATCCTGCTTGGACATAGCTCCTCTCGGAAACTAATACAGAAATTGCCCCTCAATGTAAATTTCCGAGTGATTAAGCTATGTCCAGATTTTATTATAACAGAATCTAGATACCAGAAAAAATCTGAAGTAATTCTTAAGTAATAAGTGTTAAGTTTTGTTAAGTTTTCGTTTGAAAAACTTTGCATATTTTTGCCGAATATTACATATATGGTTTTATAAAAAAGTTAGCTTTTGTTAGCATTTTTTTGCATTAGTTTTATTCTTAAAAAATGGTCGATAACGGTAAAGAGAACAATCCTCGATGAGGCAGTCAATCTTTTTAGATCCACACATACAGTCATAACATTTTTCTTTAATTGCTTGTTTCTGTTTTCCAATTTCGGAATGCAATTTGGTTCTTTTTTCTCGTTTCATTTAACGACCTCCTACTTAACATTTACTTTACTTTTTATTGATAAAGATCTTATAAGATTTAATAACTTAACGCCTTTTTCGTAAGCTTCTTTGTTGCTTAGCTCTATCCCAAACTTTTTCAGATATATTTCTTTGAACTGTTCTAGTTGTTTTATATTTATCATTCTTAAACTTAAACCTTTTGTTAACTTTGCCCACCTTAGTGGTAATTATAGAAATGAAAATATTTATCTAAAAATACAAAAAAGGAAAATCAAAATAACCCGCATAAAACGGGCAATAAAGTCAACTTTTTTCAAGTAAAATTAAACTTACTTTTCTTTAATGTTTACGTGGTTTTTTCTTATGGTGATACCTAAGGGTATAGACAATTTTCTTATTCTTCTTGATACGTTATAAATTGCTTGTTTCGCTTGTAGTTTTGTTTCCTTTCCCGTCTGGGCAAACACATCACCTAATGTAATCGTAAAATCATATTTATTGTGACGCTTTCTTTTTCGGCCATTCATTATTCCTACAATAATTTTACTAGCTGCCTCACTGGGCTGATATATTGAGTCATTATATGAGATTGAGTCTGGGTGAATCTTTAATACCTTTTCCTCTGTTTTATCTACTCTAGTTTTTTTATAACGCTCCTCAAATAAAATATCATCCCTAATCTTGTATCCCTTAATCAAGGTAGATTTTATTTTATCTATTGCATCATCAGCCATTATATTCTCAAAAAGGTTAATAAAAGTTAATAATATAATACCAGAATACTAGCTGAATTTCATGCAAAAAAAGCCTAGATCATGCTATAATTACGTTGTTGAAAATATAATAGCTTGCCTAAACCTTAAATGTATTAAGACATGGCACAAAATCCATCCCTGATACTGAGCTCGTCGTTCAGTTCCAGGGATGGTCATGGCTCGAAAGAGTTATGGGCAACCGAAAGGTTGCTGCTGGCGGCGGGCTTTGTGTTTAATTGGAAAATAAAATGGCTATAGTAATAATTTTAATCCCTCTAATAATCATTGCTTTTTTGATTAATGAGTTCCAAAAAAAGAGGAGGGGGAAACAAATCTCGGAAGGTTATTTGATACCAGTTGCTCTTTTTTTGATAATGTGTTGCATAGCCTATGAATTAAATTTTTCCTTTACTGGAACTTTTATTACTTTCTTTTTTGGCTTGTTAATTGGTTCCTTAGGAGAAGCGGAGTATGAGAAAAATAAAAAGAGAGAAAAAAATGAAACTCAATAAACATTGGCATTATATTGTTTTGCTCGTGGCCCTGTTAGCTATAAACTTATTTGTCCAGAGATTGGCCTCTTCAGTTGGGGGAGATTCCGCTGAATTTGTGGTTGCTGCCTTTTTTGGCATTGGAATTGTAGCAGTTATAATTGCCTGGATTAAATTTGCTCTAAACAAGGAAAAAAATAAAACTAACCTGAAAGTAACGAGTAAAGAAAAAAAGAAATCTAGTAAAAAACCGCTGCCTTTCAAAACTATTTCAGTAGCCCTTGGTGCTTTAATTATAATATCTGCTTTTATAGGAGCTACTATTTTCTATAAGAAAGAGCAAAACAAAAAGAATAATGAAGCATATATTGCTAAATTAAATACCGTTATCGATGCTTCGAAAAATTTTGATAATTTATTTATTGGGACTAAAGAAGATAATTATTGGCCAAATAATGAAGCAGAGAAAAATTTAATTAGCAAGGTGAGTAAATTAAGTGTTCAAGTAAACGGACAAGACAGAAAATTACTTGATGATTGGATTAAACAAGCTCAAATAGTAAATAAGGTAGTTTGCCAGTGTATGCCTGATTTAAATTATTCTGAATTTAGCTCAGCACACAACGCTTTAGACTCTATGAATGTTATATCTAATAAACTAAGTGGTCGGGTTGAGACTTTAAAAATCATTGCTGAGTAAGGGTTTCTATAAGACAGATAGTATCCAACACGGCACATTATTCAGTGTTCTCGCCGTAACAGTCTCTTATAATTATTTTGTCATTTCTTTTTAGCTCATCGTGACTGCAAATTCTTAGCCAAATTATCTCTGTATCATCTTTTTCAACATATATTATTCTTCTTTTTTTATCTAGTCTAACTTCCCATAGAGGATTATTGTATTTATCGACAACGTTTTTTAACTTTGTTCTACCTAGTGACGGATAGAATGGGTCCAAACTCATGAACTCTTTTTGTTTTTTAAAAAGTTTTTTAGTCTTCTCGTCTGAGCTATTGACAAATTCTGATAATGAGGGCGCAACCGTTATTTTCATTTAAATCCCTCATTTGTCGTATTCGTTGGCTAGGCCTATAACTTCGTTTTTTAGATCATCATTTAAAATTTCTGATTCCTCAACTTCACCATCATCAATCAATAACGCTAAGTCGGGATCAATAATATCACCAAAATCTTTAGTTAAAACCCAGGGTTGTTGCTGATGGGATATGAGTTCAAGCTCAGACGAAGATAATTTCCCAAATCTGTCCAGTATATTGTTAATATGTATTATTTCTTCAGAAGAAAAGGCAGAAGGATCAAAATTTTCAATGGGTTTATGAACAATGGGCCCACATGAATTATCTTTGCATAGAACTTTATCAGTAACCAACTGACCAAATATTGTCCTGTAGTTGTCAATAACAGGACCCATATCAGCTTTGGCATAAGAGGTATTACCCGAAATAAAATGCTCTTTTTCTCGATAAAAATAGAAATCAATAAAATATAAAATCTTATTTAATTTTTTTATGCCTTCTTCTCTGTAATTTTCATTAGACAAAACATATAGAATCAAATTTTTTAATTTATTACTATACTGTGTTGCTTTGTTCATTTTTCTCTCCACTTTTATTATACATCATTTCTTTATGTCAAGTGTCTTTAAAATATTTTCCAACAATTATCTTAAGGAACAAAAAAACAAAAGTATCATTAACATAATCTGGGACAAAGAAAAGAAGGTCTTAAAGATTTTTATACTATAATTTATTTAATGTAGCTTTTTTTCTTTGCCTCGTTCAAAACTTTTGCCATTACATCTTCTGCCCATTTTATGTAATTAATAATTTGCTGGATTTCTACAGTTACTGTGCCTATTTTTATTGAATCTGGTGTAAAACCTATATCTGCCTGGAGTTTAGGGGTTAACTTTAAATTTTTTGCTCGCTCGATTTTTCGGTTGTCATTTACATCATCAAATTCTTCCCTAAAATCATGACGGATATGATTACGAATATCACGCCAGAGATCATTTAAATCATTACTCTTTCCATACAGTTCCGAATAAATAGCGATTGTAGATAAATCCTCGAATAAGCAAGAGACCTCATGAATGCATACAAGAACACCATTCAATTGTGTTCTACCAAGTGTAGACGCTACCTTTTGATATCGATCTACTTGCTTCTTGGCGCCCACAATATAGGGCAACACTAAAATATATTGGATGTGGGCCGTTTGTGATTCGCCTTGAGGTTTGATAATTTTGACTATTTCATCAGAAATATCTTGCCCCTTCTTTGAGATTTTTATACCCCATTTTTTGACCATAGATTAACCCCTCGTTTTTTATAGCCTCATTTAAGTGTAGAGAGGAATCAATGCATCATCAAAGTATCATAATTCCAAGCAATTGTCTGCATAATTTCGGTTCTAATGTCATCCACTATCCGACCCCATAGAAAAAATCTTAGATTTCGGTCTAAGATTTTTTCTATACCGGGATGGTCGAATGAGTGAGGAGCCCGAAGTGAACAAGAGCTAGAATTAAAGCTGACAATCCATGCAGATAAAAATTCTATTAGAACAAAATATTTGACCATGATAGCGGTGAGAGCACTTGTGCTGGTCCCATCAACCACCCCAAAAATAAGCAGTATAAAAGGAGACTTTATAAAAATCTCTTTTTGAATTAGAATATCTTGTATGAAAATTAATAAAACTTTGTTAATCAAAACCCTAAGGAATATAGCACTTGCTACTATATATATCTTCGGGGTGTCGCGAATTATGCATAACGGAAACGAGTGGTTTGGTAGTGTAGATAATAGTCTGACTCCATTTGTGGTATTGCTTCTTTTCTCGCTCTCAGCTGCCATTGTGGGTGGGCTAATCTTCGGTCAATCAATCTATCTTTTTCTGGATAACAAGAAGAAAGAAAGTGTTATAGCGGCGTTCTATAGTATTGGATGGCTGGCACTTGTCACAATACTTGGACTGGTTTTCTTGGTTATAATAAAATAATTTCTGACATCGCTAACTATTTGGTCCTATTGAAACCGACTTAGATTTTGTCTGAGATCTTTTCTGTTTTGTTCTCTGATGGGGTAGACCTTCTATGATAAAATTAACTTATGAGGAAGATTAACAAAAGCCTAATTGCTTCTTGTGGGATGAACTGTGGTGTTTGTGTGGCACATTTAAGGGAGAAAAATCCATGTCCTGGGTGTAGAGAAGTTACGGCAGATAGCCCCAAAACTATATTTTCATGTCAGATTAGGATTTGTACTGAACGTAAAAAGAAGTATTGCCTAGATTGCAATAAATTTCCTTGTGAAAAATTAAGACATTTAGACAAAAGGTATCGTGAAAAATATGGGATGAGTGAGATTGAAAATCTGGAGTATATCCGTGATCACGGTATAAATAAATTTATAAAGAATGAACGGCAAAGGTGGCAATCGTCAAAGGGCATTCACTGTGTACATAACAAGAAATACTATTAATTAATATAATTTAAATCTTGCTGTATTTTGGCTGAGTTATCGTATTATCAGCCGTTTCTCAGATTTTGGAGTAAAATATATGGTATGAGAATTTTATTGATAGAAGATGATGTCAAAATAGCTAACGCCATAAAAAAGGGTTTGGAACAAGAGTCTTATGCCGTTGATGTTGAATATGATGGGGCAGACGGCATGGGAGCAGCCTTGGTGCTTGACTATGATTTGTTGATAATTGATAGAATGCTTCCTGGGATAGAAGACGGTCTAGAAATATGTGCTGCACTCAGGAAAGAAGGCAAAAAAACTCCGATTTTGATGCTGACTGCCAAAGATAAGGTCGAAGATAGAGTTTATGGATTAAACACCGGTGCCGATGATTATCTTATAAAACCCTTTTCTTTTGATGAGCTTCTTGCCCGAATCAAGGCATTGTTACGAAGGCCAAAGACTCATATAGGTAATGTTATTAGAGTTGGAGACCTTTCGTTGGATACGGTCAGCCATAGTGTAGAAAGAAATGGTCGCAAAATAGACTTATCACCTACTGAATACAGCCTTTTAGAATACCTGATGAACAACTCAGGCCAAGTCATATCAAAAGACAAACTCATTGATCATGTGTGGAATTTTGATGCTGATATTCTGCCAAATACGGTGGAAGTTTACATAGGCTATTTGAGAAGTAAAATAGATAAGCATAGTAAAAAGGAAAAAGGAGAGCAGCTAATCAAAACAGTCAGAGGGTTTGGTTATAGAATAGGATAATAATGAGATTCAAATCAACATATATCAAATTGACTTTGTTTTACGTAGCAATAATTATGTTGGTAAGTATTGTTTTTAGCGTTGCAATCTATCAAATATCGTCGCAGGAGTTAAACCAGGGTTTTACACGTCAAAATGTGATTCTTAGAGAGTTGCCGACGTCTGAGTTTCTACCACAATCAAGGTTAGACTTTGAAAATGCGCGGAATAAACAGATAGAAGATAGTAATTATAATCTTAAGGTGGATTTAGTTTTCTTCAATCTAGTTATTTTAGTCGCAGCGACTGGGGTCAGCTATTTTCTAGCCAGAAAAACATTGAAGCCGATTGAGGAAATGTTCGATATCCAAAATCATTTTACGGCTGACGCTTCTCATGAATTAAGGACTCCGTTAACAGCCATGAAAACTGAGATCGAGGTTAGTCTCAGAGACGAAAAATTTAATATTACAGAAGCGAAAGATTTATTAAAAAGTAATCTTGAAGAAATTAGTAAACTCGAGTCTCTTTCCAACGGCCTTTTGACGTTAACTCAATTCCAAAATGGTCATAAGGTCGACTTGGTTGCTGTCTCGATTAGAGAGGTGATACAGGAGTCGTGTAGCAAATTAGCAGCTTTAGCTAAACAAAAAGATATCGATCTTTTGACAAATATATCTAATTTGAAAGTCCGTGGAGATTATCAAAGCTTGGTCAAACTTTTTGTGACACTGCTCGACAATGCCATAAAATATAGTCCAACAAAATCCAAAATAATGATCACCTCGGCCAAGAATGGCAACTATGTTGAGATTAAAGTGAAGGACCAAGGGGTAGGAATAAAATCCTCGGACATCCCCCATATTTTTAATCCGTTTTTTCGGGCGGATCAGTCACGATCGAAAAACACTGCTGGTGGTTATGGCTTGGGGCTTTCCATTGCCAAAAAAATAATTCAAACCCATGAGGGTAAAATCGAAGTAACAAGTAAGCCAGATCAAGGAACTACTTTCTCCATAAAATTACCAAAATTTACAAAATAGCTTTTAAGTTTTTTCTCAGAATTAACAGATATATTTGTACTGTTAAGAAAGGAGGAAAAATGTTAAAAAAAGTTGGCCTACTACCGAGCGAAATATTAATGAAAAAGTTTACGGAGATTAGTGGAAAAAATAAATTCGAAGTAGAAATGATTAAAGAAAGAGAAGGGATTGAAACAATTGCTGATATGGTTGAGGAATATCTAATCAATCAGCAAATGAGAAGCGAGCTACAGCACTAAATAACAATTAAATATCCGACTACAAAGCTTTATCCACCAGGATAAAGCTTTTTCGTTTATGTATAAAAATTAATGCACGAAGCAAGGTTATTTCAAAACTATTTCGATGTGAAACTTATTTCTTCTGAAGAATCAATATCTCACGGCCAACAAACTGCTCTGGTCGATGATAAGACAGATTCCCGCGTCCCGGAAGCTTGACTTTAATAGCATCGGATAAGGGTTTTTCTATTTTAAGACCAATTTGTTCTAGCCTATCAAGTAAAGGAAGATAAACATAATTTTTTTGTACGATAAAGAACGGAATAGCTATAACTATTTTTCCATTTGTATTTAGCATATTCTTAATTTCATTAAGGGCTTTAAGATAAAATTCTGCTAGGCTATTTGCACTGACCGTTGCTTTTTCGTGGTTTTTTCTGATTGGTTCTCCGAGATAACCTTCACTCACGATTGCGTCAGTTTTGACTAACCTGGATGGGTTCAAAATATCACTAATAAAGAGATTGTCATCAGGTATTTTGTTTGCATAACAATTTTGTTCAAGCCAAGCCAGATTAGCTTTGGTATCTCTGATTTGTTGCTTGTTTATATCGCTGCCGTAGATTTTTTGGTAACCGAGTAAGTCTGCTTCTTGAAGAATAGTTCCGCTACCACAAAAAGGATCATAGAGGATTTGGTCCGTATTTATTTTAGACAGGTTGATCATTATCTGTGCTAGTTTTGGCGGGATCATCCCGTTTAGGTCATCTCTTCTCGGTCGTCCAAAATCACGGAAGGAATATGCCTTGTAATCTTGGGTCGAAATGGTCTGTCCAACGATGATCTCATCTCGTTCTTTAATTAGTATCACTTCAAACCCCCGATCGAGCAGTTTATTTTCAGTTATGATAACACTTGAAAGAATGGTACTTTGGCTTGCGACAAATCGTGCTGAGAGACTTGATTTGGAAAAGTATTCTTTTATATTTTTACCTAATTGATAAAGTTCTTTGGTTGTCCCTAACCCGTACGACGAGATACCAAAATTTATCCGTTTTTCGGTTTGATTCGGGTAAAAGTTTTTTATTACAAACTCAAAAATATTATTTAGCTTAGTCTTGCCCAAAATTCTAAATAGTTTGATTGTCCCGCCAAGATTGTTAATATTGATAAATTCGAGATCCTTATTCTCAGAAGTAACTATCAAAATCTCATCTACAGGTTGGTTTATAGAAAATTTAATGTGAGTTTTTTCTAAGTGTGCACAAATTTCGGCTATGCTTAACGCATGGTCTCTTCCTAAGGCAAAGCCAAATTGATATTTTTCTTCCATGAATGAAAATTATACCATTTTAAAGCTAAAAATACGAGCAAAACAATTGAAATTAAGCTGTAAATAGACTATAATTTTAAGGAATTTTTGAGCGCCTGTAGCTCAGGGGATAGAGCAGTAGCCTTCTAAGCTATTGGTCGCAGGTTCGAATCCTGCCAGGCGCACCATATGATATTTGTAATATGTGATTAAAGAAGTGCTGGTTGATATTTAAAGCTAGAAAAAATATAATAATCGGGTAAAATAGTTAGGAACAACAGTTTAAGCAACTAGGGCCTGTAGCTCAGTGGTAGAGCAGGTGCCTCTTAAGCACTTGGTCGTGGGTTCGAATCCCACCGGGCCCTCCAAGGAAGTATAATAATACATAAAAGTAATTTGTTAGAAAGGGAGATTATGAAAGATAAAAAAACATTAGGAACAATTGTAGCAGTAGTCGCAGCCATTATTATTTTGGCAGTTATTTTTGCTTGGGGGAAAACAGAGACTAAACAAACCACTGAAAAGGCAGCGCCTGCAGCTACTACTGAACAGCCAGCGACGACAGATACTGGTGATGCTGGCAAACTTGGAGCTAATGAAATTGCTATTACCGCTGCTAATTTCGACTCAAAGGTAGTTGCTGGCAGCAACGGCAAATTAGTTGTTGTTGATGTTTATGCGCCTTGGTGTCCTCACTGCCAGAAGATGGGACCAATCGTAACGGCCTTGGCCGATGAATATGCTGGAAAAGTTGTTTTTGGAAAATTTAACGCTGATAATCAGGACACAAACAACAAAACAAACTATGATTTTGCTATAGCAAAAGGGCTTGAGGGGTATCCAACCTTTTGGTTCTACAAAGATGGGAAACTCGTAGGTAGCTTCAGCGGAGAAAAAACTTCAGCTGACTTCAAGACAGAAGTACAAAAATATCTTTAATAAATAAAATATTTTTAAAAGGGGCTCATTTGAGTCCCTTTTTATAATTCTTTTTTATAAATATCTATTAGGCTTTTTACTTTATTTGCCACTTCCAAAGGTGTGAGTTCTGCCTTGACCAAATATTCAGTTGCACCAAGTTCATAAATTTTCTCAGCTGTGCCTTGATCAGACATATTTGTAAGCATAATAGTAATAACTTTATTGAGCTTGGGTGTTTTTTTGATATATTCTAGAACTTCTAATCCGTCAACTTCAGGCATCATTACGTCCAAGATTGCGATATCGGGAGTAAATTCTTTAAGGATTTCAATCGCCTTTTTGCCATCTTCAGCTACCTGGACCTCAAAACCTTCGAGTTCAAATTTTCGACTATACATGTCAACAAGTTGAAGATCATCTTCAGCTAGTAGCAATTTTATGGCCATGACAACCTTACTTTACTTTTTCATTCTATACCAAAAACCTAACTTGTCAAATAGCTGTTTTAGCAAAAATGAGGTATAATGAACGCGAACTCAAAGGAATAACATGAAAAAACAAAAAGAGCTATGGGAACCTTTTAATCTGGCTGATCTTTTTTATACATCAACAGAGAGATTTGCAAACAACGAAGCCTTGAAATTCAGAATCGGCCATCACTATGAAACCCTATCTTATTTTGAACTGAAAAAAGAAACAATCAAGCTAGCTTTAGCCTTAAAAAAAATGGGGTTCAAAGCTGGCGATAAAGCGATTATCTTTTCAGAGAATCGCCCGGAATGGGTTATCACAGACTTGGCCTTGATAACGCTAGGGGCGATAAATGTTCCTATCCATAGTGTTTTATCTCCGGCACAGCTCGAGACTATTATCAAGGAAATCAAACCCAAAGCTCTTTTCCTTTCTAATCATGAACTTAGCTCAAAGCTTTTAGAAATCTCAAAAACTATTTCAGCTATACCGTTATTATTTTCTTTTGAAAAAATAGAAAGTGATGGCTTTGAGAAGTTGTTTTATTTCAAGAAGGTTATCGAAGAAAGCCAAGAGGGAGAGAAATCAGAAGCAGAGTTAATTGAGTCGAGTCTAAAAATCAGCCCGAAATCAGTAGCTACTATTATTTACACTTCTGGAACCACTGGCAGATTCAAAGGGGTCAAATTAACTCATCAAAACCTTATTTCTAATGCAATTGGCGTTTTGAGATATGTGGGAGTTCTGCCAGAGGACCGATTCTTTTCCATCTTGCCTCTCTCACATGTTTTCGAGCGGACGATTGGTTATTATATTCCTCTCTATTCAGGAGCTAGTATCGGTTATGCAACTGACCTAGCAAAAATTTCACAAGAGATCAAAGATAGAAAACCAACCATAGTAATTGCCGTTCCAAGACTCTTTGAGAAAATTTATGAAAAGATCTTAGAAAAAGTGAACAAAAATTTAGCCAAGAAGGTTATTTTTCGTTTTGCTTTCGGTCTTAAAAAGAACGGGAGACACCAGCACTTAGAAAAAATATTTGAAAATTTAGTATTTTCAAAAGTTAGGGCCGAATTTGGTGGACAAATAAGGTTTTTTGTTTCCGGCGGAGCCGCTTTGCCTGTGAAATTGGGTAAATTTTTTGATCAGGTGGGATTAATTATTTTAGAAGGCTATGGTCTGACAGAAACCTCTCCAGTCATATCATGTAATCGTCTCGGGGACTATTCTTTTGGAACAGTGGGCCCTGTTTTAGAAGGTGTAGAGGTAAAATTTAATTCAACGGGAGAGATACTGACAAAGGGCTCAAATACAACGCCTGGCTATATTCAAGATAATGATACAAAAAAAGCTTTCACAAAAGACGGTTGGTTTAAAACAGGTGATTATGGTTTCTTTGACCGAAAAGGGTTTTTAGTGCTAACAGGAAGAAAGAAGGATTTAATAGTACTTTCAACGGGAAAGAAAGTTGCTCCAACCAATATCGAATCTCAACTTGAGTCAAGTGAATATATAGAACAGGCTTTTGTCTTTGGCGATGCCAGAAAGCATGTTGGTGCAGTTATTGTTCCAAATTTGGAAAAATTTTCGGAGAAGTTTGGAATAAACGGGCCGCAACACCTCGTAAAAAGCCAAATAGTCAGAGACTATCTGTATCAAGAAGTCCAGAATTTATTAAAAAACTATGCTTCGTATGAAAAGATACATAAATTTATTATCCAAGCAGAACCGTTTTCGATTGAGAGTGGCGAGCTAACGCCAAAATTTGGTTTGCGCCGACATGTTATCTATGAGCGTAATCTCGACGAGATTGAAAAGATTTATCAAAAATAGTAATATCTAAGTTGACTGAACTAAAAATGTTTTTTAAAAGGCATAAACCAGAAGAACCCACAGAAAATGAAAACCCTATATCGTCAGAGCTATCTCAGTCTAAGCCTACAGAAGGCGCCTATCCTGGGGTAGAGCAGTTACCCGACACACTGAAATTAATAGATAGAAAAGGTAGAGAAGACGGTGGCTGGTTATTTGACACCGGGCCAATGGAGCCTACGGGGGATGATATTATATCAGTATTTCGACACGCTACTGACGGACGTATTGAATATAAGCATGTGCCGTACAAGGATTTAGTCGAGTGGAATATAGGAGACAACGTAGATAATATTGAGGAACATAATATGACTGAAACAACACAACCAGGTTCAGACGATGAAGCAGATCAGTCAATGAGCGATGAGGAAAGAAAGGCTGAAGAAGAAAAACGGATAAGGGATGGAGCAGCAAGATTTACGCAATTATACCAACCCGAAGATTTTCCTGAGGTTACAATTCCTACGTCCCCAGAATCACCATTATCGCCTGAACCGATATCTCCAACCGTTGAAACTGGCCATGAGGAACCGACTCCTCCGCTTTTTGCCCAACCATTACCAACTGATAGTCCAGAACCAGCCGAACCACCAAGTATGTCGGCAGGGGTTGTATCTCCTGAAACGGAAATCCCGACCTCAATACCTATGGCCGAACCAATATTGGTAGGTGCAGAAACTGATGAGCCTCCAGTATTGGGAGCTGCCTCAGAGGTTTTGTACTGGGATGATAAAAACTATGATCGTGATTGGACTGGGGAAGTAATTGAAAGAAATGGTATAAAATATGAAGTTCGACGCCTTGCCGATGATACTCAACCGTCTAGATATTATCTTGTCCCTGAAGGAATGAAGGACGAAGATATTCCTGAAGAATTTCTTCATCCCGAAGAAGCAGAAGAAGTGGCTAGTGATGCTGGCTCAACTACAGCTCCACCGCTATCAACTCCCGGAGGAGTTGGAGAAGCTCGGTCAGACTCAGGCATTCCTGACGAGGGCAGAACGGAAGAAGTCTCTCGAGCGGAAACTGCTCCTGCACCTGTTAAAGCTAAAGCAGAGTTAACCCGCCCTGATGAGGATCTTTTGCGTTCAGCCCGAGAGGCAATCGAAGGGCTGTCGAATAGCGCAATCAAAAAAGAGGCCAAAGAAAGGATTGAAGAACTTGAGTCTAGTGATTTTAAACGCACACATAAAGATGGTGATCTCGATGATACCTCTGAACAGAACCAGGCCAGAGTTGATCTAAAAGTAGAAAAACTAACCGATACCCTGGAAAAGCTGAAAACTCCGTTACTGGAAACGAAGGAAAAAGATGGGCGTACGGCAGAAGATAACATAACACTTCAGGCACAGCTTTTGCTAAATATAAGTGAAAAGAATAAGTATAATGAAATAAACAGAGAAAATTTAGAGAAGACTATTCGTTTGGCTACAACTCTAATTGGTCATGATCAAGAGGCGGTCAGAAAAGCAGCGGTGAAAGGGAATATAGAAGCAGCCTCTGACACCCTCGCTCAGTTAAAAGAATATATCATAAAAGCGAAAGAAGACGCAGTCTATATGTCAACGCCAGGAGCGCAAGAGACTTTGGCCGGTTACCAGAGGACGATCGATCGTTTAGAGACAATACTCCAAGGTTCTATTCATAATCATGCAATCGATGAAGTGGTAGCAGAGCTTCGAGGAACCTTAGTGCATAGAGGAGGAAGCGGCCCGGAAGGAGTTGGGAGAAGAGTTGGGGAAGTTACTCCAGTCATTCCCGGGGGAGAAGACGTGACAGGGGCAATTCCTCCGGACGGGGGAGGTGAAGGAATTCTTCCACCAGATGGTGGCGGAGGCGCTGGACCTGAAACATTGACTCCGGAGGAAATCAAAGACAACCTTGATGAGGCAAGAGATGAATATCTAGAAGCTTACAATATTCGAAAAAAGTGGTTCCGAAAAAGAGTTAGCCCTGAACTTGAGGAAAGACTTAGAGAGCGTTATAAACAGGCAACTCTTCGATATGCGAGACAAAGGGCTGAAGAAGACGTCACCAGGGACAACCCAGAAACGACCGGGGCAGAGCGACAAGCTTTGATAGAGGCAAGGATGATTATCGAAGCCCAAAATGAACGAAAAGTCTTTAGTGATTTAGAGATAAAAAGGTTAAATGAAAAATCAGAAAAATTTACCAGAACACAAAAAATTAGAAAATGGATGAAGGATCACCCGAAAACAGTTATTTTTGCCGGCCTAGCTATGGGTGGCATACCTGGAGGCATTCTTTTCGGGGTTGGTGCTTATGATCTGGCGAATAAATATTTTGGTGCGAGCAAACCGAAACAGGAGTTATTCTTTAGAGAGGAAATAGAGAACGATCCTGACAAAATAAACGCAAAAGTGGCTCAACTAGTAGAAGGGGCCAGCCGAGATGAAAAAACAATTGATAACGATAAGGAAAGAAAGAGACTTTATGATAAAGTTTTAAGAATAGAGCGAGAAGAAATGGAAAGAATCAGAACAGAAAATCCAAATTTGCCTAATGATCAAATCGAAGCACGAATTATCGGTCAGGCAATGAACTACTTAGAAACCAGAGAAGATATCCGAGACATAAAAAGGAAGCGTCAGATAATAGCTGCAGTCTCGGCAACAGTCTTTGGCCCTTGGATTGGAGGAGCATATGGAGTATTTGGTTACCTTGTATAAAAAACGGAGGAAGAAATGAAGCATGAGATAACAAAGAATTTAATCGAAGAGCTTGGTCTCGAAAATTTACCAGAGAAAGAAAAAAATGATTTGATAGTATCCTTGGCTGATGCATTGCGATCTAGAATTGCCGAACGAACCCTTAATTTTCTAACAGAAGATGACAGGATTGAACTTGACAAATTGATTGATCAAAAGAGCGATGAAAAAATGAATAAATTTCTGGCAGAAAAAATCCCAAACTTTGACGAAATTATGTACGATGAATATATATTATTCAAAGAAGAAACGCTTGAAACGCAGAAAGAAGTAAAAAAGCTTTTAGCTGAATAAAGAATTTAATAAAAATAACAAACCCCTTGCGGGGTTTGTTATTTTTATATATACTCTTTTGTATTCCTTGTCAGGGATGGGGATATCTCAACCATGAGATAGAACCGGTGCATGCTGAGTACGCAACATGGAAAGGCAATCTCTGATCGAGGAAGCACAAGTTTTGGCAAAGGAAGCCAGTTCACCTCGGGACTGAGTGTCCCATCTGCAGAGGACGTAGAGTCCAGCTTGGAACTGATCTTCTTGTGCCAAAGTATTCATCAATTTCGACAGCCAGCCTTCAGCTCTTTCGTCTGATTGAGTCGATCAATTAGAATGAAACCTGCTTGGCCGGCACCTGGTTGTGTTTCACATGATGTGGGCAATGGTGGAAACCCACGCCTACGGTCGCTGTGACCGAGCTCTGCTCCTATGATTGTGCTGTGATGGCACATTCTGATCGATGGATCACAGAGCGAAAGATGGCAAATGGCACATCCATGAAGCCAACCAGGAGTGTTACTTGGGGGTGGTCCGATTCTTGGGCCACCCCTTTTCCTACCCTAGATGGTAAAAGATAAGATATAATAAAATCATGCCAAAACAAGATAATGAAGTTATTGAGCATCTTTTAGCTCGAAAAGAAAGCAAAAATAAGGATGGATATAAAATTGGCCTGATCATCGAAGGCGGTGGGATGAGAGGTTCCTTTAGCGGTGGGGTGATGGTCGGTTTAGAAAAACTTGGGCTGACTGAGTGCTTTGACTATATTTATGCCTCTTCATCTGGAAGTTGCGCTGGCGCTTATTTTTTGTCAAAACAAACGGAATTAGGTGCTTCTATCTATTATAAAGATCTAGATGGTTATAAATTTATCAAGCCATGGAAAGTTAGCAAGGCTGCAGATATAGATTATCTTTGTGATACAATATTCCGTCATAAAAAGAAATTAGACACGGGCAAAGTCAAAAGAAGTGATTCGATTTTTAAAATATTTGTGGCGGATGCAGTCAATGGTAACTGTAAGTATTATACAAACAAAGATGATGTCGATCTTATTCAGGTCATTAAGGCTTCTTGTGCCCTGCCGGCTTTCTATAACAAACCTGTAACGATCGGTTCGAATGAACTTATGGATGGTCGTATCGGCAAATCATTACCGATCGAAGATGCTATTACTGATGGCTGCACTGATGTTTTGGTAGTAACAACAGTTCCAGAAAATTATCGTGAAAAACCAGGAGGTTTTTTAGCTACTCTTTTTAAGAAATATCTAATGAGAGATCTTCCTTTTCAATACAGAAAAAAATATTATAGCGATAGACATTCGGATTATAATGAAAGCCTTGATGTCGTTTTTGGTCGAATCAATGTCCATCGTAAAATCAATATTTACACTATTTCACCTCAACAGCTTTTTAGCAAATTTGAGTCTCATCAAAAGAAATTGAAAAAAATCGTTGGACTAGGGACGTTAGAAGCTGTTGATGCTTTTTCACTAGAAAAGCAATAGCATTTGCATTTATAATAAAATTTGATGACTCCAGTAATAAAAATAACAAATCTAAAAAAGCATTTTGGTAAAGTCAAAGCAGTTGACGGCATTTCTTTTGAAATACAAAAGGGGGAGGTTTTCGGTTTCCTCGGGCCAAATGGAGCCGGGAAAACAACCACCATCCGATGTTTGATGGATTTTATCAGACCAACAGAAGGGGAGATCAAGATCTTAGATCATGATGCACATCTAGATTCAGTTTTCCTCAAAAGCAGAATCGGTTATTTGCCGGGAAACGTCAAGCTTTATGGCAAGTGGACAGGGTGGGATCACATTAGATTTGTCGAGAGTATACGCGGTAGGTCAAAAACAGTTAATGATCTGATCAAAAAGTTTGATTACAATCCAAAGGCTAGGTTTTATCATTTATCAAGCGGAAATAAGCAGAAACTTGGGCTTATCTTAGCTTTGATGAATGAACCGGAGATCCTAATAATGGACGAACCGACAGTTGGTTTGGATCCGTTATTACAGAATCTTATCTATGAAGTTTTAGAAGATTTGCGAAAAAAAGGCACGACAATTTTTGTCTCATCTCACAATTTGCCTGAGGTCGAAAGAATTTGTGACAGAGTCGGTATCATCAAGGCTGGGAAAATGGTTGAGGTTGAATCGATCGCGGAACTTGGCGAGAAAAAATTGCACAAAATTGAAGTTCGGTTGGAAGATAAATTTGACAAAAAAGAATTCCAAATAAACGGCGTTGACAGAATCGAAGAGGTGACCGATGGTTTAATCATAACGGTAAGCGGTCAAATCGATCCGGTCATCAAAAAATTAGCCAAGCACCATATTTTGGATTTAGAGGTTACTCATGGCACGCTAGAAGATGTTTTCCTAAAGTTTTACGAGAAGGACAAGTAATGTTTAATTTGATAAAAAGAAGTCTTCGTGATAGAAAATATCAGGTCATAATTTATTCAGCAGCGGCTATAGGTTTCTTAGAGATGTATATCGCGCTTTTCCCGGCTTTACAAAAACAAGCTCAGCAGATGTCAAAGTTACTAGAAACTTATCCGGATAGTTTTTGGAAAGCCTTTAATATAGATAAATCTACATTAACATTTGATAAACTCGGTCCGTATCTGGGCATGGAACAATTCAATTTTGTTTGGCCGATTTTGGCGATTGTTTTGGTAATTGGTTTTGCTAACTATGCTATAGCTAACGAAATGGAGAAAGGGACTATTGAGCTTTTGCTATCACAGCCTGTCTCGAGACTTAAGCTATTTTTTAGCCGATACATAACTGGGATAATTAATTTACTAATATTTTCGATTTTGTCAATTTTGGTAATATTCCCGTTAGTCGCAATCCATGGCGTACAAATTGATTCAAAGGGAGTTTGGGTTCTTTTCCTACTTTCTTTCCTTTTTGCCTGGGCTATTTATGGCATTGCTACTTTGGCATCAGCCGTTGTCTCGGAGAAAGGAAAGGCATCATTTATAACGGCCGGAATATTAATTTTGATGTATGTGATGAACATCGTCGCCGGACTAAAAGATAGTCTAAAAGATTTAAAATATTTTTCTTTTTTTTATTATTACAATCCAACACTGGCGATGAATAAGGGCGAGTTTGTTTCCGGAGCTTTGCTTGTCTTTGCCAGTATTGCCATTATTACTACTTTGCTGGCAGCTTTGTGGTTCAACAAACGCGACGTCACCGTTTAGGACAAATTTCAAAAAATTGAAATTTGCCTCATTTTGTGCTAAAATAATGCCAACAAAAAATAATTGGCAGTTCAATGGTTGTTAGTTAAATAGTCATATAGTTAGAAAATATTTTACATAGCTAGACACTATTAGACACTTAAACTATAAACTGTTTTCGGAGAAAACTATGGATGAACATCTTGGCATGTCTGAAAAAGAAATAATTGAATTTCGGAAGAAAAAATTAGATAAGATCAGGGCTAAAAAACTCAATCCTTATCCATCTAAATCAAATAAGGACCACACTTGTAGTTCTGTTTTGGCCGAGCAAAAACCCTTGGTCAATGATGAAAAGAAAATCACTATCGCTGGCAGGCTTATGGCGATGCGTGGTCATGGCAAATTAGTTTTCGCTGATCTAGTCGATCAGACCGGCAAGGTACAGATCGCTCTCAAGGAAGATATCCTAGGTAAGGATTTTGATCTAGTCGAATTGATTGACGCTGGAGATTTCGTCGAAGTGACCGGACCTCTTTTTGTGACAAAGATGGGAGAAACAACGGTTAAAGTCGAAAAAGTAAAGATTTTGACAAAGTCTTTGCGGCCATTGCCCGATAAGTGGCATGGGATTCAAGACGAAGAAATGCGTTATCGCAAACGCTACCTTGATATACTTTTGAATCCAGATTTGCGAGAACTTTTTATCAAAAAGGCCAAGTTCTGGCAGACAATTCGTAATTTTATGATTGGAAAAGGCTTCCTCGAGGTAGAAACCCCCGTCCTCGAAAATACCTGCGGCGGAGCCGATGCCAATCCCTTTGTGACGCACCATGATTATCTGGATATAGATGTCTACCTTCGTATTTCGATGGGGGAACTATGGCAAAAAAGGCTGATGGTGGCCGGATTTGATAAAACTTTTGAACTAGGGCGACAGTTTCGCAATGAAGGAGTTTCCCGAGAACATTTGCAGGATTATTCCCAAATGGAGTTTTACTGGGCTTATGCCAACTACGAAGATTCTATGGCTTTAGTCGAGGAGATGTATAAGAAAATTGCCAAAGATGTTTTCGGCACATATAAATTTACGATGAATGGTTACAAGGTTGACTTTGACCAAAAATGGGAAAAGATTGACTATACCACAGCTATAAACAAAGCCTACAAAATTGATGTTCTAAAGATGAGCGAAGCTGATTTGAAGAAACTTTTGAAGGATAAAAAAATTGATTTCCGTTCCTCTGACCGAAAGGGACGATTGATTGATTTGCTCTGGAAGCAAATCCGTCGTGACATTGCTGGGCCTGCTTTCTTAATCAACCACCCTGTCGAGGTCTCCCCACTTGCAAAAAGAAAAGAAGAAGATCCAAGGCTCACTGAACGTTATCAAGTTTTGATTGCTGGTTCTGAAAATGGGAATGGTTATTCGGAATTAAATGATCCAATAGACCAAGCTGAACGATTTGCTGAGCAGAATAAGATGCGCGAAGCAGGTGATATCGAAGCCCAGATGCATGATCGTGATTTTGTCGAAGCGCTCGAGTATGGTATGCCACCGACTACCGGATTTGGCGTCTCAGAAAGGCTCTTTGCTTTTATGGTAGACAAGCCAGTCCGCGAATGTGTGATGTTTCCACTTCTAAAACCAGAAAAACCTCAAACAAAGGTCAACCGGGTTCGAAAAAACAAGCTTAAATAATCTTATATTATCAAACATTTTTTACAGCCTTGACTTATAGTCAGGGCTGTATTAAGTTAAGGCCAACCATGAGGTGGTAATAGATTTATATGTTCCTTGACATGTGAAGGGTGGGGAGATGCTAACTAAGCTAACAAGGCTTGGAAAAGCAATCCTTGCCGGATTGCTAAATGTCCCTAGGGCAATTAGAGCAAACAGAGTTTTGCTCCTGAAGTCAGGATTGAAGGTGGCTACGGTTGCCTTCATCGTCTTCGCTTACGCCATGCTTACTTCATCATCGAGCTATCGCATATCTGAAGGAGAGCTGACTTACAAATTAAACCCAAGTTGGTATGGTGGCTACATAGAATTGCCTTTGGGGCCAGCCGGGATGGCCAGTTTCAAGACACACAAACCACCCATCAATATCCGAATGGATTTGGTCTTGAGAAAAGATCTGATGGATGGGCAAAATGCAAGCGATGCTTGGGGCAATGGTGTAACGAACTTCAAGTTGGACGCAGTGGACGCGTTTTACCATTTCTTGACCTGGCGTTTTGTCTGGATCATTCTGATCGGTGTTGGGGTCGGTGTTGTTGTCACAAATGGTGGGAAGCACTGGTTCCTGAGGCTAGCTCGCAATATGGCTATCTGGGCGGGTGTGTTTGTCATTGTAACGGCTACCTATGCAGGAATCTCCTACAGATCCTTTGACCGTACACCAGATCCTAAATACACAGGGATTTCTGAGGTATTCCCTAAATTCATAAACCTGTTTATGAAGGTAGGGAGTGACTACAAATTCGGCAAAAACATCTTCCAGAACTTTGTTGACGGCATTACCTACGTTTCTTACCAGATAGATCAGAAACCGTATTCTGGTACCAACGACTCACAGACTCGCATCCTGTGTTTTGGTGATGTGCATGACAACCCGATCCCGATAAAGATAGCGAGCGATCTCCTGAACGGTAAATCACCGGAGGATATCGATGCTGTCATCATGACCGGGGACATGACTGATGTCGGAACGAGTTTTGAGGCTAGCACCTTCGTCAGTCGGATAAGGACAAAAAAGCCTGTTTGGCTGGTCGGAGGTAATCACGAGGACAGCGGGGCTATGACGACGTTTCAAGAGATGGGCTACACGATCTTGAACGGCGTGCCAGTACAGTTTGGTGGTTTGGATATTCTCGGGCTGAGCGACCCTCTCGCCGAGAGTCCTGATATCGACTCGGATGTGGAAGGCCTCCAGACTCTGTCCGAGGATATGACAAGCTGGTGGAACAACTACACTACGAAGCCTCAGGTCATCGTTGTTCATGACATCAGCCAAGCAAAAGGAATCATCGAGGAAGCAAAAAAGCAAAATGTGAACTTGACCGTTGTCTTTGGTCACGATCACAAAACAAGCGTTACTCAAGACGGCTGTGTCACATTGGTTGGCTGCGGCACATCGGGAGCTTCTGGCTTTGATGGAGCTGGGAGAGATCCATATGCTCCGAATGAGTTTCAGATCCTACACTTCTCCCAGGGGTCAAACCCGTGTTTGATCATGGTCACGACCTTGAGTTACATCGGAAAATCCGACACCTTAGTTGCAACATATAAATCTATCAAATAGGGGAGCTTAAAAACCTCCCCTTTAACATTTTGCCAATAAACTTTTTATGTCTTTCTCGAGTTTCTCATCGATATCACCTAAGAAGGCAAACTTGATTCTCTTTTTATCTAGTACCTGATGTGACAGAGCATATAAATCATTTTTGGTTATTTTCTCTATAAGCAGATTCTTTTCGTCAGGAGTAATAATCTTCTGATTCCAAAGCTCTTGCATTACTATGTTGTTTGAATACCAATCAGGCTTTTCTTCCATAAAAAGATTGTTGGACATGTAACTATTCCTTGCTTTTTCTAGGTAGAGGTCTGAGATATTGTTATTTACCATGCCCAAGGTTTCGTATATTCCAGTAATTACTTTAGCAATTTTTTCTTTCTTGGTTGCAATATCAGAAGTAATTGCTCCCTCATTTAAAAAGACTCTGGGATTTAAATTTGTTGTGTAAGTTAAACCATATTTTTGTCTAACAATATCATGTAAAATATCAGCCAAAACATAAGTAAGCAGAAAAAGATCCAAATTTTTAGGGTTGTCGTAACCAGATGTTTCGAAAGCAAAGCCAACATGGAATTGAGATATCTTGCGTTTTTCAAAAATTACATTATTTTGCGGCTCGACGACATTTTCCTTTTTCTCTAATTCATCTCCAATACGAATATTTTTAAAATATTTTTCTATTAGTGGGATGATATCTTTTCTTGGTAGAGAAGTGCAGACAGAAAGAACCATATTCTTAGAAGTGTAGAACCTTCCATAACGCTCTTTTAACTCTTTTTGGCTGAATCTTTGTATATTTTCTTTTGTACCCAAATTGTGTCTGCCCAGAGAACTATCCCTGAATGCCAACGAAGGAAGAAGCCATCTCTGCATGTAGTCTTCAGGCTGGTCAATACTTCTTCCAATTTCCTCTGAAATGATATGTCGTTCCTTTTCGATATCGCTATTGTTGATCAAGGCGTTTTGACTTTGTTCGTAAAGTGCTTCAAGGCCTTTTTCAAAATATTTATTCATCAGACGAATAACATAATAGACTGATTCCGGATTCGTAAAAGCATTTCTGTATCCACCAATTTTTTTAATTTCGTCTTTAAGAGCGATAGAAGTTGGATAATTTTTTGTGCTTTTCATAGTGACATGTTCGATAAAATGAGAAATGCCGTTTTCTTTTTCATCCTCAAAAGTTCGGCCATTCTTTGTATATAGTTGAAATAAGGTGGATTTCATAAAAGGAAAATCAAAAAGAAAGACACGTAGGCCATTGTCGAGAGTATACATTTTGTAATTTTTCATTATAGAGCGCTCCTTTTGGCTTATTGTAGCACAAAATCAATTTTTTATAACTTGTAAAATAAGTTAAGAACATCACAAAGACTGAGCCCTTTCATGAGTGTATGAGATAATATCTGGTTATTGATAACCGGATATTTAAAACAGCGAGAAGCTTTATCTCTCGCTGCCCGTCAGCTCTTTTCGGCCAAGAAGTATTTGCGTAACATGATGAACCAAGGATTCTAACTTTTCCATATAAAGGTCGTGTTCTTTTCCTTGATTTTTATAAGACTGTAAAAGAGACTCTTCGCTGAATTTATCAAAATCAAAAAAAAGAACATGTACCATTTCGTGCACTAGAGTATACTCTTCGTCGTCTCTCCAGGGCTCAGAGGTGAGTAATATTGTCGCTTTTTTCTTTTTAGGGTCAGCAATAAAGTCACCGCTTTGTTTGAAGTCTGGCCTGTTGAAGTCAACGATTTTAAGTTCCAAAACCCAATCAAGCATGTTTAGTTTGACTTGCCACTTTTCCATTAGACCCTTAAGCTCTTCTTTACTTAAACCTGATTTTTTGTCTATGTCAAAAACTATGTTTTTATTCATGGACATATTTTAACACAACACGACTATTCAATATACAGATAATGCGTGCAGCCTATCTGTTGTTTTATGATGGGGAGAATTTATAAGTTAAAAGAAAAAGGTCCGCCATGGATCGAGGTTCAAGCGAACCTTTTCCTTGGCGGACCAGTTGGTACTAGTGGGACGAGCTACGAGACGCACAACCAGGACAAAGGGTGTCCTTCTTGTCACTCGCCTTACGAATGGGGGTGAACTTCTTCATAATTAACCTCCTTTCTGTATAGCTGCTTCGATAGACCTTACTATAAAATCAGGCTGCCCAAAAAGGGTGCCAGTAGTGGTAAGATTTGTGCCTGGGCAGTAGTTACGAGCTATTTTTATGCCCGTATTCCCACATTTTAAATTCCTGTAGAATTGCATTTCTTCAGATTTATAGATCTCCTCAACTTTGCTATTGGCAATGTTGCCTACTGGAATGGGAATTTCACTGCATGGGTACACATTGCCTTTTGCATCTATGCTGAAGAGAGAAATGCCCATTTCACAGATTGGTTTTTGTACCTCTGAGAAATCTGTTTCTAGAATGAACCCTGGGTTACTTTGACAAAAAGCTGCAAACTGTTCCTCGCTTATATTGAGTGAAATTTTACCTGTGTGTTGACCATAATACTCTTCGACAATTGGCCAAGAAAAATCTTGATGATACCCACATTCTTTGAAGAACTTTTTTGTGTTTGGCCAAGTCGAGTAGTTCATTTTCATTAACGGGGTGGCAACCTCAACATAGAAGCCTAGTTTAACTAAGTCACAAAGATTCGTGAGCGTTCTTTCTAGTGAACCAGGTCTTCTTGTGATGGCATCATGTATAGTGTGGTCAGAAGAGTAAACTGAGGTTTGAATTCTCCCAATCATCGTTTCTAATTGGCTCAATTCTTTAAACCACTTGGGAACAAATTGGAGATTTGAGAAAATTTCTATAACAAACTTTTTCTTGATTCCGAGATGAACAAACTCTTTCAACCTTTTGTTTAAAAAAGGCTCACCACCAGTAAAAACTATCAAGAAAACACCTAATTTTTTCAGTTCATCGAGGAATGAATTAATTTGTTCTGTTGTCATCCTCTCGAAGAAACTTTGAGTCTTGGACGAAATTTCTTTTTCGCCAACATAACAGTGGATACAGTTAAGTGAACAACGACGATTCAACTCTATATTGACTATTGTAGGAAACGAAAAATCCATGCCAAGGCTATTTAGATGTGATCGACAATGTCGAGTATTGGCTTGACCAGTGTCAGAAAAGAGACTTTTGACATCTGGGGCAAGATCTAATTTAGGGTTTGACCAATTTTCATATAGAAACCCAACATCCTCTTCATCAATTTCGAATGTCATTATTTCACCAGAAGATACATTCATAATATGCGCGAGACCATCAACTATGCGGTAGATGGTTTTATTCATCTCAACTCCTTGGTCACATTCCAATTAAATTTTCAAAGGACAATTTTGTTAGCGAGAATTTAACACAAAAAGTAGTGATTGTCAATAATTACTACTTTAATTACTATTTATTTAGATAATTTTTTATCAGTTCAATCTTATGCAAATCGTCTTTTTCTTTTTTTCTTTTTCGATGTATATTATCTAATCCATTTGTATAGATTGCCAAATAATCCATAATATCTAAATTGTAGAATCTTATTCTATCAACAGAAAATAAATTTTTATTAAGTTTTTTATTAATCAATATTTCAATGTCTTTTTCATCCAAAAAAGAGATATAGGTGCTATTTCCAATCAGTTCTCTTGGATGATCTGGATCGATAGAAAAACCTTGCTTTATAGCAATCGTTTTGTAGATATCAAAACTGTCAATGATCAATAGGTCAATATCATCTATTTTTCCGTCCTCTCCAATTATCAAGAATAACCCCAAAGACCCATAAATTGTTGGGGTGATGTTTTGTTTATTTAAATCTAAAACAACTTTACAGAATATATTATAAATTTTTCTGTTTTCATTTGTTAAGAACATGATATTTTGATTATAACAGCTAAATTTTTATTGCTAAATAACATATTAATAATTTAAAATTCACGCTAGTTGTTTTATGGTGGGGAGAAGACTATAATTTTACTATTAAAGAAAAACAAAATGTTTTATAAGATAATAAAAATATTATTAGGTCCATTAGTAAGGTTATTTTGGGTTAAAAGGGTTGAGGGTTTAGAAAATATACCAAAGAAAGGACCTTTTATTTTTGCAGCTAATCATTCAAGTTATTTTGATTTTATTTGTATGATAGCAATAGCTCCAAGGCCTGTCTATTTTCTTGCGGCTGAAGTTTTCTATAAAAGTTTTTTTTGGAAACCAATCATGTTGGCAACTGGTCAGGTAAGAGTCGACAGATCAAGTAAGGACAAAAATGCTGTGTTTGAAAGTGCAAAAAAAATACTTTCTGATGGGAAAATATTGGGTGTTTTCCCTGAAGGAACCAGATCAAGAAGTGGTAAAATCCAAAAGGCCTACAGCGGGGTTGCACGGATTGCTAAGGATAATAAAGTTAATATAGTGCCAGTAGCTATAAAAGGAACATTTGGGATTATGACACCATACGAAAAAATGCCTCATTTTAGGAAAATAGCTGAATACAAATTTTTAAAACCAATAAAGCTGGAGAATACGACAAAAAGTGATGATGAAATAGTACAAAAAGAGTTGATGCCTCTTATTGCAAAAGAAGTGGGAGAAGATTACTCATGGTAATTATCAAAAAAAGCTCAAAAGATATATTAGAGATATCAAAGAGGATTGAAGAATCCTTTATGGAGGTGAGCTTTAAACCAGGGAGAACTGTATTTATCAAACCTAATTTATCTGGCAGGCAACCCATAACAGAGGGAGAAAACACGACAACGTATTTTTTGGATGCATTGATTTTAGTTTTAAATAAAATGAACTGTGAAAAAATTATTATAGGTCACTCATCTTTGTTAGGGACAAAAGACAGGTCATATCCCTTTGAAAAAATTATTAATGACTCTGGTTTTAGCAAATATTACAAAAATAAAAAAATAGATTTACTAAATCTTGATAAGGCAAAAAAGGGTAAAGCAGAAATAGGAAAATTTATTTTTGAAACCCCAGCCAAGCTAAAAGAAGTAGACAGTTATATTAATCTAGCAAAATTAAAGACGCATATGGAAACGACAATAAGTTTTTCAATGAAAAACCAAATGGGACTTTTGTCAGAGACCAATAGGGTCAATATGCATAGGAACAATTTAGAGGAATTAATTGCGAAATTAGGATCAATAGTAACACCCACAATTAACATAGTAGAGGGAATCGTTGGTATGGAAGGGAATGGGCCACATCATGGGGTAGATAAAGAAGTCGACTTGTTTTTTGTTGGCAAAAATATGGTAGAGGTGGACTCTGTAATTTCGTATTTGATTGACCTTAATCCTAATGAAGTGACTCATCTGGCAGAAGCACAAGCGCTTGGTGTCGGCAAAATACCAAATATAGATGGACTAAAGAAGTATGATAAATTTAAATTTGAGTTTAATAAAGCAGTTAAATTTAAAAAAATAGGGAATAAAATTTTTGTTTGGCCCACAACTAGTTGCTCAAGGTGCATCACTGCTTTGAATGAAGCTGGGAAAGAGTTCAGACGTCCTAATAAAATATTTAAATTGTTTATAAGTGGCTTTTTTGGTAAAGAAAAACATATAATAATAGGAAAAGGGTTACCATTGAAAATGCCAGATAATTCTAAAATCATTTGTATAGGTTCTTGTTCAGGTGATTTAGCTAGAAAAAAATCAGCTGATTGTCTTAAAAAATGCCCGCCAACTGTATCAGAGGTTAAAGAGTATTTGACTAAACAGTTATAAATGAATTTATTTGCAATACAATCAATTGTTACTTCAGGTCTAGCTATCTTATTAGGTACTTTTGCGTTAGCCAAAAACTGGAAAAGAAAAAGTAATATTATTTGGTTTTTTGTAAGCTTGTCAATATCCTTGTGGAGCCTAGGTTTGGGTCTAGAAGTAATTTCCCCAAATGAGAACTGGGCTTTAATTTGGAATAGAGTCCTTTATATCGGGGCAATTTTCTTGCCAGCATTTTTTTACCATTTTACAGTAGAGCTTATAGGTATCGAAAAAAAAAGAAAAAAGACAGTACTCTTCGCTTACTTTTTTTCTTCCTTTTTTGTTGCGCTGAATTTCACGACACCACTTTTTGTGTCAGGAGTGCCGCCAGTCGCTGGGTTTAACTATTGGGTATCTGTAGGACCATTGTATTTGCCATATTTCTTTGGGTTCACTGGTATCTTTTTGTACAGTTTTGTTACTCTCTTATATTACATTCCCAAAGTATCTAAGGTCAAAAAAAATCAAGCTAAATTCTTGTTGTTTGGTAGTGTCATAGGCTTTCTGGGTGGTGTAACAAATTTTTTTCCACAGTTAATAAGTATTTATCCTTTTGGCAATTATTTCGTTGCTGCATATATGATTTTTATAACATACGCAATCGTCAAGCATAGGTTGATGGATATTCGTTTAATTGTAGCAAGATCGATTGCTTATGCAATTTTATTGGCAACACTAGCTTTTCTTTATGCTGGAGGAGTCCTTGGGATAGAATGGCTCTTTTTCCGGACTACCTTTAACCAAATAAATCTGGTGCAAGGTATTATCAGGGCGGTTCTAGCGGTGATTATCGCTTTTACTTTCCAACCTTTACGGAAATGGATTACGAAAAAGACTGATCGAATTTTCTTCAAAAATGCCTACGATCCACAAGTTCTATTAGACGAATTATCTCATACGATGGGCTCGACAATCGTTCTGATCGAGCTTCTCTATAAAGTTACTGACATCCTGATCCAGCAAATGAAAGTTTCCCGAGGCCTGTTCGTCCTTTTGAAAGATGATAAGACGATTTATACTATCCAGGCAAATGGATATAGGGAAAACCCAAAGGTAGATGTAGACGATGCCATAAAATTAGCGAAGGATGGTATGGCGGTCTATGACGAATTAGAGGAGAGTTCACAATACAAAGAACTTTTAAGGAAATATGAAGCGGCGGTCTCGATCCCGCTGAAGACTGAGAAGGAAATCGTCGGAGTTTTGCTGATCGGTGAAAAAAGCTCCGGAGATATGTTCAATCAACAAGATTTACGTATCCTTGAAATCATTGCCCCAGAGGTTTCGGTTGCTATCGAAAATGCTAAATCATTTGAAGAAATCAGCCGATTCAATGTTACTCTACGCCAAGAAGTGACACGAGCCACTCATCGTCTCAAAGAAAAGAATCAGCAGTTGCGAGAATTGGACAAGGCCAAAGATGAATTTATTTCGATGGCTTCCCATCAGCTCCGTACCCCGCTAACGGCGATCAAGGGTTATCTCTCAATGCTTCTCGATGGTGATGCCGGTGAGATCAAAGTTGGCCAATTTGATTTCATCCACGAAGCTTATTCCGGGGCCAATCGAATGGTTGATCTAATCAACGATCTTTTAAATGTCTCGAGGATGGATACCGGACGATTCTTTATCGAACCGGTCGAGGTAGATATCGAGGCAATGGTCAAAGAAGAGATAGAGCAACTGATGAACCAAGCGACTGACAAGGGCCTAGCGCTGAAGTTGGAGAAAAAAGGCCCGGTTCCGCATATCTGGGCTGACGAAACCAAGATTCGCCAAGTGGTTATGAATTTTATCGATAATGCGATTCACTATACCTATAAAGGTAGCGTGACAGTAAAGCTAGGCAAAGAAAAAGGAGAGTTTGTTTTTACCGTTACGGATACAGGGATTGGTGTGCCACTGGTAGAACAAGCCAAACTCTTTGATAAATTTTATCGTGCCGACAACGCTCGTCATGTCCGGCCGGACGGGACTTGGTATATACCTGGCCAAAAAAATTGTTGAGGACCACAACGGATCGGTCACCTTCGAGTCAAAGGAAGGCAAAGGTTCGACGTTTGGCTTCAAACTACCGTTGAAAAAGGAAGCTGTGCTGGAAGCGGCGAAAACCAGCTTGCCGCCGGCACCGGTAGAACAAAAAGAAGACATTATCCATAAGCCGCTCAGTGAGCTGGTCAGTGAAGAGCCAATGCCACGGAATGAACTGAAAAAATGGGATTTACAGGTTAGCGGCGACACAGATAAGACAGAATGAGGCATGTATTACATAAATTTCTAATATCTAATCAATAATTCAATCTATGGTTCGAACGATGTGAGGACTACAAACTTCTCACTTTGTTCGAGAAAAAAGAAAACACCCCTAGAAATGAGAGGAGTGTTTCCTGTCAATCTAGGGGTGGATGAGGTCATGGAATGAGACCGATGGCCTTCATTAACCTCTTAGTGCCCAGGTCATTTGTTGCAACGGCACGGTAAGTGTCAAGTCGTTGTGAATCCGGTGACTCACATAACTCGATGGCGCCGAGGGCTCTGTGGCGATCAAAGACACCGATAGCAGTTTTCCATCGGATGTGTGAGTGACCCGCCCAGGTATGCTTCTTCTTGTCCAGAGTACGAACGCTTATTCCTGAGAAAAAGTACTGATCCGGAACATTTTCGAGTGGCATTAGTGTTACGATCATCATCTGAATGTGGAAAGGGGCGATGTTTGAAGGATCAACATCTATCCCTCCCAATTCTAGTTGGACAGGCTTTGGTAGTCCATCTGGAGTCAAACTCAAAACCTGTTCAAATGCCGGGAACTTCAAAACCCTGAAGCCGAGTTCCATCCAAACCTCCAAAAGTGAGTACATTTTTCATTTTTGTTTGTTACATTATACCAAAATAAGAAAACCACCACTTGATTACACAAAGGAAGTAGCCCCAGCTGAGGGAGAATCCTCAGCTGGGGCAGCGGACTTGGTGGAGGGAGGCCAGATCGACTAGAGGTCGATCCTACTTGATCTTACGAACCTGTCGCCACTGGATGGTTTGGTTACCGGAAAAGACGGTGTAGTGTTTGATGATGCCTTTTCTTACCAGCTTTTTGCCAAACCAATCCAGGTAGCTGCGAGTCCCGCCCATCAGCTCCAGTGTTCTGGAATTTGGTCCGCGATCAGCGATCTCGATCACGATTCGGACATGATTGTAACTGATCTCAACCCATGAGCCCAGTGGCAGGGACTGATTTGGGTTGGCAGCGCCATAAAGCACATACTGCTTTGGATGTTTTTCCCAAAGCTTGATGTGCTTGGCACTGTTGCTCAGCATAATCTTGCCAGAAGCTGTTTGGTTGCCATAACAACCGGGACCGTACCAAGTCGATGTGGTGCTTTGCCAACCTGAAACAGATCGGAAATCACCGGTCACTGAATGGATGACGGTTTTGGTTCTTGCCATGCTTGTTGCGGCAGTCCAGCCCATGAGCAAGGTCACGCTCAAGACCAGAACAACCAGAATGAGTAGTTTCTTCGAAGACATCAGTCCCCTTTGGTTTGGTCTGGGTAGTCCGATTATCATCGGGCCCCCATAACACGGCCTCCGGATTGTGAAGTTGCTCCCCAAAAAGTCCTTCAGGATTATATCATAGGTAACCAAGTTTTTCAATGATCTTGCCGCATGGGGTAAAATAAGGTGATAAAAAAGAGAACGCCCTAAACAACTGACGCTCTCATATGTTGTGAGTAGTCATCGTGTTTAGGGCATGTTATTAATAGCTCTCGCTAGGATTGAGTTGGAAGGAAGCAATCCCGCTGGTCCTGTTATTGCCATCTTCCCGGTCTTTGGCGTAGTAGCGGACACAAATAGTCTTGTTGTTTGGCAGTCTTCCAGAGATGATCCAGGGATCATCTTCGTTGAGAGGCCTTTCGATCGAGCTTACCTCTACCACGTAGTGTGCTTCCTGAGTCACGAAGGAAATGGGGCTATTTGACCCCACCCATATGTGATAGCAAGCGTTTAGCGCTATTTCACTTGGGCCGCGAGTCAAAATATACTTTTCCTCAGTTTCAATCAAGGTTCTTCCACCTCCTCAAAAAATCGTTGGATGTAAACAGTATACAGAGTATTGGTTATATTTCAAAGGTTTGTTTATTGGGGTTAGCCAGTCGAGAACCCAAAACTTTGGTTACTCAACTGGCGCCCGAATCTTTTGTCGATTGTTATTTTTGTGAGGTTGGAGACAAAGATACATAGTGACAGTGCAAAGGCCTATGGCGGTGACAATAGTGCAGGCCAAGGAGGGCCACGTAGGTAGTTTGAAGATAAAATGGTAGGCCTCAAAGACAATAAACCAAAAAAACAGGCAGATTGCGATCAAGACCCAGAAACTGATGGTAAGTGACCAACTGCGGAACATTTTCATCTCCATTACTTATCTAACTTTTTCTGGTAAGTATGGGTAAGGTCGATGCCTTGCAAACATGAATCTTGCCCTTGTTCTTGGTCGAATTCGTAGTGGGCATGGCAATTTGCGACCTGTAGGCCACCGGGGGTTACGATATAGGTAACGGTGTTGATCATATCCTTCTCGAAATACCCCGAAGGTACTGGAACGAGATTTTCAAGAGTGAAAACCATGATCTTTGATGTGTGATCGTCGATGAAGCGAACAGCAAGGCTCTTTGCTACGACACCATGAACAACACTTTGCTGATCGTCGAAATAGGATAAATCATATCTAGCCGTAACGACCCTGCAGTCATCTACTGTGCCGATTATCCAAAACCATTCATTCCCGTTATCTTTTTCGCTACCTTCGATGATGTCTTGCATGATCACCACCTCTTCATAATGATGATGACAAGGTTCGGTTCTGGCTTTCACTATAGGCTATAAGTAGAAAAAATCAAGATGGATTGCTATTTATCAGCAGACATACTAAAATTATTAAAGTTTAACAATGAGTGAAGAATGAAGATTTGTATTATTGGTCCGGTTGTGATCCCTATTTTGGGGAAAGAGCAAAAATACGGCGGGATTGAGACAGTTATTTCGATCGCTGAAGAAGAAATGGTCAAGAGAGGACATGATGTTTATGTGTTTGCCTCGGGTGATTCGAAAGTAACTTCCAAATTGGTCGCAACTACTCCGGAAGCCCTAGGTCAAGGAGTTTCGTTTGCCAAGGAAAAAGAATGTAATCGCATCGCCTATGAGATGGCACTAGCTGAAAGACCTGATGTGATCTGGGACAATACTTTGTCTGTTTATGCCCAAGAGATGCGCGAAAATCAATCCAAATTTTTATTCAAAGCCGACATTGTTTTACACCCGAATGAACTGATTGATACCGGAGATATTCCGGTAGTCCAAACCTGGCATGGACCAGCCAAAGACCATTTACCCAAACTAATTCGTGACCTCTCTGAAGCCGGCCAATACTTTGTCAGCATTAGCAAAGATCAGGCTAGACGATATCTTGAATGCTTCGATATCAAAAATCACTTAGGAACGGTTTATAACGCCGTGAACACAGATTTTTACTCAGTGAATTACAATAAAAAAGGTGATTATCTTTTGTGGGTTGGTAGATTTTGTATGGAAAAAGGGCCACATATTGCTATCGAAGTAGCACATAAAGTAGGTGTCCCCATCAAATTGATAGGCAAGAAAGCCGAAAAGCACGAGATAGATTATTATGACAAGTTTATCGCTCCGATACTAGGATCGGATGATGAATATTTGGGAATGAGCACTTTAGAAGAAAAAGCTAAATTAATGAGGAATGCCAAAGCGGTTATGATGACAAACCTTTGGGCAGAACCTTTTGGGCTAGTGGTAGCTGAGGCGATGGCTTCAGGTACACCTGTAGTCGGACCGGCTCTGGGCTCACTTACCGAGATGATTGATCAAACCGGAGTCCTAATTCCTGTCGATGATCTGGGACTAAATGAAAATGACACTGAAGTTACGGAATCCCAAAGAAACTATATAGATCGTATTGCTAAAAGTATGAAAAAACTGAATAATATCCCCCCGCAAGTACCACGGAAAAGAGCAGAATTTTTGTTTTCTCCTCGACATAATGTTGATGGTTATGAAGAAGCTTTCTCCAAAGCAATGTTTTTGAAGGAAAGTGAACGCAAGGGTCTGATCCAGGCCTAGCTTAATCTGTTATTTTTTGTTATTATAAATCTAAGGTTAACTTCTTTTTGAAGTTCTTAGTATATTGACAGGACAAGTGCTTACGGACATCGTTCGTAGGTTTTCTTAGGGGTTGTGATAACGAGCAGCTATATTGGATAGTTCAACAGGGGAGAGAAATGAAAGAATACCCGATCGAGTATAGGCTGAGAGTCAATAAGACTTTTAATGAAACCTTCAGGGTTGCTTATGACCTGCTGGCTTCGGTTTATGCTCATGAACGACCTGGGGACAACCTGCCGTATCTTGCGGTCAGAAATGCCCAGGAAGCTTTCAATGTGCCGACAGGAAAAGTCGAAAGCAACCTCGGAGACTTTACCCATAAAGTATGGAGACGCTGGCACCAGGTTAACAACAGAGAAAGTAGTGTCGACCTCCAAGCACCATCTAACTGTCTTATGTACGGAATCTGGCATCTTTTGATGGGTGTCGAGAAATACAATTTCGGTAAACTCGAAGACGCTCAATGGTTTGCCGATAAAGCTGAAATTACCTTGAAAGATATCGAGGCTAGATGTCTCATGTCTGCCGCAAGGTAAAGTAGAAGTGTCTTGTCAAAGGTTTGGTCCGTTGGAATTCCCAACGGACCAAACCAGTAACATGTAATTTTTATAAAATAGCTTGTCATAATAATGCTTTTGTGATAAGCTTTTTTCACTTAGGAACCTCGACATCGAGAGGAGAAGGGTGACTAGCTCAGAAAAATCAAGCAATAGATCAATCTGGTTTGGATATTGGATCATTGGCGCCATCGTTTTGGTGGATTGCATAATCACCCAGTTCTTATACCAAAAGGGGATAGCTACCGAAGCAAACCCATTGCAGAGATTACTTCACTTGAGCATACCGATGTATCTCGTCGTGAAAGCGATTTGGTGCATCCTAGGCTTGGCATTCGTTTGGTTTTTTGAGTCTCGTTACTTCAAGGTGGTTCGTCGACTGCTTTGGGTATTGATGATTGCTTACCCAACCTTGTACGTTGGTCTAACGACCGTGAGCTACCTCTCTTCTCGTGGGTGAGAAAGGTCCTAAGCACCCGCGGGTTAGCCTAATTGGCTTGCCCGCTAGACCTAAAAACAAAGAAGAAGCTCAAACCCGAGCTTCTTTTTAATTTGTGTATTAATAATATTTTAGATTTATCTTTCAAAAAATGTATAATACAAATGTAAATAAGAGATATTATCGTGGAGGGTATTGATGTTAGTGAGGAGTGAAAAGTATAAACGGATTATTCTGGGGCTATAATGGTTGATGATACGGGGCAAACAGACAAGAAGGCAATCAGTCTTTTAAAGAAGAAAATCGATTTTTTGGATGTGGGGAGTGTTTTTTTAAGCATCTGCATATTGCTTGTTACTTTTTCGAGGTTTACCGGCCAATTGTTTGCTGATTGGCAGGTAGATGAATTATTTGGTCTGTTGATAATCTCAATATTGATAATTGGTGTTTCGACTGGCACAATAGGTCTAGTTAAGGAAGGTGCAAACAAAAACAATAAATGGAAGTTTGTTATAGCGGCAATGATTGTTTCCGTTTTTTTAGTTGGGTGGGTCTTTTATACATACATTATGATTGATATAGAGCCTGCAACTATGTAAAGACGTCACAGCTTTCGCTAGCTCTAGTCTTCCTATAATCTAACTATAAATTGTTACTTCTATCACTCAGGGGTTCGAAACATCGAGTCTGCCAAAAGAAAAAGTCCCAGCTTACGCTGAGACGCTTTCTTTTGGCAGTCCCAAGGGGATTCGCTGAGCTTCTCACCACTATCATGACCAAATAACTAATATTGGGGTTAGTAAAATACCTCTTTGGATTAGCTGTATTAATTTTTACATTTTATCATTCAAGGGTTCTTACTCCTTAAGAACTAAAATGACAGTAATGGATGAAACCATTCCTGTCATTTTGGCAGTCCCAAGGGGATTCGAACCCCTGTTACCAGGATGAAAACCTGGCGTCCTAACCCCTAGACGATGGGACCACGTCGAAAGTCACTATCAGCTATCGCAGATTAACTCTCGCTACGCTTTCTCTTCCGATAAAATCAAAGAGCATTTTATCGGTGTAAAACGCCACTTTAACTTTAGAATTATAGCAAAAATTGCTTGCTAATTCAAGGTTTTATGCTAGATTTTGCTTCATTTATTTATTTCACTGAAGTACAATTATGATAGATCCAAAATAAAACTTTATACCTGCTATATTATGAAGGCAGGAATGCCTTTGAAGGAGGAAAACAAAATGAAAATAGCGATAAACGGCTTTGGGCGAATTGGGCGGCAGGTTTTCAAAATATTATCAACCAAGAAGTACCCCGACGCGGAAATTGTGGCCATAAATGACCTAACTGACAATACGACATTGGCACACTTGTTAAAATTTGATTCAAACTACGGTCGTTATGATGCTGTTATTACTCCTGGAGAAGACTTTTTAAAGATAAATGGTCAGAAAGTACGAGTTTTTGCCGAAGAAGACCCAGCAAAACTACCATGGAAAGAGTTAGAAGTTGACGTTGTTTTGGAATGTACCGGATTTTTTACTGACGGCAAACTAGCCAAGGCACACCTTAGAGCAGGAGCGAAAAAAGTTCTCATCTCTGCTCCTGCCACAAATCATGATAAAACGATTGTTTTGGGAGTGAATGAGCATGAATATGACAAAAAAAAGCATAACATTATTTCCAATGCATCTTGTACCACAAATGGCTTGGCACCGATTATCAAGGTTTTGGTCGATAACTTTGGAGTGAAAAGTGGATTAATGACGACGATTCATTCGTATACGAATGACCAACGGATACTTGATTTGCCTCATGAAGATTTACGTCGGGCAAGAGCTGCTGCACTCAATATTATCCCGACTACTACTGGGGCGGCAAAAGCTTTGAAAGAAGTTATCCCGGAAATCGATGGCAAACTTGACGGAATTGCTCTTAGGGTTCCGACTCCAACCGTATCTGTGAATGATGTGGTTGTCGAGCTAGAAAAAGCGACGACAGCAGGGGAGATAACAGAAAAAATGTGGGAAGCGGCGAGGGGAAAAATGAAGGGGTATCTATTTGTAGCAACTGATCCTCTGGTTTCGATGGACTACAAGGGTAGTGAATATTCGAGTATTTACGACTCACTTCTTACCAAAAACATCGGCAAAAACTTCTTTAAGATTATTGGTTGGTACGATAACGAATGGGGCTATAGCTGTCGGCTAGCTGAATTAGCCGTTTTCATAGCAAAATAATAGTTTGATAGAATGATTTTGGTGGGTTGATGAAAAAGATACAGGATACAGACATCTCGAATAAAAAAGTTTTGGTTCGAGTTGATTATAATGTACCCATGGATGGTGGTACAATCACTGATGATGAACGAATCAAAGCTAGTTTAGAAACAATTAATTATTTGTTAAGTAAGAATAATTCTGTAATTATCTGCTCACATCTGGGTCGCCCTGAAGGCAGACCAAACATACTTTTCTCGTTAAAGCCAATTGTCAATGAATTGGAAATGTTGATCAAAAAAAGTGTTCAATTTTCTGATAGTTGTGTTGGGGCAGAACGGGATCGGAAAATCCAAAATCTAAAAACGGGCGAGATCTTACTGCTGGAAAACGTACGATTCTGCACCGGGGAAGAAACAAATGACCCGACATTCGCCAGCGATCTGGCAAAAGGGTGCGACGTATATATCAATGATGCTTTTTCTGCTTCTCATCGTGAACACGCTTCGATAGTCGGTGTAGCAAAAATTATAGATAGTTATGCCGGATTTTGTTTACAGAAAGAAGTAGAAAATTTATCAAAGATATTGATCGAACCAAAGCGTCCATTAGCCCTCGTTTTGGGTGGAGCTAAAATCTCTGACAAAATAGATCTTTTAGACAATTTAATTGACAAGATAGATACTCTTATCTTAGGCGGAGCTATCGCTAATACCTTTTTGTTAGCCAAAGGCCTTATGATGGAGAAATCCGTCGTTGAGGTCAGTTCAGTTGAAGTTGTAAAGGAAATCTTAAAAAATACCAATGATAGAAACGTCGATGTCTTTTTGCCGGAAGATGTTTTAGTCGGAAAATCAGTTGATGATAACATAGCGGTTGACAAACAATCCTCACAATTAGTTGCAAATGAGATGATTTTAGACATAGGCGAGTCTACAATTATGCAAAATTCAAATGGGCTTCAGTTTGCAGAAACTATTTTTTGGAATGGCCCGATGGGATATACGGAAAATCCAATTTTTAGAAACGGAACGATAGCCACAGCCAAAGCGATCATTTCATCTAGTGCCTTTAGCGTGGTGGGAGGAGGAGACACAATAGCAGCTCTGCCGGGCAACATGAAAGAGCAGTTTGGATATGTATCAATGGCCGGAGGTGCTTCGCTAGAATTTTTATCAGGCAAAACACTGCCTGGGGTAAAGGTGTTAGAATAATTTAATTATAATTTGATTTAGCTGTATAATCTAAGTAAGTTTCAAATATCTATTTTGGAGGGGGAAAGAAAAATATGAATAAGAAATTAGTGGTTGCGAATTGGAAACTTCATTTTACTGTTCCAGAAAGCACCATAACCATTGAACGGTTAAAGAAAGAGCTGGCAAAGATCAAGGATTCGGAAGTCGTGATTTGCCCTAGTTTTCTCGATATCTATCCGGCTTCTGCTGAGCTTAAAGGAACGAACCTCAGTTTGGGTGCTCAAAACCTTTTTTACAAAGAGGAGGGGGCATACACTGGTGAAGTCTCGGCTGTAGCTTTAGCTCATTTTGTTAAGTATGTCATCGTTGGACATTCTGAAAGAAGATTAATGTTTAGCGAGAACGATAAAGTTATCTCTCAAAAGGCAGAAGTGGCTGTAGCACATGAGATAACTCCGATAATATGCGTTGGCGAAACACTCCATGATAAAGAAGACGGCTTATCAAAAATCGTCGTAGTCAATCAGCTAGAGGCGGCCCTGAATCGCCTAACGGCGAGTGAAGTTGCCGAAGTTGTTATTGCTTACGAACCCGTTTGGGCAATCGGCACTGGGCGGATTTGTAAAATTACAGAAGCCGAAAAAATGTCTGATGATGTTCGCAACCTGATCAAGGCATTGTATGGAGAGAGAGCGGCCAAGGAGGTTAGAATCATTTATGGAGGTAGCATCGATGAAAAGAATGTTAATTCATTCGCCAAATCCAAGAAACTTGATGGTATCTTGGTCGGTGGAGCAAGCTTAGATTATCATGAGTTCTCAAAGATAGTCGGTGCCTTTGAACTAAGTGATAAAAAAGCCAAAAAATAATGTTAGTAACAACAAAAGATCTTTATCTTGATGCGAAAAAAGAAGGTTATGCGATAGGCGCTTTCAACGTTTCAACGTTGGAAGCGATAAAGGCGATAATCAATGCAGCGATGAAGCTCAAATCGCCGGTTGTTATCGAGACAAGCGAAAAAGAGATGTCGTTTCTTGAACCAGCGCTGGTATTTGATATTGTCAAAGAGTTAGCCAAGGACCTGAGAATACCTGTTGGTTTGCACTTAGATCATGGCAAAAGTTTAGAGACGGTCAAAGAAGCGATTGCGAGTGGATACACTTCTGTTCATTTCGATGGGTCGGGCTTACCTGATGGAGACAATATTAAACTGACAAAAGCGGCAGCCGAGATGGCTCATCAAAGGAATTTAACAATTGAAGGCGAACTTGGCCACATCGCAGGGTCGAGTGAAATGCACGGTGAACAGATAATCATTGATAAAAAGACGTTGACCGATCCGGAAATGGCCAAAAAGTTTGTTAGCGAGACGGGGATTGATATATTAGCAGTCTCGGTTGGCAATATCCATGGGATTTATAAAAACGAACCAAAATTAGATATAGAAAGATTGGCGAAAATAAAAGAAATTGGTATCCCGATGTCTTTGCATGGGGGCTCAGGTATCCCCGATGATCAAATAAAGAGAGCTATCTCCTGTGGAATTGCTAAAATCAACGTCAATACTGAATTAAGAATGGCCTATACAGAAACTTTGCGTGATGAGTTGGCAGAAAATCCTGACGAAATAGTTCCTTATGAATATCTGCCGGAAGAAATTGAAGCCATAGAAGATGTGGTGGAGGCAAAAATAAGGCTTTTTGGGTCGGATAATCGAATATAGATATGACTTTGTTCAAGTACAATAATGTTCTATAATTAAATTATGGGTTATATAAAACTTTTCCCTACCCTTATAGCTTGGTGGTATTCAAAAGGCTTTTTCGATCTGTTGGATTTCATCAAAGCAACCTTTGTTTATACGGTAAACTCATTTTCAGTCAAAACAGTGATAAAAACTTTCTTCTCTCCATGGAAAAAAATGGTCAAAGAGAGAGGAAAGGGAATTGATGGTTTACGGGATTGGCTGTTAGACAACCTAGTTTCTCGAGGGGTTGCTATCTTTATGAGAATATTTATTTTGATTATTTGTGCGTTTGCTTTGGCAATCGTAAGTGTATTATCTATTATGTTTATGTTGGCCTGGCTTCTGATGCCAGGCATTTTGCTTTTCTCGATCGCTTACATTTTGGCAGGAGATTCGTTATGGCGATAACAAAACCAATTGTCTTTACAAAAAACAGTAAGAATATCAACGCCGCATCCCTAAAAAATATCGTTGACAAGAAATTATTCATATTCTTATTAGAAGTTTTTATCATTGCCGGTTTTTTGTCTGCGATAGCTATAATATCTAGTTTTTATATTGATACAGGGATTAGCAGCCTAAATTTCTTTTTTAGAGTCATCCTATTTATTGGTTTGTTTTCCCTACCCATTTTATTTTTTATAAAAAAGTACTTTAGGGAAATAGAAGATAAGATACTTTTGAGCCCAGAAGCCGAATCTTTTAACATTTATGAAATATCAGATCTAGAATTGGTCGCGAAATTAGGGAAACTTGACAGCTCCCCAAATTCACTCAACAACTTTTTCCAGTCAATCATTAGATCGAAAAGAGTCGGGTTTGTCTTGAAAGAAATGAGAATAAACAGCGACCAGATTCAAATGTTGCTATCCTCAATTACACAAATATCGGATGCAGATATTTTAGAAAAAGTTTTTTCAGAAGCAATAGATTTGGCTTTAAACCAAAAAGAGCCACGTTTGACAAGTGCAAACATCTTTTATGGCTTAGTCAAAGTTAGCGTATCAAAGGATGAAATACTCCGAGAGCTAGAGCTAAACGATGGTGATTTTGCCAATATTGTTGTTTGGAGCAATCTTCTTTTTGACAAGTTCGATTACCCAAAGACTATTCAGGAAAAGATGAAAGCATCTAGTGCGGGAATGGCTCAAGGATGGGCTTCTGGCTATACCCTAAACCTAGACAAATATAGTAGCGATATTACCTCCTCAGGATCTTTCAGCGACTTATCAGTGGCAGGGCGAGAAGATACTTTATATCAAATAGAAAATGCTTTGACAAAGGAACAAAAAGATAACTGTATTTTGGTCGGCGAATCAGGAGTAGGAAAAAAATCAATTGTTTACGGTTTGGCCGAAAAACTGTATTGGGGTAAAACATTATCGGAGCTTCGATATAGGAGAGTTGTTTCTTTGGATGTACCAGCTCTTTTGGCTGGGGCCAAAGACAGTAGTGAAATAAGCGTCAGGATGCTTTCGATTTTGAAAGAAGCTTCGGTGGCTGGCAACATCATCTTATTTATCGATGGTATCGAAAAACTTTTTATCGGCAATACGGGGAAGGTCGGAACAGCCAATGTAGAAGACGTTATATTACCTTATCTTCAAGGTTCAAAGATCAAGGTTATCGGTACAACCACAAAAGAAAATTATCAGACTTATATTACGCCAAAGTCTCAGATCTCAGCTAATTTTGAGAAAATAGACATAGCGCCAATGGATCAAAATCAGACAATGAAGATTCTCCAGGATCTGAGTTTGTATTACTCAAACAAATATAAACTAGAGATAAGTTACAATGCCTTAAAAGAAGTTTATAGCTTGGCAGAAAAATTTATCAGCGAAAAAGAATTTCCGGGTAAAGCAGTCGATATGTTGAGCAGTATTTGTTCAGCAGCTAGAAATAGTGGAAGCAAGGTACTAGACAAAAATACAATTGATCTAATCGAAGGGAAAAGCCTCAATATCCCGATTGCCTCAGCTCAAGATCAAGAAAAAGAAGTCCTTCTGAACCTCGAGGAGAAGCTACATCAGAGAGTCATTGGTCAGTTAGAGGCAGTAAAAGCGGTATCAGACGCCCTAAGAAGGGCTAGGACGAACGTTACAAATAACAAACGGCCTATTGGGACATTCCTTTTCTTGGGGCCAACAGGCGTGGGGAAAACTGAGCTTTCAAAGGCTTTGGCTTGGTCGTATTTCGATAATGAGGATGCTTTGGTTAGAATGGATATGAATGAATACCAAAGCGTTTCTAGTATAGATCGCTTTATCGGCAAAAAAGTCCCTGAAACAAATGAATTGGAAGGTGGGGAATTTGTCAAAAAGGTTCGCGAGAAACCGTTTTCCGTTGTTCTTTTGGATGAGCTAGAAAAAGCTCACCCGGATATTTTGAATTTATTTTTGCAGATGCTCGATGAAGGCTATATAACCGATGGGATGGGCAAGAAGGTCAACATGACCAATTCGATCATTATTGCTACTTCCAATGCCGGAGCCAATTTGATTCGAGAAGGTGTCGGCCAAGGTAAAGACCTAAATCTTTTAAAGACGGAACTTCTTGACTATTTGCAAAGTGAAAATATTTACAGACCTGAGTTTTTAAACCGTTTTGACGGGGTAATCATCTTTAGGCCGCTGACTAAAGAAGAGCTTTTACAGATAACTAAACTCATGTTTGTCTCTCTGACGAATAATCTGAAAGAACGGGGATATTCGATTGAAATTGATGATGAAGCCATCAACTATTTGATTGAAGCCGGGTACAAACCAGAGTCCGGGGCTCGTGAGATAAGAAGAGTAATGCAAGATAGAGTCGAAAGCTTCCTGGCAAAGCTTATCTTGGCTAACAAAATTAATAAAGGCGAAACATACAAAATAACTTTATCAGATTTAACTGGCAGTTAATTCTTGGTTTGGAGGGCATATGTCAAAAAGTATAGTTTGGTTTACTGAAGTAGGAAAAGATGACGGAGAGTTAGTCGGCGGAAAGGGGGCAAACCTGGGGGAACTGACTCAGGCAGGATTACCTGTACCGCCGGGGTTTATTATCACAAGCCAGGCATATTTTGAACATATTAAAAAGACAGACCTTGAACAAAAAATTAGTTCATTGTTGGAAGGGTTCGATAAAGAAAATTCAAAAGATTTGCAAGACAGAGCCGAAAAGGTTCAAAAAATATTTATTGAGACCTCTTTGCCGGAAGATCTTCAAAAAGAGATAATTGACGCTTATATGAAGTTAAGCGTGGATAGTGAGACACAGTTGGAAGATCTATATGTAGCTGTCAGGTCGAGCGCAACAGCCGAAGATTTGGCTGGAGCTTCATTTGCCGGCCAACAAGCGACCTATTTGAATGTCATTGGCAAAGAAAAGGTTTTGGAGGCGGTGCGGAAATGTTGGGCCTCTCTCTTTGAAGCCAGAGCAATTTACTATCGGGCAGAGCAAGGCTTCGGACAGCTAGATGTTGGGATTGCGGTCCCTATCCAAAAAATGGTTAATTCTGATACTGCCGGAGTAATGTTCACAGTCGACCCTAGTAACAATGACATGGACCATATTTCAATCGAAGCAGCTTATGGACTAGGTGAAGTAGTTGTCCTGGGAGCGATTACTCCGGATCGTTATTTGATAGATAAAAAGACTTTAGAAATAACAAGCAAAGAGGTATATAAGCAAGCCTGGAAATTGACCAGGGAATCAGGTTCGAGTGATACAGACGATTTGTCTGATCTGAAAAAAGCAAGTATTCCAGTGGACGTTTCACTACAAGAAAAACAAAAAATCAGTGACGAAGAAATCAAAGAGTTGGCGAAAATTGCCTTGAAAATAGAAGATCATTATGGCCAACCCCAAGATACTGAGTGGGCTATAGAAGACAACAAGGTTTATATGGTTCAGAGTCGGCCGGTAACAACACTTGAAGAAAAAGGGGACGATAAAAAAAACAACGACAACGATCAAGCCGAGACATCATCAGACGAAGAAAAACACGAAATAATTTTGAAAGGTCAGGCAGCAAGCGTGGGAATGTCATCTGGACCAGTCAAAATAATCCATAGCCCGAGTGAGATTGATCAGATTTTGGAAGGCGATGTTTTGGTTACGGAAATGACCACTCCTGACTATGTTCCGGCAATGAAAAGAGCAAATGCGATTATCACCGATGAAGGAGGGAGGACTTGCCATGCAGCGATTGTTTCGAGGGAACTGGGCATTCCCTGTATAGTCGGAACGGAAACCGCTACCAAAGATCTAAAAAATGGCCAGGTCGTAACAGTTGATGGTAAAAACGGTTTTGTTTATGAAGGAAAAATTGAAGTTAAAAAACAAGGAACCCAAACAGATTCCACGGTCACTATAGCGGAGTCTTCACCGATCACTGCTACAAAAATTTATGTTAATCTCGGTGAACCGGAGCTGGCAGAAAAGGTGGCCGAAATGAACGTTGACGGCGTTGGATTGCTAAGGGCTGAATTTATCATCATGGAAGCAATCAAGGAACATCCTAAGAAGATGATCAAAGAAGGTCGTCAGGAAGAATATATTACGAAACTAGCCAAAGGACTTGAATCGTTTGCGAAAGCGTTTCATCCAAGGCCGGTAGTCTATAGAGCGACGGATTTCAAGACAAATGAATATCGAGGATTAAAAGGTGGAGAAGAATTCGAACAGCAAGAAGACAACCCGATGATTGGTTACCGCGGTTGTTTCCGATATCTCAAAGACCCGGAAGAGTTTAGTCTTGAGCTGGAAGCAATTAAGAGAGTCCGCCAAAATTATAATAATTTGCATCTAATGATTCCGTTCGTCAGACGGACTGATGAATTTGCCAAAGTCAAAAAAATCGTTGAAGATGCCGGATTGAATAAACAAAGTGATCCTGATTTCAAACTCTGGATTATGGTCGAAGTTCCTTCGGCGGTGATCGAGATTGATAAATTCTGTGAGATGGGCATAGACGGGGTTTCGATAGGTTCAAATGATCTGACACAGCTGGTACTAGGATTAGACAGAGACTCTAGTGTTGTCGCAGAAGAATTCGATGAACGCTATGAAGCAATCCAGTGGATGATCAAAAGGACTTGTGAAGTATGCCGAGATCACGAAGTAACCTGTTCTATCTGTGGGCAAGCCCCAAGCGTCTATCCGGAAGTAGCCCAAAAAATGGTTGAATACGGGGCAACCTCTATCTCTGTCAACCCTGACGTTATAGACTCGACCAGGAGACTGGTAGCGGCGGCAGAAGAAAGGATAGTCCTCTCAGAGCTTTCAAAAATGAAACAAGAGATAGACATCTTGGAAGAAAAAATAAATGACGAATCATGATTTTTTTGACATAATAAAGAAAAACCTTTGGAGGGTATTATGAATTGTCCAAAATGTAATAAAGAATTATTGAACGTAAATGGGAAATATGTCTGCGTTGACTGTGGTATAGAAGTTCCTGAGGCTGAAAATAGCCTACAAGGGACACCGGATACAAAAAGCGAACAATCTGTCCCAGCAGTTGATGCAGCGTTGGAGGAAGAAGCCGATAAGTCAGAGACAACTGATGTTCCAAAAACCGAAGAAAGCCCTTCATCGGAAAAAGATGAAGCCGAAACGACTACCGCTGACGAATTCCCAGAAACACCTCCTGCTCCACAGAACGATTTGATGCCGATAAAGCCAGAGGCATATGAGTCTGTCCCGGTTTCTGATTTGGAAGGAGGGACTAAACCCTCGTTTCCTCCTGAACCAGTCGTACCCGAAAACCAACCAGTAGCAGATGAGGTAAAACCTATTGTTACGGAAGATTTGCCATCTGATGTACCAAAAATGGAGGAACCTGTAGCCCCGTCGTCCCCAGATTTGCCAACAGAAGCACCTGTGTACCCACAGGAACCAGCTCAGGAGCCTGTTAGTCAAGAACCCGATCCAGTGACAGCCCCAGAGAACGAAATAGCAGGTCCAATTAAACCAATAGAGATAAGCATGGACAACCCAGCTGAGCCTGCGGATTTATTTGAGAAAAAAGGCAAAAACGATTTTCAGCCAGAGCAATCAACCTTTAATTCATCTTCACCATTGGATCAATCAGCCATTCCTCAGATGCCTTCAGCCGTGCCGATCCCGCCAGACCCTGCAACCATTTTCCAAGATCCAATGTATGACAAAAACTCAGCCCCCCCTGTCCCATCTTCACCGATAAGTCAAACATCAACAGCTTCTATGGACCCAGAAGATAGTGATAAAAAGTTGAAAATTATTTTGATAGCCGGTATTACTGTTGCAGTCTTATTACTCATTGGTGGTATTGTTGCTTACATCTGGTTGACTTAGTGATTTATGAAAATAGAAGATATCAAAGCGATTCAAATACTAGATTCCCGAGGCAATCCAACTCTTCGCGTTTCTGTGAAAGCAGATCAGAAGTGGGGTGATTTTTCTGTACCGAGTGGAGCTTCGACCGGAACGTTTGAAGCCCACGAGCTTCGAGACGGGGGCAAGGCCTATCATGGATTAGGGGTAGAAAAGGCCATAAAACATATTGATAACGAGATCAAAGAAGCTTTAGTAGGTCAAGATGTCTTTGATCAAAAAAACATTGATAGAATATTAACCGAGCTAGACGGGACAGAAAATAAGTCAAAACTTGGGGCGAACGCTATATTAGGCGTTTCAGGAGCATCTACCAGATTAGCATCTAAAATGCTTAATCTCCCTTTATATAAATATATTAGAGCAATATTTGAGCAAGACGGCAAATGGCAGCCGGATCTGAAGCTGTCAGAAAACAATTTTGTAATGCCAAAAATGTTTTTCAATATTTTAAATGGTGGCAAACACGCCGATAACAATGTCGATATTCAGGAAACCATGATTATGCCAAATCGTGATAGCGTGGCAGAAAACGTCAAAATTGCGGCAGAGGTTTATATGACCCTTAAAGAAATTATCAAGAGCAAACAGCTCAATGTTTCCCTAGGAGATGAGGGCGGTTTTGCTCCTGATCTGGAATCAAATAACAAGGCTTTGGATCTAGTACTTGAAGCAATCGTAGGATCTGGCTACAAACCAGGTGAGGACGTCTATCTGGCTTTGGATGTTGCGGCAAACGAACTCTACAAGGATGATAGTGACGAAAAGTATGTCTTAAACGGTGACAGTGTTTCTCTAAGCGCGGTCCAGCTAGTTAGCCTTTACAAAGAATTCCTTGCGACATATCCGATTATTTCGATTGAAGATGGTCTGGCAGAAGAAGATTGGGATGGTTGGAAAATGATGAGTGAACGTATCGGAGACAAAGTTCAATTGGTTGGAGATGACCTCTTTGTTACAAATGTTACCAGGATTCAGAAAGGGATTGATCTAAATGCTGCTAACTCAGTTTTGATCAAGATGAATCAAATCGGCACAATCACCGAGACTTTTGACGCTATCAAACTGGCTCGGGCAAACGGTTATAAAGTGTTTGTTTCTCACCGAAGTGGAGAAACAGAAGATTCCTACATCGCAGATTTGGTAGTCGGCACGGGAGCCGGACAGATCAAGGCAGGGGCACCGGCACGAGGTGAAAGGACGAGTAAGTATAATCGATTGTTAGAAATTGAAAAGGAGCTAAATGGCTAAAGAAACAAAAAAGGAAGAAGTACAAAAAACTTCAGTAGAAATAGAAAATCCAAAAAAGCTGAGAGGAATAGATAACTTATTGAAAGATTCATGGGGCATCTTTGCTGGAGGTTGGAAAAAGTACCTTTTGTATTATCTGCTAACCATGGCTATCTTGATCGCTGCTGGGATTTTGTCTATCCTGGTATTGATCATAGCAATGACTCTGTTAAAAGGTCTTATCGGACTAGTAATCGGAATAATTTTCATTATTATCATCCTTGTTCTATTTGGCACACCGCTAAGTCTCGCCATGAATAAATTGGTTTTCAGCTTTGGTGAACAAAAAGAAGAAAGCATCAAAGACGTTTTGAAATATGGCATCAAATATTTCCCTAGCTACTTGTTCATATCCATTATCACTGGGCTATTGATAGCAGTAGGATTAATCTTTTTGATAATCCCGGCCATTATCATCGGGGTGATGCTTAGCCTGGTCGCACCTGTTTTTGTCTTAGAAAATAATCATAAACTAGAAGCCTTGAGGCGTAGCCGAGAACTTGTCAGAGGCTATTTTTGGCCTGTCTTTGGCCGATTACTTCTCATAGTTGTTATCTCTGGGGCGATCTCTTCTGTTCAAAGAATTACTCCAAATGTCTTGGTTATAAATATAGCTCAGGGAGCATTTTCGTTAGTTGCAAACTTTATCCTGACCTTTTTCGGCATCGCCTATACCTATCTAATTTACAAAGACCTCTCGGCAGGGAGTAATCAAAAAACAACAAAAGAATGAATTTTTTGTTCCAGCGCACTTTGGCTTGCCAAATGGAACACAAATACATATACAGTAAGCTGACTTCCTACGTTGCTACACTGGGTCTGTGAAGGGTAAATCGATAGTTTGATTATATTAATAACCCACTTTCACTTTCGTTTGTGGAGCGAGCAGATGCAAAATAGCTAATCCGCCCAGTTTTTTTGTGGTAATATTTAATGAATGAAGATTGAAATTCAAGCTCTAATACATGATGAAACCAAAAAATCTCAACTCATACGCTTTTTAATTGGGCTCGCAATTCTTTCAATTTATACATCTTTTTTGGTTATTAAATATGGTTCTTCAGGTTTTGCTCTTGGTGCGATAACTTGGAGTGCATTCGTACTTGCAACTCCAATAGCCGATGGTGGTTTGTTACTCGACTTCCCGATTCGTCTTATTACGGGCATGCGTATGGTATATTCAGAAATATTGGTTTGGGTTATTGCAATTGGTCTAAATATCCAACTACTGATAAATAACTCTCAGATCTATAGCGAAACCCTAATTACCAATACCTTTCATAAGGTTTTAACCAACCCTTGGCCGTACTGGGGTATTATTTTTATTTCGGCTATTGGAACATTTATTTCAATTTATTTCGGAGATGAGCTGCTGGATGTTATGTTTCACAAAGAACGAAAAAAATATTTGAGACACCATATTATCTACAAGACAATTGCAGTCATTTTCTTTATTCTCCTCTTTTATTTTATCTATAAAGAATTTTTAAGTATGTTCGGATTGCAAATATAATTCTTGTCTCAGCGCTATCTGGTTCGCCTATCGGAACGCACAACTTATAAATTATTGAAAACAGAATTTTAATGACCAAAGCTATTTATAATTACTCATTCTCTGCTAAAATTATATTTATGGATAGGAGGGTATTACTCGTTATATTGGATGGCTGGGGGATAGCCCCGGCCGGTCCGGGGAATGCTATTAGTTTGGCAGATACACCGAACTTTAATTATTATTGGTCCAAATATCCACATATGACTCTCTCAGCTTCAGGAGAAAAGGTTGGTTTGCCCAAAGGCCAAATGGGTAATTCCGAAGTAGGGCATCTGAACATTGGCGCTGGGCGTATTGTCCGGCAGGACCTGCCTAGGATATCTCAAGCGATTACTGATAAATCTTTTTTCGAAAACAATGTCTTTAAAAATGCTTTTGCTTACGTCAAAAAAGAAAACAGGCCACTACACCTGATGGGTCTTTTGAGTGACGGTGGGGTTCACTCACACCAAGATCATCTATTTGCACTTCTGGCAATGGCAAAGGAAGCTGATGTGAAAAAAGTTTTTGTTCATGTTTTTACCGATGGTCGCGATGTTGGGCCAAAAACTGCTTTGAAATACATTAAAAACTTAGAAGAAAAAATTGCTGAATACAAAATAGGAGAGATTGCTACTATTACTGGGCGCTTCTATGCCATGGATCGAGATAAGCGTTGGGAGAGGATCGCAAAGGCTTACAATGGATTGGTCTGTGGCGAGGGGGAACCCAGCAGTGATTTATCGAAAACAATAAATGATTTATACCAAGAGGGAATAACTGACGAATTTATCGAACCGATAGTTTTAACTGAAGAAGGGAAGATAAAAGATGGCGACGCGCTTATCTTTTTTAACTTACGCTCGGATCGGCCGAGAGAGTTAAGCGAAGCCTTTGTCAAATTAAATTTTTCTGGATTTGAAAGGAAAAAAGTTTTAAAAAACCTGTATTTTGTAACAATGACTGAATATGAGAAAGGGTTACCAATCCAAGGCATTGCCTTCCCAGAAAAAGTAGTCAAGAAATGTCTAGCTGAAGTACTTTCGAATCGTGATATTACTCAACTGCATATCGCGGAGACTGAAAAATATGCCCATGTCACATACTTTTTTAATGGTGGTAGAGAAGAAATATTTGAAAATGAAAAAAGAATTTTGATCCCTTCCCCAAAGGTAAAAACATATAACCTTTCACCGCAAATGAGTGCCAGAGAAATCACAACTGAACTGATCAAAAATTTAGATCAATATCAATTTACAGTTGTAAACTATGCGAATCTTGACATGGTTGGGCATACGGGGAATCTGGAAGCGACTATTTTGGCTTGTGAATCTGTCGATCGGTGTCTGGGCGATTTAGTCAACGAGGCACAGAAAAAAGGCTTCCAGATTTTGATTACCGCCGATCATGGCAATGCCGAAAAAATGCTAGATGATGAAAATAACCCGGTGACTTCGCATACAACTAACCCGGTACCTTTTATCTACCTGAATGAAGAAAATGCTCACCTTAGGGATGTTGGTGACCCAAAGCTGGGGAATATCGCTCCAACAATTCTTGATATAATGTTGTTAGATAAACCGCAAAGTATGAATGAATCAAGTTTATTAAAGAAAAAGTAAGGAGAACAATTGTTTGATTTTATTACTATAGGCGGAGCTTCCCGAGATGTTTTCTTTATGACATCAAAAGGAAAAATAGTCAAAAATCCTTATGCACCGACAAAAAGTCTGATAGCTTTTGAATATGGTTCGAAGATTATCCCAGAATCAACCGAATTTACTTATGGTGGGGGCGGAGCAAATTCTGCCGTTTGCTTTGCTAGACTTGGTCTGCAAGTTTCAGCTGTGGTTAGCGTCGGAGCTGAGGGTACGGGCAGCCTTTTGGTCCACGATCTTGAATCAGTTGGGGTTGATTGTGACTTTGTTTTGAGAAATCGTGAATACCATACGGCTTTATCAATGATTGTAGGGATTCCAGGAAAAGACCACACGATGTTTTTATATAGAGGTGCCAACAATCATTTGTCAGTAAATGATTGGCGACCATTTAAAACTAAGTGGTTTTATCTTTCTTCCCTGACCGGCAATTCTGCCGACATAATTCCTGAACTTTTTGCTTATGCTTCAGCCCACAATATATGCGTTGCTTGGAATCCCGGAAGTGAGCAGCTTGAAGGCGGCTATCACGATATGAAGGGTTTTCTAGAGATAACAGACGTTTTGATTTTAAATCGGGACGAGGCGATGAAACTTGTCTTGAGCAAAAATAATCATTTAAAAGTGCATGACATAAAAAGTTTGTTACAAGAGTTAGGAAAAGAGACCAAAGGGATTGTCGTAGTCACAGATGGGGGCAACGGAAGTTACGTTTTCGATCATAATAAAATCTATAATCAGCGTGCATATAAGGTTGACGTCATAGAAACAACCGGATCAGGAGACGCATATGGGGCAACTTTTGTGGCGGTACGATTCCTAGGCTGTAGCATAGAATTTTCGATGAAAATGGCTGCCTACAATGCTGCCAGCGTAATTCAAAATGTCGGGGCGCAAAAAGGCTTGATGAATTTTGATTCCATTCGTGCTAAAATTGAAAGTGAAGAAAGTGTAAATGATGAAGATAAAGCCATATTTAAAAAATAAAAAAAGACTATCTATTGTCGCTGCTTCAATAGTTGTTTTAGGGCTATTAGGCGGCGGCGGTTTATATTTGTCTCAAAGTAAAGGCAATGAGCTTAATAAAACCAACGAAAAGGCAAATAGTAACCAGGCAGCAAACAACGATCAGCAAACCCCGGAAAACCTAAAAGGCAAGGAAAATACTCAAAACACGACACCGAATGTCACGATTCCGAGTACTCAAAATAATCAGCCGGCTACGACTCCGTTAGTCCTTATGGATGTTTCTATCCAGGCCATCAAATCACCTGATGGCAGTATCTCTTTGAGCCTATATGGCTCACAAGGTGTTTATGACGTAGAAAAATATGCAAGTTATCAGTCCGGTCAATGTTCCAGTGGTTGGGTTCTAAAGGTTAGCGGTCAAAATTATTCGGGACATGGTGGTTTATCAATTGAGACAATCAATGCAAGCGAGGGGAATCCAAGTTATACGGTTTACAAGATTGTAAATGGCAAAAGGGTGTCTACCTCGAAGCCGATTACGATAAACACAGCATCTATCGTTGATACTAAAACGTTTATTGGAGAATAATGAATAAAAAAATCATAATTAGCCTGATGGTTATTATAGGAATCCTGATCATCGGAACAGTGATCGGGATTTGGTCTTGGCAAAGTTCAGTTGCAGCTACAAAAAAACAGGAAAATGCAAAAAAAATAGATGCAATAAACAAAGAGATCAAAAAAGTTGAGGCTACCAAAGATGAAAACAATTATGCGCCGGTTGATGTGGTCAGAAACTTCATTAATGAAGTTAGAAATGATTCTATGGACAAGGCAAAACTTTATCTTGCGACGGATCAGCAAGAGATGGATATCAAGGCTGCTCTGGAGTTTGATAAAGAACTGGACAAGATAACTATTACTGACACTTCGCAGACGATTGATGGCGACCAAAGTACGGTATTGGTCACGGGATTTTGGCCGACAGAAGATAAGACTTTTGAAAAAAATATTATTTTGGTAAAAGATAATAACCTTTGGAAGATTAAGGAAATCAAGGGGGTATAGTAGATGCTATCCCGAAATCTAAAACGTAAATCCAGACCAAAGATTGGCACTAATAAGAAAAAAAGAGTAATCATCAGTGTTATTTTAGCCTTTGCTTTATTTTTCATTTTTTATGGATTTTATAAAGTGAATAGTCTCAAGCCCAGCGACGGCAAAAAGCAAGACGTTAAAGTTGAAACAGGTGATAGACCGCTCAAAAAGACAACCACGATTTATATCAATGCTGATGGCGGGCTTTCTTTGAGAAAAGAACGCAGTTCAAAGTCGGAGAGGCTAACTCTAATTCCCAATAAAACGCAGTTGGAGGCTTCGCAAGAACTGGATGGTTGGTACAAGGTATCCTACAATGGCAAGGAAGGATGGATTGCCAAAGAGTACACGACAACTCAGGCTCCGGCAGAGGACCCAGCGAAAGGTTGGACTACTTATTCGAACGCAACATATGGCTTCAAGGTCAGATATCCTTTAGGTTGGAAGTATCAGGATTATGGTGCTAACCCGGCCAATAAATCACTTTCTTTAATTGCTTTTAGCAATCAAGACTTACCAGCGACCGTTCCACAGGGAAGTGATTTTATCGCTCCTGTAATGTTGCAAGTCAGCAGCAAGACAATTGATGAGGCAAACGCGGAATACGGCAGCATCAGCGGGGTTACCCCAGAAAAAATTACAATTGCCGGGACCCCAGCAACTAAATATACCTATACTTCGGTTTCTTCCAATACTCAGGTGACGGCAATAGTCTTTTCAGTTGGCGGAAAAACCTATATATTTAATGAAGGGGGAGGCTACGGCGAGGATTTAGTTAAAATGGCAAACACGTTTAGCCTGTAAAAACAAAATGGTCGATACAATAAACCCAAATACAAATAAAAATAATGTACAACCTCCGGATAATAACAACTCACACCCGGCAGGGCGATCATTCTATAGCGGGTTTGGTCGGCCGGACGATGTTAAAGTGAACTTAGCTAAGGACATTGAGGGACAATCTTCAGGCGGATCAACTTCATCAGGCTCTGGCACTCCTGCTGTTTCACTAGCCTATCCACAAACGCCAGTTGAGGCATCTCTACCGCAAACTGAGACTCCAACCCCAGCCTCGGTGGAAGCTGAATCACAGACACCTCCGTCACCAGCTCCAAGAATCTCAGACTTGCAAAGTAAACCAGAGACGACTTATCAGACAGCCCACGTTCCTCAGGAGCCCAAAGAGCCTATTAACTGGCGAGGGCCACTGGTTATAGTGGTAGGGGGCATACTGATTTCAGCAATCTTGGGGGGAGTCACATACTATGTTGCCAATTCTATTAATCAAAGTGCTATACAAAAACAAAAAACTGAGCTAAATAATTTAAACAAAAAGCTAAATGCCTTATTAGAAAATCCAACACCCTTAGAATTACCGAAGACAGAGCCACCTCAAACAGTTGTACCTACACCAGAAACTCCTAAGGTAGAAACACCAGCTCCGGCGATTGAGCAGCCAAAGATCGAAGAGCCAGCGCCTGCTACACCAGAATCTGGCAGTGGATGATCAAAAGCCAAGCTAAATAATTTTTTAGGAGGGATAATTTGTTAGGCAATGATTTTTTTAAGCCAAGGTCAATTGCTGTGATTGGAGCATCAGCAAATCCAACCAAGATTGGTTTTAGCTTGGTAAAAAATTTGCTAGACGGGAAATTTGAAGGCCGGATATATCCGGTTAATTTTGATGAGACAAATATTTTGGGCTTAAAATGCTATCCGAAGATTTCTTACATTCCTACTGAAGTTAATTTGGCGATTATCTCAACGCCAGCGATAACAGTTCCAGCGGTCTTAGAACAATGTGGGCAGAGAAAAATAAAATATGTCATCATCATTTCTGCCGGGTTTGCCGAGGTTGGCCAGGCCGGCAAAGATTTACAGTTAGCAATCAAGCAGGTAGCAGAAAAATACAAAATCAGGGTCTTGGGCCCCAATTGTTTAGGGGTGATCAGCCCGATAAACAGATTAAACGCTTCCTTTTCATTGAATATGCCGGTTAAAAAGAATATTGCTGTCATATCTCAAAGCGGAGCCATCTGTACTGCGATTTTGGATTGGGCAAATAAAAAAGGAGTGGGTTTTTCTCATTTTGTAAGTTTAGGGAATAAAGTCGATCTAAGCGAAAATGACTTTCTAGAATATTTTGCCAATGATCCAAATACAGAAGTGGTAATTGGTTATCTGGAATCTATTTCTGACGGCCCAAACTTTCTAAAATCAGCTCGCGAGTTAACCAAGAAAAAGCCATTTATTTTGCTCAAATCAGGGAGGAGCAAAGAAGGACAGAAGGCGGCCAGCTCACACACTGCTGCTTTGGCCGAGGATGACCTGGTTGTAACCGAGGCCATGCAAGAAGCCGGAGTGATCAGGGCAGATAACCTGGAAGATCTATTCGAATGGAGCATGACATTTTCTGAGATTGTATTGCCTATTAACAACAAGGCTATGGTAATTACAAACGCTGGAGGTCCGGCTGTCATGACGACTGACGAGATAGCAAACAGACATCACTTAAAGTTTTTTGAAGTTAGCAAAAAGCTTGAAACCCAATTATCAACGAATCTAGACAAAAAAATCACTATTAATAACCCATTGGACTTACTCGGTGATGCCACCAGCAAGGAGTTTGAGAATTTTTTCAAAACGATACAGACAAGGAAAGAAGCGGTTCCAGATATAAAAATAATTCTACTTACCCCTCAATCAAACACTGATATAGAAAAAATAGCCAAAAAAATAGTTGAGTATAAAGACAATAAAACAGTAGTAGTTTTTATCGGCGGCAAAAGTTTTGATTTGGCTTACCAGATCCTTGCAGAAGCAAAAATCCCAACTTTTCTATATCCGGAAAGCGCAGTCCGGGCTCTCGATCAGTTAGCCCGTTATACTGATTACAAAAAACTAAAACAGCAAAAAATACATTACGTAAAAGGGATTAAACGAGCGGCCGAAAGAATAATCAAGAAAGATGGCTTCTTAACAGATTCTGATTTGGCTAAATTACTTGCAGCATATCAGATACCAATGGCCGATTCAAAATTGGCTAACACGCTTGATGAAGCCATGGAGGCAGCCAATAGGATAGGTTATCCAGTAGTTCTAAAGGTAGCCTCACCGAATATTCTACATAAGACAGAAGGAAGGGTTGTCAAATTGGGGATTAGTACTGATGAAGAATTAAAAAACGGCTACGAGGAAATATTGTCAAACAGCAAAAAGAATTTTCCAAATGCTCAGATCGCTGGCATTACGGTTTACAGAATGGTTCGGTCATCGGTAGAATTCGCTCTGGGGGCGAAAAGGGATCCAGTCTTTGGCCCGATAATAATGTTTGGTTTAGGGGGGGTTTATATTGAAGTCTTCAACGATTTTCGGATTCGCTTAGCCCCGGTCAGCATTGAAGAAGCTCATGAAATGATCAAAAAAATAAAATCCTACGAATTACTTCTCGGCTATAGAAACACTCAAAAGTTTGACCTGGAGGCGATTGCCAAAGCAATATCTGGTTTATCATCACTAATGACTGATTTTCCAAAAATCAAAGAAGTTGATGTTAATCCGATCCGTTTGGCAAAAAGCAATGGTGGCATTTTGGCGCTTGATGCGAAGGTTATTTTTGATTCGGCAAAACTAGAGTAAAATGGATAAACGGAGGGCGTCTTGCCTGAAAAAAAAGAGTTATTAACGGGGAATGATGTTGTCTTGAAGGCAGCTGTTTTGGCGGGAGCAAATTATTTTGCCGGTTATCCTATTACTCCTTCAACTGAGATAATGAGTGGTTGGGCCAAACTCGCTGCTCGTGACAAAACTTTGGAATTTTTGCAAACCGAGGATGAAATAGCCGCGGGAATGGCCACAATCGGAGGACTTCTAGCAGGCAAAAAGGCTTGGACAGTGACAGCCGGAGTCGGACATGTATTAATCCAGGACCCCATGGTTCTAGCAGAGACGCTTTCATTGCCCTTTGTGATGTATGTTGGACAACGAGGCGGCCCGTCTACCGGAACAGTCATTTACTCCCAACAGGAGCTAAACCTAGCTCGCTACGGTGGAAACAGTGAAGGTTTGAGGGTTGTTTATGCCCCGAGCAATATTCAAGAACTATTTGAAATCACGCAAAAAGCATTTCATACAGCTTGGCGGTATCGTATTCCCACAATTATTCTAGGTGATGGATATCTAACCAAAACTTTGAGTCCTGTAGACACAAGCAAAGCACTACCACAAGAAAAAGCCGAACCATATTTTTTGAATGGTGAAGTAAAAAACCTGCGTAACTGTTTTTCTAGGGAAGATGAATTGGCTGAGCATCTAAACATTCTTTTTGCCAAATACGCCGCGATGAGTCGTCAGATTGTTGAGTCAGAAAGCTATAAAACAAATGATGCTAAAGTAGTTGTTTTTGCCTGGGGAACGGTTGGCTTTGCGGCCAAAGTTGCGGTTACCAACCTTCGGAAAAATGGCAAAAGAGTCGGACTTTTCCGACCGATTACTATGAGACCATTTGACGATAAAAGTGCGATAAAGGCAGTGAAAAAAGCAAACAAGATTTTAATAGCAGAATCTAGCGGGGGACAATTCGGCAGAATTGTCAGAGAAACTTTGTCGCAAACAACAAAAGCTGAATATACGAGGCTTTATAAACCGGCCGAGGGAATTACTCCTGAAGAAATAGAAGAAAAATTAAGCGAGATGTTATAAATGGACGAACCAAGATATCCAAAATGTGTGAATCAAAAGTCAAAGCCAAGCAATTTTTGCCCAGGTTGCGGTTATGGGATAATCTTAAAGACTCTTGGTCAGGTAATCGACGAAATGGAGATTGCCCCACGAACGGTTATGGCGGTTGATATTGGTTGTAATCTATTGGCCTGGGATTATTTTAAGCTTGATACGATCCAGACTCATCATGGCAGAGTTACTCCTTTGACGGTGGGGTACAAAAAAGCCAAAAAAGACAGTGTCATGATAGGGATTGCTGGAGACGGAGGACTTTATGCTATTGGTCTCCAAGGTTTTCTTCACGCGGCCCATCGCGATGACCCAGTTATGATTATTGGAGTTAATAATACAATTTATGCGATGACCGGGGGACAGTTGGCACCTACTTCTTTGCCCTATCAGGTGACCGATTCATCACCAGAGGGTAAATTTACTTACGACAAGCCAATATTTGGTCCGGAGCTAACCAAAGACTGGGCTAATAAAAAAGCTTATTTAGCTCGCGGCAGTGTATTAAATGTGCCGCAGTTAAAGCAAATAATAAAAAAGGCGATTGAAAGACAAATTGAAGGACACTTCTCATTTATTGAGATCCTGTCATTTTGCCCAACTAACTGGAAAACAGATGCAAAACAAACGATTGAATTGACCGAAAATCTGGAGAAAGTTTTCAAAACAGGAGTAATCAATGAATAATCAAAATATCACGAAGGTTATTGTTGCTGGGGAAGGAGGTCAGGGGGTCCAGAGTATCGCCCACATTCTCACCAAGGCTGCTTTTGCCGCTGGTTTGAATGTTTCTTTTCTGCCTAACTATGGAGTGGAGCAAAGGGGTGGTGTCTCGTTAGGCTTTATCCAATTTGGCAAGGGAATTATCGGCTTCCCAAAATTTTCCCAAGCAGATATTTTACTAGTGATGAGAGATAGAGCCATTGAAAGGACGAAGCGTTACATTGGTTCAAATACTCTATATATTTATGATTCAGATCTTATTAAGGCGGATCAGCTGTCAGACATTTATGTCCAGAAATTACCGATCTCAGCCACCAGCACTGCTAACCAAAAGCTTGACCCAAAAGTCTTTAATATCATATTGCTAGGTGCGATAGTCGCAGAATGCGGTTTGATCAAAGATAAATTTATTGAATCCGAGATCGATAACAATTTTGCTGATAAATATAAAATTAAACCACAATTTAAGTATTTGAACAAGAAAGCCTTTGAAATAGGGAAAAAACTTACAAAAGAGGTATATCGATAATGGCTCATACAGCAAAAAAATTTGAAGAAAAAGGCAAAACATGGACGCAGTTTCCAAAACAGTGTAAGAGTTGTTACCTTTGTATCGCAACCTGTCCTCAAAAATGTTTGTCACAAGACGAAAAAGTTTTGGGCTATTATGGCCAGCCAAGTGTCAAGTGCGATATCAAAAATTGCGTACAGTGTAAAAAGTGCGAAACGATTTGTCCAGATCTAGCTATCAGGGTTAAAGACTGAAAATTTTTCTTGTATTCTTGTATAAATAGAAAAGGCGCACCTTGCGGTGCGCCTTCCTTAGCGGGGTTAAAATGGATCGACCAGAGTATACCAGTCGCCGAATTGCCGGAACTCCGGGATCGGAGTTGTCGACGGATCCTCGAGGCTGAACCATTCGTTCTCGTTGATCAGGTTTTTGTCCGTGAAACGCACACTTGTCCTGTATTGGATGGTGTTTACCACCCATTGCTTGCTTTGCTCGTTGTTGATGCGAAACAGCACACGGAAGTATGGAACCTTGTGGTAGTAGAACGTGATCCAACGCTCCATCTTCTTGTATCCACGATCGAGTGAACATAATTTCCCGAGTTCGATCTCGCGATAGTAGACCCCGAGCTCCTGCCAGTCGTTGAAGACTTGTGCTCGCTGGGGATTGTTTTTGAACTTATAAAACTCCTCAATCGCAAGTTGTACTGTTCTGGAAACACTGATTCGACTATCTGACGTCAATGACATGTTGTCCTCCGTTTTCTCCCGCCAAGGGACTGGTTCAAGCTTGTAGTAGGTTGGAGTACCTGCTCAAGCGTTTCGTGCCATATTATACATTAAAATAGGAAGAAAGTCAATAATTTTGTATACTACTAATCTCACTTCTGATTAGGTATAATATTACCCGACATGAACCAGATTCTAGACAATTTGAATGAAGAGCAAAAAGAAGCGGTCCTGACGACAGAAGGACCAGTTTTGATTTTGGCTGGTGCCGGGAGTGGGAAAACCAAGGTTTTGACCCATCGAGTTGCCTATCTGATTAGAGGAAAAAAAATACAGCCGGAGAACATTTTGGCGGTGACTTTTACAAATAAGGCAAGCAAAGAAATGATGTCCAGAATCGTAGCGCTTTTGGGAGGTAACCCATTAGAGAAAATCAGCTACAATACGTCGTTTAATAGGAATTTCCCAACGATGGGGACTTTTCATTCCATTTGTGCACGAATCTTACGTGAAGAAGGCCATTACCTGGGCTATAAAAGAAGTTTTACAATTTATGATGAGTCGGATAGCTTATCCGCTATCAAAAAATCTTTTCTAGAGCTGCAAATCATAGATAAAAAAGCGGCACCTCAAGGAGTAAAGTCATATATTTCTAGTGCCAAAAATGAGCTTCTAGACCCGACAAAATATGCAGATCTATCTAGCGGTTATTTTCAAGAACTGGTAGCCAAAGTCTATCCGGTTTATCAGAGAATATTAGCAAGGAACAATGCTCTAGATTTTGATGATTTGCTCTTTGAAACGGTCAAACTTTTTCAAAAATTTCCGGAAGTCTTAGAGCGATACCAGAAACTATGGCAATACATCCATATAGATGAATATCAGGATACAAATCACGCTCAATATATGTTTATCAAACTTCTAGCTCAAAAAAACCAAAATCTATGTGTTGTCGGAGATGACTGGCAGTCCATTTATTCTTGGCGAGGTGCAAACTTTCAAAACATCTTAGATTTTGAAAGAGACTATCCAGAAGCAAAAGTTATTAAGCTTGAACAGAATTATCGAAATACAAAGGCAATCATTGATTCTGCTCATCGGATTATCTCCAAAAACGAAAACCGAAGTGAGAAAAAACTTTGGACGGAAAATGAAGCTGGCTTGCCTCTTATGGTTGCAGAACTATATAACGAGCAGGAAGAAGCTAAATTTATTATCCAAGAAAGTGGTCGTTTGAAACGAGAGGAGGAGCTCCAGCTTAATGACATGGTTATTCTCTATCGGACCAATGCCCAATCAAGAGCGATCGAAACAGAGTTAATTCGTTTCAATATCCCATACCGCATTATCGGAGGTGTTCGATTCTATGAGCGTAAGGAGATAAAAGACATCTTGGCTTATCTCCGTGTCATAAATTCTGATGACGATTGGATTGCTCTGGAAAGAATCGTCAACATGCCACCTCGTGGCATCGGGGCAACTTCCATGAAAAAACTGCTTGATTATGGCCAAAAACATAAACTTTCAATTTCGAGATGCCTAGAGCAGCTTTCAGAAATAAATATAAACCCCAAGGCTAGCCAAGGACTAAAAGATTTTGCCAGACAAATTGAAGTCTTCCGACGTTCGAAGGAAACCGAAACTTTGCATGAGCTGGTTGATCTCATTTTAAATAAGAGTGGTTATGCTGATTTTCTGGACGACGGGACATTGAATGGAGAAGAGAGGTTAGAAAACGTTAAGGAATTATTATCGGTAGTCGAAGACTACACTAACCTCAATGGCAAAGAAGCGAACCTAGATGGTTTTTTGGAGGAAGTTGCTCTAATTGCTGATATCGATAACTGGGATGCTTCGGAAGAAGCTTTGACTCTTATGACGCTGCATTCAGCCAAAGGGCTGGAATTTAAGATAGTTTTTATTATTGGAATGGAAGACAACCTTTTTCCTCATTCGAACAGTTTCTTTGATCCGGAGCAACTAGAGGAGGAAAGGCGTCTCTGTTATGTAGGAATAACCAGAGCCAAAGAGAGGGTTTATTTCACACTGGCAGAGAGAAGAATGCTGTACGGTGGTATCCACGCGAATCCGCCCAGCCGTTTCTTGGCCGATCTTCCGGAGAATCTGGTAGCAAATTATCAAAAAATTGCTTCAAATGATTATGAAACCAAACCACTGACCGACGAAAATTTTAGCAGTTACTACAATATTGGCGATCAGGTCATTCACGGAGAGTTTGGAGAAGGCAAAATAATTGATATGGACGACGATGATTTGAAGGTAGATTTTGGTCAAAAACACGGTCGTAAATGGCTCTCGTTGACTTATGCAAACTTGAGGAAAAAAGAGAGATAATCGGTTTGACATCTGCTATGGAAAAAGCCTACAATATTTTTTGCATCAATTTGTTGGGTTAATGGATAAAAACACTCTCGTTTATAATTTTTTTAGTTCGATTCACTATCTTTTCCTCAAGCTGAAGCATATGGCTCCAGCAATATTTTTTTTGGTATTCTTGACTGTTTTGCTTAATTCAAATTCGGTTTTTGGCGAAGGCCTAGTCGCCTCTGTAGAGACACCGGTAACGATAAAATATGACGGCAAAACCAAAAATTTAGTGGTGACGCAGAATACAATAGGTGGGGCTATAGAACAGGCAAGGCTTTCTCTGGGCCAGTTTGATATCACAGATCCTCCTAGTGGTACATTACTAACTGGGCAGAAGCAATCTATTACAATAGTCAGGGCTTTGCCAGTATTGATTTCTGATAACAATCAAGAACATTTAGCCTATTCTGCATATACCAACGAAAATGACATTTTAAAACAGCTTAATATTGTTATATACCCTGAGGATAGAGTTAGTTCAAACTTGATAATGGATCCAGCCGACGAAAATGCAGCCGGACAAAAAGTCTCAATAGAAAGAGCTCCAGTATACAAAATCAAAGTTGACGGTGGAGAGCAAATTATTCGAAGCTGGGGGAAAACTATTGGTGAAGTATTAAACGGCAAGGTATCCCTAGGCAAACTAGATATAGTTGAACCTGGAGTAAGTAGTTCTTCTTACGAAGTGCAAGCAATCTCGATCACTCGTATTAATGTTGCCGAGGTAAACGAAACAGTGACGATACCTTTTACAACCGAAGCGAGAAAAGATTATAACTTATATAAGGGGCAAACCAGGGTTCTTAATGAAGGTGAAAATGGCCAAAAACAACAAACTATACGGATTACTTATCAAAACGGGATAGAAATAAGTCGAGTTGTTCTATCCTCCGAAACCACAAAAGCTGCCATTAACGAAGTTATTTCACAAGGAGTGAAGCCATACAATGCTGGTATGTGGTGGGATACACTGGTCAAAGCGGCGGCAATTTGGGGAATTGATCCTGTTGGTATGTACAATGTGATGATATGTGAAAGTAATGGGAACCCATATTCTGGAGGCTACTATAAAGGATTGTATCAATACAACCCGGATACATGGTCTGGAGCCAGCAATGCATATCCTGGAGGCGGCTTTCGGGGAGCATTAATTACGGATGGGACAGCTCAAATATATGTTACTGCCTGGAAAGTCTCAACCAGTGGTTGGGGAGCATGGGGCTGTAAGCCGTAAACCTCTTCATAAATTAAGCACGTTCGAGTATAATTGGGCCAAGAAAGGCTCATTTTTTATGGACTTAACTGATATTACAGATATTAAAAAAACTTTGAAGGCTTTTGGTGCTCACACCAAAAAAGACCTAGGCCAGCATTTCCTGATAGACGAAAAAGCTTTGGACAGGATTGTTGATGCAGCTGATATTAATAAATCAGATGTTATTGTTGAAGTCGGTCCAGGGATGGGAATTTTGACGCGAGAATTATGCAAAGAGGCAAGTCAAGTAATTGCTGTTGAGCTTGATAAAACCATGCTTTCTGTGGTTAAGACTGCTTGTATCAAACATGCTAACCTGAGGGTGGAGAATCAAGACATTCTGAAGTTTGAGACTAACAAGCTAAAGTCGTACAAGGTAGTCTCCAATTTACCATATTATATTACTTCCCCGACAATCCGTATGTTTCTGGAAGCAGATAATAAACCGGAAGAAATGGTCTTGCTGGTTCAAAGAGAAGTGGCAGAAAGAATTGCGGCTAAGCCCGGCAGAATGAGTATTTTGGCCGTGTCAGTTCAATATTATGGTGACCCGTCGATTATTAGTATTGTGCCGCGAACTTCGTTTTTCCCGGCGCCAAAAGTAGACTCTGCTATATTGAAAATAAAAGTATACAAAAAGCCAATCTTTGATGTTGATAAAAAAGTATTTTTTAGGATTGTAAGGTCTGGTTTTAGTGTAAAAAGAAAACAACTGATTAATTCTTTATCCGGAGGGCTAGGTATTACCCGTTTGGAAACTGAAAAATGGTTAGGAAAAACCGGGATTGACCCTCAGATGAGGGCTGAAGCCTTGTCCATGACAGAATGGCACAACCTATATCGAAGTTATCAGGAGCTTTTCAGTGAAAAAAGTTGATTTGGTTGTTACCGGCAGGGTTCAAGGCGTTTTTTATCGGTATTTTGCCAAAAAAGAAGCCAATAAATTGAACATCAAAGGTTGGTGCCGAAATGAAAAGGATGGATCGGTTCATATAGTAGCGGGTGGACAAGAAGAGAATATTGATAAATTTATCGAATGGGCTAAACAGGGTTCACCGCTAGCAAAAGTTGAAAATGTTGAAGTGAATGAAAACATAATTGAGAATATTGAAGGAGATTTTGAGATAAGATGAGCAGCCTATATGTAGTTGCAACGCCGATTGGTAACCTAGGTGACATTACTTTACGAGCACTCGAAACCCTAAAAGAGGTTGACGTCATTGCTTGTGAAGACACTAGACGTACCTTGAAATTGCTTAATCATTTTGGGATAAAAAAGCCCTTGATCAGTTTTCATCAACATTCGAAAATCCAAAAAGTTGAACAAATTATTAGTACAATAATCGCTGGACAAGACGTTGCATTGGTAACTGATGCCGGAACACCTGGGATCAGCGATCCCGGTCAGGTCTTGATAAAAGCCGCTTATGAAGCTAAAATTAAAGTGGTACCGATCCCCGGAGTCTCAGCGCTGATAGCGATTGTCTCAATTTCTGGGGTCGAAGATAACGATTTTGAGTTTCTTGGTTTTCTACCACACAAAAAAGGACGACAGACAAAACTGAAACAAATTGCTCAAAAAACAAAACCGGTTGTACTTTATGAATCGCCATATCGAATCAAAAAATTGCTCAGCGAATTATTAAGCGAAACAGGCGATCAACATGTTGTCGTGGGCAGGGAATTAACAAAACAGTTTGAAGAGATCTATCGTGGTAAAATCTCAGAAGTGTTACCACAGATAAAAGAAAAAGGTGAATTTGTTGTAATCGTAGAAGGAAAGAAAAGTGAATAAAGAAAAATTTTATATAACAACACCAATTTATTACATAAATGACATACCCCATATAGGTCATGCTTATACTACTATTGCTGCGGATGTCCTAGCTAGATACTACAAAAAACTTGGTAGAGAGGTCTTCTTCATGACCGGAACAGATGAGCACGGAGCTAAAATAGCGGAAGCTGCAGAGAAAGCTGGGAAATCGCCGAAAGAGTTTGTCGATGGGCTCGTGCCGAAGTTTAAAACTGCCTGGGAGAAGCTAAACATTGAATATGATGAGTTTTTTCGCACAACAAATAAAGAACACGAAAAAATCGTTCAAGAAATTGTCCAAAAACTCAAAGAAAAAGGGTATCTAGAAAAAAGAGAATACGAAGGGCTCTATTGTGTTGCCTGCGAAAAATTTTACATGCCAGACGAACTCATTAATGGCAAACTCTGCCCTGATCACAAACGAGAAGTTATTAAATACAAAGAAGAGAATTATTTTTTCTTGCTTAGCAAACTATCAGAAAAACTAATCGATAAGATAAAGACAGGTGAATTAAAAATCGGGCCTGAGACAAGAAAAAATGAGATCCTTAGCAAAATAAATAGCGGTCTTGATGATGTAAGTATATCTAGAGCGGCTGTTGACTGGGGGATACCTTTCCCAGGCGATCCTGAGCAAACAGTGTATGTATGGGTCGATGCATTGTTAAATTACTATACAGCAACAAAAATCTACAAAAATGGTCCTTCTTGGCCTGCAGATCTCCACCTTTTGGCAAAAGATATTCTTTGGTTCCATGCAATCGTTTGGCCAGCAATGTTAATTGCTCTCGATATCAAACCGCCAAAAATGGTATTTGCCCATGGCTTTTTCACAGTAGACGGCCAGAAGATGAGTAAATCAATTGGGAACGTATTAGACCCGATTCCTTTAGTTGATAAATATGGAGCTGATGCTGTCCGCTATGCTCTGTTGCGTGAATTTCCCTTTGGTCAAGACGGGGACATCTCTGAAGAAAAAATTGCCCAGAGATATACGTCTGATTTAGCGAATAGGCTTGGCAACTTAGTACAACGAACTTTAACGATGGTTAATAAATATGGAGTAGCCATTGAACCTAGTAAGAAGGAGCACATTAAGGACGTTATAAGTGTCCTTGACCAAGCGAGTATAGATAACAGAATAGAGAATCTTAAATTTGAAAGCGCTCTCGAATCAATTTGGGGCGATGGACAAGAAGGGGAAACAGTCGGCACAATACGGTATTTAAATGAAATAATTGAGAAACAAAGACCTTGGGATTTAGCTAAAACTAATCCAAAAGAGTTAGAGTCACTGCTGCAGATAATCACTGAATATTTATACAGAATTTCTGAAGTAATCTATCCTTTTATGCCCGAAACTGCCGAAAAGATGAAGAAACAACTCGAAACAAAAAAGCTAGAGCCTCTATTTCCTCGAATTGAAGAAAAACAATAATAGTTTTATACTTTTAATAGAAATAAAAAATCCCAAATAAAGCTCAAAGGGAGAAAACAAAATGATAATTTCCGAAGACCATCTAAGTCAACATCATATTTTTCGAATCAAAAATACAGAATTAAATGAAATTTATGCTGTCATGTCCATTAGGTCTCTTGTCATTGCTCTTATAAATATTTTTATTCCTATTTATCTTTACACCATTACTTTTTCACTGCAAAAAATAGTAATTTTTTATCTGGTTATGTTTGCTGGGGAGGCATTATTGGAATATCCAGCGCTCAAGGTTATCGCCAGATTTGGGCCGAAGCATTCGATTGCCTTTAGCTTGCCGTTTTTAGTGATGTTTTTTTGGATGCTCTGGACTCTGCCGCAGAGCCATTGGCCACTATGGTTAATTGGTCTAGTCGGATCAGTGTCAACTGCCTTTTTTTGGCAAGCCTATCATTATGATTTTTCGAAATCAAAGATAAAGAATAAGGCGACAAAAGAAATAAGCATGCTCTACATTGTTTTGGCAGTTTTGGGAGCTCTCGGGCCATTGATTGGCGGTTTGATCGCCGGATACCTCGGGATAGGAACTTTGATTGGTATCGTCACTGGGTTGGTTCTATTGACAATCTTTCCATTGTATATTCAACGAGAGCCTCATGTTCGGCACCAGACAAACTTAAAGAAAGCCTTTAATATTAATATTTTTGCTCAACAAATTGCTTATGGAGGAAATGGGATTGAAGTAAATACAACGATGGTTTTTTGGCCTTTATTCCTGTTTTTTGTCGTTGGGACGTATCAAAATGTTGGTTTTGTGACAGCGGCTGCTTTATTTGTTACGGTGATTGTCACATACTTTATCGGTACGGTTGCAGACAGAAGAAGCAAAACATATTTTATCGGGGTCGGCAGTTTATTGACCTCAGTTCTTGGTTTCTTGAGAATTTTTGTTTATTCTCTGCCAACTGCTCTAATTCTGAATGTTGTTCGAGGCATTAGCCACTCAATATATGAGTCTCCATTTATTGCAGAATATTATCTTCATGCCGACGAAGAAAGTCGTCCAGAATATATCTTTTGGATGGAATTTGGTATTGATATCGCTCGAGTACTTTATTTTGGCACTCTATTTGTCTTAAGTTTTTACCTCAATGGCAATTCATTATTAGTCTGGGCTCTGATTATCGGAGCTGCAGCCACTGCATTAATGGTTTTCATGCCCCCGGCCAAAAACGAATCAAATGCCATTAATTGATTCTCATACTCACTTAGATTTCCCTGACTATGATAATGACTTGGATTTGGTTCTAAGTCGGGCGAAACAATATGGGGTGGATAAGATTATAAATGTAGGCGCCGATCTTGTACGAAGCAAGAAAGCAATTGAGATAGCTAACAAATATGGTAATGTTTGGGCGACAGTAGGAATCCATCCAGAAGGTTGCGATATTGACATATCCCAGGCTCAGAAAGAACTCAAGAAACTGGCGACCTCGTCCCCAAAAGTTGTAGCAATCGGTGAATGTGGACTCGATTATTTCTATGATGATTCGAAAAAGGTAAAGCAAAAAGCTCTTTTCGAATTACAAATAAACATTGCTCAAGAATTAAACTTCCCGCTGGCTATCCATCTCAGAAATGGTAAGGACGAAACAGCGGCAATGGATGGTTACAATTTGCTAAAAAAAAATAAGGTCACAAATGGGGTAGTTCATTGCTTTACGTTTGATAAAACTTGGGCCAAAAAGTTTATTAATTTGGGGCTATATGTAGGATTTACGGGAATTATAACTTACAAAAACGCAGAGTTACTTCGAGAAGCAGTAAAGTCTGTACCGATTGATCGAATGCTGATAGAAACTGACTGTCCGTATTTGTCTCCTCAAAAATATCGAGGAGAGAGAAATGAGCCGTCTTACGTTTCTGAAATCGCAAAACAGATAGCCGAAACCCGCGAAGAAAAAATCGAGAAGGTTACCGAGCAAACAGCAAAAAATACTGAAATTTTGTTTAATATTTAACAAAAATATAGAATAAAAATCTTTTTTGTTTAGCTGAGAAGAGTAGAATTAAATCAGGAGAAAAAATGAACAAAAAAAATACAAAGACAATAGAAGATTTAATGAAAGATGACGAAGCAAAAGAGGCTAATCTAGAAGGCGAGATCAAAGAAGCCCGAGGCAAAAGTAAAAAAATTTGGTGGATAATAGGCACAATACTCATCATTCTATTGTTGGCTGGCGGGGGTTATGCAATATGGAAAACATACCAGGCGGACAAGAACATCAAAAAAGACGACCAAAAGATACAAACGACTCCGGAAACAACAAAACCCACGACGGTTAGTCAAAAAACAGTCTATGTTAACGCTGAGGGCGGCTTGAATTTACGCAAAGACGCTTCGACAACTGCTGAAAAGATTGCAACCATTCCAAATGGGACAAAGTTAGTTGTTTTAGAAGAAAAGGATGGCTGGTACAAGATAGAATATAATAGTCAAACTGGTTGGGTTTCAAAGGAGTTTACGACAGACAAAAACCCTCTGGCCTATGAAAATACGGAATATGGGTTTAAGTTGACTTTCCCTAGCTCATGGTCGGGCTATAAGTTTTATAAAAAAGTAATGGACGACGGAAGTATAGTCTTGTATGCCGAACTCCCGACGAGCGATGCAGCCTTTGCTACCAGTAGTACTAGTGATCCAGGCTATGCCAGTATGTTTGCGATTTCAGTCTTGACCCAAGCACAGTGGGATGCAGTCAAAAATTCAGAAGGTCCAAAACCAACTTACCTAGGTCAAAATGATAAATATATTTTTGCCTGGTCTAGTGCTCAGGCCAACGCAACGGATCTAGCAACTCAATTCAAGGAAATAAAGACAATTATTGACACCTTTGAAGCAATAAAATAATTGACAAAACTTACCTTTAAAGTTACCCTATATGTAGGGTAACTTTTAAATAAAGGAAAAATGAAAGAAAAATTTATTTCGACAAATGAATTAGCAAATGACGCTTCAAAATTATTAAGAAACCTAAAAAAAGGTGAGGGTATGGTAATCTTGCGTTATTCGAATCCGGTTGGTGTCTTGATCTCATATGACGATTATAAAAAAATTGAAAACCTGGAGATGGATAAGGTTTCAGAATGCAAAGCTTGTTTAGGTGTCATAAAAAGAGGCAGTAAATGATATATTTTGATCATGCGGCGACAACACCAGTCAGTTTGGATGTTTTAAATACGATGAAGCCATTTTTTTCAGAAAAATTTGGCAATCCATCCAGTATTTATGCACTAGGCCGAGAAGCAAAAGATAGTCTAAATGCGGCGAGACACAGCATCCAGAAATTGTTAGATGCTGATAAACCAGGTGAGATTATCTTTACTTCTGGTGCCAGTGAGTCAAATAACCTAGCCATCAAGGGAACAGCTTTTTATGCAGATAAGGTTCTAAACATCAAGCCACATCTCTTGGTCTCTGCGATTGAGCATCATTCGATGCTAGACTCGGCCAAGTATTTGGCAAAACATTTCGGTTATGAAGTTGAATATATCCCAGTCGACTCGGAGGGAAGAGTTGACCCGGAGATAGTAAAAAAAATGATCAAGAACAATACTGTTTTTGTCTCGGTGATGTATGGAAATAACGAAACTGGCACCTTAGAGCCTATAGCAAAAATTGGGAAAATGATCCAATCTATCAAGAATCAGAGATTGAAGACTCATAGCGAAACGCCGCTAGTATTCCATACCGATGCTGTCCAGGCTTTCCAATATTTCAATTGTGACGTCAACCGACTGAACGTTGATATGCTTAGTCTCACTGCCCACAAGTTTTATGGTCCCAAAGGAGTAGGGTTGCTATATATTAGACAAGGAACAAAAGTTCTGCCGCAACAACAAGGAGGGACCCAGGAGAGGGGTCGGAGAGCCGGCACCGAAAATGCCCCATATATTATTGGAATGGCAAAAGCGATGGAACGGGCCGTCGAAGATAGAGAAAAAAACGAGAAAATAACTTCAGAATTAAGTGATTATCTAACCGAAAGAATCATGAAAGAAATTTCAGATGTTGAGACGATAGGGCCAAAAGATGTTATGAAACGTTTACCTCACATATCAACTTTTATATTTAAAAAGGTCGAAGGAGAATCTATCCTTATAAACCTTGATTTAAAAGGAATAGCTGCTTCTAGCGGCTCGGCTTGTACCTCTGGCTCGTTAGAGCCGTCTCACGTTACGAAAGCGCTTGGATATTCAGATATGGAGGCACATGGCTCAGTCCGTTTTTCTTTAGGCAAATTAAATACAAAAAATGATGTGGACGAACTGATGAAATTTTTACCAAAAATTGTAGAAAAATTAAGAGAAATGTCACCAATAAAGTAAGAAAGGATTATTATGGCAGATTTATATAATGGCAAAGTAATGGATCATTTTACTCACCCACGGAATGTCGGAGAGATAAAAGGCGCTGACGGTGTCGGTGAAACAGGAAATCCGACCTGCGGTGATATCATGAAAATATTTCTAAAGATAGAAAAAAATGATAAGGGGATAGAGTACATCAAGGATATCAAATTCCAAACTTTTGGTTGTGGTGCGGCAGTCGCCACTTCAAGCATGGTAACAGAAATGGTTAAAGGAAAAACCTTGGATGAAGCCGAAGAAATTTCAAATCAGGCCGTTGCTGAAGCTCTTGGTGGACTACCCCCAGTCAAAATGCATTGTTCAAATCTGGCGGCCAACGCTCTTCACGAAGCGATAAAAGACTTTAAGAATAAAAAATAAAATCTTATTGACATGAAAAAGAAGGATCCTTATTATTAAAAACAACCCCATAGGGGGGATAGGGGATAGAAAATATATAAAAAAGTTTTGACGCTATCCTGATGTTACAATCGAGACAGGCGGTCAGGATTCCGAAGGGAGAGCAACATGGTCGGAAAAGACAAAAAGAAAGAGATTCTGCATCGAGCAAAAATAGTAGAAGGTCACTTCAAAAAGGTGGTAAAAATGATTGAAAATGATGACTACTGCATAGATATCTTGAATCAATCATTGGCAGTGCAAAACGCCTTGAAAAAAATCGATGAAGTCTTACTAGAAAATCATATGAATACCTGTGTTGTTCATAAAATTCAAGCTGGAAAATCAGAAGAGGCGGCAAAAGAAGTAATGCAAGCATTTAAGAGGCGTATAAAATAATGGAAGAAACATTTCATGTCAAAGGGATGCACTGTAAGTCTTGCGAGGTACTTTTGGAACAAAAGATCAGCGAAATTGAAGGAGTTCAAAAAGTCCATGCAAATAACAAAAAAAATACTATTCGAGTTGTTTCTAAAGTTGAAATTGATAAACCGACGGTGATAACAGCCATAAAAAATGCCGGCTACGAAGTTGACATAGAAGACCTCCCGGTCTTATCAAATGACAAAAATGATTATTTTAATTTTAGCCTGGCTCTAGTTGTTTTCCTTATAATCATCTTAATTGGTAAAGTAACCGGCTTGGCCAATGTAATTAACTTCAACATAGGCTCAAGCTCGAACCTAATGGTTGTTTTTATCATCGGCCTGACGGCTGGAGTTTCGACTTGTATGGCTTTGGTCGGGGGGCTTGTCTTAGGTGTTTCTGCAAAATATATTGAATCACATCCTGACGCTACAGTAATTCAAAAGTTTCGTCCCCACCTCTTTTTCAATCTGGGGCGGATTATTTCATATCTTGTTCTTGGTGGCATCATCGGATATTTAGGATCATTTTTCCGATTAACAGGAACCTTTTCTGGGCTAATAGCGATTGTTGTTGGTCTGATCATGCTTATTTTGGGTATTCAGCTTTTGGGTTTGTTTCCCAAATTTTCGGCATCTGTTACTTTGCCAAAAGGAATATCAAAAATGTTAAGAATAAATGATAAAAAAGATCAGGAATATAATCATAAGAACGCTTTTGTTATGGGGGCCTTAACGTTCTTTTTGCCGTGCGGTTTTACTCAGGCCATGCAAGTCTTTGCTATCCAGAGTGGCAGTTTTGTAACAGGAGCGCTTATTATGAGTGTTTTTGCACTAGGAACAACACCGGGATTGCTAGGGATAGGAGGAATTACCTCCGTTATTAAAAAAGGGAATTTCGCTAATATCTTCTTCAAATTTGTTGGGATAGTCTTGATCGCATTTGCAATATTCAATCTATCAAATGGCTATAGTCTGAGCGGCTTGAAACAATTTATGGCAGCGGCCGGAAAGAGTGATCCTAAACAACAATCAGCAGGCAATGTTACAACAAATGGAGTACAAGTAGTCAAAGCTACCTATGCTGCCGGCGAAAATATCCGACCAGAAACAATCACAGTTAAGGTGGGTCAACCAGCGCGGATAGAGATATTGGCAAAAACGAATGGCTCTGGCTGTATGGGGTCAGTTATGATTCCTGGCTTAGTACAAAAACCACAATTTTTTGTCAAGGACGAGACAGCAATTTTGGAGTTTACGCCTAGTCAAACAGGTTCTTATGATATGACCTGTGCTATGGGCATAAAAAGCGGTGACATCGAAGTAGTAAATTAAGACCCAGACTGGCCACGATGGCAAAGTGGGCGGAATCCAGTAGGGAGAAACAAATGGAAAAAGTTCAATTAGATGTTTTTGGAATGCATTGTAACTCTTGTGCCTTGAGCACTGAGAATGAGTTAAAGAAAGTTAAAGGGGTTAAATCAGTTAATGTTAATTTTGCGTCTTCTAAAGCGTTAATTGAGTTGGGGAATACAAATGTTAAAACGGGAGATTTGATTGCAGCTGTAAAAAAAGCCGGTTATGAAGCAAAAGTTAACGTAAAAGAGTCAGAAATCGTTATCTCCAAAAAGCGAGAATATCAAAAGATATTTCACAAATTTATTTTTGCCGCAGTCCTCTCCATACCGATATTAATCATATCAATGCCGCAAATATTGGTACCTTTTGGCGTTAATGCCGAAATGTTAATGAAATTTACTTGGCGCAAAGAACTTTTGTTTATTTTGACAACACCTGTGCAGTTTTATGCAGGCTGGCAGTTTTATACGGGAGCTTATAAAGCAGCAATAGGTAAAAGAACAAATATGGACACTTTGGTTGCGCTTGGAACTTCAGCAGCCTATTTTTATTCTGTTATGACCACTTTTTTCATTATGGGGGAAGCATATTATGAAACGGCAGCTTTATTAATTACTTTTATTCTCCTGGGAAGGCTACTTGAGGCTAGAGCAAAAGGCAAAACAAACCAGGCAATAAAAAAATTGATAGGGCTACAAGCCAAAACAGCCAGAATATTAGTGGATAATAAAGAAAAAAATGTTCCGATAGACGAGGTTAAGATCGGAGATATTATACTTGTGAAGCCGGGAGAGAAAATACCAGTTGACGGAATAGTGACAAACGGATCGACATCTATAGACGAATCAATGATTTCTGGAGAATCAATCCCTGTAGAGAAAATTATTGGCAGCGATGTAATAGGCTCGACATACAATAAAAACGGCTCTATAGAATTTAAAGCAACAAAAGTTGGCGAGGGGACGGTTCTAGCTCAAATAATTAAGTTAATTGAAGAAGCGCAGGGCTCTAAAGCGCCGATTCAAAGAGTTGCAGATAGCATTTCTTCATATTTTGTGCCGGCGATCATAATTACTTCTTTACTTACTTTTTCGATCTGGTTTGTCGTCAGCCAAAACTTTGTTTTCTCTCTACTCCTGGGAATAGCGGTTATGGTCATCGCTTGCCCTTGTGCTCTCGGTTTAGCGACTCCGACGGCCATAATGGTTGGTACGGGCAAGGGAGCTGAAAAAGGTATCCTAATTAAATCAGGGGAAGCTTTGGAAACAGCACAAAAAGTAAATGTGGTTGTTTTTGACAAGACAGGGACATTGACAAAGGGAAAGCCGGAAGTAACGGATATATTTTCAGAAAATAGAAAAGAAACATTGATTTTAGCAGCTTCGTTAGAAAAATTAAGTGAGCATCCACTAGCAGATGCTATAGTCAAGGCGGCTGAATTTGAAAAAGTAAGCTTAGCAGCTGTGACAAACTTTGAAGCAATCATTGGGCAAGGTATAGCCGGTGAAATCAATAAAACAAAGATTTTTTTTGGCAATCGTAAGTTGATGGAGAACAATAAAATAGCCTTTGAGCCTTTTGCTAATAGACTCAAAGAACTTGAAAAAGACGGCAAAACTGTGATGATTTTGGCAAAAGACAAAAATGTTATTGGGCTGGTAGCTGTGGCAGACCAACTGAAAGAAAATGCTTCTCAAGTTGTTAACTCACTCCAAAAGATGGGAATAGAAACGGTTATGATTACCGGTGATAATCGAGTTTCTGCAAAGGCCGTTGCAAGTAAGGCCGGAATTACAAAAGTTTTGGCTGAAGTATTACCGCGGGACAAAGCTAATGAGGTGTCAAAATTACAACGTAGCGGTCAAGTGGTAGCTATGGTTGGTGATGGTATCAACGATTCTGTAGCGCTGACCCAAGCTGATGTTGGGATTGCTCTCGGTGGTGGAACCGATGTTGCAATTGAGGCGGGAGATATTGTTCTGGTGAAAGATAATTTGGAAGACGTTTTGTCCGCTATCAAATTGTCTAAATTTACTCTAAACAAAATAAAACAAAATTTATTTTGGGCATTTTTCTATAATATTATTGGTATACCAATTGCGGCTGGGATATTCTATCCGTTTTTTGGTTTATTGTTGCGGCCGGAGTTTGCCGGTCTAGCCATGGCTTTTTCTAGTGTCTCGGTGGTAACAAATTCTCTTTTATTAAAGTTCAAAAAGCTATAAATATCTGCTAGAATAATTAAATATGAATTGGGTTGATATCGTTATTATCATAACCTTATTAGTTTTCACTCTGGTGGGATACTGGAGGGGCTTTATCCGACAGACTTTGGATTTATCAGTATTTATTATTGCGTTGCTTCTCTCATTTGCTTTCTATCGTCAATTTGGCCAGTTTATTTCAAATCATGTACATATGGCGAGCGGCTTTTCAAATGCCATCGCTTTCTTTTCTATTTGGTTTGTAGTTGAAGTAATTTATTATATTCTTTTTGTTATCTTTTACGACAAAATCCCCGAAATAGTCAGGGATTCAAAGATTAACCGCTACTTTGGTTTTATCCCCGCCATTATTAGAGGGGCTTTGTTTATCTGGATAGCATTATCTCTATTGTTAATATTACCCATACCGGCAAGATCGAAACAGAGTATCACAAACTCCTGGATCGGTGGGCCAATAGTAAAAACTTCTCCGATGATTGAAGGCTACATCGAAAAAGTCTTTGGTCAAAGCATTGATGATACTATAACTTTTTTGACTGTCAAACCGCAAAGTGATGAGTCAGTAGATCTTGGCTTTAAAGTAGCAAACCCAAAAGTTTGTGCAGCCGATGAGAATAAAATGTTGGAATTGGTAAATCTTGAAAGGACAACCAGGGGACTAAAACCTCTAATAATGAGCGAAAAGCTTCGTGAAATTGCGCGGAACCATTCTGCTGACATGTTTCAGAGAGGCTATTTTGCTCACAACACCCCTGAGGGGCAGACGCCTTTTGATCGTATGGATAATGCAGGCATTATATATATGCAAGCCGGAGAAAATTTAGCCTTAGCTCCTGATGTTGATATCGCTCACAGCGGACTAATGAATAGCCCCGGACACAAAGCTAATATTTTAACGCCAGATTTTCGAAAAGTCGGGATTGGCTGTATGAGCGGTGGCATGTACGGTAAAATGTTCTCACAAGAATTTACAAACTGATGATTAAAAAATTATTTATAGCTATTGGTGTTGCTCTATTGCTAGTGGTTTTGATCCCATTAATCATTTCGTTTTATCTTTCCCCACAGGATGAATTGATAAGAACGGATGCCATTGTCGTTATTTCTGGAGGAGATACTGACGCCCGAGTCTCAGAAGGAGTAAGGTTGTATCTACAAAAATGGGCTCCAAAAATAATTTTTTCTGGAGCAGCTGCTAGTGGTGATGTTTCTAATGCTCTTGCTATGAAAAGGATTGCGATAAGAGAGGGAGTAGAACCGGATAATATTTTGATCGAAGAAAACTCAAAAACTACAAATCAAAACGCTGAATATGTAGGTAAAATTCTAAAAGGCAAAAATATTAATAGCATCATCCTGATCACTTCACCGTATCACCAGAGGCGAGCTTATAATGAATTTAGGGCGACTCTGGGTAAAAACTTTACTATTATTAATCATTCAGCAAAAGATCAGACCTGGGCGAAAAAAAATTGGTGGGATAACGCCAATGCACGCTTTTTGACTTTTGGTGAAATCATGAAGAATTTTTATGGATTGTTTTTTTGATAATGAATACGGCATTTGACAGTAAAACAAAGGTTGCAGTTGCCATGTCCGGCGGTGTGGACTCTTCAGTGGCAGCTGCACTCATGATAAAAGAGTTTGGCCAAAAGAATGTGCTAGGGCTCACTATGAAGCTTTTTTGCTATGGTGAAAAAGTTAAAGAGAAAAACTGTTGCTCGTTAGATGCTATCGACGATGCTAGATCTGTCTGTCAAAAATTAGGCATAGCTCATTATGTCGTTGACGTTGAAAAAGAGTTTGAAAAGGAAGTTATCGATAACTTTGTATCCGAGTATGAAAAGGGGAGAACACCAAATCCCTGTATCAGGTGTAATAAGCTAATCAAATTTGACCATTTGTTAAAAAAGGCCAGAGACTACGGTGCCGACACTTTAGCTACAGGCCATTATGCCAAAATAAAAAGAAATGGTTCGGAATATACATTACTAAAAGGTGAAGATCTAAGTAAAGACCAGTCATATTTTTTGTATAATCTAGATCAAAAGTCATTGCAACACACCTTGTTTCCTCTTGGAGAGCTGAAGAAGTCAGATGTAAGAAAAATAGCAGGAGAGTATGATCTAGTAACTGCTCAAAAGGTGGAATCCCAAGATATTTGTTTTATCCCAAGGACGGTCGGTGAATTTCTCGCAGGAAAAATTAACTTAAAGCAGGGGAAGATAGTTGATAAAGCAGGTAAGTTTTATGGCGAGCATAAGGGGTTAGCTCTCTATACGATAGGCCAGAGAAAAGGTCTAGGGGGAGGCTTTCCTGAGTCGATGTTTGTTGTGGGTTTCAATCGTGATAAAAGAGAATTAATTATCGGGCCTGAAAATGAACTTTTTGGGGATAAACTTTCCTTGGAAAAAGTAAGCTGGATAAGTGCTAATAAACCAAAGCTACCATTAAAGTGTACAGCAAAAATACGCTATCAAACAGATGAGGCAGCGTGTCTGGTCGTTGATAATAATAAAAGAATTTCAGTCGAATTTGATGATGCCCAAAAAGCCATAACTCCTGGACAATCAGTCGTTTTTTATCAAAAAGACAGAGTTATTGGTGGAGGCATGATCTCCGGTTAGTTAATCTTGACACGTATGCTTTTTTGAACTATAATTTTCTCCCAATATGTGGACTGCAACTTGACATTTGGAGGGAGGTGATAATGATGGCTCGTACTGCAAAAAAGGCTCTCAGCGTTTTTTCTCCGGAAGAGACAGAACGACTCCAAGGTATTTATACAGGGAAAGGTCTTTCCCCGAAGGACATTGAGGAAGCCAAGAAAGCACTGCGCGCGTGTTTGGTTGCGATGAGCGAATACAGGCACAATTGCATTGTGCACAAGGGCTCAGAGTTCGTAATCAAGGGCGGGATGTGCATGAAAATCATCAACGAATCTAGAGCCAAGTTGGAAGACCTGAAAGTGATGGAAGACAGGGATTTTAACTGGCTAACGTTGCTGATTTTCAACAAATCACAGGTGCTTAGGCACCAGGTGATTGAAGAAGCAGTTAGGAGGGTAATCATTGTCTAAATTTACAAGTCAGTCCGCATAAGAGGCGCCAAGACCGAACCACAAAGGGTTTGGGAATGGCGCCTCGTTCTTTTTATTGAATAAATGGCAGTTTTTCGCTACAATACCACCATGACTGTAAATGAAATAAGACAAAAATTTATTAATTATTTCGAAAGTAAGGACCATAAACTCATGCCTTCCTCTTCTTTGATACCCAAAGATGATCCGTCGGTTTTGATTACGACCGCTGGAATGCAACAGTTCAAAAGGTGGTTTTCCAATGAAACAAAACCAGCATACAAAAGAACAGTGACGATTCAAAAATGTGTTCGAACAAACGATATTGAGGAAATCGGAGACGAAACTCACTTAAGTTTTTTTGAGATGCTAGGAAACTTTTCTTTCGGTGATTATTTCAAAAAGGAAGCTATTGAATGGGGCTTGGACTTTGTTGAAAAGGAGCTAAAGGTAGATCGATCCCGGATTTGGGTTTCAATTTTTGCAGGGGATGACAAGACACCTAGAGACAATGAATCAGAAGAAATATGGAAATCATTGGGCATAACAGATATCAGGGAATTTGGTCGGAAAGATAACTTTTGGGGACCGACAGGAACAGAGGGGGCTTGTGGCCCAACAAGCGAAATATATGTAGATGACGTTGAGGTTTGGAATCTGGTCTTTAATGAATATTATATGCAACCCGAAGGGGTTTTATTTCCACTTGACTCAAAAGGAGTGGATACAGGGGCTGGGCTGGAACGGGTTGCAGCTACAATAAATAACCTGAAAAATGTCTTCGAGACAGATGAGTTAATCCAGATTATTACTATTATCAGAGAACTGGCAAACAAACAAGACAATAAGGCTGAAAAAATAATCACTGACCATCTCAGAGGTGCTGTATTTATGCTAGCTGATGGAATCAGACCATCGAATCTAGATAGGGGCTATACTCTTCGTCGAGTTATTCGCCGAGCGATCCGTTATGGAAAACTGATTGGCATTAGCGAACAAAATATGTGTTCAAAAATTGCAGACAAAATTATTGATATATATTCATCAAATTATCCAAACTTGAAATCCGAAAAAAGTAAAATAATAAGTGAATTAGATATAGAGGAAAATAAATTTTTAAATTTGATTGATCAGGGACTTGCTGAGTTGAAAAAAAAGTCTTCAATCAATGGGAAAGAAGCTTTTGAATTATTCTCAACAAAAGGGATGCCGTTTGAGTTAACGCTGGAAATTGCCAAAGAGGAAAATATTGTAGTTAGTGATAGAGCACAAGCAGAATTTGAAGCAGAATTTGAAAAACATCAGGAAGTATCTAAAGGCGGATTGGAGAAGAAATTTGCCGGTGGTTTGGAAAATAAAGACGATCCAAAGATAATCAGACTCCATACAGCAGCTCACCTGATGTTAGCGGCAATGAGAGAGCTCTTGGGTCCTCAAGTCCATCAAAAAGGCTCAAATATAACAGCAGAAAGGCTACGGTTTGATTTCTCGTATCCTGAAAAACTTACAGACGAACAAAAGAAAGAAATTGAAGATTGGGTAAACGACAAAATTGAAAAAAAATTAAATGTATATGTTGTTGAAACAGATCCAAAAACCGCTAAAGAAAAAGGGGCGGAAGGCGAATTCGATGCCAGATATGGAGATAAAACGACAGTATACTCAATTGGTGGAGACATAGATTCAAAAACCGCGGTTTCCAAAGAAATCTGCGGTGGCCCTCATGTCAAAAATACTGCGGAAGTGGGCCATTTTCGAATAAAGAAAGAAGAATCGTCTTCTGCGGGGGTCAGAAGAATAAAAGCAGTCCTTGAATAAGATTGTGTTTTGAACTATTTTTGCCTACAATGTTAGGTAGGCATTTTTATATGAAATTAGTTGATAAATACTTAAAAAAAGAACCAAAAGTTCCTCATTATGTCGCTTTAGACATCGGTACAGAATTTGTTAAAGCGCTTATTTTCAAAATCGTTGATGGCAAAGGAGTGGTAGTCGGTGCTGGACGGCAAAGACAGCGTCTCGGTGACATGCATGGAGGAGCAGTGACTGATATTGCCGGAGTTGTCGAGAATTGTTCTCATGCCCTGGATAGAGCAGAAGAGATGGCTGGAGTGGTGGCAGACGAATGCATTATTGGTATTGCCGGAGAATTAGTCAAAGGGACGACAACTACGGTACATTATGAGAGGTTGAAACATACTAGCAAGATTGATTTTAATGAATTAAAGAATATTGTTAATAAGGTACAATGGAAGGCCTTTGATGCGGCCAGGAAACAATTGGCTTGGGAAACAGGCTATAATGCTATAGATGTGAAACTGGTAAACGCTTCAATCGTTGATGTCAAAATCGACGGATATAAAGTTACAAACCCGATTGGTTTCCAAGGCAAAGACGTTTCTGTCGGTATCTTCAATGCATTTGCGCCAATGGTTCATCTAGGTGCACTTCAAACTATTGCTGCTGATCTGGGCTTGGATCTTATAAGTATCGCAGCAGAACCGTATGCCGTGGCTAGATCGGTGGGTGTCGATGAAGCAGGTGAATTTAGCGGAATTTTTATTGATATTGGCGGAGGGACAAGCGATATTGCTGTTGTTCGAAATGGTGGACTTGAGGGGACAAAAATGTTTGCGATCGGAGGCAGAAGCTTTACAAAACGATTAGCTCAGGTTCTCGGTGTGTCTTTTGCCAAAGCCGAAGAAATCAAGTTGGCTTATGCAAGCGATATGCTCGAAGAAAAAAGCGAAAAAACAGTCAAAGAAGCCCTCGAGCTTGATGCAGAAGTTTGGCTTTCTGGTGTGGAATTATCGCTTTCAGAATTTTCTGATGTTGATCTCTTGCCATCGAGAATCCTGCTATGCGGTGGCGGAGCAGCACTTCCTGAAATAAAAAAAGTTTTGGAAGGGTTAGAGTGGTATAAAAACTTACCTTTTGCTAAAAAACCGAAAGTCAGCTTTATCAAGCCGGAAGAAGTATCAAACATGGTTGATAAAACTGGAGAAATAAAAGACCAACAGGATGTGACTCCTCTTGGCCTTGGCAGCTTGGTAGTTGATATGGATATGGAAGATGATGTAATGCCAACGATTTTGCAAAAAGCTGTAAAGATGATGCAAAACTAAGATACAAGTTAGAATTAATTAATAAAAAAGCACAAATTAAAAATATAAAGTAGATTAAGGTAAAATAGATAATAGACATTTGAATAACAAAGGAACATATGCCTGTTGAACCAAAAACAATTTATTTGGAAGCTGACGAAGAGATAACTTCGGTTATAGACAAGCTCAGAAAAACTGAGTTTAAAGATGTTGTTTTGATTATTCCAAAGGAAGCTAGCTTGTTACAAAGCGTCGTTAATCTTAAGCTTATCAAGCGTCAAGCAGAAAATTTAGGCAAAACGGTTTCATTGGTTACTCAGGATAAGGTAGGAAGAAATTTGGCTGATAAGGTCGGCTTAGCAACTGCCGCAAAACTTGGTCAAGAATTTAGCCAGCCAAACGAGGAAAAAGAAAATAAACCTGAGGGAAGTACCGAACCAAGCCAAAAGAACCACAAGGATGAAAGTCCAATCGAAGATACAAATGAGGTTGTTTTTAAGAAAAATCCAACGGAAGAAACCGTCTCTAGTGATGATCTAGTTGTCTCTGAAGACGAAGATACTGAGGCTGAAGCGATGTGGCACAAAAAAGAACTAGAAGAAAAAACGCCGAAAAATTTGATGCCAAAATTCCCAAAGAAAAAACTATTTTTGATCGGTGTGCCAATAGTCCTAATCATACTAATTGCCGGCTTTGTTTTCTTGCCAAGAGCAAAGGCGACGATCTATGTTCAAGCTGAAAAGAAACCTGTGAGCATCGATTTTTCCGGTGAGAAAGACGCAAAGGTTGATACAGAAAAAGACATTATTCCTTCACAAGTTATCGAATCAACGAAAGAATCTAGTAAAAAATATGCAGCTACAGGAAAGAAGAATGTAGGGACAAAGGCAACAGGCACTCTGAGGATTTCTAATGCTTCAGGTGACACAATTGCTTGGGTTGCTGGAACACGGTTTGCTCCAACCTCAAATTCATCATTAATCTATAGAGCAACATCAGCAATAACGGCACCGGATGGAGCATTTACCCCAGTGGCGGTCGAGGCGGATCAGCCTGGCGACCAATACAATGGTTTTGGCTCAAACCAAGCATTTACATTAGTTAGTGGGAGTTTGGGGTCAAGTGTGACGATTACTTGTCAAACAGGTATGACAGGGGGAACTAATAAAGAAGTGACGTTCGTTTCGCAAACAGATATTAATAATGCCAAATCTGAACTTTCAAAGGAAGCTCTCGGTGATGCCACAACTGATTTTAATAAGAAAGCGGAAAATTTGAAGGTAATAGATGATTCAAAAAAAGAGGAGATTGTATCTGCATCGGCGAGTCCGGCCTTAAATGGCGAGGCGGCAGAATTTACGATGACAGTCAAAGCAACCGTCAAAGCTTTGGCTTACAACATGAATGATATCAGTGCTTTGATCAAAGCCGACGTTGAAAAAGAATATGGCTTTTCCAAGCAAGTTGTCGATAATGGCTCGAATAATGTTGAAGTTAGTATTTCTTCCAGTGATTTAGCAACAGCCAAAATTAGCGGGACAGCTAAGACAAATGCTTATGTCGCAAACAAGCTTAATGAAAGCCAGATTAAGGATGAATTGAAAGGTACAAGCTCGACCAAGGCAACAAATTACTTGAAAGGGTTGGAGGGAGTAGAGGATGTTAAGCTGCAATTCTGGCCGTCATTCATAAAATACTTTCCGAGAATAAAAAATAATATATATATAAAGATAGAAATATCGGATAACTCAAATAATTAAATGGCAAAAATCTTAGCGCTAGACGTGGGCAAAAAGAGAATAGGATTAGCAATGTCTGACGATTTAAAAATAATCGCCAGCCCATACAAAACAATTGAAAGAAAGGCTGCCTTAAAGGAATTAGAAAATATCATCGAAAAAGAAGACGTTGAAAGCTTGGTATTGGGGCTTCCATATTTAGAGAGTGGGGACCTTGGATCACAAGCGAAGGATATTGGCGAATTTGCCAAAGAACTGAGTAAAAAAATTGATATAAAAATAGAGTTCGTAAATGAGCTTTTGACGTCAAAAGAGGCAGAACATCGATATCACAATATGAACAAAAAAGCTTATGAAAAAGGAAAAATTGATGAGATGGCAGCAACAATCATTTTAGAGGATTATTTAACAGGGAGAAAAAGTGAGTAAATTATTTGTACAAAAATCAGAAAAATCAAACAAATGGCAAACAATAACACGAAATAAATTGATTGTTATCCCGGTTATTATAATTCTCATAGTATTGCTTACAATGCTATCTTTTGCACTGTATATGAGGACGTTTATGTATTCTCAAAATCAGATCACAAAGACAACGGAATTTACTATAAGCAAGGGCGAAGATGTCAGAGCGGTAACCAAAAGTTTATCAGAGAAGAAAATAATAAAAAAAGGCTGGCCATTCCTATTGTATCTGAAATACAAAGGACTCTCAGGCCAACTAATTGCCGGCGTATATCTGATAGATCCCAAATTGACGCCCATGGAGGTTGCCGATATTCTAACAAATGGTAAAGTTGCGAGCAAAAGGATTACAATTCCTGAAGGATGGACTATAAACGAAATTGGTGATTACTTAGAAAAAAATAAGATTGTCACAAAAAAAGATTTTATTGCCGCAACAAAAGACAAATACAACTATGATTTTTTGAAATCGAAACCTGACAATGTGGGCTTAGAGGGGTATCTTTTCCCTGATACCTACCAAATCTCTTACAGAGAATCTTCTAGTGATATTATCAATAAAATGCTAAAAAACTTTGGAAAAAAGACTGGGGATTCTCAGCTAACAGCAGAAATTGCAGGATCGGGCATGAGCTTACATCAGGTTATTACCTTGGCTTCCATTGTGGAGCGTGAGGCGAGCAAACCAGAGGATCGCAAAGTAGTGGCTGGAATATTTCTATCTCGTTTGCAGGAAGGAATGCCCCTACAGTCAGACGTTACGGTTTTATACGCCCTCGGGGTAAATAAAAAAACACTGACAAACGAGGAAACGCAAATAGCTTCTCCATATAATACATACGTAAATAAAGGGTTGCCAATTGGCCCGATAAACAATCCCGGGTTAGATTCTATAGACGCAGTGCTTAATCCCAGCATGACCGAATATCGTTATTTTCTTGCAGCCGATGGAGTTGTCTATTATTCAAAAACTTTAGCCGAACACCAAGAAAAAGTAGCAAAATATTTACAATGATGACTGATTTTCAAGCTAGGGTTTTGGCAGTAGTGAAATGTATTCCAAAAGGCCAGGTCTTAAGTTACAAAGAAGTAGCAGCAAGAGCAGGCTCGCCAGGAGCATATCGAGCGGTTGGCAGTGTCATGAAAAACAATCATGATCTGCTCGTCCCGTGTCATAGAGTGATAAAGTCTAACGGAGAGCCAGGCGGATATAATGGCGGAGAGAAGGAAAAAGAATTAAGATTAATCTCCGAAAATGCGAAAATTGACAGGGATAAAAATATTAAATATACTATCGTTCGTAGATGAGGATGGATGATAAAATCTATATTTAGAAAAATAAGAAGCTTGGTAAAAACAGTTGGCAGGCTTATCTATTTACTGCCAAAATTTTTTTGGAAACTAGTCGTCAAATTGTTTAGGACTCTTCGCCAAGCAGATCCCTCCCTCTTTACCCACCAGGCCAAAGGTCAGGTGGTCAAAGCCAAACACAAGACGATTAACTTTTATAAAAGACCAATCAGTGATATCTCTCATCTAAGTATCATGATTGTCATTGTCTTAACCTTGATCAGTGGTATCCCGGTCTCCGTCAGTTCTACGACCAAAGTCAGTAATGATCCCTTTGTGGCGACCAAGACTGCCAGTGAGACTTATGTCACAAGTACCGAGAGACGGATCTTAGAAGCAGACTCTGTGGCAACAATCTCTTCGATCTATTCTGATAATCTTGGTCAGGATGCGATCAAAGAAGCTGAAGATCTAAACAACAAGATTAATATTACCTCAGGCAGCAGTGAGTATATCAACAATACCCCAATTGTCTCGATGCCAGAGACCGCTAGTAACCGAAGCAAGATCACAACTTATGTCGTTAAAGATGGTGATACTCTCTGGTCGATCGCTCGTCAGTTTAACTTAACGACTGATACCGTACGTTTCGCCAACAAACTAGAAGATGAGAATAGTGTTAAACCAGGTCAAAGTTTAACTATTCTCCCGATGGTTGGTCTTGTTCATACCGTCGCTGACGGAGATACCTTAGAAGGGATCGCCGCTAGATACAAAGCCAACAAAGAAATGATTATCTCCCAGAATGATCTCTACGGAGAAGATATCACCCCTGGGATGCAACTGCTTGTTCCTGATGGAGAGATCCCACCTTTACCGAAGCCGGTGGT